>Ga0160434_100004_pt1 | contig 458481 bp, 391 predicted proteins | sample HID1973I_E0MG_FD_108273 | JGI IMG/M metagenome (GOLD analysis project Ga0160434, IMG submission 108273) | Enriched mosquito-associated microbial communities from UW Madison campus, WI, USA - HID1973I_E0 MG | ecosystem: Host-associated > Arthropoda: Insects > Digestive system > Unclassified ... | reverse complement strand
GCGCGGGTCGTACGCCTCGGTCGGGTCCGGGTCGCCGGGAGACTTCGGCGTGTGGAGGTGGCGCGGGTCGTCGGGGGTCGCCGGGTCGGGGTCGCCGGGCGACCTCGGTTCGACGAGCGGCTCCGTCGGCTCGACCGGGTGCTCCGGCCCGTCGCCGGGCGCCCGCGGGTTCGTGGTCATGGCTGGCCTCCGTCCTGCCGGGGCGCGGTCTGCGTCCCTCACCCGACGGTAGGCCGGGTTCTCGTCGTTCGCGCGCGCCGCGGACGACGCCCGACCGGGACGACGCCCGACCGGGACGGTTCTCGGGCCGCCGTGCGTTGTCGGTCGTATGACGTCCCCCGGCACCGCGACCGCGCGCGAGCTGCTGCTCGCCGAGCGCGCCGCGGCCCAGGCGCGCGTGCGGGCCCTGCGCGACGAGGTCGAGGAGATCGTCGACGCGTCGCGCGACTCGAACGCGGACGACGAGCACGACCCCGACGGCGCGACGATCGCGTTCGAGCGGGCCCAGGTCGACGCCCTCGCGCGCGCCGCGGCGGGCCGGGTCGAGGAGGTCGACGCGGCGCTCGCGCGCCTGGACGCGGGCACCTACGGCACGTGCGCGTCGTGCGGCGAGCCCATCGCGCCGGGGCGCCTGGAGGCCCGCCCGACGGCGCGCACGTGCGTCACGTGCGCCGCGCGCCGCTGACCCCGCTCAGCGGTTCGACATCATGTCGCCGCCGATGCCGGCCTGCGTCTCCTCGAGCTCGTCGACGTCGCTGAGGATGGCCCAGTTGGGCCCGACGAGCACCGCGTCGCCCTCGATGGCGGGCGTGGGCGGCAGGAGCGCCACGAAGTCCTCCTCCGCGACGCCGTCGGCGAAGACGGCGAGGAGGGCGGTGTCGTCGCACGTGCCGGTCTCGACGTCGTCCGAGCCGGAGTCGGTCGGCGTGAACGACAGGCACGTGAGGCCCGCGGTCGTCGCCGACCTCTGCAGGTCCTCGACCGAGTCGTAGGTCGTGTCCTTCTCACCGGGGCCGGGCCCGCTGCACGCGCCCGCGAGGGCGGCGAGCAGGCCGAGGGCGCCGAGCGGGAGGACGGCACGGCGTGCGGTGCGCATGCTGCGATGGTCCTCCCGGGAGCGGCGCGGCGCCAGGCGAGCCGGCGCGGCGCCAAGCGAACCGGCGCCGCGCCGCCCGGCGTCAGCCGGCGAAGCGCTCCACGCGCTCGACGACGCGGCCCGCGCCGCGGCCGCCGTTCGCCGCCGCGTCCCACGTGTAGACCTCGGTCCCGGTGACGAGCACGTGCTCCGCGCGCGCGTTCACGTCGAGCGGGTCGCCCGACCACACGACGACGTCGCCGTCGAGCCCCGGCGCGAGCGCGCCGACCCGGTCGTCGAGGCCGAGGAACTGCGCCGGGTTGACCGTGAGGGCCTGGAGCGCGACGTCGCGGTCGAGCCCCTCCTTCACGGCGAGCGACGCCTGGTGGACGAGGAAGTTGATCGGCACGACGGGGTGGTCGGTCGTGATGGCGACGCGCACGCCGGCGCGCGCGAGCACGCCGAGGTTCGCGATCGCGCGGTCGCGCAGCTCGACCTTCGAGCGCGACGTGAACATCGGGCCGAAGATCACGGGCACGTCGCGCTCGGCGAGCACGTCCGCGACGGCGGCGCCGTCGGTCCCGTGGTTGATGACGAGGCGGTACCCGAACTCGTCGGCGAGGCGCAGCGCCGTCGCGATGTCGTCGGCGCGGTGGGTGTGCTGGTCCCAGTAGAGCTCGCCCGCGAGCACGCGGCCGAGCGTCTCCTTCGCGAGGTCGCGGTCGAACGGCTCGCCCTTCGCCTCGGCCGCGTCGCGCCGCGCGACGTAGGACTGGGCGTCCACGAAGGCCTTGCGGATGACGTTCGCGACGCCGAGCCGGGTCGAGGGCAGCTTCTTCTGGTCGCCGTAGACGCGCTTGGGATTCTCGCCGAGCGCCGACTTCACGGACACGGCCTCGCGGATGACCTGCTCGTCGACGGTGCGCCCGCCCCACGTCTTGACGGCCACCGTCTGGCCGCCGATCGGGTTGCCGGACCCCGGCTTGACGACGGCGCTCGTGACGCCGCCGACGAGCGCGTCGCGGAAGCCCTCGTCCTCGATGTTGATGCCGTCGATCGCGCGCAGCGCCGCGCCGTTCGGGTCGGTCATCTCGTTCGTGTCGTTCCCGGCCCAGCCCTCGGCCTCCTCCATGACGCCCATGTGGCCGTGCGCCTCGACGAAGCCGGGGAGCACCCAGCGGCCCCCCGCGTCGAGGACCCGCGCGCCGTCGGGCACGGCGACGTCGGCGCCGACCGCCGTGATGACGCCGTCCTCGACGAGGACGGTCCCGCCCTCGATCGGCGGGGAGGTGACGGGCACGACGTAGCCGTTGGTGACGGCGACGGTGCCACGGGTGGTGCGGGGGGCGGTGCGGGCGGGGCGGGATGAGGTCGTCATGGCTCCATCATCACCCGTGTGCTCGGGGCACCCGTCGCGCGGTGGGCCGTTCGCGTCGTCGGGCGGGGCTAGGCTCCGGGGTGCAGGTCCGTCGGCCCGGGCGGCCTGCCCCGTCCTGGGCGGACCGCGCGCGAAGGAGCTCGCATGCACGTCGTCGTCGGACTCTTCCGGCTCTTCCTCGTCGTCCTCGCGCTCGTGGGGACCCGCGCGATCTGGCGGGACGGCGACGTCGAGGGACTCGTGTACTTCACGAACCAGACGGGGTTCCTCATCGTCGTGTCGTTCGCGTGGTCGGGGGTCGCGTCGCTGCTGCGGCGCCGGCAGCCGCCGGCCTGGCTCACGGGCGCGGTGACGCTCTTCGCGGCGATCACGGGGCTCGTCTCGTGGCTCGTGCTGGCGCCCGAGGAGCCGGACGCGCCCACGGTGTTCCTGGGCCTCACGGACGGGCAGATCGAGCACGAGGTGCTCCCGCTCGGGGTCTTCGCCGACTTCCTCCTGCTCACCCCGCACCGCCGGCTGCGCGGCCTCACCGCCGCGCTCTGGCTGCTCTACCCGCTCGCCTACTTCGCGTTCACGACGATCCGCGGGTTCGTGAGCCCCGGCAGCGAGTACCCGTACGGCTTCGTCGACCTCGACGCCCTCGGCTGGACGGGCCTGCTCGTCAACGTGGTGCTCTACGGGGCGGTGTTCCTCGTGCTCGGCCTCGTGCTCGTCGGGATCGACCGCTTCCTCCCGGAGCGCGCCCTCGTCGGCGGGTACCCGGGCGCGGTCCCCCCGCCCGCGCCGGAGGAGACCGCGGAGGCCGGCACCGCCGACGCGTCCGCCGGCCAGGACCCGCGCGCGTCCGCCTGACCCGGCCGGCGCTCGGCGTCACCGCACGGCGCACCGCACGGCGCACCGACTAGGGTGGGGCCGTGCTCTCCCCGGTCGCCGGCCCGCTGCGCGTGACGCGCGCAGCGCTCGTGGCGACCCTCGTGCTCGCCCTCGGCGCCGCCGCGCACGCGGTCGCCGGCGGGCACCTCCCGGACCCCCTGGTCCTCGCGGCGCTCGCCGCCTTCACGCTCGCGGGCACGCTCGTCGCGGCCCGGGCGCGCTTCACCGTCCCGCGCCTCGTCGGCGTCCTCGGGGCGGCGCAGGCCGGTCTGCACGTCGCCCTCGACACCCTCGGTCACGCCGCCGCCGCGTGCGTCCCCGCCGGGGCGGCCACCGCCGGCCACGGCGGGCACGGCGGCGTCGTGTGCACGGGGAGCGCCGCCCTGCCCGACGCCGCGGCGTCCGCCGCCGGGACCGGCGTCGCGGGCGCGTGGATGGTCGTCGCCCACGCCGTCGCGACGCTCGTCCTCGCCGTCGTCCTCGCGCGCGGCGAGCGCGCGCTCGAGCGCCTCCTCGCCTGGCTGACGCCGCGCGTCCTCGTGCCGGCCGCGGTCGCGGCCGGCCCCGGCCGCCCGGCGCGCGTCCTCCCGACCGCCGGGCTCCCGCGGCTCGCCGCGCGGCACCCCGGCACCGCGCCGACGCGCGGCCCGCCGCCGCGGGGTCTCGTCGGGATCCCCACGTAACCGCCCCGTCGCGCGACCCGCGCGACCTCCCGACGAGGCGGCGCCGACCCCGGCGCCGGGCACCTCCTCTGCGGCACCCCGCCGCGCCTCGGACGGAAAGACCTCCACCATGCCCTCTGCACGGACCCTCGTCCGCCGGCCCGCGCCGGCTCTCCTCACGGCCCTCGTGGCGCTCCTCGCGTCGCTCGCCCTCACGGTCGTCCTCGCGACGACCGGCGCGCTCCCGGCGCAGGCCCACGACCGCCTCGTGGGCTCCGAGCCCGCCGACGGCGCCGCGCTCGACGACCCGCCCGCCGCGATCGCGCTGACGTTCAACACCGAGCCCCTCGACGTCGAGCCGCAGGTCGTCGTCACCGACTCGGCCGGGACCGTCGTCGCGGAGGGTGCGCCCACGATCGACGGCAGCACCGCGACGCTCGCGCTCGACGACGCCGCGCTCGGCGGCGACACCTACGCGGTCGCGTGGCGCGTCGTGTCGTCCGACGGGCACCCGATCGAGGGCACGTTCACGTTCGACGTCGCTGACCAGCCGGAGCCGTCGCCGACCGAGACCGCGACCGCCGAGGAGACCTCGGAGCCGAGCGCGACGACCGACGCGCCCACGACCGACGCCGCGACGGACGCCGTCACGACCCCCGGCGACGACCTCACCGCGAACGGCGCGGCGTCGTCGGACGAGCCGGGCAACGGCGCGCTGCCGATCGTCCTCGGCGCGGTCGCGGTGCTCGCCGTGGCGGGCGTCGCGACGGTGCTCGTGCTGCGCCGCCGCGGCGACGGCGCGCCGCAGGACCCGCAGGCCTGACCCTCCACGGCCGCACCCGGACGACGTCGTCGTCCGGGTGCCGGTCGTCCCCGCGCACCCGTGCCGACCCTCACCCGAGGAGGAGCCGTGGATCTCACCCGCACGCCGGGCACCGGAGGTCGTCCCGTGACCGGCGCCTGCACGAGGCTTTTGATTGACCCCCGCCGAAAGTCCCGTTACGTTCTGACGGAAGCAGACGGACGGCGCGACGAGGCGCCGACGTACTCGGGCAGGGGGTACCGGTCGATGCCGACCAGGACCGCGGGCGCACGGCCGTGAGGTCGCCCGGCAGCGGTGTGCTGCGTGGCGCGCGCTCGCTCGCCGTCGCCGCGGCGGCGGTCGGGCTGTCGGTCGTCTCCCACGACCTGGCCGGCGGCGCCCGCCCGGGCGTCGTCCCGCTCGCGGTCCTCGCCGTCCTGACCCTCGTCGCCGTCCGGCCGCTGGCGCGGCGCGAGATCCGGCTCCCGCTCCTGCTCGCCGTGCTCGGGGCGGGCCAGCTCGCCCTGCACCACGCGTTCGAGGGCGCCGCGCGGATCGCGCCCGTGGCGCCGCACCCGCACGACGCCGGAGGGTCCACCCTCGCGATGCTCGGCGCGCACGCCGCGGCGACGGTGGCCGTCGCCCTCGTGCTGCGGCACGGCGACGCCGCGCTCTGGCGGCTCTGGTCGTGGCTGACGGGCCGCGGCGTCCCCGCCGCTCCCCGCGCCCTCGTCGACGTCGCCGTGCCGCCCCCGAGCGGCGCGCTGCCGACGGTCCGGCTCGCCCCCGTGCCCGGGGCGGTCGGCGGACGCGCGCCACCGGCCGTCGCCTGACCCGGACGCCGCGCCGCGGCGTCCCGCTCCCGCGCGCCCCGGCGGGCACGTCGTCGTGCCCGCGCGCGCCCCCTCGTCTCCCCGAAAGGCACACCCTCATGCGAAAGACCCTGCGCGCCGTCGGCGCCACCACGCTCGCCACCGGCCTCGTCCTCGCGGGCGCGACCGCCGCCTCGGCCCACGTCAGCGTCACCCCCGACACGACCACGGCGGGCTCCTACGCCCTGCTCTCGTTCGGCGTCCCGCACGGCTGCGGCGACTCCGCCACGACCCAGGTCTCCATCCAGGTCCCCGAGCAGATCATCGCCGTGACGCCGTCCGTCAACCCGTCCTGGACCGTCGAGAAGGTCATGCAGGACCTCGACGCGCCCGTCGACGACGGGCACGGCGGCCAGTACACCGAGCGCGTCGCCGAGATCGTCTACACCGCGACCACGCCCCTCCCGGACGGGTACCGGGACGCGTTCGTGCTCTCGCTCAAGCTCCCGGACGCGGCCGGGGAGACGCTCGTCTTCCCGACCGTCCAGACGTGCGAGGAGGGAGAGAGCGCCTGGGTCCAGGTCCCGGCCGACGGGCAGGACGCCGACGACCTCGAGCTGCCCGCGCCGATGTTCGACCTCACCGCGGCGGACGCCCCGGAGGCGGACGCCGCCGGTGCCGAGACCGAGGACGTCGCCGCGTCGTCCGGCGAGGCGTCCTCGGGTGACACGGCCGCGACGCCGGAGCCGGCCGCGACGCCCGCCGCGACGTGGGTCGCGCTCGCGCTCGGGGCCGCCGGTCTCGTGCTCGGTGCGCTCGCGCTCGTGCGCTCGCGCCGCGGCGCCCAGGGCTGACACGACGATGTCCCACCTCTCGGTGCCGCACCGGGTGGTGGCGACGGTCGTCGGCGTCGCGGCCGCGGTCCTGCTCGCGATCCTCGCGAGCGGCCCGGCCGCGGCGCACGCCGTCCTCGTCGGCACCGACCCCCGCGACGGGGCGGTGCTCGACGCGCCGCCCGACGCCCTCACCATCACGTTCAACGAGCCCGTGCAGGCGGTGGACGGCGGCACGACGCTGCTCGCCGCGGACGGCGCCCCGGTCGCGGCCGACGTGTCCGCGGTCGACGACGCGCTCGTCGTGACGCCCCGTGCCCCGCTCGGCGACGGCACGTACGTCGTGAGCTGGCGCGTCGTCTCGCTCGACACCCACCCGGTCGCCGGCGCGTTCTCCTTCTCCGTCGGCGCGCCCAGCGCGACGTCGCCCGACGTCGGCACGGCGGAGCCGTCGACGGCGCTCGTCGTCGCCCGCGCGGCCGGCCAGGCCGCGACGTACGCGGGGACGTTCCTCGTCGCCGGGCTCGTCGTCTTCGAGCTCCTCGTGCTCCACGCGTCGCCCGGGGCGATGCCGGTGCTGCGCCGGCGGCTGCGGCGCGCACGCGCGGTGGGCGCGGGCCTGGCCGCCGCGGGCCTCGTCGCCGGCGTGCCGCTCACCCCGGCCTGGCAGGCGGGCGCGGACCTCGGCGCGGTCCTCGACGGCTCGACGTGGGCCGCGGGGCTCGCGTCCGAGACCGCCCTCGCGGCCGGGCTCGGCCTCGTCGGCCTCGCCGCGGCGGTCCTCGCGGCCCCGCGCGCCGCCCGCGAGACGCGCGTCCTCTGGCCGGCGGGCGTCGCGCTCGGCGGCTCCGCGCTCGCGCTCGGGTCCTTCGTGCTCGTCGGGCACACGAGGACGTTCGGCCCGGCGCCGCTCGTCGTCGCGACCGACGCGCTCCACGTCGTCGCCGGTGCCGTGTGGCTCGGCGGCGTCGTCGGTCTCGCCCTCGCCCTCGCGCCGTCGGTGCGTACGGACGCGCGGCGCGCCGCGGCCACCGTCGTGCGCTTCTCCGCGCTCGGCGCGTGGCTCGTCCTCGCGCTCGCGCTCTCGGGGGTCGTCCTGGGATGGCGGATCCTCGGGTCGCTCGAGGCGGTCCTCACGACGGCGTACGGCCGGACGCTGCTCGTCAAGGTCGCGGTCGCGCTGTGCGTCGTCGGCGTCGCGGCCTGGAACCGGTACCGCCTCGTCCCGCGGCTCGACGTCGCGGGACGCGACCGGGGCAGCAGCCCGGGCGGCGGCGCGGCGCCCGCCCTCGCGGGGCTGCGCCGGACGGTCGTCGCCGAGGCGGCGCTGCTCGCCGTCGTCCTCGCGGTGACCGGGGTGGTCGTGTCGCGCAGCCCGGTCGACGCCGCGTCGCCCCCGTCGGGAGCGCCGGCCGTCGCCGTGGAGCGGACCGAGCCGCTCGGCGACGGGACGCTCACCGCCCGCGTCACCCCCGGCGCGGTCGGCGTGAACTCGCTGGAGATCGAGCTGCGCGACGCCGACGGCGACCCGCTCGACCCCGTGGCCGTGCCCGAGCTCTCGACGACGCTCGCCGACCCCGCGCTCGGGCCGTTCGCGCGACCGCTCACCGAGACCGGCCCGGGGACGTACGAGGCGACGCTCGACCTCCCGATGGCCGGCGACTGGACCCTCTCCGTGAGCGTGCGCACGTCGAAGTACGAGAACCCGGTCGTGGAGATCCCCGTGGAGGTCGTGTCATGAGGCGGTCGACCGCTGCCCGCCCGCTCGTCGTGCTCGCGCTCGCGGCGGGAGCCCTCGCCGCCACCGCGGGCCCCGCGGCGGCGCACGTGCTCATCGAGACCGTCGAGCCGCGCGGCGACGGCACGACGACGATCACCTTCACGTTCGACCACGGGTGCGACGGCGAGCCGACCTCCGCGCTGCGCGTCACGATGCCCGACGGCGTCGAGGCGCTCGGCGCCGGGCAGCCCGACGGGTGGGAGGCCGAGCTCGACCCCGGCGCGGTCTCCTGGGCGGGGGAGCCCGTGCCCGACGGCGAGCGGGCGGCCTTCACGCTCGACGTCCGGGTGACGGGCGAGGTCGGGGAGGCGTACGTCTTCCCGGCGGTGCAGGAGTGCCCCTCGGGCGCGTCCTACGACTGGACGGACACCGACCCCTCGGGCGCGCACCCGGCGCCCACGTTCGTCGCGACGGCGGCGACGCTCTCGGGCCCCGTCGCACCCGCGGGCGGCGCGCCGACCCCGCTGGGCCCGCTCGTCGCCGGCGTGGTCGGTGCGTCCGCGGTCGCCGGCGTGGCGGGCGCCCTCGCGGTGCGAGGACGTCGCGCCGTGTGAGGGTCGTCGCGCTACTGTGACGTAGGTCACTCCGTGCAGATGTCACGACTCGGTGCCCCGGCCCTCGTTCGCAGGTGGGGGACGCCACCGCGACGGGTCACGCGGTGGCACCCGGACCGGTGGCGGTCCGCGACGTGAGCTCCGCTGGGGGGCGCTCATGCCGCGGATCGCCACCGGTTCGTCATCCCCCGGACGGTCTCTCGCCGCGGCTCAGACTGCGTCCGAGCGGGCGCCCAGCCACGGCGCGAGCACGTCCGGCCGCCCGAGCCAGCGCAGCCCGCCGTCCGCCAGCTCCTCGCGCGTGGCGAGCGCGTCGTCGAACGCGTCGACGAGGTCCTGCCGCTCGTCGCCCGTGCCGACGACCACGACGCGCGTGTGCGGCACGACCGGTCGGCCCTCGGCCGTCGTCGCGTCGTCCCACGTGCCGAGCCCGCCGATGCAGAGCTGGCCGCCCGCGCCGTCCCACGCGCACAGCGAGTCCGGGCGGTTGGCGACGTGGAACACGCCGCGCGCGCGGATCCGGCCCGTGCCGAGGTCCTCGACCCGGTCGAGGAGGCGCTCGGGGTCGAAAGGCCGGGTCGCGCGCAGCTCCAGCGTCCAGCTGCGGTCGCCGGGGCGTCGACCCGCCGGACGCCCCGCACCCCGCACGCCCAGCGGGTGGGCGCGGCGCTCGCCCGCGCCGGCGTCGTGCGTGCTGCGGGCCAGGTCGGCCGCCGTGAGGGCGTGCAGGCCGTCGAGGCGGCGCGAGTCGGCGCCGCGCAGCCGGTCGACCAGCCCGGAGCCGGTCGCCGCGGCGTCGGCGTCCCCCGTGGTCACGACGAGGTCCGCGTGCTCGAGCTGTGCGGCGAGCACCTCGCCGACCGCGCGCTGGTCGTCCTCGGTGAGCGCGACGCCGCGCTCCGCCACGAGGTCGTCGTCGAGGAGGTCGTGCTCGAGCGTGTCGACGTCGGCCACGGCGAGCACGGTCGCGAGGCGCAGCCGGGCGAGCTCCCCGCCCGGCGCCGAGGCCGCGGCGAGCGCGCGGGCGACGGGGAGGGACTCGGCCGCGACCGGCAGGGCGAGCACGGCGTGGTCCCACCGGCCGTCCTCGGCGAGACGGCGCAGCGTCGGCACGGCGTCCTCGCGGACGGCGCAGGACAGGCACGCGTGCTCGAGCGGCACGCGCTCGTCCTCGACGACGCCGGTCGCGTCGACGACGACGCGGCGCAGCTCGCCCTCGCGCGCGTGGATGTCGTGCCGCAGGACGACGACGCGCGGCGCGCCCACGACGAGGCCGAACGCGGCGGTGTCGCGCAGGACGGGGTCGACGGTCGCCAGGACGCTGAGCGCGACGCGCGTGTCGGTCGGGTCGTGCGGGTGGTCGTGGTGCATGCGGAGCTCCGGATCCGTCGTCGGGCGCCGTCCCGGGCCCCTCCGAGGGGCCGGGAACAACGCGGAGGTGAGAACTGTTCTCGACAGCGGGTGAGCATAGCGCCTTGACGGGAATGATTCTCACTATCTACGGTCGGGACCCGTCGCAACCCCCCGACCCACGAAGGAACGTCATGTCCGCCGTCTGCCAGGTGCTCGGCACCTCACCCGGGTTCGGCCACTCGATCTCGCACTCCCACGTGCGGACCAAGCGCCGCTTCGACCCGAACGTCCAGAGGAAGCGCTACTGGGTGCCCTCGCTGGGTCGCCATGTGACCCTGCGGGTCAGCGCCCGGGGTATCAAGACCATCGACCGCAAGGGGATCGACGCCGTGGTGGCCGAGATCCTCGCCCGAGGGGAGAAGCTCTGATGGCTGCTCGCACCGACCTCCGCCCCGTCGTGAAGCTCCGCTCCACGGCCGGCACCGGGTTCACCTACGTCACCCGCAAGAACCGCCGCAACGACCCCGACCGGCTCGTGCTGCGCAAGTTCGACCCCGTCGTCCGCCGCCACGTCGACTTCCGCGAGGAGCGCTGATGGCCAAGACGTCGAAGATCGCGCGCAACGAGCAGCGCGCGGCCGTCGTCGCGCGGTACGCCGAGCGGCGCGCGGCGCTCAAGCGTGTCGTCGCGTCGCCGTCGGCCACGGCCGGCGAGAAGGCCGCGGCCGTCGCCGAGCTCCAGCGCCAGCCGCGCGACGCGAGCGCGACGCGCCTGCGCAACCGCGACGCCGCCGACGGGCGTCCCCGCGGTCACCTGCGGAAGTTCGGGCTGTCCCGCATCCGCGTCCGCCAGATGGCGCACCGGGGCGAGCTGCCCGGCGTCACGAAGTCCAGCTGGTAGCGACGGCGACCGTCGTCGAGCACCGGCAGCGAAGGAGATCCACCGTGAAGAAGACCATCCACCCCGTGTACGGGCCCGTCGTCTACCGCGACAAGTCCGCCGACTTCGCGTTCCTCACGCGCTCGACCCTCGCGGGGGACCACCCGCAGGGCCCGGGCGTGCCGCGCGAGACCGTGACCTGGACCGACGGGAACACGTACCCCGTCGTCGACGTCGAGATCTCGAGCGCGAGCCACCCGTTCTACACGGGCACGCAGCGCGTCGTGGACACCGCGGGCCGCGTCGAGAAGTTCCGCCAGCGCTACGGCGCCCGCTCGGGCGGCGCGGCGGGCGGTGCCCGATGAAGGTCCGCGCGTCCCTGCGCTCGCTCAAGGACAAGCCCGGTGCCAAGGTCGTCCGGCGACGCGGCAAGACCTTCGTCATCAACAAGGCCAACCCGCGCTGGAAGGCCCGCCAGGGCTGATCCCGGCGCCGGACCGGCGAGCGATGCACCACGGCTCGAGCGATGCACCTCCGGGTGCATCGCTCGAGCCGTTCGTGCATCCGTGGGCGGTCGGTGAGGGAGGTGGGGCGAGACGGTAATGAGAACGGTTCTGATTACTGTTACTGTTTCGCCGGGTCGGGCGACCGCTCGACCACCCACCGGAAAGGAGAGGGCTCCGCGCGCCCGCGAGCGAGCCCGACCACGCATGACCCTCACCTCCCGCACCCGCCGGCCGCTCGCGGCCCTCGGCCTGGCCCTCCCGCTCGCGCTGCTCGCGGCGTGCTCCTCGGGCGAGACCGCCGCCGAGCCGTCCCCCGACGAGACCACCGAGGCCGCCGCGTCCGAGCCCTCCGAGGCCGCGGGCCGCAGCCCGCGCCTCGCCGTGACCTACGACGGCGGCATCCAGGTGCTCGACGCCCAGACCCTCGAGGTCGTCGACGACATCCCGCTCGACGGCTTCAACCGCCTCAACGGCGCCGGCGACGGCCGCCACCTGTTCGTCTCGACGACGGGCGGCTTCCAGCTGCTCGACGCCGGTGCGTGGGCCGAGCCGCACGGCGACCACTCGCACTACTACACGGCCGCGCCCGTCCTCACCGACACCGTCTTCGCGGCCGAAAAGCCGGGCCACGTCGTCGTCCACGACGGCCGCACCGCGCTCTTCGACGACGGCACGGGCGAGATCACCGTCCTCGACTCGGCCGCCGTGGCCGAGGAGGGCCCGGAGGTCCGCGCCCTCACGACGCCCGAGGCCCACCACGGCGTCGCCGTCGAGCTCTCGGACGGCACGCTCGTGGTCTCGGAGGGCACCGAGGACGCGCGGACCGGCATCCGCGTGCTCGACGCCGACGGCACCGAGATCGCCGCGTCCGACGAGTGCCCCGGCGTCCACGGCGAGGCCGTCGCGGCCGACGAGGCCGTGCTCATCGGCTGCGAGGACGGCGTCCTCGTCTACGCCGACGGGACGATCACCAAGGTCGACAGCCCCGACGCCTACGGCCGCATCGGCAACCAGGCCGGGAGCGAGGCCTCGACGGTCGTGCTCGGCGACTACAAGTCCGACCCCGACGCCGAGCTCGAGCGCCCGACGCGCGTCTCGCTCACCGACACCGCGACGGGCGAGCTGACGCTCGTCGACCTCCCGTCGAGCTACACGTTCCGCTCGCTCGCGCGCGGCGACGACGGCGAGGGGCTCGTGCTCGGCACCGACGGCCAGATCCACGTGATCGACCCCGACTCGAAGGAGCTCGTGCGCTCGATCCCCGTGATCGACGCGTGGGAGGAGCCGGACGAGTGGCAGTCGCCGCGGCCCGCGATCTTCGCCCTCGACGGCTCGGTGTACGTCACCGACCCGGCGAACAGCGCGATCCACGCCGTCGACGTCGAGACGGGCGAGGTGTGGAACAGCGCCGAGCTCGACGTGGTGCCCAACGAGCTCAACGGCGTGTCGGGCGACGTCGAGGCCGGCTCGCACGAGCACGGCGCCGAGGACGGCGAGCACGCGGAGGAGGAGCACGCGCACTCCGACGAGCACGCCCACGACGAGGAGGGTCACGCCGACGAGCACGACCACGGCGAGGAGACCTCGCAGGGCTGACCCGCCCGCGCCGCGACGGCCGCGGCACCGCCCGGACCGGGCACGGTGCCGCGGCCGTCGTGCGCCCGCCGTGCACCGCACGGCACGCCTCGCCCGACCCGAACCGCCCCCGGAGCGCCCATGACCTCCCGCCGCACGCCCTCCCGCCGCACGCCCTCCCGCCGCACGCCCGTCCGTCCCCGCCTGGTCGTCGCCGCGGCGCTCGTCGCCGCGACGGCGGGCGCGTGCTCGACCGCGGGGGCCGCCGACGACACCGTCGACGTCCTCGCGTCGTTCTACCCCCTGCAGTACGTCGCCGAGCAGGTCGGCGGCGACCTCGTGACCGTCGAGAACCTCACGCCGCCCGCGGCCGAGCCGCACGACCTCGAGCTCTCGCCCGCGCAGGTCAGGGCCCTCGGGGAGGCCGACGTGGTCGTCCACCTGTCCGGCATGCAGCCCGCGACCGACGAGGCCGTCGCGGCACGCGCGCCCGAGCACCTCGTCGACTCCGCGGACGCCGCGGGGCTCGAGCGTGGCCCCAACGGCGCCGGCGCGCCGTCGCGCGCGAGCGACGCGCTCGACCCCCACTTCTGGCTCGACCCCACGCGTCTCGCGGCGGTCGGGCACCAGGTGGCGGACGAGCTCGCGGTGGTCGACCCCGACCACGCCGCCGAGTACGCAGCGAACGCCGCGGCGCTCGAGGAGAGCCTCGTCGCGCTCGACGAGGAGTACGCGAGCGGCCTCGCCGCGTGCCGCGGGGCGACGCTCGTCGTGTCGCACGAGGCGTTCGGGTACCTCGCCGAGCGGTACGACCTCGTCCAGGTGGGGATCTCGGGGCTCGACCCCGAGGCGGAGCCGTCGCCCGCGCGGCTGCGCGAGGTGCGCGCCGTCGTCGAGGACCAGGGCGTGGAGACGCTGTTCTTCGAGGTCCTCGTGAGCCCGAAGGTCACCCAGACGCTCGCCGCCGACCTCGGCGTCGGCACCGACCGGCTCGACCCCGTCGAGGGCCGCACGGACCCGGACGCCGACTACCTCGACGTCATGCGGGCGAACCTCGCCGCCCTGCGAGGGGGCCTCGTGTGCCCGGGCGACGCGTGACGGACCGCGCCAAGTCGCGCGAAACTCCGCGTGTTCCCTAGTGTTGTGCCCGGTGCGCGGCCCCTCGGCTGGCACACTGAGACCGTGACGCCGCGTGGTACCCACCGCGCGGCGTGAACCGAAGAAGGGATTCGCATGTCGCTCAACAAGTCCGAGCTCGTCTCGGCCATCGCCAGCAAGGCCGACCTGTCGAAGGCGGACGCGGAGAAGGCCCTCAACGCCTTCCAGGAGGTGCTCATCGAGTCGCTGGGCAAGGGCGAGGCCGTCAAGGTCACGGGCCTCCTGTCCGTCGAGCGCGTCGAGCGTGCCGCCCGCACGGGCCGCAACCCCCGTACGGGCGAGGAGATCTCGATCCCGGCCGGCTTCGGCGTGAAGATCAGCGCCGGCAGCCTGCTCAAGAAGGCCGTCGCCAAGTGACGTCCCGCTGACCGAGCCGTCGTCGGCCGGTCGGCGTGTCGAAGGCCCGGGTCCCCCGAGGGGCCCGGGCCTTCGTCGTGCTGCGGGGCGGTCCGCCCGTCCTCAGGCGGTGTGGACGACGTCCGCCAGGATCCGCGCGTTCGTGAGCCGCGTCCCGACGGCCTGGTCCACCTCGGTGAACGCCTTGTTCGAGCGCGCGACGCCGATCGCGCCCGCCATCGCGCCCTGGCCCGTGGGGCGCTGCACGCGCGCGACGAGCGCGTCGCCGTGCTGCAGGAAGCTCACCGTGAAGACGAGGTGCTGGTGCTTGCCCGCGAACGCGCCGAGCCAGAACGTGCGCGTCCTGCTCCCGCGCTCGACCGACCACCCGCCGTCGGCCTGGGTGGTCACGGTGAAGCCCTGCTCGTGGAGCGCGGCGGCGAGCTGGTGGCGGGCGGCGTCGTGGTCGCCCGAGAGGAAGTAGTCGACGGTGGCCATGCGGGGCTCCTGGGAGGGTGGCGCGCGGGGCGCGGCGGTCGGCGTCGCGCGGGCGCGCGGCGGGCGTGCCGCGCCGGACGCGGCGCACGGATGCTACCGGCCGGGCGCCGGGGGAAGTTGATAACGGTTCTCAATCCTCGTAGTCTGGGCGCACCCGACCCGAAAGGACGCCCACCATGGCCGTGCCCAAGCGCAAGCTCTCCCGCTCCAACACCCGCTCCCGCCGCTCGCAGTGGAAGGCCCAGGTGCCGCAGCTCGTGACCGTCGTCGTCGACGGCCGCGAGGTCGCGGTGCCGCGACGCCTCGTCGCGGGGGTCCGGCGCGGTCTCGTCACGCTCCCGGAGTGACACCCCGCGCGGGGTCGTCCGCGGCGGTCGCCGCGCGTGCCAGCATCGTCCGGTGACCGCACCGACGACCCGACGCGCCGCCCGTGCCGCGCACGCCACCGGCCACGCGCACGCCCACGGGCCCGCGGCTCCCGCGACGCCGCGCGTGCGGCTCACGCTCGCGGCCCTGCTCGTGCCGCTCCTGCTCGCGACACTCGCGGGGCTCGTCGCGCTCTGGCCCGCCGCCGACGACGTCCCCGCCCGCATCCCGGTCGCGGCCGAGGGGAGCGCCGTGCTGCGCGCGACCGTGACCGGACCGGCCGACGAGGAGACGGGCTTCGTCCCGGCCCGGCTCGACGACGGGTCGCGCGCCGAGGGGCAGGACGTCGGCGGCGACGAGATCACCGTCCAGGCCCCGCCCGAGTACCTCGCGTACGGGTTCGACGTCGGCGACCGGCTGCGGGTCCTGCACATCGCGGGCGCCGAGGCGAGCGGGACGCCGTACGTGTTCCTCGACTTCGAGCGCGGCCTGCCGATCGGCCTCCTCGCGGCCGCGTACGCGCTCGTCGTGCTCGCCGTCGCGCGCTGGCGCGGGCTCGCCGCGCTCGCGGGCCTCGCGGGCGCGTTCGCCGTCATCGGGTGGTTCACGCTGCCGGCGCTGCTCACGGGGCAGGACGCGCTCGGCGTCGCGCTCGTCACGTCGTCGCTCGTCATGTTCGTCGTCCTGTACGTCGCGCACGGGTTCACGGCGCGCACGTCGACGGCGCTGCTCGGGACGCTCATCGGCCTCGCCCTCACCGCGCTCCTGGGGTGGTGGGGGGCCGGGGCGTCGAACGTCACGGGCCTGACGTCGGAGGAGTCGCTGTGGATCCCGCAGTACGCGCCCGCGCTCGACATCCAGGGCGTTGTGCTGTGCGGCATCGTCCTCGCGGGCATGGGCGTGCTCAACGACGTGACGATCACCCAGGCGTCCGCGGTGTGGGAGCTGCGCGCCGTCGCGCCGCTCGCGTCGCGTGCCGAGCTCTTCACGCGCGCGATGCGCATCGGCCGCGACCACATCGCCTCGACCGTCTACACGATCGCGTTCGCCTACGTCGGCGCCGCGCTGCCGCTGCTCATGGCGGTGTACCTCTCCGACCAGGCCCTCGCCACGAGCCTCACCTCGGGCGAGATCGCCGAGGAGGTCGTGCGCACGCTCGTCGGCTCGATCGGGCTCGTGCTCGCGATCCCCGTGACCACCGCCATCGCCGCGCTCACCGTCCCGGGCGCCGCGCCCGTCCCGGTCGGGCCGCTCGTCGCCCCGGCCCGGGACGCCGGCACCGGGACCGGCTCCGGGACCGGTCCCGCGGCCGACGGCGGCCCGGCCACCGACGCCGGACCCGACCGCGCCGCCGGACCCGACCGCGCCGCCGGACCCGACCGCGCCGCCGTCCCCGCCGAGCGCGGGCGCACCTCCCGCACGGAGGCCTGACCCGACCCGGCCGGGCCGTCCGGCGGGACGGTGCGCGGGTCTTCACCGGACCGCCACCGTTCCCGTCGTGGACGTGGCCCCAGCGCGCTCCCAGGTTCGCCAGGATGTGCGCATGAGAGAGCCGTGGGTGGACGCCGCGCTGACGCGACTGCCCGACACCCGTTCGTGCCCCGCGTGCGGCGCACCCCTGCGTTCCACCCGCTGCGACCACTGCCGCCTCGACCTCGTCGGGCCGCTCGCCTTCGCGGTCGACGCCGCGTCGCGCGAGGCCGCCGACGCGCTCGGCCGTCGCCAGGACGCCCTCGACGCGCTGCGCGCCGCCCAGCCCGACGCCGCGGCGTGGGCCGGCGCGCTGGCCCGCCCCTCCACGGCCGTCGTGCCCCGGCCCGCAGGACCGCCGAGCCCGCACGGGCGACCGCACGTGCCGCCGGTCGGGCCGCCGCGACCCGCCGGGCCGACGGGCGTCCCGCGCCACCCGGCCTCGCCCGCGGGCCCCGTCCGGCCCGTCGCCCCCGGTCGGCCGCTCGCCCCGCCCGTGCCCCGGGTCGCGTCGGCGCACCCGGGCGCCCCCGCCCACCCCGGGCCGCGCCCGGCGCCGTCGCGCGACATCGGGCTCCAGCCCGTGCTCGCCGCCTCGGGGGCGGGCCTGCTCGCCGTCGCGGTCGTCGTGTTCGTCTTCTTCACGTTCGGCGACGCGCTCGCGCTGCGCGCCGTGGCGACGGGCGTCGTCACGGTCCTCACGCTCGCCGCCGCGGTCGTGCTGCGACGGGTCGGCCTGCGGTCCTCGGCCGAGGCCGTGGCCGCGCTCGCCGTCGTGCTCGCGCTCGTCGACGCGGAGCTCGCGCTCCAGGCGGGCCTGCTCGGGGGGACCCACCCGGCGCTCGCGCGCGCCGTCCTGCTCGCGGTCGTGGTCGTCGTGCTCGGGGTGGTCGGCGACCGCGCGCGCGTCCGCGCGTGGCTCACGGGCGCCGTCGTGCTCGCCCCGCTCGTCCCGGTCCTCGCCGCCGCGGCGGGCGGAACGGCCGCGGCGTGGAGCCTCGGCCTCCTCGGCGCGGCGCTCGTGAGCGCCGCGGCGGCCCCCGTCGCGCGGCGCTCGGGCGCGCGCGCCGGGAGCCCGATGCGCCCGGAGCGCACGTGGGCGCTGGTGGTGCGGTCCGCGAGCTTTCCGGTCGCCGTGCTCGTCGCGCTCCTCGCCCCGGACGTCCCCGGCCTGCCCGGTCGCGGGGGAGCCGCGCTGCTGCTGCTCGCGTGCGCGCTCGTCGCCGGCGTCCTGCGCGTCGCGACGCGCGAACGGGCGTGGCTCGCCGCTGTCGGTGCGACGGCGACCCTCGCCGCCGGGCTCCTGGGCGCCGCGGCGAGCCCGCTCGCGGTGGGGCTCGTGCCGGTCGGCGCGGCGGTCGGCTGGCTCGTCGTCGCCGCCGCGAGCACCCCGGCCGCTACGCGGGTGCTGCGCCGCGGCACGGCGCTGCACCCCCGGTCGCGGGCCGACGTCCTCCTCGGCGGGTGGGTCACCGCCCTCGTGCTCGGGGTCCCCGCCCTCGCCGGTCTGCCGGTCCGCGCGATCGACCTCCTCGCCGCCGCCGGCACCGGGCCGTCCCCCGCGCTCGACCGGACGCCGCTCGGCGGCGAGGTGTGGTCGTCCGCGGGCGCCGCCGCGTCCGACGCGTGGCTCGCCGCGCTCGTCGACGGCGTGCACCTCGGCGTCCTCGCGCTGCTCGTCGTGTCGCTCGCCGCCGGGCGCCTCGACCTCGACGGGCCGCGCGCGGTCACGACCGCGGGCCGCGCGACCGCGCCGTGGCTCGCCCTCGCGCTCGTGCTCGGGCTCGTGCTCGACCTGCGCCTCGCGGGCGTGATGTCGCTCGTGCTGCTCGCCGTGCTCGCCGCCGCGCTGCTCGTCGCCGGCACGCGGCCGCGCGCCGTGGCGGCCGTCGGGGAGGGCGCGCGCTGGCGCACGACGGCGGTCGCCGGGGTCTTCGTCGCGACCGCCCTCCTGCTCCTCGGCTCCTGGACCGCGCGTCCGACCGCGACCGCGGGGGCGGTGGCGGTCGGGGCCCTCCTGCTCGCCGCGCGCGCGGCCGTCCCGCGCGGCGCCCGCGCCCCGCTCGTCGCCGCCGCGTACGCGTACGCGCTCGTCGTGCTCGGCGTGACGCTCGGGTGGAGCGGGCTCGGCGCCGTCGCCGCGGTGTGCACGGTGTCCGCCGTGGCCTCGGTCGTGGCCCTCGTGACGACGCTCGTCCGGCGCGTCGGGCGGGACACGTGGTGGGCCGTGCTCGCCGTCACCGCGGTGCCGTTCGTCGTGGGCGTCGCGACCGTGACGACGGCCCGCAGCTGGTGGTCCGTTGTCGCGTGCGCCGCGATGCTCGCGCTCGAGGTCGTGCTCGTCGTCACGCGGCGCCCCGGCACCGCCTCCGCGCTGCGCCTCCTCGGCGCCGGGCTCGCCCTCCCGACGGCGTCCGTCGCCGTCGTGAGCGCGGGGGCGATGCTCGCCCCGGACAGCGGGTCGCCCGTCGTGCTGCCCGTCGTCGCGGCGCTCGTCGCCGCGGTCGCCGCCGCCGCGCGCGCGACCGGCCTCGCGATCGGGGCCCGGGGAGCGGTCGGCGACGGCCCGCGCGCCCGCGTCGTCATCGAGGCGAGCGCGGCGCTCACCGGGGCGATCGCCGTCGGGCTCGCGTACGGGCGACCCGCCGCCGGGCCCGACGTCGCGGTGGCGGTCCTGCTCCTCCTCGCCGTCGGGGCGGCGCTCGTCGCCCGGACGCCCGAGCGCCTCCCGGCGTGGTGGCTCGTGGCCGCGCTGTCCACGGTCGCGGTGTGGACGGCGCTCGCGGACGCGGGCGTCGGTCTCGTCGAGGCGTACACCGCGCCGCCCGGGCTCGCGGCGGTCGTCGTCGGCGTGCTCCTCGCGCGCCGCGGGCGCCGCGGCTGGGACCTCGCGACCGCGGGCGGGGCGCTGCTCGTCGTGCCGTCCCTGGTCGTGCTCGTCGCCCGGCCCGGCGCGGGCGACGTGCGCGCCGTGCTCCTCGTCGCGGGAGCCGGGCTGCTCGTCGCCGGGGCCGCGCTCCTCGCCCGGCCGTCGGCGCCCGCGTGGGCGCGGCCGGCCGCGCTGCGGCTGGGCGCCCTCGCCGTCCTCGCGGCGGCTGCGGGGACGGTCGAGTCCCTCCACGTCGCGGCCGTCCCCGGCGGCGGCGCGGTCTTCGCGCTGGGCGTCGCGTGGGCGGCGGCGGGCGGTGCGTGCGCGCTCGGTGCGGGCCTGGTCGTGGCGCGGGTCGCGCCCGGGGCGTGGCGGGGGCGCGCGCGGCGCTGGGCCGTCGCGCCCGCGCTCGTCCTCGCGGTGGTGGGCGTCGTCGCGGACGTGGTCCCGGTGTGGGGCGCCATCGCGACCGTCTGGGCGGTCGAGGTCGCGCTGCTCGCGCTCCTCGTCGTCGGGGTGCGCCGGGCGCTGCGGGGCCTCGACGACCTCCCGCCCGCGTGGTTCACGTGGCTGCTCGCGCTCGTCGCGGCGATCGGCGCCTGGTCGCCCCGCGAGCTGCGGGTCGAGGTGTTCTCGCTGCCGCTCGGCGCGGGGCTGCTCGTCGCGGGCTACCTCGCGCTCGTCGCGGCACCCGGTGCCGCGGCCCCCGCCGTCCCGGCCGCGGGCCCGCGCAGGCCGTGGCCGCTGGACCGGGCGGGCTCGTGGCTGCTGCTCGCGCCGGGCATCCTCGCGACGCTCGGGCCGTCGGTGCTCGCGACGTACACCGACGCGCGCACGTGGCGCGCGATGCTCGTCGTGGTGATCGCGCTCGCCGCGGTGCTCGTCGGGACGCGCAAGCACCTCGCGGCCCCGTTCCTGCTCGGCGTCGCCGCGCTCCCGGTGGAGATCCTCGTCGTGTTCGTGTCCCAGCTCGGCACCCGGATCTCCGCGGGGCTGTGGATGCTGACCCTCGCCGCGGCGGGCGGGCTCCTGCTCATCATCGCGACCTACTACGAGCGGCGGATCGCCGCGTACGACGGCGCCGCCGCGTACGTGCGCGACCTGCGCTGAGCACATGGACGGTCCCGGCTCCCCGCCTGGCTCCCCGGCTGCCCCGGTCACCGGCCCCGCCGCCCCCGCGCGCGACGAGGCGGTGCTGCTGTGGATACCCGTCGGGGCGGGCGGGCACGTCGTGCGCCGCACGAGCGCGTGGTGGGAGCGGCTCGCGGCGCGGCGTCAGGGTCGCGACCCCGCGCCGCTGTTCCACGCCGCGCTCGAGCTGCGGCGCGGCGGCGTGCCGCTCGCGGTCGAGATGGCGCCCGCGTGGGGCGCCGCGCACGGCGACCGCGGCGTCGTGCGCACCGGGCCGGTGGGGCTCCGGGCGCTCGGCCGGTCGCGGTACTTCCGCTACGAGGTGCGGTGCTGGGCGGGCGGGAGGATCCCCGACCGGGCGTGGGCGGTCGGGGCGCCGGACGTCGTGACCTGCTCGCCGCGCGACGTCGACCTGCTCGCGCGGCGCGTCGCGGAGGTGCCGGCCCTCGTCTGGGGGCGCGCGCCGTCGGGCACGCGCGACCTGTGGACGTCGAACTCGGTCGTCTCGTGGCTCCTCGCCACGACCGGCCTCCTCGCGGGCCACGCCCCGCCCTGCGACGGACGCGCGCCCGGGTGGGAGGCCGGCGTCGTGCTCGCCGGGGACGGCTGGGGCGGACCCACGCCGGACCGGGTCGAGTAACTCCCGGACCGGGCCGCGGACCAGCCCAGCCCAGCCCAGCGCGGCCCGTCCCTCACCTTGGCCGAGGTACTGGACGTCGGCGAAGCGGACGACCGCGGCGGTGATGGCGACGATGGTGGCGCCGAGGTTGGCGGTCGGTCGTCCGGGCTCGCTCTTCTTCTTCCTCTTCCAGCCCGATCTGTCGCCTGGCGTTCGCCCAGAGGGACCCGTACGTCTCGCGAGCGGTGAGAACCTGAGGGTTTCCGACAACCACTGCACATCACAACCTAGAGGTTCCCTGTCGCGCGTATTGGGCGTAACCTAGGGGTATCCCTTTCTGTTGCCCGAGAGAAACCTCCAGGTTATGAACGCGCAGCTCATCCGCCGCAGCATCGACCAACGCATCGCACCTCTACGAGAGCACCGGTCGGCCACCGCGCGCCCCGCTGCCGGCTGGGTGCGCGCTATCCGCTCCGCTCTGGGCATGTCGACCGGTGACCTTGCGCGCCGTCTCGGCGTGACCCCGGTCGCGGTGCGCAAGCTCGAGCACAACGAGCAGGCGGGCACGGTCCGGCTGGAGACTCTTGCTCGGGCCGCTGACGCGATGGGCTGCGACCTCGTCTACGCGTTCGTGCCCCGCACCTCGCTCGATGAATTCGTCGACCAGCGCGCGCGTGCGGTGGCCGAGGCGGAGATCCGCCGCGTGGACACCACGATGGCACTCGAGGACCAGCGCACCAGCGCCTCCGAGCGCGCGCGCCTGCGCGACGACCGGGCGCGCGAGCTGCGCGCCTCGCGCGACCTGTGGCACCTAGACGCATGACGCCCGGTCCTGACCCCGACGGCGCGACGCCGTTGGCGGACGAGGAGCGCGCGGGACTGCTCGCGGACTGGATCGCGACGCGCGAGGAGCTCAACGCCGTCGAGCAGGAGAATGTGCGCGCGGCGCTGGCGTACCTGGCCTCGCCCCGGCGGCGCCCCACCGTGGACAAGGTCCTCGACGACGCGTACCTGCGCGACGTGCACACGCGGATGTTCGCGCAGGTGTGGCAGTGGGCCGGCACCTACCGGACGACCGAGCGCAACATCGGGATCGACCCCTGGCAGGTGCCGATGGCCGTGCGGGACCTCGTGCAGGACGCCCGCTACTGGCTCGCACCCGACACGACCTGGATCACGCCCGACGAGGCGCTGTGCAAGCTCCACCACCGGCTCGTGGCGATCCACCCGTTCCCGAACGGCAACGGGCGCCTGGCCCGCGCGTATACCGACCTGCTCGCGCGCGCGGCCGGGCGTCCGCTGTTCACCTGGGGTGCGCGTGGGGACCTGCAGCGCGCGACCCTCGCGCGCGACGCCTACCTCGCCGCGCTTCGCGGTCTTGACCGGACACCCGACGATCGGCAGGCGCTCGCTGCGCTCGTCGCCTTTGCGCGGTCCTGAGACCAGTTTCGGGGGCAGGCAGGGGCACACGATCCAGGCGGCACGTCGCGCCGCCTCCACCGTGCGGAGATCGCGACGACGTCGGCGATGCCGCGGCACGCTGCGATCCGGCGCTGCGGGCCACGGGCCCTACGATCCGGCCATGACGACCTCGCCGCAGAGCGCAGGCCCGGCGACGGTGTCGTTGGCCACGACGCACATCGCCGACCCCGGTGCCTCCCGGCCGCTGGTGCCGAACGACCCTGCGCACCGCGCGATCGTGTCCCGGCTTCGGGCAGCGGGCGTGATCAGCAAGGAGGTTCCGGAGAAGGACGGCCTGCGTGTATCGCTGTTTCGGTCCGTGCATCGCCGATAGGGGGCTAGGCGTACGGCCCGCCGCCCGCCAGGATGGGTCGCCGAGCGACCCGCGCCCCCGGACGACGACCGTCCGCCGGGCGCACCGCACCCCGACCGACGACGTCCGGAGGACCCGTGACCCTCGACCCCGAGGCCGCCCGCACCGCCCCGCCCGCCGACTCCCCGGTCGCGCTCCGGTACGAGGCGCCCGCGACCGACTGGTCGTCGCACACGCTGCCCCTCGGCAACGGCCGCCTCGGCGCGACGCTGTTCGGCGAGCCCGCGGAGGAGGTGGTGCGGCTCAACGAGCACTCTCTGTGGGGCGGCGTCGCCGGCTACGACAACGCGCTCGCCGGCGTGCCCGACGACGCGTTCGACACGAGCGTCACGGGGTTCGGGTCGTACCGCGCGTTCGGGACGCTGCGGGTCGCGTTCGACGACGGCGCCCCCGGCGGCGCGGCCCCCGGCGGCACGGAGCCCGGCGGCGCGTCCGTCTCCGGCTACCGGCGCGTGCTGGACCCGTCGACGGGCCTGCACGTCACGTCGTTCGCGACGCCCGCGGGCCGCGTCGTGCGCGAGGCCTTCGCGAGCCGCCCGGCCGACGTGCTCGTGCTGCGCTGCACGACCGACGCGCCGTCGGGGTTCTCCGCGACGGTCTCGCTGGGGTCGGCGCAGGACGACGCGCCCGCCGTCGCGGACCCGGCCGCCCGGCGGGTCGCGTTCCGCGGGCGGCTCGGCAACGGGCTGCGTCACGCCGCGGCGGTGCACGTCGACGCGACGGACGCCGCGGGCGCGCCCGTGCCCCCGACCCCGACCGCCGACGGGGCCCTGCGCGTCGTGGGTGCGGCGACGCTCACGCTGCTCGTCGACGCGCGGACCGACTACCGCCTGAGCGCCGCGGACGGCTGGCGCGGCGACGACCCGGTGCCCGTGCTCGACGCGTCCCTCGACGCCGCGGCCGCGCGCCCGTACGAGGCGCTGCGCGCGGAGCACGTCGCGCACGTCGCCGAGGCCATGTCGCGCGTCGCGGTGGACTGGGGCACGTCCGCGCCCGACGTCGTCGCGCTGCCGACCGACCGGCGCCTCGCGCGCTACGCGGACGGCGGCGACGACCCCTCGCTCGAGCAGACCCTCTTCGCGTACGGGCGGTACCTGCTGCACGCGTCGTCCCGCCCGGGCGGGCTGCCGGCCAACCTGCAGGGCCTGTGGAACGACGAGAACCAGCCGCCGTGGGCGTGCGACTTCCACACCAACATCAACGTGCAGATGAACTACTGGGGCGCCGAGACCACCCACCTCGCCGAGACGCACGAGGCGCTCGCCGCGTTCGTCGAGCAGGTCGCGGTCCCGAGCCGGGTCGCGACCCGCCACGCGTTCGGGGACGACGTGCGCGGCTGGACCGCCCGCACGTCGCAGAGCGCGTTCGGCGGCAACGCGTGGGAGTGGAACACCGTGGCGAGCGCCTGGTACGCGCAGCACCTCTACGAGCACTGGGCGTTCGGGCGCGACCGCGCGTTCCTCGAGGCCACGGCCTACCCCGTGCTGCGCGAGGTGTGCGCGTTCTGGGAGGACCGCCTCGTCGAGGGGCCCGACGGCGCGCTGCTCGCCCCCGACGGCTGGTCGCCCGAGCACGGGCCGCGCGAGGACGGGGTCGCGCACGACCAGCAGATCGTGTGGGACCTGTTCCAGAACTACCTCGACTGCGCGGACGCCCTCGGCGCCGACCCGGAGCACCGCGCGCACGTCGCGCACCTGCAGTCGCGGCTCGCGCCGAACCGCGTCGGGCGCTGGGGCCAGCTCCAGGAGTGGCAGGCCGACCGCGACGACCCGCAGGACCTGCACCGGCACACGTCGCACCTGTTCGCCGTCTTCCCGGGCCGCCAGATCACGGCGTCCACGCCCGCGCTGCGCGCGGCGGCGCTCGTCTCCCTCAAGGCCCGCTGCGGCGAGCGCGACGGCGAGCCGTTCGACGAGGCGTCCGTCTCCGGCGACAGCCGGCGCTCGTGGACGTGGCCGTGGCGCGCGGCGCTGTTCGCCCGGCTCGGGGACGCCGAGCGGGCGCGCCTCATGCTCCGCGGGCTGCTGCGGTTCAGCACGCTGCCGAACCTGCTCGCCACGCACCCCCCGATGCAGCTCGACGGGAACCTCGGCATCACGGGCGCCGTCGCCGAGATGCTCCTGCAGAGCCACGACGGCGTCGTGCACCTCCTGCCCGCCCTGCCCGCGGCGTGGGCGCCGCGCGGGTCGTTCCGAGGGCTGCGGGCGCGCGGCGGCTACGTCGTGTCGTGCACGTGGCGCGACGGCGCGGTGACGTCGTACGAGGTCGAGGCCGTCGCTGCGGACCACGGCGTCGACGGGACGGAGCCGGTGCGCGTCCGGGTCGGCGGCGAGGACCGCCGCGTCGTCCCGGCGCGCGGCGGCGTCCCCCAGCGGGACCTCGGGCGGTGGGAGGAGCACGTCGCGTCGCACGCGTGACGGGCCGTGCCTAGGGTGGTGCCTTCCGGTGGACGACGATCCGACAGCCCAGGGACCAGGAGCGAGCCGCCCATGACGACGGTTGCCGACCACGACGCCTACATCGCCGCGGCGCCCGAGCCGTTCCGGGCCTCGCTGAGCCGGCTGCGCGCGATCCTCGCCCGGGTGCTGCCGGAGGCGGACGAGATCGTGGCGTACGGCATGCCGGGGTTCACGATCGACGGCACGGTCGTCGCGAGCTACGCGGCGTTCAGCAAGCAGTGCGGGCTGTACGTCCTCCCGGGCGCCGTCTCCGCGCACGCCGGCGAGATCGCCGACGCGGGCCTCCGGGCGACCAAGACCGGCATCACCTTCTCCCCGCGCCGACCGATCCCGGACGACCTCGTCGAACGGCTGGCCAGGACGTCCCGGGAGCAGGCAGGGGCCTGACCGCGCGGTCCGTCCGGTCGAGCGACGACGACGCTCGCCGAGGGGGCGCGCGGCGAGCCTGCGGCCGGGGCACCCCCGGCTCAGGCCTCGCGGCGTTGCTTCTCGATGAGGGGTCGTAGCCGGTAGGGGATGAGCTCGCCCATCGACAGCGACGTCTCGGTGCGCTCGACCCCGTCGATCGCGAGGATCGCGGCGTCGATGCGGAACAGGTGGTCCGTGTCGCGGCACGCGACGGTCACGCGCAGGTCGGCCGTCCCGCTGCGTCCGTGCGCCTGCACGACCTCGGGGATGCGGGCGACGTCCTCGACGATGCGCGCGAGCTCCTTCTGGCGGAGCTGCACCTCGACGAAGGCCGTCAGCGGGTGGCCGAGCACGTGCGGGTCGATGCGCCGGTCGAGGTCGAGGAACACGCCCTCGCCCTCGAGGCGCGCGAGCCGCGCGGCGACGGTGTTGCGCGAGAGCTTGAGACGGTCCGCGAGCGCGACGATCGTCGCCCGCGGGTCGTCGGCGAGCGCGAGGAGGAGGTCGAGGTCGACAGCGTCGGCGCTGTGCATGCTGCTCACCCTAGCAACGTGACGGCGGTCACAGTGCGCAGCGCGACGGAGGTCGGTGGAGCCATGTGCGCGACCGGGGTTACCTTCGCCCTATCCCGGTCCTCGACGGCGAGGACCGGCTCCCAGAGGTGAGGTGGCGATGGTGCCCAGCGAACCTGCGGTGCGGACCGGCTCGACGGTGGAGACCCTGCCGAAGCAGCACGACGGTCACCGGGCGGACACCCCGCGCGACGCACGAGCAGACCGGAACGACGACCCGACGACGCCGGCCGGCGCGGACGACCCGCGCGGCCCGGAGGCCGGCGCGAGCGAGGGGGCGCCGGTGGTGCGGCTCCTCGACGAGGACGGCACGCGCCGTCCGGACCCCGAGCACGACCGCTGGCTCGACGACCTCGACCCCGGCGCCGGGGGCCCGGCCCGGGAGGGGCTCCTGCGGCTCTACGAGGACATGGTCGTCGCGCGCCGTCTCGACGCCGAGGCCACGGCCCTGCAGCGGCAGGGCGAGCTCGCGCTGTGGCCGCCGCTGCTCGGCCAGGAGGCGGCGCAGGTCGGCTCGGCGCGCGCGCTGCGGCCCGACGACTTCGTCTTCTCCTCCTACCGCGAGCACGCCGTCGCGTCGGTGCGCGGCGCGGAGCCCGTGGACCTCGTGCGCGTGTGGCGCGGCGTCACCGTCTGCGGGTGGGACCCGTACGCGATCGGCATGGCGTCCCCGCAGGTCATCATCGGCGCGCAGGCGCTGCACGCCACGGGCTGGGCGATGGGCGTCCAGCTCGACGTCGACGCCGGACGTGTCGACCCCGCGGGCGGCCTGCCCGTGGGCGTCGCGTACGTCGGCGACGGCGCGATGAGCCAGGGCGACGTCAACGAGGCGTTCGTGTTCGCCTCGACGTACCGCTCGCCCGTCGTCTTCGTGTGCCAGAACAACCAGTGGGCCATCTCGGAGCCGGTCGCGCTGCAGTCGCGCGTCCCGCTCGTCGAGCGCGCGCGGGGGTTCGGCATGCCGGGCGTGCGCGTCGACGGCAACGACGTCCTCGCCGTCCTCGCCGTGACGCGCGCCGCGCTCGACCGGTCCCGGCACGACGGCGGCCCCACCCTCGTCGAGGCCGTCACCTACCGCATGGGCCCGCACACGACCGCGGACGACCCGACGCGCTACCGCGACGCGGCCGAGGTCGAGGCGTGGAAGGGGCGCGACCCCGTCGCGCGGTTCGAGGCGTACCTGCGCGGCGTCGGCGTCCTCGACGACGCCGGGGCCGAGCGCGTCCGGGCCGCCGCCGACAGCGCGGCCGCCGCCCTGCGCGCGGGGTGCGTCGCGCTCGAGGACCCGCCGCCGCTCTCGCTCTTCGACCACGTCTACGCCGAGCCGCACGCCGCGCTCGCGCGCGAGCGCGCCGACTACGCGCGCTACCTCGCGTCGTTCGAGGAGGAGGGGCGATGACCACCACGCTCACGCTCGCGAAGGCGCTCGGCGCCGGGCTGCGCCGCGCGATGACCGACGACGACCGGGTCGTCGTCATGGGCGAGGACGTCGGCCGGCTCGGCGGCGTCTACCGCGTGACGGACGGCCTCCAGGCCGAGTTCGGGCCGCGCCGCGTGCTCGACACGCCGCTCGCCGAGTCGGGGATCATCGGCACCGCGGTGGGGCTCGCGGTCCGCGGCTACCGGCCGGTGTGCGAGATCCAGTTCGACGGCTTCGTGTTCGTCGCGTTCGACCAGATCGTGTCGCAGCTCGCGAAGATGCACGCCCGGACGGCGGGCCGCGTGCGCCTGCCCATCACGATCCGCGTGCCCGTCGGCGGCGGCATCGGCGCGGCCGAGCACCACTCGGAGTCGCCCGAGGCGCTGTTCGCGCACGTCGCCGGGCTGCGCGTCGTGTCGGTCTCGAACCCGCAGGACGCGTACACCGTGCTGCGGCAGGCGATCGCGTGCGACGACCCGGTCGTCTTCTTCGAGCCCAAGCGCCGCTACCACGCGAAGGCCGAGGTCGAGGACCTCCCGCTCGCGCTCGCGACGCCCATGGACCGGGCGCACGTCGTTCGCGAGGGCCGCGACGTCACCCTCGTCACGTGGGGCGGGCTCGTCGTCACGGCGCTCGACGCCGCCGTCGCGGCGTCCGACGACGGGGTGTCCGTCGAGGTGGTCGACCTGCAGTCGCTCTCCCCGATGGACCACGAGACCGTCGCCGCGTCCGTCCGGCGGACCGGTCACCTCGTCGTCGCGCACGAGGCGCCCCGGCACGCCGGTCTCGGCGCCGAGGTCGCCGCGACCATGACCGACCGGTGCTTCGAGTACCTCGAGGCCGCGCCCGTGCGCGTCACCGGGCACGGGATGCCGTACCCGCCGGCGCGGCTCGAGAGCCACTACCTGCCGGACCTGGACCGCATCCTCGACGGCGTCGACCGCGTGCTGGGCCGCACGACCGCGGACCCGGCGCCGGGCGCGTCGCGGCCCGAGCCCGCCCGCGCGGAGGCGGTCCGGTGATGACGACGCGCGAGTTCCGCCTCCCCGACCTCGGCGAAGGGCTCACCGAGTCCGACATCGTGGCCTGGCACGTCGCCGCCGGCGACCACGTCGAGCTCAACCAGGTGATCGCCGAGGTCGAGACCGCCAAGGCGCTCGTCGACCTGCCGTCCCCCTACGCGGGCGTCGTCGCGACGCTCCACGCCGTCGAGGGCCAGACCGTGAACGTCGGCGACCCCATCGTCACGTTCGAGGTCGACGACCCGGTCGCCGCGCGCCCCGACGCGCCGGCGGGCACGGAGGGTGCTGCCGGCGCGGCGTCGGAGGGTGCGGCGTCGGAGGGGGCGGCTGCGGCCGCCTCGGCGTCGGAGGGTGCGGCCACGGCCTCCTCGGCGTCGGCGGACGTTCCGGCGGCCGGACCCGCGGTGCGCGGCGAGGCCGGGCCCGCGGGCGGTCCCGTCCCCGGCGAGCGTGCGGCGCAGGTCGGTGTCGGTGCCGGTGACGCGTCGGGCGCGGGGGACCGCGCGTCCGGCCCGCAGGCCGACGACGCGCCCGCGCCGAACCTCGTGGGGTACGGCGCGCGTCCCGACAGCACCGGACGCCCCGCGCGCCGTCCGCGGCGCGGGGTCGCGCGCGCCGGGACCCTGTCCGGAGCCGGAGCCGGAGCCGGAGCCGGAGCCGGAGCCGGAGCCGGAGCCGGAGCCGGAGCCGGAGCCGGAGCTGGAGCCGGAGCTGGAGCTGGAGCTGGAGCTGGAGCCGGGCATAGGGCTGGCGCCGAGGCGGCGCGCGGTGCCCCGGGGGTCGTGACGGACGCGCCGCGCGCCGAGCGGCCGCGGTCGACCCCGCCCGTGCGTGCGCTCGCGAAGAAGCTCGGCGTGCGGATCGACCGCGTCGAGGGGTCCGGCCCGGACGGGCTCATCACGCGTGCCGACGTGCTCGCGGCCGTGAGCTGTCACCGCGACGTCGCGCACCGCCCGGAGGCGCTCGCGGGCTCGTCGAGCGCGACACCGGGCGTCGCACCCGGCGTCGCGCCGGGCTCTGCACCGGGCGATGCACCGGGCGATGCGCCGGTCGAGCGGCCGGGCGGCGTCGTCCCCCCGGGCGTGGTGGCCGCGGGCGTCGCGACCACGAGAGCCGCGCCGGCCGGGACCGGGCGCGACCGGCTCGCCGCCGGCGCGGGTGGTCCGGGGCGCGAGCCCGCCCCGGGACGCCGCGACGACGCGCGGCCCGCGCCGTCGGGCGACGGCGACGTCGTCGAGCGGGTGCCGGTGCGCGGCGTGCGCAAGCACACGGCCGCGGCGATGGTGGCGAGCGCGTTCACGGCGCCGCACGCGACGGTCTTCCTCACGGTCGACGTGTCGCGCTCCGTCGAGCTGCTCGAGCGGCTGCGCGCGCACCGGCTCGCGCGCGGGACGCGCCCCACGGTCCTCGCGCTGGTGGCCCGCGCGCTGTGCTCCGCGCTCGCGCGCCACCCCGCGCTCCACAGCGCGTGGCACGACCTGCCGGACGGTTCCGCCGAGATCTGGCGCCACGGCCCGGTGCACCTGGGGATCGCGGTCGCGACGGAGCGCGGGCTCGTCGTGCCGCACGTCCCGCACGCCGACGCGCTCGACCTGGCCGCGCTCACCGAGGCGCTGGCCGAGCTCGCCGCGACCGCCCGCGCGGGCCGCACGGCGCCCGAGCGCCTCACGGGCGGGACGATCACGATCACGAACGTCGGGGTCTTCGGCGTCGACGCCGGCACGCCCATCCTCGTGCCCGGCGAGGCCGCGATCCTCGGCCTCGGCGCGGTGCGGCGTCGGCCGTGGGAGCACGACGGCCAGGTCGTGCTGCGCGACGTCGTGACGCTGAGCCTGTCGTTCGACCACCGCGTGGTCGACGGCGAGCAGGGCGCGCGGTTCCTCGCAGACGTCGGCGCGCTCCTCGAGGACCCGGGCCTCGCGCTGCTCCTGGACGCCCCGGCCGGAGGCGACCCGGCCCCGCGCGCGGGCGAGGACGCGGAAGGGCCAGGGTCCCGGACGAGCGAGGGGGTGGGCGCGTGACCGTCCTCGCGACCGCCGTCGACCGCGGCTCCGACGCCGCGCGGGCCAACGACGCGGCCCAGCGCGCGCTCGCGGCCGACCTGCGCGAGCGCACCGCCGCCGCGGCGCTCGGGGGTCCGGCATCGGCGCGGGACCGGCACGTGTCGCGCGGCAAGCTCTTGCCGCGCGACCGCGTCGACCGCCTGCTCGACGAGGGCAGCCCGTTCCTCGAGCTCGCGCCGCTGGCCGGGCACGGCGTGGACGACGGCGCGTGGCCGGCCGCGGGCGTCGTCGCGGGCATCGGGGTGGTGAGCGGGCGCCAGGTCGTGGTCGTGTGCAACGACGCGACGGTCAAGGGCGGCACGTACCACCCGCTCACGGTGAAGAAGCACCTGCGCGCGCAGGAGGTCGCGCTCGAGAACCGGCTCCCGTGCGTCTACCTCGTGGACTCGGGCGGCGCGTTCCTGCCGCGCCAGGCCGAGGTGTTCCCCGACCGGGACCACTTCGGCCGGATCTTCTACCACCAGGCCCGGCTCTCCGCGGCGGGGATCCCGCAGGTCTCGGCCGTGCTCGGGTCGTGCACCGCGGGCGGCGCGTACGTGCCCGCGATGAGCGACGAGACGGTGATCGTGCGCGACCAGGGGACGATCTTCCTCGGCGGGCCGCCCCTCGTGAAGGCGGCGATCGGCGAGGTCGTCACCGCGGAGGAGCTCGGGGGCGGCGAGCTGCACGCGCGGCGCAGCGGCGTCGTCGACCACCTGGCCGAGGACGACGACGACGCGCTCGAGACCGTGCGGCGCATCGTCGCGACGCTCCCGCCGGACCCGGAGCCCGCGTGGGACGTCGTACCGAGCGAGCCGCCCGTCGTCGGGCAGGAGGCGCCGGACGGCCCCGGCGGCGACCTGTACAGCGCCGTTCCGACGGATGTACAAGCCCCGTACGACCCGCGCGAGGTCGTCGCGCGCCTCGTCGACGGCAGCCGGTTCCACGAGTTCAAGCGCGAGTACGGCGACACGCTCGTCACCGGCTTCGCGCGGATCCACGGCCACCCGGTCGGCATCCTCGCGAACCAGGGCGTGCTGTTCGGCGCCTCGGCGCTCAAGGGCGCGCACTTCGTCGAGCTGTGCGACCAGCGCGGGATCCCGCTCCTCTTCCTGCAGAACATCTCGGGGTTCATGGTCGGCACCGACGCGGAGGCAGGCGGCATCGCGAAGGACGGCGCCAAGATGGTCACGGCCGTCGCGACGACGCGCGTCCCGAAGCTCACGGTGATCGTCGGCGGCTCGTTCGGCGCCGGGAACTACTCGATGTGCGGGCGCGCGTACTCGCCGCGCTTCCTGTGGTCGTGGCCCGCGAGCCGGATCTCCGTGATGGGCGGCCCCCAGGCCGCGTCGGTGCTCTCGACGGTCAAGCGCGACCAGCTCGCGGCCCGCGGCGAGACGTGGGACCCGGCCGAGGAGGCCGCGTTCGCCGACGGCATCCGCGCGTCGTACGACGAGCACGGCAGCCCGTACTACGCCACGGCCCGCCTCTGGGACGACGGCGTGATCGACCCCGCCGACACGCGCCGCGTGCTCGGCCTCGCCCTCGGCGTGTGCGCGCGCACGCCCCTCGCCCCGCTCGACACCCCCCGGTTCGGGCTCTTCCGGATGTGAGGCCTCGATGACCCCGACGGGACCGCTCCCGTTCACCACCGTCCTCGTCGCCAACCGGGGCGAGATCGCGTGCCGCGTGATCGGCACCCTGCGCCGCCTCGGCATCCGGTCCGTCGCCGTGTTCGCCGACCCCGACGCCGGCGCGCGCCACGTGCGCGAGGCCGACGTCGCGGTGCGCCTCGGAGGGTCACCGCGCCCGGCGACGACCGCGACGACGCCTCCGGGGCCGTCGCCGGCGGGGGCCCCTGAGGCGCGGCCGGGGGCCGCGCACGCGCCGTCCCCGTACCTGGACGTCGAGGCCGTCGTGGCCGCGGCCGTCGCGACCGGGGCCGAGGCGGTCCACCCCGGCTACGGCTTCCTCTCCGAGAACCCCGCGCTCGCGACCGCGTGCGCGCGCGCCGGCATCGCGTTCGTCGGTCCCGGCGTCGAGGCCCTCGAGGCGATGGCCGACAAGCTCGCCGCGAAGCGCATCGTCGCGGCCCGGGGCGTGCCCGTCGTGCCCGGGGCGGGGGAGCCCGGCCTGGCCGACGACGCGCTCGTCGCCGCCGCGCCCGGCGTCGGGTTCCCGCTGCTCGTCAAGCCGTCCGCGGGCGGCGGGGGCAAGGGGATGGTCGTCGTCCGGTCCGCGGACGAGCTGCCCGCCGCGCTCGCGTCCGCGCGGCGCGTCGCCGCGGCGTCGTTCGGCGACGACACGCTGCTGCTCGAACGGCTCGTCGAGGCGCCGCGGCACGTCGAGGTGCAGGTGCTCGCCGACGCGCACGGCGACGTCGTGCACCTCGGCGAGCGCGAGTGCTCGCTCCAGCGCCGCCACCAGAAGGTCGTCGAGGAGGCGCCCTCGCCCCTGCTCACCGCGGCCGAGCGGGCCCGCATGGGCGAGGCCGCGTGCGAGGTCGCGCGGTCCGTCGGGTACGTGGGCGCCGGGACCGTCGAGTTCCTCGTGCCCGGCGCCGACCCCACGACGTTCTTCTTCATCGAGATGAACACGCGCCTGCAGGTGGAGCACCCCGTCACCGAGATGGTCACCGGTCTCGACCTCGTCGAGCTGCAGCTCCGCGTCGCGGCCGGCGAGCCGCTACCCCTCGCGCAGGCGGACGTCGTGCTGCGCGGCCACGCCGTCGAGGCGCGCGTGTACGCCGAGTCGCCCGCGCGCGGCTTCCTGCCCGCCACGGGGACGGTGCTCGTCTACGACGACGCCCGCGCGCCCGCCGGTCCCGGCCCCGGCCCCGGCGTGCCCCCTGGTCCCGGCCCCGGTGCGGGCGCCGGTCCTGGTGGTGTACGTGGCTCTGGTCTCGGCGTCGGTCCTGCCTCCGGTCCTGGCGCCGGTCCGGGCGTCGTCGCCGACGACCCGACCGGCGGGGTGCGCCTGGACTCGGGGATCTCGACGGGGTCGGTCGTGAGCGGCGACTACGACCCGATGCTCGCCAAGGCCGTGGCCTGGGCGCCGACGCGCGCCGCCGCGATCGAGCGGCTCGACGCCCTGCTCGCCCGCACGGTCGTCCTCGGCGTCGAGACGAACGTCGGCTTCCTGCGGGCGCTGCTCGCGGACGACGACGTCCGCGCCGGCCGCCTCGACACCGGCCTCATCGACCGGCTCGTCGACCGCCTCGTCGACACGACGCCCGCGACCGCGCCCGCGTCGACCACCCCGGCCGCCGACCATGCGGCTGGCTCCCGTTCTGGGCCGAATTCGGGAGACATCGGCATGCTCGGCGGTGGCAACCGCATGCTCGGCGGGCCGAATGGACTCGACGGCCTGGACGATCGCGCCGACGGTGACGCTCACCGCGCTGACGACACCCCGCGCGTGCGGGACGACGTCGGGACGGGTGCGGCGGACCTCGTCGCGGCGGCGCTGTTCACCCTCGCCCACGGCCCCGACCATGCGATCTCCACCGCCGACCATGCGCCTGGCTCCCGATCTGAGCCCGGAACGGGAGCGAGGCGCAAGGTCGGCGGGGCGGCGGGGGACGACCTGTGGCGCGCTCGCGACGGGTGGCGGCTCAACGCGCCGGCGGCGGAACGGGTCGTCGGGCTGCGCGACGTCGTCCGGCCGGGCGAGCCCGAGCACGAGGTGCGTGTCACGGGCACGCCGGGGGACGCCGTCGTCCGGGTGACCGGCGAGGCGCCGTGGGGCGAGCTCCTGCCGGGCTCCGCGCGAGCGGTGCGCGCCGCGATCGAGCAGGACCCGGTGCACGACGCCGGGTGGTGGCTCACGCTCGACGGCACCCGCATGCGCGTCCGGCTCGCGTGGCAGCCCGCGGCCGACGGCGCGCCCGCGGTGGTGTGGCTGTGGCGCGGCGGCCGGACGGTCGCCCTCGAAGCCCCGGACCGTACGGAACGCGGGGCGCGGGAGCGGGCCGCGCGGCGTCGGGCACGCGGGGGCACGACGGCCGCGACCGACCCGGAGGTCCGGGCCGCGATGCCCGGGACGGTCGTCGCGACGGTCGCCGACGGCGCGGACGTCGCCGCGGGGACCGCGCTCGTCACCGTCGAGGCCATGAAGATGGAGCACCCCGTCCTCGCGCCCCACGACGGCGTCGTGCGCGTGGCCGTCCGGCCGGGCGACCTGGTCCGCCGCGACCAGGTGGTCGCCGTCGTCGAGCCGGCCGCCTCCGCAGCGACCCCCGGCCCCGAGGCGCCTGCCCCTGCCGCGCCCACCCCCTCCGCGCCCGACGTCGCGTCCTCGGACCCCGCGACGGCGGCGACCGCGCGGCCGGGACCGGCGGCGCCGACCGAGCACCGACCACCCGACACTGTCGCGGCACACCCCGCCGCGCCGGCCTACCCCTCCGACACCCAGGGAGCACCATGATCGAGCTCGACACCCTGCTCGACGACGAGCAGGCCAAGCTGAGCCAGGTCGTGCGGGACTTCGCCGACGGCGTCGTCGCGCCCGCGGCCTACCGCTACGACACCGAGCGCCGGCTGCCGATGGAGATCATCGCGCAGATGGGCGAGATGGGGCTGTTCGGTCTCCCGTTCCCGCGCGAGATCGGCGGGCAGGGCAAGGACTACGTGTCGCTGTGCCTCGCGGTCGAGGCGCTCGCGCGGGTCGACCAGTCCATCGCCGTGACGCTCGAGGCGGGCGTCGGGCTCGGGATCGTGCCGATCTACCGGCACGGCTCGCGCGCGCAGCAGGAGCGGTGGCTGCCCGACCTGCTGGCCGGGCGCGCGCTCGCGGCGTTCGGCCTCACGGAGGCGCAGGCGGGGTCCGACGCCGGCGGCACCCGCACGACGGCCCGGCTCGACGGCGACGAGTGGGTGATCGACGGGTCAAAGCAGTTCATCACGAACTCCGGGACGCCCATCACGAGCCTCGTGACGGTCACCGCGGTCACGGGCGAGCGTCCCGGCGCCGACGGCCGACCGCAGAAGGAGCTGTCGAGCATCGTCGTCCCCGCGGGGACGCCGGGGCTCGAGGTCGGGCCGGCGTACGACAAGGTCGGCTGGCACACGTCGGACACGCACCCGCTGACGCTGCGCGACGTCCGCGTCCCGGCCGACCATCTGCTCGGCGAGCGGGGCCGCGGGTACGCGAACTTCCTGCGCGCGCTCGACGAGGGCCGCATCGCGTTCGCCGCGCTCGCGACGGGCGCCGCGCAGGGCTGCCTCGAGGAGGCGCTGCGGTACGCGAAGCAGCGGGTGGTGTTCGGGCACGAGATCGGGTCGAACCAGCACGTCGCGTTCACGCTCGCGCGCATGCAGGCGCGCGTCCACACCGCGCGGCTCGCGTGGGTCGACGCCGCCCAGAAGCTCGTGCACGGCAAGCCGTTCAAGACCGAGGCGTCGGTCGCGAAGCTCGTCGGCGGCGAGGCGGCCATGGCGAACGCGCGCGACGCGTCGCAGATCTTCGGCGGCTACGGCTTCCTCAACGAGAACCCGGTCGCGCGGCACTACCGTGACGCGAAGGTGCTCGAGGTCGGCGAGGGCACCACCGAGGTGCAGCTCATGATCATCGCGAGGAGCCTGGGACTGGACGGCTGACCGCTCGGGCGCGGGCCGCCGTCGTGCGACGGCGGTCCACGCCCGGGCCGTGGTGGTGGCACCCGGCGCCGGCGGCCGGCAGCGGCGGCTGCCGGCGGTGGGAGGCGTCCGGCGGTCCTGCCGGACGGCGGCCGGCGCCGACACGTCCCAGCCGCGGCGGGGCGGTGGCCGGGACCGGGCGAGGGAGAGGAACGACATGCGCGAGGTGGTCCAGCGGGGCCTGTACTACGACGAGCTCGAGCAGGGGGTGGTCTACCGCCACCGGCCGGGTCGCACGCTCACGGAGGCGGACGACGTCCTCTTCTCGACGCTCACCATGAACCACCAGGCGCTGCACCTCGACGCCGCGTGGGCCGCGACACAGCCGTTCGGCCAGCGGCTGGTGAACTCGATGATGACGCTCTCGACGCTCGTCGGGCTGTCGGTCGGCCAGGTCACGCAGGGCACGATCGTCGCCAACCTCGGGTTCCGCGAGGTCGAGTTCCCCCGGCCGCTCTTCCACGGCGACACGCTGTACGCCGAGACGGAGGTCGTCGAGAAGCGGCTGTCCGCGTCGCGCCCCGGGCAGGGTGTCGTGACGCTCGAGCACCGCGGGTGCGACCAGCACGGCCGGCTCGTCGCCCGGGCGGTCCGGACGGCCCTGTTCTGGACCCGCGCCGCGCACGAGGAGTCGGCGGCGGCCTCGGAGGCGTCGGAGGCTTCCGGGGCCTCGGGGACGGCAGCGTCGTCGCCCCGGCCCGCCGCCGCGTCGTCGTCGCGCCCCGCGGCTGCCGACCATGCGGTTGCTGCCGCCGAGCATGTGCCTGGCTCCCGGGCTGCGGCCGAGGATGTGCCTGGCTCCCGAAACGGCGCCGAACATGTGCCTGGCTCCCGGGCTGCGGCCGAGGATGTGCCTGGCTCCCGAAACGGCGCCGAACATGTGCCTGGCTCCCGAAACCGCGCCGAACATGTGCCTGGCTCCCGAAACGGGCCGGAGTCGGGAGATAACCGCATGGTGGGCGGCGATCCGGTCGCGCGCGTCGAGCCCACCGAGCCCACCGGGCCGTCCGAGCCTGCCGGGGACGTTCGGTCGTCGGCTCGCTCTGATGTTGCGTCGTCGTCGCGCGCTGCGGCGGCCGACCATGCGGTTTCTGCCACCGAGCATGTGCCTGGCTCCCGAAACCGGCCGGATTCGGGAGACAACCGCATGTTCGGCGGCGAACCGGTCGGGTCCGCCGAGCCGTCCGAACCGGTCGAGTCCGCTGAGTCGTCCGAGTCGTCCGAGTCGTCCGAGCCGTCCGAGCCGTCCGAGCCGTCCGAGCCGTCCGAACCGGCCGAGCCCGACGAGCCGTCCGAGTCGTCCGAGCCGGTCGAGCACGGCCGGGGTCGAGGGGACGGGGGCGGGCCGATGCTGCGGGGCGTGGACGAGGAGGGGGCGTGGTGAGCGACGCGGGCGGTGCTCCGGGGGCGTGGGGCTCGGGTTTCGGGCTCGGACCGGCGCTGCTGTTCTGCCCCGGCGACCGGCCGGACCGGTTCGGCAAGGCCGCGGACCGGGCGGACGGCGTGATCCTCGACCTCGAGGACGCCGTCGCCGCGCACGCGAAGGACTCCGCGCGGCGTACCGTCGTCGAGGCGTCCGCGACGCTCGACCCGGCGCGGACGGTCGTGCGCGTCAACGCGGTGGGCACGCCCGAGCACGCGCTGGACCTTGCGGCGCTCGCGGACACGCGGCTGCGCACGGTCATGGTCCCCAAGGCGGGGCCGGAGCTGCTCGGCACGCTCGGTGCGCTCGCGACGACGCTGCCGGGCGTGCGGGTCCTCGCGCTGTGCGAGACGGCGGCGGGGGTGCTGGCGGCCCCGGACCTCGCCCGCCGGGAGGAGGTCGTCGGCCTCATGTGGGGGGCGGAGGACCTCGTCGCGTCGCTGGGCGGGACGTCGAGCCGACGGGCCGACGGCGCGTACCGCGACGTCGCGCGGCACGCGCGCGCGTCGGTGCTGCTCGCGGCGGGCGCTGCGGGCAAGGCCGCGGTGGACGCGGTGCACGTGGACGTCGCGGACCTCGACGGCCTGCGGGCCGAGGCCGAGGACGCCGCGGCGAGCGGGTTCGCCGCGACGGCGTGCATCCACCCGTCGCACGTCCCCGTGATCCGCGCGGCCTACGCCCCGACGCCGCAGCAGGTGGCCGCGGCGCGTGCGCTGCTCGCGGCCGCCGCCGCCAACCCGGGCGGCCCTGACGCGGTCTTCACGTTCGAGGGCCGCATGGTCGACGGCCCGGTCCTGCGGCACGCCGAGGCCGTGCTGCGCCGGATGGGGAGAGGTCACCATGAGCGCGTCGTGCCCGGCGTCGGCGCCGCCCCGTAGCCTCGTCCGCGTGACCGAGGCGAACGCGCAGAACCAGCACTGGACCGAAGCCTTCCCCCACCTCGCCGAGCGTGCCGCGACGCTCCTCGGCGTCGACGTCGCGACCGTCGCGCGGCACCACAAGGTCGTCCCCGGGGGGTTCCACGTGTGGACGCCGGGCCGCGGGGGCGCGCAGGCGGTCCTCGGGTTCGACGGGACGGCGTACGTGCGCGAGTCGTGCTTCACGCAGGCCCAGCTCGTGCAGGCGTTCGCCGCGGGCCAGCGCAACGACCAGGTCGTCGCGGAGCGGCCGATCAACCATGCCGCCTCGGCCGTCGCCGTCCTCCTCGCCCGGATGGGCGGGCAGGAGACCGGCACGGCGACGCCCACCGGGCCCGACGAGGCAGGGCTCGCCGCCCTCGCGGGCGCGCCGTTCGAGCAGACGACGCCCGACGAGATCGCGGCGCGGCTCGGCGAGCGTGCCGCGGGCGCCTACGCCGTGGTGGGCGTGGACCGCGCCCACGGCCCGGGACACTGGTACGTCGCCTACCGCACCGAGGACGGCGTCCAGGCGATCGACCCCATCGCGAACGCCGTGACCGCGTGGCCGCCGGCCGCCGCGGACGCCGTGCGCTGGTGGGCGACCGGCACCCCGACGACGCCGCCGCGCACCGTCGTCGTCGACGTGCGCTCGGCCCACGGCCGCCGCGTGTGGACGCAGACGACGCCGCTCCTCGCGCCGACCGCGCAGGCGTTCCTCGACTGGGTCGCGACGCTCCCCGCCGAGAAGGTCGCGAAGGGGTACACGGTCTGGCACGGCTTCTGGTGGGTCGTGCTGTCGGAGTCGGGCGACGACCTGCGCGTCGCGGTCACGGACCTCACCGCGGACGGCGTCTCGACCCTCACGTGGGACGTCGACCCGATGCTCGACACGTACCGCCAGCAGCGCGAGATGGTGGCCTTCTGCAAGGTCGGCGCGCAGAGCACCCGGTTCACGGAGACCGTGCTCGTGTACAACGACGTGTACGACGCGCCGGAGATGTACGTCGAGCGCACGCGCCCGGTCGGCGACGGGGCGTCGGGGTGGCTGGTCAAGCCCATGGCGGAGCAGCCGCGCGGCGGGACGGTCCCCGTGCCGGCCCATGAGCTCTACCGCCGGGCGCCCCACCTCGTGCGCTATCTCTCGCTGCTGCCGGGGTACCGCGCGGTCTGGTCGGGCGGCCGCACGAGCCGCATCTGGGACCCTGCCGGCGAGCTCGTGTGGGACGCGGACGCCCGCGACCGCGCGACGACGACGCCCCGGCCCGCGACCGCCGAACGGGCCGTTCCCGCCGATCCGGCCGCTCCCGCCGATCCGGCCGCGTCCACCGCCTCCACGGGTCCCGCCACGCCGACCGCGCCCGCCGCACCGGCCGCACCTGCGGCGGCCCGCGGCGCGGAGGGCTCCGCGCCGAGACCGCGGGGGAGCGCGGCGTACGAGACGGCGCGCGCGACGATCCAGGACCCGACGGCCGACGCCGCCCGCCTCCTCGCCGCGGGTCACGGCCTGCGCGACGCGTTCGCCCGCAACGAGCACGTCGTCGGGCTCCTCCCGCACGACGCCGCGCGCATCATGATCGACGCCTACCGCCGCGCCGACGACGTCGCGGCGCGCACCGGGGCGCCCGACGTCGCGCGCGAGGCGGCGTTCGCCTGGACGCGCCAGCGGTACTTCCGCGAGATCCACCCGGCGGGCGACGTCGTCGAGCGCGTCGACCGGCTCGCCGAGGACGACCCGGACGGCGCGGCGCACGTGCTGCGCGGCTGGATGCGCTTCAAGGGCTACGGGTACCCGCAGGACGCCGTCGCGTCCGTGCGCGACCACGAGGTCGCGGCGGAGCGGGGGAACGCCGACGCGCTGTTCGAGCTGTCCGTCCTCACGGCCACGGGCCAGGGCGCCGGGCCGGACCCCCAGCGGTCGCGCGACTACCTCGACCGGGCGGCCGACGCGGGTCACGGGCGCGCCCTCTACAACGTCGCCGCGCAGTACGCGACGGGCGACGGGCGACCGCGCGACGCGGCCCGCGCGCTCGGCCTCTACGTCCGCGCGGGCGAGACCGGGAACGCGCGAGCGACCTTCACGGCGGGCGTCATGACGCTCACGGGCGAGGGCACCCCGCCCGACGCTGAGCGGGCCGGTGCGCTGCTCCGCGACGCGCAGGACCAGGGCTTCGACGTGCGCGGGGCCGCCGCGGGCTTCCCCGCGGCGCTCGCCGAGCGGGTCGCCGCAGCGCTCGACCCCGCCTGAGCGGGATCGGGCGTCCGACGGCGCCCGGCCCGGCTGCCGCGCGACCGGCGCTCGGTCCGGCTGCCGCGCGACCGGCGCCCGGCCCGGCTGCCGCGCGAACGACGTCCGAGGTCGCCCGGCCCGGCCGCGCGACCGGCGTCCGACGGTGCCCGCCCGCGTGACCGGCGGACGACGGCGCCCGGGCCGGGCGGCTGCGCGACTGGCCGGGGACGCGGCGTGCCGCCTCCCCGGTCAGCCGACGCGCAGGTGCGCGACGATGCCCTCGACCTGTTCCTTCGCGTCGCCGAAGAGCATCGCCGTGTTCTCGCGGAAGAACAGCGGGTTCTGCACGCCCGCGTACCCGGTGGCCATCGACCGCTTGAAGACGACGACCTCGCCCGCCTCCCACACGTGCAGCACGGGCATCCCGGCGATCGGCGACCGGGGGTCGTCGAGCGCGGCGGGGTTCACGGTGTCGTTGGCGCCGATGACGAGCACGACGTCCGTCGCGGGTAACCGGTCGTTGACCTCGTCCATCTCGAACACGATGTCGTAGGGGACGCGCGCCTCGGCGAGCAGCACGTTCATGTGCCCGGGGAGGCGGCCCGCGACCGGGTGCACCCCGAACCGCACGTCGACGCCGCGCGAGCGCAGCAGCTCGACGAGCTCGGCCACGGGGTACTGCGCCTTCGCGACGGCCATGCCGTAGCCGGGGGTGATGACGACGCTGCGCGCGTCGCCGAGCAGGCGCGCGACCTCGTCGGCGTGGGTCTCGCGGTGCTCGCCCTGCTCGCCCGCGCTCGAGGACACCGTGCCCTCCTCGGTGCCGAAGCCGCCGAGGATGACGGAGACGAACGACCGGTTCATGGCCCGGCACATGATGTACGAGAGGATCGCACCGGAGGACCCGACGAGCGCGCCCGTGACGATGAGCAGGTCGTTGCTCAGCATGAAGCCGGCGGCGGCCGCGGCCCACCCGGAGTACGAGTTGAGCATCGAGACGACGACCGGCATGTCGCCGCCGCCGATCGACGCGACGAGGTGCCAGCCGAGCGCGAGCGCGACGACGGTCATGAGCACGAGCGGCAGGACGGACGGCGCCGCGACGAACCAGACGAGCAGCCCGACGCTCACGACGAGCGCGGCGAGGTTGAGCAGGTTGCGCCCCGGGAGCTGCAGCGGCGCGGACCGGGTGCGGCCCGAGAGCTTGAGGTAGGCGACGACGGAGCCGGTGAAGGTCACGGCCCCGACGAGCACGCCGAGGTAGACCTCGACGAGGTGCGCGGCGTCGTCCGCCCCCGCCGCGTGCGCGGTGAGGTAGGAGTTGTAGCCCACGAGCACGGCCGCGAGGCCGACGAAGCTGTGCAGGATGGCGATGAGCTCGGGCATCTGCGTCATCTCGACGCGGCGCGCGCGCCACGTCCCGACGACCGCTCCGACGAGCAGCACGCACGCGACGAGCAGCGCCGTGACGAGCACGGGACGCCGGCTCGTGTCGAGCGCGAGCACGATCGTCGCGCCGAGCGCGAGGGTCATGCCGGCGGCGCCCGCGAGGTTGCCGCGCCGCGCCGTCTCCTGCCGGGACAGGCCGGCGAGGCTGAGCACGAAGAGGAGCGCCGCGAGGACGTAGACGGCCTGGGCGACGGACGTGGGCGTCATCGGGCCACCCCCGCGGTGTCGCGGCGGAACATCCGGATCATGCGGTTCGCCACGAGGAAGCCACCGAAGATGTTGATGCTCGCGACGGTCGCCGCGACGCACGCGAGGGTCGTCACGAGCCAGTCGTCCGAGCCGATCTGCAGGAGCGCGCCGACGAGGATGATGCCGGAGATCGCGTTCGTCTGGGCCATGAGCGGCGTGTGCAGCGAGTGCGTGACGTTCGAGATGACGTAGTACCCGACGACGACGGCGAGCGCGAAGACCGTCACGTGCCCGACGAGCGAGGGCGGCGCGAACGACAGCGCGAGCGTGACGAGCACCGCGGCGAGCGCGGCGCCGACGAGCCGGCGGCGGCCGCGCAGCGCGCGCTGCTCCGCGGCGGTCGCCTCCGCGGCGGCCGCGTGCTCCGCCTCCGCCGCGCGCCGCGCCGCGGCGGCGGCCGGGTCCTCGGGCGGTTCCGCGCCTCCCGGTGGCGGCGCCGCGCTCACCGCGACGGGCGGCGGCGGCCACAGGACCTCGCCCTCGCGCGCGACGGTCATGCCGCGCTGCACGGGGTCGTCGAGGTCGAGGACGACCGTGCCGTCCTTCCCGGGCGTGAGGAGCTCGAGCAGGTGCACGACGTTCGTCCCGAGGAGCTGCGACGTGTGCTGCGGCAGGCGTCCCGCGAGGTCGGTCCACCCGAGGACGACGACGCCGCCCTCCGTCACGACCCGCTCCCCGGGCACCGTGAGCTCGCAGTTGCCCCCGCCCGACGCCGCGAGGTCGACGACGACGCTCCCGGGCCGCATGCCCGCGACCGCCTCGGCGGTGAGCGTGCGCGGCGCGCGGCCCCGCACGAGCGCGGTCGTGACGACGACGTCGGCGTCCGCGGCCTCGCGCGCGTAGACGTCGAGCGCGTGCCGCTCCTGCTCGGGCGTCAGGGGCCGGGCGTAGCCGTCGGCGTTCATCTGCTGCTGGGCCTCGGGCGCGACGACCGCGACGCCGCCGAGGGACTCGATCTGCTCGGCGGCCTCGGACCGCACGTCGAACGCGCGCACCTGCGCGCCGAGGCTCGACGCCGTGCCGACGGCCGCGAGCCCGGCGACCCCGCCGCCGATGACGAACACCTTCGCGGGCGGCGTCTTGCCGGCGGCGGTGACCTGGCCGGCGAACATGCCGCCGTACTCCTGCGCCGCCTCGACGACGGCGCGGTACCCCGCGACGTTCGACAGCGTGCTCAGCACGTCGAGCGCCTGCGCCCGCGAGATGCGCGGCACGGCGTCGAGCGCGAGGGCCGTGACCCCGACGGCGGCGAGCCGCTCGACGAGCTCGGGACGGCTGCCCGGGTAGAGCATCGCGACGAGCGTCGCGCCGGGTCGCAGGAGCGCGACCTGCGCGTCGGTCGGCGCGTTCACCGCGACGACGACGTCGGCGGACCACACGGTCGCGGCGTCGGCGGTCGTGGCCCCGGCCTGTGCGTACGCGGCGTCGTCGAACGTCGCGCGGGTCCCGGCGTCGTGCTCGACGACGACCTCGTACCCGAGGCCGACGAGCCTCTCGACCGTGCGCGGGGTGGCGGCGACGAGCCGCTCCCCGTCCGTGACCTCGCGGGGGACACCGATCCTCACGTGCTGGCTCCTGACGTCGTCGGTCGTGGCGCGCGCAGGTCGTGCCCGGGCACGGCTGCGCGTGGAGCCTATCCAGGTGCTCCCCTCCGCGTCTCGGGGTCGAAGGTCCTCGGGAGGCCCCCGGGTCGCCCCCGGGTCGCCGTCGCGGCGGGCGCCCCGGTCGGCGTGGCCGGCCGATGGGGAGCGCGCACCATCGTCGGCGCTGGCGCCGCCGGGACGGGCGCTGCAACGATCGTGGCCCGCCCTCCCGACGCGAAGGAACCCCATGCGCCGCACCCGCTCCGCCCGCCGTCTCGCCCTCGTCGCCGCCGTCGTGGCCGGTGCCGGTGCGCTCGCCGCCTGCTCGGTCGACGCGAACCTCACGGTGCCGGCGTCGAAGATCGCGACGGACGCCGAGGGCGCGCTCGCCGAGATCGGCGAGGCCGACGTCGACTGCGGCGACGGCAGCGTGGACCTCGTGGACGGCGAGGTGGTCGAGTGCGCGCTGACCGACCCGGCCACGGGGAGCGTCTTCGACCTCACGGTCACGCTGTCCGAGGTCGACGGCACGGCCTACCACGTGGACGTCCAGGTCGCGGACGCGCCGCGCGCCTGACCCGCCGCGCGCCTGACCCGCCGCCGCTCGGCGCGCGCCGCCCGACCCGCAGCTGCCCGGCGCGTCGGGCAGGTCGCCCGGCCGGCGCAGTGCCTAGAGGTCGCCCTTGCGCTGGAGGTAGCGCATCGCCGCCCAGCCGAAGGGGATGCGGGCCCAGTAGGTCGCGACGCGGAACAGGACGGTGACCGACGCGGCGATGGCCGCGGGGACGCCGGCCGCCGTGAGGCCCGCGGTGAGCGCGAGCTCGATCGTGCCGAGGCCGCCGGGCGTCGGGACGGCGGCACCGGCGGCGTTGCCGACGAGGTAGATCACCGCGACGTCGACGAGCGAGAGCTCCTGGCCGAACGCCGCGAGCGCGGCGTCGAAGGCCAGCACGTACCCGAGCGTCATGACGACGTTCCCGCCGAGGCCGACGGCCAGGCGTCCGGGCTGGCCGAGCATCTCGGACAGCCGCGGCCACACCTGCTGCACGGTCGGCCGGAGCTTCGCGACGGCCCACGTGCGGACCGCGGGCACGAGGAGCGTCGCGAGCACGGCGAGCGCAACGCCGCCGATGGCGAGCAGCACGGTCGTCGACGGGAGCTGCACGAGGCCGCCCTCGCCCGTGAACGTCGACAGCACCACGAGGATGAGGATCGTCACGACGAACTGCGACACCTGGACGAGCGCGACGGTCGCGACGGCCACGGGGGTCGGGACGCCGCGCTTGGTGAGCAGCCTCAGGTTGAGGGCCGCCGGGCCGATGCCGGCGGGCGCGGCGAGCGCGACGAAGGACCCCGCGGCCTGGGTGAGCGTCGTGCGGACCATCGGGATCCGCGTGGGGGAGAACGCGACGAGCGTGAGCGCCGCGCCGACCCACGTGAGGACGCCGAGGAGGAACGAGACGGCCGCCCACCAGGGGTTCGCCTCCTGGACGGCCTCGGTGATCTGGTCGAAGTTGATCGTCGTGATGACGACGGTCACGGCGACGATCGTCAGCGTGAGCGTGAGGACCGTGCGCGCCCCGAACCGCGTGATGCGCTGGGGCTCGACGTCGGCCTCGGGCAGGCGCTCGACGAGCGCGGCGCGCAGCTCCTTGAGGAGCTCCTTGTCCTGGCGCATCTCCTCGCGCGTGCTCGCTGGGAGCGCGACGGACTGCAGGAGCGGCCCGATCGCGGCGATGTCGTCGTCGGGCAGCACGCTGACGGCCGACTCGACCGTGCGTCGGGCGCCGACGCGCAGCGCGAGCAGCGCGACCATCTGCGCGAGGTCCATGCGCCGCGCGAGCTCCGACGACGCGATGTCGCCCTGCTCCCAGCCCGTGAGCCAGACCTCGGGGGCGCCCGTGGCGGGCTCGCGCGAGACGAGCACGACGTCGGACGTCAGGGCGCGGTGCGCGATGCCCGCGGCGTGCGCGAGCGTGAGCTGGCGCCACGCCTCGTTGAGCACCGAGTCCGTGAGGTCGTCCGCCGGGAGGTCGCGCAGCGACACGGCCCCGGACGCGTGCTCCTGCACGAGGACCATGGAGTCGGCCGACTCCGCGACGCCCAGGAGGCGCGGCGTGCGCACGCCCGCGGCGCGCGCCGCGTAGTGCAGCAGGGCCGTGCGCTCGGCGGCGGCGCGCAGCGAGATCGCCGTGCGGCCCTCGATCCCGCGCAGGCGCAGGGACCGCCAGAACCGGGTGAGGAAGCCGACGACCTGCCGGTCGCCGTCGAGCACCACGACGTCGCGGCGCTCGCCGTCCTCGCCGAGCATCGCGTAGACGCGGTTGTCGCCCGCACGGGTCAGCGCGATGGCGGCCGGGTCGGACGGGGCCGCCTCGCCGGGGGTCGTGCCGTCGGCCGGGGCGGCGTCGGCGGGTGCGGCGCCGTCGGCGGTGGACGCGGGCGACGACCCGTTCGCGGGCGCCGGGCCCCCGAGGTGGCGGCGGGCGAGCGTCGCGTCGGCGGTGAGGACGGTCCCGGCGTCGTGCTCCGCGCCCGGCGCGCGCAGGACGCCGACGTGCACCTCGGACGTGATGTGGCCCTCGGCGTCGACCTCCGTGATGGGGTCCTCCGCGGCCTCGGCGAGCTCGTCGTCGTCGGTGACGTCGCGCACGCGCACGAGCGCGACGGGCGCGAAGCCCGCGCGCCGCACGCCCGCGACGAGCTCCGGACCGTACGCGCGCTCGCTGCGCACGCCGGAGACGTAGCGCACGGCGAGCCCGGCGATGCGGCCGATGAGGACGGCGATGATGATGCCGGGCAGCGACACCTGGCCCGTGACCAGCACGACGCCGATCGCGACGAACAGGAGGTTCCACGACCAGGCGACGGTGCGGCGCCGCGTGCGCGACCCGGCGGCCGTGAGGAGGCCGGAGAGCGCGGCGACGTAGCCCGGGATCGTCAGGCGCCACTGGCCCTGCGTGAAGACCGAGAGCCCGCGGACGAGCTCGTCGGAGCCCCACGTGCGCACGGCGAGCACAACGAGCACCGCCAGGAGGAGGCCGAGCGCGGCGGCGACGATCGCCTCGACGATCTGGCGCCCGAGACGGCGCACGCCGAGCTCGACGAGCACGGCCGTCGGGACGAACAGGGTCACGAGGCCCTCGAGCACCGCGACGGGGAGGAACAGCACGCGCGCGAGGACGTCGGAGAAGTTCTGCACGTCCTCGGCGACGCCCTCGGTGGTGCCGTGCGCGAAGACCGACATGAGCATGAGCAGCGCGACGCCCGCCGCGCACAGCACGAGGTTGACGACGTCGCTGGGGTGGCGCACGCGCGACTCGGCCGTGTCGACGACGCGGACCGTGCCCTCGTCGGCGGGCTCGCGCCGCGCGAGCAGGGCTTCGAGCGCGCCGGTCTGGGCCCTCGGCTCGACGCGCTGCGTCTGGCCCGAGAGGCTTCCCACCTCGACCACGGACCCGGTGGGCGGGTGGCCCTCGGGCGGCTCGTGGGCAGGCGCTGACATGGCTGCGAGTCTATGGCGGGAGACCCGGGCAGGCGCGGTATTTGGCCGATTCCTCCGGGTGATTCGACCGCTTCGCCCGACCTCGGACGGGGGAACGCGCCGTGTCGCCGGGCGAGTGTGAGGAAGCCCTCCCTAGCATGGGGACGTTCTGACCGTCCGCGTCGAGCGACCGGACGACGTGCGGACCGGGAGGTCGCGATGACGCGTGGCACGACGGCGGAGGACCGCAACCCGTTCCGCAGAGTGTGGTGGCTCCCGGTCGTGCGCGGGACGCTGCTCGTCGTCCTGGGTCTGCTGCTCATGATCGAGCCGCTCGAGCAGCTGGGGACGCTGCGCGTCGTGCTCGGCGCGTTCCTCGTGGCCGACGGCGTGCTGGTGGCGGTCCAGGGGTTCGTGCACCGGCACCAGGTGGGCTCGGCGTGGTGGCTCGCGCAGGCGGGCGTCAACGTCGTGTTCGGCGTCGTCGTCGCGCTGTGGCCCGACCTCACGCCCACGGCCCTCTACTACGTGCTCGCCGTGTGGGTGCTCGTGCTCGGCATCACGACGATCGCCGGCGCGGCCGCGCTCGCGCGCAACCGCGACCTCGGGTGGGCGTGGATGCTCGCCGTGGGCATCGTGTCCGTGCTGTTCGGCGTCCTGCTCGTCACGCGGCCGCTCGACGCGTTCGACGTGCTGCGCCTCGTGACGGTCGTCTTCGCGCTCTACGCGTTCGTCACCGGGGCGGTCCACGTCGTGTCGGGGTTCGCCGTCCGCGCGGTGGCGCGCGAGCTCGCGGAGCTGCGCGCGCAGGCGGTCGCGGCGGGCGTCGTCGTGACGGGCGGGTCGGTGCTCGGGGCGGCCGCCGCGCGGCCCGACGTCGCGGCGCCGGCCGCGCGCCCCGCGCCGGAGCCCCCGGACGGGGGGACCTCGTCGGAGGGCGAGGCCACGCCGCCCGCGGGCCTCGACGAGCCCGAGGTCACCGGTCGCGACGTCACCGGTCGTGACGTCACCGGTCGCGACGTCACCCGTCCCGACGTCGCCCGTCCCGACCTCGCGGAGCGGGCCGCGGAGGAGCCGGAGGCCGGAGAGCCGCCGGCCCGGCCGGCGTCCTCCTGACGGGCCCGGACCGGCCGCGGGGAGGCGCAGTTCGCGAGCCTCCTCGTGCCGCACGACCTCGCCGTCGTCGACCTGCTCGCCGACCGCATCGCGGTGCTCTACCGCGGGCGCCTCGTCGAGGAGGGACGGGCGCCGGGGGTGGCGCGGCGGCGTCGGGAGCACGAACGGGTCGTGAAGATCTCGGTGAGGTGCCACCGCGCCGCGCGCGGGACGGGGCCCGACGCGCGAGACTCGCCGCGTGACGACTCCTCAGGACGCCCGGTCCCAGCGTGCGGCGCGCGTCGAGCGCGCCGTGACGGGCGTGGTCGTCGGGGTCCTGGGCCTCGCGCTCGTGGGGTTCGTCGTCGCCGTCATCGGATACCACGCGATCATCGGCGGGTGGGCGGCGCAGCGCGAGGCCGCGGCGTCGCCCGCGACCGCCACCGGGTCCTCCGAGGCCGCGCCCGGCGCGGGCGACGGCCGGTCGGTCGAGGGCGTCGACCTGAGCAACGAGGCCTACCGGCAGCGGGTGGGCTCCGCCGAGGCGCACGCCGAGGCGGCGCGCTCGCTGCCGGAGGTGCGGGCGGCGCTCGACCCGCTCGCGACCGGGGACCCGGTCGCGCACGAGGACGTCGTGGACGCGCTCGTCGACGCGGGCTTCGAGAGCGTCCAGGTGAGCGAGGGGACCGCCGCGACCGACGTCGGGCCGACGACGCTCGGCGTCGGGGTCGGCGTGCCGGGCGGCTGCGTCTACGGGGCCGTGGGGCCCGAGGGCGTCACGCTCGAGGCGGGCGGCCCGATCGCCGACGGCGGGTGCCTGGCGATGCCGGCGCACTGAGGCGCGTCACGCGAGGCCGAGCGCCTGCTTCCACTCGAGCGGCAGCACGGAGTAGCCGACGAACGCGACGACGTCGAGCAGCGTGTGCGCGACGACGAGCGGCATGACGCGGTGCCGTCCCCAGCGCGACGTGTAGAACCACGAGAAGACGACGCCCATGACGACGTTGCCGACGAACGGCCCGAAGCCCTGGTACAGGTGGTACGACCCGCGCAGCAGCGAGCTCGCGACGACGAACTTCACGCGCCCCCACCCGAGGTCGCGCGTGCGCTCGTAGAGGTACCCGACGGCGATGACCTCCTCGAGCAGCCCGTTCTGCAGCGCGGCGAGCACGAGCACCGGCACGGTCCACCACGCGGCGTTGAGCGCGGCCGCCTGCACCTCGACCGTGATCCCGACGGCCCGGCCGAGCAGGTAGAACGCGAGGCCGGGGACGCCGATCGCGGCGGCGAGCGCGAAGCCCCAGCCGAGGTCGCGCAGCGGGCGGGCGCCGTCGAGCCCGATGGCCCGGACGGCCGAGCGCCCGCGCGCGCTGAGCAGGTAGAGCGCGAGCGCGACGGGCAGGAGCGCGAAGAAGATCCCGACGAGCTGGTACGTGAGGTCCAGGTACGGGCGCGCGGACCGGCTGACGTTGAGGCTCGTCGACTGCTCGCCGAGGGGCGTGCCGGCCGTGAGCCGCGCGACGATGCTGATGAGCGCGTAGACCGCCGACTTCCCGAGGCTCAGGCCGAGGACGATCCAGATCTCCGCGCCGATGCGGCGCCGTGCGGCGCGGTCCGGGCGAGCGGGAGCGGTCGTCGCGACGTCGGCCGCCGTGGCGGTGGTCGTCGCGCCGGCGGGCTCGGGCGTCGGGTCGAGGGCGGGCACCGTCCGGTTATAGCACCGCTGCCCGGACGTCACCTCGACGTCTCCTGGGAGCCGGCTCCCCTCCGCGCGGCAGGCGGCAGGCGGCAGGCGGCAGACGTCGGGCGTCAGGCGTCGCGCGGCGGCCGGCCGGGACGGCGCGACGGGCCGAGGTCGCGGGGGAGGCGCCCGGCGTCCGACAGCGCGCGCCGCAGCAGCATGTCGATCTGGGCGTTGACGCTGCGCAGGTCGTCCGCCGCCCAGCGGGCGAGCGCGTCGTGCACGGCGGGGTCGAGGCGCAGCAGCACCGACCGGCGCTGGGCGGCCCGGCGCGGACGGCTCGTGGCCTCGTCCGCGCCCGGCGCCTCCGTGCGGGACTGCTCCGCGCCCGGCGGCGTCCCGTCGGGCGCGCCGGTGCCCGGCGACGGCTGCTCGCCGTCGCCGGGCACGGCCGGGTCGCGGGGCGTCACTGGTAGAGCGACCCCGTGTTGACGACGGGCGTCACGCGGCTGTCGCCGCACAGCACGACGAGCAGGTTGGAGACCATCGTGGCCCGGCGCTCGTCGTCGAGCGTGACGATGTCCTCCGCCTCCAGGCGCGAGAGCGCGTCCTCGACCATGGAGACGGCGCCCTCGACGATGCGCGAGCGGGCCGCGATGATCGCGCCGGCCTGCTGGCGCTGGAGCATCGCCTGGGCGATCTCGGGCGCGTAGGCGAGGTTGGAGATGCGCGCCTCGATGACCTCGACGCCCGCCACGACGACGCGCTCCGCGACCTCGGCCGCGATCTCGGCCGAGACGACCTCGGTCGCGCCGCGCAGCGAGTCCTCGCCGGCGTCCGCGTCGTCGTACGGGTGGGCCATGGCCACGTGGCGCAGCGCGGACTCGGCCTGCACGACGACGAAGTCGTCGTAGTCCTCGACGGCGAAGCTCGCCTTGGCGGTGTCCGCGACCTGCCACACGACGATCGCGGCGATGTTGATCGGGTTGCCGTCGGCGTCGTTGACCTTGAGCTCGCTCGTCTCGAAGTTGCGCACGCGGACCGACACGCGGCGGCGGGTGCTCAGCGGCACGGTCGCGACGAGGCCCGTGCGGCGGATGGTGCCGAGGTAGCGGCCGAAGAACTGGACGACGACCGTCTCGCCGGGGTTGATCACGGCGACGCCGGTGGGGACCAGGACGCCGACGCCGAACAGCACGACGCCCGCGGTGATGAGCACGCCGGGGTTGCCCGCCTCGGCGGCCGCGGCGACGACGAGGCCCACGCCGCCGAGCAGGAGCAGGACGCTGAGCGCGATCACGCCGGCCGCGCCCCCGGCGCCGAACGACCACGCGGGCCGCTCGGTGACGTCGACCCGGGTGCCGGAGTGGCCGACGGGGCGACCCGTCGGCTCTCCGCCCACGGACTCCTGCGGGGGTGCTGCGCTCTCGCTCACGGACGCCGTCCTCTCGTGCGGCCCACGGGCCGCTTCTCGATGTATAGCAAAGTGATATCACATTAGTGCCCGGTCGCTCCAGGGGGTTGTCGCCGGCCGTCGTGCGTGCCATGCTGTGCAAACAGGTTTGCAGCGCAAACTACTCTGCACGTCCCGCCAGCGGCGTCCGCGCCCCGTCCCGTGAGGTCCTCATGCCCAGCGACCCGACCGCCCCCGGCGACCGCGACCCGGCCCCGACGCACGCCGACCCGGCCGAGCCGGTCGCGGGTGCCGCACCGGCGTTCGACCCGGCCGAGACGTTGCGCCTCATCCAGGTGCAGCAGGACCGTGCGCGCGCCGCGACCGAGCCCGACGGCCGGCTGCTCTACCTCGCGTGGGGGATCGCGTGGCTCGTCGGCTACCTGTGCCTCTTCCTCAGCGCCGGCGCGGACGGCCAGGCGGCGCCCTGGGCGTTCGTCGTCTTCTCGGGCGCGATCGTCTCGGCGGTCGCGTTCACGATCGTCCACTCCGTCACGCGCACGGCGGGCACGCGCGGGGTCAGCGCGCGGACCGGGGCGTTGTACGGCTGGTCGTGGATGCTCGGGTTCCTCACGCTCGGACTCGTCCTCGGCGGGCTCGCGCGCGCCGGGGCCTCCGAGGAGGTCATGGCCCTCGCGAGCAACGCGTTCGCGTGCGTCGTCGTCGGCCTCCTGTACCTCGGGGGCGCCGCGGCCTTCCAGGACGTGCGCCTGTTCGTCCTCGGCGTGTGGATCCTCCTCGTCGCGGCCGTCGCGACGTACGCCGGGCTGCCGCTCACCTACCTCGTCATGGCGGCGCTCGGCGGCGGGGGCTTCCTCGTCATGGCCGGGATCGAGCACGCCCTGCGAGCACGACGGCGCAGCGTCGCCGCCCGCTGCGTGGGCACCGTCGGCGGGTCGGGGGAGGCGGTCGATGCCTGACGCCGAGCTCGACACCGTCATCCACGCCCCCGCCCGGCTGCGCGTCGTCGCGACGCTCGCCGCGCTCGGCGCCGGGGACGAGCTGTCCTTCCCCAAGCTCCAGAAGCTGCTCGACATGACGGCAGGCAACCTCTCGACCCACCTGCGCAAGCTCGAGGACGCGGGCTACGTCCGCGTCACCAAGACCCACGAGGGCCGCACGCCGGCCACCTACCTCGCCCTCACGCGGCGCGGGCGCGACGCGTTCGAGGACTACACCACCGCCCTGAACACCCTCCTGAGAGGAGCCGGCGCATGAGCGCCCAGCGCACCGACCCCGACCGTCCCGTGGTCCTCGCGGACCGCGTCACCAAGCGCTTCGGCGAGGTGGTCGCCCTCGACGACGTGTCGCTCGCCGTCGGCGCCGGCGAGCTCGTCGGCATGCTCGGCCCGAACGGCGCCGGGAAGTCGACCCTGCTCTCCCTCGTCAGCGGGCAGCGCAAGCCCGACGCCGGCACCGTCCGGCTGTTCGGCGGCGACCCGCGCGACGCCCGCAGCCGCGTCTCGCTCGGCATCACGCCGCAGGAGACGGGCCTGCCCGCGACGCTCAAGGTCCGCGAGGTCGTGGACTTCGTCGGCGGGCACTACCCCGACCCCGTCCCGACCGGCGAGCTGCTCGACCAGTTCGGCCTCACCGAGCTCGCGCGGCGCCAGACGGGGGCGATGTCCGGCGGGCAGAAGCGCCGCCTCGCGGTGGCCCTCGCGCTCGTCGGCCGCCCGCGCGTCGTCCTGCTCGACGAGCCGACCACCGGTCTCGACGTGAGCGCGCGGCAGGCGCTGTGGGACGCCATCCGGGCGTACCACGCCGACGGCGGGACGGTCCTCCTCACGAGCCACTACCTCGAGGAGGTGCAGGCGCTCGCGGAGCGCGTCGTGGTCATCGACCAGGGCGTCGTCCGGGCCGACGACTCGCTCGGGACGATCCTGCGCCGGGTCGCGCTGCGCCGCGTCGTCGTGCGGTCGTCGGACGACCTGGCCGGGCGGCCGGGCGTCGTCCGCGCGGAGCGTCTCGGCGACGGCAAGCAGGAGCTCTACACGCCCGACGCCGACGCGCTCGTCCGCGAGCTCGTCACCTCGGGCACGGACTTCCACGACCTCGAGATCCGCGGCGCGAGCCTCGAGGAGGCGTTCGAGCAGATGGTCGCGCACGGCCACGCGCCGGAGCGCGCGACCACCGGCATCCCCACGACGACGGACGGAGCACGGCTGTGAGCACCACGACCGCCACCAGCACGACGGGGTCCGCTCCCCGCCGGGGCACCCCCACGGCGCCCGGCCCGGCACGACTCACCTGGCTGCACCTGAAGTACCAGTTCCTCGAGACGGTGCGCGTGCCGATCGCCGTCCTCGGCAACCTGCTCTTCCCTGCGCTCGCGATGTTCTTCTTCGTCGTGCCGCAGGAGGCGGTCGCGGGCGACCCCGTCGCCGCGACGACCGCCGTCGCGTCGCTCGGGCTCTTCGCGATCTGCTCCGCGAGCCTGTTCACCTACGGGCTCGGCGTCGCCGAGGACCGCCAGCTCCCGTTCGACCCGTTCCTGCGCTCGCTGCCCGCGGGGCCGGCGCCGCGCATGGTCGCGCGCGTCCTCAACGGCGGGATCTTCTCGCTCTTCGGCGTCGTGCCGCTCGTCCTCATCGGCTGGCTCTTCACGGAGGCCGCCGTGACGGCGCCCGAGCTGCTCGCCGGCGTCGGGACCGTCCTCCTCGTGTCCGTCCCGTTCGTCCTGCTCGGCATGGCGATCGGCTACTCGCTCACGGCCAAGGCGGCGCTGCCGGTCGTGCAGGTCATCCTGTTCCCGCTCGCGTTCGCCGGCGGCCTGTTCGTGCCCCCGGCGTTCTTCCCGCCGTGGCTCGACGCGATCTCGCTCGCGACGCCGACCCGCGCCGGCCGCGACCTGCTCGTGCAGGCGCTCACCGGCGAGCCCGCGAACGCCTGGGCCTGGCCGGTGCTCCTCGGCTGGACGGTCGCGTTCGCCGCGCTCGCCGTGTGGGCGTACCGCCGCGACGAGGGCCGCCGCTTCCGCTGACCCGACGCCGCCCGCCGCCGGCACGACCCGGCGGCGGGCGCGCGCTCAGCCCGCGCGGCGCAGGCGCAGCGAGTTCCCGACGACGAGCACCGAGCTCGCGGCCATCGCCGCGCCCGCGATCATCGGGTTGAGCAGCCCCGCCGCCGCGAGCGGGATCGCCGCGACGTTGTACGCGAACGCCCAGAAGAGGTTCTGCTTGACGACCCGCAGCGTGCGGCGCGAGAGCCGGATCGCCGTCGCGGCGCTGCGCAGGTCGCCCCGCACGAGCGTGAGGTCGCTCGCCTCGATCGCGACGTCCGTCCCCGTGCCCATCGCGAGCCCGAGGTCCGCGGTCGCGAGCGCCGCGGCGTCGTTCACGCCGTCGCCGACCATCGCGACGACGCGGCCCTCGCGCTGCAGCCGCGCGACGACGTCGACCTTCTGGTCGGGCAGCACGCGCGCGACGACGTCCCCATCCGCGATCCCGACGGCGCGCGCCGCCTCGCGGGCCGCGCCCTCGCCGTCGCCCGTGAGCAGGTACGGGCGCAGCCCCAGCTCCTTGAGCTCGCGCACCGCCTCGGCCGACGTCGGCTTCACCGGGTCGCGCAGCACGAGCACCGCGCGCGCCGCGCCGTCCCACGCCACGACGACGGCGCTCGCCCCCGTGCGCTCGGCGTCGGCGAACGCGGCGTCGAGCACCGGCGCGGTCGTGACGCCCTGGCCCGCGAGCCACGCCGGCTGCCCGACGAGCACGCGCCGCGCGGTGAGCCCCCCGCCCCCGCCGACGGAGAGGCCCGAGTGCGCCGTCCGCACGACCGCCTCCACGCCGCCGCCCGCGGTGCTGCGGAAGTCGAACGCCTGCAGCGAGCCGACCCGGACGCCGTCGGCCCCCACCGCGGTCGTCCCGACCCCCGCGTCCGCCGCGTCGGACGCCGCCCGCGCCGCCGCGGCGACCGCCCGGGCGATCGGGTGCTCGCTCAGCGCCTCGACCGCGCCCGCGTGGCGCAGCGCGTCGAGCGCGTCCGGCGCCCCGGGCGCGGCGCCCGCGGACGACAGGTCGAGCGTGCCCGACGGCGCCACGACCGCCTCGACCGCCATCGCGCCCTGCGTCACCGTGCCGGTCTTGTCGAGCACGACCGTGTCCACGCGCCGCGTCGACTCGAGGATCTCCGGCCCCTTGATGAGCACGCCGAGCTGGGCGCCGCGGCCCGTCCCGACGAGCAGCGCCGTCGGGGTCGCGAGACCGAGCGCGCACGGGCACGCGATGATGAGCACCGCCACCGCCGCGGTGAACGCGAACTGCGTCCCGGCGCCCGCGAGCAACCAGCCGACGAGCGTCGCCACGGCCAGCACGAGCACGATCGGCACGAACACGGCCGAGATCCGGTCCGCGAGCCGCTGGACCGGCGCCTTGCCCGTCTGCGCCTGGGCGACGAGGCGGCCGATCTGGGCGAGCGTCGTCTCCTCGCCCACGCGCGTCGCGCGCACCAGCAGGTGGCCTGACGTGCTCACCGTCGCGCCCGTGACGTCGTCGCCCGGCGTCACGTCCACCGGCACGGGCTCGCCCGTGAGCAGCGACGTGTCGACCGCGCTCGACCCCTCCAGCACGACGCCGTCCGTCGCGACCTTCTCGCCCGGCCGCACGACGAACACGTCCCCGACCGCGAGGTCCGCGACCGGGACGCGGTCGGTCACGTGCGCGCCGTCCGGCCCGACGACGGGCGTGCCGTCCGACGCCACGCGCACGCGCTCCGCGTCCTTCGCGCCCAGCTCGAGCAGCGAGCGCAGCGCGTCGCCCGCGCGCCGCTTCGAGCGGTGCTCCGCGTACCGGCCCGCGAGGAGGAACGTCGTCACGACCGCGGCGACCTCGAAGTAGAGCTCCGGCGGGCCCATGTGGTCGCGCGACGGGACGAGCGTGGGCTGCATGCGCATCCCGATCTCGCCCGCCCCGCCCAGCAGGAGCGCCCACAGCGACCAGAGCGTCGCCGCGACCACGCCGAGCGACACGAGCGTGTCCATCGTCGACGCGCCGTGCCGGGCCGCGCGCGCCGCCGCGGTGTGGAACGGCCACGCCGCCCACGTGACGACCGGCAGCGCGAGCGCCGCGACGACCCACTGCCACGCCGGGAACTGCAGCGCCGGGATCATCGACACCGCGACCACCGGCACCGTGAGGACCGCCGCGACGCGCAGCCGGCGCAGCAGGTCCGTGCCGCGGTCGCGCGTCGGCTCCGGCGCCGGGGTGGTCGGGGTCGGCGTCGGGGTGACCGGGGTCGGGGCGGCGGGGACGGGGGCGGCGTCGGTGCTCGGGCTACCCTCCGCGCCGCTCGTTCCTCGCGTCGCTCCCGCCAGGCCCGCCACGCCCTTCGCCTCCGACGCCGCCCCCGTCCCCGCCTCCGCTGCCGTCTCGCCACCCGGGTCCGCCGAGGTCGAGCCGCGGTCTGCCGAGGTGGAGCCCTGGTGGGCCGAGGTCGAGACCTCGTCGGTCGAGGTAGAGCCCTGGTCTTCTGGGGTAGAGGGCTGGTCGGTCGGGTTGGGGAGGGGGCGGCGGGTCGTGACGCGGGCGGTGTAGCCGGCCTTCTCGACGGCGGCGACGAGGTCGGCGTCGGAGACGTCGGCGGCGAGCGCGACGTGCGCGGTCTCGAGGGGGAGGTTGACCGTCGCCGTGACGCCGTCGACGCGGTTGAGGCGCTTCTCGACCCGCGCGACGCACGACGCGCACGTCATGCCCTCGATCGCGAGGTCGACCTCGGCGAGGGGGACGGGAGCGGCGCCGGGCGCTGCGGGCGGGCTGGACTGCGCGGTCATGGGGGTGACTCCTCGACGGTTCGTGGCGGTGTCACCGGCGGGTCCGGGGTGGCGGACGGCGCGGCGGGGCACCGGGCCCGGTGGGGCGGCGGTGCGGCGCGGAGGGCCCGGGTCGCGCGGGCGACGGTCGGCGGGCGGTCCGCGGGGTGCTGCTGCGGTGCCCGACGCCGGGGCCGCCTCGTGCGGTCGAGGCGCGGCCCGGCGTCGGGCACCGTGGCGGTGCGACGGTCGGCGGCGGGACGCGGCCCCGCCGCCGGGAGGTCACGCGCGGGGCGGGACCTGGAGGTCGTAGGTCTTCGTGGCGGGGGCGTCGTCCTCGGCCGAGGACGACCCGCAGCCGCACGCGCAGTCGTGGGCGGCCTGCTTGTCGGACGCCTGCTCGGCGTACTGCGCGGCGAGCGCGTCCTGCTGGACCTCGAGCGAGGCGACCTCGTACCCGGCCTCGTCGACGGCCTCGCGGAGCGCGGCCTCGTCGAGCGGGTCGTCCGAGAAGACGGTGACCTCGGAGGCCTCGCCGACGCGCAGCTCGACGCTCACGTTCTCGACGCCGGGGACGGCCTCGAGGTCCTTCGTGACGTGCGCGACGCAGTTGCCGCAGGTCATGCCGGTGACGCCCAGGGTGGTGACGGTGCTCATCGTGCTCCTCGGTCGTGGGTGCGGGTGGTGCGGGGTGGTGCGACGTGCTGCCGACGGCGCGGGCTCAGCTGCGGACGAGGCGGGCGATCGCGTCGGCCGCCTCCTTGACCTTCGCCGCGCCCTCCTCCTCGGACTGCCGGGCGGCGTCGACGACGCAGTGCCCGAGGTGGTCCTCGACGAGCCCGATGCTCACGGCCTGCAGGGCCTTCGTCACGGCGGAGACCTGCGTGAGGATGTCGATGCAGTACACGTCCTCGTCGATCATGCGGGCGATCCCGCGCACCTGCCCCTCGATGCGGCGCATGCGCTTGAGGTACGCGTCCTTGTCGGACGCGTAGCCGTGCGGGCCGGAGTGCTCCGCGTGGTCCACGGCGGGCGCCTCGGTCGTGCCGGTCATGTGCTCCTCCTCGTCCCGGGACGCGGCACCGCCGCTCGTCGGTCCGGCGTCCTCCGCCGGAGCCTCCACTATACCCCCGCCGGGTATGAACGTCAGCAGCACCGCCCTCGGGCATGACACATGTCCTGCCCGACCCGTGACGGGGTGCAGGCGGATCCGTGACGCCGCGCACTGCCGCCGCGCACGAGCGGGGGAGACGCTGGAGGGGCCACGACACGAGAGGACGGCCATGACCGACATCGTCACCGGACTGCAGGACTTCACCCTGGGACTCCCGCCCCTGCTGCGGTGGGTCGGCGTCCTGCTGGCCGCCGCGATCCCCTACGTCGAGGCCGAGGGAGCAGCGGTCCTGGGCGTCGTCGCGGGCATCAACCCGTTCGTCGCCATCCCCGCCGCCGTCGTCGGCAACGCGCTGGCGCTGGCGCTCGTCGTCTGGGTGATCGGCGCGGCCCGCTCGGGGATCACGCGGGGCCGGACCATCGAGACCAACCCCAAGCGCCAGCGCATGCGCCGCGTGTTCGACCGCTACGGCGTGCCGGGCGTGAGCCTGCTCGGTCCCCTGCTCCTGCCGAGCCACGTCACGGCCGCGGCCATGGTCGGCTTCGGCGCGCCCAAGGCGCGCGTCTTCACCTGGGGCGTCGTCGCCGTCGCGCTCTGGGCCGTCGTGCTCGGCGTGCTCGTGCACCTCGGCGTCCAGGCGGCCGCGGGCTGACGTCGCCGACCGGCACCGGCAGCTCGGCGCCTGCCGGGCGCCGGTCGGCGGGCACCCCTCGACGCGCCCGGGGTCACGGCTGCATCACGATCCCCGTGCTCGCCGCGCGGCCCGCCGAGGCCCGACCTAGCCTCCCTGCATGAGGACGCGAACCACGACGACGTGGCGGGGGGCCCGCGCCGCCCTCGCGTCGCTCGCGCTCGGCGCGGGGCTCGTCGCGGTCGCGCCACCGGCGAGCGCGTGCGCGTGCGGAGGCTTCGTCGACAGCCCGGCGTACGACACGTCGGTCGCCTCCGAGACCGCCGTCCTGCAGTGGGACGGGGAGACCGAGACCGTCCTCCTCGAGCTCGAGACGCTGTCGAACGCGCCGGAGATCGGGCTGCTGCTCCCCACGCCCGCGCCGGCCGAGGTCGCGCTCGCCGACCCGGAGGTGTTCCGCGAGCTCGACGAGATCACCGCCCCGCGCGCCGTCGTCTCCGACTACCGCTGGTGGCCCGAGCTCGGGTTCGGCTCCGGGTCCGACGGCGCGGGCGGCTCGCCGGGCGTCGAGGTGCTCTCCGAGGTGCGGCTCGGCCCCCTCGACGTGACCACGCTCGCCGCGAAGGACACCCGCTCGCTGAAGGCCTGGCTCGACGAGCACGGCTTCCAGCTCCCCGACTCGGTCCGGTCGGCCCTCGAGCCCTACGTCGAGGAGGGGTGGTCGTTCGTCGCGGCGCGGCTCGCCCCCGAGCACGCGACGACGTTCGACGGCACCCTCGACCCCCTGCGCGTGACGTTCCCGAGCGACGAGCTCGTCTACCCGATGCGCATGTCGCGCGCGGCCGACGACGTGCAGCGCACGCGCACGTACGTCCTCGCCGAGGGCCGCACGGACCGGGCGGACGCGACGGCCGACCTCGAGGCGCCCGTCCTGCGGTTCGCCGGGCGCGTCGACCCCGCGACGGTCGGGAGCGAGGAGCTCGCGGCGCTCCTGGCGGCGGGGGACTACGTCACCGCGCACGAGCAGACGTTCACCGAGCCGGGCGAGCAGATCGTCTCCGACTTCGTGTTCGCGGCCGCCGCGTCGGACGCCGCGTACGCCCCGACGTACGCCGTCGTCGCGGACAAGCGGATCGGGCCGTTCTTCGCCGGGCCCGTGCTCGCGTTCGGCGGGGTGCTGGCCCTGTCGGTGCTGGTCGTGTGGGGCGTCCGACGGCACCACGCGCCCGCCCACGTCCCCGCGCCGCGACCGGTGCGCGTCTGACGCGTCTCGCCCGTCGCGGGTGATCCCGGCGCAGGGCGGGCGAAACGCACGGTTCGCCGCGACACGCACCAAACCCGGGTGTTTCATGAGGGGCACAGCGGGACGCGAGCCCGACCCGTCACCCCAGGCGAGAGGTGCACCATGTCGACGCAGGACCCCATCCTCACCGCGTTCTCCACCACAGCCAAGCAGGTCTGGTACTGGCCGGTCCTGCGCGGCGTCCTCGCGATCGTCCTCGGCATCGTGGCGATCGCCTGGCCGACGATCACGGCGTCCGTGATCATCTGGGTGATCGGCATCTTCGCCGTCGTCGACGGCCTCGTCGAGATCGTCGAGGGGATCCGCCGTCGCGGCACCGGCAACGGGACCGCGTTCCTCGTGACGATGGGCGTCATCAGCCTCGGGGTCGGCGTCGTCCTGCTCGTGTGGCCGGGCAAGACCGCGGAGGTGCTCACGTGGATCGTCGGCTTCTGGGCCGTGGTCTACGGGCTGTTCCAGACCGTCGCGAGCCTCGAGCTGCGCAGGGTGTCCGGCAGCGGCTGGGGATGGGGCGTGTTCGCCGGCCTCCTCGGCCTCGTCTTCGGTCTGCTCGTCCTGTTCAACGTGAGCGCGGGGCTGGTCTCGATCGTCTGGATCCTCGCGATCTTCGCGATCCTGTGGGGCGTCATGCTCATCGCGTTCGGCTTCCAGATCCGCTCGCTCGGCAAGCGGGCCGGGAACGCGGCCGCCGCGTACTGACCAGGCCCGGACGCGCGCCGGACCGCGTCAGGCCGGGGAGGCCTGCGCGGCGGCGCGCGCCGCCGCCGGGAACGCCTCGACGATCCGCGCGACGGCCGCGTCGTCGTGCGCGGCCGAGACGAACCACGCCTCGAACACCGACGGCGGCAGGTTCACGCCCTGGTCGAGCATCGCGTGGAAGAACGCGCGGTACCGGAAGACCTCCTGCGCCTGGGCCTGCGCGTAGTCGCGCACGCCGGCGCTCGCGGCGAGGTCGCCGAAGAACACGGAGAACAGCGACCCCGCACGCTGGACGCGGTGCGCCACGCCCGCGGCGTCGAGCGCCTCGCCGACCGCGCCCGACAGGACCGAGGAGACCTCGTCGACGCGCGCGTAGACCGCGTCGTCGGCCAGGCGCAGGGTCGCGAGGCCCGCCGCGACGGCGACCGGGTTCCCGGACAGCGTGCCCGCCTGGTAGACGGGGCCGAGCGGCGCGAGCTGGTCCATGACGGCGGCCGGCCCGCCCACCGCGGCGACGGGCATGCCGCCACCCACGACCTTGCCGAACGTGAACAGGTCCGGCGTCCAGCCCTCGGCGCCCTGGCCGCGCAGCTCCGCGTTCTCGAGGCCCCACCAGCCGCTCGGGCCCACGCGGAACCCGGTGAGCACCTCGTCGAGCACGAGGAGCGCGCCGTGGCGCGCGGTGATGCGACGCAGGCCCTCGTTGAACCCCTCGGCCGGCGGCACGACGCCCATGTTCGCGGGGCTCGCCTCGGTGATGACGGCCGCGATCTCCGAGCCGCGCTCGGCGAACGCCGCCTCGACGGCCGCGAGGTCGTTGTACGGGAGCACCAGCGTCTCGGCCGCGCTCGCCTCGGTGACGCCCGCGGATCCGGGCAGCGCGAGGGTCGCGACGCCGGACCCGGCCTCGGCGAGCAGCGCGTCGACGTGCCCGTGGTAGCAGCCGGCGAACTTCACGATCACGTCGCGGCCGGTGACGCCGCGCGCGAGACGCACCGCCGTCATGGTCGCCTCGGTGCCCGTGGACACGAGGCGCACGCGCTCGGCCGCCGGGACGCGGCGCCGGATCTCCTCGCCGAGCTCGACCTCGCCGAGCGTCGGGGCGCCGAAGGACAGGCCGCGCGCGGCGGCCTCCTGCACGGCGGCGACGACGTCGGGGTGCGCGTGGCCGAGGAGCGCCGGGCCCCACGAGCACACGAGGTCGACGTACTCGCGGCCCGCGACGTCGGTCACGTACGCGCCGCGCGCCGACGCGAGGAAGCGCGGGTCGCCGCCCACCGAGCCGTACGCGCGCACGGGCGAGCTCACGCCGCCCGGCAGGACGCCCTGCGCGCGCAGGAACGCGGCGTGGTTGTCGGTCGCGGTCGCCCCCGCCACCTCGGCGTGCGCGGCGGCCGCCGCGAGGAACCCGGTCGTGTCCGTCATCAGCGCGTCCTCCCGAACGTCTCGTCGTGCAGCCAGCCCGCGATCTCCAGGGCCCAGTAGGTGAGGATCACGTCGGCCCCGGCGCGCCGGATGCCGAGCACCGACTCCAGGACCGCGCCGCGGCGGTCGATCCAGCCGTTCGCCGCGGCGGCCTCGATCATCGCGTACTCGCCCGACACCTGGTACGCCGCGACGGGCACCGGCGACATCTCGGCCACCGCGGCGAGCACGTCGAGGTACGACCCCGCCGGCTTCACCATGACCATGTCGGCGCCCTCGGCGAGGTCGAGGTCGGCCTCGCGCAGCCCCTCGCGCGCGTTGCCCGCGTCCATCTGGTACGTGCGGCGGTCGCCCTGCAGCGCGGAGTCGACGGCCTCGCGGAACGGGCCGTAGAACGCGCTCGCGTACTTCGCCGAGTAGGCGAGGATCCCGACGTCGTCGAACCCGGCGTCGTCGAGCGCCTCGCGGATCACGCCGACCTGGCCGTCCATCATGCCCGAGGGGGCGACGACGTCCACGCCCGCGCGGGCCTGCGCGACCGCCATCGCCGCGTACCGCTCGAGCGTCGCGTCGTTGTCGACGACGACGCCGGAGCCGTCGCGTGACGGGGCGAGGACGCCGCAATGCCCGTGGTCGGTGAACTCGTCGAGGCACGTGTCGGCCATGACGACGGGGCCGCGCGCGCCCTGCGCCGTCTCGACCTCCCGCACGACGTCGCGCGCGATCCGGACCGCGCGCTGCAGGACCCCGTCCTCGGCGTCGGCCTGGCTGCCCGTCGCGTCGCGCTCGGCGGGGATGCCGAACAGCATGACGCCGCCGACCCCCGCGCGCGCCGCGTCGCGCACGGCCTCGGCGAGCGTCGCCTCGGTGTGCTGGACGACGCCCGGCATCGAGGAGATGGGCCGCGGCTCGGCGAGCCCCTCCTTGACGAACAGGGGCAGCACGAGGTCCGCCGGGTGCAGGCGGGTCTCGGCGACGAGCCGGCGCATCCGCGGGGTCGTGCGCAGCCGGCGGGGACGGTGGTGCCCGGGGGAGAGGGTCACGCGGGGTCTCCTTCGTGGGTCGGGTCGGGGGCGCCGGGGGGCGCGGCGGCCGCGGGGCGGGCGAGGACGGCGACGAGCGCCGCGGCGAGCGCGTCGTCCGTGGGTCGCTCGGCCACCGCGTCCAGCCGCAGCCCGACGGCTCGCGCCGCACGGGCGGTCGGGTCGCCGATCGCGACGCCCGCGACGTCGTCGCGCGGGCCGAGCTGGCGGGCGACCTCGCGCGCGACGCTGCCCGAGGTGAGCACGACGGCGTCGACCTCGCCCGCGCGCCAGGCGGCGACGACCTCGGGCGCGAGGTCGTGCGCGACGGTGCGGTAGACGGTGACGACGTGCGGGGCGTGGCCGAGCCCGCGGAGCCCGTCCGCCGCCGTGGGCGCGGCGAGGTCGCCCTGCGGGAGGAGGACGGCCGCGCGCGTCCCGTCGTCCTCGGGCGCGGGGGCGCCCGCGCGCTCCGGGGCGAGCGCCGCGAAGGCCGCGACGAGACCGCGCGCCGAGTTCTCCGCCGGCTCCAGGTCGACCTCGACGCCGACGGCCTCGAGCGCGCGGCGCGTGGCCGGCCCGACGGCGGCCCACCGGGCCGTGCGCGCGACGTCGGCCAGCGCGGTGCCGTGGCGCTCGGCGGCCGCGGCGAGCTCGTCGATCGCGTTGACGCTCGTGACGACGACCCAGCCGTAGGCGCCCGCGGCGAGGCGCGCGACGGCGTCGTCGACGGGACCGGCGTCCTCGACGCGCGCGCGCTCGATCGCCGGGCTCACGAGGACCCGTGCGCCGGCGGCGCGCAGGGACGCCGCGAGGTCGGCCGCGCGCCCGGGGCTGCGCGGCACGAGGACGGTCCGGCCGTCCAGGGCGCGCGGGCCGCCGGCGGGCGGGGGCGGCGGGACGGCGGGCGCGGGGCCGCGGGACGGGTCGCGCAGGCGAGGACTCACGCGCGCTCCCCGCGGTAGCCGCCGTCGCGCAGCTGCTCGCGCGCCGTGCGGACCGCCGGGTCGGACGCGTCGGTCGGGGTGCCGCGCCGGGAGCCGGCGTCGGGGAGGGCGGCGGCCGCGACGTCCTCCGCCGCGGCGGGGGGACCGAGCGGGGCGAGCCGCGCGGCGCCGTCGGCGAGGAGCGCGTCGGCGACGCGCGTGCCGAGGCCGGTCGCGACGTCGTCCCGGGCCCCGTGCACGTCGCCGCCCGTCGCGGGGAGCGCGGCCCGGGCCGTGTGGGTGAGCTGCTCGGCGCCGTCGACCCGCGCGACGACGGCCGTGAGCACGACCTCGCCGCCCTCGACGAGCGCGTGCGCGCCCACCGGCGCGGCGCAGCCCGCCTCGAGGCGCGCGAGCAGGGACCGCTCGGCGAGCACCGCGAGCCGCGTGGGCTCGTGGTCGAGCGCGTGCAGCGCCGCCGCGACGACGGGGTCCTCGAGCTCCGACGTGCGCACCTCGACCGCGAGCGCGCCCTGCCCGGCGGCGGGGGCCATGACGGCCGTCTCGACCACCTCGGTGACCGCGTCGAGCCGGCCGAGCCGCGACAGCCCCGCGAACGCCAGCACGACGGCGTCGAGGTCGGCCTCCTCGCCGTGGACGCGGCGCAGCCGGGTGTCGACGTTGCCGCGGATGTCGACGACGTCGAGGTCGGGGCGGACGGACCGGAGCTGGGCGGCCCGGCGCGGGGAGCCCGTGCCCACGCGCGCGCCGCGCGGCAGGGTCGCGACCGTCAGGCCGTCGCGCGCGCACAGGGCGTCGCGCGGGTCCTCGCGCTCGGGCGTCACGACGGTCAGGCCCGGGGCGGGGGCCGTCGGCAGGTCCTTGAGCGAGTGGACGGCGACGTCGCAGCGTCCGTCGAGCAGCGCCTCGCGCAGCGCGGTGACGAACACGCCCGTCCCGCCCATCTGCGCGAGCGAGCCCGTGAGCACGTCGCCGTCGGTGCGCACCCGGACGATCTCGACCGTGCGGCCGGTCAGCTCCTCGAGACGTCGTGCGACGAGCCCGGTCTGGGTCGTCGCGAGGGCGCTGCCGCGCGTGCCGACGCGGATCACGTCGGGGGCGGTCGTGGGGGGCGTGGGGGCGCTGCTCACCCTCCCAGTGTCCTCCGGGGCGCGGCGATCCCGAAATGCACGGGTGCGTTCCGAGAGATTTCCCACGTGCCGGCGAACAGGGCGTGACGTGGTCCTGACGGCCGGTCACGATCATTCCGACGACATGTCATCTCGACATTTCCCGCGGGAATTCCGGTGAGGTTTGCCTCACACGTTCCGTGCGCATTCCTGCGCGTGCCCGACGATCGCCGCGAGCCCCGTCCCGGCGACCCAGCCGCCGGTCACGCCGAGCCCCGGCACCGCGGCCGCGCGCGCCGTGAACGCGGCGACCTCGCGGCGGTAGGCGGGCGTCGGGGGAGGCAGCGCGCCGTTCCACCGCGTGACGACGTGGCCGAGCACGCGCCCGTGCAGGTCGACGCCGAAGAGCCGCGACGCGTCGGCGACGACCCGGTCCGGCGTGGGCTCCGACGTCGTGCCCATCCGGCCGTAGCTCAGGCGCACCACGTGGTGGCCCGGCCCGACGGCGTCGCGCACCCGTCCGCGCAGCCACGGCCACTTCGCCGTGGAGTGGGTCATGGCCTTGGCCTCGACGTCGACCGCGCGCGTCGCGCGCCCGGCGTCGCGGTGCGGCGGCGCGACGAGCATCCCCGTGCCGCGCGGCGCGTCGTCGAGCTCGGGTGCGCGCAGCAGGAGCGTGACGAGCCGGACGTCGGCGCCCGGCTCGGGGTCGGGCACGAGGTCCGCGGGTCCGCCGACGAGCGGGGCGAGGTGGTCGACGACCCCCGCCGTGGTCACGACGAGGCGCGGCGCGCGCACGCGCACCTCGCCGTCGGGCCCGTTCGCCGTGACGACCCAGCCGCCGGCGCCCGGCGCGTCGTCCCCGGGCGCCGCGGCCTCGCGCGCGAGCCCGACGACCTCGTGCCGCGTGCGCACGTCGGCGCCCGCGGCGAGGGCGTCGACGAGCCGGTGCACGCCGCCGTCGATCCCGCGCACCGCGGAGCCGGCGGGCGCGAGCGCGCGCAGCGACGCGACCGCGCGCGCGAGCGACCCCTCGCGCTCGAACGCGGCGAGCAGCCCGGGGGCCACCGCGTCGACGTCGAGCCGGTCGAGCGGCGCGGAGTGCACGCCCGTCGCGACGGGCGCGACGAGGCGCTCGGTGACGCGCGTGCCCATGCGCGAGCGCGTGAACGACTCGAGCGTCTGCGTCTCGGCCAGGCGGCGCGGGAGCACGCGGTCGAGGCTCGCGCGCAGCGACCCGCCGACGCCGACGGCCCGGCGCACGTCCCGCGCCCAGGGGTGGGCCGGGATGCCGAGCACGCCTGCGCGCGGCAGCGGGAACGCGCGGCCGCCGGCGTAGCCCCACGCGGCCGCGTCCGCGGGCTCGACGACTGAGAGCCCGAGCTCGCGCGCGAGGTCCGCCACCGCGGTGCCGCGCGCGGCGAACGACTCCGCGCCGACGTCGACCGGGACGCCGTCGAGGCCGGGCAGGACGTCGCCCCGCACGGGGCCGCCGGGCCGGTCCGCCGCGTCGAGCAGCACGACCCGCAGACCGCGGCCGCGCAGCGCGTGCGCCGCCGTGAGGCCGGCGACGCCCGCCCCGACGACGACGACGTCCGCGACCTCGACGGCGGGGGTCACCGCTGCTCGCCCGCCCCGACGGCGTGGACCAGCTCGACGACGCGCGTGAGCACCGTGGGGTCGGTGTCCGGCGGGACGCCGTGGCCGAGGTTCGCGACGTGGCCGGGGGCCGTGCCGCCGCGCCGCAGCACGTCGCGCACGTGCGCCTCGAGGACGTCCCACGGCGCGGCGAGGAGCGCGGGATCGATGTTGCCCTGCACGGGCACGGTGCCGCCGAGCGTCCGGGCGGCCTCGTCGAGGGGGGTGCGGTAGTCGATGCCCACGGTGACATCGTGCACCCCGGCGGCACGGACCGCGTCCCGCATCGCGGGGAGCAGGTGCCCGGTCCCCGTGCCGAAGTGCACGACGGGCACGCCGAGGTCGGCGACGTGCGTGAGCGCGCGGGTGGACGCCCCGGCCGCGCCCTCGACGTAGTCGGCGAGCGACAGCGACCCCGCCCACGAGTCGAAGAGCTGGGCCGCGCTGGCGCCCGCGAGGACCTGGGCGCGCAGGAACGTGCCGGTGAGGTCCGCCGCCCAGTCGACGAGGCGCTGCCACGTGCCCGGGTCCGAGCGCAGGAGCGCGCGGGCCGCGAGGTGGTCGCGCGACGGGCGGCCCTCGACGAGGTAGGCCGCGAGCGTGAAGGGCGCGCCCGCGAAGCCGATGAGCGGCGTCGTCCCGAGCGCGTCCACGGTGCGCGCGACCGCCTCGGTGATCGGGGCGAGCGCCTCGGGCGTGAGCTCGGCGTCCACGAGCCGCGCCACGTCGTCGGGCGTGCGGTACGCCTGCCCCATGACCGGGCCGACGCCGGGCGCGATGTCGACCTCGACGCCCGCGAGGCGCAGCGGCACGACGATGTCGGAGAAGAAGATGCCGGCGTCGACGCCGTGGCGCCGGACCGGCTGGAGGGTGATCTCGGCGGCGAGCTCGGGGCGCAGGCACGAGTCGAGCATGCTCACGCCCTCGCGCGCCGCGCGGTACTCGGGCAGCGAGCGGCCCGCCTGGCGCATGAACCACACCGGTGTGAATTCCGGCTTTTCGCCCGTCGTCCCTGCGCGCAGCGCACGCACGAGCGCGGATTTCGCCGTGCGGCCGTCGTTCAGCGGATGGTCGGGGGAAAGGGCGACAGGAATCACAGCAACCGATTCTGCCTCTCTCCCGGGGGAATGATTAAATCGGAGGCACTGTGGCTCTTCTCTCCCTCACGGCCAGCCACCACGAGCTCGACCTCGACGCCCTGGAACGACTCTCGACCGGGGCGCACTCGATCGGCGGCTCCGCGGTCGCGGCCTGCGACGTGATCACCGGTGCGGTCGTCCTCGCGACGTGCAACCGGTTCGAGCTGTACCTCGACGTCGACGCCCCGCTCGACGGGCCGGGCGTGCGGCACGCGACCGAGCACGTCGCGCGCCTCGTCGCCGACGCGTCCGGCGTGGACGCGGCCGAGGCCGCCCGCTCGTTCAGCACGCGCGCCGGCAGCGAGGTCGCCGAGCACCTGTTCTCCGTCGCGGCCGGGCTCGACTCGATGGTCGTGGGGGAGCGCGAGATCGCGGGCCAGGTCAAGCGCGCGCTCGAGACCGCGCACGCCGACGGCGTGACCTCCTCGACCCTCGAGCTCCTGTTCCAGACGGCGTCGCGCACGTCCAAGCGCGTGAGCACCGACACCGCGCTCGGCGGCGCGGGCCGCTCGGTCGTCGCGCTCGGCCTCGACCTCGCGTCCGCCGACCTGCCGCCGTGGCACCAGGTGCGCACGGTCCTCATCGGCACCGGCTCGTACGCCGGCGCGAGCCTCGCCGCGCTGCGCGCGCTCGGGTGCGACGACGTGCGGGTCTACTCGCAGTCCGGGCGGGCCGAGGAGTTCGCCGCCGCGCGCGACGTCGTGGCCGTGCACGACCTCGTCGACGCGCTCGCGGACGCCGACCTCGTCGTCTCGTGCAGCGGCGCGCGGGGCCGGGCGATCGAGGAGTCCGGGCGCCGCGAGCAGGCCATCGAGCACGTGCTCGACGCCGCGGCGGTCGTGCGGGCCCGCGGGCGCGCCGCGGTCGCCGCGGGCGACGAGACGGCCGCGCGGCCCATGGTCGTGCTCGACCTCGCGCTGCACCGCGACGTCGACCCGCACGTCGCGGACGTCGAGGGCGTGCTGCTGTACGACCTCGCGACGCTCGCCGCGCACTCCCCGGCGATCGCGTCGGACCTCGTGGGCCAGGCGCGGGCCATCGTCGACGACGCCGCGCGCGCGTTCGAGGAGACGCGCCTCGGCCGTGCCGCGGACACCGCCGTCGTCGCGCTGCTCCAGGACGCGGAGCGGCGCGTCCTCGCCGAGGTCGACGACGTCGTCGCGCTGCGCCGAGCCGACGGCGACGAGCCCACGGACGCCGACGTCGAGGAGATCGCGCGGGGCGTGCGCCGCCGCGTGCACGCGGACCTGCACCGCCGGATCGTCGCCGCGCGGGCCGAGGCCGTCGAGACGTCGCGGGCCGCGGTGCGCGACGTCGTGGCCGGTGCCGAGGCGATGGTCGCGGAGGCCGAGGCCGAGGCCGACGCCGACGCCGGGCTGCGCTGAGCCGACCGCGTCACCCGGCGGGCGTCTCCGGCGCCGCGGTCCCCGGTCCGGCGAGCGCGACCTCGATCGTGTCGACCGCCGTCTGCTTCGCGTACTCGCCCGAGCCCGGAGCCGTCTCGACGAGCGTCTCGTAGGCCAGGCGGACCTCGACGGTCGCGGCCGCGGGGTCCACCGCGGGCACGACGACCGTCGTCGAGTAGCTGTACGGGTCGGTCATCGCGTAGCCGGGCTGCACCGTCGCGGCGTCCACGACGTCCTGCGGCGCCGCGAGGTCGTCGCCCTGCGCGTCGCGCACCGTCGTGACCGCGCGCAGCGCGCCGAGGAACACCTCGGCCTCGTCCGGCGAGCTCGCGGTCACGGAGAGGCTGATCGGCTTGTTCGCCTCCGCCGTCCAGTCCTCCGGCGCGGCGTCCGTCCAGTACCGCACGGCGAGCGTCGACGCCCCGGCGGTGAGCTCGCGGTCGAGGCTCCCCGTCGTCGCGAGGTCCGGGGTGCGCTCGGGCGTCGGCGACGGGGCGGGCGACGGGGTGGCGGTGCCCGACGGCGCCGCCGCGTCCTCCTGCCACGGGAGGGCACACCCGCCCGTCGTCGCGAGCGCGACCGTCAGAGCCGCCACCACCAGGACCTGCCGTCGTGCCATCCGTCGCCCCCTCAGACGTCGATCCGCCGTGCCCCCCACGGCCGTCCCAGGATGCGGGGTGCCCCGGCGCCGCGCACGGCGGGGCGCCGCGGGGCGCTACCCTCGACGCCTGTGACCGCGACCACACGCCTCGGCGTCCTCGACATCGGCTCGAACACGGTGCACCTCGCCGTGGTCGACGCCGCTCCCGGCGCGCGCCCCGTGCAGGCGGCCGGGGCGCGGACGGTCGTGCGCATCATGCGCTACCTCCAGCCCGACGGCTCGCTCTCCGACGAGGGCGTCGCGGCGATGCTCCGCGCGGTCGACGACGCGATGGTGCTCGCGCGCGAGTCCGCCGTCGACGAGATGCTGCCCATGGCGACGTCGGCGCTGCGCGAGGCGACCAACGGCCCCGCCGTGCTCGCGGCGATCGGGGACCGCGTCGGCCAGCCCGTGCAGGTGCTCTCGGGCGAGGACGAGTCGCGCCTGACGTTCCTCGCCGCACGGCGCTGGCACGGCTGGGCGGCCGGGCGCCTGCTCGTGCTCGACATCGGCGGCGGGTCGCTGGAGATCGCGTCCGGGGTCGACGAGGAGCCGGACCTCGCCGCGTCCGTCCCGCTCGGCGCAGGGCGCATGACGATGGCCTACCTCCCCACCGACCCGCCCGACCCCGCCGACGTGGACGCGCTGCGCGAGCACGTGCGCGCGACCCTCGCCCCGACGGTCGCCGCGTTCGAGCACCTCCCGCGCCCCGACCACGTCGTCGCGACGTCGAAGACCTTCAGGTCGCTCGCGCGGCTCGCCGGGATGCAGGTCGAGGTCGTCGGGCCGGACGAGCGCTGGCGCATGCGGCGATCGCAGCTCGCGGACTGGGTGCCCCGCCTGGCCCGCATCACCGCGGAGGGCCGGACGGCGCTGCCGGGCGTCACGCCCGAGCGCACGTTCCAGATCGTCGCGGGGGGCGTCGTCGCGGTCGAGACGATGCGCGCGCTCGGCGTCGACGAGCTGGAGATCTGCCCGTGGGCGCTGCGCGAGGGCGCGATCCTGCGGCGGCTCGACCACATCTGACGCCCCCTACGGCACGACCTCGACGGTCCCGGGGAACTCGTCCGTGCCGGCGCGGCTCATGATGGTCGACACGCGGTCGAGCATGAGGTCGCCGCCCGCCCCCGCCCCGACCTGGCCCGTGCCGGCGTAGAGCGCGTCGGCGAACTCGGCCGGCGTGCGCAGGACGGGCCCGCCCGGCGCGAAGGGATCGGTGCCCGACCAGACGAGGTCGGCGATCGGACCGCCCGACGTCGGGTCGGCGTGGGTGGCGGCGAGCTGCTGGAGCTCGGCCGCCTGCGCCGGCGTGAACGTGACCCGCACGGTGCTGCCGGGGGTCGCGCTCGTCCCGTCCCCGAGCGCGAGGTTCGGGTTGTTCAGCAGCGAGTCGGTCGTCTCCGTGGCGCGGAACACGTAGGAGTCCGTGCTGCGCGCGGGGACGATCTCGCCGTCGGTCCCGAGGTGGTGGGAGTAGGTGCGCTCGACACCGCCGGCGAGCGCGACCTGGCCGTGGTGGTCGCTCGTCCCGTCCGGGTGGAGGACGGTGAGCCCCGAGCCCGACGACGTGACGTTCTCGCGCACGTACGTGAGGACGGGGGACGACAGCTCCACGGTGCTCCCGGACGAGAAGTCGTACGTGCTGTACGTCGTGGTGCCCGAGACGCCGTCGGCCGGGCCGGAGGGGAGCTCGCCGGTGCGCAGGTAGCGGTCGTACGCCGCACGGCCCGCGTCGCTCGACAGGTCGAGCGTGATCTCGCCCATCTCGGCGCCGGCGAGCCGGTTCGCGTGCCCGATCATCGCGCCGTGGTCGCCCTTCCCGAGCCCGACCCCCTCGTAGAGGGACATGCTCTCGGTGTCGCCGGCGTTGATCCGGACCCTGCCGTCCTCCAGCCACTCGACGGTCGTCGTGACGCCGGTGGCGTCCTCCGCGGAGTGCGCCGAGCGCACGAGGTCGAGCCCGAACGTGGTCTCGTGCGCACGGTAGGCCTCGCCGGTCAGCGTGATGCGGGTGCCCGGCGGGTAGTCGCCGGGCGCGAAGGGGTCGACCGTGGCCGGGTCGAGCCCCGCGCCCTCGGGCACCCGCACGCCGAACGTGAACCGGTCGCCGTCCGCCGCCTTCCCCTCGGCCTGCACGCGCCACAGCGACAGGTCGCCCTCGACGGTCGTCGACGCGTCGGCGGCGAGCGTGAACTCGTCGAACCCGCCCTGCGCGCGCCGCGACCCGACCACCTCGACGCCCGACGAGATCTCGAGCGACCCGACGCCCTCGACGGACGACCCGACGGACGCCTTCCCCTCGACCCCGACCTCGTACCCGTCCCGGTCCGCGCCGACGTGCCCGCCGCCGGGCAGCTCGACCCGGCCCGCCGGTCCGCCCTCGCCGAGCCGCAGGCTCGCGTGGTCGTTCTTCAGCGTGGTCGTCGTGTCCCCGACCTTGCCGAGCGCGCCGCCCTCCTCGGGCAGCAGGTGCGCGGCGTCGTCGCCGCCGTCCTCCTGCGCCGTCGTGCCCGGTGCCGTCGTGCCCGGCGCGGTCCCGCCCGGGCCGGGTCCCGGCGAGCCGTGCGGCCCCGGCCCCGACGCGCCGCCCGTGCTCGCCGTCTCCTGCTCGTCGGCGTCCCGCCGCAGCGCCGTCGCGTAGTCGGCGAGGACGCGGCAGGCCTGGGCGAGCGCACGGTCCGCCATGGACGACCACGCGCCGCGCATCTCCGCGGCGTCCGCGCCCTGCCAGCGCGAGCCCTCGATCGCGTGCCGCAACGCCGCGCGCGTCGTCTCCAGGTCGTCCGCGCCGCGCTCGAAGCTCGTGGCGAGCGAGCGCAGGCCCGCGACGTCGGCACCGTGCATCCCCATGGGCATCCCCCTGACCCCCGCCTCGACCCCCGCCGGGTCGAGCGCACCGGGAGACTACCGCCGGGCGACCGCCGCCGGGCGCTCCGACCGTGGGGAGAGGTCCCCGGAGCGGACGACCGGACGGCACGGGCGGGGCGGGGTCACCCCGCCCACCGCGCGTCGTCGGACCCCCACGGGTGCGCGGGCGCGGCGTAGTCCTCGACGACCTCGTCGCCCAGCCGGTCGAGCGCGGGGCGCGCGGTGGTCACCGCGACCGGCGTGCCGTCCAGGACGACCCGGTGCCCGACGACGCACCCCGCCCCCGGGGCGAGCGGGTCCCCGTGCGCGGGGTCGCGCGCGGTGCCCGCGAGCAGCGCGGCCGCGGTGCGGGCGAGCACGCCGTCGACCTCGCGCCCGCGCCCGTCGGCGGCGCGCGCGGCGAGCGCGTCGACGACGGCCGCCGCGACGAGGTACCCGGTCGCGTGGTCGAGGGCCTGCGCCGGCAGCGCTCCGGGGGTCGCGTCCGCGACCGGTCCCGTCCTGCCGTCCCGCGACCCCTCGACGAGCGCGATCCCGCTCGCGGCCTGGACGATCGAGTCGAACCCCCGGCGCCCGGCCCACGGGCCGTCGTCCCACGCCGCGACGCGCGCCCGGACCGCACCGGCGCGGGGCCGCAGCCCGAACGCCTCGACGGCGCCCGGCCGGTACCCGGTGACGAGGACGTCCGCGTGGTCGAGCAGGTCCTGGGCGCGCGCGAGGTCGTCGCCGCGGTGCAGGTCGAGCAGGGCCGAGCGCTTGCCCTGGCCCGCGTCGAGGTGCTGCCACCCGATCTCGGCCGGGCGCGGCGGGTCGACGCGCAGGACGTCCGCGCCGAGCAGCGCGAGCGTGCGCGTCGCGACGGGGCCGGCGATGACGCGGGTCAGGTCGAGCACGCGGACGCCCGCGAGCGGTCGCGGACCCCGGGGGAGCGGGACGGGTGCGCCCGCGTCGTCCCGGAGACCGGTGCGCACCGGCACGGCGGACCCCTCGCCCCGTCCCGGTGCGTCGTGCCAGCCTGCGGGGGTGCGCACGCGGACGGCGATCGCGCCCGCGTCGGCCGCGCCGTCCTCCACGTCCTGGGCCGACCACCCCGTGAGCCGCTCGGTCACGTCGGCGCGCGCCGCGGCGTCGGGCAGGCCGAGCAGGCGCAGGAGGCGCTCGCGGTGGTGCGGGTAGTTGGCGTGGGTGCGGACCCAGCCGTCGGCGGTCCGGAAGAAGCCCGAGAGCGGCGCGAAGCCGTCGACGGCCGCGCCGTCCAGGCGCAGCAGCCGGTCGCTCGTGAACGCGGCGGCGACGCGCTCCGGGTCCGGTCCGGGACCGGGCGCGGTCCCGCCTGCGCGTGCGGCGGCGCGCCCGACGGCGGCCACCGACGCCACGGCGAGGTCGAGCACCGGCAGGGTCGCGGCGAGGTACCCGCCGTTCCCGGGTGCTGCCGACGGCGTCCGGTCCACCCCCCGACCGTACGTCGCCCGCGCCGGCCCCGCCGCCTGCGACGGCGCTCCTGGACGCTCGTCCGCGTGGCGGGGTTCGCGACGCCGACCTACCGTTCTTGAAGGTGTGTCAATCCGACACGCCGGGTGAGTCATGATTTCTCAGCAGGGGGCAGGGATGGGAAGGTTCGGCAGGCCGTGGTCCGGCGCGGCCGGCGTCGCGATGGCGGCGACGCTCGTCACGGGGGTGGGGTCGGTGCTCGTCGCACCGGCCGCGAGCGCCGCGACGAGCGCGGTGGTGGCGCCCCTCGGGGCGAAGACGTACACGCTCTCCTCGTACTACGGGCCGCGGTGCATGCCGGTGGCGAGCGCGTCGACGTGGCACCTCGGGCAGGACATGGGCGCGGCGAAGGGCACGCGCATCAACGCCCTCGCGGCGGGCACGGTCCTCAAGGCCGGGGCCGTCGGCGGGTTCGGCCAGTGGGTCGTCCTCAAGCACACGATCGGCGGCAAGACCGTCTCGACCGTGTACGGCCACGTCGTGGACGGCGACAAGTACGTCAAGGTCGGGCAGAAGGTCAAGGCCGGGCAGCGGATCGCCGACGTCGGCTCGACCGGCACGTCCACCGCGCCGCACCTGCACCTCGAGGTGTGGAACGGCACCTACGGCTCCGGCGCGACGCACACCGACCCGCTCCCGTACCTCAAGACCCGCGGGATCGACCTGACGAAGAACGCGACGCGCGTCGCGACCCGCAGCACGCCGACGTCGTGCACGTACTACGCCAGCGCGAACGTGAACCTGCGCTCGAGCGCGAGCACCACGGCGCCCGTGCTCGCGGTCGTGCCGCGCGCGGCGAAGGTCGTCGCGAAGCCGGGCGACGGGTCCGGCTCGTGGCGCAAGGTCACGTACGGCAAGCGCACGGGCTGGGTCTCCGCGGCGTACGTGGGCCCGACGAAGCCCAAGCCGGCGACCCCCGCGCCGCCGACGCCCGTCTCCAGCAAGGTCGAGACGCGGTACGTGACGGTCGCGTCGCTCAACCTGCGGTCCAAGGCGTCGACCTCGTCGACCGTGCTCACGCGGCTCGCGAAGGGCACGAAGCTCTCCGTGAAGTCGTCCTCGGGCGGGTGGCTCAAGGTCACGGTCGGGAGCCGCACCGGGTACGTCTCGGCGCAGTACACGTCGACGAAGAAGCCCGCGACGACGTCCACCCCGGCGCCGCCCAAGCCCGCGCCGCCGAAGGCCGCGACGACCTACGTCACCGCGACGGTCCTCAACCTGCGCTCCAAGCCGTCGACGTCGTCGACGGTCGTGGCGAAGCTCAAGCGGGGGACCGCGGTGAAGCACGCGGGGACCGCGTCGAAGGGCTGGATCAAGGTCACCGTGGGCTCGAAGACGGGGTACGTCTCGACCGCGTACCTGTCCCCGACGAAGCCGCGCTGACGCGCGGTCAGGCGGCGAGCACGGCGGCGAGGCGCTCGAGCACGATCCTGCCCGCGGGCGGGACGCGCTCGGCGTCCGACGTCGTGAGCCAGGCGAGCTCCGCGATCTCGGCGTGCGGCGCGGGCTCGGGCGACCCGGGCAGCGGGTCGGCGTAGAGGCAGTGCATCCGCACGAGCCGGCCGCCCAGGCCGTGGCCGGGGGCCTCGGCGACGAACGCGTCGCGCACGGTCGCGGGGTCGAGGTGCACGCCGAGCTCCTCGCGGATCTCCCGCACGAGCGCCTGCTCGTCCGTCTCGCCCGGCTCGACCTTGCCGCCCGGCATGAAGAACCGGTCCTTGCCGGTGCTGCGCACGGTGAGCAGGCGGCCGTCGCGCACGTGGACCCAGCCGACGGTGCGCAGGGGCGTGGTCGGGTCGGTGGCGGGCGTGGCGGGCGTGGCGGGCGTGGCGGGTGTGGCGGGGGGAGCGGTCTCGTCGTGGGGCACGTCCTCGATGGTGCCACGGGTCGCGGGCGGGCCGGGCGCGTCGTCGTGCCCTGCCCGACGGCACGTGGCGCACCCAGCGACCACGTGCCGTCGGAGGCCCCCTCGACCGGCCCCAGTTCCGGCGAAGGGGTGCCGTCCCCGGCGGTGCCGGGGACGGAGACCGTCAGACCGAGCGGACGCCGCTCGGCCGGGACTCGTTCCACACGCGGTCGAGGGCGGTCACCGCGTAGGTGTAGCGCGTCCCCGGGGCCGCCGTGCGGTCGGTCCAGTGCTGCACGACGTGCCCGTCGCCGCGGACCGTCGCGAGCAGGTTCGCGGGGTCCTCGACGTCGACCGACCGCGTCGCGCCCTCGACACGATAGACGGCGAACGAGGTCGCCGCCGTGCGGCGCGGGCCCGTGTCGTTCCAGTGCAGGTCCACGCCGTCCCCGGTCCGTCGTACGGACGCGAGCACGGGCACGCGGACGCGCGTCGCGGGCAGGTGCGGCATCGCCGGGATGATCGCCGGGTACCGGTAGTGGTCGGCGCGCACGCGCGACATCGAGCCCTGCGGGTCGGCCGGGACGTGCTTGGCGGAGAAGTAGACGTTGCCGAGCACGGGGTGCTCCTGCTCCGCGCAGTACGTGAGGTGGTTCGACAGCTCGGCCGGGTCGGTGAACACGCCCGACGTGACCTTGTACAGCGCCTCGCCCACGTAGAGCTGGGTGCCGGAGGCGGCGGCGACCTCGGCCCACCACGGCACGAGCTCCGCGTAGTCGGCGACCGCGAGGCCGAGCTGCCAGTAGATCTGCGGGTTGATGTAGTCGAGCCAGCCCTCGAGCACCCACCGGCGCGTGTCGGCGAACTGCATGTCGTAGGACTGCGAGCCGTTCGTCGCGGAGCCGCGCGGGTCGGTCGAGGCGTTGCGCCAGATGCCGAACGGGCTGATGCCGAACTTGACCCACGGCTTGGCCTGCTTGATCCGCTCGGAGATCGTCCGCACGAACTCGTCGACGTTGTGCCGGCGCCAGTCCTCGACCGTCGCGAAACCGGCGCCGTGCGCCGCGTAGGTCGCCGCGTCGGGGATCGTCTCGCCCGCGACGGCGTAGGGGTAGAAGTAGTCGTCGAAGTGCACGCCGTCGACGTCGTAGTGCTCGACGCTGTGCAGGATCGCCGTCGTGATGTGCTCGCGCGCGGCGGGCAGGCCCGGGTCGAAGTAGAGCTTGCCGCCGTAGGCCCAGACCCACTCGGGGTGCCGGCGCGCGGGGTGCTCCGGGACGAGCCGGCCGAGGTCGGCCTGCATGGAGACGCGGTACGGGTTGTACCAGGCGTGGATCTCGAGGTTGCGCCGGTGGGACTCCTCGACGACGAACGCGAGCGGGTCGTAGCCCGGGTCCTTTCCCTGCGTGCCCGTGAGGTACTGCGACCACGGCTCGTGCGGGCTCGGCCAGAGCGCGTCGGCCGTCGGTCGGACCTGGACGAACACGGCGTTGAGCCGGAACTCCTCGGCGACGTCGAGCCAGTGCAGGAACTCGGCCTTCTGCTGCTCGGCGGTCAGGCCGGACGCGGACGGCCAGTCGATGTTGACGACGCTCGAGATCCACATGGCGCGCAGCTCGCGCTTGCGCGGGGCGGGCAGGGAGGCGGACGCCGCGGCGTCCGTGCCCGGCGCGGGGAGCGCGGCGGCCGGGGTGAGGGAGCCGACCGTCACGGTGAGCGAGCTCGCCGCGACGCCGGCGGTGGCGAGCGTGAGGAACTGGCGTCGGCCGACGCCCTCCGGCGTCGGGGTGGCGGGTACGGGGGTGTCGAGCGTCATCGCTGAGATCCTCCGGGTCGATCGAGATGTGTGGAAGATACTTTCACAGTCAGTCTCGACTGTGAAGGTTTCTGTCACATCTTGCCGGCGTCGCCCGGCGGTCGCAGGCCCGGGAACGCGCGCGGGCCCGGTGCCGGTCTCCCGGGGGAGACCGGCACCAGGCCCGTGTCGAGGAGAGCGGTGCCGTGCGCGACGACGCGCTCAGGCGGTGCGGGGCGCTCGCGTCACCACGCCGCGTTGCGCGCGAGCTCGAGCGCGACGTCCTGCCACCACTGCCCGGCCGGCGGGCCGCCGTTGCACGACCCGTCGCTCTCGCCCGGGAGCTTGACCCACAGGAGCGCGTCGAGGTGCGTGGCGTCGTCGACCGCCCGCGGCTGCTCGCCGAGCGCCCGGCCGCGCGGGTTGCACCACTCGCCGTTGCTCCCGTTGCCGTTGCGCGACGTGTCGACGACGAACGACACGTCCCCGCCGAGCAGCGCCGCGACCTGCTCGCCGTACGCGCGCGACTCGGCCGTCGTGCGGTAGTTCGACGTGTTGAGCGCGAACCCGACGGCGTCGTCGAGGCCCACCTGCCGCAGGCGCGCCGCGGCGGTCGCCGGGCTCAGCCACGCGGAGTGGCCCGCGTCGACGTAGACGCGCGCACCGGCGTCCGTGAGGATCTGCGCGGCGTCGCGCAGCATGCCCACGCGGTCGCCCTGGCCGGAGCAGTCGCCGAGCTGGGCGAGCGCGTCGGGCTCGAGGACCACCCACGGCTCGCCGACGATGCCCGACGCGACCGTCCGGACCCAGCTCCGGTACGCCGCCTCGGCGGTCCCGCCGCCCGAGTGCGAGCCGCAGTCGCGGCCGGGGATCGCGTAGACCGTGAGGACGGCGGTCGTGCCCTCGGCCGCAGCGGCGCCCGTGTACGCGGCGACCTTCGCGCGCGACACCTGCGCGTCGGCGTCGGTGACCCACGACGACTGCGGCGTGCGCGCGATCTTCGCGAGGAGGTCGCGGTCGGAGCCCGACGCGGCCTGCCACGCCGTCCAGGCCTGCGACGTCTCGTCGACGTGGAACGTCACGTCGCCGGGCGTCTCGGTGGGCTCCTCCGTGGGCTCCTCGGTCGGCGGGTCGGTGGGCTCCTCGGTGGGCTCGGGGGTCGTGCCCGCGTCGCCGCACGCGACACCGTCGAGCGTGAACCTCGTGGGCACGACCGGCGTCGACACGGCCGTGCCCACGAGGCCGAAGGACGCGCTGCCGCCCGTGGCGAGGTGCGCGTTCCACCCCACGTCGCCGACGGTGACGCGGCCGCCGTCGCGCGCGAGGGTCCCGTTCCACAGCTGGCCGATCCCCTCGCCGGCCGGCAGCTCCCAGCCCAGCTCCCAGCCGGAGCGTGCGGCGCCGAGGTTGGTCACCGTGACGTCGGCCTGGAAGCCGCCGCTCCACGAGCTCGTCACGCGGTAGTCGACCGAGCACGTCGGTGCGGCCGCGGCGGCACCGGTCGCCACGGTCGTCGCGACCGCTCCGGCGGCGACGAGCGCCGTGACGGTCGCGAGCGCGGCGGCGGCCGTCGTGGTCCGCGAGCCGCGGCGGGTCGCGCGAAGGGTGGGTCTCATGGTCAAGGCTCCGTCGCCTCGGGGTCAGGACCCGCCCACCGTAGGCAGCGCGTGGGCGTCGTGGCAGGTGCGAAACGTTTCGGGCCACCCGGCGTGACCCCGCATCTTGACCCCGCGTCGCGCCCTCGGACTGCGACACGAGCGCGCGTCGTGACGAGGGGTGGCGCATAGGTTCGTGACGAGGGTATGTTCGCCGGCATGGCATCGAAGCCCCTCCAGGAACCCGCGTTCCTCATCCTGTCCGCGCTCGCGCGCGAGCCCCTGCACGGGTACGGCATCGCGCAGGACGTCGAGTCGAGCTCCGAGGGACGCATCACGCTGCGCGCCGGGACGCTCTACGGCGCGATCGACCGCCTCGTCGCGGCCGGGCTCGTCGAGGTCGACCACGAGGAGGTCGTCGACTCGCGCCTGCGCCGCTACTACCGGCTCACGACCGAGGGCGGCGGCCGCCTCGCCGCCGAGGCGGAGCGGGCCGAGGCGCAGGCGCGCCGCGCGCTCGAACGCCTCGGCGCGCGGGCACGCCGAGGCGGCGGCACGGCGGGAGCGGACGTCGCGCGGCCCACCGGCCTCGGCGCTCCCGGGGCGGTCCTCGCATGAGCGGCGTCCACGGTGACGGCGCCGCGGGCGCCCGCGACCGCGCCGCCGTGCCCGGCAGCAGCCCGACGTCGGTGCCCGCCGCCCCGGCGGTCACCGACCCGCTGGTCGTGGCCCCCGTGCTCGTCCGCGACTACCGCCGCCTGCTGCGCCTCTTCCCGTACGCGTACCGGCGCGAGCACGAGGCCGAGATGCTGGGGCACCTGCTCGATGCCGCGCGCCCGGGCCAGTCGCGGCCGTCGCGCCCCGAGCGGTGGGACCTGCTGCGGGCCGCCGCCCGCGAGCGGCTGCTCGCCCCGCTCGGCTCGACCCCGCGCGGGCGCCGCGCCTCGACGGGGCTGCTGCTCGTGGTGCTGCCGGCGCTCCTCGTGATCATGGCCGCGCGCGCCGTCGCGTTCGGGATCGTCTGGGCGGGAGCACTGCTCGGCTCGGGCGGCGGCGCGCCGCTCCACCCGCAGTCGGTCATGTCGGTGCTCATGTGGGTGCTGTGGCTCGTGGCGCTCGCGGCGACGCTCGCGGGTGCCCGGCGCCTCGGGCTCGTCGTCGCCTGGGCCGCCGGCGCGACGGGCGTGGTCACGCTCGGCACGTCCCTCGCGGCCGGAGACGCGTACGCCGCCTATCTCGAGCTGCCGTGGGCCCTCGCGGTCCTCGCGTACGCGGGCGTCCTCGCGGCCCGACCGACGTGCCGCGTCGGCCGCGAGACACGGCGGCCCGCGCTCGCCACCCTGGCGGCGACGGTGCTGGCGCTCGGCGCCTACGTCGCGGCGACCTTCTCCGACAGCGTCCACCTCGGCGTGCCGTGGTGGTCGGGCGTCGCGCTGCGCTCGTGGACCCCGCAGGCGCTCGTTACCGTGGCCGTCCTGGTGCTCGGTGCGGCGCTGTGGGGGCGGCGCACGCGGCAGGCGGTGCCGGTGCTCGCGGGGCTCGCCGCGGCCGCGCTGCTGAGCCGGTCGGCGTTCTTCTGGTCGGGCAGGGTGGACCCCGCGACCGCCGACCTGGGGAACGTCCTCGGGCTGCTGGGGTTCGCCGTCGCCGCGACGCTCGTCGTCCGCTGGGTGGTCGACCGCCTCGACGAGCTCTCCGAGGCGCGCGCCGCGCACCGCGCAGAGCTCGCCGCGGTGGGCGGGCTCGCTCGGCGCGACGCGGACGGGCCGGGGGCGCACCCGGGCGAGCCGACCGCCGTCTGACGCGGACGGGGCCGCCGTCGTCCGGTGACGACGGCGGCCCCGTTCCCGGAGCGGTCCGGGTCAGTCGAGGTAGTCCGCCACGAGGCGCTCGGCGAGGCCGGTGTACGTCGCCGGGGTGAGGTCGGAGAGTCGCTGTGCGACGTCGCCGGGCAGGCCGAGGCCGGCGACGAACTCGCGCAGGCGGGCGGCGTCGACACGCTGGCCGCGCGTGAGGTCCTTGAGGCGCTCGTACGGGTTCTCCATGCCGGGCACGCCCGCGACGGACGCGGCGCGCATCGCCGACTGGATCGGCTCGCCGAGCACCTCCCAGTTCTCGTCGAGGTCCGCCGCCATGAGGTCGGCGTTCGCGGCGAGGGCCTTGAGCCCGCGGCGCACGTTGTCGATCGCGAGGAGCGAGTGGCCGAACGCGGGGCCGATGTTGCGCTGCGTCGTCGAGTCGGTGAGATCGCGCTGGAGGCGCGAGGTGACGAGCGTCGCGCCGAGCGTGTCGAGCAGCGAGCACGAGATCTCGAGGTTCGCCTCGGCGTTCTCGAACCGGATCGGGTTGACCTTGTGCGGCATCGTCGACGAGCCCGTCGCGCCCGGGACGGGGATCTGGGTGAAGAAGCCGAGCGAGATGTACGTCCACACGTCGGTCGACAGGTTGTGCAGGATGCGGTTGAAGCGCGCGACGTCCGCGTAGAGCTCGGCCTGCCAGTCGTGGGACTCGATCTGCGTCGTGAGCGGGTTCCACGTGAGGCCGAGGCCCTCGACGAAGTGCCGCGACACCGCGGGCCAGTCCACGCCCGGGACGGCGATCGTGTGCGCGCCGTACGTGCCGGTCGCGCCGTTGAGCTTGCCCAGGTACTCGGCGGCACCGATGCGGCGGAGCTGGCGGCGGAGCCGGTGCGCGAGGACGGCGAGCTCCTTGCCGAGCGTCGTGGGCGTCGCGGGCTGGCCGTGCGTGCGGCTGAGCAGCGGCACGGCCGCGAGCTCGCGCGCCATGTCCGCGAGCTGGTCGACGAGCGCGGTCGCGGCGGGCAGCCACACGTCGACGACGGCGCCGCGCACCATGAGCGCGTAGGAGAGGTTGTTGACGTCCTCGCTCGTGCACGCGAAGTGGACGAGCTCGCCGACGCCGGGCAGCACGGTGTCGGCGCCGAGCGTGTCGGGGGCCGCCGCGAGGCGACGCTTGACGAAGTACTCGACGGCCTTGACGTCGTGGACGGTCTCGCGCTCGATCGCCGCGAGCTCCGCGACCTCGTCCGCGCCGAACGTCGCGGGGATCCGGCGCAGGTAGGCGACCTCGGCCTCCGAGAGCTGCGGCGCGCCCGGCACGACGGGGCGCACGGCGTTCTCGTCGACGGCCTGCACGCCGTTGCACAGCGTGATCAGCCACTCGACCTCGACGTGGACGCGCTCGCGGTTGAGCGCGGCCTCGCTGAGGTGGTCCACGAGCGGCGCGACGGCCGCGCGGTAGCGCCCGTCGAGGGGGCCGAGCGCGATCGGCGGCTCGACCGCGGCGAGGCTCACGCGGGTCGCGGCGGAGGGGGTCGGCGTTGCGGGGTTCTCGGGCACGGCCCTGATTCTCCCACGCGTGCCCGACGCCGACCGGCCCCTCCCGAGTCCTGGGCACCTCCGCCCGCCCGCCCGGAGCGCGACCCGGGCCACGCCGACGACCGCGCCGACGGCCGCCGACGGCCGCCGACGGCCGTGGCCGTGCACAGGCCCGCCGTGGGCCGGTCCCGTCCACAGCAGCGCCGCCGGGCACGACCCGGCGCGCGGGCACGCACCTAGCGTCCCGCGCCATGAGCATCCCGCCGCCGTGCACCGCCGAGCCCGTCGACGTCGTCCTCGCGCGCCGGGGGCTGCGCGGGGCCGTCGAGACGGCCGAGACCGTCGTGCGCGACCTCGCCCGGTCCGTCGACCTCGACTGGGCGGGGCGCGCCCACGCGTCGTACCTGGCGGCGCTCGACGCGGTGCGCGCGTCGTGCGCCGCGGCGTCGGGCCGGGCGCAGGAGGCCGTGGGGCTCCTCGACACGTTCTCGTGCGCGGCCGAGGCCCACGCCCGCGAGGCGGCGCGATGAGCGCGCGGGGACCGGGCGGTCCCGGCGCACCGGGCGACGCCGCGCCCGTCGTCGTGGTCCGCGGCGGGACCGAGCCGTCGGCGGTCGACACCGCGCGGATGCGCGAGCGCGTCGGCGTCCTGCGGGCCGCCGCCGACGCGCTCGACGCCGCCGCCGACGCCGGTGGTCTCGCCCGGGTGCGGCTCGCGGCCGTCGACGCCGCGGACTACCGCGCGCTCGCGCCGGTCCCTCGCGTCGAGGGGCTGTCGGAGCTGGCCCCGTGGACGCCGTGGCCCCCGCACGTCGCGCACGCGCGGCAGCGCGCGCTGGACGCCGCGGACGACGTCGCGGCCCACGCCCGCGCCGCGGCCCACGACCTGCGCTCCGTCGGCGACCGGATGGACCAGGCCGTCCGCGTGTACGACGACGCCGAGCTCGCCGCGCAGGGCGCGGTCCGTGAGATCCGGTCGGTCGCGCGGGCCCTCGGGCTGCCCCTTACGCCGAGCGGCGTGCCCCGGCCCCTGCCGCTCGCCCCGGTGCTCGACGTCGTCGCCGGGGGCGTGCTCGCGACGCTCGTCGCCGCGCTGCGGGGCGAGGGGCTCGACGTGCGTCGGCTCGTGTCGTCCACCGCGGCGGACCACGCCCCGCTCGTGTCGTGGCTGTCCCGGTGGATGGGCCTCGCGAGCCCGGGGTCGGGCGGGCCGTGGCGGGCGCGCGGCGTCGGGGACGCGGCGTCGGCGCTCTCGCGCCTCGACCTCGAGGGGCGCGCGGCGCGCTACCTCCCCGACCCCGTGACGCGCCGGATCACGACGCCGGACGGGGTCGCGCTCCCCGTCGCCGCCGACGCGGACTCGGCGCTCGCGCTGGTCGACGCGCTCTACGACACCGAGCGCCTCCCCGGGTCGGTGATCGCGGTGCAGCGCGTCGACAAGGGACCCGACGCGCCGCCCGCGTGGGTCGTCGCGATCCCCGGGACGCAGCTCGGCCAGGACCGGACGGTCTTCAGCATGACGTCGAACCTCGCCCTCATGGACGCCGACCCCGAGCGGCGCGCCGGGGCCGACAGCGTCAAGGCGGTCCTCGCCGCGATGCAGGACGCGGGCGTCGGCCCGGGCGAGGACGTCGTGCTCGTGGGGCACAGCCAGGGCGGGATGGTCGCGGCGACGGTCGCCGCCTCGACCGTCGGGACGTACGCCGTGCGGCACGTCGTCACGGCCGGGGCGCCGGTCGCGGGCCACGCGCTCCCGCCGGGCGTCGCGGGCACGCACGTGGAGACGCAGGGCGAGGCGATCTCCGACCTCGACGGCGCCGAGAACCCCGCGACCCCGGCCCGCGTGACCGTGACGGGCACGGTCGACGCGTCGGCCGGGGGCACGTCCCTCGTCCCGCACGGCGTCGCGCACCACCGCGCGGTGCTCGCCGCCGCGGCCGACGTCGGCGACCGCGGCCTCGACGAGCACCTCGCCGACGTCGAGACGCTGCTCGCCGGGACGCCGGACGACGTGCGGCTCTACGAGGCCCGGCTGGTCCCGCGCCCCGAACCGGACGACCGGTGCCTCGCGCCGGCGCCGGCACGCCTGCCGACGCTGCCCGCGCCACCGGGCTCGCCGACGTGGTCGGCCGGGCCGTGACGGCGGCCCGCGGGCCGGTCGGTCAGCGGTCCTTGCCCTTCGGCAGGACGGCCGAGATCGCGAAGTTCAGCAGCCCGATGATCAGCGCGGCGAGCAGCGCCCACCAGAACCCGCCGACGATCCGGATGCCCCAGTCCGTCTGCTCGGTGATCCACGCGGTGAGCATGAGCATGAGCGCGTTGACGACGAGCGAGAACAGACCCAGCGTGAGGATGTACAGCGGGATCGACAGGATCTGCACGATCGGCTTGATGATCGCGTTGACCAGCGAGTACAGCAGCGCGACGACGAGGACGATGACGATCTTCCCGCCGGTGGTCTCGGACCCGACGATCTGGAAGTGCTCGTCGATGAACAGGCTCGTGAGCCAGATGGCGAGACCGGTGACGAGGACGCGGACGACGAAGCTCATGTCGGGCATCCTGCCATCGGGGGCGTCACGGGGCACAGGGGCGGGTGGCATGATCGAGGATCGTGGCCCACGAACCCCGCGTCCCCCTGCGTCCCGCCGTCGCCGCGCTGCCGGCCTACGTCCCCGGGGGCCGCGTCGCCCCGGGCGCGGCGGCGTTCAAGCTCTCCTCGAACGAGAACCCGTACCCGCCCCTGCCGTCGGTCGTCGCCGCGATCGCGGACGCCGCGGCCGACGTCAACCGGTACCCCGACATGTACGCGACGGAGCTCGTCGAGGCGCTCGCGGACCACCTCGGCGTGACGCCGGGCGAGGTCGTCGTCGGCAACGGGTCGGTCGCCGTGCTGGCCCACGTGCTCCAGGCCGTCGTGGAGCCGGGCGACGAGGTCGTCTACCCGTGGCGCTCGTTCGAGGCCTACCCGATCGCGGTCGCGGTCGCGGGCGGCACGTCCGTCCAGGTCCCGCTCCTCACGGGCGACGACCGGGGCCGCCTCGACCTGCCCGCGATGGCCGCGGCGGTCACCGAGCGCACGCGCGTCGTCCTCGTGTGCACGCCGAACAACCCGACCGGCCCGGCGGTGCACCGCGACGAGCTCGACGCCTTCCTCGCGGCCGTGCCGTCCGACGTGCTCGTCGTGCTCGACGAGGCGTACCTGGAGTTCGTGCGCGACCCCGAGGCCCCCGACGGCCTCGCGGTGTACGCGCAGCACCCGAACGTCGTGCTGCTGCGCACGTTCTCCAAGGCGTACGGGCTCGCCGGCCTGCGGGTCGGCTACGCGGTGGCCCGCCCGCGCCTCGCGGCGGGCGTGCGCGCGGTGTCGACGCCGTTCGGGGTCTCGCACGTCGCGCAGCGCGCGGCGCTCATGTCGCTCGCGGCGCGCGACGAGCTCCTCGTGCGCGTGGAGCACCTCGTCGCCGACCGCACCCGTCTCGTCGAGGGTCTGCGCGACCAGGGCTGGCAGCTGCCGGAGTCGCAGGCGAACTTCGTCTGGTTCGAGCTCGGCGACCGCACCCAGCAGCGCGCCGAGGAGGCGCGCGCGGCGGGCGCGATCGTGCGCCCGTTCGCGGGCGAGGGGCTGCGCGTGAGCGTCGGCGAGCCGGAGGCGACCGACCTGTTCCTGCGGGTCAGCGCGACCTGGCTCTGACCCCGTCCTGCGTGTGAGCACGGCCCGGCGCCGACGTCCCGTGGCACACTGAGCCGTCCGACGTCCCCGCGGCGCGCGGGGCGACCCGACCGACTGGTGGTGGCAGTGCTCGTCGCGGAACGCAGGGCCCGCATCCTGGCCGAGGTGCGCCGTCGCGGCGCCGTGAGCATCACGGAGCTGTCCGGCGTGCTCGGCGTGAGCAGCATGACGGTGCGCCGCGACATCGAGGCGCTCGCCGACGACGGCCGCCTCGACAAGGTGCGCGGCGGGGCCACGGCCCCGCGGTCGGCGAGCGCGCAGGAGCTGGGGTTCGCGTCGCGGACCGGCCGCCAGCTCGAGGAGAAGCGCGCGATCGCCCGCCGCGCGGCGACGCTCGTCGAGCCCGGCATGTCCGTCGGGCTGTCGGGCGGGACGACGACGTGGGCCCTCGCGCAGGAGCTGCGCGGCGTCGCGGACCTCACGGTCGTCACCAACTCGCTGCCCATCGCGGACCTCTTCCAGCGGCCCGGCCGCGCCGACGAGCCGTACACGCAGACCGTCGTCCTCACGGGCGGCGTGCGCACGCCGTCGGACGCGCTCGTCGGGCCGGTCGCGGTGCGCTCGCTCGAGCACCTGCACTGCGACGTCGTGTTCCTCGGCGTGCACGGCGTGGACCTGCACGCCGGTCTCACGACGCCCAACCTCCTCGAGGCCGAGACCGACCGCGCGCTCGTGGCGGCGGGTCGCGAGTCCGTCGTGCTCGCCGACCACACGAAGTGGGGTGCGGTGGGGCTCACGACGATCGTCGACCTCGACGACGTCGACCGGCTCGTCACCGACGACGGCCTGGCGCCCGAGGCGCGCGAGGTGCTCGCCGAGCACGTGGGCGAGCTGTGGGTCGTGCCGGTCGCGGACGACCCCGGGGCCGACGGCTCAGACGAGCGCTGAGCGGTCCGCGCAGCGCGCCGCGTGCGCGCGCGTCGCGGCCGCCGCCCGCGCGCGGAGCGCGTCGACGCCCGGGTGCTCGGCGTGCCCGGCGGGCAGGACCGCGAGCTCGAGCCCCGCGCCCGACCCGCCGGCGGCGGCCCGCGCCACGGCGTGCGCGACGGCGAACTGCCCCGGCGGCGGCACGACCCGGTCCCAGAGCGCGCACTCCACGCGCACCGGCACCCGGAACCGGCCCGCGGTGGCCGACGCGTCGACGAACCGCAGCACGTCGAGGGCGTCCGGGTGCGCCGCGACGTGGCGCCGCACGGCCTCGCCGCTGCCCTCGCAGGCGAGCGCGAGCCGCACGTCGTGGCGGCCGAAGGTCGGCACGACGAGCGTGGCCCCGACGAACCGGTCGTCCCAGGGCACCGCGAGCGCGCCGGTCCCGCCCCCGAAGCTCTCGCCGACGTGGTAGAGCGGCACGTCGCCGACGGTCGCGACGAGCGCGGACGCCGCGTGCCAGAGGTCGGCGGCGCTGCGCGCCACCGCCGAGGTGCGCACGCTCCCCAGGCCGTGGACCACGTGCAGGTCGGGGTCCGACGGCGCGCCGACGCCCACGTTGAGCGCGCCGAGCCCGCGCGCGACGGGGAAGACGACCGCGGCGTCGTCGGGCACGCGCGCGAGCTCCGGGCCCGTCCGGCCGCCGTACCCGTGGCCGTGCACGACCCCGAGGCGCGGGGCGGCGCCGCCGGCCGGGAGCGCGAGCCACGCGCGCAGCCGCAGGCCGGCGTCCGCCGCGTGCTCGACGACGAGGACCTCGCGGTCGCCCACGCGGTCCCGCGACAGGACGCGGACCGCGGGAGGGGTCGCCCGCGCCTCCGCGTGCCAGGCCCGCCACAGCGCGGCGAGACCCGGGGGCTCGGGCGCGGGCCCGACCGCGAGCAGGTCGGCGAGCCGGTACCCGTACGTGCCGTCGAGCCCGGGCCCGAACCACGCCGGGTCCGGCGGCGGAGGGTCGGGCCACGCGGGGTCGGGCGGAGCGGGGTCTGGCCACCCGGGGTCTGGCCACGCGGGGTCGGGACCCGGCCCGCCGTCAGCGGGCGCTGCTCGCACGGGCGACGACGTGCGCCTCGACGACGAGGTGCTGCACGGGCAGGTCGGCCCCGGGAGGGGAGGAGATCTGCCGCTCGAGCTCGGTGAGCGCGGCCCGCACGATGCCCTCCTTGTCGGGCGCGACGCTCGTGAGCGCGGGCGTCGCGAAGCGCGCGGCGCGCACGTCGTCGATGCCCGTCACGGCGACGTCCTGCGGCACGCGCAGGCCCGCCTCGTGGAGCGCGGCGAGCACGCCGAGCGCGATGGAGTCGTTCGAGCACACGACGCCGTCGAACGGGGTGCCGGTCGCCACCAGGTCGCGCGTGGCGCGACGGCCCTCCTCGGAGGTGAAGGTCTCGACCTGCACGACGAGGCCCGGCTCGTGCGCGAGCCCGAGCTGCGCGACGGCCTCCCGGTAGCCCGCGAACCGCCGGTCGGCGGCGTCGGACGGCAGGGCGTCGCGCGGCCCGACGAACGCGACGCGCGTGCACCCCGCGCCCGCGAGGTGCTCCGTCGCGGCGTACGCGGCGGCGCGGTTGTCGATCGTCACGTGCGTGAACGGGCTGACGAGGATGTGCTCGCCGAGCAGCACGAGCGGGCCGGGCGACGTACGCCGCGTGAGGTCCGCGACGGTGAGCGACCTCGGGATGTGGATGAGCCCGTCGGTCGGCGGCAGGCCGACCCCGTTCGCGACGTCGACCTCGCGCTCGTGGTCGCCCTCGGTCTGCTGGATGAGGATCGAGAGCCCGCGCTCGCCCGCGCGGCGCACGAGCAGCGCCGTGAGCTCGGCGAAGTACGGCTCCTCGAGGTCCGGGACGGCGAGCGCGACGATGCCGGTGCGCTCCCGGTGGGGGAGCGGTGCGGTGCGCGCGGGCGCGGGGCGGGAGTCGGCCACGGTGCTGCTCCTCGAGGTGCGGGCGGGTCTCGGGGACATCATGGCCCGGGACCGGCTCATGCCTGCACCCGGAACGCGACGACACGCGCCTGCGGCGTGCCGTTGGTGGCCGAGACGACGAGGCGCGCGGCGCGCAGCGGGCCCACGTGCGGCGGCAGCGCGTGGCGGCGGTGGCGCCAGCGGTTGTCCGTCTCGTCCGCGACCACGACCCACGGGTCGTCGGGCGCGCCCGCGGGCAGCACCTCGACGCGGTAGTCCTTGACGAGCTCGGGCAGGACCTCGTGCGGGCTGCGGTGGTGGTGCAGCGTGTTGAGCTCGAGGTCGACGTCGTCGTCGAGCACGACGCGCACCTCGCGCGCCGCGACGGGCGCGTCCCAGTCGAGGCGCAGCCACTCCTCGCGGCCGGGCGTCAGGGGCGCGGACGCCCAGAGGTTCGGCCCCCCGAACGGGCGGTTGTAGCCCGACGTCGCGCGCTCCGGCGCGAGCGCCTGCGTCTCCGGGCCGGCGCGGAACACGACCGAGCGGCCGCGCAGCGGCTTCGTCGGCCACTGGACGAGCAGCTCGTCCTGCGAGATCTCGACGTTCTGGTCGTCGTTGTCGGTGCGGTGCACGAGCGTGAGCACGCCGGGCGGCAGGGGCGTCGTCGTGCGGACCGTGACGTCCGGGTTCGCGCGCAGCACGACGATCGCGTTCTGCGGCACGTCGGGCGCGAAGGGGACGCGCGCCGTCACCCAGGCGGGCTCGTCGCCGGCGGTCAGCTCGACGTCGGTCTTCGCCTCGAGGCGCACGGGCACGACGTTCTGCGGCCTGCCCGTGGACCACACCTCGACACCGAGCGTCGTGTCGCGGCGCGCGGAGACCAGGAGCTCCACGGTCTCGAGCGCGGGGTGCACGGGCACGACGATGCCGAGGTCGTCGTCGAGGACGTACGGCCGCACGTCGGCGTCGGCCCCCGACCCGTCCGGGGCCGCGCCCGCCGGGTCCGCGGCGACCGTCGTCGTCGTGCTCGACGCCGTGACCCGGGCCGAGCGCGCGAGGTCCAGCGGGTCCTCGTTCGCGACCCCGACGACGGGCGCGTCCCAGCGCAGGAGCGTCTGGCGCAGGTCGGCGAGGTGGTCGGTGTACAGGCCGCGCGGCGTCGTGCCGTGCTCGACGCACAGCGCCGCGGCGGTCCCCGCCGCCTGGCCCATCGCGCCGCACGTGGCCATGACGCGGCTCGCGCCGAACGCGATGTGCGTCGCCGACATGTCGCGGCCGGCCATGAGCATGTTCTCGACGTTCACCGAGTACAGCGAGCGGAACGGGATCTCGAAGACGCCGTCGGAGAACCGCTGGACCGCGCCCGACCCCTCGGCGTACATGCCCTGCGCGGGGTGCAGGTCGATGGACCAGCCGCCGAACGCGACGCCGTCCTCGAAGACGGTCTGCCCGAGGACGTCGCCCTGGTGCAGCGTGTAGTCGCCGACGAACCGGCGGTACTCGCGCTTGCCCGGCACGTTGCCGATCCACTCGAGCGTGAGGTTGTCGGCGTCGAACTGGCCCGAGTTCTTGATGTGGTCCCAGATGCCGAGGATGACCGAGCGCAGCTCGTCGCGGATGCGCTCGTTGTCGTCGACGATGTCGAGCTCGCCGCCCCACTCGATCCACCAGTAGTGCGCGCCGCTGTCCCCGCTGCGGATGACGCGGTTCAGGGGGATCGGGGTGGTGGTGATGTCCTTCGCCGACTCGGGCGCGACGTACTTCACGGGGAAGCCCATGTCGCGCGTGTAGAACAGCAGCGTCGAGCCGAGGAACTCGCGCACCGGCTCGGCCGGGGCCCAGTCCTCGCCGAACTCGTCGCGGCCCTCCTTGCCGAGCCGGTAGCGGGCGCCCGCGAGGTGGCCCACGAGGCCGTCGCCGGTGCAGTCGACGAAGACCGGCGCGACGAACGTCGTGAGGATCTCCGAGCCCATCGTCCAGCCCGTCACGGACTCGATGCGGCGCGCGTCGTCCGGGCCCGACGCCACGACCTCGCGCACGTCGGTGTTGAGGAACAGGCGCAGGTTCTCCTCGCGCCGCACGGTGTCCAGCACGACGTCGTCCCAGTACACCGGGTTGCCCTCGGGGTTGCGGTACTGGTTCTCGACGTACATCTCGCCGACGATCCCGGTCTCGCGGGCCCAGCGCTGGTTGCCGTGCGCCGTCGCGCCGCACACCCACACGCGCACCTCGGACGACGAGTTGCCCCCGAGGACCGGACGGTTGTTGACGAGGACGACCTGCCGTCCCGTGCGCGCCGCCGCGACGGCAGCGCTGACCCCGGCGAGTCCCCCTCCGACCACGACGATGTCGGCTTCGACGGTCTGCGTTCGCATGTGTCCTTCAGTCCTTCGTTCGGTGCGTGCCGGCCGGGGCCGGTCGTGCGGTGCGACGGTGCGCGGGGGAGGGCGGGGTAGGCGGCCACGGAGGTGCGCCGGCCCCGCCCGCGGCTCAGCCGACGAGCTTCTGGGCGGCCTCGCCGGCCTCCTTCATCGCGCTCGCGGCGTCCTTCTGGCCGACGAGCACGGCCTGCACCTGCTCGGCGATCGCGGTCTCGATCTGGGCGTACTGCGGGAAGACCCAGAACGGGTTGGTGGTCGCGGTCGCGGTGATGCGCTCCCCGAACGCCTTCGTGAACGCGTCCTCCTGCACCGGCGCCGACGCGAGGCCCGCCTCGGTGGTCGGGGGCAGGCCGAGCGCGGAGAAGAAGTCGACCGTCGTCGTCTCGTCCGACGTCAGCCACTGGGCGAACTCGGCGGCGGTCCCCGCGCCGGCGCCCTCGGCGACGACGATCGCGTGGCCCCAGACGAGGGCGCGGGGGTCGTCGCCCGCGGTGGTCACGGGGCGCGAGAACGGCACGAGCTTCGAGGCGAGCTCGGTGTCGGGGGAGTCGGCGACGACGGCGCCGCGGCCCACGATCGCGTCGTCGTACAGCGCGGCCTTGCCCTGCGCGAACAGCGAGCGGGCGTCGAACCGGTCGACGTCGGCGGCGATGAGCTTCTGGTCGTAGAGCTTCTTGTACCAGGTCACGGCCTCGATGCTCGCGTCGTCGCCGATCGTCACCTTCCCGTCCTCGAGCAGCGGGCTGCCGAACGTCTCCATCCAGATGAGGACGTCCTTGAGCTGCGCGACCTTCGTCGACGCGGCGTAGGGGATGACCCCGCCGCCGATGCCCTTGAGCTCGACGAGCGCGGCCTCGAAGTCCTCGACCGTCGACGGCAGCTCGCTGATCCCGACCGTGCCGAGCAGCTCGGAGTTGCCGATGAGCCCGATCGCGCCGACGGTCCACGGGAGGCCGTACTGGGTGCCGTCGTACTGCGCGGCCTTGAGGGCGGCGTCGGTGTAGCCGCGCCCGCTCGCGAGCCCGGACAGGTCCTGGAGCTTGCCGAGCGCCGCGAGCGACCCGAGCCACGCGACGTCGACCTGCGCGGCGCCCGCGAACTGCCCGCCGCGCACCTGCAGCGTGAGCTGGTTGAGGTACTCGTTGTACGGGTAGGTCACGGGCGCGACCGTGATGCCGTCCTGCTGCGCGAACTGGTCGACGAGCCCCTGGATGACCGCCTTGGGCGCCTCCTCGCTGAGCGACCAGGACGCGAACGAGAAGTTCTCGGCCGCGCCGCCGGCCGTCGCGGTGCCCGCGGACGTCGGGGTGGTCGCGCTGCCGCCCGACGGGGCGCACGCCGCGAGGGCGGCGACCCCGGCGCCGACGCCGAAGATCTGCAGGAGGCTGCGGCGGGTGAGGGTGGTCGGGCGGGTGGTGGGGACGGACATCGGGACCTCCACGTCGAGGGTTCTGGCTGGGTGGTGTGCGGGGTCGGGCGGGTGGTGCGCGTGCGGTGGTGCGGGGTGCGGTCAGCCCTTGACCGCGCCCGCGGTGAGGCCGCCGACGAGGTAGCGCTGGAGCGCGATGAAGGCGATCGCGACCGGGAGCGACACGACGAGCGACGCCGCCATGAGCTCCGGCCACGCCGTCGCCGCCTCGCCGACGTAGGTGTTGACGAGCCCCGGGGGAAGCGTCTGCTTGTCGGGGCCGGCGAGGGTCAGGGCGAAGACGAAGTCGTTCCAGCCGCGGACGAACGCGAACAGGCCCGCGGCGATGAGGCCGGGTGCCGCGAGCGGCAGGACGATCGAGTGGATGATGCGCAGGCGCGAGGCGCCGTCGACGCGCGCGGCCTCGACGAGCTCGTCGGGGATGGTGTCGAAGAAGCCCTTCAGCATCCACACGCACAGCGGGAGCGTGAACGTCGTGAACGACAGGATCAGCGCCGCGTAGGTGTTGAGCAGCCCGTAGGCGCTGAACACGGTGTAGAGGGTCACGAGCAGGAGGGCCTGCGGAAACATCTGCGACGCGAGCACGAGGTACATGAGCGACCGGCGGCCGCGGTAGCGGAACTTGGAGAACGAGTACCCCATGTACGCGGAGACGACGACGCTCAGGACGGCCGTGATGACCGAGACGATGACGCTGTTGCGCAGGTAGCCGAACAGGGCCTCGTTCGACGCGAGCGACGCGTACGCGTCGAACGTGACCTGCGACGGGAAGATCCGCGGCGGGTACGCGAAGACCTCGGTGCGGGGTGTGAGCGACGTCGCGAGCAGCCAGTACACGGGCAGCAGGGCGAAGCCGCCGAACACGACCACCGTGAGCCACGCGCTGATGCGCACCGCGGGGCGCTCGGAGCGCAGGGGGCTCGTGCGGCGTCGGGCGGGGCGGCCGGTGTCGGCCGGCACGACCGGGGGGACGGCGTCGGGCGTGGGTGCGGGCGGGAGCTGGGTCGCGGCGCTCATCGCTCCTCTCCCTTCTCCGAGAAGCGGACGTAGAGGACGACGAGGCCCATGAGCAGGACCATCCACAGCAGGCCGAGCGCGCCGGCCATGCCGAGGTCGTAGCCCTTGAACGCGGTCTCGTAGACGGCGGTGGCGAACGTCTGCGTCGAGCCGGCGGGGCCGCCGCCGGTGAGCACGTAGATGATGTCGAAGTGCTGGAAGTTCCAGATGAACTCGAGCAGCAGGACGAGCCCGATGATCCCCTTGAGGTGCGGGACGGTGATGGAACGGAACCGCCGGACCGTCCCGGCGCCGTCCATCTCGGCGGCCTCGTGCAGCTCGCGCGGCACGGTCTGCAGGCCGGCCAGGAGCATGACCATCATCCAGGGGAAGCTCTGCCAGGTCTTGGCCACGATCACGGCCGTCATGGCGGTCCCGGGCTGGGCGAGCCACGCCTGCGGGGAGTCGATGAGGCCGAGCGACTCGAGGATCGCGTTCATCACGCCGTAGTTGGCGTTGAAGATCCACATCCACAGGAACGACACGACGACGCCGGGCACGAGCCAGGGGATGAGCATGAGCCCGCGCAGCACCTTCGCCCCGCGGATGCGGGTGTTGAGCGCGAGCGCGAGGCCGAACCCGATGACGAACGGGATGATCGTCGTGCCGAGCGTGAAGACCATCGTCTGCCACAGCAGGCGCAGGAAGTCGCCGGTGAGCACCTCCTGGACGTTCGCGAGGCCCACGAAGGTGCGACCCGGGAGCACGAGGCTCTGCTCGAAGAACGCGGCGACGAGCGCCGCGACGAGCGGGTAGAGCACGACCGCGGCGAGCAGCGCGAGCCCGGGCAGCACGAGGAGGACGGCGAACGCCCCGTCCCCGGGGCGTCGTGGCGGGTGGGGCGGCGCGTCCTGGCGGGGGCGGGCGTCGGTCGGTGAAGTCGTCATGCTCACATCCCTGTGAGTGGGTCCCTCGTCGATGAGAGATGTTCGAACGTGTGGAGGTGTGAAATCTTCTGTGAGATGAAGAGTGCCGGACGTCGGGCGTGCTCGTCAAATGGTGGGCGATCACGGTCCGGTCACGATCATTCGGGGAGCTCTCCGGGGAACTTCTGAGAAGTGTATGAGAAGTTTTGGGAGAAGATGAGAGGTGGCGCCGATCGGTTGCCGCTGCCCGGTGGCGGGAGAACACTCGCTCGCATGGACAACGTGGAGTACGACCAGTTCGTCGACGACTACGGCTGGCTCTTCGGCGGCGCCGCCCTCGTCGTCTACCTCGCGTTCGCGGTGCTCGTGCTCGTCGCGTACGTCCGCATCATCCAGAAGGCCGGCTACTCGGGCTGGTGGGTCCTCGTGGGACTCGTGCCGATCCTCAACGTGGTGATGTTCCTCGTGTTCGCCTTCTCGCGCTGGCCCGTGCTCCGCGAGCGCGACGCGCTGCGCGCCGGCGGCGCGTACCCGCGGTAGGGCGGGCCCCCGCACGGGCGGAGGTGCGCCGGTGGGGTTTGGAGGTTCCCTCCAACCGGCCCCCGTCGACGTTGGGGGACGCGTCGGAGGCGCAACCTACGGGGACGTAGCCTACGCTTGCGTAGGCTACGGAGACGTAGGTTTCGACGGCGCACGGTCACCCCGGGCGCCTCCTTGACCCCGAGCGCGCCGGTCACCGGCCGGTGCGCACCGAAGGAGAATCGCGTGACGGACCACGACGCGAGGAGCGGCGCGAGCACGCCCCCCGACCTCCCGGACCTCGCCGGCGGCCCCGACGACGCCCCCCTGATCCAGCTCGTCACCCCCGCCGGCGCCCGGGTCACCACGCCCGAGACCGACCCCTACCGCGAGCGCGTCGCCCATCTCGACGCCGCGGCGCTGCGGGGCCTGTACCGCGACATGGTGCTCACGCGCCGCTTCGACGACGAGGCGACCGCGCTGCAGCGCCAGGGGGAGCTCGGCCTGTTCGCGCAGGCGAAGGGCCAGGAGGCCGCGCAGATCGGCTCCGGCCGTGCGCTCGCCGCCCAGGACTACGTGTTCCCCTCGTACCGCGAGCACGGCGTCTCGCACGTGCGCGGCATCGACACGGTCGACCGCCTGCGCCTCTTCCGCGGCGTCGACCACGGCGGCTGGGACCCGACGGTGCACAACGTGCACCTCTACACCCTCGTCATCGGGTCGCACGCGCTGCACGCGACGGGCTACGCGATGGGCGTCCAGCGCGACGGCCTCGTCGGCACGGGCGACCCCGACCGCGACACGGCCGTGGTCGCGTACTTCGGCGACGGCGCGACGTCCCAGGGCGACGTCAACGAGGCGCTCGTGTTCGCCGCGGTGAACAACGCCCCCGTGGTGTTCTTCTGCCAGAACAACCAGTGGGCGATCTCCGAGCCCACGACGAAGCAGACCCGCGTGCCGCTCTACCGCCGCGGCGGCGGGTTCGGCGTCCCGAGCGTGCGCGTGGACGGCAACGACGTCCTCGCCTGCTACGCCGTGACCGCGGAGGCGCTCGAGCGCGCGCGCACGGGCGGCGGCCCGACCTTCGTCGAGGCGTTCACGTACCGCATGGGCGCCCACACGACGTCCGACGACCCGACCCGCTACCGCTCCCGCGCGCAGGAGGACTACTGGCGCCGGCGCGACCCGATCGACCGCGTCGAGGCGCTGCTGCGCGCCGAGGGGGACTGGGACGACGCGTACGCCGCCGAGGTCGAGGCGGAGGCCGAGGCGCTCGGCGAGCGGCTGCGCACGGAGACGCGCGCGCTCGCGGCGCCGCCCTCGCAGACCATGTTCGAGAACGTCTACGGCACCCCGCACGCGGTCGTCGAGACCGAGAGGGCGTGGTTCGCCGACTACGAGGAGTCCTTCGCCGCGGACGACGCGTCCGGCGCCCACCAGGAGGTCGCACGATGAGCACGACGAAGACGCTCACCCTCGCGAAGGCGATCAACGAGGGCATGCGCCGGTCCCTCGAGACCGACCCGAAGGTCCTGCTCATGGGCGAGGACATCGGCGCCCTCGGCGGCGTGTTCCGCGTGACCGACGGGCTGCAGAAGGACTTCGGCGAGGACCGCGTCGTCGACACCCCGCTCGCGGAGTCCGGGATCCTCGGCACCGCGATCGGCCTCGCGCTGCGCGGCTACCGCCCGGTCTGCGAGATCCAGTTCGACGGGTTCATCTTCCCGGCGTACGACCAGATCACGACGCAGCTCGCGAAGATGCGCTACCGCTCCGGCGGGAAGCTCGAGGTGCCCGTCGTCGTCCGCGTGCCGTTCGGCGGCGGTATCGGCGCGGTCGAGCACCACAGCGAGAGCCCGGAGGCGCTGTTCGCGCACACCGCCGGCCTGCGCGTCGTGTCCCCGTCGACGCCGCAGGACGCGTTCACGATGATCCAGGAGGCGATCGCCTCCCCGGACCCGGTGCTGTTCTTCGAGCCGAAGGGCCGCTACTGGGAGAAGGGCGAGGTCGACCTCGGCGGCCGGGGCGAGGGCGCGCGCGTCCTCGACCGGGCCCGCGTGCTGCGGGCCGGCACGGACCTCACGCTCGTCGCCTACGGGCCGACGGTCGCGACCGCCCTGCGCGCCGCGGCCGCCGCGGAGCAGGAGGGCCGGAGCGTCGAGGTCGTCGACCTGCGCTCGATCTCCCCGCTCGACACCGCGACCGTCGTCGAGTCGGTGCGCCGCACCGGGCGCTGCGTCGTCGTGCACGAGGCGCCGTCGTACCTCGGCGCGGGCGCCGAGGTCGCGGCCCGGGTCACCGAGGAGTGCTTCTACTCGCTCGAGTCCCCGGTGCTGCGCGTGGGCGGCTTCCACACGCCGTACCCCGTCGCGAAGATCGAGCACGACTACCTCCCGAGCCTCGACCGGGTGCTCGACGCCGTCGACCGCGCGTTCGCGTACTGACGCGCGGCCGACAGGCCGCAGCACCCAGCACAGAGCACGGCCCGGCCGGGACGACCGGCCGGAACACAGCACCTGGAGGACACGCAGTGCCGACGTACGAGCAGTTCAGGCTCCCCGACGCGGGCGAGGGGCTCACCGAGGCCGAGATCGTGCACTGGCACGTGGCCGTGGGCGACCGCGTCACGGTCAACCAGACGATCGTCGAGATCGAGACCGCGAAGTCGCTCGTCGACCTGCCGTCGCCGTACACGGGCGTCGTGAGCGAGATCCTCGTGCCCGAGGGCGTGACGGTCGAGGTCGGCGTGCCGATCGTCGTCGTCGACACGGACCCCGACGGGACCGCGCCGGCACCCACGGCGCCGGCCGCGACCGTGCCCGACGGCGCGGACGCTCCCGCCGCCCCGGCGGCACCCGCGGCGGAAGCCCCGGCCGAGACCGCGGGCTCCGGCTCGGTGCTCGTCGGCTACGGCACCGTCGAGCCGGGCACCGCGCGCCGTCGGCGGCGGGGGGCGGCCCCCGCCGCCCCCGCGCAGCCGGCACCCGCCCCGGCAGCCCCTGCGCCCGCTCCGGCCGCACCGGCGGCGCCCGCGCCCGCCGCAGCCCCCGCGCCCGCCGCGGCGGCGCCCGCCGCGCACGTGCACCTGCCCGTGCTCGCGAAGCCGCCGGTCCGCAAGCTCGCGAAGGACCTCGGTCTCGACCTCGCGAGCGTCCCGGGCACGGGACCGGGCGGGATCGTCACGCGCGAGGACGTCCTCGCCCACCACGAGCAGGCCAAGGCCCGGCCGCTCGCGACGTACGCCGACGACGACCAGCCGTGGCTCGCCAGCGGCACCGTCACGTCCGACGGCCGCCGGACGCGCGTGCCGGTGAAGTCGGTGCGCAAGCGCACCGCCGAGGCGATGGTCGCGAGCGCGTTCACCGCTCCGCACGTGACGGTCTTCCACACGGTCGACGTCACGCGGACCATGCGCCTCGTGCGCACGCTGCGCGAGGACCGCGAGTTCGCCGACGTGCGCGTCACGCCCCTGCTCGTCACCGCGAAGGCGCTGCTCCTCGCGGTGCGCCGCCACCCGGAGATCAACGCGAGCTGGGACGACGCCGCGCAGGAGATCGTCTACAAGCACTACGTGAACCTGGGGATCGCGGCCGCGACGCCGCGCGGGCTCGTCGTGCCGAACATCAAGGACGCGCACCGCCTCGACCTGCACGGGCTCGCGGGCGAGATCGCCGACCTCACCGCGACGGCCCGCGCGGGGCGCACGAGCCCGACCGACATGTCCGACGGCACCATCACCATCACGAACGTGGGCGTCTTCGGCATCGACACGGGCACGCCGATCCTCAACCCCGGCGAGGCCGCGATCCTCGCGTTCGGCGCGATCCGCGAGCAGCCGTGGGTCCACAAGGGCAAGATCCGCAAGCGCTGGGTCACGCAGCTCGCGCTGAGCTTCGACCACCGCCTCGTGGACGGCGAGCTCGGCGCGCGCGTGCTCGCCGACGTCGCGAAGGTGCTCGAGGACCCGGCGCGCGGCCTCGTCTGGGGCTGACGCCCGTCGGGCCGCTCCGGTCCCTCGCGCGTCAGGGGCTCGGGAGCGCGAGCAGCTCGCGCGCCCGCAGGACGGCGGCCGCCTCGGCGGCCGCCGCCGCGACCCGGGCCCGCAGCTCCGGGTCGGTCACGCCCTGCGGCGTGAGCTCCTGCGCGCTCGCGTAGACCGTGGTCGGCAGCGTCGCGGCGCGGAAGTGCGCGAACAGCGGGCGCAGGTGCTGCTCGATCATCAGGGTGTGGCGCGCGCTGCCGCCCGTCGCGGTGAGCAGCACGGGCACCCCGCGCAGCGTCGCGGGGTCGAGCGCGTCGACGAACATCTTGAACGCCCCGGAGTAGGACGCGTTGAACGACGGCGACCCGACGACGAGCAGGTCGGCGGACTCCACCGCGCCCAGGGCGCGCCGCGTCGCGTCGGACCAGGCGTCGGGAGCGTTCGCGGCGAGGTCGGGCACGACCGGCGCCACCTCGACGAGGGCCGTCCGCACGTCGACGAGGTCGCCCACGTGCCGCAGCACGGCGGAGACCAGCGCGGTGGTCCGCGACGCGGCCCTCGGGCTGCCGGAGACGGCGACGGCGAGCAGGGACACGGGCGACGGCCTCCGGGACGGGTGCGCACGCTCGGGCGAGCGGCACGGGCCAGTCTCGGACCTCAACGGCGGTTGAGGTCAAGCCGGGCCGGGGCGCGCGAATACCGCTGACGCCCGCTCAGCCGGCGTGCGACCATCGCGGCCATGACCGACGCCCTGCCCGCGCTCTGGGCCGGCGTCCTCGCCGGGTACGCGATCGCCGTCCCGGTGGGGGCGATCGCCACGTACCTCGTGTCCCTCACGGCGCGCACGTCGTGGCGCGTCGGGGCGGCCGCCGGGCTCGGCGTGGCGTCGGCCGACGGCCTGTTCGCGCTCGTCGCGACCCTCGGCGGCGCGGCGCTCGCCGGCGTCATCGCGCCCCTCGCGCCGTGGCTGCGGCTCGCCTCCGGCCTCGTGCTCGTCGTGCTCGCGCTGCGGACGGCGTGGGTCGCGGTCCGCGAGCACCGCGCGCACGAGCGCCCGCACCAGGTCACGGCGGCGCAGAGCGGCCGGATCGGGTCCGCGCCGACGCCCGGTCGCGCCTACGTCCAGCTCCTCGCGCTGACCGTCGTCAACCCGGCCACGGTCGTCTACTTCGCGACCGTCGTCGTGGGCGCGCGCGCGTCCGTGGGGGAGGTCGACGCCCCGTCGGGCGCGCTGTTCGTGCTCGGGGCGTTCGTCGCGTCGGCCAGCTGGCAGCTGCTCCTCGCGGGCGGGGGAGCGGTGCTCGGCCGCGCGCTGTCGGGTCCGCGCGGGCGGCTCGTCACGGGGCTCGTCTCCGCCGCGGTCATGCTCGTGCTCGTCGTCGTCCTCGTCGCCTGACGGGCGGTGCGGCCGGGCCCCGGCCGCACCGCCCGGCGGTCACAGGTCGACCGGGCGCAGCACGGCGCTGATCCCGTGCGCGATCTGGACGTTGCCCTTGTTGAGGTCGAGCGCGCGGCGCACGAGGAACGGGTCGAGGTCGTCCCGGTCCTTGTCGACGAGGCGCACCAGCGGCAGCCACCGGCTGATGACGTCGACCTTCACGGTGCCGCCCTGCGCCGTGGTGAGGACGGCGCCGTCGGAGCGCAGCGCCGTCCGCGCGGTGATCGTCGTCCCGGGCACCACGTGGTAGAGCAGCACCTGCTCGACCCCGTCGATGCCCGCGGCCCCGGCGATCGCCTCGAGCGCCTTCTGCTCGGTGCGCGGCCAGCGGTGCGTGAGGTCGAACGCCAGGAGCCGGAACGCGCGGTCGTTCGGGAGGAACGCCGTGAGCGGCACGGTGCCGTCCGCGAGGACGGCGACGGGGCTGGACGGCTTCGCCTCCAGCACGGCGGCGACCGCCTGGTCGAGCACGTCGAAGTCGTACCCGTTGCGGTCGAACGTGTCGCCGTCGGCGGCGAGCACGTCGGCGAGGCTGGTCGTGCCCGTGGGCCTCGCGGAGGCCGACGGGGCGAGAGCCACGCCGGAGAGGACGAGCAGCGCGGCGCCGGCACCGGCCACCGTCCGTCGGAGAGCGCGTCGGAGAGTCATCGTCGAGTCCTTCCAGATCGCGAGCGAGGCAGCGGTGCTGCCGGACGCGACGTCGCGTCCACCTCCTCTTCGGCCGCGACCCGGCGCGCGGATGCATCCCCGCCACCTCTCACAGGTCCCCGCCGACCCCTGTGCGAACTTCCTCACACGAGGTTTACGGCCCGCGCGGGCCGGTGAAACACGGGGTTCCTAGCGTCGCGACCACTGACCGGGACCTGCCTCAAGGAGACGCCATGTCCGCGCCCACGAGCCCCACCACCCACGAGGGTGAGCAGTCCGCACCTCTCCCCGCCGCGCCGCACGCCACCGCCCCGACCGCCCCGGCGACCGGCGCCGGGCACGCGACCGCGCGCCGCCGCTCGGGCCGCTGGATCGACCGCTGGGACCCCGAGGACGTGACCTTCTGGCGCGACGGCGGCCGCGCGGTCGCGTCCCGCAACCTGTGGATCTCGATCTTCGCGGAGTTCCTCGGCTTCGCCGTCTGGGCCCTGTGGTCGATCGTCGTGCCCCAGCTCCCCGCCGCAGGATTCGTCCTCACGGTGGACCAGCAGTTCTGGCTCATCGCCCTCCCGAGCCTCGTCGGGGCGACGCTGCGCATCCCGTACACGTTCGCCGTGCCCGTCTTCGGCGGCCGCAACTGGACCGTCGTGTCCGCGCTCCTGCTCCTGCTGCCCGTGACGGCCCTCGCGCTCGTCGTGCAGGACCCGAGCACCCCGTTCGGGCTCCTCCTCGGCGCCGCGGCGCTCGCCGGCTTCGGCGGCGGCAACTTCGCGTCGTCGATGGCGAACATCTCGTTCTTCTACCCCGAGCGGGAGAAGGGCAAGGCCCTCGGGCTCAACGCCGCGGGCGGCAACCTCGGCACGGCCGCGGTCCAGCTCGCCGTGCCGCTCGTCATCGTCGCCGGCGCCGGGATCGCGCTCGAGCGGGCGGGCCTCATGATGATCCCGTTCGTCGTGCTCGCGGCGTTCCTCGCATGGCGGTTCATGGACAACCTCGCGACCGCGAAGGCCGACCCCCGCTCGTTCGCGGTCGCGACCCGGAACAAGCACACGTGGATCATCTCGTTCCTCTACATCGGCACGTTCGGGTCGTTCATCGGGTACGCCGGGGCCTTCCCGACGCTCCTCAAGGGGCAGTTCCCCGAGGTGACGCTCTCCATCGCGTTCCTCGGCGCGCTCGTCGGCTCGGTCGCCCGGCCGCTCGGGGGGATCGTCGCGGACCGCGTCGGCGGAGCGCGCGTCACCATCGCCTCCTACGGCGTCATGGCGCTCGGCGCGTTCGGCGCGATCCAGGCCCTCCAGTCGCACAGCTTCGGCCTGTTCTTCGGGTCGTTCCTCCTGCTGTTCGTCGCGACGGGCATCGGTAACGGCTCGACCTACCGGATGATCCCCGCCGTGTTCCAGGCGAGCGCGGTCCCGGCGGGCGCGCTCGACGTCCCGACGGCGCTCGACCCCGCCGCGCTCGACGAGGCGCGCGCCCGCGCCCGCAAGGCGGCCGCCGGCTGCATCGGCATCGCTGGCGCGATCGGCGCGTTCGGCGGCTTCCTCATCCCGCGCGGCTTCGCCGCCTCGACGAGCCTCGCGGGCTCGCTCGTGCCGGCGCTGTGGACGTTCATCGCGGTGTACGCGGTCATGGCCGTCGTCGCCTGGGCCGTGTACCTGCGCAAGGGCTCCGCGCTAGCGGCCGCGGGCGTCTGACGGGCGCACCGAGGGAGCCCGCACGATGACCGCGCCCACGACCGCCGCGCCGGGAGCCGCCGAGGCCCTCGGCGCGGCGGCCCGCACGCACTGCCCGTACTGCGCGCTCCAGTGCGCGATGTCGCTCGCCCCCGTGCCCGAGGCCCCCGCCGCCCCGGGCGGACGACCCGCGCTGCCCGTCGAGGTCGCGCCGCGCGACTTCCCGACCAACCGGGGCGGGCTGTGCCAGAAGGGCTGGACGAGCGCGAGCGTGCTCCGCGCCCCCGACCGCCTCACGACCCCGCTCCTGCGCGGGCCCGACGGCGCGCTGCGCCCTGCGACGTGGGACGAGGCGCTCGGCGTCGTCGCCGCCGGGATCGCGCGCACCCAGGAGGTGCACGGCCGCGACGCCGTCGCGGTGTTCGGCGGCGGCGGCCTGACGAACGAGAAGGCGTACGCGCTCGGCAAGTTCGCGCGCACCGTGCTCCGCACCGCGAACATCGACTACAACGGGCGGTTCTGCATGGCGTCCGCCGCGGCCGGGGCGAACCGCGCGTTCGGCGTCGACCGCGGGCTGCCGTTCCCGCTCGCCGACCTCGCGGGCGCCGACGCGGTCCTGCTCCTCGGCTCGAACCTCGCCGAGACCATGCCGCCGTCGGTCCAGCACCTCGCGGGCGTGCGCTCGCGCGGCGGGCTCGTCGTCGTCGACCCGCGGCGCAGCGCGACCGCCGCGCTCACGGGCGAGCCGGGGGAGGGCGCCGCGCCGCCGCACGCCGGACCCGTCGGCGACCAGGGCGTCCACCTGCAGCCCGTGCCCGGGACGGACCTCGTCGTGCTCCTCGCGCTCCTGCACGTCGTCGTGACGGAGGGCCTCGTCGACGCCGCCTACGTCGCCGCGCGCACCACCGGGTTCGACGACGTGCGCCGCGCCGCCGCGGCCTGGTGGCCCGAGCGCGCCGAGACGGTGTGCGGCGTGCCCGCGGAGCGCCTGCGGCACGTGGCGCGCCTGCTCGCCGCGGCGTCGCCCGTGCACGGCGGCGCGGGCGCGTACGTGCTCACGGGCCGCGGCGTCGAGCAGTCGACGCAGGGGACCGCGACGGTCGCCGCGGCGATCGACCTGGCCCTCGTGCTCGGGCTCCCCGGCCGGGTCGGCTCGGGGTACGGCGCGATCACGGGACAGGGGAACGGCCAGGGCGGGCGCGAGCACGGGCAGAAGGCCGACCAGCTCCCGGGCTACCGCAAGATCGACGACCCGGCGGCGCGCGCGCACGTCGCGGCGGTGTGGGGCGTCGACCCGACGACGCTCCCCGGCCCCGGCCGCCCCGCTGTCGAGCTCCTGCGCTCGCTCGGCGCGCGCGGCGCGGGCACCTACCGCGACGACGGCCGCCCGCGCGTCCTCCTCGTGCACGGCTCGAACGTCGTCGTCAGCGCGCCCGACGCGCGCCGCGTCGAGGCGAACCTCCGCGCGCTCGACCTGCTCGTCGTGTGCGACGTCGTGCCGTCCGAGACGGCGCTGCTCGCCGACGTGGTCCTGCCGGTGACGCAGTGGGCCGAGGAGGAGGGCACCATGACGTCGCTCGAGGGCCGCGTGATCCGGCGTCGCCGTGCGGTCGCGCCGCCGGGCGAGGCGCGCTCGGAGCTGTGGGTGCTCGCCGAGCTCGCGCGCCGCCTCGGCTCGGACGTCGCGTTCCCCACCGACCCGGCGGTCGTGTTCGACGAGCTCGCCCGGGCGTCGGCGGGCGGCGTCGCGGACTACTCCGGCCTCAGCCACGCGCGCCTCGACGCCGACGAGGCCGACGGCGGCCCGGGGCTGTTCTGGCCCGTCCCCGCCCGCGCGACCGACGGCCCGCCCGGCCCGACCGCGGGCGCTGCCGCGCAGGAGCCGCACCCGGGGACGCCGCGCCTGTTCCTCGACCGGTTCGCGACGCCCGACGGCCGGGCGCGCCTGGTCGCCGTCGACCACGTCGGCCCGAGCGACGACGTGCGCCCCGACGCCCCGGTCTACCTCGTGACGGGCCGCGTGCTCCAGCACTACCAGTCGGGCGCGCAGACGCGCCGCGTGCCCGAGCTCGACCGCCTCGTGCCCGACCCGTACGTCGAGATGCACCCGGTGCTGGGGTCGCGGCTCGGGGTCGCCGACGGGGACCGGGTGCGGCTCACGTCGCGCCGCGGCCACGTCGAGGCCGCGGCGCGCTGGACCGACCGCGTGCGCCCGGACACGGTCTTCATGCCGTTCCACTGGAGCGGCGCCGGGAGCGTCAACCGCGTCACGACGGACGCGACCGACCCGGTCTCGGGCATGCCCGAGTTCAAGGTGTGCGCGGTGGACGTGCGCCGCGCCGACGCCGACGACCCCGCGGGCGCGGTGGGCGCGCCCGCCGCCCAGGAGGTGCCCGCATGACCGTCACGCCCCCGCAGGACGCCCCCCGGGCCGCGGCGCCGACGCGCGTCGTCGTCGTGGGTCACGGGATGGTCGGCGCGCGGTTCGCGCAGGACCTCGCCGCGCGCGCCGACGGCGCGGCCGTCGAGGTCACGGTGCTCGGCGCCGAGGAGTACGAGCCGTACAACCGCGTGCTGCTCAGCGAGGTCGTCGCCGGGAAGGTGGACGTCGCGGCGATCGCCCTGCCGTCGTCGGACGACGCCCGGGTCGTCGTGCGCCGCGGGACCGAGGTGATCGCGATCGACCGCGCCGCGCGCCGCGTCCTCACCGCGGACGGCGCGTACCCGTACGACGCCGTCGTCCTCGCCACGGGCGCCGCCGCGCGCGTGCCCGACGTCGCCGGGCTCACCGACCGGCCGGACGGCCTGCCGCGCGGCGTGCACGCCCTGCGCACGCTCGACGACGCGCGCGACGTCGTCGCGGCCTCCGTCAACGCGCGCAGCGCCGTCGTCGTCGGCGCGGGCGTGCTCGGGATCGAGGTCGCGTGCGGTCTCGCGCGCCGGGGCGTGCCGGTGTCCGTCGTGCACGGCGGCCCGAGCCCGATGGACCGCCAGCTCGACGCCGCCGCGGGCCGCGTCGTCGAGCGCGGCCTCGCACGGCTCGGCGTGCGCACGTGGACCGGCGCGCGCACCGTGCGCGCCGACGTCGACCGGTCGGGCCGGGTCCAGGCGCTCGCGCTCCAGGTGCCCGACCACCGGCACGACGAGCCGGGCGCGGTGCGCGAGGTCGAGGTCGACGCCGACCTCGTCGTGCTCGCGTGCGGGACCGTGCCCGAGGCCGGCCTCGCGCGCGCCGCGGGGCTCGGCGTGGACCGCGGCGTCCTCGTCGGTGCGGACCTCGCGAGCCCCGACGACCCGCGCGTCTTCGCGATCGGCGACTGCGCGCAGCCGCCGGAGGGTGGCACGGGCCTCGTCGCGCAGGGCTGGGAGCAGTCGCGGCGCCTCGCCGCCGACCTCGCGGCCCGTGTCGCCGCCCTCCCGGCCGGCGCGCGCGCCGGCGTCTGGCAGGGCGCCCCGCCCGATCCCGCCGACGCCGCGCGCCCGCGCGTGCGCCTCACCGACCCCGCGCGGCCGAGCATGGCGCTGCGGCTCGCGATGAGCGTCGTGGTGCGACCCGCGGCGACGAGCGCGGTCGCGTCCCGGGCGGCCGACGGAGGCCTCGCCGCCCGCCCGGGACCCGTCGCGGCGCCCGTCACGGCGGCCGTCGTCGCGGCGGCGCCCGGGACGGACGTCGTGCGGGTCAAGGCGTACGGGCTCGAGATCGTGACGATGGGCGTGTGCGGGTCCCGGCGCGAGCCGGACCCGGCCCACCGCTCCGTGGTGCTCAGCGACCCGGCGGGCGGCCGGCACGTCGAGGTCGTCGTCGCGGACGGCCTGCTCGTGGGCGCGACGTGCGTCGGCGCCCCCGACGTCGGGGCCGACCTCACCGCCGCGTACACGCGACGCCTGCCCGTGCCCGCCGACCCGGCGCAGCTCCTGCTCCGCCCCGTCGCGCAGGCGCCCGCCCCCGCGACGACGCCGACGCACATGCCCGACCGCACCACCGTGTGCCAGTGCAACGGCGTGACGAAGGGCGACCTCGTGGGGTGCTGGCGCGAGGGCGCGCGCTCGGTGGACGAGCTCGCCCGCGCGACGCGCGCCACGACCGGGTGCGGCGGGTGCACCGACGTCGTGTGCGGGCTCGTCGACTGGCTCGCGTCGGCGGACCCGGAGCAGGGCGACGAGCGCGGCGACGAGGAGGGCGCACGGCTTCTCACACGCGCGACGCCCGCCGGGTGAGAAGACCGTTACGGACGGGCAACGGCGGGGGCACGGCGGTGAAACCGCCGCTCCGTAGCGTCGTGCGCACCATCCCGGGCCGCTGCTCCCCGCAGGCGGCCGGGACGGTGGCCGACTCGCCCCCGCTCACCCTCAGGAGCCCGACGTGACCGGACCCCAGACAGATCCTGCCCCCGCCCCGGGCGCTGCCGGCGCCCCGCGCCACCTCGTGGTCGTCGGTGGCGGCATGGTGGCCCAGCGGCTCGTCGAGGCGCTGCGGGCGCGCGACACCGCCGGCGCGTGGCGCGTCTCGGTGTTTGCCGAGGAGCCGCGCGCGCCGTACGACCGCGTCGCCCTCACGAGCTACTTCTCGGCGCGCGACGCCGAGGAGCTCGCGCTCGGGGACCCGGCGCTGTGGGACGACGAGCTCGTCACGCTGCACCGCGATTGCGCCGTCACGGCCGTCGACCGCGAGGCGCGGACGGTGACGGACCGGCTCGGGCGCGTGCACGCCTACGACGAGCTCGTCCTCGCGACCGGCTCGAACGCCGCGATGCCGCCGATCCCCGGCAACGACCTGCCCGGCGTCTTCGTCTACCGCACGATCGACGACGTCGCGGCCCTGCGCGGCTGGGTCGAGGAGAAGCGGCGCGGCGCGACGACCGAGGGCGGCTGGGAGCGGCCGGTGCGCGGCGCCGTCATCGGCGGCGGACTCCTCGGCCTGGAGGCCGCGGGCGCGCTCAAGGCGCTCGGCGCGCAGGCGACCGTGATCCAGTTCGGCACGCACCTCATGGACGCCCAGATCGACCTCGGCGGCGGCGAGGCCCTCAAGCGCCTCATCAACGGCATGGGCATCGGCGTGCGGTGCAGCACCGGGACGAAGGAGATGAAGGCGTCGCGGCGCACCGGCCACGTGGGCCGGCTCGACTTCGCGGACGGCGGGCGGCTCGACGTCGACGTCGTCGTCGTCGCGACCGGCGTGCGCCCGCGCGACGAGCTCGCCCGGGCGGCGGGCCTGGAGGTCGGGGAGCGCGGCGGCGCCGTCGTCGACCTCGCGTGCCGCACCGCCGACGAGCACGTCTGGGCGATCGGCGAGGTCGCGTGCATCGAGGGCCGCTGCATCGGTCTCGTCGCCCCCGGCTACGCGATGGCCGAGGTCGTCGCCGACCGCCTGCTCGGCGGCGAGGCGACGTTCCCCGGCGCGGACACCGCGACGAAGCTCAAGCTCCAGGGCGTGGACGTCGCGAGCTTCGGCGACGCGTTCGGCCGCACCGAGGGCGCGATGGAGCTCGTCTGGGCCGACCCGGTCGCGGGCGTCTACAAGAAGCTCGTCCTGTCGGACGACGCGCGCACCCTGCTCGGCGGCGTGTTCGTCGGCGACGCGGCGCCCTACGCGTCGCTGCGGCCGATGGTCGGCACCGAGCTGCCCGGGGACCCGGGCCTCTTCCTCCTCCCGGAGGGCTCGGGCGGCGGCGCCTCGTCGCTCGAGCTGCCCGACGACGCGACCGTCTGCTCGTGCAACAACGTCAGCGCCGGGACGGTCCGCGGCGCCGTCACCGAGCACGGGTGCACCGACCTCGCCGGGGTCAAGGCGTGCACGAAGGCCGGGACGTCGTGCGGGTCGTGCCTGCCGCTCGTCAAGAAGATCACGACGACCGAGCTCGCCCGGGCCGGCGTCGAGGTGTCGAACGCGCTGTGCGAGCACTTCGAGCTGTCGCGCGCCCAGCTCTTCGACGCCGTGCGCGTCGCGGAGCTGCACACGTTCAGCGAGATCATCGGGCGGTTCGGCCGCGTCCCCGAGCCCGTCACCGACACCGAGGGGGCCGTCCTCGTCCGGGACGCCGGCCGCGGGTGCGACATCTGCAAGCCCACGGTCGCGTCGATCCTCGCGTCGCTCGGCAACGGGCACATCCTTGACGGCGAGCAGGCGACGCTCCAGGACACCAACGACCACGTCATGGCGAACATGCAGAAGGACGGCACGTACTCCGTCGTCCCGCGCATCCCCGGGGGCGAGATCACGCCCGACGGGCTGCTCGTCATCGGCCAGGTCGCCAAGGACTTCGGCCTGTACACGAAGATCACCGGCGGCCAGCGCATCGACATGTTCGGGGCACGCATCGAACAGCTCCCGCACATCTGGCGGCGGCTCGTCGAGCACGGCTTCGAGTCGGGCCACGCGTACGGCAAGTCGCTGCGCACCGTGAAGTCGTGCGTCGGGTCGACGTGGTGCCGGTTCGGCGTGCAGGACTCCGTGGGGATGGCCGTCGAGCTCGAGCTGCGCTACCGCGGCCTGCGCTCGCCGCACAAGATCAAGCTCGGCGTCTCGGGCTGCGCGCGCGAGTGCGCCGAGGCGCGCGGCAAGGACGTCGGCGTCATCGCGACGGACAAGGGCTGGAACGTCTACGTGGGCGGCAACGGCGGCTTCACCCCGCGGCACGCGCAGCTCCTCGCCGAGGACCTCGACGACGCCGCCCTGGTCCGCACGATCGACCGGTTCCTCATGTACTACGTCCGCACCGCCGACCGGCTCCAGCGCACGGCGGCGTGGGTCGAGGACCACGAGGGCGGTCTCGACGCGATCCGCGCGGTCGTCGTCGAGGACTCGCTCGGCATCGGCGCCGACCTCGACGCCGCCATGGCGCGGCACGTCGGCGACTACGAGGACGAGTGGCGCGCGGTCCTGGAGGACCCGGAGAAGCTGCGCCGCTTCGGCTCGTTCGTCAACGCGCCCGCCGAGCCCGACCCGGACCTCGCGTACGTCACCGAGCGCGGCCAGATCCGGCCCGCGACGGCCGCCGAGCGCGCCGCCGCCCTCGAGGCCGCCCGCGCCGCGGGCGGCACCGACCCCGCAGTCCTGACCGGCCCCGTCGTCATCGCGGGCGCCACCCTGGAGGTCCGTCGATGAGCGTCGTCCAGCACCCCGCGTCCGCCGCGCCCGTGGCCGTCGCCGACGCCCCCGCCTGGGAGCGCGTGTGCCTCGTGCGCGACCTGCTCGTCGAGCGCGGTGCGGCCGCGCTCGTCGGCGGCGCGCAGGTCGCGCTCTTCCGCCTGGCCGACGGCACGGTCCGCGCCGTGCAGCAGCGCGACCCGTTCTCCGGGTCGAACGTCATGTCGCGCGGGATCGTCGGGACCCGGGGCGGCGTCCCCACGGTCGCGGGGCCCATGTACAAGCAGGTCTTCGACCTCGCGACGGGCCGCTGCCTGGACCGCGTCGGGTTCGAGCCCGTCGACGGCCTGGGCCCCGACCTCGCGACGTGGCCGGTCGAGGTGCGCGACGGCGTCGTGCACGTCGCGGCGCACCCCGTGCGGGCCGCCGCCGACCCCGGCGGTGCGTCGTGACCACGCTGCTCGGCCTCGACCTGGCCGGCCGCACGGTGCTCGTGGCGGGCGGCGGGCCGGTCGCCGCCCGGCGCGCGCGCCGGATGCTCGACGACGGCGCGCACGTGCGCGTCGTCGCGCCGCAGCTGTGCGAGGACCTGCGCGACCTCGTCGCCGCGACGCTGGGTGCCCGGCCGTCGGCGTCGCTGCGCGCGGGCGACCGGCCCGCCGCGGCGGCGGGCGAGGTGACGTGGGTGCCGCGCGAGGTCCGCGAGGGGGACCTCGACGACGCGTGGTTCGTGCTCGCCGCGACCGACGACTCCGCGACGAACCGGGCCGTCGCCGCCTGGGCCGAGGCCCGCCGCACGTGGTGCGTCCACGCCGGGGCCGCGCACGAGGGCACGGCCCGCACGCCCGCGACGACGCGCAGCGGCGACGTGCTCGTCGGGGTCGTGAGCGATGTCCGCCCGTCCCCGGCAGGGACGGACCCCGCGCGCGCCGCCGACCCGCGCCGCGTGCGGGCCGTGCGCGACGCCGTCGCGGAGCACCTGCGCGCCGGGGGAGCGGACCAGCGGCGCCGCCGCCCGTCCCCGGGCGGGCTCGGGAAGGTCGTGCTCGTCGGCGGCGGGCCCGGGGCCGTGGACCTGCTCACCGTGCGCGGCCGGCGGGCGCTCGCCGAGGCGGACGTCGTCGTCGCCGACCGGCTCGGGCCCGTCGACGTGCTCGACGAGCTCGCGCCCGGCGTCGAGGTGGTCGACGTCGGCAAGACGCCCGGGCACCACCCCGTGCCGCAGCACGAGATCAACGCGATCCTCGTCGAGCAGGCGCAGCGCGGCCGCGTCGTCGTGCGCCTCAAGGGCGGCGACCCGTTCGTCTACGGCCGCGGCGGCGAGGAGGTCCTCGCGTGCCGCGAGGCCGGCGTGCCCGTCGAGGTCGTGCCGGGGATCTCGAGCGCGCTGAGCGTCCCGGCGCTCGCGGGGATCCCCGTGACGCACCGCGGCACGGTGGCCGCGTTCCACGTGATCAGCGGCCACGACGGCCTGGACGACGCCGCCCTGGTGTCCGTGCGCGACCGCGCCGCTACGCTGGTCGTCCTCATGGGTGTCTCGCAGCTCTCCCGCATCACGGCCCAGGCGCTCGCCGCCGGGGCCGACCCGAGCCTGCCCGTCGCGATCGTCGAGAACGGCTCGACACCGCGGCAGCGCGTCACGCGCGCGGTGCTCGGCGACGTCGTGGAGCGCGCCGCCCGGGTCGGCGTCCGGGCGCCCGCGATCATCGTGGTCGGGGACGTCGCCGCGGAGGGACGGCTCGACCCGGCGACGGTCGCGTGAGCGCCGGGCCCACCGACGCGGAGCGTCCGGCGCTCGGCCAGGTCATGGCGGGGTGCACCGTGCTCGTCACGGCCGACCGCCGCAAGAGCGAGCTCGCCGCCGCGCTCCAGCGCCGCGGCGCCGAGGTGCGTCACGCGCCCGCGCTGAGCATGATCCCCCACGTCGACGACGAGCAGCTGCTCGCCGGGACGCGCGACCTCGTCGAGCACCCGCCGGACGTCGTGGTCGTCACGACGGGCATCGGCTTCCGCTCGTGGGTCGAGGCCGCGGACGCGCACGGCATCGCCGACCGGCTCCTCGAGGTGCTCGCGGACGCGCGGCTCGTCGCGCGCGGGCCGAAGGCGCGCGGCGCGATCCAGGCGGCCGGGCTCACCGCGGACTGGGTGGCCGAGTCCGAGACGTCGGCCGAGATCGCCGACGTGCTGCTCGGCGAGGGCGTCCAGGGGCTGCGGATCGCCGTCCAGCACCACGGCGCCGGGGCCGACGGTCTCGACGCCGTGTTCGCGGAGGCCGGCGCGCAGGTCGCGAGCCTCGTCGTCTACCGGTGGGGCCCCTCGCCCGACCCGGAGGCCGTGCGCGCGTCGGTCGAGGCCGCGGCGTGCGGCGAGATCGACGCCGTCGTCTTCACGTCCGCCCCCGGCGCGGAGGCGTGGCTCGCGGCCGCGGAGGAGCACGGCGTCGGGCGGCTCGTCGTGTCGCGCTTCCAGGACGGGTCGATGGTCGCCGCGGCCGTCGGGCCCGTCACCGCCAAGCCCCTCGAGCACCGGGGCGTCACGCCGCTCCAGCCCGAGCGCGGTCGGCTCGGCGCGCTCGTGCGAACGCTCGTCGCGCACTACGAGCAGGCCGAGACCCTCGCCCTCGCGACCGTCGCGGGCACGCTGCAGATCCGCTCGCGCGTCGCGGTGCTCGACGGCGAGGTGCTGCCCCTGTCGCCCAGCTCGCTGGAGGTGCTGCGCCTCCTCGCGTCGCGCCGCGGGGACGTCGTGACGCGCGACGACGTGCTCGACGTGCTGCCCGGCGACTCGCGCGACCCGCACGCCGCCGAGGTCGCCGTCGCGCGGCTGCGCGAGGCCGTCGGGCGTCGCGACCTCGTCAAGACCGTCGTCAAGCGCGGATACCGATTGGAGCTCGCATGAGCGCGGAGATCCTGGCCTTCCCCTCCGGAGCCCCGGCGGCGCGGTCCGCGCCCTCGGGTGCGGGCGGCGCGGCCCCGGCGGCGGGCGGCGCGCCCGTCCTCGTCGGGTGCTCGCACGGCACGAGCGACCTCACCGGGAGGGCCGTGGTCCGCGCGCTGCTCGACGACGTGCGCGCGGCCCGGCCCGACCTCGACGTGCGCGAGGCGTTCGTCGACGTGCAGCAGCCGGAGGTCGCGGACGTCGTGACGTCGGTCGTCGCGCCCGACGACGGCGCGCCCCGCGACGCGGTCGTCGTGCCGCTGCTGCTCTCCGGCGGGTTCCACGTGGGCGTCGACGTCGCGGCGGCGGTCGAGGACCGTGGCCCGGGCGCCGGCCGCGCCGCCGCCGGGACCCCGCTCGGTCCCGACCCTCGCCTCGTCGACCTGCTCGCCGAGCGTCTCGTCGAGGCCGGGGTGCGGTCGGACGACGCCGTCGTGGTCGCCGCCGCCGGGTCGAGCCGCCCCGGTGCCGCGCGCGACGTCGAGCGTCTGGCCGCCGGGCTGCGCGAGCGCCACGCCGGTCCCGTGACCGTGGGCTACGGCGCGATGGCCTCGCCGACCGTCACGGAGGCCGTCGCGGCCGCTCGCGCGGCGCTCGGGGGCGCGGGCGCGTCCGGCGGGCCGCGCGTCGTCGTCGCGGCGTACCTGCTCGCGCCGGGGTTCTTCCACGACCGGCTGCTCGAGGCAGGGGCGGACGTCGTCACGGCGCCGCTCGCCCCGGACGCCCGCCTCACCGCGATCGTCCTCGACCGCTACGTCGACGCCGCGGCGACCCTCCTCCGGTAGGGCCGTCGCCGGCCGGGGGCTGGCCCGTCAGCGCGCGAGGTCGCGCCGCCGGAAGCCGGCGAACCCGACGGCGAGGAGCACGGCGGTGACGAGCGTGACCCACAGGAGGCCCGTGAGGTCGACGCTCGCGGCGGTGACGTTCGGGACGTGCCAGAACGGGCTGATGCCGAGGACCCAGTCGTCGAGCCCGAAGGTCGGGCCCAGCAGGGTGAGCCCGAACGAGGCGAGCACGCCGAGCCAGGCGGCGAGGCTCACGGCGGGGTGCGCCCCCACGACGGCGACGGAGACGGCCACGACGGTCCAGACCGCCGGGACGGTCGCGACGGCCTGCAGGAGCGCGTCGCCGAAGGCCACCCCGACGTCGCCGGCCGAGGCGACGCCGGCGAGCACCATCCCCGCGACGAGCACGCAGAGCGTCGAGGTGGCCAGCGCGGTGAGCACGTTGCCGGCGAGGTAGCGGGGACGGGCGAGGGCGGTCGCGAGGAGGGGCTCGACGCGGTCGTCGAGCTCCTCGCTGCGGACCTTGAGCACGACCTGGATCCCGGGGACGGCCGCGATGATCCCGAGCAGGCTGAGGATCGTCACGAGGAACGCGGAGACGAGCTGGTCGGGGCTCGTCGCCCCCGCGGCGAGGACCTGCCGGACGGCGGGGTCGGCGCCCACGATGTCCGTGACGGAGGTCGCGAAGAACCCGAACACCGTCCCGAGCAGGACGAACGCGACCGACCAGGTGACGACCAGGCCGCGGTTGAGGCGCACGGCGAGCCGGCCCGGGCCGGTGTCCCGCCCGCGCGCGGGGCCGGGACCGGGAGCGATCGCGCCCTGACCGAAGTCGCGGCGGGACTGGAGCACGGACGCGACCGCGAGCAGGACGGCCGTCAGCGCGACGGTGAGCAGCAGGGGCCACCAGACCGCCTCGGTGGCCGGGTGCGTCTCGACCGTCCACGACATCGGGTTGACCCAGGAGGTCCACGCGGGCGCGTCGAGGGAGAGGGCGACGCCGCGCAGCAGGTAGAGCGTGCCGAGCGTGCCGACGGCCATCGAGCTCGCGGTGCGGGCGTCGGAGCCGAGCTGCGACGTGACGGCCGCGACCCCGGCGAACATCCATCCCGTCGCGACGAACGTGGCGGCGATCAGCGCCGACGGCCCCCAGCCCCCGCCGCACAGGACGGTGACGAGGCAGGCCACCGTCCCGAGGACGAGCGAGCCGATCAGGGCCAGCGCGACGCCCGCCAGGAGGCGGCTGCCGCGACCGAGCACGCCCGAGGCCAGGAGCTCGGCCTGCCCGGAGTCCTCCTGCGCGCGCGTCGCGCGGACGACGGCGAAGATCGCCCCGAGCGCGGCGAGGAACCCGCCGAGCGCGAGGGCGCGCCACGCGTTGAACCCGTCGGGGGTGGTCAGGTCGTCCGCGGGCCCGAAGACGAGGCCGATCGCGGGGTTGGCGCCGACGGCCGTCGCGAGCGCCAGGCGGGAGGCAGCGGAGGGGAACACCCACGGGTACACGAGCACCGAGGACGCCGACAGCAGCGTCACGACGGCGACCCAGGGCGCGAACCGCCGCCCGTCGTGACGGAGCGTGGCGGCCAGCAGGGGCGCGGCCCCGGTCGTCGCGCCGCCGCGCGCTCGACGGGCGGGCACCCGCGCCGTGCCGACGGCCGCGGTCATCGCGTCGCCGCCGGGGACGTGGCGGCGCCGGCCCCGTCGCCGTACAGGCGCAGGAACAGGCTCTCGAGCGACGGCGGCTCGACCGTGAGCGACGTGAGGCCGAAGCCCGTGAGCACGGTCATCGCCTCGCCGATGCGGTCGGACTCGACCGTCGCGGACAGCGCGTGCCCGTCGAGCCGGACGTCGTGCAGCGTCGCGAGGGCCCGCGAGTCGGGGGCCCGCTCGAGGACCGCGTGCACCGTGGAGCGCGTGTCGCCGCGCAGGTCCGCGAGCGTCCCGGACCGCACGACCCTGCCCTCGCGGATGATGCTGATCCGGTCGGCGAGGCTCTCGACCTCGGCCATGACGTGGCTCGACAGCAGCACGGTCGCGCCGCGCCGCCTGGCCTCGCCGACGGCCTCCTGGAAGACGTGCTCCATGAGCGGGTCCAGGCCGCTGGTCGGCTCGTCGAGGATCAGCAGCTCGACGTCGGAGGCGAGGGCGGCGACGATCGCGACCTTCTGCCGGTTGCCCTTGGAGTACTGCCGCCCGCGCTTGGTCGGGTCCAGCTCGAACCGCTCGACGAGCTCGGCGCGACGCCTCTCGTCGAGCCCGCCGCGCATCGTGCCCAGCAGGTCGATCGCCTCGCCGCCGGACATGCCCGGCCACAGGGAGACGTCGCCGGGCACGTAGGCGAGACGCCGGTGGAGCGGCACGACGTCGTCCCACGGGTCCTCGCCGAGCAGCCGCACGGTGCCGCCGTCGGCCCGGAGCAGCCCGAGCAGCACCCGGACGGTCGTGGACTTGCCCGCTCCGTTCGGCCCGAGGAAGCCGTGCACCTGGCCCCGCTCGACCTGCAGGTCCAGGCCGCGGAGCGCCGGGAACCGCCCGAAGGACTTCGTCAGCCCGCGGACGTCGATCACCGCGTCGGTCACGCTCATGGGGCACGCTCCTCGGGCCGCGCCACGGGGACGTGGCGCCTGCCTCCAGGAAACTCCACGACCGGGGTGGTGCGCCACGCCAAACCGCGGCGTGCGCCGCGCGGCCGACCCTGGCCGACCGCGACGGCGCTACCGCACGACGAGGCGCGGGGCCGTGCGCGGCGCGAGCAGCGCGACCCCCGCGGCGAGCGCGACGGTCACGCCGAAGCACACGACGTACGCCGTGAGCCCGAGCGTGGGGTGCAGCGCCCAGAGCAGCGACCCGGTGACGGCGAGCGCGGTGGCGGCGGCGACGGCGTCGGACACCTGCAGGGCCGAGCTGTTCGCGCCCTGCTCGGCGACGGGCGAGAGCTCGAGCGTGAGCACGGAGAGCGTCGGGTGCGTCATGCCCATGCCGAGCCCGGCGAGCGTCCACGCGACCATGCCGACGACGGGCGGCACCGCCGTCCACGCGAGCAGGGCCGCGCCGCCGACGCCGAGCGCGACGAGCGTGCCGCCGAGCCGCACGTACGCGGCGTGCGCGAGCCCCCACGTCGCGCGCCCGCGCAGCCACGAGCCCGCCGACCAGCCGACCGCGCCGAACGTCAGGACGGCGCCCGCGAGCGACGGCGAGAGGCCGCGCTCGTGCGACAGCAGGAGCGGCAGGAGCACCTCGGCGCCGGTGAACGCCGCCGCGACGAGGCCGCGGATCGCGATGACGCTCGGCAGGCCGCGGGCCGCGCGGGTCGTCCCGCGCGGCAGGAGGCGCGGCACGGCCACGACCACCGCGGCGAGCGCGAGGACGAGCAGCACGACGAGCCCGAGGCCGCGGAGCTGGCCGGCGTAGTTGAGCGCGCCGATGCCCACGGCCGCGACGACCGCCCAGCCGAGCGACGCCTGGCGCACCGTCCGGTCGAGAGGGGCCTCGGCGTCGGCGTCCTCGGGCGCGGAGCCGCGCGCCGCGCGCATCCCCGGGCGCATGAGGACGAGCGCCGGGACGGCGAGCACCGGGACCGCGAGGAACACCCACCGCCAGCCGACGTGCTCGACGACGAGGCCCGCGATCGCCGGCCCGATGATCGACGGGATCACCCACGCCGCGGCGAAGGCCGCGAAGACCTTCGGCCGGCGGTCGGCCGGGAACACGCGCGCGACGATCACGTAGAGCGCGACGATGTACAGGCCCGTGCCGACGCCCTGCAGGACGCGTCCCGCGACGAGCACGAGCATGTCCTGCGCGAGCCCGGCGACGAGCAGGCCCGCGAGGAAGAGCCCGATGCCCGTCCACAGCGGCGACGTCGGGCCGGCGCGGTCGCTCCAGCGCCCCGACGCGACCATGCCGACGACGCTCGACGCGAGCGACGCCGCGAAGGCGAGCGTGTAGAGCGTGAGGCCGTCGAGCTCGACGGCCACGGTCGGCATCGCGGTCGCGACGGCGAGCGCCTCGAACGCGCCGAGGAACACGTACGCGACCATCCCGAACAGCACCGTGCGCTGCGTCGCGGGGGAGAGCTCCCTCGCCGCGCGCGTCGTCGCCGCGCCGGCCGACGTGCCGGTCGTCGCGTCGGACGATGCGTCGGTCGACGGGGCGTCCGTCACCGTGCCGGTGGCGGGAGGGGCGTCGGGCGCGGCGCCGCGGTCGTCGGCCCGCGTGCGCGGTCCTGCCGTCATACGAGAACTACCTTTCCTGTGGTCGCGCGCTCCTCGAGCTCGCGGTGGGCGCGCGCGGCCTCCGCGAGGGGTACCTGGTGGGTGACGACGCGCCACGTCCCGTCCGCTGCGAGCGCGAGCGCGCGCTCCTGCAGGGCGGACAGGTCTCCCCAGGGTCCGGCCTGGGGGCCTACGGCCCACCGTACGTCGTGGCGCGGTGCCCGTCCGCCGGATTTCGGGCCGTCGTGGCCGACGTCACCGACGCCCTCGGGCGTCCCCGGTCCGGCGGCACCGCTCCCCGGTCCGTCGGCGTCGGCCGCGCGGTTCGCCGCGCCCGACGACCAGCCGTGCAGCACGAGCCGGCCGCCGTCGCGCACGAGCGCCGCGGCGTCGGTGCCGAGGTCGCCGCCGACGCCGTCGAGCAGCACGGTGGCCCCGCCCGGCCCCGCCGCGTCGCGCGCGGCGTCGAGCCAGCCGGGCGCCCGGTAGTCGAGTACGACGAGCCGCCCGACGGCGGCTCCGTCGCCGAGCGAGCGTACGAGGTCGACCTTGCGGGGGCCGCCCGCGAGCCCGACGACGCGGGCGCCGGCGGCGAGCGCGCCCTGCACGAGGAGCGTGCCGAGACCGCCCGCGGCCGCGGTGACGACCACGACGTCCGCGTGCTCGATCCCCGCGAGGTCGAGGATCCCGACGGCGGTGCGGCCCGTGCCGACCATCGCGACGGCGTCGGGCGCCGTGACGTGGTCGGGGACGCGGCGCAGCGCCTCGACGGGCACGACGGCGAGCCGCGCGTACCCGCCGCCGTCCGGCCGGGCGCCGAGGTGGGCCGCGACGCGCCGCCCGCGCCACGCGGCGTCGATCCCCGGCCCGAGGGCGTCGACGACCCCGGCGACCTCGCGGCCCGGGACCGTGGGGAGCTCGGGGAGAGGGAGCGGGCCGCCCGCGGCCTCCCCGCGGCGCAGGGTCGTGTCGAGCAGGTGGACGCCGTGCGCGCGCACGGCGACGCGGACCTCGCCCGGGCCGGGGACGGGGTCGGGGACCTGCTCGAGCACGAGGTTCTCGGGCGGGCCGAAGGCGTGCAGGCGGACGGCGTCCACGGTTCCTCCTCGGGTGGCGGCGGCCCTGCTAGTCTCGAACCTCAACAAACCTTGAGGTCAAGTCCCGGCGTGCCGGGGCGGGAGGAGCCGCGTCCGTGCCCGACGACGCCCCCGGTCCGAGCGTCGAGCTCACGGTCGGCCAGCTCGCCTCGCGCAGCGGCGTCGCCGTGTCCGCGCTGCACTTCTACGAGCGCGAGGGGCTCATCGCGAGCCGGCGCACCCCCGGGAACCAGCGGCGCTTCGCGCGCGAGACGCTGCGCCGCGTCGCGTTCATCCGCGCGTCGCAGCGCGTGGGCATCCCGCTCGCGCGGATCCGCGCGGCGCTCGCGACGCTGCCCGGCGACCGGACGCCGACGGCGAAGGACTGGCACCGGCTCTCCGCGGGCTGGCACGCCGACCTCGACGCCCGGATCGAGCAGCTCACGCGGCTGCGCGACCACCTCACGGACTGCATCGGCTGCGGGTGCCTCTCGCTGCGCAAGTGCGTGCTCGTCAACCCGCACGACGCGCTCGGCGAGGAGGGCCCGGGCCCGCGCACGCTGCTCGTCGAGGGGCTCGAGGACTGAGCGGCCGCGACCGGTGCGGGCGACGGTCACCGGACCGGCCCCGTCACCAGTTCTTGGTGCCGTCGCTGCCGTCCTCGCCCGGGTCCGACCCGCCGCCGGGCTCGTCGCCGTAGAGCTCGCGGTACTCCTGCTCCTGGCGGTCGGCCTCGTCGCGCGCCTCGGTGCCCTGCTCCTCCAGGCGCTGCTGACGCTCGGCCTCCTCGCGCTCCGCCTCGCCCTGCTGGTCGCCCTCCGAGCCGTCGCCGGACGCGTCGCTCTGCTCGTCGCCCTCGGAGCCCTCGTCGCCCTCGGAGCCCTCGTCGCCCTCGGACCCGTCGCCCTCCGACGGGTCGCCGTCCTGCTCGTCGGGGCGCGCGTCCTGCGCCTGCTGCTGCTTCTCCTGCAGGCGCTGCTGCGCCGCCGCCGACTGCTCCTGCTGCTCGGGGGTCTGCTCGGACTGCTCGCAGTCGGGCCAGCCGCGCACCTGCTCGGCCGTCGCGTACGACCGCTCGGCGTAGGAGTACCAGTCGTCGACGTCCTGGCGCAGGGCGTCCGGGTCCACCTCGGTGCCGTCGCCGTACGGGTCGAGGACCTCCTCGTCGTAGGGGAGCCCGGCGTCGCGCGCGGCGAGCGCCTCCTCGACGGCCGCGAGCTCGGCGGCCTTGCGGTCGCCGTAGGCCATGTCGTCGTCGCCCGAGAGCTCGTACGCGAGCGAGAGGTTCGTCTGGACGGTGCACCGGACCTCGGGCGTCTCGCCCTCGGCGAGGTCGTAGGCCTTCTGCAGCGACGTGATCGCGTCGTACAGCGCCCACGAGTCGCCCGAGCGAGCGTTCGCCGTGCCGGTGTTGAAGTGCGCCTTCCACGGCTCGACGAGGTTCAGGGTGCGCTGCGAGCCGTACGTGCCCGCGGCGTCGAGGTGGGCGCCGTCGTCGTAGTCCGCCTTCGCGAAGGCGGCGAGCGGCGCGAGGAACGCCAGCTTGACCCCGAGCACGACCAGCGCGACGACCACGGGCAGCGACACGAGGAGCCAGCCCGCGCGGCGCCGCAGCCGCGCGCGCCGCATCGCGGCCGCGGGGTGCTGCCGGGGGCGGCGCCCGTTCGCGGGCGGGGTCGGGGGCGGTGCCCAGCTCATCGGCGCACCTCCGTGCCGCGCGGGCGCTCCGCCGCCGGGAGCAGCAGGGACCGGCCGGCGCCGCGGGCCCAGAACCACGCCTCGACCGCGAGGAACGCCGCGAGGCCGAGCGCGAGCGGCCACACGACCGGCCGGTACGACGTGACGTCCCGGCGGCCGTCCGCCGCGACCTGCTGCGGGTCGATCCCGGCGACGAGCGACGCGGTCTCGGTCGGCTCGGTGCGGTGCACGTACGGGACGCCGAGCTGCTCGGCGAGCGCGCCGAGCGTCTCCTCGTCGATCGTCGACAGCGCGTCCACCGGCTCGCCGCCCTCGCTGGGCTGCGACCAGTCGACGATGTACTCGGCGTCGGCGGGGTCGACGTCGGGGTCGTACTCCTTCATCCGGCCTCCCTCGGCGGTCCCGTACCCGAGCACCGCGCCGCCGTCGACGAGCGGGGCGAGGTCGGCGAACGAGCGCGGCTCGCCCTCGGCGGTCTGCTCGCCGTCGGTCAGGAAGAACACGAGCCGCAGGTTCGCCGGGTGCAGCTCCGCCGAGCCCCGGAGCGCGGTCGCGAGCTCGTCGAGGGGGCGGTCGGTGAGCGAGCCCTTCGAGTACCGCGTGATCTCGCGGTCGAACGTCTGCGCCCACGAGGCGATGGCGCGCGTGTCGGTCGTCAGCGGGAGCTGGCGCGACGCCTGCGAGTCGAACGAGATGACCGAGTACCGGGCGCCCGGCACGGCCTCGGTGAGGCTCACGACGTCGTGCCGGACGCCGTCGAGCCGCTCCTGGTCGAGCCCCGGGCCGTAGTCCTCGGCGGCCATCGAGCCCGTGCGGTCGACGACGAAGAACAGGTCGACGTTCGCGACCGACGTGTCCCGGTCGGTCGACGCCACGGACGGGCCGAGGCCGATCAGCGCGAGCAGGGCGACGGCGCCCGTCCGGCGCACCCAGGCCGCGCGCGGCGCGCCGGGCCGCGGGGCGCCGTCGGGCCCGGGACGGCCCGCGACCACGGCCTGCCAGGTCGTGAGCGCGAGCAGCGGCACGACGAGGAGGACGAGCGCCCACACGGGCACGAGCGGCTGAAGGGTCATCGGCGCACCACCGCCTCCCGGGGGGCGCTCACTGCCGCACCCGCCACGCCACGACGAGCAGCAGCCCGACGCCGGCCGCCGTCACGAGGAACCAGGCCGCCGGGGTGTCGGTGACGATCACCTCGGGCGACGCGTCGAGCTCGACGGCCTGCTGCGCCACGACGTCGTCGACCATGCCCTGCACCGCGCCGGGGTCGTCGGCGAGGAAGTACAGGCCGCCGCCCGCCTCGACCGTCTCGCGGTACTCGGACTCCTCGGGCGTCCCCTCGTAGAGCGTCGACCCGCCGAAGATGCCGTGCAGCGTGATGTCGCGCGACGCCACGAGCTCGGCGGCCTGCGGCAGCGTGTAGATCGGCTCGCCCGAGACGTAGTTGTCGGTGGCGAGGATGATCGAGCGCGAGCGCTCGGTGTCCTCGGCGTCGAACTGCAGCGCGCACGACGCGAGGCCGTCGCCGATGAGGCTCGCGCCCGCGAGGTTCGCCGTGGTCCCGGCCGTGAACTGGGCGTACTCGAGGATGTCCGCGTCGTCGGCCCCGCTCGTGTAGTCGAGCTCGGCCGGGTCGCGGTCCAGCGCGTCGATGCCGGCCTGGAGCTCCTCCTGCACGAGCGTGTAGTCGTTGGTCAGGGGGAAGACCGTGCGCGAGGTCGAGTTGAAGACCGACAGCGCGATGCGCTCGCCCTCGAAGCTGTCCACGAGCTCGGAGAAGACCTTCAGCACGGCCCCGTCGTACGCGATCATCGAGCCCGAGACGTCGAGGCACAGCACGATGTCGCGCGTGCCGAGGCGGTCCACGACGACGTCCGTCTCCGCGGGCCGGGCCGCGACCGCGCCGGCGCCCACGACGGCGACGAGCAGGCCGAGCGCCGTCGCGCCCTGCAGCAGCCGGTACCGGCGCACCCACGAGGCGAAGGCCGGGACGCGCGCGAGGTAGCCGGAGTTCGCGACCCACAGCACGTCGCGGTCCCGGTCGCGCGCCCGACGGCGGCGCGACTCCCACCACGCCGCCGCCCCGACGGCGACCACCGCGGCGACGACGAGCGCCCCCACCCACGGCCAGAGGAGCGACGGTCCCTGCGGGCCGGGCACCACGGCGTCCGCGGCGGCCGCGAGCCCGGGCGCCGCCGCGAGCGCGGTCACCACGTCCTCACCACCTCGCGGGCTCGGGCGATCGAGTCCTCGGCGTCGGTCGTGCGGGCGCGCTCGTCCTGCGCGTGGTCCGCGAACGAGGGCCGGTAGTACCGCGTGACGAGCTGCGTGAGCCGCTCGGCGTGCGCGAGCTGCTGGATCTCGGACAGGGTCATCGACGACGCGTCCTGCCCGAGGCGGCCGGTCGCGAACCCGCGCACCTCGGCCGAGAGCGCGAGGTGAAGACCGCGCTCGTCGAGCTCGCCCGCCCGGAACCGCCGCGCGACGGCCTCGAGCCGCTGGTCGTACTCCGCGCGCAGCGCGCCGAAGGGGTCGAGCGGGCCGGCGGGGGACGGCGGGCTCGGCGCGGACGCCGCCTTCTCCGCCGCGCCGGCGCGCGTCAGCCAGAGGACGAGGACGACGACCGCGACGGCGACGAGGAGGACGGCGATCCCCACGGCGGTCCACCACCCGGGGTAGCCCACGGGGTCCAGGAGCTCATCGGCGGGCACGCTTCTGCCTCCCCAGGAGCTCGACGAAACGGGGCACGACGTCGTCCGAGCGCTCGACGAGCACCGACTCGACCTCGATCCGGCGCAGGCGCTCGGCGACCTCGGCGCGCCGCTGCGCGACGGCGGCGGCCGCGGCGTCGGCGAGCGCGACCCGGCCCCGCAGGAACGGCGGGAGGCGCAGCGCGCCGTCCACGTCCTCGACCTCGCGGTGGGCGGACGCCGGTCCGCCCACCGCGACGGGGGACAGGTCGGCGACGCGCACGACCATGACCTCGTGCCGCACGCGCAGCGAGCGCAGGAGCTGGTCGTGCTCCGGGGCCGGCCTGGCCTCGTCGGTCACGACGACCACGAGCGAGCGGCGGCGGAAGGCCGTGAGCGCGCGGTCGAGCGGCCGCGCGAGGTCGCTCGGGGGCGCGTCGGGGCGCCACAGCTCCTCGACCGTGCGCAGCAGCACCTCGAGGTCGCGCGTGCTCGCGCGCGGCGGGAGCTGCACGACGCGGCGCGCGTCGCCCGCGACGAGCGCGACCCGGTCGCCGCGGTCCCGTGCGAGGTAGGCCACGAGCGCGCAGCAGAAGGACGCGACGTCGGACTTGGGCTCGCCGCCCGGCGCGGTCGCGCCCATCGTGCGGCCCGTGTCGACGACGAGCACGAGGTTGAGGTTGGACTCGCGCACGAACCGCCGGACGACCGGGATGCCCGCGCGCGCCGACGACTTCCAGTCGATGTCGCCGACGTCCTCGCCCGGCGCGTAGAGGTGCAGGTCGTCGAAGTCCTGGCCGTGGCCCTTGAGGACCGAGCGGTGGCGCCCCTCGAGCAGCCCGGAGGCCCGGCGGGCGACCGGGAGGTCGAGCCGGGCGCGCACCTGGGCGAGGCGGGAGACGTCGGGCACGGGTCGGGTGCGCTCAGGGCGTCGGGACGGCGTCGAACACGGCGTCCACGAGCTGCTCCGGGGGGACGTCGTTCGCGAGCGCGTCGAACGTGCGCACGAGGCGGTGGCGCAGCACCGAGTGCCGCACGGCCTTGATGTCGTCGGGCACGACGAAGGCCCGGCCCGCCAGGATCGCGAGCGCCTGGCCGACGCGCATGAGCGCGATGCCGCCGCGCGGCGAGGCGCCGACGCGCACGTGGCGGTCGAACCCGGGGATCGGGCGCGGGCCGGAGAACCGGGTCGTGTTGACGAGGTCGACGACGTAGCGCTTGATCGAGTCGTCGACGTACACGTCGTCGACGAGGCGGCGCAGGAACCGCACGTCGTCGAGGGTCACGGGCTGGGCCGTGATCGGGTCGCTCAGCTGGCCCGTCGCGACGCGCTGAAGGATCTCGAGCTCCTGCTGCGGCGACGGGTACGTGAGCACCTCCTTCATGAGGAAGCGGTCCATCTGGGCCTCGGGCAGCACGTACGTGCCCTCCTCCTCGATGGGGTTCTGCGTCGCGAGCACCATGAACGGGTCGGGCAGCGGGTAGTTCTCGCCGCCGATGGACGTCTGCTTCTCCTGCATCGCCTCGAGCATCGCCGACTGCGTCTTGGCCGAGGACCGGTTGATCTCGTCGAGCAGCACGACGTTCGCGTGCACCGGGCCGAGCTGCGTCGTGAACTGGCCCGTCGCGTAGTTGTAGATCTGCGTGCCGACGATGTCGTTCGGCATGAGGTCCGGCGTGCACTGGATGCGGTGGAACGACCCGTCGATCGACGCGGCGAGCGTCTGCGCCGCCGTGGTCTTCGCGAGGCCGGGCACGGACTCGAGGAGGATGTGGCCGCCCGCGAGGAGCGCCGACACGAGCGCCGTCCGCAGGGCCTCCTGCCCGACGAGGCGCTGGTCGAACACCTGGCCCATGCGCTTGAGGAGGTGGCTCGCGCGGTCGAGGTCCGCCGTCGAGATGCTGCCGTGCCCTGCGGCCATGGGACGCCCTCCGGGTGCGATGGTTGCGGGTGCTCGCGGCACCGTGCGGACGGCCGGGGTGCGTCGCGCCCCCCGGCGAACCCGGCCCAGTATGCCAGCGGGCCCCGCCGCGGGGAGGGCGTCTCCCACAGTTCAGGGTGGGGAGCGCTCCCCACCCCCGGTGCGTCGTGGGTCGTGCGACGTGCGACGTGCGATGTGCGCTGTGTGCTGCGCGCTCGCCCCGCACCGGGGGGCGGGCCGGGAATGGGACCCGACGGCGCGCGGTTGGCGAGGCATGACCACCGACGCAGCCCGCACCGACGCCGCCGCGGCCCTCGACGCCGAGCCCGCCCTCCTCGACCTCGTCGCGACGCGCCACCAGGGCGTCCTCACGACGATCAAGCGCGACGGGCGGCCCCAGCTGTCCAACGTGCTCTACGCGTGGGACCCCCGGGAGGGCGTCGCCCGCGTCTCCGTGACCGCCGACCGCGCGAAGACGCGCAACGCCGCGCGCGACCCGCGGGTGTCGCTGCACGTGAGCGCGGAGGACTTCTGGAGCTACGCCGTCGTCGAGGGGGACGCGACGCTGAGCGCCGTCGCGGCCGACCCGCACGACGCGGCGGTCGACGAGCTCGTCGAGACGTTCCGCGCGGCGGCCGGCGTCGAGCACCCGGACTGGGAGGACTTCCGGCGCGCGATGGTCGCCGAGCGCCGCCAGGTCCTGCGCGTGCGCGCGACCCGCGTCTACGGGATGGCCCGCCTGCCGCGGCCCTGATCGACGCCGCGGGGTGTGACGTCGGGCGGGCGCGGGCCCGCGGTTCCCGCGGTGGCCCGCCGCGCGCCTAGGCTGGTCGGGTGACCTCGACCGCCGTGCGCCGTGCCCCGACCGCCGCGCGCCCCGCCAACCCGTGGTGGCTCGTCCTCGCGGGACCGGCCGCGGTCGTCGTCGCCGTCCTCGCCGTGCTCGCCGCGGGCTCGTTCTCGGGCGCGTTCGCCGCGATCCCCGGGTTCAGCGACCCGGGCGCGCTCGTGCGCTGGGGGACGCCGGTCGTCACCGTCCTCACCGAGCTGTCCGTCGCGCTCGCGCTCGGCTCGCTCGTCCTCGCGGCCGTCGCGCTGCCCGCCGGGGAGCCGGTGCGGCGCGCGCTCGGCGTCGCGGGGGTCGCGTCCGCGACGTGGGCCGTGCTCGCCGTCGTGCAGGTCGTGCTGCGCTACTCGGCCCTCTCCGGGACGCCCGTCTCGGCGGCGTCGTTCGGGGACCAGCTCGGGCTCTTCGTGTCCCAGGTCAGCCTCGGCCGCAACTACCTCGCGGTGGTCGTCGTCGCCGCGGCGGCCTCCGCGCTCGCGCTCGCCGTGCGCACCGCGACGGGCGCCCTGTGGACGGCGCTCGTCGCGCTCCTCGCGATCGCGCTGCAGGCCAACACCGGCCACGCCGCCGGCGCCGCCTCGCACGAGCTCGCGGTGTCGTCGATGTTCCTGCACCTCGCCGGCGCGGCGGTGTGGGTCGGCGGTCTCGGGACGCTCGCCGTCGTGCGGGTGCGCGGCGGGATGGGGCGCGAGGAGTTCGCGTCCGTGGTCTCGCGCTACTCCGCGATCGCGCTCTGGTGCTACGTCGCGGTCGCGGTCTCGGGCGTCGCCAACGCGAGCATCCGCGTCGACTCGTTCGCCGCGCTGACGACCGACTACGGCATCCTCCTGCTCACCAAGGTCGCGCTCATCGTCGTGCTCGGCGTGGTCGGGTTCGCGCACCGCGAGCTCGTCGTGCGGCGCCTTGCCGGCCCGACGGCGCCCGGTCGCGCGTCGGGGGCCCGCGCGGCGGGCGGGGACGCGCGGCCGCAGGGCGCGAAGGCCGCGACGGCGGCGACGGCAGGAAAGGCGGCGAAGGGCGCGCAGGCCGAGAAGGGCGCGGCGCAGCGCGCCGCCGAGGGCACGCGGTGGCTGTTCTGGCGCCTCGTCGCGGTCGAGCTCGCGATCATGGGCGCGGTCTCGGGGGTCGCGGTCGCGCTCGGCTCGACCGCCCCGCCCGTGCCCCAGACCGAGTTCGTCGACCCGACGGCCGCGGAGATCGTCACCGGCCACCCCCTCCCGCCGGAGCCGACGCTCGCGCGCTGGTTCACCGAGTGGCGCTGGGACCTGCTGCCCGCGTTCGCGTGCGTCGCGGCGCTCGTCGTGTACCTGCGGTGGGTGCGCCGGCTCGCGCGGCGCGGCGACAAGTGGCCGGTGGGGCGCACGGTCTCGTGGTGCCTCGGGATCGTCGTGCTGTTCTGGGTCACCTCCGGCGGGCCCGCCACCTACGGGCACGTGCTGTTCAGCGCCCACATGGTGCAGCACATGATCCTCGCGATGGTCGTGCCGATCTTCCTCGTGCTCGCGGCGCCCGTCACGCTGCTCGTGCGCGCCGTCCCGGTGCGCAAGGACGGCTCGCGCGGCCCGCGCGAGTGGGTGCTCGCGCTCGTCACGTCGCGCTGGGGGCGGTTCTTCGCCCACCCCGTCGTCGCGGCGGCGAACTTCGCCGGCTCGATGATCGTCTTCTACTACACGCCGGCGTTCGAGCTCGCGCTCACCACGTACGCGGGCCACCTCGCGATGACGCTGCACTTCCTGCTCGCCGGGTACCTCTTCGCGAACGCGCTCGTCGGGATCGACCCGGGTCCGCACCGCCCGCCGTTCCCGCAGCGGCTCATCCTGCTCTTCGCGACCATGGCGTTCCACGCGTTCTTCGGCGTCGCGCTGACGTCGGGCGAGGTGCTCCTCGTGCCCGAGTGGTTCGGCCTGCTGGGCCGCGAGTGGGGCCCGTCGGCCATCGCCGACCAGCAGCGCGGCGGCGGCGTCGCGTGGGGCATCGGCGAGGTCCCGACGCTCGCGCTCGCGATCGTCGTCGCGGTGATGTGGACGCAGTCGGACGAGCGCGAGGCGCGGCGCCAGGACCGCAAGGCCGACCGCGACGGCGACGCCGAGCTCACGGAGTACAACGCGATGCTCGCGAAGATGGCCGAGCGCGACGAGCGCTCCCCGCGCTGACGCCGCCCCGCGGTCGACGGGCGGGGCAGGGTGCGTGATAGGACGTATCCGTGAGCAATCCCACGCCGCAGACACCCTTCCACGACCTCGACGCGTACGTCGCGATCCCGCGCACCGGCGGCCTCGCGCTGTCGCGCGACGGGAGCCGCCTCGTCACGACCGTCCAGACCCTCGACGCGAAGCGCACCGGGTACCGCACGGCGCTGTGGGAGGTCGACCCGACCGGTCGGCGCCCGGCCCGGCGGCTCACGCGCAGCACGAAGGGCGAGTCGAGCGCCACGTTCACGGCCGCCGGCGACGTCCTGTTCACGTCGGCCCGACCGGACCCCGACGCGACGTCGGACGAGGACGCGCGCAGCGCGCTCTGGCTCCTGCCGGCCGGCGGGGGCGAGGCGCGGGTCGTCGCCACGACGCCCGCGGGCGTGAACGGACCGCTCGCCGCCGCCGACGCCCCCGTGGTGTCCGTCGCCGCGGACGTCCTGCCGGGCGCCACGGACCTCGCGCACGACGCGACGCTCCGCTCGGCCCGCAAGGAGGCCAAGGTCGCGGCGATCCTGCACGACGCCTACCCCGTGCGGCACTGGGACCACGACCTCGGCCCCGGCCGGACGCACCGCTTCGTCGCCGACCTCACGGCGCTCGTCGACGAGCCGGCCCGCCCGCTCCCGAGCCCCGACGACGCCGAGGAGAAGACCGGCGACGCGTCCGCCGACCCGCGGCTGCTCGACCTGCGCGACGTGAGCCGCGCGCCCGGGCACGGCCCAGCCGCGCCGGGCCGCGCGCTGTGGGAGCACTCCGCGGACCTCTCCGCCGACGGCACGACGCTCGTGACCACGTGGCAGGTCCCCGGGCCGGGCGCCTCGACGCGCAGCACGCTCGTCGCGATCGACACCGCGACGGGCGAGCGCCGCACGCTCGTCGACGAGCCGGGCGCGCAGGTGCACGGCCCGCGCATCTCGCCGGACGGCGCGTGGGTCGCGTTCGTCCGCGAGACCCTCACGACGCCGCAGCAGGCTCCCGAGGAGACGCTCGCGGTCGTGCCGCTGCACGCCCCCGACGGCCGCGCCGGCGCGGACGGCTCGCACGACGACGCGCCCACGACGCGCGCCGAGAACCACGCCACGCCGCGCACGCTCGCCCCCCACTGGGACCGCTGGCCGACGTCGGCGCGCTGGCTCCCCGACGGCTCGGGCCTGCTCGTCACGGCCGACGACGACGGCCGCGGCCCGGTCTTCCTCGTCGCGTTCTCGCCCGCCGGCGGAGAGCACGGGACGGCGGAGAAGGTCACGGCCGACGACGCGACGTTCACGGACGTGCAGGTGTCGCCCGACGGCCGCACGGCGTACGCGCTGCGCACGAGCTACGCCGAGCCGTCGCACCCGGTGCGGGTCGACCTCGGCGCCTTCCTCGACTCGGGCGCCCCGGGCGCGCGCACGCCCGTCCCGGCGACGCCGCTGCAGGGCCCGGTCGCGACGCCGGACCTGCCGGGCACGCTCGTCGAGGTCGAGACCGCGGCGTCCGACGACGTCCGGGTGCGCGCGTGGCTCGCGCTCCCGCACGGCGCGAGCGCCGAGGACCCGGCCCCGCTGCTGCTGTGGATCCACGGCGGCCCGCTCGGCTCGTGGAACGCGTGGAGCTGGCGCTGGAACCCGTGGCTGATGGTCGCGCGCGGGTACGCGGTCCTGCTGCCCGACCCGGCGCTGTCGACGGGCTACGGGCAGGACTTCGTGCAGCGCGGCTGGGGCGCGTGGGGCCAGGCGCCGTACACGGACCTGCTCGCGATCACCGACCACGTCGAGACGCTGCCCGAGGTCGACGCGACCCGGACCGCCGCGATGGGCGGCTCGTTCGGCGGGTACATGGCGAACTGGGTCGCGGGGCACACGGACCGCTTCCGCGCGGTCGTCACGCACGCGAGCCTGTGGGCGCTCGACCAGTTCGGCCCGACGACGGACCACGCGTACTACTGGCAGCGCGAGATGACGCCCGAGATGGCGCTCGAGAACAGCCCGCACCGGTTCGTGCAGGACATCGTCACGCCGATGCTCGTGATCCACGGCGACAAGGACTACCGCGTGCCGATCGGCGAGGGCCTGCGCCTGTGGTACGAGCTCCTCGCGGACTCCGGCCTGCCCGCCGGCCCCGACGGCGAGACGGTGCACCGGTTCCTCTACTTCCCCGACGAGAACCACTGGGTGCTCACGCCCCAGCACGCCAAGGTCTGGTACCAGGTGGTGCTCGCGTTCCTCGCCGAGCACGTGCTCGGCGAGACGCCGGGCGAGGGCGACGCCGCGCTGCCGACGACGCTCGGCTGACCGCGAGGGCCGGCCCGGCGACACGCCGGGCCGGCCCACGGTCCCCGCCGGTCAGGCGACCGCCGGCGGCAGCATCGCGACCGCGACGCGCCAGCGCCGGACGAGGCGGTGGTCGGCGTCGCTGCGCGCGGACTCCCAGGAGCAGCGCTGCGTGGACTCGCGGTGCTCGAGCAGCGCGACGCGGTCGTGCTCGAGCGCCCACAGGAGGGCGGCGCGCACGTCGCAGCGGGCGGGCGCGGCAGGCAGGGTCTCGTGCAGGGTGCGGTGCATGGTCCGTCTGGTCCTCGGGGGCGGTCGTCGCGGGCCCGGTGCCCGCTTCCACCCAACGAGACGGAAGACCTCGCCGTTCGTGACGCGATCGGGGTGAGGAATCTTCACGGATCTGCGTCACGCCGCTGCGGCGGACGGCCGGGGCCGGGGCGGGAGCGCTACCCGGCGGCGCGTGCCGGCCGGGCGGCGGCCGCAGCGATCGCCCCGGCGAGCTCGGCGGGGCGCGAGAACATCGGCCAGTGGCCGGTGGGCACGTCGACGTACGTGAGGTCCGCGACCTCCCCGAGCTCGGTGTGCAGGGGCGGGCCCGGGTGCGCGAGCTCGGCCAGCACCGCCGACGGGATCGACGAGCAGACCACCGTCGCGGGCACCGCGAACCGTGCCGGGTCGGACACCCGGACGGTGCCGCGCGCGACCGGCCCCGGGGTCGGCACCGCGCGCTCGCGGAACCGGGCGAGGGCGGCGTCGTCGAGACCGTCCGTGCTCGACCCCTGCTCCGCGAGCTCCTCCCACGACGGCAGCGGCACCTCGGCCGCGTCCGCCGCGAGGCCCGGGTTCAGCGCCGCGCCGTCGACGAGCGGCCCGGCGTCCACGTAGACGACGTGCCGCACGCGCGCCGGGTCGCGGTCGAGGACCTGCTGCACGACGGGGCCGCCGCCGCTGTGCCCGACGAGCACGACGTCGCCGTCGAGCCCCGCGACGAGGTCCGCGACGGCCGCGACGTGGTCCTCGCGCGTGACCCGGGCCCGGTCGGCCGCGGTGTCGTGCGGGTCCAGGCCGGGGAGCGTCACGGCGTGGGGGACGAGACCTGCGGCCTCGAGGTGCGGCACGACGTCGTCCCACGCCCACGCGCCCAGCCAGAAGCCGGGGACGAGGACGACGTGGACGGGTGTGCCGAGGGGCTGGGACGTGCTCTGCGACGTGGTCATGCCACGACTCTCGCACCGGGTCGGTGACACCTGTCTGTCACCATTGTCGGGACGGGTCGAGGGAGGGGTCGTGAACAGGACCGAACGTCTCTACGCGGTCGCCGAGGAGCTGCGCCGCGCCGGCCGGACCGGCACGACCGGCGCCCGCCTCGCCGCCGCGCTCGAGGTGAGCGAGCGCACGATCAAGCGCGACGTCGCCGCGCTGCAGCAGGCCGGGCTGACCGTCTGGGCGCAGGCGGGCCCGGGCGGCGGCTACGTGCTCGACCCGAGCGCGACCCTGCCCCCCGTGAACTTCTCGCCCGGGCAGGCCGTCGCCGTGGCCGTCGCGCTCGCGACGCTGCCGCCGGGGAGCCCGTTCGCCGTCGACGCGCACGCCGCGCGCGGCAAGGTCTGGGACGCGCTCGGCGCGGGCGACCGCTCGCGGGCCGAGGCGCTCGCGGCCCGCGTGTGGGTGCGCCGGCCGGTCCCGGAGGACGAGCCCGACGCGGAACCCCACGCCGCGGACGACGTGCCGGACGCCGCCCCGGGCGGGGACGTCGTCGGGCGCGCGCGGACGCACCTGGGCGTGCTCCGCGCCGTCGAGCGGTCGCTCGCCGCGTCCCGGGTGCTCGCGATCCGCTACCGCGACGGCCGCGGCGGGGAGACCGTGCGACGGGTCGAGCCGGTGATCCTCGCGCACACCGACGGTCGTTGGTACCTCGTGGCGTGGTGCCGGCTGCGCGAGGGGGTGCGGTGGTTCCGCCTGTCGCGGGTCGTGCGCGCCGACGTCACCGCGGAGACCTACGTGCCGCGCCCCGTCGCGGACGTCGGGGAGCCGCCCGCCGGGGCGTCCGCGGTGGCGGGCTCCGGGAGCCGGCCGAGCACGACGAGCAGCGCGCCCGCCGCGACGCACGGCACGGTCGCGAGCCAGAGCACCGCCGCGCCGTAGCCCGGCACGAGGAGCGGTGCGAGCACGCCGACGAGCGCCCCGACCTGGAGCACCGCGCCGAACACGCCGACGCCGCCGGCGAGCCCGCTCGGCAGCCGGCGGCCGAGCAGCACCGGGCCGAGCGCCTGGAACAGCGCCGCGAAGCCCGCGTAGACGACCTGCGAGAGCACGAGGGCGACGAGCCCGCCCCACGCCGCGGAGAGCACGAACGACGCCGCGGCCAGCCCTGCCGCCGCGACGAGCGCGGGCCGCGCGCGTCCGCCCGGGACGGACGTCGCGACGCGGCGCAGCACGAGGAGCTCGACGACCGCGGTGACGACGAACAGCACGCTCGCCCACGCCTGCGGGTGCCCGTCGGCCACGACGTGCAGCGGCAGGTAGACGAGCCGCAGGCTGTCCGCGCTCTTGAGCAGCACGAGCGCCGCGACGACGAGCGCGAGCCCCCCGAGCGCCGCACCCGCGGCCGGGCCGACGGCCGGCGCGCCCCCGGGAGGGGCGGCGTCGTCCCGGCCGGACGTCGCGTCCCGCCCGGACGCCGGGTCCCGCCCGGACGTCGTGCCGTCGCCGGACGGCGCCGTGCCGGGGTCGAGCGCCGTCGCGGGCCCGGCGCGCCCGGCGAGCGCGGCGGCGGCGAGCGTCGCGGCGGCGCCGAGGAGCACGGGGTCGACCGGCCCCGGCAGCGCGGACGCCGCCCCGTAGGCCGCGACGCCGAGCACGTACCCGACCACGGACAGCGACCGCACCCGCGCGGACAGCGCGGCGTCGTCGGCCGGGGCGAGCCCGCCGGCCTGGATCCGGCGGACGAGCAGGGGCGTCGCCGCGACGAAGAGCATCGACAGGACGCCGCCGAGGTGGACGAGCACGACGTGCGTCGCGCCCACCGCGAGCACGAGCCCGCCGGCCGAGGCGACGAGCAGGGCGGGGAGGACGCCGCGCCGTCCGGCCAGGTCGAGACGCCGCACGGCGAGCACCGAGAACGCGAACGCCGCGAGGGAGTTCGCCGCGAAGAAGACCGCGATCTGCCCCTTCGACAGGCCCGCGGCGTGCAGCGCGAGCGGGTAGCCCGGGGTGATGACGCCCGTCATGACCGCGACGAGCAGCCACGCCCCGCCGAGGCGCGAGCGCGTCAGGAGCGCCACGCGTCCCCCTGCGGGCCGAGCGGCGCGTACTCGACGCGCGACCCCGCGCGGAACGCGTCGACGTCGAGACCGGACCGCGCGACGGCGTCGACGACCCGCACGTGCGCCCCGCGCGCGATCTCGGCGCGCGCGTGCGCGGCGTCGTCGGCGTCGAGCACCGTGAGCGTGGCCCGCGGGGGCGCGAGGGGACCGCCGCCGCGCAGCGTCCGCACGTGCCGGTCCATCGCGAGGAACGAGTCGAGCCACGCGTGCCCGCGCGGCACGTCGGTGCGCTGCGGGTAGTTCTCGACGAGGCGCACGGCCTGCGCCTCCGGGTCGGGGTGCTTGACGAGGAAGACGGCCCGGTTGCGCTGCCACTCGCGCACGCGCGCGGCGTCGAACCGCACCACGTGGTGGTGGTCCCACGTCCAGGCGTGCGTGCTGTGGGCGATGGCGAGACCGTCCCGGTGGGCGCGGTAGCCGAGGTCGGTGTCCTCCAGCCCCCAGCCCTGGTAGTCCTCGTCGAAGCCGCCGAGCGCGCGGTACGCGTCCGCCGGCAGCGACAGGTTGCAGCTGAACTGCAGGTACCAGGCGACGGCGATGCGGGCGTAGTTGTGCGAGAAGACAGCCGTGACGCGCTCGCGCACCTCCGGTCGCCACTCCGCGCCGTCCGCGACGGACCGGTGCCGGCGGTGGCCGTTGAGCAGGAGGCCGGGGACGGCGCGGTGCCAGCGCACGTGGTCCTGGAGCCACCCGGGCGGCGCCTCCTGGTCGGCGTCGACGAGGACGAGGAGCTCACCGCTCGACACGGCGACCCCCGCGTTGCGGGCCGCGGCCCGGTTGCCGGTGCCCTCGCGCCGCACGACGTGCAGCTCCGCGGGCCCCTCGAGGCCGCGCAGGACGTCCGCGACGGGCTCGCGGGAGCCGTCGTCGACGACGACGATCTCGACGGGGACGTCCACGGCCTGCTCCTGCACCGAGCGCACGAGGCGGCGCGCGTCGCGGACCCCGTCGCGGCAGATCGTCACGACCGACACCGACGCCGGGCTCATGCGCGGGCCCCGAGCGCGGCGAGCCGGGCCGTGGCGAGCGCGTGCTCGGCGAGGTCGCGGGCGCCGTCGTGCGCGCCGAGCACCGCGCCGACCGCGGCGGCCCTCGCGCGCAGGGCGTCGTCGGCGAGCAGGCGCCGCACGGTCGGCACGAACCGCGTCGGGACGTCGGCCGGGTCCAGGACCTCCCCGGCTCCGAGCGCGACGGCCCGCCCGGCGTTCCAGCGCTGCTCGTCGTGGCCCGGGAGCGCGAGCAGGGGGCGGCCGAGGGACAGCGCCTCCATGACGCTCGTGTGCCCGCCGTGCGTGACGACGAGGTCCGCTGCGCTCGCCCACAGCATCGGCTCGTCCGTGGTGCGCAGGAGCAGGTCCGCCCGGTGGCCGGCGAGCAGCGCCGGGTCGATGTTCGGTCCCGTGACGAGCACGGTGCGCGCGGGCACGTCGTCCAGGAGGCCCGCTACGGCGCGCAGCGTGGCGAATCCCTGCGCGGTCCCGCCGAGGCTCACGAGGAGGAGCCGCGCGTCGGGGTCGAGGCCGAGGGCCGCCCGCGCGGCGGCGCGACCGGGGACGCCCGCCGGGTCGGCCGCGAGCACCGGCCCGACGTGGCGGATCTCGTCGACCCCGCGCAGCGCGGCGACGGCGAGCGGGTCGTGCACGGCGGCGAGCGGCTCGAAGACCGACCGGTCGGGCACGTAGACGACGTCGCCCAGGAGCCGGTCCGCGACGTCGCCCGGCACGCCGAGGCGGCGCAGCGCGGGCCGCACCTCGCGCACGACGTCGGGGAACGGGTGGGAGAAGAACCCCGTGTTGACGACCGTCGCGGAGCGCACGCCCTCGAGCCGCGCCGACACGGGTCCCGTCACGCGGAAGTCGGCGAGCACGAGGTCGGCGCCCACGTCGCGCACGAGCGCGCGCTCCTCGGCCAGCGCGACGCGCAGGTACTCCTCGTCCGCGAGCCGCAGCGGCGGCCTCGCGGCGTCCGGGCGGGGCGCCCTCGCGCCGTCGGGCGTGGGGGCGTCGGGCACGGGCGGGAGGGGAGGCAGCTCGGTGAGCGGCGCGGTGGGGATCCCGCGCGCCGCGGGCCAGCGCAGGGCGTCGGCGGCCGCCCCGACGACCACCTCGGCACCGCGGTCGACGAGCTCCGTGGCGATGCGCGTGCAGCGCACCACGTGCCCGAGGCCGTGGTAGAAGGGCAGGATCACGACGCGCACGGACGCTCCTTCGCGACTCGGTCCGGACGGCGGCCCCTCCCGCCGCCCGGGTGCGTGGACTGACGGTCAGGCGAGCACGCCGCCGCGGAACCACGCGGTGGCGCCCCGGTCGACGATGACGGTGCCGCGCGGCCCGGCGGCCGCGACGGCGTTGACCCACAGCTCCTCGAGCCGCGCCCGCGCCGCGGCGACGCCCTCGTCGCGGGCGAGGAGCGCGAGGAGCTTCGTGGTGCCCGAGACGGTGTAGGCGCCGAGCTCCACGCGCGCGGCCCGCGCGAGGAACCCGGGGACGTCGGCCCGCACGCGCGCCACGGCCGCGAGCAGGTCGGGGTCGCCCCCGAGCACGCGCGCCGTGGCCGGGTCGTCGAGGAACGCCGTGAGCGCGTCCGCGGACTCCAGCAGCCGGCGCGTCTCGACGACGACGTGGAAGTTCTCGATGGGCTTGGTCACCGGGACGTCGGTGCCCGCGTCGATGTCGAGCACCGTCCACACGAGCATGTCGCGCAGGTTGCCGGGCCAGATCTTCTGGTTCGTCGTCGGGTGGTTGCCGGAGCCGGCGTACGCGGCGCTCGTCTCGCTGTTGGTGGAGAAGGAGTAGACGCGGAGCCCGTCGTGCGCGACGGCTCGCGTCACCTCGACCTCGCGCGCGACCCGGCCGAGCGTGACGACGCCGGTCGCGCCCGCGCGGTGCACCACGGCGGCGAGGTCGTGCAGGAGATCGAGCGTCGCGGCGCCGTCGGGCCGGCCGTCGGCGCCGAGCCCCCACTGGCCGACGCGGTCGAGCGCGATGCTGAACGGGTCCACGACGAGCTCGAGCCCCCGGTCGCGCGCGGCGTGCGCGAGCCCGGCCACCGCACCGACCCACGACTCGCGCCGCCGCGACCACGCGCCGAGGTCGGCGACGGTGTCGTCGAGGAGCCGCACGACGACGCCTCGCAGCCCGAGCGCGGCGACCTCGGACAGGCGCGCGCTCGCCGCCGCCGTCCCCAGCCGCTCGTAGCCCGGGATGCCCGTGCCGGGCCGCGCGTCGCGCGCGTCGAGACGCAGGTCGACGTCGAGCGGCTGGAGGAACGTCCCGGGCGCGATCGTCACGTCGCGCGCCTCCGTCAGTCGCCGCGACATGCCCGCGGCCCGCATCGTGGCAGACGTCTTCATCTGTCCTCCCCCCAGAGTGGTCGTCACGCTAGAGGGGGCGTGGGAGCGCTGCCACAGATATCCGCATGCTGGACACCACGGTGTCCAGGCCGGCGGGGTCCAGTCCGCGGGGGAGGACGCGGCGGCACCGCGCGGCGGCCCGCGCCGGCGCCGCGCGGGAGGCGTCAGGCCGCGGGGACCGCTTCGACGAGCCGCGACGCGAGCACGGGCAGCAGCTCGCTCTCGCGCGTGCGGCGCGCGGCGTCCTCGTCGTCGGAGGCGGTGAGGAACGCGTCGCGCGCGAGGCTCGTGTACGCCCCGACGAGGAGGCGCGTCGCGACGGCGGGGTCCACGACGAAGCGCAGGCCGGCGTGCTCGAGGACGCGCTCGAGGATCGCGGCGAGCTCCGCGCAGAACGACTCCTCCTGCGCCGCGTGGCGCCGGGCGACGCGCGGGTCGCGCAGCGCGAGGAGCTCGAGCTCGGCGCTCATGAGGTGCCAGCGCCGCTCGTCGTGCGAGTCGGCCATGACCGCGGCGATGACGGGCGCGAGCGCGTCCGGGCTGAGGCGGCCGTCCTCGAGCGGGTGCTCCGGCAGGAACCGTGCCGCCGCCTCCAGGTTGGCGATGCGCACGCGGACCTCGCGGTCCGCGAGGGCGAGGAACAGCTCCTCCTTGGACTCGAAGTTCGAGTAGAACGCGCCCCGCGTGAACCCGGCGGCCTCGCAGACCGCCTCGATCGACGTCCCGTTGATCCCGTGCTCCGCGAACTTCTCGTACGCGGCGTCGAGCAGGCGCTCGCGCGTGCGCTCGCGGCGCGGCGAGACCCGCGGCGCGTCGGCGCCCGCGGCGACGGGGTCCTCGGTCGTCAGCTCGGTGGTCACGGCGGTCAATGCTCCCACGGGTGTCGGGTGCGTCCGGAGCGCCCCTGCGGCGCGCGGTTTGCGGATACGCCATTGTATCGAATACGTTCCCGTATCGGATACAGCGGCGTATCCTCAGAATTCTCCCGCCCGACCCTGGAGGCCGCGTGTCCTCGGTGCTCTACTCCCTCGGCCGCTGGGCCGTCCGCGCCCGACGCCTCGTCCTCGTGGCGTGGGTCGGGATCCTCGTGCTGATCGGCGGGCTCGCCGGCCTCGTGCAGCAGGGCCTCGACGACTCCGTGACCATCCCCGGCACCGAGTCCCAGGCCGCTCTCGACCGCCTCGCCACCACGTTCCCCCAGGTCAGCGGCGCGAGCGCGCAGGTGATCGTCGTCGCCCCCGACGGCTCGACCATCGACGACGACGCCGTGCGCGGCCCGATCGAGGACGCCGTCGACGCGATCGGCGACATCCCGCACGTCGAGGGCGTCACGTCGCCCTACGACGACACCGCGACCGCGTCGGTGAGCGACGACAACACCGCGACCCTCCTGACCATCCAGCTCGACGAGGGCCAGAGCGAGGTCGGCGACGACACCAAGGACGCGCTCGGCGCCGCCTCCGCCGACCTCGCCGCCGCCCTGCCCGACGGCGCGCAGGCGTCCCTCGGCGGGCAGCTCTTCAGCACCGAGTTCCCCACCCTCACCGTCACCGAGGCGCTCGGCCTCCTCGTCGCCCTCGTCGTCCTCGTCATCACCTTCGGCTCGTTCGTCGCCGCCGGCCTGCCCCTGCTCAACGCCGTCATCGGCGTCGGCGTGAGCATGGGCCTCCTGTTCGCCGCGACCGCCGTCGCGCAGATCAACTCCACGACGCCCATGCTGGCCGTGATGCTCGGTCTCGCCGTCGGCATCGACTACGCCCTCTTCATCGTGTCCCGCCACCGCGACGAGCTCGCCACCGGCCTGCCCGTCGACGAGGCCGCAGCCCGCTCCGTCGCGACCGGCGGCTCCGCCGTGATCTTCGCCGGCCTCACCGTGATGATCGCGCTCGTCGGCCTCGGCGTCGCCGGCATCCCGTTCCTCACCACCATGGGCGTCGCGGCCGCCGTCGGCGTGGGCCTCGCCGTGCTCGTCTCCATCACGCTCCTCCCGGCCATGCTGGGATTCGCGGGCGAACGCCTGCGCCCCAAGGCCCCCCGCGCCCGGCGCTCCCGCCGCGGTCGCCGTGCCGCTGCCGGGTCGGGCGCGTCGGGATCGGGGTCGGGGACGGCGGCGGAGGGGGCGTCGGCGCTCGGGCTACCATCCGCACCGCTCGTCCCTCGCGGTGCTCCCGCCAGGCCCACCACGCCCTTCGCCACCGACGCCCCCTCCACCACCTCCGCGCCCGGCTCGCCCACGGCGTCGGGCACCACGGCGCCCGACGGCGACGGCTCGCCCCGAGCGTCCGGCTCGCCCACGGCGTCGGGCACCACGGCGCCCGACGGCGACGGCTCGCCCCGAGCGTCCGGCTCGCCCGGGTCGTCTCTCGCGGCGGCCGACGGCGACGGCTCGCCTCGCGAGGTCGGGGCACCGGGGCGGCACGGCCTGGCCGGCGTCGCGGCGTCGTCGACGACGGACGGGAGCCCGCGCGTCCACACGCAGGTCGCCCCGGGGCCGGCCGCCGCACCCGGGCGAGCCGCCGGCGGAGCGGACGGGGCGGCGTCGGATGCGAAGGGCGTCAGAGCCGCGCGCGAGAACGACGGCCGACCGCACGAGGTGACGGCGCGGCAGCCCGAGCACCGAGGCCGCACCGACCGCGGGCCCGAGCACGTCGGACCGAGCGGCGACGGAACGACGACCGTCGAGCACCACAACCGGTTCTTCGCGGGCTGGGTGCGCACCGTGACGCGCGTGCCGCTGCTGACGCTGCTCGTCGGGCTCGCGGCGCTCGTGCTGCTGACGATCCCGGCGAAGGACCTGCGGCTCGCGCTGCCGGACGCCGGGACGCTGCCGGAGGACAACCAGGCGCGCGTCACGTACGACCTCGTGTCGGAGCACTTCGGGCCGGGCTACAACGGGCCGCTCATCGTCACGGGGACGATCGTCACGTCGACGGACCCCGTGGGGCTCATGGACGACCTGGCGGACGAGATCCGGGGGCTGGACGGGGTCGCCGACGTGCCGCTCGCGACGCCCAACATGAGCGCGGACACGGGGATCGTGCAGGTGGTCCCGACGGGGGCGCCGGACTCGCAGGAGACGAAGGACCTCGTCACGGAGATCCGGTCGCTGCACGACCACTTCCTCGACGAGTACGGGGTGGACCTCGCCGTCACGGGGTTCACGGCGGTCGGGATCGACGTGTCGGACAAGCTGGGGGCCGCGCTGCTGCCGTTCGCGCTCGTGGTCGTCGGGCTCTCGCTCGTGCTGCTGACGATGGTGTTCCGTTCGATCTGGGTGCCGGTGAAGGCGACGGTCGGCTACCTGTTCTCGGTGGGTGCGGCGTTCGGCGTCGTGACGCTGGTGTTCGAGCACGGGTTCCTCGCCGAGGCGCTGCACGTCACGCGGCTCGGCCCGGTCATCAGCTTCATGCCGATCGTGCTCATGGGCGTCCTGTTCGGGCTCGCGATGGACTACGAGGTGTTCCTCGTGTCGCGCATCCGCGAGGACTACGTGCACTCGGGCAGGGCGCGCGCGTCGATCTCGACGGGCTTCCAGGCGTCGGCGAAGGTCGTCACGGCGGCGGCGGTCATCATGTTCGCGGTGTTCGTTGCCTTCGTGCCCGAGGGGGACATGAGCCTCAAACCGATCGCGCTCGGGCTCGCGGTGGGCGTCCTGGTGGACGCGTTCGTCGTGCGCATGACCCTCGTGCCCGCGGTGCTCGCGCTGCTGGGGGACCGCGCGTGGCACATGCCGGCGTGGCTCGACCGCGTGCTGCCGTCGTTCGACGTCGAGGGGGAGGGGCTGTCGCGCGAGCTCGCGCTGCGCGACTGGCCCGAGCCCGGGGCGACGGACGCGGTCGTCGCGCACGGCCTGCAGGTCGCGGGCGCGCACGGTCCGCTCGCCGCGCCGGTCACGGTGCGCGTGCCGGACGGCGGGACGCTCGTCGTGCACGGCGCGTCGCCGGCGGCGGTGTCCGGGGTCGCGCTCGCGCTCGCCGGTCGTCTCAAGCCGTCCGCGGGCGCGCTGAAGGTCACGGGGCTCGTGCTGCCCGAGCGCGCGATGAGCGTGCGGCGCCGGGTCGCCGTCGTCGACCTGGCCGCGGACGTCGCGGCGCTGCCCGGGGACGCGCCCGCCCCGGCGGCGCACCGCACGCACGCCGCGGCGTCCGTCGACGCGGTCCTGGCGGAGTCGCCGCGCGTCCTCGTGGTGGTCGGGACCGACGCGGTCTCCGCGCCGGGGGAGCGGGCCGCGCTGGCCGAGGCCCTGGGCCGCGGGACGGCGGGTGGGACGGCCGTCGTCCTCGGCTCGGTCGGACCGTTCCCGTCCGACCTCGCCCCACCCGGGTCGCAGGTGCTCGACCTGCAGGCGCCCGCTCCCGCGTCGTCCGTGTCGACGGCCCCGACCGAGATGGAGGTGCACGCATGAGCGCCCCCGCACTGCGCCCGGCCACGCGCGCCCAGGGCGCGCGACGGGTCTGGACCGTCGTCGCCGCCGTCGCCCTGCCGCTCGTCGTGCTCGGCCTGCTGCTGTGGGCCCTGTGGAACCCGCAGGAGCGGCTCGACACGGTCCAGGCGGCGATCGTCAACCACGACGAGCCCGTCGAGGTCGACGGCCAGACCGTCCCGCTCGGCCGCCAGCTCACGGCCGGGCTCGTGAGCGGCGGCGCGGCGTCCACGGACACCGGGCCGGTCGCCGTCCAGTCCGCGGCGGGCACGACGAACTACGACTGGGTCATCACCGACTCCGACGACGCGTCCGCGGGGCTCGCCGACGGCACGTACGCGGCCGTCGTGACGATCCCGGAGAACTTCTCGGCCGCCGCCACCTCGTTCGGCGGCGACGACCCGTCGGCCGCGACCCAGGCCACGCTCACCGTCGACACCGCGCCGGGAGGTCGCGTCGTGGACGAGGCGCTCGCGCGCATCGTCACGACCACCGCGACCACGGTGCTCGGGCAGACCCTCACGGAGAACTACGTCGACGGCGTGCTCGTCGGGTTCACGACGCTGAACGACCAGCTCGGCGAGGCCGCCGACGGCGCGACGCAGCTCGCCGACGGCGCCTCCGACGCGAGCGACGGGGCGGACCAGCTCGCCGACGGCGCCGACCAGGTCGCCGACGGCGCGGGCGAGCTCGCGTCGGGCGTCGGCGAGCTCGACTCCGGGGCGGACCAGCTCGCCTCGGGCGCGGGGCAGCTCGCGTCCGGCGCGGACGGCGTGGCGTCGGGCACCGCGCAGAGCGCGGCGGGCGCGGACGGGATCGCGGGCGGCGTCGAGGACCTCGCGACGGGGACCCAGGGCCTCGCGACGGGTGCCCGCGACCTCGCCGACGGTCTGGGGCGGCTCGACGCCGGGCTGCAGCCCGGCGCGAGCAGCCCGGGTCTCGTCGCGGCCACGCAGCAGCTCGCGACCGGGTCCGCGGGGGTCGCGGACGGCGTCTCCCAGCTCGTGGACCAGCTCACCGGGGCCGGCCAGACGGCCGAGGAGGTGCTCGACCAGCTCGCGGCCGCGCTCGGCTGCGACGGGTCCGCGGGCGGCCTGCTCGGCCAGCTCCCGCCGGAGGTCGTCGAGCAGATCCCGCCCGACGTGCTCCAGGAGATCGAGGAGGGTCTCGCCGCGCAGAGCGAGGACCTGTGCGCGGACATCGAGGCCGCCCAGGAGCAGCTCGCGGGCCAGCTCGCGGGTCTGGGCCAGCTCGACGACGCCGCGCAGCAGGTCGCCGCGGGCAACGCGGCGCTCGCGGAGCAGGCGCCGGGGATCGTCGGCGCGGTCGACCAGCTGAGCTCTGGCGCCGACGCGCTCGCGGGCGGCGTCGAGGAGACGGCTGCCGGGGCGGGCGACCTCGCCGGCGGCGCGCGCGGCCTCGCGACCGGGCTCGGGCAGCTCAGCGCGGGTGCCGACGGTCTCGCGACCGGCGCGGACACGCTCGCCTCGGGCACCGCGGGCCTGGCGGACGGCGTGGGGCAGCTCGCCACGGGCGCCGACCAGCTCGCCACGGGGACCGACGGCCTGGCGACGGGCGCGACCGACCTCGCGGGCGGCGTCGGGCAGCTCGCGAGCGGGACGTCGGACCTGGCTGACGGGCTCGGCGAGGCCACCGACCAGATCCCCTCGTACACGGACGACGAGGCGCAGCACCTCGCGTCCGTCGTGGCGAACCCGGTCGAGTCACCGGGCACGGACGGTCTCGGCACCGGGTCGACCGGCCCGCTGTTCGCCGTCCTCGCGCTGTGGCTCGGCGCGCTCGCGCTGTTCGTCGCGTTCCCGCCCGTGCCCGCGCAGCTCGTGGGCTCGACGCTCTCCGCGGGCCGCCTCGCGCTCCGGGCGCTCGCGCTGCCCGTGGCCGTCGGGGCGGCGACCGGAGCGGTCGTGGGCGGCGTGCTCGCCGGCGTGGAGGGCGCGAGCGTCGGCGGCTGGTGCGGGCTGGTCGCGGTCGGCGTGCTCTCGTCGGTCACGTTCGTGCTGCTCAACCAGGCGCTCGCGGCGCTGCTCGGCAACGTCGGGCGCGCGCTGAGCCTGCTCGTGGCCGTGCTGCTCGTCGCGACGGGGATCGTCGCGACGGTACCGGCCGCGCTCGTCGGGCTGCGCGACCTGCTGCCCGTCGGCTCGGCGCTCGGCGCGTTCACCGCCATCGTCGACCCGGGTGCGGTCGGCGGCGCGGGCGACGTCGTCGCGCTCGTCCTTTGGGCGCTCGCGTCGTTCGCCGTGACGACCCTGGTCGTCGCGCGGCGCCGCACCGTCCGGGTCGAGCAGCTCCTGCGGGCCTGACGCGGGGGCTGGTCCCCGCCGCCGCGCGTCGGCATGATGTGCCGCATGGTGCACGACGACGCGCGGCGACGGTCCCCGCGGCCCCGCACGGTGACCCGCTGGTCGAGGGCCGCGGCGCTCGTGCTCGCGGTGGTGGGGGTGGCGGAGCTCGTCGCCTGGGCGAACCGGTGGTACGTCGCGGAGATGTTCGCTCGCTCTGCGGCGAGCGCCGCCGACTGGGCGTGGGCCGCCGACCGCCTGCGCGTGGCCCACGCGACGCTGCTCACCGCCGTGGTCGTCCTCGCCGTCGCCGCCGTGCTCGGCGGTGTCGCGGCGCGCGCCGGGCGTCGTCCTGACGCGCGTGCACGGGCGTCGGCGGTCGACGCGACCTGACCGGCGCGCCGCGCGGCGCGTGTGGGCGGCGCGCGCCAGACTCTCCGCAGGCCGAGAGGGGACGGTGCACGTGGACCAGCAGCAGGCACGGGAGATCAAGACGCAGCTCGCCGACTACGCGCGCGAGCTCGCGGAGCGCACGGGCGCGGTCGTCGAGGCGAGCGCGGCGCCCGACGACGCCGCGCGCCTCGTGCGGTCCCCGACGCTCGCGCTGGGCCTGGCACCGCGCGAGGGAGGCGGCTACGCCATCGCGGTGCGCTACCGGCTGGGGGTCCCGGCCGCGCGGAGCATCGCGCGCAAGGTCGCGTCGGAGGCCGGGGAGACGGTCGACGTGCGGCGCACCGGCCGGATCCGGCCGCTCGCGGGTGCGGGCGACGGTCCCGGGCTGAGACCGCCGGTCGTCACCGCGCAGGCCGCGGGCGAGACCGACCGGGTGCGCCCGCTGCGGCCCGGTGTGTCCGTCGCGCACGTCGACGTCACGGCGGGCACGCTCGGCGCGTTCGTCCGGTCCGTGACGCCGGTGGAGGGGGCGCCCGACGGCGCCGTCTACGCCCTGTCCAACTGGCACGTGCTGGCGGGGTCGCCGTCGGCGCGGGTCGGGGACGTCGTCGTGCAGCCAGGCCCGGCGGACGGCGGCAGTGCGCCCGACGACCGGGTCGGCACGCTCGCGCGCGTCGTGCCGCTCGCCGCGGGCGAGACCCAGACCGTCGACGCCGCGATCGCGCTCCTCGACGACGCGACGGTCGACGCCGGCTATCCGGTGGGAGCGGTCACGACGACGGCCCGTGCCGAGGGCGGCGAGCTCGTCGGCAAGGTCGGGCGCACGACCTCCGTGACCGCGGGACGGGTCACCGCGATCGAGCTCGACGACGTCGTCGTCGGGTACGGCGACGAGCTCGGCGCCCTGCGGTTCGACGACCAGATCGAGGTCGAGTCCACGGGCACCGGACCGTTCTCGCGCGGCGGCGACTCGGGCTCGCTCGTCTACCGCGAGGACGGCGTCGCCCTGGGCCTGCTGTTCGCCGGCTCCGAGACCGGCGGCACGAACGGCACCGGCCTGACGTACTGCAACGCCATCGACACCGTCCTCGACCGCCTCGGCGTGACCCTCCTCGGCTGACCTCCGCCGCGGGTGAGCCCTGGTCGCCGGTCCTCCGACGTGTGACCGCGGCGATCCACCGCTCTCGACGCACCGCCGGTCCGGGCGGACAATGAGGCGAGGAGGTGGTGCGCCGTGGCGACGCTCGAACGAGCCCGCGAGGCCAAGGCGCTGCTGCGCGACGAGCTCGCCGGTCTCGACGGCGTGGCCGGGGTCGGTCTGTCGCGCGCGAGCGGCCCGACGGAGGACTGGGTGCTGCGCGTCAACGTCGCCTCCGAGGACGTCGACGTACCCCCGAGCGTCGAGGGCGTCGCCGTCGAGGTGCGCGTCGTCGGGACGATCACGCCGAGCACCCCCGGCGGCTGACCGCCCTCAGAGGCACGCGGCCCCTGACGAGCCGTTCGCCATCCCGGCGCGACGCCGTCGGATCGACGCGCCATGCCGTCGGGGGACAATGTCGACGTGAGCACGACCTCCTCCCGCCTTCCCCGTGTCCGCGCGTCCGAGCTCGTCGGCCGCGGCTGGCTCAACACCGGCGGGCGCGACGTCACGCTCGCGGACCTGCGCGGGAAGGTCGTCGTCCTGGACTTCTGGACCTTCTGCTGCATCAACTGCTTGCACGTGCTCGACGAGCTGCGCGAGCTCGAGGAGGCGCACCGCGACGAGCTGGTGATCGTCGGGGTGCACTCGCCGAAGTTCGAGCACGAGGCCGACCCGGCCGCGCTCGCGGCGGCGGTCGAGCGGTACGAGGTGCACCACCCGGTCCTCGACGACCCCGAGCTCGTCACGTGGTCCGCGTACACCGCGCGCGCCTGGCCGACCCTGGTCGTCATCGACCCGGAGGGCTACGTCGTCGCGCAGATGGCGGGCGAGGGGCACGCGTCCGCGATCGCGGCCCTCGTCGAGGATCTCGTCGCCGAGCACGACGCGAAGGGCACGCTGCACCGTGGCGACGGCCCCTACGTGCCGCCGGCCCCGACGTCCGGCACGCTGCGCTTCCCGGCCAAGGCCGTCGCGCTGCCGGGCGGCAACCTCCTCGTCGCCGACGCCGGCCACCACTCGCTCGCCGAGCTCGCCCCGGACGCCGAGACGCTCGTGCGCCGCATCGGGTCGGGCGAGCGCGGCCTCGTGGACGGCGGCCCCGACGACGCGCGGTTCAGCGAGCCCGACGGCCTGTGCCTCGTGCCGGACGAGCTGCGGCCGTGGCTCGGGTACGACGTGCTCGTCGCCGACACCGTGAACCACGCGCTGCGCGGCGTGCGGCTGTCGGACGGCGCGGTGACGACCGTCGCCGGCACGGGCGAGCAGTTCATGGTCGGGGGCGTCGAGAACGCGACGGGACCGGAGGGCGTCGTCGGCCCGTACGTCGCCGAGCACGCGTACGGTCCGCGCGCCGTGCGGCTCTCGTCGCCGTGGGACGTCGCGTGGTCGCCGGAGCTCGCGGCGTTCGTCGTGGCGATGGCGGGCAACCACACGCTGTGGGCGTTCGACGACAAGGAGGGCTCGATCCGGCTGCTCGCGGGGACGATGAACGAGGGCCTCGAGGACGGGCCGGGGGAGTCGGCGTGGTTCGCGCAGCCGTCGGGGCTCGCGCGCGGCGCGGACGGCGCGCTCTGGGTCGCGGACTCCGAGACGTCGGCGCTGCGGCGCGTCGAGGCCACGGATGCTGGACGGGTCGAGGTGCGGACCGCCGTCGGGCAGGGGCTGTTCGACTTCGGGCACCGTGACGGCCCGACCGACCAGGCGCTGCTCCAGCACCCGCTCGGCGTCGCGGTGCTGCCCGACGGGAGCGTCGTCGTGGCCGACACCTACGACGGCGCGGTCCGCCGCGTCGTGCTCGACGACGGCGCAGCGGGGACGGACGTCGGCGACGACGCGTCCGGGACGCGCCTGCCCGGCGAGGTGACGACCCTCGCGACGGGACTCGCCGAGCCGAGCGACGTGCTCGTGCAGGTCGTCGACGTCCCCGGCGAGCCGCCCGCGGTGCACCTGCTCGTCGTCGAGTCGGCGGCGCACCGGATCACGCGCGTCGCGCTGCCGGCGGACCTCGCGGGCGAGGTGCTCGACGGCGGCGCGCACCGCACGCAGCGGCCCGTCACCGACGTCGCGGCAGGGGCGCTGCGGCTCGACGTGCCGTTCGTGCCCGCGCCCGGCCAGAAGCTCGACGACCGGTTCGGTCCGTCGACGGAGCTGCGCGTGAGCTCGACCCCGGCGGACCTGCTGCTGGCGGGGGCGGGCACGGGGACGGACCTGGGGCGCGACCTCGTCGTCAACCCGGAGGTGACGGAGGGCGTGCTGCACGTGACGGCGCGCGCGGCGTCGTGCGACGTCGTTCCGCTCGGCCCGGACGGCGAGCCCGACCCCGACGTGTTCCCCGCGTGCCACCTCGCCCAGCAGGACTGGGGCGTGCCGGTGCGCGTCGTCCGCGACGGCGCCGACGCGACCCTGGTCCTCCCGCTGCGCGGCTGAGGCGCCGCCCGCCCGGGGTCAGCCCCAGGTGAGCAGCTCCTCGCCGTGCGCGGCCCACGCGCCGGTCTCGGCGAGGGGGGTGACGGCGTCGGGCGCGGCCTCGAGCGCGACGACCGGGCAGACGGCCGAGCGCCCGCCCGCGCGCACGGCGGCGGGGTCCCACGAGACGAGCACGGTCCCGCGCTCGACGTGGTCGCCCTGCGCGACGTGGGTCGTGAACCCCTCGCCGCCGAGCCTCACGGTGTCGATGCCGAGGTGCACGAGCACCGCGCGCCCGTCGTCGTGCTGCACGACGAACGCGTGCGGGTGCAGCTTGACGACCGTGCCCGTGATGGGCGCGACGGCGACGCCGCCCTGCGCGTCGTCGGGCTCGACGGCGAGCCCGGGTCCGACGAGGCCCGCGGAGAACACGGGGTCGTCGACCTCGCTCACGTCGACGACGGTCCCGGTCACGGGCACGAGGACGGTCAGCGGCGCGGCCATCAGCGCAGGTCCTCGATGTCGGTGGCGAGCGTGTCGGCCTCGGGACCGACGATCACCTGGATCGCGTCGCCCGACCGCACGACGGCGATCGCGCCGGCCGCGGTGAGGGCCGCGTCGTCGACGAGCGCCGGGTCCTCGACCTCGACGCGCAGCCGCGTGATGCACGGCTCGAGGTCGAGGACGTTCGCGTCGCCGCCGAGGGCGCGCAGGATCAGTTCTGCCTTGCTCACGGGAGTGCTCCTCGTGGTCCGGTCCGGCCGCTGCCGGGCGTGCGGGTGACCCCGGCGCGAGGCCGGGCTGGGTGGGGGGCGACGTCACATGAGGTCGGCGAGGTCGGACGCGATCGTGTCGACCTGCGGGCCGACGACGACCTGGACCACGCGTCCGTTGACCATCACGCCGAACGCGCCCGCGCGGCGCAGCGCGGCGGCGTCGACGAGCGACGGGTCCTTGACGAGCGATCTCAGGCGGGTGGTGCACGGGTCGATCTCGTCGATGTTCTCCACGCCTCCGAGCCCGGCGAGGATCGTCGCGGCGCGCTCGGCGTCGGACAGGGTCATCGGTCCTTTCCCTTCAGTCGGCGGTGCCGGCGTCGGCCGTCGTCGGCGCGGTGGCGGGCGGGACGTCGTCGTCCGGCGGGGTGGGACGCGGGCGCGGGACGAGCGTGGGGCGCGCCTCGCGGAGCGGGACGAACACGCTGTAGCGGTCGCCGCGGTAGCTGGAGCGCGAGTACATGAGCGGCTCGTCGCCCGCGAACGTGCGGCGCACCGTGCGCATGACGGCGCGCGACCCGCGCATCTCCAGGAGCGTGAGCTCCTGGGCGGTCGCGTCGGACGCGGTGATGGTGTCCTCGCCCCACGTCGGGGCGAGGCCGCGTGCGCGCAGCGCGCCGTACAGGCTCTCGGGGACGCCGTCGTCGAGCAGGTCGGGGGCGAGGTCCTGGGGGATCCACGCCTCCTCGACGCTCATGGGCGCGCCGTCAGCGGAGCGCAGGCGCACGACGTGGTGCATGGGCGCGCCGACCGGGCGGCCCAGCGCCTCGGCGACGGACGCGGGCGCCGGCGCGACGCCGGTCTCGAGCACGCGCGCGCCGGGCTCCATGCCGCGCCGTCGCGCCTCCTCGCCGAACGTCGTGAGGCGCATCTCGAAGTCGGCGCGCGGCGGGGCGACGAACGTGCCCCGGCCCTGCGCGCGCTCCAGGACCCCCTCGGTCACGAGCGCGTCGATGGCCTGGCGCACCGTCATGCGCGAGACGGCGAACGTCTCGGTGAGGGTGCGCTCGGACGGGATCGCGTCCCCGACCTCGAGCTCGGTCGTCACGAGGTCGGCGAGGTACGCCCGTACGGCGAGGTACTTGTGCTCACCGCCCTGTGCCCGTGACCTGCTCATCGTCGCGCGTCGTCCTCGTCCGTCGGTCGCCTCGTGCACCCGGGCATTGTCCCGTCCGCCGTCGGCGAGCCGACGGAGGCCGTGGACGACGCCCGTGTGGCCCCGGTCACTCCCGGGGGTTGACACATCATGAGGTCTAGACCACTCTTCCTGCAAGTGGTCCAGACAACTGGACGGCAACGACGCCCGCGCGACGCCGCGCCCTCGCCGCCGCACCCACGCCCGGCCTGGCCCCAGGCCGCTCCACCCCAGAGGAGAACCACATGACCACCGTCGCGGAACCGACGAGGACGAAGAAGGGGATCCCCGGCTTCGCCCAGCTGCAGCGCATCGGGCGCTCCCTCATGCTGCCCATCGCGTCCCTGCCCGCGGCCGCGCTGCTGCTGCGGCTCGGCCAGCCGGACATGCTCGGCGCCGAGGGCGTCGCGGGCACGTTCGCCTGGATGCAGCCCGTCGCGGACGTCCTCGGTGCCGCCGGCAACGCGCTCTTCAGCAACCTGCCGATCATCTTCGCCCTCGGCGTCGCCGTCGGGTACGCGAAGAAGGCGGACGGGACGACGGGCCTCGCCGCGCTCATCGGCTACCTGGTCTTCGCGGGCGTGAGCGACTCGCTCTCCCCGTACGTGCTCGGCGAGGCCGCCGAGGGCGAGACGCAGGCGCTCATCAACTACGGCGTGCTCGGCGGCATCGTCATCGGCCTCACCGCCGCGCTGCTCTACCAGAAGTACTACCGGATCAAGCTGCCCGCCTACCTCGCGTTCTTCGGCGGGCGCCGCTTCGTGCCGATCGTCACCGCGGGCGCCGCGGTCCTCATCGCCGTGGTCGGCGCGCTCGTCTACCCCGCGTTCGACTGGCTCATCAACGACCAGATCGGCGGCTTCGTCACGGGCTCGACCGTCGTGGGCGCGTTCGTCTTCGGCACGCTGAACCGCCTGCTCGTCCCGCTCGGCCTGCACCACCTGCTCAACTCGCTGCCCTGGTTCCAGTTCGGCAGCTACACCGCCCCCGACGGCACGGTCGCGAACGGCGACATCTTCCGCTTCCTCGCGGGCGACCCGACCGCGGGCACGTTCCTCACCGGCTTCTTCCCCATCATGATGTTCGCCCTGCCGGCTGCGGCCCTCGCGATCGTCCACACCGCGAAGCCGCAGCACCGCAAGGTCGTCGCGGGCATCATGGGCTCCGCCGCGCTCGTCTCGTTCGTCACCGGCGTCACCGAGCCCCTCGAGTTCGCGTTCCTCTACGTCGCCTACCCGCTCTACGTGATCCACGCGGTCCTCACGGGCACGTCGCTCGCGCTCGTCAACGCGCTCGGCATCCGCGACGGGTTCGGCTTCTCGGCCGGGGTCATCGACTACCTGCTGAACTTCCGCATCGCCGAGATGCCGCTCCTGCTCATCCCCATCGGCATCGGGTACGGCGTGCTCTACTACGTCCTCTTCCGGTTCGTCATCACGCGCTGGAACCTGCGCACGCCGGGTCGCGAGGACGACGAGCCGACCGACGCGACCGTCGACGAGCCGGCGGCCCCGGCCGCCCGCACGACCGACGCCTCCGCCTCCGCCTCGGCCGCAGCGCCCGCCGCGGACGACGACCGGCGCGAGCGCGTCCCCGAGACCGCCTCCCGCGGGTCCGCGTCCGACGCGGGCGCCGGGAGCGACGGGTGACGGTCGCCGACGCCACGGCCGCGTCCACGGCCGCGTCCTCGGCCGCCCCGGGGCTGACCGGCGTGCCGGTCAGCCCCGGGCGGGTCGCGGGCGTCGTCGCGACGATGCCGGCCCCCGTGCCCGAGCCGCGGGCGGAGCGCCTGCCCGCCGGGGCCGACGTCGGGCTCGCCGTGACGCAGGTGCTCGCCGCCGTGACGACGGTGCAGGAGGACCTCACCGCGCGCTCCGCGCGCGCGGAGGGGACCGCGGCGGAGGTGCTCGCCGTGACGGCCGCGATGGCCGCCGACCCCGCGCTCGCCCGGGACGCGGTGGGTCTCGTCCGGGAGCACGGCGCGGTCCCGGCACGCGCCGCGTGGGAGGCGGGCACGCGCGCCGCGGAGCGCCTCGAGGCGGTCGGGGGCCTGCTCGGCGAGCGCGCGCGCGACGTGCGCGACGTGCGTGACCGCATCGTCGCGACGCTGCTCGGCCTGCCGGTGCCGGGCGTGCCCGACCCGGGCCGGCCGTTCGTGCTCGTCGCCGACGACCTCGCGCCCGCCGACACCGCGCAGCTCGACCCGGACCGCGTGCTCGCGGTCGTCACGCGCGGCGGCGGCCCGACGTCGCACACCGCGATCCTCGCCCGCGCGCTCGGCATCCCCGCCGTCGTCGCGGCCGAGGGCGCGACCGGCCTGGCCGACGGCGAGGTCGTCGTGGTCGACGGCGCGCTCGGCGTCGTCGAGCGGGGCGTGCCTGCGGGCGAGCTGCCGGGGGCGCGCGGGCGCCGCGCGCGCCGGACGCTCGACGGTCCGGGCCGCACCGCCGACGGGCGTCGCGTCGAGCTGCTCGCGAACGTCGCGTCCGGTGCGGACGCGCGGGCGGCCGCCGGGGCGGGCGCCGAGGGCGTGGGGCTGTTCCGCACCGAGCTCTGCTTCCTCGGGCGCACCGTCGAGCCCTCGGTCGAGGAGCAGGTCGCGACCTACCGCGAGGTGCTCGCGGCGTTCGCCGGCCGCAAGGTCGTGGTGCGCACGCTCGACGCGGGGGCCGACAAGCCCCTGCCCTTCGTGACGGCGGACGTCGAGCCCAACCCCGCCCTCGGCGTCCGGGGGCTGCGCACGGCGCGCCGCCACCCCGAGGTGCTCGAGCGCCAGCTCGACGCGATCGCGCGCGCCGCCGCGGCCGAGGGCGCCGACGTGTGGGTCATGGCGCCCATGATCGCGACGCCCGACGAGGCGGACGCGTTCGTCGCGCTGTGCGCCGCGCACGGCGTCGACCGCGCGGGCGTCATGATCGAGGTCCCCTCGGCGGCGCTCGGCGCGCGGTGGGCGCTCGCCCGCGCGGCGTTCGCGAGCATCGGCACCAACGACCTCACGCAGTACACGATGGCGGCCGACCGCGAGGTCTCGGACCTCGCGCGGCTCGCGACGGCGTGGCAGCCCGCCGTGCTCGCGCTCGTCGGCGCGGCGTGCTCCGGCGCGGCCCTCAACGCGCGCCCGGTCGGCGTGTGCGGTGAGGCCGCCGCCGACCCGGCGCTCGCGCCGGTGCTCGTGGGGCTCGGCGTCACGTCGCTCTCCATGACGCCGGCGGCGCTCGGGGACGTGGCCGCCGTCCTCGCCGCGACGTCGTCGGAGCGGTGCGAGGAGCTCGCGTTCCTCGCGCTGCAGCAGCCCACGGCGGACGCCGCCCGCGCGGCCGTGCGTGCTCGGCTCCCGGTGCTCGACGACCTCGGGCTCTGACGTCGGGGGACCGGGCCGGTCGGGGCGCCCACCACCTCGGGGCGCCCCGGCCGGCTCTCGCGCGTCAGGAGACCGCGGTGCGCTCCAGGAAGGAGGCCAGCGCGTCGAGCGCGGCGGCGGCGCCGTCGCCGTCCTCCGCGGTCGCGAGGACGACCTCGTCCCCGGCGCCGACGCCGAGGGTCATGACCCCGAGGATGCTCGCCGCCTCGACGGGGTCGCCGCCCGGCCGGGCGATCGTCACGGCCGCGGGCTGCGCCGCGGCCTCCTTGACGAAGAGGGCGGCGGGGCGCGCGTGCAGGCCCTCCGCGATGGCGACGACGACGGGACGCTCCATGGGTCACTCTCCAGTCGGACCGGTGGTCTGGACCACTGCATCGTAGGGGGAGCGGCCCCGGGAGGGAAGAGGGCTCGCTGGATGTGACCCACAGCCGACGGGTCTAGGGTGGCCCGCATGTCAGACGCGACGACGCCGCGCGCGCCCGCCTCCCCGGGGGACCCGCGCATCCACGTCACGCTCTCCACGGCCAGCGTCTACCCGCGTCGCGCGGGCTACGCGTTCGAGGCGGCCGCCGACCTCGGGTACGACGGCGTCGAGGTCATGGTGTGGTCCGACGAGACCACCCAGGACGCCGCGGCCCTGCGCCGCCTCGCGGCCGAGCACGACGTGCCGATCCGCAGCATCCACGCCCCCACGCTCCTCGTGAGCCAGCGCGTGTGGGGCCGCGCTCCCGGGCCGAAGCTGCGCCGCAGCGTCGAGCTCGCCCAGGAGGTGGGGGCGGGCACCGTGGTGGTGCACCCGCCGTTCCGGTGGCAGTACCGGTACGCGCGCGAGTTCGAGGATCTCGTCCGCGAGCTCGACGAGACCGACGGCGTGACGATCGCCGTCGAGAACATGTACCCGTGGCGCGGGCGCAAGCGCGAGATGCAGGCGTACCTGCCCGGGTGGGACCCGTCCGAGCACGGCTACGACCACGTGACGCTCGACCTGTCGCACGCCGCGGTCGCGCAGCAGGACGCGCTCGCGCTCCTCGACGTGTTCGACGGCCGCCTCGCGCACGTGCACCTGGCCGACGGGTCGGCGTCGATCAAGGACGAGCACCTCGTGCCCGGTCGCGGCGACCAGCCGTGCGACAAGGTGCTCGCCGAGCTCGTGCGCCGCGGGTGGGAGGGCGACGTCGTCGTGGAGATCGCGACGCGCCGCGCCCGCACGGCGGCCGAGCGCCGCGAGGACCTCGCGGCGTCCCTCTTCTTCGCCCGCACGTACCTCACGCCCGACCCGCACCCGGCCTACGAGCCGCCGCCGGGTCCGGCGCACCGCCACCTCGACGCCTGGTGACCGGGTGGCGGTGACCCGGCCGCGGGTCGAGCCGCGGTGACCGGGCTGCCCCGACCGGGCCGCGTGGTCGAGCCGCGGTGACCGGGCTGCCCCGACCGGGCGGTGAGCCGACGGCGTCGTGCCGGGCTCGCCCGTCGGACAGGGCGAGCCCGGCCTGACGTCAGTCGGAGCCCGGGTAGGCGACGAGGGCGTCCGCGGTGTGCTCGGCGCCGTCGCGCTCCGCGGTGACCGTGACCTCGACCTCGCCCGCCGGGGCCTGCGCGAGCCGCGTCGGGAACGCCTGGTAGGCGGACTTCCCGGGCGCGACGTGGGGGAAGGTCCGCGTCCCGTAGGCCGTCTCGACCGTGACGGAGACGGGCACGCTCTCCTCGTTGACGACGCGCACCGCGACGTAGTCGTTGCCGGCGAGCGCCCGCGCCTCGGCCGTCGCCCGGAACGCGACGACGGTGTCGCGCACCGCGGTCTGCCAGTCGGTGAGGTCCGCGAGCTTGGTGCGCAGCAGCGCGACGTCGCCCGCCCCGGCCGTGAGGCCCGCGGCGAGGCGGTCGGCGGCGGCGACCGCGGCGAGCGCGGCCGAGGTGTCACCCGCGTCGACGGCCGTCTCGGCGGCGTCGAGCCGGCTCGCGATGCCCGCGACGGCGGTCGCGTCGGCCGCGTCCGAGGTGTCGAGGCCGTCGACGATCCCGTCGACCTCGCCGAACGTCACGCAGTTGCCGCCGCCGCTCACGAGGCCGGCCGTCCACTCGACGCCCGCGAGCACGTGCTGGAGGAACAGCGGGTCGGTCCACGACGCGTCGGTGTGCCCCGCGCCCTCGTACCAGGAGCGCCCGCCCTCGAAGTTGTGGCACCACGAGAGCGGGTGGTCCTCGCCCATCGCGTTGTTGCCGGGCGCGTACGTCGACTCGTCGAGCGTGATCAGGACGTGCACGTCCTCGCGCGGGTTGGTCGTGTAGTTGTACCACTCGTCGAACCGCTCCCAGGCGGCGGGCAGGAACGACGTCGACGGGTGCCCGGGGCTCTCGACGCGCATCGTCGCCGTCTGCTGCTGCGGGTGGCTCACGAACCGCGCCCCGCCACCGGTGAGCTCGCTGTACCAGGGCACGGTGTGCATGGTGTCGGTCGCGGCGTGCAGGCCGACGAAGCCGCCGCCCGAGCGGATGTACCCCTGGAACGCGGCGAGCTCGGCGTCGTCGAGCAGGCGCGGCGTGGCCGGGTTCAGGGAGTTCGTGTTGTCGACGGGCGAGGCGAACACGATCGTCGCGTACTTGCCGAGGTCCTCCGCGCTCGTGAACGGCGTGCTCGCGAGCGTGAGGTCGGGCTGGCCGGGCGAGCCCGCGCCCCACCAGCCGCCGGAGGAGTTCGGCGGGTCCCACACGTCGACGGTGAAGCCGTTGTCCTCGCCGAGGTCGATGAGGGCGCGGGTCGTGTCGTCGATGTGCGAGTGCCGGAAGCCCAGCGTCTTGCCGACCACGAGGATCTCGTACGGCTCGTCGCTCGCGGCCGCCGGGGCCGGCGCGTTCCGGACGGGCGCGGTGGGCGCGGCGGACGCGGGGACGGCTGCCGCGAGCGCGAGGCCCGTGGCGAGGGGGAGGGCGACGAGGCCGGCCGTCGCGCGGTGGATGGTCTTTCCGTTGAACAAATGCATGCGTGCATCTCCTCGTCTCGGCGGTGAGCAGCGAGAGTCGTGCGGGGGGCGGCGCCGCGGCGGTGCGACATCGGTAGGCCTACTTTTAGCGAGGGTCAATCAAAAGTCAAGGGTGCAGTGGCAGATTCGGTGGTCGGTACGCGCCGTCCGGCTCGCCCCCCTCAGCGCGTCGCGACCGCCCAGCGGAACGCGTTGCGCAGCACGTACCGGCCGTCGTCCTGGCGGAACGCCGCCGCCGCCGTGAGCAGCCCCGGGGCGAGCTCGGCCCGGTCCTCGTCGTCCGCCCCGGCCGTGAGCGCGTGCACGAGCGCCGTCGCGTCGGGCAGGACCATCGGCGTCGGCGTGAGCCGCTCGTCCACGACCGTGAGCCCGTGCGACGCGAGCAGCGCGCCGAGGTACCCCGGCTCGCGCTCCTCGCCGCTCGGCACGTGGTCCTCGCCGGCGAGCGCGCGCTCGAGCACCGTGAGGTCGTTGCGCTCGTCCTCCGCCCAGCTCGCGACGGCGACCCGGCGCCCCACGCGCGCCGCCTCGCGCAGCGCCGGCCCGACGTCCGTGAACGACAGCGCGTTGACCGCGGTGACGAGGTCGAACGCGTCGTCGGGCCAGGGGAGGTCCTCGGCGGCCGCCACCCGCACGTCCGCCCGCGGGCAGCGGTCCCGGGCGAGCGCGGCCATGGCCGGGGACGGGTCGCAGCCGGCGGGGGTCGCGCCCGCGTCGTCGAGCAGGGCCAGGAGCTCGCCCGAGCCGCACCCGACGTCGAGGACGCGCCAGCCCGGGGCGAGGCCCGCCGCCGCGAGCAGCGCGCGCTGCGCCGGCTCGGCCACGGGCGCCCACCACCGCGCCCAGCCCGCCGCGACCGGCGCCCAGTCGTCCACGTGGTCCATGGCCCCATCCTCACCCGTCGCGCGACGGGCCGGGCGCCCGGGCGGGGTGCCGTAGGCTCGTCGGTCGTGCCCCGCGTCACCGGTCTCCTCGCCGACACGACGCCCCTGCGTACCTCGCCGCCGTTCCGCCGGCTCTGGTGGGGCCTCGGGATCTCCAACCTCGGGTCGCAGCTCACCGTCGTCGCGGTCGGCCTCCAGGTCTACGCGCTCACCGGGTCCTCGCTCGCCGTCGGCGTCCTGGGGATCTGCGCGCTCGTGCCGCTCGTCGTCCTCGGGCTCTACGGGGGCGCGCTCGTCGACGCGTACGACCGCCGCAAGGTCGCGCTCGCGGCGTCGACCGCGCTGTGGGTCATCACGGCCCTCGTGGCGCTCCAGGCGTGGCTGCACCTCGACTCGGTCGGCGTGCTCTACGCGCTCGTCGCCGCGCAGTCCGCGGCGTTCGCGATCAACAACCCGGCGCGCTCGGCGATCGTGCCGCGCCTCGTCGAGCCGCGACTGCTCCCCGCCGCGAACGCGCTCCAGACGCTCGCGTGGAACGTCGCGCTCACGGTCGGGCCGCTGGGCGGGGCGTTCCTCGTCGCGCTGTGGGGCTACCAGGTGGCCTACACGATCGACGCGGTCCTGTTCACCGCCGCGCTCTGGGCCGTGTGGCGGCTCCCGGACATCCCGCCGGTGCGCGACGCCGGACCGGCGCGGCCGGGTCGCGCCGCCGGGGCGGAGGACGTCCCGGCCGACGCCGAGAGCGCGGCGACCGCCCCCGACGGTCCCGGTGCAGCGGACGACGTCTCCGTGGTCCCGGTCACCGCGCTCCACGGCGCGGGCCGCGGGCCGGGTGCCCGACGGCGCCGGCGCGGCCGCGTGGTCGGGTGGCGGTCGGTCGTCGACGGCCTGCGCTACCTCGCGACGCAGCCCAACGTGCGCACGACGTTCCTCGTCGACCTCGCCGCGATGGTCCTCGCGTCCCCGCGCGTGCTGCTGCCCGCGGCGGGCGTCGTCTGGCTCGGCGGGGGAGAGGCGACGACCGGCGTCCTCACGGCCGCGTTCGCCGTCGGCGCGGTGCTCGCGAGCGCGTTCTCGGGCGGGCTGTCGCGCGTCCGCTGGCAGGGGCGCGTCATCGTCTGGGCCATCACGGCGTACGGGGCGTCGATCGTGCTCTTCGGGCTCGTGCTCCTCGGCGTCGGGGCGACCTCGCCGACGACCGTGCTCGTCGGGTGGGTCGTCGCGGCGTGCGTCGCGCTCGCGCTCGCCGGGGCCTCGGACGCCGTGAGCGCCGTGTTCCGCCAGACCATCCTCCAGACCGCCGCCCCCGACGAGATGCGCGGCCGGCTGCAGGGCGTCTTCATCGTCGTCGTCGCGGGCGGACCGCGCCTCGGCGAGCTCGTGCTCGGCGCGCAGTCCACGTGGGTCGGCGAGGCCTGGGCGGCCGTGCTCGGCGGGCTCGCGTGCGTCGTCGTGCTCTGGCTCGTCGTGCGCGCGCACCGCCGGTTCTGGCGCTACGACGCCCTGCACCCCGAGCCCTGAGCCGCCGGCCGCCGGGCTGCTTCCCGGAGCGAGCGACGCGTCCCCGCGCGAGCGCTGCGTCCACGGACGCATCGCTCGGGCAGGGACGCGTCGGTCGGGCGCGGGCGCATCGGTCGGCCGGGGGCGCATCGGTCGGGCGCGTCGGTCGCGGCGCGAGGTCCCTAGGCTGGGCCCGTGACCTCGACGAACGTCCTCGTGGCCGGCCCCGCGTCCTGGAACCGGATCGTCCAGCTCGACGCGCTCCCGGACCCGACCCCGCACACCGTGTTCGCGCGCGGCTCCTACGAGACCGTCGGCGGCACGTCCGCCGGCAAGGCGCTCAACCTCGCGGCGCTCGGCCGGCCCGTGACGCTGCGCACGGTGCTGGGCGACGACGACGACGGCGCGCGCGTGCGCACGGTCCTCGAGGACGGCGGCGTGCGCGTCCTCGCGGAGCCGTCGCCCGACGGGTGCACCGAGAGCCACCTCAACCTCATGGACCGCGCGGGCGGCCGGGTCTCGGTGTACCTGCGGGCGCCGGGCGAGGTGGACGCGTCCGGCCCGGGGTGGGACGCCGCCGTCGCCGCGCTCGACGACGCGGCCGCCGTGGTCGTCGACCTCGCGGTCCCGGCGCTGCCGGTGCTGGACCTCGCGCGAGCGCGCGGCCGCGACGTCTGGGTCGACCTGCACGACTACGACGGCGCGAGCGACTTCCACGCGCCGTGGGTCGAGGCGGGCACGCACGTCTTCCTCAGCTCGGACCGCCTGCCCGACCACCGCGCGTTCCAGGCCGCGCGGCTGGCGGCCGGGGCGCGGCTCGTCGTGTGCACGCACGGCGCGCGCGGGGCGACGGCGCTCACGGCCGACGGGTTCGTCGACGTCCCGGCGCACGTCGTCGACGACGTCGTCGACACGAACGGTGCCGGCGACGCGTTCTTCGCGGGCTTCCTCGACGCCCACCTGCGCGGCGAGGGCGTCGAGGCGTCGATGCGGGCCGGTGCCGCGCACGCGGCCCGCGTCGTGCGCAGTCCCGGCCTCGCCCCGCTCACGGACCCGCGCGGCGCCTGACCGAGCAGAGCGCCGCCACCCGGACGGCCGTCGCCCGGACGGCAGGCGCCCGGACGGCAGGCGCCCTGACGGCAGGCGCCCTGACGGTCACGGCCTGGCGCGTCCGCGCCCGGTGCGTGGGTCAGGCCCGCGCGGTGGCGACGAGCGCGTCGTCCGCGGGCACGGACCCGGCGGGAGCGGAGGCGGCGGCCCGGTCGCGCAGCCGGCCCGCGAGCACGAGCGCGACACCGAGCACCGCCCACCCGGCGAGGACGAGCCACGGGAACGCCGTGCTCGCGGCGGGGAAGTACGACAGGTCGCGCAGGAGGGTCGACGCGGCCCCGGGCGGGAACCACTGGCCGATCGCGCCCCACGGCGCGAGGAGCATCTCGACGGGCATCGCCGCGGCCGACAGCGGGTTGGCGAACAGCAGGAACACGACCGGCCCGACGGCGATCCCGGGCCGCCCGAGCACGGCGGCGGCGCCGACGATCGTGCCGGAGATGCCGAGGAGCGTGAGTCCGACGGCGGCGGCGTCGGCGAGGAACGCGCCGTGCAGCCCGCCGAGCACGTGCAGCGCGCCTGCGACGACGAGGCCGCCGGCCACGGCGTAGGTCCCGAGCGCCGCGAGGCGCCGACCCGCGCCGCGGACGGTCAGCGCGACGGCGATCCCGCCCACGAGACCGCCGAGGACGAGCGGGAACGTGGCCGCGGCGAGCGTGGTGCCGCGCGCGTCGTCGGGGGAGAGCGGGACGACGTCGGTCACGACGACCGTCGGGGCGGACCCGGCGGGCGCGCCCTGGGCCGCCGCGGCGGCGTCGACCTGCGCCTGGAGCGCCGCCGCCTGGTCGCCGAGGAGCTGCGCGACGACGGGGCTCGCGGCCGAGGCGGTGAGGATCTCGGGCTCGGGGCCGAGGACGATCGCGCCGTACGCGTCGCGCGACTCCACGAGCGCGACGGCCGCGGCGCGGTCGGCCACGCCGGTGACGTCGAGGACGCCGGGCGCGCCGGCGTCGAGCCCGGCCTGCACCTGGGCCACCTGCTCGGCGGGCCCGGCGACGGCGACGGGGACGTCTCGCGGCTCGGCCGTGACCGACGGCCACAGGAACGCGAGGAGGACGACCCCGACCACGGCGACGAGGCCGATTGCGAGACCGAGGACGCGACGCCACGGCGTCACGCCGGGGAGCGGGGCGGGGGAGGACATGTCGGCTCCTTAAAAACGAATGTTCGTTCTTTATAGAGTCGTCCTCGTCCGGCCCGGTGTCAAGAACGATCGTTCGGTTTAGGGTGGGGCGGTGCCCAGGGTGACCGACGAGTACCGTGCCGCGCGCCGCGAGGAGATCGCCGACGCCGCGCTGCGGGTGTTCCTGCGCAAGGGGTTCCAGGCCGCGTCGATGGCCGACATCATCGCGGAGTCCGGGCTCTCCGCCGGCGCGATCTACGGGTACTACGCGAGCAAGACGGAGATCGTGCACCGCACCGCGACCCGGATCGTCGGCGCCCGGGTGCTCGACGTCGAGCGGCTCGCGGAGCAGGACCCGCTGCCCGTCCCGGCGGAGGTCGTCCGCGTGCTGATGGACGGCGTGCAGCGAGAGCTCCAGGACCCCAAGATCCTCGTCCAGCTCTGGGGCGAGGCGATGACCGACCCCGCGCTGCTCGAGCTCGCGCGGGGCGTCGTCGTGCGGATCCGGGGCACCTTCGAGGCCTACCTCACCGCCTGGCACCGCCGCGAGAACGGGCTCTCCGAGGACGACGCGGCCGCCCTTGCCGCGGAGCAGGCGCCGGTGTTCGTCGGCGCGTGCCAGGGGTGCATCGTCCAGACCGGGCTGTTCGAGGACTTCGACCGCGAGGCCTACCTCGACGCGCTCGTGCGCCACCTCCCGCGCTGAGCCACCGGGCCGTCAGGCCAGGCCTGTGTCCCGCGCGACGAGCGCCGCCTGCATGCGCGACGCGACCCCGAGCTTCGCGAGGACCCGCGACACGTGGGTCTTCGCCGTCGCCTCGGTGATGAACAGGTCCGTCGCGATGCCCTGGTTCGACAGGCCGCGCCCGAGCGCCGCGAGCACGTCGACCTCGCGCGGCGTGAGCCCGTCGAGGCGCGGGTCGCCCGACCGGCCGACCGGGTCGCCCGACCGGCCGTCGACCGCTCCGCCCGGCCGGACGCCGTCCGGGAGACCGCCCGGCGTCGTCCTTGGGAGCGGGTCCCCGGCGCCGTCGGGCTGCGGCCCGCGCGCGAACGCGGCGAGGAGGCGGCGCGTCACCTCCGGCGCGAGCACGCCGTCGCCGTCCGCGACGCGGCGCACGGCGTCGACCAGCGCGGCCGGCTCCGCGGTCTTCAGGAGGAAGCCCGCGGCCCCGGCGCGCAGCGCGCCGTCCACGTACTCGTCGAGGTCGAACGTCGTGAGGACGAGCACGTCCGCGAGCCCCTCGGACGTGATGGTCCGCGTCGCGGCGATGCCGTCGACGCCCGGCATGCGCAGGTCCATGAGCACGACGTCGGGGCGCAGCGCGCGGGCGTTCGTCACCGCGGCGGTGCCGTCCGCGGCCTCGCCGACCACCTCGACGTCGTCCGCCGCGTCGAGGAGCAGCCGCAGCCCCGCGCGGATGGCGGCGTGGTCGTCCGCGAGCAGCACGCGGACGGGCCGTGCCCTCACGGGGCGGCCTCCGGCGCGACGACCGGCGCGACGGCGGGGACCGACGCGCGGACGGTCCAGCCGCCGCCCGGCGCAGGACCTGCCTCGAGCGTGCCGCCCAGCCCCTCGGCGCGCTCGCGCATCGTCAGCAGCCCGGTGCCCGCGCTGAGCGCCGTGCCCCCGAGCGGCGCGGGCACGGGGGCTCCGTCGTCGTGGACGGTGAGCACGACGACGTCCCCGTCCCGGCGCAGGTCCACCGCGACCGGTGCCCCGGGCGCGTGCTTGAGGGCGTTCGTCAGGGCCTCCTGCGCGATCCGGTAGAGCGCCTGGTCCGCCGCGGCGGGCAGCCCGCGGGCCGCGACGGGGTCGTCGTCGCGCACGACCGGGGTGCCCGTCGCGCGCGCCGCGTCGAGCAGCGCGTCGATCTCGGCGAGCCGGCCGGGCGCCGCGACGGAGTCGGCGACGCGGCGCTCGGTGCGCAGCAGCAGGATCATCGAGCGCATCTCCTCGAGCGACGTGACGGCGCTCGCGCGCACCTGCTCCAGGGCGGCGCGGTCGCGCCGCGCGTCGGGCGGGAGCTGGAGCGCGGCGCCCGAGTGGATCGCGATCGCCGAGAGGTGGGACGCGATGACGTCGTGCAGGTCGCGCGCCATCGCGGCGCGCTCGGCACGGACGGCCTCGTTCCGGTCGAGCGCGGCGAGCCGCTCGAGGTCGCTCGCACGCTCGCGCTCCAGCTCGGCGGTGCGCGCCGCGCTCGCCGCGTCGCGGGCCGCGAGGTCGGCGCGCTCGCGCTCGAGGTCGGCGAGCTCGCTCTTCTGGCGCACGTTGGTCGCCCACCACATCGGCAGCAGGAGCACGGCGCCGAGCTGCATGCCCATGTAGACGAACGCGCGCACGTCCCGCGCCGCCTCGCCGGCCGCGACCGACCCCAGCACCGTGAGCGCGAGCGCGACGCCCCACAGCCAGGAGCGCGCCCGCGGGCTGCCCCACATCGCCGCGGCGTACAGGAGGTCCCACAGGACGAGCGTGATCGCGAGGCTCCCGCCCCACGCGAGGTCCACGAGCATGACGACGACCCCGCCCGCGAGCGCGAGCATCGGGTGCCGGCGCTTGACGAGGATGAGCAGGCAGCCGACCGCGAGGAGCGCGAGCCGCCACTCCAGGGCGGGCGTCGCGACGAGGGGCCCGCCCTGGAAGGAGACGAGGTCGACGAGGCCGACCTCGTAGAACAGCCAGCCGAGCCCGAACGTCAGGACCGCGGTCACGACGTCGTTGCGCCGGTCCTCGAGGCGCCACACCTGCCGGAGGGCGCCGTCCCGGGACCACCACCCTGCGGAGCTCACGTGCCCTATCCCAGCACACGCGCCGCCCGCGGGGATCGGTCGAACGGTGTAGGCGCCGCGCGTCGGGCCCGGGGCGGGTCGCCCGTCCGGCCGACGACGCGGGCCGGGGTGCGGCGGGATCGTCGGGGCATGGACCTTCCCCTCGACCTCGGGGCCGACGGCGCCGGGCTCCCGCTCGCGGCTCTCGCGGGCGTGCTCGTCGTCCTCGCGCTCATCGACTCGACGAGCTTCGGCACGCTGCTCGTCCCGGTGTGGCTGCTGCTCGCGCCCGGGCGGCTGCGGGCCGGCCGCGTGCTCGTCTACCTCGCGACCGTCGCGGGCTTCTACCTGGCCGTGGGGATCGTCGTCATGCTCGGCGCCGGGGCGTTCCTCGACCGGTTCGGCGACGCGCTCGACACCCGCGCGGCGGGGGTCGTGCAGCTCCTGCTCGGGATCGCGCTCTTCGCGCTGAGCTTCCGGTTCGACGGGAAGCGCGCCGCGCGCCGCGCCGAGCAGGCCGCGGCGGAGGGTCGGACGCCCGCGCCCGGGCGGCTGTCCCGCTGGCGCGAGCGCGCGCTGGGGATCGAGGCGGAGGGTGCCGGCGGCGCGGTCCGCACGCGCACGTCCCTCCTGCCGCTCGTCGGCCTCGCCCTGGGTGCGGCGGCGGTCGAGGTCGGGTCGATGCTCCCGTACCTCGCCGCGATCGGGCTCCTCACCACGTCCGACGTCGCGTGGCCGGCCTCGGCCGGCGTGCTCGCGGCCTACTGCGTGGTCATGGTCGCGCCGGCGCTCCTGCTGCTCGGCGGCCGGGTGGTCGCGGCGCGCGCCGTCGACCCGCTCCTGCGGCGGCTCGACCGGTGGCTGACGAAGAACGCCGCCGAGATGACGGGCTGGGTGCTCGGCATCCTTGGCGTGCTGCTCGCCCTCAACGCGATGGGGCGCCTGGGCTGGACGGGCTGACCCGCCGCTCGCGCGGCGTCGACCCTGCGGTCAGCGACCGCCCACCCTGCGCCTGTGGCCCGCCCGGACGTCCGGACGGGCCACAGGAACATGCTCGACGTCAGGCGTGGGTGCCGTTGGACGCCTTGTCGGTGCCCGGGAGCGTGCTGCCCGCGAGGCCCGCGATGAGCTGGTTGATGTCGACGCCCGTGAGCTGCTTGACGACCTCCTGGCCCTCGCCCAGCACCGACGCGACGTTCTTCGTGATCGCCGACGCGCCGTCGGTCGACACGACCGTCATGCCCTGGATCTTGCCGATGGGCTCGGCCGCCGCGCGCACGATCTCCGGCAGGCGCTCGATGAGCTCCTGCACGAGCGCCGCCTCGCCGTACTTCTGCAGGGCGTCGGCCTTGGCGTCGGTCGCCGCCGCCTCGGCGCGACCCTCGGCCTCGATCGCGGCCGCGCGGGCCTCACCCTCGGCCTTGATGCCGGCGGCGAGGGCGACCTGGCGGTCGCGCTCGGCCTCACCGGCGCGGCGCACGGCGGCCGCCGACGCCTCGGCGTCCTGGATCGCGGCCGTCTTGTTCGCCTCGGCGATGACGGTGCGCTTGTACGCGTCGGCCTCGGTCGCCGCGTTGGCGGCGTCACGACGCGCGTTCGCCTCCTGGACCTCGGCGTACGCCTTGGCCTCGGCGGGCTTGCGGATCTCGATGTCGAGGCGCTCCTGCGTCACGCGGGCCTGCTCGGCGAGCGCCTCGCGCTCCTGCTGCGCGACGAGGCGGTCCTGCTCGGCACGCGCGAGCTGGCCGGCGGCCTCGGCCTCGGCGTTCGCGCGGTCGGTGTCGGCCTTGATGACGGCGCGCTTGAGGTCGAGGGCCTTCTGGCGCTCGGCGATCTGCTCGGCGGCGTCGATGACCGCGAACTCCGAGGCGCGCTGCGCCTCGGCCTCGGAGACCTCGGCGACCTGGCGGGCGCGCGCCGACTCGGCACGACCGAGGTTCGCGAGGTAGTCGGACCCCGGCGTCGAGATGTCGGAGATGTTGAGCAGGTCGACCTGCAGGCCCTGCTCCGAGAGGTCGGCCTTCGTGGACTCGACGACGCGGTCGGACAGGCCCTTGCGGTCCGAGATGATCTGCTCGATCGTCATGTCGCCGACGATGGAGCGCAGCGAGCCCTCGAGGGACTCCTTGATGATCTCGGTGAGCGTGCCCTGCTGGGAGAGGAAGCGCTGGGCGGCGCGACGCACGCCCTCCTCGTCGCCGCGGACCTTGAAGTTGATCGACGCCTTGATGGCGATCTTGATGCGGTTCTTGTCCACACCCTCGACCGTGATGCCGATCTGACGCTGCTCGAGCGAGATCGAGAAGCCCTGCTGCAGGATCGGCCAGACGAACGTGCGGCCGCCGACGACGACCTTCTGCCCGCTGCCCGCGGCCTCCTTGCGGCCCGCGCCGCGGCCGACGATGACCAGGGCCTCGTTCGGCGGGACGCGACGGATGCGCTTGCTGATGAAGATGATCACCGCGAAGAACGCGATGACCAGGGCGACGATCGCCAGGGTCGTGATGAGGTCGTTCGTGTCGCTGAACATGGTCCGCGCCGGGGCGCGTCTCCTTCCGGTCGAGATGGACGTGCGGTGGCGTGAGTCCGGCGCGCGCGGGGGACGCCGGCGCCGGTCGGCGGTGCTGCGGGGCCCGCGTGCGCACTCGCGTGCGGCCGGCGGGCGGGTCAGTCGTTCGCGAAGTGGCGGCGCACGCGCACCTTGCTCCCGGACTGCTCGAGGACGACGACGCGCGCGCCCTCCGGGATGGGCTCGTCCGACCAGGCCAGACGCCGCTCGAGCTCGTGCGCCGCGTCGAGCGAGACCTCGCCGCGGGCGGGGTCGATCGCGGTCGTCGCGGTGCCCTGCACGCCGACGAGGGACGCAGGCACGCCGTCCTCCGACTCGCGCAGGTGCTTCACGAGACGCTGCACGACGACCATCACGACGACGGCGACGACGAGCGACCCGACGTAGGCGAGCCACGTGGGCAGGTCGTTCACGGTCACGATCACGCCGACGGCGCCGAACACCACGGCGCCCACGCCGAGCGACGTGCCCGAGACGGCCCCGTCACCCAGGTCGATGATCTCCCCGACGAGCAGCGACAGGAGCAGGAGGGCGAGTCCGGCGAGGCCGATGACGATGAACGCGATCATGCGAGGTCCCTTGCGTGCCAGGTCGCCGCGGAGGCCGCCCGCCGTGCCGGCGGAGGAGACGTCCTTGTGCGGCGTGTGGAGTTGTCGTGAACGTGAGCACACCTTATCGTGACCGACCGCTGCCTGGGGCATTCCTGGGGACAGATCACATGGGGACCTCTCCCCGGCGCGCGGTCAGGCGCCGAGCTCGTCGAGGACCCGGTCGAGGTTCGCCCGGGCGGTGGCCTCGTACCCGGCCACCCAGTCGCCCTCGTAGGCACGCGGCACCACCTCGACCGTGAGGACGCACGCGAGGTAGAGGCGGTAGAGGCGCAGCCGCGTCCAGGCCGACGCGTCGCCGTCGTCGGGCGTGCCGTCGCCGACGCCGAGGTCGCCCCCGGCCGCGCGGTACCCCGCGAGGACGTCCGGGTCGACGGCGCCCACGCCGTGCTGGTCGCAGCCCACGAGCTCGACCAGGGGGTCGCCCCAGAGCGCACGCTCGGCGTCGAGCACGCCCGCGATGCGGCGGTCGGCGTCGAGGAGCACGTTGCCGGGCCACAGGTCGGCGTGGACGAGGCGGGGGACCGTGACCTCGGCGAGCGTGCCGCGGTGGCGCGCGACGGCGTCGCGCACGCGACCGGCCGGGAGGTCGACGCCCCAGTCGACCGCGTCGGCGAGGACGGCGCCGAGCATGCGGTCGTAGGCCTCGACCCACGTCGGCGCGGCGAGGCCGGACGCGGGGGCCGGGTACCCGAAGCGGTCGCCCGTGATCGCGTGCAGGCGCGCCATGAACGCGCCGAGCTCGCGCCGCACGCCCGCGGCCTCGTCCGGCGCGAGGTCGAGCGCGCTCCACGCGGTCCCCTCGACGAACGTCGCGACGAGCGCGTCGCCGTCGAGCAGCTCGCGCGAGAAGTCGGCGTGCAGCACGCGCGGCACCGGGAGACCGGCGGCGTGCGCGAGCCGGTAGACGGCCTCCTCGGTGCCGAGGATGCCGTGCTCGTAGCGCAGGAGCCGCGACGTGTCGGCGCCCGTCACCTTGACGACCACGCGCCGCGGCACGGCACCGGACCCGGCCGGGACGAGGTCGACGCCGACGACGCTCGCGAACATGCCCCCGCTCAGCGGCTCGACGCGCTCCACGACGCCGAGCGGGCGCAGGACGGCGGCGATCTCGTCGTCGGTGACCGACGTCTTGGTGAGCACGCGGCGATGGTACCGGCGGCCGCGCGGCTCAGGTGGTGGTCAGGAGGTCCTGGTCGGCGGCCGCCTCGACGCTCAGCGTGCGGTAGCCGTGGGTCTCGAAGAGCACCGTCACACGGTCCGCGCCCTCGTAGCCCATGACGGTGCCCTCGCCGAACTCGGGGTGGCGCACGGCCGAGCCGGTGGCCCACGGCACGTCGGACCCGTCGACCGCGGCCTCGCGGGCCGTCCCCGCCCAGCACGTGTCGCACCGGCCGCACGGCTCGGGGAGGTCCTCGCCGAGGTACGCGAGGAGGAACTGGCGCCGGCACTGCGTCGTCTCCGCGTACGCGCGCACCCTCTGCAGGCGCGAGTCGTCGACGCGGCGTCGGTCCTCGGCGAGCTCGCGCGCGGCGTCCGCCACCGCGGCGGGCCGCGCCTGCTCCCCGACGAGGGCGCGCGCGTCCTCGACGAGCGCGCGCAGCCGGGCCAGGCGGCGCGGCAGGCGGGTGCCCGCGGTGCGCCCGCGCGCGCCCGACGACCGGGCGCGTCCGGCGGACGACCCGCCGCGCGTCCCCGCGGCGGGCAGGGTCCGCGCCACCTCGCGCAGGTCGTCGCGGTCCGGGACGCCGACCGCGAAGTACCGCTGGAGCCCGAGGTCCTCGGGCCGGTAGAAGAGCACGGCCACCGCGGGCTCGCCGTCGCGGCCGGCGCGTCCGACCTCCTGGTAGTAGCTGTCCGGGGAGCCGGGCACGTCGGCGTGCACGACGAAGCGCACGTCCGGCTTGTCGATGCCCATCCCGAACGCGGACGTCGCGACGACGACGTCGAGCTCGTCGTCGGTGAACCGCCGCTGGGCGTCGTCGCGCTCGGCACGGCGCATGCCGCCGTGGTACGCGGCCGCGCGCAGCCCCGTCCGCCCGACCGCCTCGGCGAGCTCCGTCGAGCGGCGGCGCGTCGCGACGTAGACGATCCCGACGCCCCGCGCGGCCTCCTCGCGCACGCGTTCGACGACCGCGCGGTCCTTGTCGTCCGCCTCGACCGCCCGGACGACCTCGAGCGCGATCCCGGGGCGCGCGAAGCCCTTGACGACCACGGCGGCGTCGCGCAGGTGGAGCCGCGCGACGACGTCCTCCCGGACGGGCGGCGACGCCGTCGCGGTGAGCGCGAGCACGCGCGGCCGCGGCTCGAGGGTGTCGATGCGCTCGCCGAGCCGGAGGTACTCCGGCCGGAAGTCGTGGCCCCACACGGACACGCAGTGCGCCTCGTCGACCGCGACGAGGCTCGGGCGCGCCGCGCGCACGGCGTCGAGGACGTCGTCGTTCGCGAGCTGCTCGGGGGAGAGGAAGAGGAACTCGAGCTCTCCCGCGGCGGCCGCCTCGAGCGCCGCGCGCCGCTCGGCCGCCGGGACGGCCGAGCTCACGGCCGCAGCCGCCGCGTCCTCGTGGCCCAGCTCCGTGAGCGCGCGCACCTGGTCCTGCTGGAGCGCGATGAGCGGGGACACGACGAGCGTCGGCCCCGGGAGCTCGAGCCCCGGGAGCTGGTACGCCGCGGACTTGCCCGCGCCCGTGGGCAGCACGAGGAGCACGTCGCGCCCGGCGAGGAGCGCGCCGATCGCCTCGCCCTGCCCGGGACGCAGCCGGTCGTAGCCGAAGACGTCCCGGGCGGTGCTGCGGACGTCGGCGAGGGTCGGCTCGTCGCTCAAGGGCGCGGCACGTTGCGCAGGTTCGCGCGGGCCATGGAGACGACCTCGCCCATGCCGCCGCCCAGGACCTCCTTGCTCATCGCGACGGCGAAGCCGCGCACCTGGCCCGCGGTGATGGTCGGCGGGATGGACAGCGCGCGCGGGTCGGTCACGACGTCGACGAGCGCGGGCCCGGGCCGGTGCAGCGCGTCCTCGAGCGCGCGCCGCACGTCCTTCGGCTTCTCCACGCGGACCGCGGGGATGCCGATCGCCTCGGCGACCGCCGCGTAGTCGACCTGCGGCGACTCGGTGCCGAACATCGGCAGCCCGTCGACGAGCATCTCGAGGCGCACCATGCCGAGGCTCGCGTTGTCGAAGAGCACGACCTTGACGGGCAGGTCGTAGTGCCGCAGCGTGACGAGCTCGCCGAGCAGCATGGACAGGCCGCCGTCGCCGGCCATGGCGACGACCTGGCGGCCCGGCTCCGCCGCCGCGACGCCGATCGCGTGCGGGAGGGCGTTCGCCATCGAGCCGTGCAGGAACGACCCGATGACGCGCCGCCGGCCGTTCGGCGTGATGTAGCGCGCGGCCCACACGTTGCACATGCCCGTGTCGACCGTGAAGACGGCGTCGTCGGCCGCGACCTGGTCGAGGACGTCGGCGACGTACTCGGGGTGGATCGGCGTCGTGCGCTCGACCTTCTTCGTGTACGCGCCGACGACGCCGTTCATCGCCTTCTCGTGCTTGGTCACCATCTTGTCGAGGAACGCGCGCGAGCGGGCCTTCTTCACGAGCGGGAGCAGCATCCGCACGGTCTCGCCCACGTCGCCCACGACGGCGAGGTCGAGCCGCGTGCGCCGCCCGAGCCGGGTCGGCTCGATGTCGACCTGCGCGGTGCGCACGGAGTCGGGCAGGAACTGGTCGTACGGGAAGTCGGTGCCGAGCAGCACGAGGAGGTCGCAGTCCTGCATGGCGTCGAACGCGGCACCGTACCCCAGGAGCCCGGACATCCCGACGTCGAACGGGTTGTCGTACTGGATGAACTCCTTGCCCCGCAGCGAGTGGCCCACGGGGGCGGCGATCTTGTCGGCGAGCGCCACGACGTCGTCGTGGGCGCCGCGCACGCCGGCGCCCGCGAAGATCGTCACCTTCTTCGCGGCGTCGATCGCGTCGGCGAGCTGCTGGACCGCGGCGACGTCCGGGACGACGCGCGGGCGGGCGGGCCGGCACGCGACGTCCGGCACGGCGGCGGGCGCGTCGAGGTCGGCGACGTCGCCCGGGAGCGTGAGCACCGCGACGCCCGGGGCCCCGAACGCGTGGTGGATCGCGGAGTTGATGACGCGCGGGGCCTGGGCGGCGCTCGAGATCATCTCGGAGTAGACGGAGCACTCGGTGAACAGCCGGTCCGGGTGCGTCTCCTGGAAGAAGCCCGTGCCGATCTGCGCGCTCGGGATGTGGCTCGCGATGGCGAGGACGGGCACGCGCGAGCGGTTGGCGTCGTAGAGCCCGTTGATGAGGTGCAGGTTGCCCGGGCCGCACGAGCCCGCGCAGACGGCCAGGCTCCCGGTGACCTCGGCCTCGCCCGCGGCGGCGAACGCCGCGGCCTCCTCGTGGCGCACGTGCACCCACTCGATGCCCTTGCCGGCGTTGTCGCCGCTGTTCGACCGGTGCACGGCGTCGACGACGGGGTTGAGCGAGTCGCCGACGATGCCGTAGATCCGCTTCACTCCCGCCTCGATGAGCTGGGCGACGAGCAGGTCGGCGACCGTGCGGTTGCGCTTGTCCTGCGGGGAGCGGCCGATTCCGAACGGCATGACGTACCTCCACGGGTGGGGTCGGGTCGTCCTCCATCGTGCGTCGGGGCGTGGACGGGCGCAGCGCGAGGCCGCGTCTCGTGCGTCACGTCACCGCCCGGGGGGCGGCCGGAGCCGCCGGAGCCCCCGGGGTCGCCGGGGGCTCCGGGGCCTCGTGTCAGCCGAGCCCGTGCGCGCTCGCGCCCGCCACGAGCGCCGCGACCTCCGCCTCCGCGCGGGCCGAGAAGGGCGCCCGGCGGCGCTCGGCCGCGCGCGCCGCGTCCTCGGCCGCGAGCTCCGCGTTGAGCTGCGCGCCCGCGAGCACGCCGGCCGCCGCGGACGCCCCGACCATCGCCGACAGGTCGCTCGTGTTGCCGGCGGCCCACACGCCCGGCAGCGCCGTCGCGCCCCGCGGGTCCGCGGGCACGAACCGGCCGCCCATCGGGTGCTCCTCCAGGGCGCCGCCGAGCTGCTCGAACAGCTCGCCCCGCGCGACGAACCGCGGCGCGACGGCGACGGCGTCGAGCGGGAACGTCGTGCCGTCGTCGAGCACGACCCCGGCCAGCGACGGCCGCCCGCCCTCCTCGGCTCCGGGCTCGAGCGCGAGCCGCTCGACCGTCCCCTCGACCACCGTCACCCCGAGCGCCGCGAGCTGCTCCCACGCCGCGTCGTCGGGCTCGGGCGCGGTGTGCAGGAAGAGCGTCACGTCGTCGCTGAGCTGGCGGAACAGGAGCACCTGGTGCATCGCAGCGGGCCCGGTGCCGAGCACGCCGACGCGCCGCCCGCGGACCTCGTAGCCGTGGCAGTAGGGGCAGTGGACGACGTCGTGACCCCACAGCTCGCGCACGCCCGGCACGTCGGGCAGCTCGTCGACGAGGCCCGCCGCGAGGAGCACGCGCCGCGCGCGGAGCGTCGTGGCCTCGCCGCCGGCCCCCGCCGGGGCGACGTCGAGCACGAAGCCGTCGCCGTCGCGTCGGACCGCGACGACCCGGCCGTCGCGGACCTCGGCGCCGTACGACGTGGCCTCGCGGCGCCCCGCCGCGAGCAGGTCGCGCGGGGCGATCCCCTCGCGCCCGAGCAGGTTGTGCGCCCCCTCGGCGGGGGCGTTGCGCGGCTCGCCGGCGTCGACGACGACGACCGAGCGCAGCGAGCGGGCGAGCGTCACCGCGGCCGACAGGCCCGCGGGGCCGCCGCCGACGACGGCGACGTCACAGGTGGTGCTGGTCATGGGGTGTCTCCTGACGGTGCGTGCGGTGCGTGCGGTGCGTGCGGTGCGTGCGGCGCGGGTGGGGCGGGGGCGCGGTCCGGCCCGGGGCGGGTCGCGCCGTCCCCCGGAGGGAGGGGCGCGGCCGGGCGTCGTGCCGTCCACAGGACCCGGCCGCTGCGGACCGGCGGCAGCGCGTCGCCGGGGTCGTCCGACGGCGCGCGGTCGAGCCGGTCGAGGAACGCGGCGATCGCCTCGGCGTCGCCGGGCGCGAGGTGCTCCGCGAGGTGCTCGCGCTGCCGGTCGAGGGTCGTGCGCACCCAGCGGGTCGCGTCCGGGCCGGGCGCGGCGGCGCGCCGCAGCTCGACGCGCTCGACGAGCTCGAGGCCGGCCCGCCCGAGGAACGGCGTCCAGTCGGGGTAGCGGTTCCACCCGGCGTGCGCGGTCGCGGCCGCGAGGCGGTCCGTGAGCCCGGGCGTCCCGACGTCGGGCAGGTCCGGCACGACGCCGCTCATCTCGACGACCGCGACGAGGCCGCCGGGCGCTAGCGCGTCGTGGGCCTCGCGCAGCACGCGGTCGGGGTCGGCGACGTGGTGCAGGGACGCCGACGCCCACACGAGGTCGGCGGTGCCGACGTCGGGCCACCCGGCGTCGAGGTCCGCCTCGACGGTGCTCACGCGGTCCCCGACCCCCGCCCGGTCGGCCGCGGCGCGCAGGCGCGCGAGCATCGCGGGCGACGCGTCGACCGCCACGACCCGGGCCCCGGGGAGAGCGCGCGCGAGCGCGAGCGTCCCGGTGCCGGTGCCCGCGCCGAGGTCGACGACCGTCCGGGTCGGGCGGGGGGCGTGCGCGACGACGCGCGCGACGACGTCGGCGAGCAGGCCGGCGAAGACGACGGCGTCGAGGTCGAGGACCTCCGCGCATGCGTCGTCGTCCGGGTGGGCTCCGCCGTGGCCATGGCCGTGGCCGTGTCCGTGTCCGTGGGTGTTGCTGGCGCCCGGGGCGTGGGCGCTCCCGTGGCCGGGCGCGCCGCCGCGCGGCGCGGAGCCGTGGTGGTGGGGCGAGGTCATGCCTCCACGGTAGACCGACCGTGCGCCACTGGCATACAGTCTTGCGTATGACGCAAGAACCCGATCTCGACGCGGTCGTCCGCCAGCGCATCCGCGGGCTGCGCCTCGCGCGCGGGTGGACCCTCGACGCGCTCGCGGCCCGCTGCTACCTCAGCCCCTCGACCCTGAGCCGGATCGAGACCGGCGGGCGGCGAATCGCGCTCGACCAGCTCGTGCCCATCGCCCGGGCGCTCGGCACGACGCTCGACCAGCTCGTCGAGCCGGTCGACGACGAGGACGTCGTCATCCGCCCGGAGCCCAGCCGGCAGGACGGCGTGACGACCTGGCTCCTGTCGCGCGAGCGCGCGGGCGCGACCGTCGCGAAGATGCGGATCACCCCGGAGCGCCCGGTCGGCCCGGAGCACCAGCGCGTCCACCCCGGGCACGAGTGGTTCACCGTGCTGTCGGGCACGGCGTGCCTCTACCTCGCCGAGCGGCGCGTCCTCGTGCACGCGGGCCAGGCCGCGGAGTTCTCGACGATGGTGCCGCACTCGTTCGGCGCGCACGAGGGCCCCGTCGAGATCCTCACGATCTTCGACCACGACGGCGAGCGCGCCCACCTGCGCGACGCGCGGCACGGGACCGGCCCCGACGGCGCGGCGACGGACGCGCCGGACTGAGGGGCCGCCGTCGGGCCGGACCGCGGCGGTGGCGGCTCAGTGCGCGGGGCGGGCGACGTCCTCCGTCGCGGCGCTGCGCCGCAGCGACCGCAGCGCGGCGAGCGCGAGCAGGACGGCGAGCCCGGCAGCCGCGACGACGACCTCGAACCCGGCGTGCGCGCCGCCCGCGTCGATGCGCGTCCCCGCGACCGAGGACCCGACCGACACCCCGACGCCGAGCGACGTCCCGACCCACGCGAGGCCCTCGGTGAGCTGGTGCGGCGCGACGAGGTTCTGCACGAGCCCGTTGCCGTTGATAAGCGTCGGTGCGATGGCGAAGCCGGTCACGAACATCACCGCGGCGAGCACCGGCAGGGACGTGACGAAGAAGAACAGGGCGACGCCCACCGCGAGCCCGAGGATCCCGATGACGAACCGCCGCCACAGCGGCGACACCCAGTGCCGCGCGCCGTACACGAGGCCCGAGATGAGCGAGCCCGACGCGAACACCGCGAGGATCAGCCCCGCGGCGCCCTGCTGGCCCTGCTCCTCGGCGAACGCGATCGTCGAGACGTCGGTCGCGCCGAACACGATGCCCATCGCCACGAAGATGACCGCGAGCACGACCATGCCGGGAGAGCGCATGGCCGAGCGCTGGCGCACGCCGGGGACCGGCACGACGACGGGCGGCTCCGTCGAGCGCTGCGCGAGGAACCACAGGCCGCCGACCACCGCGGCGACGAGCGGCACGAGCAGTCCCGCGGACGGCGACACGCTCGTCGCGAGGATCGTCGCGAGCACGGGCCCGACGACGAACACCAGCTCGTCGAGCGCGGACTCGAGCGAGTAGGCGGTGTGCAGGCGCTGCGGGTCGTCGAGCACGTGGGTCCACCGCGCGCGGACCATCGACCCGTAGGAGCCCTGCGTGCCGCCGGCGACCGCCGCGAACACGTAGAGGGTCCACTCGGGCGCGCCGAGCACGGCGCACGCGATGAGCCCGCCGAGCCCGACCGTCGTCGCGACGAGGAGCGGCAGCATGACGGTCCGCTGGCCGACGCGGTCGACGAGCCGCGCGATCTGCGGCGAGCAGATCGCCTGCACGACGATGAGGACCGCCGCGACGCGGCCGGCGAGCGTGTACTCGCCGTAGATGCCCTGGACCATGAGGATCGTGCCGATGCCCACCATCGACATGGGCAGGCGTGCGACGAGCGCCGCCGCGGAGAACCGCAGGGCGCCCGGGACGGTCAGGACGGCCCGGTAGGGGTTGCGCGACGTCGGGGCCTCGGGGGCCGCGGCGCCGCGCCCGTCACTGGGGTCGTCGTCCTCCGGTCCGGCCGGCGGGAGGGAGGGATCTTGCACCACCGTCCCAGTGTCGCAGGTGCTCCGCGGATCGGGGACGATGGGCGCCATGAGCCAGGACACGGACGAGCAGACGATCGAGGTCGTGGACGCGGGCGACCGCTTCGAGGCGCGGACGCCCGACGGCGTCGTCGCGGGCTTCGCGGCGTACGTGCGCGAGCCGGACGCCGTGATCTTCACCCACACCGAGGTGGCGCCGGCGTTCGAGGGGCAGGGCGTCGGCTCGGCGCTCGCGGCCGGAGCCCTCGACCAGGTGCGCGCGTCGGGCGAGCGCGTCGTGCCGCTGTGCCCGTTCATCAAGGCCTACATCGCACGCCACCGCGAGTACCAGGACCTCGTGCAGCGCTGACACGCGCGACGGCGCGGGTGCTCGCGCACCCGCGCCGTCGGTGCGGCGGGCCCGGGACGCCGACGCGCCCCGGGTGCCGGGTCAGGAGATCGTGCCGGTGCCCGAGCCCTCGATGCGCTCGTCGTGCAGCAGGTCGCCCTGGGCGTCGACGGGCGTCACGACCGACTCGAACGTGATGGGCGAGCCCGACTGGTAGCGGAAGTTCTCGCCGTACGAGTACGACTGGCCGGTGCCGAACGTGTACACGGACGGGTCGCGGTACGCGCCCGCGGCCATCGCGTCGCGGTTGACGCCCTGGGCGTCCGTGAGGTCGAAGTCGGTGATCGAGTCCATGCCCTGCATGTAGGGCCAGTCGTCGTAGCGCGCGCTCGTGTTGACGAGGCTCGAGCCGAGGTCGATCGGGTCGCCCTCGTTCGTCACGACGTAGTTCACGTAGACGATCTCGTCGCCGACGTCGATGATCGGCTCGTTCTCCTCCGGGTCGACGAAGTTCCCGGTCTTCGTCGCCTCGACGACGCTCACCTGGTAGACGTCGACGCGCACGTCGCCCACGGTGTAGCTCGCGATCTCCTCGCCCGGGGTCGTGACGGGGTTCGCCCAGTCGGGCTGCTCGCCGTCGCCCGCGGCGTCGTCCGCGCCCTCGTCCTCGGCCGGCTCGGTCTCCTCCTCGGCGGGCTCGGTCTCGGGGGCGTCCGTCGTCTCCTCGACGGCCGGGGCCTCGGTCTCGGCCGTCTCGCCGTCGGAGCCGCACGCGGCGAGGCCGAGGACGAGCGCGGAGGCGACGGCGAGGTGGGCAGCGGTGCGGGCAGGGCGCATGGTGGCTCCGAGGCTCGGGGAGTGGGTGCGGGCCCGACGCTACGTGGTCCCCGCGCTGCTCGCGATGGGCACCGGTCCCCATGAGACGCGGGTCATACGCGGACCTCCCGCGAGGGGACCTTCGACCTGTTGCACGACCCGGTGGCGCCGGGGAACCTTTCCGGTATGCACCGTTCTCCCCCCGTGCCTGCCGGGTGCTGCCCGTGAGCCCCCTGCGCGTCGAGCACGCCGACGTCGTCGTGGTGGGCGGCGGGGCCGCGGGGCTGAGCGCCGCGCTCGCGATCGCCGAGACGGCCGCGCGCGAGGCGGGCGGGACGCGCGCGCCGGTCGTCGCGCTCGTCTCGAAGGTCTACCCGATGCGCTCGCACACGGTCGCGGCCGAGGGCGGCGCCGCGGGCGTCGTGGGGGACGACGACTCGCTCGAGCAGCACGTCGCCGACACGCTCGCCGGCGGCGCCGGGCTGTGCGAGGAGGACGCGGTCCGGTTCGTCGTCGAGCGCGCCGCGGGCGAGCTGTGGCGCCTCGAGCGCTGGGGCCTGCCCTGGAGCCGCACCGACGACGGCGACGTCGCGGTCCGCCGGTTCGGCGGCATGAGCCGGGCCCGCACGTGGTTCGCCGCGGACAAGACGGGCTTCCACCTGCTGCACACGCTCTTCCAGACCTCGCTGCGGTACGCGGGCGACGACGGGGTGGTCCGCCGGTACGACGAGCACCACGTGCTCGACCTCGTCGTCGACGACCCCGGCGGACCGGACGCCCGGGTGCGCGGCGTCGTCGTGCACGACCAGCACCGCGGCGAGCCGCTGCTGCTCGCGGCGCCGGCCGTCGTGCTCGCGACCGGCGGCGCCGCGCGCGCGTGGGGCACGAGCACCAACGCCGGGATCGTCACCGGCGACGGGATGGCGATGGCGCTGCGCGCGGGCGTGCCGCTGCGCGACCTCGAGTTTCTCCAGTTCCACCCCACGGGCCTGCCGGGCAGCGGGATCCTCCTCACCGAGGCCGCGCGCGGCGAGGGCGGCGTGCTGCTCGACGCCGAGGGACGCCGCTACCTCGCCGACTACGGGCTCGGCCCCGAGACGCCCGTCGGGGAGCCCGTGCCGCGCACGATGGAGCTCGGCCCGCGCGACCGGCTCTCGCAGGCGTTCTGGCACGCCGACCGCGACGGGCGCACGATCCCCACGCCCGACGGCGGCGTCGTGCTGCTCGACCTGCGCCACCTCGGGCGCGAGCGCATCGCCGAGCGGCTCCCGCTCGTCGCGGGCCTCGCCAAGCAGTTCGCGGGAGTGGACCCGGCGCTCGAACCGGTCCCGGTGCGGCCGACGGCGCACTACACGATGGGCGGCGTCCGCACCGACGCGCGGGGCGCCACCGAGGTCGGCGGCCTCTTCGCCGCGGGGGAGTGCGCGTCGACCGGGCTGCACGGGGCCAACCGGCTCGGGTCCAACTCGCTCGTCGAGACGCTCGTCGTCGGGCGCGCGGCCGGGGAGGCCGCGCTCGCGTGGGCGCGGGGTGCGTCCGCCGGGCGGGTCGCGGGCGGGGCGTCCGGCGCCGGGGCGGGCGTCGGGCCGGGCAGCGTCGACGCGGACGTCGTGGACCGCGCGGCGGACGTCGCGGACCGCTACCTCGCGATGCGCGGGCGCGGGACCGAGCCACCCGCCGCGCTCCGGGCCGAGCTCGGTCGGGTGCTCGACGCCGACGTCGGCATCTACCGCGACGCCGACGGCCTGCGCCGTGCGCTCGCCACGGTCGAGGACCTGCGCGCTCGGTACGACGACGTGCGCGTCGCCGACACCGGCGCCGTGCTCAACACGGACTGGGCCACGACGGTCGAGCTCGGCGCGACCCTGCTCGTCGCGCACGCCGCCGTCGCGGCCGCGCTCGCGCGCGAGGAGTCGCGCGGCGCGCACCAGCGGCTCGACGCGCCCGCCGCCGACGACGTCCCCCGGCACTCGCTCGTCGCGCTCGACGCCGCGGGACGGGTCGAGGTGACGCACGCGCCGGTCGGGCGGGCCGACCGCGGACCGGACGACGGGACGCGGCCGAGCGCGGCGGCGCCGTCGTCCCCGGTGGAGGGAGAGGGCGCGTGAGCGAGGAGACCGTGCGGCTGGAGGTCGCGCGCCAGGAGCCCGACGGCGCGTCGCGGCGCGACGTGTTCGACGTCCCGTTCGACGACCGCACGTCCGTGCTCGACGCGCTCCAGTGGGTCAAGGACCACGCCGACCCGACGCTCACGTTCCGCTGGTCCTGCAAGATGGCCGTCTGCGGGTCGTGCGGGGTCATGGTCAACGGTCGCCCCGTGCTCGGGTGCGAGACGTTCGTGCGCGGCTTCCGCACGTCGGGCCTCGTCGTGGAGCCGCTCGCGCACGCCGAGGTGCTGCGCGACCTCGTCGTGGACACCGACACGTTCGTCGGCAAGCTCGCCGCCGTGAAGCCCTGGCTCGTGCCCGACGGCGCCACGCGCCTCCCGCTCGCGGGCGACGCGGCGGGGGTCGCCCCGGACGTCGCGCCGGACGTCGCGCCCGACGTCGTGCCCGTCGCCCTGGCCGGGGGCCCGGCCCCCGGCGAGGACGTGCTCCGGGCGGTGGGGCCGGCGTCGGGCCACCGGCAGACGCCGGGTGAGCTCGCCGCGTTCAAGGGGTTCGCCGAGTGCATCGACTGCATGCTCTGCTACGCCGCGTGCCCGCAGCTCGACCTCGCGCCGGACTTCCTCGGCCCGGCGGTCGTCGCGACGGCGCGGCGCTGGGACGAGGACTCGCGCGACGGCGGCGAGCTCGCGCGCGCGGACGTGCTCGACACCGAGTTCGGCGCCTGGCCGTGCATCCAGGTCGGCGCGTGCACGCAGGTCTGCCCCAAGGGCGTCGACCCCGCCCGCGCGCTGCGCGACGCCCAGCGCGTCGCCACGGAGACCTGGGAGGCCCGCCAGGCCTCGACGGAGGCCGGCCCCGCGAGGTAGAGCTCGCGGTCGCGAGGTAGGACGCTGCGGGTTCTACCTCGCGACCGGCGGTTCTCTCTCGCGGGACCTCCGTCTCGGCGGACGGGGCTCAGCTGCCGAGCGCCGCGGAGACGACGTCCTTCGCCTCGGCCTGGACCTGCGCGAGGTGCTCCTCGGAGACGAACGACTCGGCGTAGATCTTGTAGACGTTCTCCGTGCCCGACGGCCGGGCGGCGAACCACGCGTTCTCGGTGGTCACCTTGAGCCCGCCGATCGCGGCGTCGTTGCCCGGCGCGTTCGTGAGCTTCGCCGTGATCGGCTCGCCGGCGAGCTCGGTCGCGGTGACCTGCTCGGGCGAGAGCCTGCCGAGCGTCGCCTTCTCCTCGAGCGTCGCGGGCGCGTCGACGCGCGCGTACCAGGACTCGCCGTACCGCTCGACGAGGGCGCGGTGGTGCTCGGACGGCGACGTCCCGGTCGTCGCGATGATCTCGGACGCGAGGAGCGCGAGCAGCAGGCCGTCCTTGTCGGTCGACCAGACGCGGCCGTCGGTACGCAGGAACGACGCCCCGGCGGACTCCTCGCCGCCGAACCCGACGGACCCGTCGAGCAGACCCGGGACGAACCACTTGAACCCGACCGGAACCTCGACGAGCCGGCGCCCGAGGCCGCCCGCCACCCTGTCGATGAGCGCCGACGACACGAGCGTCTTGCCGATCGCCGCGTCGTCGCGCCAGCCGCCGCGCGCGCCGCCGTAGAGGTACTCGATCGCGACGGCGAGGTAGTGGTTCGGGTTCATGAGCCCGGCGTCGGGCGTGACGATGCCGTGCCGGTCGGAGTCGGCGTCGTTGCCCGTCGCGACGTCGAACGGCGCCTCCTCGCCCGCACCCGTCATGCGCGAGACGAGCGAGGCCATCGCGTAGGGCGACGAGCAGTCCATGCGGATCTTGCCGTCCCAGTCGAGGGTCATGAACGACCAGCGCGGGTCGACCTGCGGGTTCACGACGGTGAGATCGAGGCCGTACCGCTCGCCGATCTCGCCCCAGTACTCGACGGACGCGCCGCCGAGCGGGTCCGCGCCGATCCGCACGCCGGCCGCGCGGATCGCGTCGAGGTCGAGGACGTTCGCGAGGTCGTCGACGTACGTCGTGAGGTAGTCGTGCTTGCGCACGTGCTCCGACTCGAGGGCCTGCGTCAGCGGCACGCGTCGCACGGCGCCGACGCCGGAGCGCAGGATCTCGTTGGCGCGGTCGGCGATCCACCCCGTCGCCTCCGACCCGGCGGGACCGCCGTGCGGCGGGTTGTACTTGAAGCCGCCGTCGCGCGGCGGGTTGTGCGACGGCGTGACGACGATCCCGTCGGCGAGCCCCGGGCCGCTGGTGCGCACGCCGTCGGACGTCGCGGCGCCGTTGTGCAGGAGGATCGACTGCGAGACGGCGGGCGTCGGGGTGAACGAGTCGCGCGCGTCGACGAGCGTCGTCACGCCCGCGGCCACGAGCACCTCGAGCGCCGTCTGCCACGCGGGCAGGGAGAGGGCGTGCGTGTCGCGCCCGATGTAGAGGGGGCCGTCGGTGCCCTGCGACCGCCGGTACTCCACGATCGCGGCCGTGATCGCGACGATGTGGGCCTCGTTGAACGCGTGGTCGAGGCTCGACCCGCGGTGGCCCGACGTGCCGAACACGACCTTCTGCGCGGGGTCGTCGACGTCGGGGGCGAGGTCGTAGTAGGCGCTGACGACGGCGTCGACGTCGATGAGGTCGCTGGGCTGTGCGGGGGTGCCGGCGCGGGGATCCATGGGTCGATCCTGCCAGGGCGGGCGGCCCGCGTCAGCCGCGGGCGCGCCGTCGTCTCACGGGGTGGCGCCCGCCCGGTCGATCGCCATCTCGACGGCGTCGAGGAGCCGGTCGAGGCTCGCGTCGAACGGGCCCTGCGGGGCGTCGAAGCCGCCCGCGACGTAGATGCGCGTCATGGTGGGGTAGCGCTCGACGTCGAACCAGTCCTCCCAGAACGAGCCGAGCGTCGTCCAGTACTCGTCGCTGCCCATGCCCGTCGCGTCCTGCTCGGCCGACTCGGCGATGGTCGCGCGGGCGAGCCCCTGCACGTAGTTGTCGACGAGCCCGAGGGTCTCGACGACCTGGATCTCGCTGAGCCCCGTGTCGACGACGGTGCGCAGCCCGGCCTCCTGCGCGTCGAGCACGTGCGGGGCGAGCGGCGCGCGCCACATGTTGGTCTGCAGGATCCACGGGTGGCGCAGGTAGAGGCGCCACATCTCGTGCGCGTACTGCGCGAGCGCGGCCCGCCAGGGGTCGCCGGCCGCGGGCAGGTCGAGCTCCGCGTACGCGCGGTCGATCATGAGGTCGACGAGCTCGGTGCGGCCCGGCACGTACGTGTAGAGCGACATCGCGCCCACGCCGAGCTCGGTCGCGACGCGGCGCATCGACAGCGCGTCGAGCCCGCCCTCCTGCGCGACGGCGATCCCGGCGCGGACGACGTCGTCGAGCGTGAGCCGGGGCTTGCGGCCGCGCGTCGCGGGGGCGGGCGGGTCCCACAGGAGCGCGAGCCGGCGCGTGACCTCGGGCGTGCGGACGACGTCGGCGAGGTGGGAGCGCGCGTGCTCGGCGGCCGCGACGGCGCTCGGCAGCCCGGCCTCGGCCGCCGCGACGACGCCGCGCGGCCGGTCGCCCCCGGGCGCGTCGGCGGCGGTCTGCTCGTCGGTGCGGTCGTTCGTCACGTGCGTATCCTCCCCGATCCGCGGCCCGCCGCCGGGGCGGGCGCGGGTCTGGTATTCCCGTACACCGTATGCTAGCGTGGTCCGCACATTCTGGTACAGCGTACGAACATGTGCGCGGCGGCACGAAAGGGTGCGCTCCGGTGATCCGAGCCCGTGGCCTGACCAAGACCTTCCACCGCAAGAAAGAGGTCGTCGAAGCCGTCAAGGCGATCGACGTCGACGTCCGCGAGGGCGAGCTCGTCGCCTTCCTCGGCCCCAACGGGGCCGGCAAGTCCACGACCCTGAGGATGCTCACGAGCCTCCTCGAACCGACCGCCGGCACCGCCGAGGTCGCCGGGTACGACGTCGCGCGCGACCCCGCGCGCGTGCGCTCGCGCATCGGCTTCATCGGCCAGGGCAACGGCGGCGGGTACTCCTACCGCGTGCTCGACGAGCTGCACAACCAGGGGCGCTTCTACGGACTGCCGCCCGCGGAGTACTCCCGGCGCGCGAGCGACCTGCTCGAGGCCCTCGACCTCGGCGGGCTCGAGAAGCGCACGGTGCAGTCGCTGTCCGGCGGTCAGCGGCGCCGGCTCGACGTCGCGCTCGGCCTCATGAACCATCCGCCGCTGCTGTTCCTCGACGAGCCCACCACGGGTCTCGACCCGCACGCCCGGGCGAACCTCTGGGAGCACATCCGTGCGATGCGCGAGCGGTACGGCATGACGATCGTCCTCACGACCCACTACCTCGACGAGGCCGACGACATGGCCGAGCGCGTCGTCGTCATCGACCACGGCGAGATCATCGCCGACGCGACGCCCGCCGCCCTCAAGCGCGACCACGCGGACGACGTCGTGACGCTCGCCGTCGTGTCCGACGACGCGGGTCGCGTCCGCACGGCGCTCGCCCAGGGCCTCGCGCACGAGGAGGGGGCGGTCGACGTGAGCGGCGCGGACGGCGCGACGACGGTCCGGATCTCCACGGCGCACGGCGCCGACCGGCTGCCCGAGGCGATCGAGGTGCTCCGCGTCGCGGGGCTCGCGGTCCGCTCGGCCGAGCTCCGGCAGGCGAGCCTCGACGACGTGTTCCTCAACCTCACCGGACGCAGCCTGCGAGAGGAGGCCGCGTGATGGCACGCACCGACGTGTCGGAGACCCGGGTCGCGCGGGCGACGGCCGGCGCCGACGCCGTGATGCGCACCGGGGCTGCGAAGTTCCTCGGCGACACCTGGGCCGTGTTCACGCGCGAGATCCTGCTCGTGCTGCGCGACCCGTTCACGCTGATCTTCTCGCTCCTGCAGCCCCTGATCTTCCTCGGGCTGTTCGGCCCGCTGCTCACCGGGGCGGTGGGCGGCTTCGGCGGGGGAGCGCCGGGCGGGGGCGGGAGCACCGCGGAGACGCTGCAGTGGTTCGTGCCCGGCGTGATCGTCATGATCTCGCTCTTCGGCACCTCCATGAGCGGGTCCAACCTGCTCTACGAGATGATGACGGGCTCCTACGAGCGCGTGCTCGCGACGCCGCTCGACCGGTCGGCGATCCTCGTCGGGCGCGCCCTCAAGGAGTTCGCGCCGCTCGTCGTGCAGGGCCTGCTCATCGCCCTCGTGTGCGTGCCCTTCGGGTTCACGCTCTACCCGCTGCACCTGCTCGTGGGGCTGGCGCTGCTCGGGCTCTTCGGCATCGGCGTGGGCGCGCTGTCGATCGCGCTCGCGCTCGCCGCCAAGAACCGCGAGTGGCTGTTCTGGGGCGTCCAGCAGTCGCTGCTGTTCCCGCTGCTCATCCTCTCCGGCATGATGCTGCCGCTCGAGGCCGGCCCGGCGTGGATGCGCACCGCGGCGCTGTTCAACCCGCTCACCTACATCGTCGACGCCGAGCGCGCGCTGCTCGCCGGCCGGTTCGACGCCGACGTCCTGTGGGGCTTCGTCGCGGCCGCCGTCACGTGCGCCGTCGGGCTGTGGGTCGGGATCCGGCGTACGCGCAGGACCGTCTGACCTTCGCCCGACCTGCGACGTTCGTCCTGGGTCGGGCGGACGCCATGCCCGTCTCGCGGGAGCTCGTCCGGCCGCACTCCTGGGGGGTTGTACGCGCCCGGTCGACGACGTCGCGGGCGGCGGGTCGGGAGCCGTCGAGCTCGGCGCTGGACGTCGTGCGGGTCCAGTCGGCTTGGCACGGCCGGCTCCGCACCGTCCCGGTGTGTGTCGTGGGCTAGAGCGAGGGTGTGTCCGGCGCGGCATTCCACAGCGCCTGGCATGCCCAGCCCTCGGGTACGCCGAGCGCGGCAATCGTCAGGCCTGGTGAGGAGGGAAACGACTCGAGCAGGTCGACGAGACCACGACGCCACGTGACGTCGTCCCCGATCGACAGGAGAAGATAGGCGATCACTGCGAGCGCGTTGTACACACCAAAGACCTTCTTGGCGGTGTCATCGGCGCGAAGGTGATCCAGCAGCGGCACCGTGCCCACCTTCGGGCGGCTCGGTGCGTTCTGCAGCTTGCGGTTGAAGAGGCGTGCGTGGTGTGCCGCGACGTTGCGGACGTAGTTCACGCTCGCGAGCCAGCTCGCCATGAGGCGCTTGGTCGGGACACCGAAGGCGGTGGCGATCTCCTGCGCGTCGTGCTCGTGAAGACCTTGGTACAGGTTGGAGAGGTGGCCGAGCTCGAGAATCTCCGTCAGCGCCCAGATCGGCATCTGGCCGTCGTACTTCTCACGGAAGTGAGCGACGAACGCCTCGTCGGACCCATTGCGTCGCTCGCCGACGCGGCGAAGCCACTCGGTGTGCCTGCTCGGCTGGGTGCGCCAGCCGGTCGTCTCGTCAGTCTGCGCGGTGGTGAAAGCCGGGAGGAAGCTCTCGGTGTCGAGGTGTGCGAAGGGGGACCGTCGTCCGAGCACGTAGCCGATCCGCATCCGTACGGCGACCTCGATGCGTTCGACGCCGTCAAGAACGAGCAACCGTAGGCGCCGGTCGAAGTCGATCACTCGCGCGATGTGCTCCGTCGAGGCACCTGCACGGTAGTCGCTCAGCACCTTGACTCGGGTCTTGCCGTCTGCCTCGTCCGTGTATGTCACGGACTCTCGAAAGGGATAGAGGTAGCCGGTGAGGCGGTAGTAGCCGATCCCTTGCACGAGGGTGAGGGCGTGCTCACGCGGTTCGACATCGACACCGCGGTCGGCGAGCTTGGTGACCTGCTCGTCGACCGAGAGCCATGACTTCGTGTAGTCGCCCACAAGCCCCCCAGCCGACGAAGAAAATCAGCCCGCTGCCGGACGGCAACGGGCTGATCATGATGGGTCGATCGTAGCGAGGATCGCTCCCCGTCGTCTAGAGACCACGGAGCATCTGGGGACGATCATCGACCGAGAGACTGGTCGCTGCGCGAGCGGGCGACCACGGAACCGCGTGCCCCGCCGCGACGGACGCGCGGGCGTCGAGCACGCGCTGGTTGGTGCTGCCGCGGAACGCGAGGGTGAGGTCGCGGCGCGCGAGCTCGAACCGGCCGTCGACGAGCACGTCGACCTCGGCGAGCAGCGCGCGCCGGTCGTCGGGCCCGTCGAGCAGCTCCTCGACCGTCCAGCCCGTCCAGCACCACACGTCCTTGCGGTCGCCGTGCTCGGCGCGCAGGCGGCGCACGAGCCGCAGGCACACGCCGGTGTTGAGGAACGGCTCCCCGCCGAGCAGGGACAGGCCCTGCACGGCGGGGTGCGCGAGGTCGGCGAGCACGCGCTCCTCGAGCGCGTCGTCGTACGGGCGCCCGTAGCGGAAGCTCCACGCCGCCTCGTTGAAGCAGCCCTCGCACGCGAACAGGCACCCGCTGACGTACAGCGAGCAGCGCACGCCCTCGCCGTCGACCATGACGAACGGCTTGTAGTCGGCGACGTACCCGTGGCTGACGCGCTCCGAGCGCCAGCCCGGGCCGGGGTCCCTCGGCACGGCGCCGGCTACGCGCGGTCGCCGGGCGACGCCGGGTCGGCGAGGTGCTTGACGCGCGAGGAGATCTCGACGTGGCGCCCGTGCACCATGGGCCGCTGCTGCGGGTTGCCGAGGTACCCGCACGTGCGCTTCACGACGTCGCACGTGCGCGGGTCGGCGTTGCCGCAGCCGGGGCACGCGAAGCCGCGCGCCGTCGGCTCGAAGTCCCCCGTGAAGCCGCACGCGTAGCACCGGTCGATGGGCGTGTTCGTGCCGAGGTAGCCCACGCGGTCGTACGCGTAGTCCCACACCGCCTCCAGGGCCTTCGGGTTCTGCTGCAGCACCGGGTACTCGCAGTAGTGGATGAACCCGCCCGACGTCCAGCGCGCGTACTCCTGCTCGAAGTCGATCTTCTCGAACGGCGTCGGCGCCTTGCGCACGTCGTAGTGGAAGCTGTTCGTGTAGTAGTCCTTGTCGGTGATGTCCGGGACGCGCCCGAAGCGCTCGACGTCGAGCCGGCAGAAGCGGTCGGTGAGGCTCTCGCTGGGCGTCGCGTAGACGCTGATGCGGTACCCCAGGCGCTCGGTCCAGCGGGCGGCGTGCGCGTGCAGCGTGCGCAGCACGTCGAGCGTGAGCTGCTTCGCCTGCGGGTCGTGCTCCCACGCGCCGCCGTGGAACGCCGCCGCGACCTCGTAGAGCCCGATGTAGCCGAGCGACACCGTGGCGCGGCCGTCGCGGAAGAGCCGGTCGACATCGTCGTCCGGGGCGAGGCGCTGCCCGAACGCCCCGTGCACGTAGAGGATCGGCGCGTTGCCGGGCGTCGCCTCCTTGCAGCGTTCGATGCGGAACGCGAGGGCGTCGTGCACCGTCTCCAGGCGCTCCTCCAGGAGCGACCAGAACGCGTCGAGGTCGCCGTCCGCCTCGAGCGCGACGCGCGGCAGGTTGAGCGTCACGACGCCGAGGTTCATGCGCCCCTCGGAGACGTCCTGGCCGTCCTCGTCCTGCCAGCCCTGGAGGAACGACCGGCAGCCCATCGGCACCTTGAACGAGCCCGTGAGCTCGACGATCTTGTCGTACGAGAGCACGTCCGGGTACATGCGCTTCGTCGCGCACTCGACGGCGAGCTGCTTGAGGTCGTGGTTCGGGTCCTCGGGCTCGAGGTTGACCCCGCGGCGCAGCGTGAAGATGAGCTTGGGGAAGATCGCGGTGCGGCCCTCGCTGCCCAGGCCGCGGATGCGGATCTGCAGGATCGCGCGCTGGATCTCGCGCTCGAGCCACCCGGTGCCGAGGCCGAACCCGACCGACGTGAACGGCGTCTGCCCGTTGGACGTGAACAGGGTGTTGATCTCGTACTCCAACGACTGCATCGCGTCGTAGATGTCCTTGCGCGTCTTCTCGCGCGCGTAGTCCTCGTGGGCCGCGGCGTCGGGGATCCAGCGGCGGGCGTCCGCGAGGTGCTTGGCGAGGTTGCGCTCGGCGTAGGGGGCGAGGAGCTCGTCGATCCGGTTCACCGAGCACCCGCCGTACTGGCTCGACGACACGTTGGCGATGATCTGGCTGATCTGCGCGGTCGCGGTCTGGATCGAGCGCGGCGGCTCGACCTGCGCGTTCCCGATGCGGAACCCGTTCGCGAGCATCGTGCGGAAGTCGATGAGGCAGCAGTTCGTCATCGGCGCGTAGGGGTGGTAGTCGAGGTCGTGGTAGTGCAGGTCGCCCTTCTGGTGGGCGTTCGCGACGTGCGGGGGCAGCATCCGCAGCCCGATCGCCTTGCCCACGGTGCCCGCCGTGAGGTCGCGCTGGGTGTTGAAGACCTCGCTGTCCTTGTTCGCGTTCTCGTTGACGACCGTGGAGTCCTTGTCGAGCAGGCGCACGATCGAGTGGTTGAGGTCGGTGGCCCGGCTGCGCGCGAAGTCCCGCTGCACCCGGTAGTCGATGTAGGCGCGCGCGACGTCGTACTCGTGCGACTCGAGCAGCACGTGCTCGACGACGCCCTGGATCTCGTAGATCTTCACGGTGGTCCCGAAGCGCGCCGCGAGCTCCTCGTCGACGCGCGTCACGACCTCGTCGACGCGCCGCCGGTGCGCGGCCGTCGCGTCGCCGTGGACCTCGGTGAAGGCCTTCGTCACGGCGGCCCGGATGCGGCCGTCGTCGAACGGCCGACGCCGCCCGTCCCGCTTGACGACCTCCAGCGCGGCGGTCGGCGCGGGGTCCGCGGCCTGTCGTTCCCGGTCGAGCTCGACGATGCTCATCGCACCCGTTCCCATCTGCCCACCGAGTTCCCGTCGCCGGTCGCAGAGTGCTGCGAGACGAACCGTCGCCCCAACATGTGGGGCAAGATCACGGCTGCGCCACCATATCTAGTGGCGGGGCGTGGTGCCGCGCTGGACGCGCTCCCTGCCCGCAGGTCAGGACCAAGGTCCCGACCTGCGGCCGACGGGCCCTGCGGGGGCGGCAACCGCCTGCACGGCGGCTAGCGTCGGGGCGTGTCCCGACGCCCTCCCGGCTGGGTGCCGAACCAGCACGGCGCCTGGCCGATGCTGCTCCTGCCGTTCGCCGTCGGGACCGCGCGCGGCGTCCAGGACCTGGGGTTCCGGCCCGTGACCGTCGCGCTCGGCGCCCTGTGGCTCGTCGGCTACCTCGCGTACGCCGCCGCCGGGCTGTGGCTCAAGTCCCGACGCAGGGCCCGGTACGTGCGGCCGTTCGTCACGTACTCCGTGGCCGCCGCGGCCCTGGGCGTCGTGGTCCTCGTGCTCGACCCCGCGCTCGCGCTGTGGGCGCCCGCCTTCGCCCCGCCCCTCGCGCTCGGCCTCTGGGCGTCGGCCCGGCGCACCGAGCGGTCGGTGGCCGCCGGCGGGGCCCTGACGGTCGCCGCGTCGCTCATGACGGTCGTCGCGTACGTCGCGTGCCGGCCCCCGGGAGCGGGCGTAGGCGCGGTCGGCGCGCCGACGCCCGTCCTGCTCGTCGCGGCGCTGCTGCTCGGCTACCTGTTCGGGACCGTGCTCTACGTCAAGACGATGATCCGCGAGCGCGGCGTCCGCGCGTACGTCGTCGCGTCGGTCGCGTACCACGCGGCGGTCACCGGTGCGGCGGCCGTGCTCGCCGTCGTCCACGACCCGTCCTGGTGGTGGGCGACGGCGTTCCTCGCCGCCGCGACGGCGCGCGCCGCGGTGCTCGCCGGCCGCCCGCTGCGCCCGCGCACGGTGGGGATCGGCGAGATCGCCGCGACCCTCGTCCTGTGCGCGGTCGCCCTCGTCGTGCGGTGAGCGCGTCGTGCGGTGCGGGCGTCGGGCCGCGAGGGTCCGCGTCGCACGGCCGGGTGGTTCACTGGGCGGGTGCCCGACGACGCCCCGCTCGCCCTCGCCGACCTCACCGAGCGCGTGGAGGCCGTCTCTGCGCTCTACGCGCGCAAGTTCGCCGTCGCGCGCGACGCGGACTGGTTCGCGCTCAAGCTCACCGAGGAGGTCGGCGAGCTGATGCAGGCGTTCCTCGTCGCGACCGGCCGCACGCGGCCTCGCGCGGTCGCGGCCGAGACGTCTGACGGCGCGACCGCGGTGCCCGACGGCGCGGGCGCGGCGCTCGCGGACGAGGTCGCCGACGTGCTCGCGCACCTCCTGCTCCTCGCACGCTCGCAGGGCGTCGACGTCGAGGCGGCCGTGCGCCGCAAGTGGCTCGCCTGGGAGGCCGACCTCGGCCCGGCCCCCGAGGGCGGTACCGTCTCGGGGTGATCGACGGAGCCCACCCCGAGCAGGCCGCTGACTCGCGCACCGACCCGCCGGCCGCCGCCGACGAGGTCGCCACGCTGCGCGGCTTCCTCGACTTCCACCGCGACACCATGCGCTGGAAGACCGCCGGCCTCGGGTCCGCCGAGCTCGGGACCCGGCTCGCCCCGTCGACGATGACCCTCGGCGGGATGCTCAAGCACCTCGCGTACGTCGAGTCGAGCTGGTTCTCGGTCGTCGTGCGGGGAGAGCCGATCATGGCGCCGTTCGACGCCGTCGACTGGTCGGTCGACCGCGACTGGGACTGGACCAGCGCGGCGCGCGACACCCCCGCACGGCTCCGGATGCTCTTCGACCGCGCGGTCGCCGCGTCCGACGCGATCCTCGACGCGGCGCTCGCCGACGGCGACCTCGACCGGCGCACGGTCGGCGTGGACCGGCACACCGGCGAGCCGTGGAACCTGCGCTGGGTCCTCGTCCACATGGTCGAGGAGTACGCGCGGCACAACGGGCACGCCGACCTGATCCGCGAGGCCATCGACGGGTCGGTCGGGGAGTAGCCGGGACCGGCCCTTGCCCCCGTCGCGTCCCACCGGCACGATGAGCGCCGTGACCGCGCCGCCGCCACCGCCCCTGCCCCGGCTGCCCCGCGCCGCGCTGCGGACGCACCGGGCCGCGGTCGCCGCGGTCGCGGCGGCGCTGCTCGGGGCCGGGCTCGTGGCCGTGGCCGCATGGATGGTCGCACTGGCGCCCGAGGAGATCGTCCTCGTGACGTACCGGACGGAGCCGGCCCCGCCGTCCCCCGACGATCCCCAGGTGGAGTACGCCGAGGCGTTCGGCGACGAGATGATCTGGCAGGGCGGCCCCGCGCCCGAGGCGATCGCCCTGACCGCGGGCGGCGGCGCGCTGCTGCTCGGGCTCGCCGGGGGCTTCGGCCTGGGTCACCGCGCGGCCCGCCGCACCCCGTCCGCCCCGACCCCGGAGACGACCGCATGACCGCACCCTCCGTCCGGCCCCGCCGCCCCCGTGCCGCGGCGGTCGCCCTCGTGCTCCTCGTCGTGCTCGGCGTCGCGCTCGTCGCCGCGGCGGCGTGGCTCGCGTCGCGACCCACGTCGTTCGGCTGGTTCGCGTACGCGCCGGCCTCGGGCACCTCGTTCGTGCCGCAGGGCGCGTACCCGCCGGGCACGACCGCGGCGCTCGCGGGCGCGGGCGCGCTGCTCCTCGGCCTCGCCGGCGGGTTCGTGCTCGGCCGCCGGTCCCGGCCCGAGCCCGGGCCTGCGGCCGCCGCGCCGTCCCGCCCGGCCGACCCGGGAGGCCCAGCAGACCCGGCAGACCCGGCAGACCCGGCAGGCCCGGCAGGCCCGGCAAACCCTGCCGACCCGGCCGGCCCGGGGGACGACGCGCCGTCGGGCCCCGCCGCGTGAGCCGTCCCCGCGTCGTCCTGCTCGACCTCGACGGCACGCTCGCCGACTCCGCCCCGGGCATCGTCGCGTGCGCGCGCCACGCGCTGCGCGAGCTCGGGCTCCCCGTGCCGGACGACGCGGCGGTGCGCCGCCTCGTCGGGCCGCCGCTCCAGGACGCGTTCGCCGCGCTCGGGGTGCCCGCGCACCGGGTCCCGGACGCGGTCGCGGCCTACCGCGCGGCTTACGCGGGCGGCGGGATGTTCGACAACGCGGTGTTCGCGGGCGTCCCCGACGCGCTGCGCACGCTCCGCGAGGCGGGCGTGCGGCTCGCCGTCGCGACGTCCAAGCCCGAGGTGTACGCGCGCCGCATCGTCGCGCACCTCGGCCTGGACGCCGACCTCGCCCGCGGGGTGGACGACGTGTACGGCGCGACGCTCGACGGGACGCGCGGGTCGAAGGCCGACGTCGTCGCGCACGCGCTCGACGGGCTCCGCGCGGAGCCGTCGCTCGCCGCGCTGCGGCCGGACGACGTCGTCATGGTCGGCGACCGCGAGCACGACGTGCACGGCGCCGCGGCCCACGGGGTCGCGTGCGTCGGGGTCGCGTGGGGCTACGTCGCGCCGGGCGAGCTCGAGGCCGCGGGGGCGCGCGCCGTCGTCGGCACGCCGCGCGCGCTCGTCGCCGCGCTCCTCGGGGACGCCCCGGGAGCCTGACCCGCCCTCGGGAGCGGGCACGACCACGACCGGACGAGGACGCCCGCACCACCTGGTCGGGCGTGCGCGGCCACCGCACCTCGGTCCCGCACCACCCACGGGTCGCCGCCCGTCCACCCAACCTGCCGCGGACCGCGGCTGGGTGGCGCCCCGCGGCCCGCACGGTGGATCCACCGACGAGAGAAGGAGGTGGATCGGTGTACCAGCTCGGTACGACTCAGGCAGGGACGGTGCTCGCCACGACGGGCGCCGTGGCGACCGGCTTCTACGTGGTGGGGGCCTGGACGCTCGTCGTCGCGGGGCTCGCGCTCCTCATGACGGCACGCGTGCTGCACCGCCGGCACGCGGAGCAGCGATGACGACCGCGACCCCCCGGGTCGTCGTCGTCATCCCGGCGCACGACGAGGCCGCGGCGCTGTCCGCGACGCTCGCGTCGGTCCGGGCGCAGACGCGCCCGGCCGACCGCGTGCTCGTCGTGTCGGACAACAGCACCGACGCGACGGTCGACGTGGCGCGGGCGCTCGGAGCGGACGTCGTCGAGACGGTCGGCAACACCGACCGCAAGGCGGGCGCGCTCAACCAGGCGCTGCTCCACGTCGACGCCGAGAACGTCCTGGTGCTCGACGCCGACACGACCCTCGCGCCGACGTTCGTCGAGGACGGGCTCGCCCTCCTCGACGCGCGGCCGGCGCTCGGCGCGGTCGGCGGCGTGTTCCGGGGCACCCCGCCCCGGTCGGTGCTCGAGCAGCTGCAGTCCAACGAGTACGAGCGCTACGGGGTGCAGGTCGACGTGACCGGGCGGACGGCCGTCCTCACGGGGACGGCCGCGATCGTCCGGACCGAGGCGCTGCGCGCGGTCGCGGCCGCGCGCGGGAAGCGCCTGCCGGGCCGCGCCGGGGACGTGTACGACGCCGGGGCGATCACCGAGGACTCCGAGCTCACGCTCGCGCTGCGCACGCTGGGGTACGAGCTCGCGTCGCCGCGGCGGATGTCGTGCACGACGGAGCTCATGCCGACCGCCCGGGACCTGCACCGCCAGCGCGTGCGCTGGTACAAGGGCATGCTGGACAACCTCCGGGCGTACGGGTTCACGCGGGTCACGGCCCGCTACGTCGGGCAGCAGGCGATGCTCCTCCTCGGCACGCTCATGCTCTCGAGCCTCCTCGTGCTCACGGCGGTCGTGGTGGCGACCGGGTCCTTCCGGGTCGCGCCCTTCTGGCTCGCGGTCGGTGCGGTGCTCGTGACCGAGCGCCTCGTCACCGTCTGGCGCAACGGGCGCCGCGCGCGCGTGCTCGCGGCCCTCGTGCTGCCCGAGCTGGTCTACGACCTGTTCCTCCAGGCGGCCTACGTGCGCGCGTGCGTCCTCGCGGTGACGTCGCGCGACGCCGGCTGGCACCACGTGCAGCGCGCGAGCACGCCCGGCGAGGCCGCCGCGGCCCGCGAGGCCGTCGCCGCCTGACGTCAGGCGGACGGGCGCCCCAGCGCCCCCGCGAGCGCGCCGCGCCGGTCCACGCCGAGCTTGCGGAACGCCCGGTTCAGGTGGTTCTCCACGGTGCGCACGCTCACGTGCAGGCGGTCGGCGACGTCCTGGTTCGACAGCCCGTCGGCCGCGAGGCCCGCGATCTCGCGCTCGCGCGCCGTGAGGTCGCCGACCGGGCGCAGCGCGTCGACGCCCGCCAGCGCCGCCGGGCCGTACGGCGCGAGCAGACGCTCTGCCTCGGCGAGGGCTTCCGCCGCGCGCTGCGCGTGCCCGAGGGCCCGCAGGCGGCGGACGGCGACCGCGACGGTGCGCGAGCCGACGAGCACCTGGCCGGCGTCGAGCAGGCGCGCGCCCTCCGCGAGCCCGGCGGCGGGGTCGTCGTCGGTGATCGCGCGGGCGAACCGCTCGACGTGGCGGGCGTAGGCGGCGGGCATCGTCGCCAGGTGGTCGAGCAGGGCACGGGCGCGCGCGGGGTCGGGGTCGAGGTCGAGCGAGTGGGCGGCGGCCGACGTCGCGGCCACCAGGTAGCCGCGGTCGCGCAGCTCCTCGTGCTCGGCCCACAGGGCGTCCGCGGGCGCGCGCTCGTCCGTCGGGCCGGCGCCGGTGCCCGCCTCCGCGAGCCGCGCGAACGTCCAGGTGGGCGACGCCTCCGGCAGCGGGCTCGGCCCCAGGCCCAGCGTCGCGGCCTGCTCGGCCAGGGCGCGCGCCGTCGTCGGGCGCCCCTCGAGGAGCGCGACCGCGGACGCGATCGACAGGTTGGCCGACTGGTACGGGCGCTGCAGCGCCGACATGAGCCCCGTCGACAGGACCGAGCCGAGGTGCTCGCGCAGCTCGGGCAGGCGGCCCTGGAGCAGGAGCACGACCGACACGACGAACGCGTGCCCGTGCAGCGCGTCGACGTCGAAGCCGGTACGACCCGCGTCGAGGTGCCGCGTCGCCCAGTCCAAGGCGTCGTCCAGCCGCGCGTCGAGCAGGAGCGCGAGGCCGTGGAGCACCTCGACGCCGCTCGCGAAGTGCGGCGCCTCGGGGTCGAGCGCCCGCAGCGCGTCGAGCGCTCCCGCCGGGTCACCGCGGAACACGTGCCACTCGGCGCGCGTCGTCGCGTCGGCGTCGGCCACGTCGCGCTCGACGGGCGTCGTGCGCACGGGCACGGGGTCCGTCGCGGGCGCGCGGTCCATGAGCAGCGAGAGGTGCGTCCCGACCGTCGTGAGCAGCGGCGCCCAGCGGCCCGCGCCGTCGAGCGCGGCGTCCAGGACGGCGTGCGCGCCCGGGAGGTCCTTCCCCACGAAGGCCACGGCCAGGGCGTGCCAGTTGTCGAGCGCCGCGAGCGCGCGGGGGCTGCCGGTGCGCGGCGTGCGCGCGACGACGTCGCGCAGGGTCTCGACGTCGGCGTCGCCGAGCAGCAGCGTCTGCAGGTAGGCGACGGCCGTCGCGGGCGACGGCTCGGCCTCCCACCGCGTGCGCCGGACCACGGTCTCGCGGTACCAGTGCTCCACGAGCATGCGGTGGCGCACGGTGTCCGTCTCCCAGGGCGCCTCGTCACGGGTGAGCGCGACCGACTCCGCGACGACCGTGGGGCTCACCGCGGGCGGGCGCCCGGAGGAGCCGGGGGCGCCGGACGCCGTCACGCGCAGCGCCACGCGCAGCTGGCCGTCGAGGCGCAGGCGCCGCGCGCCCGTCCCCTGGTGGCGGTAGTGGCTGCCCACGAGCTGCGGGAACACGCCGACGACGGTCGCCTCGCCGCGGGCGACGAAGCGCAGCAGGCGGCACGCGTCGAGCTCCTCGAGGACCGGTGCCGGGACGAGCGTCCGGGCCACCGGGAGGTCGACGGGGCCCGCGAGGGACAGGATCTCGAGGCCCTCGAGGGCGTCGGGGGACAGGTCCTTGACGAGCGCGGCGACGGCCGGCGCGAGCTCGGGCGTCCACATGTCGGGGCCGGCGGTCCACGTGCCGTCGACCTGCTGGAGGCGGTCGTGGCGGCGCGCGTTGTCGGCGATCGCGGCGACGAGGCCCGGGAGCCCGCCCGCGGCGGAGTGGATGCGGCCCACGACGGACGCGTCGATGGGCCCGGGCAGGAGGTCGGCCAGGAGGGTCTGGGTGTCGACGTAGCCGAGCGCGGGCATCTGCAGCTCGACGCCGGGCCGGATCTCGGCGGGGAGGCGGTGCGGGTCGTGCAGGCGCGCGGGCAGGGGCCGCGACGCGCTGAGCACCACGAGGTCGGTGCGCGCGGCCGCGGCGACGACGGCGCCGGCGCCCGCGGTGTCGAGGTCGTCGACGTCGTCGAGCACGACGAGCGTCCGGCCCGGGCGGACGGCGGCCTCGATCGCGGCGACGGCACCCGCGACCGCGGACGGCGCGCGCCGGTCCGGGCGTGCGACGAGGCCCGCGACGGCGAGCGCCTCGAGCGGGCGGTCGCGCAGCGCGGCGACCCCCTGCACGCGCAGCACGGTCCAGCCGTCGTCGAGCACCGTCCGGGACACCTCGTCGAGCACGTGCGAGCGTCCCGACCCGGCGACGCCCACGAGGTCCACGCCGACCCCCGAGGTGAGGTACGCGACGGCCTCGGTCTGGACGCCGAGGTGCAGAGAGCGCGGGCTGCCCATCGGCCCATCGTCGGGGACGCCGTGACGGACCGCACGCGCAGCTCCGGCGGTCCCGCCCCGGGGCGGTTGACCTTGACGTAACGTCAACTTCTACGGTGGTGATCGCTGCCGCGGCCCGCGGCCGCGGCACGCACCGCAAGCGCACCGGGAGGAGGGACTGACATGGCCACGACGACGTCGGGCCGGACGGTCGACTGGTCCGTCCAGGAGATCGCCCGGCTCACCGGCACGACGAGCCGCACGCTGCGTCACTACGACGCGATCGGGCTGCTCCCGCCGAGCCGGGTCGCGTCGAACGGCTACCGCCACTACGACGCGGACGCGCTCGTCCGGCTCCAGCAGATCCTCCTCCTGCGCGACCTCGGCCTCGGCCTCCCGGCGATCCGGGAGGCGCTCGACGGGCCCGGCGGGAGCGGGCGCCCGGTGCCGGGGGAGGCGGGGCGGGCCGGCCAGGTGCGGGCCCTCCGGGGTCACCTGGAGCGGTTGCGGGCCGAGCGGCAGCGGCTGGCGCGACAGATCGCGTCGGTCGAACGGACGATCACCACGATGGAAGGAGGTGGCGAGCTCATGGCGGACGACATGTTCGACGGGTTCGACCACACGCAGCACCGCGACGAGGTCACCGAGCGCTGGGGCGAGGACGCGTACGCGCGCGGCGACGCCTGGTGGCGCGCGATGTCCGACGACGAGCGCGCGGCCTGGCAGGCACGCACCCGGCGCCTCGCCGAGGAGTGGGCCGCGGCCGCGGACGCGGGGACCGACCCGGCGTCGGACGTCGCGCAGGACCTCGCGCGGCGTCACGTCGAGTGGCTCGGCGGCGTCCCGGGCACGCCCGGCGCGGGCGCCGCGCCCGTCAAGGAGTACGTGCTCGGCCTCGGCGAGATGTACGTGGCCGACCCGCGGTTCGCGAAGAGCTACGGCGGCGTGGAGGGCGCGACGTTCGTGCGCGACGCGCTGCGCGTCTACGCGGACCGCGCCCTGTGACGCACGGGGACGGGACCGCCCGGCGGTCCCGCGAGGGAGGGCTCCGCGCGAGCCCTCCCTCGCGGGGCGCCGGCGCGCGGGCCGGTCGGGCGCTGGTCGGCCTCGTCCTCGGCGGTCTCGCGCTCGCGGGGTGCTCGCCCGCGCCCGGGCCGGCCGTCCAGGAGCCCGCGTACCGCCTCCCGCCGACCGCGGGCGCGTTCGACTACCAGCTCGGCGCGGCCTACGAGCTCGCGGGCGGCGTGGACGTCGTCGTGCGCGACGCGACGTCGGAGCCCGTGCCGGGCGCCTACTCGGTCTGCTACGTCAACGGGTTCCAGACCCAGCCGGGCGAGGAGCAGCTGTGGCTCGAGGACCACCCGGACCTCGTGCTGCGCGACGCCGACGGCGAGCCTGTCGTCGACCCCGACTGGCCCGACGAGCTCGTGCTCGACCCCTCGACCGCAGCGCAGCGCGACGGGATCCTGGCGGTCCTCGGCCCGGTCGTCACCGGCTGCGCCGACGCGGGCTTCGACGCGGTCGAGATCGACAACCTCGACACCTGGACGCGGTTCGACGACCCGGCGACGGGACGGATCGACGAGGACGGCGCGCTCGCGCTCGCGGCGGCGTACGTCGGGCTCGCCCACGACGCGGGCCTCGCCGTCGCGCAGAAGAACGCCGCCGAGATCGCGGCCGTCGCGCACGACGACCTGGGCTTCGACCTCGCGGTCACGGAGGAGTGCGCGGCCTACGACGAGTGCGCCGCGTACACCGACGTGTACGGCGACCACGTGCTCCAGGTCGAGTACACCGACGCGCTCCCCGTGCCCTTCGCGCAGGTGTGCGCGCGCGAGGACCGCGCGCCGCTCACCGTGCTGCGCGACCGCGACCTCGTGGGGCCCGACGACGCGGCGTACGCGCGCGAGCAGTGCTGAGCCGCGCACCGGCCCCGCCGGTCGCGCCCTGGGGGTGGACGTGTAGTCTCCGTAGTGACCAGTAACCCGATTCTGGTCACTACAGGAGGTGCCGATGCCCCGGCCACGGGTGCCCGACCGTCGAGGGCGCATCCTCGCGGCGGCGCGCGAGCTGCTCCTCGCGCAGGGTTGGGAGAGGACGACCGTCGCCGACGTCGCGGCGCGCGCCGGCATCGGGAAGGGTGCGGTCTACCTGGAGTTCGCCGACCGCTCGGCGATCCTCGCCGCCGTCCTGAACCGCGCCGCGCGCGACCTCACGGCGGACGTGCACCGTCGGGTGCTGGGGTCGACGGAGCTCCTGGACCTCCCCACCGTGTACCGCTACGGCGTCGAGGCGCTGCTCGCCGACCCGATCATGCGCGCCGTGCACCTCGGCGACACCGCCGTGCTGGGCGACCACGTGCGCCAGGTGTCCGACGACCGCTACCTGCGCCGGTACGCGTGGCTCACGGACTACGTGGCCCGGCTCCAGGACGCCGGCGTCCTCGACCGCGCGGTGCCAGCCGACGCCGTCGTCCAGGTGCTCGGGATCTTCGCCCTCGGCCTCGTCCACGCTCCCGGGACGCTCGGTCCCGTGCCGCCGGAGCAGCTCACGGGCGCGGTCGCGGTGTTCGCCGACCTCGTCGGCCGCGGGCTCGCCACCGACCGGCCCGCGGACGCCGACGCCGCCCGCGCCGCCCAGCTCGAGCTGCTGGAGCGGCTCGACCGTCAGCTCACCACCCTCCAGGAGGACCCATGACCTCGATCTTCGCCGCGCCCACCGACCTCACCGTCGCCGGTGGCCCGGTACGGCTCTACCGGGCCGGCGACACCGGGCCACCGGTCCTCCTGCTCCACGGCGCGATGCTCGACACCGCTCAAGGGGTCTTCCGCGACGTCGCGGACAAGCTCGCCACCACGTACCGCGTGCACCTCGTCGACCTTCCCCGGCACGGGGGGAGCCGGCCCTGGCACGGCGTGCTCGACGACGACTTCTTCCGGCGGTTCGTCGACGAGCTGCTCGACGCTCTCGACCTGCCGCGGGTCGCGCTGGTCGGTCTCTCGATGGGCGGTGGCGTCGCGACCGGCTACGCGCTGGACCACCCCGAGCGCGTCAGCGCGCTCGTCGCCGTCGGCCCGGGCGGCATCGGCGCGCGACGCAAGGCCCAGCTCCTCACCTGGCTCTTCCTGCGCACGCCCGGCGCCCTGCGGCTCACCACGTGGTACCTCGCGCGCTTCCCGGGGTCGATCCGGGCGTCGATGGTCGCGAACCTCGTCGCCGGCGAGCGCACCCGTGGCTTCGACTCGATCGTCGAGCTCGCGACGGCCGAGGCCCGCGCGAAGGCGGAGCACCGCGAACCCGCGCTGGACGATTGGCAGACCCGCTCGTACGGCCCGTTCGCGATGCGGCTCGACCACCTGCCCGCGCTGCCGGGGCTCGCCGTCCCGACGCTGTGGGTGCGGGGCGAGTCCGACCCGCTGGTCGGCCACGCGGAGCTCGCGGCCGCCGAGGCAGCGGTTCCGGGGTCGCGCCTCGTGACGATGCCGGACGCCGGGCACATCGTGACGTACGACCAGCCCGACGCCTTCGTGCGCCTCGTCCGGGACTTCCTCGGGACGGTCCTCCACGACGGGGGACCTCCGACCCGCGCGGGATCGCCGCCGCGTCACTAGCCTGGTGTGACGGCGGGCCGCCGTCCGCCACGAGGCAGCCGAGGGAGGCAGCCATGGGCACGACGACGCCGGGGCCCCGCACGGTCCGCAACGTCGCCCTCGTCGGGCACAGCGGGTCGGGCAAGACGACGCTCGCCGAGGCGTTCCTCCATCGGGCGGGCGCGATCCCGCGTCCCGGGTCGGTCACGGAGGGCACGACCGTGTGCGACCACGAGCCCGAGGAGATCGCGCGCGGCATCTCGGTCGCGCTCGGCGTCGCGCACCTCGACTGGACCGCGCCCGACGGCGAGTCGTACCGCGTGACGCTGCTCGACACCCCCGGCTCTCCCGACTTCCTCGGCGCCGTCGACGCGGCCCTCGCCGTGGCGGACCTCGCGGTCGTGGTGGTGAGCGCCGTCGACGGGGTCCGCTCGGGGACCGAGGAGGTGTGGCGGATGTGCGACGAGGCGGGGATCCCCCGCCTCGTCCTGGTTTCCCAGGAGGACCGGGCGCGCGCCGACTTCCGGACCGTGCTCGACCAGGTCCGCTCGACGTTCGCCGCGTCGTTCGTGCCGCTCGAGCTGCCGCTCGGCGAGGAGCAGTCCCTGCACGGCGTGGCGGACGTCCTCGCGGAGCGCGCCCGCGAGTACGACGGCACCGGCGGCCACCTCGACTGGCACGGCCACGACGAGGACGTCCCCGACGACGTGCGCGGCGAGGAGCACGCGCTGCACGACCAGGTCGTCGAGGAGATCGTCACGCACGACGACGACCAGCTCGAGGCCTACCTCGCGGGCGACGAGCCCGGCGTCGCCGAGCTGGAGCGCACCCTCGCGCAGGAGGTCCGCGACGGCGAGGCCGTGCCCGTGCTCCTCGCGTCGGCGCTCACGGGCGTCGGGGTGGACCGCGCGCTCGACCTCGTGTGCGAGCTCGGCCCGTCGCCCGTGGAGCGCCCGGCGGTCGTGCTCCTGCCCGACGGCGCGGGGTCGCCCGCGGACCCGGGCGGCCGCGCGACGTCCGAGGTCGCCGCGGACCCGGCGGGCGACGCGCTCGTCCACGTGTTCCGCACGGTCGTCGACCCGTTCGTCGGGCAGGTGTCGGTGTTCAAGGTGCTCTCCGGCCAGGTCGCGAGCGGCGACCGCCTGGTCGACGCCGCGACGGGTGCCGAGGACCGCGTGCACGGGCTCTTCCGGCTGCGCGGGCGCGAGCACGTCGCCGTCGACCGCGTCGTCGCAGGGGAGGTCGCCGCCGCGGCGAAGCTCTCCGCCGCGACGACCGGGAGCCTGCTCGCCGGACGCCGCACGCCCGTCGCCGCGCGGTCGCTCCCGCCCCGGCCGCCCGTCTACGCGCACGCGCTGAGGCCCGTCTCCCAGCCCGACGACGACAAGCTCTCGGCCGCGCTCGCGCGCCTCGTCGCCGAGGACCCGACGCTGCACGTCGACCTCACCGGCACGCAGGCGGTGCTCGGCGGGCTCGGGGACACGCACCTCGCGGTCGCCCTCGACCGGCTCGAGCGCACGTTCGGCGTCCACGTGACGACCGAGCCCGTGCAGGTCGCGTACCGCGAGACCGTCACGCGCGAGGTCGAGGCCGAGGGGCGGCTCAAGAAGCAGTCGGGCGGGCACGGGCAGTTCGCCGTCGTGCAGCTGCGGGTCTCGCCGCTCCCGCGCGGGGCCGGGTTCGAGTTCGCGAACGCCGTCGTCGGCGGGTCGGTGCCGCGGCAGTACCTGCCCGCGGTCGAGCGCGGCGTCGTCGAGGCGATGGCCGCGGGCGGGCCGCACGGGTACCCCGTCGTCGACCTGCGCGTCGAGGTGTACGACGGCCGGGCGCACTCGGTCGACTCGTCCGACATGGCGTTCCGCACGGCGGGCGCGGCCGGGCTGCGCGAGGCGCTCGCCGCGGCGGGCACCGTCGTCCTCGAACCGGTCTCCGCGGTGTCCGTGACCGTCCCGGCGGACGCGCAGGGCGACGTGCTCGGCGACCTCTCCGCCCGGCGCGGCCACATCACGGCCACCGGCACGCTCGACGACGGCCGCGTCGTCGTCGAGGCGCTCGTGCCCGAGTCCGAGCTCGTGCGGTACGTCCTCGACCTCCGCTCGCTCACCGGCGGGCGCGGGTCGTTCACCGCCCGCCCCGACCGCTACGAGGTCCTGCCGGGCGGCGTCGCGGCCACGCCGCGCTAGCCGTGGTGCGCGGACGGATCACCGCTCGGTCGGGGTCGGTTGCGCCGAGCCCGCGGTGAGCCCAGACTCCGGGAGTCGGCGCGGGAGAGGACGGAACCAGTGAGCGCTCGCCTGCACCTGCAGTACGCCGCGACGGTCGATCGGCGCATGCCGTGGGGACTCGTCGTCCTGCTCGACGACGGGACCGAGGTGGTGGTCGACATGACGAAGGTCGGGGACGTGGAGCCTCCGGCAGGGAGCAGAGTCGCGCTGGTCATCCTCGACGACCAGCGCGCACCCGCACGAGGAAGCCTCCTGGCGCAGGACCACGACATCGCCCGCATGCTTCGAGGCCGACCCGTGCATCGTGGTTGAGCGGGCCGCGGGTCAGCGGCGCGGCAGCACGATGGGCGCGCCGCCGCCGGGGTGCTCGACGACCTCGACGGGGTAGTCGTAGACCTCGCTGAGCAGCGCCTCGGTGAGCACGTCGCGCGGCCCGCCGTCGGCGACGACGCTCCCGCGCGCGAGCACCGTGACGCGGTCCGCGTACGCCGCGGCGAGCGACAGGTCGTGCACCACGACCACGACGGCCCCGCCCGCGGCGGCGTGCGCCCGGGCGAGCTGCAGCACCATCTCCTGGTGCTTGAGGTCGAGCGCCGCGGTCGGCTCGTCGAGCATGAGCAGGGTCGTGCGCTGCGCGAGCACGCGGGCGAGCGCGACGCGCGCCTTCTCGCCCCCGGACAGCGACGTGAAGTGCCGCTCGGCGAGGTGCGTGACGTCGGTCGCGGCCATGGCCTCGTCGACGGCGACGTCGTCCGCCTCCTCCAGGGGTGTGCCCCGCCACGGCGAGCGTCCCATGCGCACGACGTCCACCGCGGTGAACGGGAAGCTCAGCGAGACCTGCTGGAGCAGGACGGCGCGGCGCATCGCGAGCTCGGTCGGCGACCAGTCCCGCAGCCGGCGCCCGTGCACGAGGACGTCGCCCGCTTCCGGGGACAGGTCGCCCGTGAGCACGCCGAGCAGCGACGACTTGCCCGCGCCGTTCGGGCCGAGCAGCGCGCGGACCTCGCCCGCGCGCACGTCGACGGACACGTCGCGCAGGATGGGCGCCCCGCCGAGGGTGAGGGAGACGGCGTGCGCGGCGGTGACCACCTCGCCGGGCGCGACGGGCCCGGGGCGGCGCGACCGGCGTCGGGCACCGGTGACGGCGGTGCGCAGGGACCCGAGGAACGAGGAGCCCTCGTGGCGCAGGTCGCTCATGCCCAACCTCCCTGGCGCGAGCGCGTGCGGCGCAGCAGGTAGAAGAAGAAGGGTCCGCCGACGAGCGACGTGATCATGCCGAGCGGCAGCTCGACGTTCGCGACGACGTTGCGCGCGAGGAGGTCCGCGGCGAGGAGCACGACGGCGCCGCCGAGCACCGACGCCGGGATGAGCGTGCGGTGGCTGGGCCCGCAGACCATGCGCACGAGGTGCGGCACGACGAGCCCGACGAACGCGATGATGCCCGTGAACGCCGTGCCCGCGGAGACGAGCAGGGCGACGAGGACGATGACGAGCTGGCGCAGGCGCTCGACGTCGACGCCGAGGTGGTGCGCGGCGCGCTCGCCGAGCGCGAGCAGGTCCATCTTGCGGCGCACGAGCATCGCGCCCGCGACGCCGACGACGGCGATCGGCAGCACGACGGCGACCGACTGCCACGTCGCGCCCCCGAGCGAGCCGAGCTGCCAGAAGACGATCTGCTCGCGCGCCGCCGGGTCGGCGACGAACGTGAAGAACGCGAGCAGCCCGCCCGCGAACGCGTTCACCGCGATGCCCGTGAGCACGAGCGTGACGACCTCCGTGCGGCCGCCCGCGCGTGCGAGCGCGTAGACGACGAACGTCGTGACGAGACCGCCGACGAACGCGGCCGCCGCGACCCACGTGCCCGGCACGAGCGCGCCCGCGGTGACGATGACCGCGCACGCGCCGACGGCCGCGCCGGACGAGACGCCGATGACGCCCGGCTCGGCGAGCGGGTTGCCGAACACGCCCTGCATGAGGGCGCCGGAGCAGGCGAGCGCCGCGCCGACGACGATCGCGAGCACGACGCGGGGGAACCGGACGACCCACAGCGCGTTCTCGCCCTGCGGGTGCGAGGGCATCGGACCCCAGTCGAGCCCGACGTGGTGCGCGAGCGACCCGAGGACCTCGGCGGGGGAGACGGGCACCTGGCCGGTCATGCCGGACAGGACCGTGAGCACGACGAGCGCGACGCCGAGCCCGGCCATGAGCCAGCGCGCGGCACGCCGCCGCGCGCGCCCGACGGCGGGGGGCGCCCCGGGGGTCGACGGGGTCCCGGGGGTCGACGGGGTCCCGGCGGTCGACGGCGCGGGGGCGCCCGGCGTCGAGGATCCCGGCGCGTGCGCGTCGTCGGGGGCGGGGTCGTCGTCCTGGGCCCGGACCGGGCCGGTCACCGCGCTCACGAGGCGGGGAGCTCCGGCGCCGGGACGCCGTAGAAGGCCTCGACGAGCGCCGCGATCGTCGCGCCCGTGCGCGGGCCGAACGTCAGCAGGCGCGAGCCGTCCATGTCGACGACGCGCCGGTCCTCGCCCGCGGGCGTCTGCGCGAGCCCGGGGATCGCCATCATGGCGTCGAGCCCGCCCATCGACTCCAGCCCGTCGGTCATGACGAGGTACGCGTCGGGCGCGGCGCTGATGATCGCCTCGCTCGTCACGGGCGCGTACTCGCGGTCCAGCCCGATCGCCGTGCCCGCGTCCTCGCCGCCGATCTCGCGCACGAGGTCGTCGGCGCCCGAGCCGGGCCCGAACAGCATCTTGATGTTCGCGCCGCGCAGGTAGAGGAACGCGACGCGCGGCGTGCCGGTGTCCGTCGGGACGGCGTCGAGGGCCGCACAGATCTGCCGGTCCGTGCGCTCGACGAGCGCCTCGCCCTCCGCCGGAACGCCGAGCGCGGTCGCGACGGCGAGGATGCGGTCGTCCACGCCGTCGAGCGTGCGGGCCTCGTCGAAGTACAGGACCGGCACGCCCGACTGCTCGAGCTGCGAGCGCACGTCGTCGGTGAGGATCGTCGCGTCCGTGAGGATGACCGACGGGTCGAGCCCGAGGATCGCCTCGACGTCGAGCTGGTGGCCCGCGCCCGTGACGACCGGGACGTCCGCCGCCTCCGGGAAGCCCGTGGGCAGGTCGCGGCCCACGACGTTGTCGCCGAGGCCCAGGCTGTAGACGATCTCGCCGAGCGTGCCGTAGAGGTCCACCGGGATGATGCGGCTCACGTCCGTCACCTCGACGTCGCGACCGTCCGCCGACTCCACGGTCACGGGCAGCGCGGGTGCGGGCGCGTCGGCGATCGGGTCGATCGCGTCCTCGGCGAACGTGGCCGTCGTCGGGCCGGTCGGGAAGGACGCCGGGTCGGCGTCGGAGCCGCCGCCCCCGGCGCGCGACTCCTCGAGCGTCGTGCACGCCGTGGCGCCGTCCGGGGTCTCGTCCGCGGGCGTCGCGGTCGCCTGCTCGGCGTCCTCGGTGACCGTCGGCTCCGCCGTCGCGGGCGCCTCGTAGGGCAGCGGCGAGCAGGCGCTCACGGCGAGCACGACGGCGAGGCCCGCGCCCACGAGCCCGGCCGCGGTCCGTCGTGACCGCCGCGGGACGGCGGAGCCGGGCGGGAGCGGGCGGGTCGGCGGGGCGCTCGGGCGGAGCGCGGCGCGGGCAGCGTGACGCATGGGGGAGATCTCCAAGGAGAGGTGCGCTGGGGCGGCGCGACCGGCGCGGTCGTCGTCTGCCCGGATAAGACGAGCCTAACCTGACTTCCGCGCCGGTCGGGGCGTCGTCCGCGTTACCCCGGTCACGCGCGGAGGTCTGCCGCGCTCCGTCGCGGGTCAGCGGTGGGCGGCGCCGAGGTCGGCGAAGAGGGCGCTGTTGAGGCGGAACGCGTGCTTGGCCTCGGCGACGGTCTCGTCGAGCTGCTCGGGCGTGAGGGCGAGGGCGTCGAGGCGCTCGCGGTAGACGTCCTTGAACGGCTTCGACTTGGGGATCTCGACGAACGTGTAGAACGCGAGCCCGTCGACCGAGAGGCCGTAGTGGCGCTCGAGCATGCGCTTGATGATCTGCCCGCCCGACAGGTCGCCGAGGTAGCGCGTGTAGGCGTGCGCGGCGTAGGCGGGCAGCGAGCCGCCGACCTCGCGCAGGCGCGCCACGTACCGCTCGGTCGCAGGGTGGATCGTGATGCGCTCCGCCCAGTCCGGGCCGACGAGGAACGCGAGGTCCTTCTCGATCTCGGGCGTGCGCGTCAGCTCGTCGAACACGAGGGTCGCGCCCTGCGCGTCGTCGCGGATCGCGGCGCTCGCGTCCTCGAGCGCGCCGTAGATCGCCCACTGCTGCGCCGCGAGGTCGGCGTAGGCGGCGACGTCGAGCTGACCGGCCATGAGCTTCTCGACGAAGCCGGAGCCCTCGGCCTGCTCGTGCTCGGGCCGGGTCCCCTCGCGCAGCCGCAGCGAGAGAGGGGTCGACCGGTCGGTGGTGCCGAGGTCGTGCGTCAGAGCGGTCACGGATGCTCCTGCGGGTGGGTCGGATCTCTGGGGCGGGCTCGTCCTGACAGTACGTCATGACGAATCGTCAGGAACTGTACCCCAGTGAGGTGAGGTTTACCTATCCTCTGCACGAGGTCTCCCCGAGATCAAGAGCCCGACCGCCAGGCGGACGCGCCCGCGCCGGTCACGACGTCTCGGCGTACCGCGCGGTCGAGAGGCCGACGCCCTCTCCGGCCTCGCCCGACCAGGCGAGCAGGCCGCCGTCCGCCGCGGCCCCGAGCGAGGCATCGACGTCGGCGTGGAGCACCGAGGGGCTGCCCAGCGTGTGCCAGAGGACGCCGTCGAGGGAGGTCCACAGCACCGTCCGCCCGTCCGCGTCGAGCGACGTCGCGCCCGGCGCCTCGACCACGGTCACGTCCCCCGACGCGCGGTCGAGCGCCACGACCTGCCGGCGCTCCCCGGACCCGACGAGCACCGCGACCACGTCGGGCGACAGTGCGAGCCCGACCGCCTCGACCGCGCCGGCCTCCTCGCCGTCAGCCTCCGCCGGCGCCGTGCCCGCCGAGTCCGTGCCCACCGAGTCCGTGCCCGCGGCGCCCGTCCCCGCCGAGGTCGTGTCCTCCGTGCCGCCCCCTCCCGACGCACCCGCCCCGGGCGGGGGCTCGAGCACGAGCGCGTCCGAGCGGGTGCCGTCGTCGCCCAGCACGACGACCGTCCACGTCGCCCCGCGCACCCCGAGGGCGGCGACCTCGTCCGCCGACCCGGCGTGGAGCCACGACCCCTCCGCGAGCACCTCGACCTCTCCCGGGGCGGCGTCGGGCGCGCCGAGCACGGCCGGGGTCCCGTCGAGGTCCGCGTCCCACACGACGCGCGCCGCGCTCCGCGAGGTCGCCTGGTAAGGGCTCGGGGCGGCGGTGCGCCCGTCGACGGCGTCGTCGTCGGGGACGACCTCCGCCTCGCCTCCGGCCGGGACCGAGACGACGCGCACGTCGTCCGGGAGGATCTGGATGCTCGCGGTCTCGAGCCACGCCAGCGCGTCGCCGGCCCGCGACCCGCCGAAGTGCTGCCGGTGCGCGCCGTCCTCCGACGTCGTGCGGGCGACCGTCGTGGAGCCCTCGGCGGACACGAGGCGGATCGTCGTGCTCGCCGTGATCGCGTCGCCGTCGAAGGCCGGTACGTCCGCCACGACCAGGGTGCAGTCGCCCGCGACCAGCGCGGCGCTCGTGGTGCTGCGGGCCTCCCCGCCGTCGTCCCAGCGCAGCGCGAGGTCGGTGGGCACGAGGTCCGTACCCTCCTCCGCCGCGACGGCGAGGGCCGCGTCGAGCGTCGTCGGCGCCGCACCGGGCGTCGTCACGAGCGGGACGACGTCGTCGCTCGTCGCCGCGGGGGTGTGCTCCGGGGGAGCGGGGCGTGCGGTCGACGCGCACGGCGACGGCGTGACCGACGACGACGCGGTGCCGGACGGCGCGCCGGGCGCGTCGTCCGCGGAGCACCCCGCGAGCGCGAGCGAGAGCACGAGGGCTGCCAGCGGCGGCAGCGGCGGACGACGCATCAGAACCCCCTGTCCGGGCGCCCGCCGTCGGGCGCCCGAGCGGACGGTATCAGCGCGGCTCGGCCGCCGTCCTGACGTCGTCGGCCCCGACCTCCTCGGGGTTCGGCAGGCTCGCGATGAAGCGGAACCCGACGAGCCCCACCACGACCGCGAGGCCGCCCCCGACGACGAGCGGCGTCGTGAGGTCGACCCGCGCGAGCAGGCCCCCGAGGAACGACCCGAGCGGCATGACGCCCCACAGGAGCGTGCGCCAGGTGCCGTGGACGCGCCCGAGCATCCCGCTCGGGATGACCGCCTGGCGCAGCGACATCACGTGGATGTTCCAGACCGTCGTGCCGGCGAACGACAGGGCGAGCAGCAGCACGGCGACGGGGACGAGCGGCACGAGGCCCATGAGCAGGAGCGCGCCGGGCGAGACGACGTTCGCGACGGCCATGACGCGCCCCGCGCGGAACCGTTCCTTGAGCGGCGTGGCGACGGAGGCTGCGACGAGCGAGCCGACCGCGCCGACGAGCATGAACGCGCCGAACCAGCCCTCGGGCACCCCGAGCCGGTCCAGCACGAAGAGCACGAGGGTGGCCGTCGCGGCGGCGAAGCACAGCCCGACGGCGGTGGACAGGAGCCACAGGGGCCGGAGCATCGGGTGCGCCCAGATGTAGCGGAACCCGTCGGCGAGCTGACGGTGCCAGGGCACGGGGTCGGCGTCGGACGGGCGCGCGCGGTGCGCGCCCGCCGCGGCGGCGGGCAGGAAGAAGGCCAGCACGAACGCCACCGCGTAGCTCGCCGCGCCGACGCCCAGCGGGACGACGACCGCGATCGCGAAGAGCGCCGAGGTGAGGGGTGCCGAGAGGAAGTTCTGGACCGTGATCTCGCCGGCCTCGATGCGCGAGTTGGCGCGCGGGAGGTCGGCGGGGCGCACGATCGAGGGGACGACGGCCCGGATCGCGCCGTCGTACACCGTCTCGAACGCGCCGTAGAGGAACACGACGACGTACAGCGACCAGATGGTCAGCGTGCCCGTCCAGGCGAGGGCGACGAGCGCGAGCGCGAGAAGGGTCCGCACGCCGTTGGCGAGCGCGAGCGCGTGCCGCCGGTCGATCCGGTCGAGGAGGATCCCGGCGGGGATCGCGAAGAACAGCCACGGCAGGAGCGCCACGGCGGCGATGCCGGAGACGAGGACCGGGTCGTCGGTGAGCCGCACGGCGAGCAGCGGCGCGGCGACGCGGGCGACGCCGTCGCCGAGGGACGAGCTGAGGTTCGCGGTGAAGACGTTGGCGAACGCCGGCCCGAGGCGGGGTCGCGGCGTCCGTGCCGCGCGGTCGCGGCGTCGGGAGGGCATGCCTGCGAGGGTACGAGACGGGTGCCCCGACCACCGACCCGCGGACGCCGGCCCGGCGCCCGTTCTGCCGACGGGAGAAGCGGTCAGCCGCGCGCGAGCGCGGGCGCGTCGAGGTCGGCGCCGACGGCGCGCAGCACGAAGGACTCGGTCGCGGCGACGGCCTGCGCCCGCGCGACGGGGTCCTCGGGCATGAGGCGGCCGGACAGGCACGCGTTGACGAGCTGCACCGTCGTGTCGATGTCCTGCTCGGCGAACTCACCGACGTCGATCCCGGACCGCACGATGCGCCGCAGGATGGTCTCGACGAGCTCGGCGTGCTCGCGCAGGCGCTGGCGCGTCGAGCGGGAGAGCACGGTCCGCAGGTCGGGGCCGGGGGCGAGGTGGAACACGCGCGTGAGCTGCGCCTGCTGGCGGATGTAGGTGCGCAGCTGCTCGACCGGGTCGTCCACGTCCTCGAGCGCGCGCTCGAGCGTGCTCACGTACTGCTCGGTCTCGTGCGTGATGAACCCGAGGAGGAGTGCCTCCTTGTCGGGGAAGTGGTTGTAGACGGCGGTGCGCCCGACACCCGCGGCGGCCGCGATGTCGGCGAGCGAGATCGCGTCGAAGCCCCGGTCCACCATGAGGGTCGAGAGCGCCGCGAACAGCTTCTGCCGGGTCTGGGCGCGGTGCTCGTGGAGGGACCCTCCGATGATCTTGGGCATGCTGACACCATAGGCACCCGGTGTCAGAACGCAAAACCCGGCCGGCGGTCCCCGGCGTGCCGGACTCTGCGACACTGCGGCCATGGACACCCCGGCGTCTCCCGACGCGACCGCGCCCGGCCCCGACCTCCCGCCCGTCCCGGCCGACACGAAGGACTGGACGTGGGTCCTCGACCGCCCGTGCCCCGAGTGCGGGTTCGTCGCGGGCGACGTGACCCCGGACCAGGTCGGCCCGGCGGTGCGTGCCGCGGTGCCGCGCTGGGTCGCCGTCCTCGCGCGCCCCGACGCGCGCACGCGCCCCGCGCCGACCACGTGGTCGGCGCTCGAGTACGGCGCGCACGTGCGCGACGTCTTCTCGGTGTTCGACGTGCGCCTGCAGTCGATGGTCGAGGGCGACGACCCGCTCTTCGCGAACTGGGACCAGGACGCCACGGCCGTCGAGGACGACTACGCGCACCAGGACCCCGCGCTCGTCGCGCGCGAGCTGGAGATCGCCGGCGACCGGGTCGCGGGCCGCTTCGACGCCCTCACCCCGGACCGGTGGGAGCGTCCCGGCCGGCGCTCCAACGGGTCCGTCTTCACGGTCCGCACGCTCGGGCAGTACTTCCTGCACGACGTCGTGCACCACCTCCACGACGTCGCGGGCTGACGCCGGACGGCGACGCGGCCCGCCCAGTTGTGACATCGCCGTAACATCCGGGCGTTTCGGACGTACTACTGTCCGGTCATGGACCCCGTCGTCGTCGGTCTCGTGCCCGAGCCGCATGCCGGTGCGCACCTGCTGGCGCTGCCCCGTTCGCGCGGGACGGCGCGCACGCCCGCCGACGCGCTCGCCCGCGCGTGGTTCCCCGACGCCGCGTGGGTCACCGCGCCCGGAGGCGGTGGTCCCGCCCGTCCGATGGTCGGGGCGCGCTTCCGCGGCGTCGTGCCCGACGCGGTCGTGCGGCCCGGCGAGCTCCGGCTCGCCGACGGCGCCCGCGCCGTCGGGCCGTTCCCGCTCACCGCGCCGCAGACGCAGGCCCTCGACCTCGCGAGCGGGTCCGCCGAGGTCCTCGCGCTGCACGTCGACGACCCGGCACCGCGCGGGGCGCCCGGGCAGGTACTGGAGGACCGCGACGGCCTCGCGCGCGCGTTCCCCGACGGGCTGCCGCAGGGGACCGAGCTCCAGGTCCTCGGGTGGGCGGTCGCCGTCGCGCGCCGCGTGGGGGGCGCGGTCGTCGCCGACGGGCGTGCCGTCCTCACGCCCGACCCGGCGTCGGGGGTCGACCTCTCCCTCTACACCGCCCAGGTCCTCACGCCCGAGGACGCGCTCGCCGTGCTGCGCACCGTCGTGCCGTCGGCGCGCGTCGCCGGGGTCGAGCCGCGCGCCGACGGGCCGTCCGGCTTCGCGCTGGCCGGCGAGACGCCGTACGACGGCGCGGTGACCGTGTGGATGCAGCACGTGCCGGAGGTGCCGCTCGCGCTCGGCGCGCTCGACTGGCGCGAGTACGGGCCGTACGCGTACCGGCTCTCGTGGCGGCCGCCGGACCCGTACGAGCTCGAGGTCGAGCACCCGTCCGGGCTGCACGTCATCGCGCGGTCGCGCGTCCGCGTGCTCGTCGCGCGCCTCGCGGCGATGCTCCACGGCAGGCTCGGCGGCACCCTCGTCGACGACGGGGGGTTCGTCGTGCACGACCTCGACCTCGACGAGCGGCTCACGCCGACGGCGACCCCCACGTCGCAGTTCTGGGTGTAGCCCCGGCGCGCGGGTCGAGCAGGACCGCGCGAGACCCGCCGGACCGTGCGGTGGACGGCGCGCGACGGGGGTGAACGGGCCCCGGACGATCCGGCGGACTGTCCACAGAATTCGTCCACAGGGGTGTGCGTGACTGCATGATCCCGCGGAGCAGCCTGTGGACGAACCTGTGGTCGACGCGCCCCCTCGAATGACACCCGTGGGAACTCTTGCCCTCGTCCGGTGCGAGGACTACAAACGTGCCTATCGGCCTGGACGGGCGCACGTGGACGACGGTGTTCCGGCACGCAGAGCAGGGGTCAACCCGACCTCGCCGGCACCGGCAGGCGACAGCACGGCGCGCACGCGAAGGCACGGTCGACCGGAGAACGGTGGACGCCCCGCGGCCTCGGCCGCGGGCTGCGCGCGACGGCGCAGGTTCCGACGGACCCGGAAGACCGACCGCGATCGGTGACGTCGAGGAGAACGGGCCGGACCTCCGGCCCTGCGGCGGCACCGGGCCGCCACGTCGCGAGCGGCGCCCCGGCGGGCTCCTGGCCCGACCGCCCCGGGGTTGCGCGGCGACGGCGAGGCCCCTCGGAATCCTGCTCCGAGGGGCCTCGCTGCCATTGTCCCGCGGGGAGGCGCGTCCGGACCCTCCGGTCGCGGCGCGTGTCCCGCGTCGTCGTGGCGCGCGGTCACCGTCGCGCGCGGTCAGCGTGGCGCCGCGGTGACCGGGCGCCCGCTCGTGCCTAGGCTCGACCCATGAGCAACCTGGAGACCCGGCCCGAGGAGCGCGTCTGCACCGCGGGCGCGCCGGACGGGGAGGCGGGGCACGGGCCCGTCGAGATCCTCGAGCACCGCGACGTCCCCCTCGGCGGCACGCGCGCGATGCAGGTGCGGCGGACGATCCCGCAGCGCGCGCGCTCGCTCGTCGGCGCGTGGTGCTTCCTCGACCACTACGGGCCCGACCCGCTGCCCGCGATCGGCGACGGCACCGACGGCATGCAGGTCCCGCCGCACCCGCACACCGGCCTGCAGACCGTCACGTGGCTGTTCGCGGGCGAGATCCTGCACCGCGACGCCGTCGGCTCGCTGCAGACGGTCCGCCCGGGCGAGCTCAACCTCATGACGGCCGGGCACGGCATCTCGCACTCGGAGGAGACGCCGCGCGGCGAGCGGCCGCCCGTGCTGCACGGCGTGCAACTGTGGGTCGCGCTGCCGGGCGACCGGCTCGCCGACCCGCCGGCGTTCGAGCACCACGCCGACCTGCCCGTCGCCGTCGACGGCGGCGCGCGCGTCCAGGTGTTCGTCGGCACGCTGACGGTCGCCGGGACGGTGCTGCGGTCGCCCGCGACCGCGTACACGCCGCTCGTCGGCGCGCAGCTCGACCTCGAGCCCGGCGCGCGCGTGACGGTCGACGTCGACCCGTCGTTCGAGCACGGGCTCCTCGTGGACGACGGCGCGGTGCGGCTCGAGCACGAGGAGGTCCCCGTGGCCTCGCTCGGGTACGTCGCGCCCGGCCGCACGACGCTCACCGTCGAGGCGGGTCCGGACGGCCCGGCGCGTGCGGTGCTCGTCGGCGGCGAGCCGTTCGACGAGGACGTCGTCATGTGGTGGAACTTCGTGGGCCGCTCGCACGAGGACGTCGCGCGCGCCCGCGAGGCGTGGCAGGCCCAGCTCGTGGTCACCGGCGGCGACGGGCCGAACCACGGCGGCACACGGTACGCGGACGGCGCGCGCGACGGGCGGTTCGGCGAGGTCGTCGGGTACGACGGCGGCCCGCTGCCGGCGCCCGCGCTCCCCGACGTGCGCCTGCGCCCGCGCACCCGCCCGGCGCGGCCCGTGGGCGACGGCGGCCCGGACGGGCGCAGTCAGTAGACTGCCGCGCATGGCCAAGAACACCACGCCCGACTTCGTGCTGCGCCCGTTCGAGGGGCTGCCCGGGGAGACCGACTGGGTCGCGATGCGCGAGGTCGTGCCCTCGGCCACCGCGACGGCCCGCACGACCGCCGAGCACGGCGCGCGCGACGTCCTCGTCGTCACGGTGCTGCCCGCGGGCTGGGCGGCGCTGCACCGCCAGGACGGCACGATCCTCCTCGCCGTCCAGACCCTCGCGGGCTCCGGCGACACGAGCCGCGACCTCGCCGCGGCGCTCCTCGAGGCGATCGACGCCGAGCCCGGCACGTCGATCGAGCTCGGCGCGCTGCCCGGTCCGGGCCCGCGCCTGCAGGACGTGCTCGACCACGACGTCTCGTTCGAGGTGACCGTCCACGAGGACTTCGCGTACTGGCTCGACCCGTCGCAGGAGATCACGCCCGACGTCCAGGCCTCGCTCGACCAGGCGGCCGAGTCGATGGTCCCGACCGTCAAGCTCGACGCCGTCCCGTCCGCGTACTGGTGCCGCATGTCGCGCGAGTTCCTGCGCTGGGCGCGCCCGGAGCCGGAGGACGCGCTCATCGACGCGATCTCGCGCCTGCACGCGCGCCGCGAGTCGGGGCTCGCGGGCGGCAAGTTCGTCGGCGCGTTCCGCTCGAGCGGCCTGCTGGTGCCGGTGTGGGAGCTGCCGCGCGGCACGGAGGCGGACGAGCTCGAGGGGCCCGTCGCCGAGCTCGACGCGCGGCTCACCGAGGCGCTCGCCGTGACCGAGCCGCTCGACGCGAACGAGCGTCGCGCGCGGGCCGGCATCGTCTCGCGCCAGGTCACCCTCCGCTGACCCCGGCCGCGGGACGGGCCCCACGGGCCTGTCCCGCGGACATCCCGGTCGAGTAGGATCCGGGCGGCGTCATGGGGCGGTTCTCGTGACGTACCGCGGAGGGTTCGCACAGGTCCTCGGGCGACACTCCTGGCGATTCTGCGGTCAACTCTTTGCACTACTAGGCTGGGCGGCGTGAACGCGGACCATCGGTCGACCGAGACGAGGAACGAGGCTGGGCACCACGCCCCGCAGAACCCGGCGACCCCGCAGCCGCCGACCTACCTCTCCGCGTCTGGCACGCGGGCGCGCACGCCGCGCCCGGCCCGCGACGACGGCCGCACCGGCCGCGCCGTGCGCCAGCGCGTCGCCGTGATCATCCCCGCCAAGGACGAGTCGCGGCGCATCGCCGCGACCGTGCGCGCCGCCAAGGCGATCCCGCACGTCGACCTCGTGCTCGTCGTCGACGACGGCAGCGAGGACAGCACGCAGCACGTGGCGCGCGAGGCGGGGGCCGTCGTCGTGCGGCACTCGCACAACCGCGGCAAGGCCGCGGCGATGGAGACGGGCGCCGCGGTCGTCGCGATGCGCGACGCGCCCGACCGCCCCCCGCGCCTCCTGCTCTTCATCGACGGTGACCTCGGGGAGACCGCGGTCAACACGGCGCCGCTCGTCACGCCGGTCCTGGAGGGCCAGGCCGACGTCGCGATCGCGCTCCTCCCGCCGCAGCCCGGTGCGGGCGGGCGCGGGATCGTCGTCGGCGCCGCGCGCCGTGCGATCCAGTCGATGACCGGGTGGACGCCCACGCAGCCGCTCTCCGGCATGCGCTGCGTCACGCGCGAGGCGTTCGAGGCGGCCACGCCGCTCGCGCGCGGGTGGGGCGTCGAGACGGGCATGACGATCGACCTGCTGCGCCAGGGGTACGTCGCCGTCGAGGTGCCGTGCGACCTGCGCCACCGCGCGTCGACGAACGACCTCAAGGGCCAGCTCCACCGCGCGGCGCAGTACCGCGACGTGCTCGTCGCGGTGAACGCGCGCAAGGTGCGCTACGCCGTCGACAAGGTCCGCACCGCGACGCGGTAGCGAGACCCGCTCAGCCGGCGCGCGCGGGCTCCGCCGTCCCGTCGGGCGTGCCCGGGACGGCCGGCTCGTCGTGCCCGGACGCGTCGTCCCCGCCCGCGGCGTCCGGCGCGGGCCCGCCGTCGGCAGCGTGGAGCGCGGCGAGCGTGAGCAGCGGGACCGCGGGGATGAGGGCGATCATCGCGATGCGCACCCCGAAGTCGTTGACGACCGACCCCGCGACGCACACGATCCACAGCGCGAGCAGCGCCGGGCGCAGCAGCGGCCAGGCGGCCTCGGTCCGCGCGAACCAGCGCGGCGTGAAGCGGCGCGAGCCGAAGAGCAGGAGCGCGGCCGCGACCAGCACGACGATCGTCAGCCACACCGGGACGCCCCCGAGCACCGAGCGCAGCGCGTACCCGGCCTTGCGCAGGAGCGTCTCCCACGCGGAGCCGTCCACGACCTGCGCGACGAAGCGACCGAGGTGCGAGCGCTCGTCGGCGGGGCGCAGCCAGTCGAGCACGCCGACGGCGGCGACGACGCCGACGCCCGCGGCGGCGACCGCGAGGAAGCGCCGCCACGTGATGCGCGCCCCGGAGGCCGCGAGCCCGAGGACGGCGAACGCCGGCACGACGACGAGCCCGCCCCCGAGGTCCGCGCCGAGCGTGGGCCACACGTCGACGACCATCGTCACGACGCCGATCGCGCCGACCACCGCGGCGGCGGTGCGCGGACGCCGTCGCCGCACGAGCCACTGCGCGAGCGCTGCCGCGAGCACGAGGGCCGCGACGGCGTAGACGGAGAACGTCGGGTTGCCGAACCCGTAGAAGCGCGCGCCGAACGTCGGGGCCGAGCCGAGCGGGCTCGCCCGGTTGAGGGGGGTGCCGACGAGCGCGTCGAGGGTCAGGACGCCGAACGTGAGGCCCGCGACGATCCCCGGCCCGAGCCAGACGGGGCGCACCGGGGCGAGCGCCCCGAGGCCGGCGACGGCCGCGGTCGCGAGGACGGTCGCGACGACCATCGCGACCGCCTGGTTCTCGAAGCGCCACCAGCCCGCCATCGAGACGAGGAACGCCGCGGTGGGCACGGCGGCGACGACGAGCGCGCCCCCGCGCGCCCAGCGGCCGGCACGGGCCCAGGCCGCGCGGGCGCGGTCCCCGGTCGCGCGCCGCGCCCGGGGGGCGAGGAGCAGGCACAGGCCGGCGATCGCGAGCCCCGCGTAGAACGGCACGTCGACGAGGTAGGTGTAGACAGTGCGGCGCACGTGGTCGCGCGACGTCAGGTCGGCGAGCGCGTCCGCGGTGGTCGCAGCGTCCGGGGGGCGCGGCGTGCCCCAGGCGAGCGGCGTGTCCTGCACGCGCGCCGGGGCGGGGACCGCGGCGGCGTCGAGCACGGTCGCGGGGACGTCGAGCACGCGGGCGACGCCGTCGGTGCGCGTCGCCGCGCTCGTGAGGTAGCGCGCCTGCTCGGGGCCGTCGGACGACGGGCGCACGAGCGCGGTCCCGAGCACGGGCCGCGTGCCCGGGGACCCGGCGACGTCGACCACGAGGACGGTCGTGCCGGCCGGCGCCGCGTCGAGCACGTCGCCGACCGTGGCGTCGACCGCCGCGAGGCGCTGGGCCCGCGCGGTCTCGCGCGCGGCCGCACGCTCCGCGGGCGCGAGGTCCGGGTCCGCGGGCGGCGCCGTCGCGTCGCCCGCGTCGACCACGGTCACGGCGCACGCGTAGGCGTCGCCGCCCGGGGTCGTCGCGTCCGCGAGGTCGCGGTACCGCGCGACCTGGCCGTCCGCGTCGGCGAGGGCGAGCGCGGCGCCCGGCCCGACCGCCGTCGCGCACACGCCGGGCGCGCCGCCCGCGAACGCGTCGCCGAGCACCCCGAGCCGCGCCTGGTAGCCGGAGCCGCGCTGGAGCGCGACGAGGTCGTCCCAGCCGTCGACCTGGGCGCCGTCGCCGCTCGCGACGAGCTGCGCCGTCGGGCAGTCCCACGCGCCGTCGGTACCGCGCGCGGTCGCGACCTCGGTGAGCTGGCCGGCCGAGAGGGCGAGCCAGCCGCCGACGGCGCACCGGCTCGCGGCGCCGGTCGGCTGCGAGACGCCGCCCGCGCCCGCGCCGTCGGCGAGCAGCGCGGACAGCGTCGGGGTCCGCGACTCCGCGACGTCCGCCCACCCGATGCCCGTGGTGCCGACGACGACGAGCGGGCGGGAGGTCGCGACGGCGTCAGCGCGCGTCGCGGCGACCTCGCCGCCGGCGCGGGCGGCCGCCGACGCGGGCCGCAGACCGGTCGCGCCGAGCACGGTCGAGGCGAGGAGGACGACGAGCAGGAGCCCGCCGCCCACCGCGAGCAGCATCGACGGCATGCGGCGGATGCCGGGCTCGGGCAGGGCGCCGGAGGCGACGGCGGGCGCGCGCTCCGCGCTCGTCGTCGTGAACCCGGGCACGACCATGGCCGCGCCGACGACGAGGACCATCACGCCGATGATCACGCCGGAGTCGTTGAGGAACGAGCCGACCCCGGCGACCACGACGAGGGACACGACGAGCGGGCGCAGGAGCGGCCAGGTCTCGTAGGCGTGCGCGACCTCGGGGAGCCGCGCGCGCTCCGGGCGCAGCACGGCGAGGGCCGCGAGCACGACGAGCACCGCGGCGAGCGCCCCGGCGGGGTTCGCGACCGTGGCCCACGCCCCGAGGGCCTTGCGCCCCACGACCTCGAGCGCGCCGCCGTCGACGACGGTCTGGACGAAGCCCCCGAGGTGCGAGGACCCGCCGGGCAGGAGCCAGTCGACGACCGCGACGGCGGCCACCACGGCGACGGTGAGCGCCGCGACGACGAGCACCCGGCCCCACGTGAGGCGCACCCGGCCGACGAGCAGCGCGAGCACGGCGAACGCCGGCACGAGCGCGAGGATGCCGCCGAAGTCGGCGCCGAACGCAGGCCAGCCGTCGATGACGACGGTGACGACGCCGACCGCGACGACGAGCCACGCGGCGAGCCGGCGGCTCCCGCGCGCGATCGCGGCGGACGCGAGCCCGCCCGCGAGGACGAGCCCCGCGACCGCGTACACGGCGAACGTCACGTTGTTGAAGCCGTAGAACCGCGTGAACCCGACGACGGCCGACGTGCCGAGCAGCGACGCCTGCTGCAGCGTCGTGCCGGTCGCGCCGTCGACCGTGAGGACGAGCCACGTGACGCCCGCGAGCGCCGTGGGCAGCGCCCAGGGGCGGCGGGGCAGGAACCGCGAGACCACCCACGCGGCGAGCGCCACGACGACGGACGCGACGGCGAGCGCGAGCGTGAGTGCCGCGGCGGGCGAGCTCCACACCCACCAGCGCGACAGGCTCGCGAGCGACGCGGCGACGGGCGCGGCGCCGGCGACCAGCAGGACGGCCGAGAGCACGCGCATCCCGGCGGCGCCGGGCCGGGCGGGCTCGCCGCGGCGGGCCGCGGAGCGCCGGACCCACAGCGCCCCGCCGAGGGCCGCGAGGAGCGTCACGACGAGCAGGCCCACGAGCACCGGGTAGAGCGTGGGGATCGTGCTCGTGAGGACGTTGAGGTACTGGCGGTTCTCGACCGTGCGGGCCACGTCCATGCGGCGCGTCTCGCCGAGGCCGAGCGCCTCGCCGTCGAGGCCCTCCGTGCTGCCGCCGGCCTCGTCGACGACCGTCGCCGTGAGGTCGACGAGCTGGGCGATCCCGTCCTTCTGCGTGCTCGGCGAGTGCAGCCACTTGCCCGTGGGCTCCCCGCGCCGCCAGTCGACGACGACCTGGAGGCCGGGCTCGCCGACCGGGCCCGCGGAGATGCCGGCGACGAGCACGCGCGTGCCCGGGTCGACCTCGTCCATGACGCGCCCGAGCGCGTCGTCGAGCGCGTCGAGGCTCTCGCCGCGGCCGGCCGCGGTGTCGACGATCTCGCCGAGGTCGACGACGGTCACGTCGCACGCGGCGAGCTCGCCCGCGGGGAGCGAGCTCAGCGCGGGCACGTAGCGGTCGACGCGGCCCGCGTCGTCCGCGAGCATGAGCGCCGCGCCCGGCCCGACGGCCGTCGTGCACACGCCCGTCGGCGCGAGGCGCTCGGCGACCGTGCCGGGCAGGTGCCGCGCGGTGGCCGGTGCCGTGACGTCCTCGGCGGGCGTCACGAGGGCGTCCCAGCCGGGGACCGTCGTCGGGGCGGGCGCGGTCGTGCCCGACGGCGACGGCATCGGCGGGCAGGCCGGCACGGGGGCGTCCTCGGCGTCGTCGCCGGCACCGGCCGTCGGGTCCTCCGCGCTCGCCGCGGCGGTCGTCGAGATCGTCTGGCCCGCGGACAGCGTGAGCCAGGCGTCGGTCGTGCACGACGTGCGCCCGACGCTCGAGGCGACCGACCCCGACCGGATCATCGTCCACAGCGTCGGCGTCGCCGCGGGGGAGACGTCGCTCCAGTAGAGCCCCGCCACGGCGACGAGGACGACCGGCTCGGGGTCCTTCGTCGGCACGGGAGGGAGGTCGTCGGTCGAGGCCGGGGCGGTCGCGGCGCGCGTCGTCGCCGACGCCGGTCCGGCGGCCGCGAGGCCCGGCCCGGCGAGCAGGACGGCCGCGAGGAGGACGAGCAGGGCGCGCACCCCGGCGCCGCGAGCAGCCCCCCGACGTGCGGGGACGTGGCGCGGGAGGGCAGGGGGAGCGGCCGGTGACGTCACCGGACCAGCGTACGGGGGCCGTGCGGCGCGCCCCCCGGCCCCGGCAGGCGACGAGGAGGTCCCCGCCGGACGCTCACGGCGCCTCCACGGGACGGTCGCGCCGCGTCCTCGCCCTAGAGCTGCCCGACCTCCGCGGTGCGCACCACGAGCGCTCCCGGGTCGACCCGGCACTCGAGCTCGACGGCCTGGCCGAGCACGTCGCCGTCGACCTGCGCCTGCTCGCCGCCCTCGACGCGCACGCGCACGCGGCGCGCGCGGGCGTGGTCGATCCGCCCGATCTTCGCGGGCAGCTCGGTGCGCACGCCGAACCCCTGCATGACGACCTCGCCGAAGAGCTGGGCCCACCCCACGATCCCGCCGCGCGTGTCGACCGCGGCGACGTCGAGCACGCCGTCGTCGATGACCGCGTCGGGCAGGAGCGTGATGCCGCCGGGCAGCCGGCCGCAGTTGCCGATCATCAGCGAGCGCAAGCGCGCGTCCTGGGGCGGGTGGTCGTCGAGCTGGATGCGGGCGCGCATGCGGCGCCCGTGCAGGTGGCGGATCCCGGCGACGAAGTACGCCATCCAGCCCACCTTGGCCTTCAGCTGGTCGTCGGCGTCGGCGACCATCGCGGCGTCGAACCCGAGGCCCGCGATGACGAGGAAGATGTGCGACCGGTCGGGGTCGGGCACGTGCGCCTCGGCGTCGTCCTGCTCCTGCTCCGCGTCCGGGGTCTCGTCCTCGGCCCAGCGCAGGACGCGCGCCCAGCCGACGTCCACGGGCCGGTCCGCGCCCGCGACGACGACCCGCAGGGCCGCGTGGGCGTCGCCGACGGGGAGGTCGAGGTTGCGCGCGAGGAGGTTCCCCGTGCCGAGCGGCACGAGCGCCATGGGCTTGCCGGTGCCGACCATGCCCTCCGCGACGGCGCGCACGGTGCCGTCCCCGCCCACGGCGACGACGACGTCCGCGCCGCGTGCGAGCGCCTCGCGCGTCTGCCCCACGCCGGGGTCGGCCACGGTGGTCTCGAGCCACAGCGGGTCGGGCAGCGCGGCCTCCGCGAACAGCGCCCGCACGGTCGTCTCCAGGCCGTCCACGTCCGGCTTGGACGGGTTGGCGACGAACGCGACGAGCTCGCGCGGGTCGTCCTCCGGTGCGGGGGCGCCCGACGTCGCGTCCTCGGCGCGGCCGGCCGCCCGCCGCAGGCGCTCCTGCTGGGCGCGCAGCGACAGCACGAGCACCAGCGCGACCACCGCGACCGCGAGGGCGGCGACCGCGAGCCACAGCTCCCATCTCATGGGCGACACCGTAGTCCTCCGGCCGCGCCCGCGACCGGCCCCGACCTGCGGGGGGCCCGCCCGGCGGGCGCCCGCGTTCGTTAGGCTGCACGGGTGATCGACCTCCGCCTCCTGCGCGACAACCCCGACATCGTCCGTGCCAGCCAGGTCGCCCGCGGCGACGACCCCGCGCTGGTCGACTCGGCCCTCGACGCCGACGCGCGCCACCGCGCGTCGCTCACCGAGTTCGAGCAGCTGCGGGCCGAGCAGAAGTCCCTCGGCAAGCAGGTCGCCCAGGCGCAGGGCGAGGAGAAGGCGGCGCTCCTCACGCGCACCAAGCAGCTCGCCCAGGACGTCAAGGCGCGCCAGGCCGACGCCGACGCCGCGGCGGAGGAGCTGCGGGGCCTGCAGTACCGCATCTCCAACGTCATCGCGGGTGCGCCCCCCGGGGGCGAGGACGACTACGTCGTGCTGCGCGAGGAGGGCACGATCCGCGACTTCGCGGCGGAGGGCTTCACGCCGCGCGACCACCTCGACATCGGCGAGGGGCTGCGCGCGATCGACACCGAGCGCGGCGCCAAGGTGTCGGGCGCGCGGTTCTACTACCTCACCGGCGTCGGGGCGCGCCTCGAGCTCGCGCTGCTGAACGCCGCGATGGACCAGGCCACGGCCGCGGGGTTCACGCCCGTCATCACGCCGACGCTCGTGCGCCCCGAGGTCATGCAGGGCACCGGGTTCCTCGGCGCGCACGCCGACGAGATCTACCGCCTCGAGGCCGACGACCTCTACCTCGTCGGCACGAGCGAGGTCGCGCTCGCGGGCTACCACTCGAACGAGATCGTCGACCTGTCGGACGGCCCGCTGCGCTACGCGGGCTGGAGCGCGTGCTACCGCCGCGAGGCCGGCTCGTACGGCAAGGACACGCGCGGCATCATCCGCGTGCACCAGTTCCACAAGGTCGAGATGTTCTCCTACTGCCCGCCCGAGGAGGCCGAGGCCGAGCACCAGCGCCTGCTCGCCTGGGAGGAGGAGATGCTGCGCAAGGTCGAGCTGCCCTACCGCGTCATCGACACGGCCGCGGGCGACCTCGGGTCGAGCGCCGCGCGCAAGTTCGACTGCGAGGCGTGGCTGCCCACGCAGAACCGCTACCTCGAGCTCACCTCGACGTCGAACTGCACGACGTTCCAGGCGCGCCGCCTCGGGGTGCGCGAGCGCGTCGAGGCCGACGGCCGCAGCGAGACCCGCACGGTCGCGACGCTCAACGGCACGCTCGGCACGACGCGCTGGATCGTCGCGATCCTCGAGAACCACCAGCAGGCCGACGGGTCGGTCCGCGTGCCCGAGGGCCTGCGCCCCTACCTGGGCGGCCTCGAGGTCCTCGAGCCGGTCCGCTGAGCATGGGGGACCCGCTGCTCGTCGCGCTCGACGTCGACGGCACGCTCATGTCGTACGACCAGGAGATGTCGGACGACGTGCGCGACGTCGTCGCGGCGCTGCGGGCGGCGGGCCACCACGTCGTGCTCGCGTCGGGGCGCTCGCTCGTCGCGATGACGCCCGTCGCGGAGGTCCTCGGGATCGACCGCGGCTGGGTCGTCGCGTCCAACGGCGCCGTGACGGCGCGCCTCGACCCCGACGAGCCCGAGGGCTACGTGCTCGAGGACGTCGCGACGTTCGACCCCGGGCCGGCCCTGCGGCTCCTGCGCGAGCACCTGCCCGGCGCGCGGTACGCGGTCGAGGACGTCGGCGTCGGGTTCCGCATGAACGAGCTGTTCCCCGACGGCGAGCTCGACGGCGTGCACCGCGTCGTCGACTTCGACGAGCTGTGGTCGGGCGAGGTGACGCGCGTCGTCGTGCGCGCCCCGGAGTCCACGAGCGACGACTTCCACGCGCTCGTCGAGGACCTCGGCCTGGACGACGTGACGTACGCCGTGGGCTGGTCCGCGTGGATGGACCTCGCGCCGCTCGGCGTCACGAAGGCCTCGGCGCTCGAGCAGGTGCGGCGCACCCTGCACGTCCAGCCGCACCGCACGGTCGCGGTCGGCGACGGGCGCAACGACGTCGAGATGCTCCGGTGGGCGGCCCGGGGCGTGGCGATGGGCCACGCCGACGAGGTCGTGCGCGCCGCGGCCGACGAGGTCACCGCCTCGATCGCCGACGACGGCGCGGCCGCGGTGCTGCGCAGCCTCCTCGACTGAGCCGCTCCGCAGGCGTCGCGAGGTCGAGGCGCCCGTCGCGAGGTAGAGCCCGCCGGGCTCTACCTCGCGCGCTGGGTTCTGCCTCGCGGGTGCCGCCCCGTGGTGCGGCGCGGGTGCTACTCGCGCGGCTCGCGCGCGGTGAGGACGATCGGGCCGTCCGGGGTGATCGCGATGGTGTGCTCGCTGTGCGCGCCGCGCGAGCCGTCCGCCGAGCGCAGCGTCCAGCCGTCCGGGTCCGTGTAGATCTCGTCCGTCGTCTCGAGGAACCACGGCTCGACGGCGATGACGAGGCCCGGCTTGAGCGGGAACCCGCGCTTGCGGCGCCCGTCGTTCGGCACGTGGGGCTCGCCGTGCATCGTGCGGCCCACGCCGTGCCCGCCGAAGTCGGTGTTCACCGAGTACCCGGCGGCGTGCGCGACGTCGGCGATCGCGGCGGAGATGTCGCCGACCTTCTTGCCGACCTGGGCCGCGGCGATGCCGGCCTCGAGCGCGCGCTCCGTCGTCTCGATGATCTTCCGGTCGGACTCGCCGAGCGCGCCCTCGCGCGGGGTGCCGACGACGAACGACAGCGCCGAGTCCGACACCCAGCCGTCGACCGACGCGGCGAAGTCGATGCTCAGCAGGTCGCCGTCGCGCAGCGCGTAGTCGTGGGGCAGGCCGTGCAGGACCGCGTCGTTGACCGACGTGCAGATGACCTTCCCGAACGGGCTCGCGCCGAACGACGGGTGGTAGTCGATGTAGCACGACTCCGCGCCGCGCTCACGGATCATGCGGTGCGCGATCTCGTCGAGCTCGAGCAGGTTCGTGCCGACCTTCGTCGCGGCGCGGACCGTCGTGAGGACGTCGGCGACGAACCGCCCCGCGGGCTTCATCTGCTCGATCTCGCGCGGCGTCCTCAGCTCGATCATCGGTGTCCTTCCGGGGGCGGGGTGCGGTTCGCGGGTGCGCGACCGCGGTCCACGATATCCGGGTCGTCCGGCGGGGCTCGCGGCGGGCGGATGTCGCGAGCCGCCCGGGCAGGGGGGAGAATCACCCCTCGTGGCTGGCATCGACGACGTCGCGAGGGCCGCCGGGGTGTCCACGGCGACGGTCTCGCGCGCCCTGCGCGGCCTGCCGAACGTGTCCGAGTCGACCCGTCGCCGCGTCCACGCGGAGGCCGCGCGGCTCGGGTACGTGCCCTCGCCGTCGGCCTCGTCGCTCGCGACCGGGCGCACCCGGACCATCGGGCTGCTCACGCCGTGGGTGAGCCGCTGGTTCTTCGCGAACGTCATCGAGGGCGCGGAGCGCGCGCTGCGCGACGTCGGTTACGACGTGCTGCTCTACACGTTCGTGGTGCGGCCCGACGAGGAGCGCCGCCGGGTCGACCCGAGCGTCCTGCGGCACCGCGTCGACGGCACGCTCGTCGTCGGCCTGCCGCTCGACGACGACGAGGTCGCCTCGCTCGTCGGGCTCGACCGCCCGCTCGCCTTCGTGGGATCGGGGCCGGCCGACCAGGTGACCGTGCGCCTCGACGACGTCGCGACGGGCTACGCGGCGACGCGGCACCTGCTCGACCTCGGGCACCGCGTCGTGGGGCACGTGACGGGCACGCCGGACCTCGTCTCGTCGTGGTCGCCGCCGTCGGAGCGCTCGCGCGGGTACGCGCAGGCCCTGGAGGAGGCGGGAGTCGTCCCGGACCCGGGTCTCGAGGTCGACGGCGAGTTCAGCGTCCAGGGCGGGCGCGCGTCCACGACCGCACTGCTGCGTCGGCGGCCGGACGTCACGGCCGTCTTCGCGGCGTCCGACGAGATGGCGATGGGCGCGCTGCTCGCCGCGCGCGACCTGGGCCTGCGGGTGCCGGGGGACCTGTCGGTGATCGGCGTGGACGGGCACGACCTGGGGGAGGTCGCGGGCCTGACGACGGTCGCGCAGGACGCGTACCAGCAGGGCGCCGACGCCGCGCTGCTGCTCCTCGAGATGATCAACGGCGCCCCGGTGCCCGCGAGCCTGACGTACCCGACGGAGCTCGTGCGGCGCGGCTCGACGGCGCCCCCGCCCGCGGACCGGGCCGACGCGCCCGGGCCGGCAGGGGACGGCACCCGCCCGGAGCGCCCCCGTCCGGAGCGCACCCGCCCGTAGCGCCCGACCGCGCGGGCGCCGGCGCGGCCACCGTGGTGGCCACCGTCGTCGCCGCTCGGCGCGCACGACCGCAGCGGCTGTGGGAGCGTGTCCGCGACGGGCCCCGGCCCGTCGGACGACCGCCCGTCCGTGACGGAATCGTTACCGAACGGCGGCTGCCCTGTGCTTGCAGAACGTCGATGTAAACGCTTGCATGGATGTCGGGCGAGAGCGCAACCGCGCTCGCGACGTCGCGACGCCCCGGTCTGACCGGCCGGCGTCCGCCGACGTCAGCAACCACGACGAGGTGGAGGGTTGACATGACCAGGAGCACCACGTTCCGCGCCGACCGACGGCGCACGATGGCCGTCGCGGCCGGCGGCGCGAGCCTCGCGCTCGTCCTCGCGGCCTGCAGCGGCGGCGGGGACGGCGGAGGGGACGGCGGCGGTGACACCGCGACCCCCTCGATCGACTGCGCGCCCTACGAGGAGTTCGGCGACATCGACGGCACCTCGGTGCACGTCTACACGTCGATCGTCGACCCCGAGGGCGCGACGATGCAGGCGTCGTTCGAGCCGTTCACCGAGTGCACGGGCGTCGAGATCGAGTACGAGGCCTCGCGCGAGTTCGAGGCGCAGCTGCTCGTGCGCATCCAGGCGGGCAACCTGCCGGACATCGCGTTCCTGCCGCAGCCCGGCCTCCTGCGCACGATCGTCGAGGACACCGGCACGATCGTCCCGGCGCCCGACGCGGTCGCGGCGAACGTGGACGAGTTCTTCGAGCCGTCCTGGAAGGAGTACGGGACGGTCGACGGCACGTTCTACGCGGCGCCCATGGACGCCAACGTGAAGTCCTACGTCTGGTACTCGCCCTCGGCGTTCGCGGACGCCGGGTACGAGGTGCCCGAGACGTGGACCGAGCTCATGGACCTCACCGCGCAGATCCAGAGCGACATCGGCGGGCCTCCCTGGTGCGCCGGCGTCGAGTCCGGCGACGCGACCGGCTGGCCGGGCACGGACTGGGTCGAGGACATGATGCTCCGCACCGGCGGGCCCGAGGTCTACGACCAGTGGTACACGCACGAGATCCCGTTCAACGACCCGCAGGTCGTCGAGGCGTTCGACGCCGCGGGCGAGGTCCTCAAGAACCCGGACTACGTGAACGCGGGTCTCGGCGGCGTCGACTCGATCACCACGACGCCGTGGACCGACGCGGGCTTCGGCCTCCTCGACGGCAGCTGCTACCTGCACCGCGCCGCGAACTTCTACCAGACGCAGTTCCCCGAGGGCACGGACGTGTCCGAGGACGGCGACGTCTTCGCGTTCTACCTGCCGACCGACCAGACCGACATCAAGCCGGTCGAGGTGGGCGGCACGTTCGCGGCGGCGTTCGACGACCGTCCCGAGGTGCAGGCCTTCCAGACCTACATCTCGAGCGCGGACTGGGCGAACACCAAGGCGCTGTCCACGCCGAACGGCGGGTGGGTCAACGCGAACCTGCAGCTCGACCCCGAGAACCTGTCGACCGACTTCGACAAGCTCTCGGCGCAGATCCTCGCCGACCCGGCGGCCGTGAGCCGCTTCGACGCCTCCGACCTCATGCCGGGCGAGGTCGGTGCCGGGACCTTCTGGACCGGGATCGTCGAGTGGCTCACCGGGTCCAGCACGCAGGACGTCGTCGACAAGATCGAGGCCTCCTGGCCGTCGTCCTGACCTGACGCGCGGGATCCCCAGCGGGACACCGTGAGCCGGGGCCGTCGCACGGCGGCCCCGGCTCAGCGCGTCCCGCTCCGGCCCCGCGCTCCCCGCCCTCGCCGCGCCCTCCGGCCGCGGCTCCCTGCCTCGCCCGCCCGTGCCCGTCGCCGTCGCCGGGCAGAACGGAGGTTTCCATGGACTTCCTGACCGACCCGTCGACCACGGCCGAGAAGCTGGGGGTGATGGTCGTCGCGATCCTGGCGTTCGTCCTCGTGATGGGCGCGATCCTCTTCGCCGTGGACCGCCCCAAGCGCATCCCGCGCTGGGCGGTCGCGACCGGCTTCCTGGGGCCGGCGATCCTGCTGGTGCTCTTCGGCCTCGTCTTTCCCGGCGTCCGGACCATCTACGCCTCGTTCTTCAACCGCAACGGGTCCGAGTTCGTCGGCTGGGACAACTACGTCACGGCGTTCACCACGGACCAGTTCCAGATCGTGCTGCGCAACACCGCGATCTGGGTCATCACCGTCCCGATCGTCGCGACGTTCATCGGCCTGGTCTACGCGGTGCTCGTCGACCGGACGCGCTTCGAGAAGCTCGCGAAGACGCTGATCTTCCTGCCGATGGCGATCTCCATGGTGGGCGCGTCGATCATCTGGAAGTTCGTCTACGAGTTCCGCCCGGACCAGGCCAACATCCAGCAGACCGGCCTGCTCAACCAGGTGCTCGTGTGGCTCGGCCTCCCGCCGCAGCAATTCCTGATCGGCCAGCCGTGGAACACGTTCTTCCTCATCGCGGTCATGATCTGGATCCAGACCGGGTTCGCGATGACGGTGCTCTCCGCGGCGATCAAGGCGATCCCCGACGACATCGTCGAGGCCGCGCGCCTCGACGGGCTGCACGGCGTCGGGATGTTCCGCTACATCACGGTCCCGAGCATCCGCCCCGCGCTCGTCGTGGTGGTCACCACCATCGCCATGGGAACGCTCAAGGTCTTCGACATCGTGCGGACCATGACCGGCGGCCAGTTCGGCACGTCGGTCGTGGCGAACGAGTTCTACACGCAGAGCTTCCGGCAGAACAACATCGGCCTGGGCGCCGCGCTCGCCGTGATCCTCTTCGTGCTCGTCATCCCGATCGTGGCGTACAACGTGCGCCAGCTCCGACTCTCCGAGGACGTCCGATGACCGCGCCGATCCCCTCGACCTCGCTCGTCGACACCGACGAGAAGGTGGGCACGAGCCGTCGCCCGCCGCGCATGTCGCGCGCCGAGCGACGTGCCATCGCGGTCAAGGGCCGCCTCGCCTCGCCGTGGGGGTCCGCCCTCGCGATCGTCCTCGCGATCCTGTGGACGATCCCGTCGATCGGCCTCCTCGTCACGTCCTTCCGCCCGCCGCTCGACATCCGGCGCTCGGGCTGGTGGACGGTCCTGAGCAACCCCGAGTTCACGCTCGACAACTACGACGAGGTGCTGTTCGGGGGCGCGAACCTCTCCTCGTTCTTCGTGAACTCGATCGTCATCACGCTGCCCGCGGTGGTCATCCCGATCACCGTCGCGCTCCTCGCGGCGTACGCGTTCGCGTGGATCGACTTCAAGGGCCGCGGGCTGCTGTTCGTCGCCGTCTTCGCGCTCCAGATCGTGCCCATCCAGATCACCCTCATCCCGCTGCTCTCGCAGTACGTCGACTGGGGCATCAACGGCACGTTCTGGACCGTCTGGCTGTCGCACTCGATGTTCGCGCTGCCGCTGGCGATCTTCCTGCTGCACAACTTCATGAAGGACATCCCGGCGTCCCTCGTCGAGGCCGCGCGCGTCGACGGAGCGGGGCACGTGAAGATCTTCTTCCAGGTGCTGCTGCCCCTCCTGGTGCCGGCGATCGCGTCGTTCGCGATCTTCCAGTTCCTGTGGGTGTGGAACGACCTGCTCGTCGGTCTGACGTTCGCCAACCAGGACTCGCGCCCCCTCACGGTCGCGGTCGCCGACCTCGCCGGGACGCGCGGCAACGCGTGGCACCTGCTCACGGCCGGCGCGTTCGTGTCGATGATCGTGCCGCTCGTCGTGTTCCTCCTCCTCCAGCGCTACTTCGTGCGCGGCCTCCTCGCGGGGTCCGTCAAGGGCTGACCCGGCACGGGCGCCCGACGCCTAGAGTCGTCGGGTGCCCGTCCGTCCCGCCGCAGCCCTCGGCCGCGTGCCCGTCCCCGCGCTCTTCGTGGTCTCGGGCCTCACGCAGTACCTCGGGGCCGCGATCGCCGTCGGGCTGTTCGCCGTGGCGGGGGCCGTGGAGGTCGGGTGGCTGCGCATCGCCGCCTCGGCCGTGCTCCTGCTGGCGCGGCGCCGTCCGTGGCGCACGCGCTGGGCGGCGCGCGACGTCGCGTGGGTCGCGGTCTTCGGCGTCGCGCTCGCGGCGATGAACCTCGCGTTCTACGTCGCGATCGACCACCTGCCGCTCGGGACGGCCGTCGCGCTCGAGTTCTGCGGCCCCGTGGCCGTCGCGGCCGTCACCGGCCGCGGCTGGCGCGAGCGGGGGGCCATCGGCGTCGCCGCCGCCGGCGTCGTGCTCCTCGCGGGGGTCACGCTCGACTCGGGGCTGCCGCGCGAGGACGTCGTCGTGGGCCTCGGCGCGATCGCCGTCGCCGCGGCGTGCTGGGCCGCGTACATCGTCCTCGGGCGGCGCGTCGCGGTCGCGGGGTCCGGCGTCACCTCGCTGTCCCTCGCCATGACGCTCGGCGCGCTCGTGTTCGCGCCCTTCCTCGCGCGCTCGGCCGTCCCCGTGCTCGCCGACTGGCGGCAGGCGCTCGCCGTCGTCGGCATCGCCCTGTTCTCCTCGGTCGTGCCGTACGCGCTGGAGCAGGTCATCCTCCGCCGCGTCAGCGCCGCGACCTTCTCCGTGCTCCTGGCCCTCCTGCCCGCGACGGCCGCCGTGGTCGGGGCGGTCGTGCTGCGCCAGGTGCCGAGCCTGCCCGAGCTCGCCGGCCTGCTGCTCGTCTCCGGCGCGATCGCGATGACGGCGCGCCGCACGACGCAGGAGCCGGGCGGTGGGCCCACGGACCCGCCGCCCGCCTGACGCCGCGCCGCCCGGGCGTCAGAGGTACTGGCCGGGCGAGGGGCGGCCGTCGTGCTCGTCGTGACCCGGGACGCCGGGCTGTCCCGGGACGGTGCCGGGGCCCATCGGCAGGGATCCGGGCGGGAGCGCCCGGCGCATCTGCGAGAGCTGTGCCTGCGCGGCCATCTGCTGCGCGACGAGCGCCGTCTGGATCCCGTGGAACAGCCCCTCGAGCCACCCCACGAGCTGGGCCTGCGCGACGCGCAGCTCCGCGTCCGTGGGCACCGTGTCGTCCGAGAACGGCAGCGTGATGCGGTGCAGCTCGGCGACGAGGTCGGGGGACAGGCCCTCCTCGAGCTCCGTGAGCGAGCGCTCGTGGATCTCCGCGAGGCGCGAGCGGGCGGCCTCGTCGAGCGGGGCGTCGCGCACCTCGTCGAGGAGCTTCTTGATCATGCCGCCGATGCGCATGACCTTCGCGGGCTCCTCGATCACCGTCGCGGGGTTGCGGTCCGGGTCCTCGGAGTCGTCGCTCTCGACGACGCTCACGCCCACGCCGTCGGGCGTCACGACGGTGACGCGCTCGGGGCCGTCGGTCTCCGGCCGCCGGGCCTCGTCCTGCCGGGCCGGGGGCCGACCCGCCTCCTCCCGCGGGGCGTCGTCGGGCTCGTCGGGGCGGGGGGCGTGCGTCGCGTCGGCCATGAGGACAGTCTTGCGCGCACCGCCGACGCCCGCACCGCCCGCGCGCACCGCCCGCGCACCGCTCAGGGCACGAGCAGCACCTTGCCGAACACGTCCCCCGACTCCAGGAGCTCGTGCGCGCGGCGCGCCTCGTCGAGCGGGACCCGCGCGTGGACGACCGGCCGGACGCGCCCGTCCTCGACCATCGGCCACACGTGGGTGAGCACCTCGTGGACGATCCGGGCCTTCTCCGGGGCGGGCCGGGACCGCAGGGTCGTGCCCGCGACCGTGGCGCGCCGGGCGAGCAGGCGGCCGAGGTCCAGCTCGGCCCGCGCGCCCTTCTGCATGCCGATGACGACGAGGCGTCCGCCTGTCGCGAGGGCGCGCAGGTTGCGGTCGAGGTAGGCCGCGCCGACGACGTCGAGCACGACGTCCGCCCCGCGCCCGCCGCTCGCCTCGCGCACCGCCGCGACGAAGTCCTCCTCGCGGTGGTCGACGGCGAGCTCCGCCCCGAGCGCGAGGCACCGGTCGGCGCGCTCGCGCCCGCCCGCGGTGACCGCGACGCGGGCACCGAGCGCGGCCCCCACCTGCACCGCGACCGTCCCGACGCCGCCCGAGCCGCCGTGCACGAGGAGCCACTCCCCGCGCGCGAGCCGACCGACGTCGACGAGGTTGCTCCACACCGTGCACGCCGCCTCCGGCAGGGCGGCGGCGTCGACGAGGTCGACGCCCGCCGGGACCGGCAGCACCTGCGACGCCCGGACCCGGACCTGCTCCGCGTACCCGCCGCCGTCGAGCAGCGCGACGGCGCGGTCCCCGACCGTCCAGCCGCGCACGTCGCGCCCCACGAGCGCGACGGTGCCCGACACCTCGAGCCCCGGCCAGTCCGGCGCGCCCTCCGGCGGAGGGTAGGATCCGGCGCGTTGTAGCAGGTCAGCGCGGTTCACGCCAGCGGAAGCGACGTGCAGCACGAGCTCGTCGGGACCGGGGGTCTGGTCAGGGAGCTCGGAAACGGTTAGTTTCTCAGGGCCGCCGGGGCCGGATATCGTGACGCCTCGCATCTCGCCGAGACTACGCGCGGGCCGCCGGGGGCGCCGGTCCGCAGGGGCCGTCTCGGGTCCGCCGGCGCGCGTGGGAGCGCTTGCCGGCGGATTAGGTGTCCGGGGGGCGAGCACCGATAGTTAGTACGCACGACCGGGGAGTCGAGCCGCGCGACGTGCGCGCGGACGGTGCCGAGCCGGGTGGACCAGGGTGATGGAGGCAGGTTCGAATGCTCCGCAGGTTGAGCGTCCGCGGGAAGATCCTTGCGGCTCTCGCGGTGCCCGTCCTCGTGCTGTTCCTCGCCGCGGCCTTGATCTCCGGCCAGGCGATCGCCCAGGCGCGGACGGCGAGCCAGACGAGCGCGCTCGTCGCCGCGCTCGACGCGCAGGACGAGGCCGGCACCGAGATCGCCGCCGAGCGTGCCTGGGCGATCCTCGACTCCTACCGCGTCGAGGGTGCCGAGGAGCAGATGCTCGAGCAGCGCGAGACGACCGACCGCGCGCTCGACAAGCGCGACCGCGCGTTCGAGGCGCTCAACACCTCGGCGCTCGACCAGCGCGTGCGCGACGCCATCGACCGCACGATCGCCGACCGTGACGAGCTCGCCGACCACCGGCTCGCGATCGACCGGTCGAGCCTCGGCGCCCAGGCCCGTACGGACCTCTACACGATCCTCATCAACAACGCGCTGAACGTGCCCGCCGCCCTCGCGGACACGTCCTCCGAGCGTGCCCTCGCGCAGTACCTGGACACCTACGTGCTGCTCGACGAGTACCTCGCGCAGCGCGCGGTCGAGCTCCCCGTCGCGGGTGCGGTCATCTCCGCGGCGCAGGTCGGGCAGGGCAACGAGGCCGCCAACCAGCGTGCCGCGATCCTCATGACGGCCGGCGACGCGATCGACCAGGAGACGCGCGCCGCGCTGCGCCTGCTGCCGGGCTCGAACCGGTCGCTCGCTGTCCCGGACACGACGTACAACCAGCTGCGGTCCAACGTCGCCGGCTCCCGCCCCGCCTCGATCACCGCGAACGCGGCCGAGCAGTGGGAGACGAAGTCCCTCGAGGACCGCGCGCAGGCCACGCCCGTGCGCGACGGCGTGCGCACCGACACGGCCGCCATGGCGTCCTCGATCTCGTCGTCCGCGACCACGCAGGCGATCCTCACGATCGCCGCGACCCTCGCCGCCGTCGTCGCGTCGATCCTCGTCGCGGGCCTCATCGCCCGCGCGATCGTCAACCCGCTGCGCCGCCTGACCGACGCCGCCGAGGACGTCCGCGACCAGCTCCCCAAGCTCGTCGAGCAGGTGGCCGTGCCGGGCCAGGGGCCGGGCATCGAGCTCACCCCGATCACCGTCGAGTCGACGGACGAGGTCGGCCAGCTCGCGACCGCGTTCAACGACGTGAACACCACGACCGTCAAGGTCGCGCGCGAGCAGGCCGCGCTGCGCGGCTCGATCGCCGAGATGTTCGTCAACGTCGCGCGCCGCGACCAGGTGCTCCTCAACCGCCAGCTCGCGTTCCTCGACGACCTCGAGCGCTCCGAGGAGGACCCGGGGACGCTCTCGAACCTCTTCCGCCTCGACCACCTCGCGACCCGTATGCGCCGCAACGCGGAGTCGCTGCTCGTGCTCGCGGGCATCGACTCGGGCCGCCGCGTGCGCCAGCCGATGCCGGCCTCCGACGTGATCCGTACGGCGTCGTCCGAGATCGAGCTGTACGACCGCGTGCGGCTCAACCTCGTCGTCGACCCGCTCATGCTCGGGCACAACGCGCTGAACGCCGCGCACCTCCTCGCCGAGCTCCTCGAGAACGCGACGATGTTCTCCGAGCCGCACACGCCGGTCGAGGTCACCACGGGCCGCGACGAGCACGCCGTGTACGTGACGATCCGCGACCACGGCCTCGGGATGACCGCCGAGGAGATCGCGGACGCCAACCGCAAGGTCGCGACGCACGCCGCGTCCGACGTCGTCGGCGCGCAGCGCCTCGGCCTCTTCGTGGTCGGTCGTATCGCGGAGCGCCTCGGGGCCCGCGTGCGCTTCGCGACGGGCTCCGACGGCAACGGGACCGAGGTCACCGTGTCGTTCCCGGGCGTGCTCTTCGTCCCGGACTCGAACGTGCCGCTGCCGCAGCCCACCGACCCGCTCGAGGCCAGCACCCAGGTCGCCGCGCAGCAGCTCTCGAGCACGGGCGTGCTCCCGGCCGTGGCGGAGCCCGCCGCCCTCCCGGCCGCGCCCGCCGCCGCGCCGCCCGTGCCCGTCACCGCCGCCACGGCCGCGGTCGAGCCCGAGGCGCCCGTCGCCGTCCCGGTGGACCTCGACGCGCTGACCGACGGCACGACGCAGACCGGCATGCCGCGGCGCCGCTCGCGCACGGTCGACCCGGCCGCGTCCGCCCCCAGCGCGTCGTTCGCGTCGGGACCGCAGACCGGCGCGATCGTGCTGCCGCCGCTCGCGACGCCCGCGCTCCCCGACGAGCTCCCGGCCCTCGACGACGCCTGGACCCCGCCCGCCGAGGTCGCCCCGGCCGGCAACGCGCTGCCGAGCCGGTCGCGCCCTGCGCCCGCCGCCGCGGAGCCCGTGTCGCAGGAGATCCCGGTGCTCGACGTGAGCACGCGCAGCGCGCTCTTCTCGAGCTTCCGCCCCGTCGGCGAGCGCGGCAGCGACAACCCCGTCGACCTGCCGGCCGCGCCCGAGGTGACCGCGACCGACATCCCGGTCGCCGAGGACGTCGTCGCCGTCGAGCCCGTGCCGCAGTCCGTCTGGGAGCCCCAGGAGCCCGTGGCCGCGCAGGAGCCCGCGTGGGCGCCGCAGGAGCCGGTCGTCGCGCAGGAGCCCGCGTGGGCGCCGCAGGAGCCGGTCGCCGCGCAAGAGCCCGCGTGGGCGCCGCACGAGCCCGCCGTCGAGCAGGAGGCCGCCTGGGCTCCGCAGGAGGCGTGGGCCGCGCCGGCGGAGGCCGCCGACGCGACCCGGGTCGTGCCCGCCGTGCAGGCCGAGCAGCCCGCCGAGCAGTGGGCGCCGCAGGTCGCCGAGCAGTGGTCGCCGCAGGTCGCCGACGAGACGGTCGCCCGGGTGCCGCTCGCGGAGCGTGTCGCGCCCGCCCGCGCCGTCGAGACCGGGGCCGACGTGCCCGTCGTCGCGGACCACGGCACGACCGCCCCCGACGCCGCGGAGGGCGACGTGCCGGCGGAGCTGACCTTCGAGGCGCTGCCGCGCTTCGAGGAGCTCATGGCCGACCTGCCGACGCGGCGGTCGATGCGCGAGAGCCAGTCGCGCAAGCGCGGTCTCTTCGGCCGTCGGCCCCGGACGACGGCGACGCCGCGCGCGACGGTCTCGCCGACCGGGCCGTCGGCCGAGGCGTTCGGCCAGCGGCCGTCGCCGGCCGAGCAGGCACCCGCCCAGCAGGCGCCGATCACGCTCACGCCGGCCGAGCCGCTGCCCGCCGTCGCGGAGCCGTCCGGACCGGACCGGACGTCCGCCTTCTCGACGCCGGCGTCGTACTACGCCCCGCCCGCCGCGGAGCAGGCGCCGCAGCCCGTCACGCGGACGTCCGCCTTCGCCCCGGCCGGACCGGCGGCGGCGCTGCCGGCCGAGACCGTGGCCCCGGCCGTCGTACCGGCCCCCGAGCCCGTCGGCCGCACCGAGCCGGCCGCGGACGCGCCGTACGCCGCCGACGCCCGGTACGCCGCGGACGCGCCCTACGCCGCCGACGCGCGGTACGCGGCGCCCGCGGAGCCCGCCGCGCCGGCGGGCGACCCGACGGGCTACGGCGCCCCGGCGCCGCTCGTCCGGCGGCAGGTCCCGGAGGCGCTCGAGCCGCTCGACCCCGAGTACGTGAGCGACTCGGTCGAGGCGCGCTCCGACTGGATGGCGTCGGCGGTGCTCTACGAGGAGATGTCCACCCTGCTGCGGGGCAGCACCGACTTCCAGGAAACGACGTTGGCTGACCCGAACGACGGCACGTACCAGCCCCTCAAGGTCGAGTCGGCCCCGCCGGCCGGGCTCGTCCGGCGCTCGCGCGGGGAGTCCCGGGACGGCTACGTCGACCGGTTCACGGCCCGGATCGACCGGGACCCGGAGCAGCTGCGCGCACGCCTGTCGGCCTTCCAGTCGGCCACCGCGCGCGGCCGGGTCGAGGGCCAGGACGACGCGGGTTCGACGTGGACCCCGGAGACCGTGGATTATGTCCCTGATTCAGCGCCGCAGGCGCGGTGACGACCTGCCGTCTGCGGCAACTGACGAGGAGGAATTGTGAACGCGCTCAGCACCGAGGCCACGAATTTCGGGTGGCTCCTCGACAACTTCGTGCGGACGGTGCCGGGCAGCCGGCACACGCTCGTGGTGTCGGCCGACGGCCTGCTCATGGCGATGTCGGACCAGCTCGACCGCACGAGCGGTGACCAGCTGGCCGCCATCGTCTCGGGCATGTCGAGCCTCACCCGGGGAGCCGCGCGCCAGCTCAACGGCGGCAACGTCCGGCAGGCCATCATCGAGATGGACAACGGCTTCCTGTTCCTGATGAACGTCTCGAACGGGTCCGTGCTCGGCGTCGTGGCCGAGGCGAACTGCGACATCGGCCTCATCGGCTACGAGATGGCCCTCCTGGTCTCGCGCACGGAGGCTACGCTGACCCCGCAGCTGATCTCCGAGATGCGGGGGAGCCTCCCCGTTGACGGAGCCACCCGAGCCCCCGTGGGATGAGGTCTGATCGATGACGAACGTACCTTTCGGCACCGGAGCCCACGGCGACGGCTACGAGGCGGCGACGGTCCGTCCCTACGCGGTGACGGGCGGCCGCGTCCGCTCGGCGACCTCCGACCTCCCGCTCGAGGCTCTCGTCGAGGTCATGCCCGGGGCCGTGAACAGCTACGGGCTCCCGCCGGAGAAGCGCTCGATCCTCCAGCACGCGGCGCACACGTACGTCTCGATCGCGGAGCTGTCCGCCCTCCTGCGGCTGCCCCTCGGCGTGACGAAGGTGCTCGTCGCGGACCTGCAGGAGGACAACTACATCACCGTGCACACGTCGACGCCGCTCAACGTGCACACGGGACACGGAAGCAACCACTCGGGCCTGTCCCTGAGCGTCTTGGAGAGTGTTCTCAATGGCATTTCCACCCTCTGAGGGCTCGGGCGGCGCGCCGCTGGGCGCTCGGCCGTCCGGTCTGACGGGCGGTCCGGGCGCGGGTGCGGGGACGAGCCCGTGGGCGCCCGTCGGGCGACCCGGCGCCCCGGCCCCGTCCGCGCCCCAGGCCACCGCGCCGGCCGCTCGGCCGACGGCGGCCCCGGCGCCCGCGCCGCAGCAGGCGGGTGCTCGCGAGGTCCCCGCGTCGGGTACCGCTCCGGCGTCCACGGTGGCTCCTGCCGCGTCCGGCACCGCGCCGGTCGCGTCCGCGGCCGGGCAGCCCCCGGCCGGGCACCCGGCGCCGACCGGGACCCAGGACGCGCGCCCCGGCCAGACGGCCGCGTACGTCCCGCAGGTCGCCGCCGCGCCCGCCGGTCCCGGTGCCGCGCAGGCGCAGGCGGCCCCCGCGCAGCAGGCCCGCACGGCCCCGCAGCCCCTCGCGTCCGCCCAGGGCGCGCAGGCCGCGCAGGGTGCGCCCTCCGCGGCGCCGCGCACGGCGCCGACGGTCGTCAAGATCGTCGTCGCGGGCGGCTTCGCCGTCGGCAAGACGACGTTCATCGGCTCGATCTCCGACGTGGAGCCCCTCAACACCGAGGCCGCCATGACGGAGCACTCGGTCGGCGTCGACGACGCGGGCGGCGTCACGGACCGCAAGACCACCACGACGGTCGCGATGGACTTCGGGCGCGTCTCGCTCCCGGGGAACCTGTGGCTGTACCTGTTCGGCACGCCTGGCCAGGACCGCTTCCTCTTCATGTGGGACGACCTGGTGCGCGGCGCGATCGGCGCCGTCGTGCTCGTCGACACGGACCGTCTCGAGCAGTGCTTCCCGGCGATCGACTACTTCGAGTCGCGCAACATCCCGTTCGTCGTGGGCGTGAACTGCTTCGACGGCGTGGCCAAGCACAAGCTCGAGGACGTGCGCGAGGCGCTGCAGATCCCGGCGCACGTGCCGATGCTCTACACGGACGCGCGCTCGCGCGCCGCCACGAAGCAGACGCTCATCGCGCTCGTGCAGCTCGCGATGCGCCAGCTGCGCGGCGCGGCCTGACCGGCGCCGACCGGCAGCACGCTCGACACGACGACGGCGGGCACCCCACGCGGGGTGGCCCGCCGTCGTCGTGCCGGGGCACGACGTGCCAGAATGGCGCGCGGGCCGCGAGGCCCGGGGAGGGCTGACAGAGCGGCCTAATGTGACGGTCTTGAAAACCGTTGTTCCGCGAGGAACCGGGGGTTCGAATCCCTCGCCCTCCGCCTCCGGTCAGGCCGGGTCCGTCCGCGGACCCGGCCTGACGTGCAGGGGGAGCAGCCGCAGCGCCGCGGGCGCGTGCGCGGGGACGAGCGGGTGCGCGGGCGCGACCGGCTCCACGCGCACGTAGGCCTCGCCGAGCGGCGGCCGGGGGTCGTCGTCGCCCCGGTCGGGCCACAGCGCGCACGCGCGCTCGGCGAGCGCGGTGATCGTCAGCGACGGGTTGACGCCGAGGTTCGCGCTGACCGTCGAGCCGTCCACGACGTGCAGCCCGGGGTGGCCGAACACCCGGTGGTACGGGTCGACGACGCCCGTGCGTGGCGAGGTGCCGATCGGGCACCCGCCGAGGATGTGCGCCGTCATGGGCACGTCGAACGGCTCGCCGACCGTCCCGCCCGCGATCCCGCCCATGCGGGCCGCCATGCGGCGGGCGGCCTCGTTCGCGGCCGGGATCCACGCGGGGTTGGGGGCGCCGTGGCCCTGGCGCGACGTGAGCCGGCGGCCGAGCAGGCCGCGGCGCGTGAACGTGGTGAGCGAGTTGTCCTCGCTCTGCATGACGAGCGCGACGACGGTCCGGCCCGCCCACCCGCGCAGGTCCGCCATCGCCGGGAGGTCGCGCCGCTGCCGCCACGCCTCGCGCAGCCACGTGCGCCAGCGCGGGGGACCGCCGGGGGCGGACCCGTCGGTGAGGACGGTCTGCAGGAGGCCCATCGCGCCCGACCCGCGCCCGTACCGCACCGGCTCCACGTGCGTGCGCGCGTCGGGGTAGAAGGAGGACGTGATCGCGACGCCGCGCGAGTAGCCGAGGTCGTCGCCCGCGCCGCCGGGCGGAGGGACGCGTCGGCGCGCGGTCGCGCCGACGAGCGCCTCGGAGTTCGTGCGCGTGAGGTGACCGAGGCGCGGCGACACGTGGGGGAGGACCCCGCGGTCGCGCATCGTGTGGAGCAGCCTCTGGGTGCCCAGGGTCCCCGCCGCGAGCACGACCTGCCGGGCCGTGAACCGGCGCCGGCCCGCCCAGGGCCGCCCCGTGCGGTGGGTGCGGACCTCGTACGCGACGCCGCCTGCGCCGTCGGGCACGGGGACGACGTGCGTGACCGTGGTGAGGGGGTGCACGCGCGCGCCGCCGCGCTCGGCGAGGTGGAGGTAGTTCTTCACGAGCGTGTTCTTCGCGCCGTGGCGGCAGCCCGTCATGCACTCGCCGCACTCGAGGCAGCCGCGCCGCGACGGGCCCGCGCCGCCGAAGTACGGGTCAGGCACCTCGACGCCGGGCTCGGGGCGCCCGCGGCCGAAGAACACGCCCACCGGCGCCGGACGGAACGTGCCGCCGACGCCCATCTCGCGCGCGACGTCGCGCACCACCTCGTCCGCGGGCGTGCGCCCCGCGTACGTCGTGACGCCGAGCATGCGCCGCGCCTGGTCGTAGGACGGCGCGAGCTCGGCCCGCCAGTCCGTGACGCCCGCCCACGCCGGGTCGTCGTAGAACGCGTCCATCGGCTCGTACAGCGTGTTGGCGTACACGAGGCTCCCGCCCCCGACGCCCGCCCCCGCGAGCACGAGCACGTCGCGCAGGCGGTGGATGCGCTGGATGCCGTAGCACCCGAGCGCGGGCGCCCAGAGGAACCGGCGCAGGTCCCACGAGGTGCGCGGGAGCTCGTCGTCGGCGAACCGGCGGCCGGCCTCCAGGACCCCGACCCGGTAGCCCTTCTCGGTGAGCCGCAGGGCCGTGACGCTCCCGCCGAAGCCGGAGCCGATGACCAGGACGTCGTAGTCCGTGCCGCGCCGCATGAGCAGACGGTACGCGACCCGCCCGCCGTGCCGGCACGCCCGCGGTCCGGCGTCCGCGGCGAGGACGGGACCTTCGGCACGTCCCACCGGCCCGAGGCCGCGTGCCGCGCCCGGCGGCGTGCGCCATCATGGCCGGGTGACGCCGCCCCACGACGCCCCGGGTACGCCCGACGAGGCCGCCCTCGAACCGGTCGAGCTCATCCGCCGCTCGGGCGCCGTGCTGCGCATCGGGCGGCTCGCGCTGTCGGCGGGCACCGGCAGCTACCGCGTGAAGTCCCACATGTGGCGCGTGGGGCGCGCGCTGGGCCTCGACCGGGTCGCGGCGCACGTCACGCTCACCGAGATCACCGCGACGTCGTACCGGGGGCCGATCTTCCGTACCGAGCTCACCGAGGTGCGCTCGGTCGGCATCAACGCGGACCGGCTGAGCGAGCTGGAGCGGCTGTCGGCGGCCCTGCCGGACGAGGCGCGGCTGCCCGAGCTCGAGGCGGAGCTGGACCGCATCGCCGCGAAGCCGCCGCTGTACGGGGCGGTGCTCAACGCCCTGTGGGCGGGGATCGCGTGCGCCGCGTTCGCGTTCCTCAACAACGGCGGCGCGGTCGAGTGCGGGGCGGTTCTCGTCGCGGCCGCGCTCGGCCAGGGGGTGCGGCGCGCGATGCTGCACCGCGGCATCAACCAGTTCGGCGTGACGATGCTCGCCGCCGCCGTCGCGAGCATCGCGTACCTGGCGCTCGTCCTCGGCCTGTCCGACCTCGCGGGCGTGAGCGGCGGCCACGAGGCGGGCTACGTCTCGGCGGTGCTCTTCCTCGTGCCGGGGTTCGCGCTCGTGACCGGCGCGCTCGACCTCGCGAAGCTCGACTTCTCGGCCGGGGTCGCCCGGCTCACGTACGCGCTGATGATCCTCGCGTCGGCGGCCCTCGCGGTGTGGGGCGTGTCCGCGCTGGCGGGGCTCGCCCCCGACCCGGCGCCGCCGCAGGGCCTCGACGAGCCCGTGCTCGTCGCGCTGCGCACGCTCGCGAGCTTCCTCGGCGTGCTCGGCTTCGCGCTGATGTTCAACAGCCCGTGGACCATGGCGCTCGGCGCGGCCGCGATCGGCACCGTCGCGAACGTCGGGCGGCTGTTCCTCGTGGACGGCGGGCTCGTGCCGCAGGCCGCCGCCGCGGCCGCGGCCCTCCTCGTCGGGCTCCTCGCCGCGACGCTCGCCCCGGCGCTGCGCGTCCCCCGGATCACGGTCTCCGTCCCGGCGGTCGTCATCATGGTCCCGGGCGTCACCGCGTACCGCGCGGTCTACGAGTTCAGCTCCGGCGCGACGACGGAGGCGCTCGCCTACGCGGTCGAGGCCGGTCTCGTCATCGTCGCGCTGGCCATCGGGCTCGCCGTCGCGCGCATGCTCACGGACCGCCAGTGGACCTTCGAGCGGTAGCCGCGACCGCGGTCGCGGCGCGGCGCGCCCGCGGTTTGGTCGTGCGCCGACGCCCCGGTACCCTGGGCGACGCGGGTGCTGCACGGCCGCCTCACGAGGCGGCCCGCGGGAGCTCGCGAGGAGACGTCGCATAGTCAGGTCTAGTGCGCCACCCTGCTAAGGTGGTAACGGGGCAACCCGTTCGAGGGTTCAAATCCCTCCGTCTCCGCCAGGAAGGCTCCGGCAGCCACGCGCCCGGGGCCTTTTCTGTTGCCCGGACCCGGACCCGGCACCGGCACCGGCACCGGCACCGGCACCGGAGCACGGGAGCCCCGGGGCGCCGGAGGCCCGGAGCGCCGGGGCCGCCGGTCGGTCCGAGCGGCGGCCCCGCCGTCCGTCGCCGCCTACGCCGCGCCCGACGTCGCGAGCGCCGAGCGCACGACGAACCGGGACGCCCCGGCCCCCGCGAGCACGAGGCCCGAGGCCGCCGCGACGCACAGGAGGAACTGCGCGACGACCGCGACGTTCGCGAAGGCGTTGAACCCGATGATCGGGACCATGAACAGCAGCGCGCCCGTCGTCGCGACGCCGACGCTCACCGCGAGCGGGACGAGCGTCTCGCGGAAGCGGGCCTGGTCGAGCGTGCGCAGGTCGGTGCCCGCGAGCACCAGGGTGCGGTACTCGCCGCGCTGGTCGATGACGCGCCCGGCCTGCATGACGCCCGTCGAGACGGCCGCGAGCACGCCGGCGATCGCGAGCGTGAGGAAGCCGCCGGTCTTGAGGTCGGTGAGGTACTGGACCTCGGCGGGGTCCGCGCCGAGACCCGGGTCGAACAGCGCGAAGATGCTCGTGAGCCCCGCGATGAACGTCGCGAGCGCGACGCCCCCGACGGACCGCCAGGCGGTCTTCGGGCTGTCGACGATCCGCCGTCCGGCGAGCAGCGTCGGCACGCGGCGCGCGCTCCCGGCCGTCATCCTGCCCACGAGCCAGATGACGAACGGCCCCACGACGTTGATCGTCGCGAACCCGACGAGCAGGATCACCGTGAGGATCGTGATCGCGAGGGCGGTCGAGCCGAACGACAGGTTCGTGGCGACCACGAGGGCCACGAACGCGGCGCCCATGGACAGCAGGCGCACCGCCTTGAGCCCGGGCGGCGTGACGCGCGCGGCGACGCCGAGCGGCGTGATCGCGACGCGGCGCAGGCTGACCAGGGCGGAGACGAGCGCGATCGCGACGACGAGGACCACCGCGCCGAGCAGCACGGGCACGCCGACCCACAGCTCGCCGATCCCGAACGTGCGGCCCTGGAAGCGCAGCTGCGCGACGAGCGGCAGCAGGGCCGCGTAGCCGACGAGCCCGGCGAGCGCCCCGACCACGGCCTGCGCGGCGGCGTCGAGCACGGTGAGGGTCGTGACCTGGCCGGTGGTGGCGCCCGCGAGGCGCAGCGAGGCGAGCCGGGCGTCGCGGCGCGCGACGGCGAGCCGCGCGGCGGCGCCGCCGAGCGTGACCAGCGGGATGAGCAGCAGGAGCGACGCGATGCCCGCGAGGAGCGGGTACTGCGCGTCGTACGGCGTGACGCCCTCCATGCCCTCGCGCACGCCCTCGATGCCCCCGGCGCGCCCGAGGAACGCGCCGAAGCCGCCGACGACGACGAGCAGGACCGCGGTCGTCGCCGCGAACGCGATGACCGCGAGGACGTTCGTCAGGCCCTGCGGGTCGCGGTCGTCCGCGCTGCGGCGCCGCAGCAGCCACCAGAGGTCGACGGTCCTCATCGCGCGGCCTCCTGACCCGGGTAGGCGGCGGACGGCGCCGGCGCGGGGAACCCGGTCGGCAGGGTCGGGGCGGGGGATGCGGGAGGCGCGGGGACGGGAGCGGCGGCGGCGGCGGTGCCGGGCGCGTGGAACTCGCCGGAGATCCGGCCGTCGCGCATCGTCACGGTGCGCGAGCAGTGCCGCGCGACGCCCGCGTCGTGCGTGACGACGACGAGCGCGGCGCCCGAGGCGCGCGTGGCCTGCGTGAGGACGTCGAGGACCTCCACGCCGGTCGACTGGTCGAGCGCACCCGTGGGCTCGTCGGCGAAGACGACGCCGGGCGACCCGACGAGCGCGCGGGCGATCGCGACGCGCTGCGCCTGACCGCCGGAGAGCTCGCCGGGGCGGCGCTGCTCCATCCCCGCGAGGCCGAGGTGGGCGAGCCAGCGGGCCGCGACCGCCGTCGCCTCGGTGCGCGACGTGCCGGCGAGCATGAGCGGCAGCGCGGCGTTCTCGACGGCGGGCAGCTCCGGCAGGAGCTGCCCCGACTGGAAGACGAACCCGAAGTCGTTCCGGCGCAGCACGGTGCGGCGCGCCTCGGAGAGCGTCGTGATGTCCTCGCCGCGCCACGCGACCGTGCCGGACGTCGGGGTGAGGATGCCGGCGAGGCAGTGCAGCAGCGTCGTCTTGCCGGAGCCGGACGGGCCCATGATCGCGAGCGACTCGCCCGGATGGACGGTGAGGTCCACGCCGGCGAGCGCGTGCGTCGTGGCCTGGGCGGTGCCGTAGACCTTCGTGAGGGCGCTCGCCACGAGCGGCGAGCCCCCGGGGACCGGGGCGAGGGGTGAGGACGTCATGCCTCGATCCTCCGGCGGCGGGAGCCCCCGGGGCGTCGGGCTGCGGTCGGGACCTCGGGACGGCGCGGTCCGACCGTGGGGGGACCGTGCGTGCGGCGGCAGGTGGACGGGCGCGAGCACGGGCCTGCGGCGTGGCGTCCGTCACCTCGGGCCGGGACGGGCCGTATCGGTTTGGGATCGCCGCCGGGACACGGTAGTGTTCTCGACGGCCGGTGAGCGATCGCCGGCCCTGCGAGAGCAGAGCACGACCGGCGCCCGTAGCTCAACGGATAGAGCATCTGACTACGGATCAGAAGGTTGGGGGTTCGAATCCCTCCGGGCGCACAGCAGGCGAAGCCCCGGGACCGTCACGGTCCCGGGGCTTCGTCGTTCCCGAGGGTGCGGGCCGCTAGGTCCACAGCCCGAGGTTCAGCGCCTTCTTCAGCGCGTTGTTGCGCCGGGCCGAGCGCAGGTCGCGCGTCGTCGACAACGGGCCGTCCTCGAGGAACCGGTGGCGGCGGTGGAGCTCGTTGAGGGTCTTCACGAGGGCGACGCGGTCGCGGTCGTCGAGCCGGCCGGTGATCGCGAGGGGGCCGTCCGCCAGGAACTCGTGCTCGGCGTTGCGGGCGTTGATCGACCGCTGGACGGCCTCGATCAGCTCGGACGTGGGCCGGGAGATCGTGCCGTCGACGGTCGTGCTCTCGGCCCGCTGCCAGGCGCGGATCGTCGCGGTGTCGAGACGGCCGTTCATCGCCAGGCGCCGGCGACCGCGCCGCCGGCGCACCCGGTCGGCAGCCGCGGCGATCTCGGCGGACCCCATGCCGCCGCGCACCTGGAAGTGCATCGAGTCGCGGAACGGCGCGCCGTAGTCGAGCCCCCACTGGATGACGCCCGCGGACCGGTCGCGCGTGCCGTTCACGGTCGCGAGGATCCGGCGGATCTCGGCCCGCTGGGAGGCGTCGAAGCCGTCGTCGTAGCCGCCGTCGCGCTGCCGGGCGGGCAGGAGCTTCTCGTAGGGGTGGCGCATGCGGCCGCTCCGGGGCCAGAACCCGTTGAGGTCGATCGCGGTGGCCGACATGTGGTTGGAGTCCACGTCGCCCTTGTTCGTCGCCGGCGACCGGTACGAGGACCGGTGCGTGAGCGTCTCGACCCGCTGGTCGAACTCCGCGGCGATGTACTGGAACACGTCGGCGAGATCGCCGCGGAGCGTGGTGAACGACAGGCCGTTCACCACGAACGTCTCCCGTGCCCCCGCACGGGGCGCGAGCGCGAACCCGTTCTTGGTGGTCTGCACGGTGGTACCTCCGGTGGGAGGCGGCTCGCGGGCGGCGCGCCGCCGGGCTGTCCGTGAGGCCGAGGCCTCCCCCCTACCAGGTAAGGAGGGGCGTCTCGGGTCGCGCGGACATGCCGCCGGCGTGCGCCCCGAGGCCTCCCACCTTTCAGCACGACCGTGCTAATCTCGCGGGGTGACCAAGGGTGACAGCACGCGGCAGGCGATCCTGCGGCACGGCGTGGAGGCCGCGTACCGCGTCGGGCTGACCGGCCTGACCATCGGCGAGCTCGCGCGCACCACGGGACTGTCGAAGAGCGGGCTGTACGCGCACTTCCGCTCCAAGGAGAGCCTCCAGCTCGCGGTGCTCGGGCAGGCCCGCGTCGAGTTCGTCGACACCGTCGTGCTCCCCGCGCTGCGCACGACGCGCGGCGAGCCGCGCCTGCGCGCGCTCTTCGAGCGCTGGGTGTGGTGCGACATGGTCCAGCAGCCCGGCGGGTGCCTGTTCGTCAAGGCCGCGACCGAGCTCGCCGCCCAGCCGGGCCCCGTGCGCGACCAGCTCGTGCGCGACCACCAGGACCTCTACGACGCGATCGCCCAGGTGTACCGCACGTGCGTCGACGAGAGCGGGTTCCGCGGCGACGTCGACCCGCAGCAGTTCGCGTCCGACCTCTACGGCATCATGCTCGCGCTCCACCACGCGCACGTCTTCATGGGCGACGGCGCGGCCGAGGAGCGCGCGCACCGATCGTTCGAGTCCCTGCTCGACGGCGCCCGCGTCCCGGCGCCCGTCGCCTGAGCCTGCCGCCCCGACCCGCCTCCGAGAGGAACCTCCGCCATGGCCGACCCCGGTGCTCAGAAAAGCACGACCGTTCGTGCGGAAACGGATCGACGCGCTGCTCGTCTGGCCGCCCGGCGCCGGACCGCGCGTCGCCGTCGCGCGCTGGCCCGCCTCGCCGTCGTCCGGGCGCGCCTCGCGGTCCTGCAGCGCGTCGCGCCGGCCCGCGCCGCCCGCTCCGCGCTCGACCTGTGGTGCACCCCGCCGGACGGCGCCGGCCGCCGCCGCGACGACCGCCACTCGCCCGGCAGGTCGGCCACGGTGACGACCGGCGCCGGGGCGCGTGTGGTCGTCGAGACGTGGGAACCGGCACCGGGCGCCGCGCCGGGCGGGGAGCCGGTCGGCGTCGTGCACCTCGTCCACGGCTGGGGCGGGTGGCGGGGCCAGCTCGGCGCGTTCGTCGAGCCGCTGCGCGCGGCCGGGTTCCGCGTCGTCGCCGCGGACGCGCCGAGCCACGGCGACTCCGGACCGGGCGCCCTGGGCGCGCGCCGCAGCACCCTGCCCGAGATGGCGGACGCGCTCGCGGCCGTGGCGCGCGCCCACGGGGAGCCGTCGGCCGTCGTCGCGCACTCGCTCGGCACGGCGGCCGCGGCGCTCGCGGTGCGCGACGGGCTGGCCGTCGGGCGGCTCGTGCTCGTCGCGCCGATCGCCGACCCGCTCGGCGAGCTGGACGCGTTCGCCGAGGCGCTGCGCCTCGCGCCGCCGACGCGCGACCTGCTCCGGGCGCGCCTCGCCGTCGCCGCCGGGCGTCCGCTCGGCGACATGGACGTGCTCGACACGGCGCGCGGCCGCCCGGTCCCGCCCGCGCTCGTCGTGCACGACCGCGCGGACAAGGAGGTCCCGTACCGGGTCGGGGCGGAGATCGCCGCGTCCTGGCCGGAGGGCGAGCTCCTGACGACCGAGGGCCTGGGCCACCACCGGCTCCTGCGCGACGCCACGGTCGTCCGCGCGGTGGTCGACTACCTCGTGCCCGTCGCCGTCCCGGGCGCGCCGGAGAGCGGCGTGGGCGACGCGGCGTAGCCTCGCGCGCATGGCCGACGACGTCCCGGGCAAGGTCGATCTCAAGAAGGTCCACCGCGAGCTGTACGCGCCGCCGCGCGGCCGGTTCGTGGAGGTGGACGTGCCGCCGCTGACGTACCTCGCCGTCGACGGCGAGGGAGACCCCAACACCGCGGCGTCCTACCGCGAGGCGGTCGAGGCGCTGTTCGGCCTCTCGTACGCGGTGAAGTTCGCGAGCAAGCGGCGGCTCGGCCGGGACTACGTGGTCGGGCCGCTCGAGGGGCTGTGGACGGCCGACGACCCGCGCGCGTTCGTCCGGCGCGAGAAGGAGGCGTGGCGGTGGACGCTGCTCGTGCTGCAGCCCGACTGGGTCGACGGCGACCTCGTGGACGACGTGGCCGGGACCGTGCGGGCGACGAAGGACCTCCCGGCGCTCGACCGCGTCGAGCGCCGGACGGTCACCGAGGGCCGGTCGGTCCAGACGCTGCACGTCGGGTCGTACGACGACGAGGGGCCGGTGCTCGCGGAGCTGCACGACGTCTACCTGCCCGAGCACGGCCTGACGTTCGCCGGGCCGCACCACGAGATCTACCTCGGCGACGTGCGGCGCACCGACCCGTCGAGGCTGCGGACCGTCCTGCGGCAACCGGTGCGGCCGGCGGGGTAGCGTCGCGTGCGGCCGGCCCGTCGTGGGTCGTGGCCGGACGAGAGGAGAGCTCCGCATGCGCCGCAGCGCGACCGACGGGTGGGACCCGCGCCGGGTGCCGCGGCAGGACGGCTGCGTCGTCGTCGTGACGGGCGCGAGCTCGGGCATCGGGTTCTGGGCCGCGGACCAGCTCGCCGCGGCGGGCGCGCGCGTGGTGCTCCTGTGCCGGGACCGCGGCCGCGCCGACCGGGCGCTGGCGGCGCTGCGCGAGCGGGTGCCGGGCGCCGACGTCGACGCCCCGGTGCTCGCCGACCTCGCGGACCTCGATGCCGTGTGGCGGGCGGCGTCCGCGCTCCACGAGCTGGGGCGTCTCGACGCGCTCGTGAGCAACGCGGGGCTGGTCGACGTCGCGGGGCGCAGCGTCGCGGGCGCCGACGGGCTCGACCGGGCGGTCGTCACGAACGTCCTCGGCCCGTTCCTGCTCACGCGGCTCCTGCTGCCGCTGCTCGCCCGGTCGGGCACGGCGGGGCGGCCCGCGCGCGTCGCGGCGATGGGGTCGATGTCGGCGCGGCTCGTGCGCGTGCGCCGCGACGACCTCGGGCTGCGCGGCGGCGCGTCCGCGTGGCGGGCCTACGGCCAGTCCAAGGCGATCGGGCAGGCGCTGGGGTTCGAGCTCCAGCGGCGGCTCGACGCCGCGGGGGAGCCGCGCGTGCTGTCGACGGTCGCGCACCCCGGGTACGCGATCAGCGTGACGGACCCGCCCGTGCCGGGCGTCGTGCCGACGGACCGCACCCCGGTGGACCGCCTCGAGACCCTCTTCGCGCAGTCGAAGGAGCAGGGCGCGTGGCCGATCGTGCGCGCCGTGACCGACCCCGGCGCGACCGGCGGCGCGTTCTTCGGTCCGCGCGGCCCGATGCGCGGCGCCCCGACGCCGCACGGCGGGCTCGGCGGGTCCGCGCGCGGCCTGACGAGCCCCGCGCCGCAGACGCTCGACCCGCGGCTCGGGCGGCGCGCGTGGGACTGGGCGAGCGCCGCCGTCGGTCTCGGCACCGATCTCGGCACGGGCCTCGGGGCGGACCTCGACGGCGGCCCCCGCCCGGGGTAGCCGGTCTCAGGCCGCGACGCGGCGGTCCGCCCAGGGCAGGTCGGTGTCGTCCAGCACGTCGGTGAGGCGGCGCCCGGCGAGCGTCGCGCCCCAGGCCGGGTCCGCGCCGTCGGGCAGGGCCTCCTGGAGCACCCAGCGCCGCACGCCGAGCCGCTGCAGGTGGGTGCCGAGCGCGAGGAGCTCGGGCCGCGTGTGCACGTGCGGGTCGACCGTCGTGCGCACCTCGACGTCGACGCCCGAGCGCAGCACCACGGCGAGCGACTCGAAGGCCCGGCGCCCCGACGGGACGGTCCCGGTCACGGAGGGGTACCGCGACGGCAGGTGCTTGATGTCGAGGCCCACCCAGTCGACGAACGGCAGCAGGCGCGCGAGCCGCGCGGGCCAGGCGCCGCCGGTGTGCAGGCCCACGGCGAGACCCAGCGCCCGCACGTCGTCGATCGCGCCGAGCAGGCCCGCGTGGAGCGTCGGCTCGCCCCCGGAGAACACCACGCCGTCGAGGAGGTCGCGGCGCGGGTCGAGGTACGCCATGACCTCGGACCACCGCGGCGCGCCGGCGGGCGGCGGCGCCCCCGGCGCGGGGAGCGCGACGAGGCCCGGGCGGTGGCAGTAGCCGCAGCTCCACGGGCAGCCCTGGGTGAGCACCGTGGCGACGAGGCGACCCGGCCAGTCGACGTGGGAGAGCTGCGACATGCCGGCGAGGACGAGGTCAGGTCGCGTCACGGTGCGCCTCCCTCGGCTCGCGCGTCGTGACGGTCGGGGGCGGCGCGAGCGCCGCGCCGTCGGTGCACCGCACCTCGAGGGGGACCATGGGCGCGCTTCCTTCCGATCGAACGAGGCGCCCACCTCGGCCGGCGGAGAGCCGGCACCCTCTCAGCCTAGGCCATGTGAAGGTCTTCACATGTGTCGTCGTGCCGGCGATCGTCCTGCCTCGCGCGCCGCCGCGGCGACGGGCTCACGTCTCGCGCGAGGACCCGTCGGTCGTCGTCCCGTCCGTCGAGCCGTCCGTCGACCCCGTCGTCGCCCCGTCCGGCGACGACGACGGCGACGGCGGCGCGGCGGGCCGGGCGCCCGCGGTGCCGGCCATCGCGGTCGCGGCGCGGCCGACGAGCCGCTCGAGCGGGCCGCGCCCGAGCGTGAGCGCCCACAGGGTGCTCGCGGCGAGGAGCCCGAGCGACGTCCAGCCCCAGGCGGCGTTGCTGGCGACCCCGCCGAACGGTCCGCCGGCGAGGACGAGGATCACCACGACGTGCGCGGCGTAGGCCGTGAGGGGCATCGACCCCAGCGCCGCGACGGGGAGCAGCGGCCAGCGCAGCGGGCGTGCGAGGAGCAGGCACAGGCCGACGACGGCGAGCGCGAAGCCCCCCGAGCCGATCACCTCGGGGACGCCCCCCGAGTGCGGGAAGACCGCGGCCGTCTCCGCGAGGACCGTCGGCAGCGGGTCGCTCTCGCGGAGCATGTCGAGCCAGGACCAGTCCTCCTCGGCACCTGGCCCCGACGACGACCCGACGGCCTCGTCGGCCGGGTAGCAGCTGACCCAGTCCTCGTCGTACACGTCGCACACGAGGCCGTCGAGGTCGACGTCGGAGCCCGGCACGGCGAGGTCCCCGAGGGACGACGACGCGTCGCCGGGCACGGCCGAGGACGACCCGTCGGCGGGCGTCGACCCGTCGCCGAGCGAGGAGGACGACGAGCCGGACGACGACGAGCCGTACGCGCCGTCGGCCGTCCCCTGGAGGAGGGCGCCCGCGCCGTACCCGACGGCTGCGAGCGCGACGCCGACGAGCGTCGTGACGACCGCGACCTTCACGGTGTCGACGCGCAGCCGGCCGAGCGCGAGGCCGGCGAGCAGGAGCGTGAGCCACACCGTCACCGGGTAGGTGCCGAACAGGATGAGGTCGACCCCGGCGCCCGACGACGTCATCGTCAGCACGCGCAGCGCCGCGAGCAGCGGCGGGCCGAGCAGCGCGAGCACGGCCGCCGCGACGGCCAGGCGCCGCACCGACCACCGCAGGAACGGGATCGCGACGACGAACAGCACGCCGTAGAACGTGAGGATCACGGCGACGCCCGTGCCGAGCAGCTCGAGCACGAGACCGATCGCGAAGATCGCCGCCGCACGGCCCACGAGGCGCAGCCGGACCGCGGGCAGGTCCTCGCGCGCGGGGACGAGCGTGCGGCCCGTCATGAGCGCGACCGACACGCCCGCGAGCACGGCGAACAGGATCGCCGAGCGGCCGTGGACGAGCGCGTCCCACGTCGACGGGTCGTCCCAGACGAGCTCGCTCGTGGAGCCCATGTGCGCCCCGGCCATGCCGAGCACGGCGAGGCCGCGCGCGACGTCGAGCCCCATGACGCGGGGCGGGCGGCCGAACGCGCGCAGGCGTCCGGCGGGTCGGGCGGGCACGGCGGCCGTGGCAGTCACCGGAGAAAGGTACCGGCGCCGGAGGTCACTGCGGACCGCCTCGTCGCGACCGTCCCGCGCGGGCGACGCGCGGCGCGCCGTCAGCGGGACGCGTCGAGCGGGACGACGAGCGGCGTGCCGGTGACGGGGTCGTCCACGACGACGCACCGCAGCCCGAACACCGCCTCGACCTGCTCGGCCGTGATGACCTCCCGCGGCGTGCCCTGCGCGACGACGACGCCGTCGCGCATCGCGACGAGGTGTGTCGCGTAGCGCGCCGCGTGGTTGAGGTCGTGCAGCACGGCGACGAGCGTGCGCCCGCCGTCGCGGTGCAGGCGGCGGCACAGGTCGAGCACCTCGATCTGGTGCGCGACGTCGAGGAACGTCGTGGGCTCGTCCAGGAGCAGGAGGTCGGTCTCCTGGGCGAGCACGAGCGCGAGCCACACGCGCTGGCGCTGGCCGCCGGAGAGCTCGTCGACGAGCCGGTCGGCGAGGTCGAGCACGCCGGTGGACTCCATCGCGGCCTCGGTGGCGACCTCGTCGGCGCGCGACCACTGGCGCAGGAACCGCTGGTGCGGGTAGCGCCCGCGTGCCACGAGGTCGGCCACGGTGATCCCGTCGGGCGCGCTCGACGTCTGGGGCAGCAGGCCGAGCCGGCGCGCGACCTCCTTGGCCGCGTACGAGGAGATCGCCTGGCCGTCGAGCACGACCTGGCCGCGGGCGGGACGCAGCAGCCGGGACAGTGCCCGCAGGAGCGTCGACTTGCCGCACGCGTTGGGTCCGACGACGACGGTGAAGGAGCCGTCCGGGACCGTCACCGAGAGGTGCTCGGCGACGACGCGCTCGTCGTACGCGAGCGTGAGGTCCTCGGCGCGCAGCCGCGCGGCGGGCGGGGCGCCGGCGGTGGCGGTGCGGACGACGTCGGGGGTGGTGGTCCGGGGCATGTCAGGCCTTCTTCGTGCGGGTGAGCAGCCAGGCGAGGTAGATCCCGCCGAGCAGTCCGGTCATGAGCCCCACGGGCATGGCGAGACCCAGGGGCAGGTGCTGGGAGAGCAGGTCGGCGGCGACGAGCAGCGCCGCGCCCATGAGCGCCGAGCCGACGACGGGCGGCGCCGGCGCCCGGGTGAGGCGGCGCGCGAGCTGCGGCGCGGCGAGCGCGACGAACGAGATGGGGCCGGCGGCCGCGATCGCCACGCCCGTGAGCCCGACGCCGAGCACCATGAGCGCGAGGCGCGTGCGCTCGACGCGCACCCCGAGCTGCGTCGCGGCGTCGTCGCCCAGCTCGAGGTACGCGAGCCGGCGGCCCAGCCACACGACGGGCGGCAGGAGGAGCGCGACGGCGAGCGCGAGGGGCGCCGCGTGCGTCCAGGTGCGCCCGGCGAGGGATCCGGCGAGCCACACCTGGGCCTCGACGGCCTGGTCCAGCCCGCCGCGCGTGAGCAGCAGCCCGTTGACGGCGGAGAGGATCGCGCCGACCCCGATGCCCACGAGGATGAGCCGGTACCCGCCGGAACGCGAGCCCCGCAGCGCGAGCAGGTAGACGACGACCGCGCACGCGAGCCCGCTCACCACCGCGGACAGGGCGATCGCGAGCGGCCCGCCCTCGAGCACGACGATCTGCACGACGGCGCCCGTCGCGGCACCCGTCGTGAACCCGATGACGTCGGGCGACCCGAGCACGTTGCGCGACAGCGACTGGAACACCGCGCCCGCGACGCCGAGCGCGGCGCCCACGAGCACGCCGGTCACCACGCGTGGCAGCCGGATCCCGAGCACGATCTTCGTGGCCTTGCGGTCGCCGTCGCCGAGGAGGGCGGTGACGACCTCGCCGGGCGTGAGCGCCGACGAGCCCTTGGTCATCGCGAGCACGCCGAGGCCGACGAGGACGAGCGCGAGCACGGAGCCCACGACGACGGCCCGCGGTCGCCACCGCACCGCGAGCGCCTCGGACGGGGTGCGCAGGACGCGGCCGGGCAGCGCTGCCGCGAGGCGCGCGCCCGGCGGCGGCGCGACGGCGGGGTCGGCCCGGTCGGGCGCGGTGCCGTCGGGCGGGACGGCGCGGTCGGCCGGGACGGTGCCGTCGGCGGGGACGGCGGGGCGGGTGGACGTGCTCACAGCTGGGCGATCCTCCGACGACGGACGAGGGCGACGAACAGCGGGCCGCCGACGAGCGCGCTGACGATGCCCGTCTGCACCTCGCTCGGGAATGCGACGACGCGGCCGACGACGTCCGAGGCGAGGAGGACGAGCGCGCCGAGCAGCCCCGAGAACGCGACGATCCAGCGGTGCGCGGGCCCCACGACGAGCCGGGCCACGTGCGGCGCGGCGAGTCCGACGAACGCGATGGGGCCGGCGGCCGCGGTCGCGCCGCCGGCGAGCAGCACGACGGCGACCATCCCGAGGACCCACGTGCGGCGTGCCGAGGCACCGACCGCGCGCGAGAGGTCGGCGCCGAGCGACGTGACGTCGAGCGCACCCGAGAGCGACTGGGCGAGGACGAGGCCGGCCCCGACCACGACCGCCGTCGGGAGCAGCACGGCCCAGCCGCGGCCCTCCAGCGAGCCGACGGTCCAGAACCGGAACGACGCGAAGACGTCCGGGTAGGAGATCGTCACGGCGTGCGTGAACGCGCCGAACACGACCGAGAGGGCGGCGCCGGCGAGCACGAGCCGCACCGGGTCCGACCCGGTGCCGAACGCCCCGCCGAGCCCGAAGACGAGGACCGAGGCGCCCGCTGCCCCGGCGAGCGCGAACCACAGGTAGCCCGCCGGCGTCGTCACGCCGAACCAGGCGATGGCCACGACGACCGCGACGCTCGCGCCCGCGTTGACGCCGAGCAGCCCGGGCTCCGCGAGCGGGTTGCGCGTGACGGCCTGCATGACGGCGCCCGCGACCCCCAGCGCGGCGCCGACGAGCACGCCGAGCAGCGTGCGCGGGATGCGCAGCTCGCGCACGATGAGGTGGTCGCCCAGCGTCGCGTCGAACGCGGCGAGCGCGTCGCGCACGGTGTCGAGGGGGACGTGCCGCGACCCGACCGCGACGCTCAGGACCGCGAGGACGGCGAGCGCGACGAGGCCCGCCGCGAGGGCGAGCCACCGCGAGCGTGCACGACGACGGCGCCCGACGGGTCGCGTGCGTGGCCGGTCGGGTGCCGTCGTCGTGGTGGTCATGCCGTGGTGCCCCGGGGACTCAGCCGAAGAAGCCCTGGACGGACGCCAGGACGTTGCTCGCGCTGTAGAAGTCCATGCGGAACGAGTCGTCGCCCAGCGGGTAGACCGCGCCCGAGGTGACGGCCGGGGCGTTCGCGAGCACGGGCTCGGCGAGCAGCGCGTCCTTCGTCTCCTCGGTCCCGGCGACGAGGAAGACCGTCTCGCCGGTGAGCGCCTGGACCGTGTTCTCGAGGGAGACGAACGCGAAGTCGGTGCGCGGGCTCTCGCTCGTGTCGAGGGCCTCGTCGGCGCCCACGACGTCGAAGCCGAGCTCGCTCAGCAGGAGGCCGTGCGAGCCCTGCGGCTTGGCGAAGGCCGTGTCGTTGCCGCCGCCGTTGAACACGACCGCGTTCGTCGTGCCCTCGGGCACGGTGATCGCGTCCTTCGTGTCGGCCACCGCCTGCTCGAAGTCGGCGACCGTCTGCGCGGCCTGGTCCTCCAGGCCCGTCGCGACGCCGAGCTCGGCGGCGAGGTCCTGCCACGACTTGTCCGAGTAGTCGAGCGCGATCGTCGGGGCGATGTCGCTCAGCTCGTCGTACGCGTCGGCCGTCGAGTCCGCCCCCGTCGTCGAGACGACGATGAGGTCCGGGTCGGCCGCGACGACGGCCTCGAGGTCGAGCTCGAGGTTCGGGTAGAGCACCTCGACCCCGCGCTCGACGGCGACGTCGGCCCACTGCGTGAAGAAGCCGTTCTCGTCGGCGCTGCCGCTCGGCGAGGTCGCGGCGCTCGCGGTGACCGGCGCGCCGATCGCGAGCAGCGTGCCCGTGAGGGTGAGCGACGTCGAGACGACGTTCTCCGGCTGCGCGTCGAGGGTCGTCTCGCCGAGCTCGTGCGTGATCGTGCGGGGCCACGCGGCGGACGCGTCGGTGCTCCCGCCGACGCTCTCGTCGGGCTCGTCGGACGCGGCGCTCGAGCACCCGGTGAGGGCCGCCGCGGTGACGACGACAGCGAGCGCGGCCAGCGGCCGGCGCAGGGAGGTGCGCATGGGAACGGTCTCCTGGAGGTCGGGACGTGACGAGCGGCGAGGGCCGCACGACCGAGGCTCCACGTCAGTGAGGTTAGGCTAGCCTTCGGCGAATGCAGATAACCACACCGAGCCAGGACCGCGCCAAGGACCTTCGACCCTCGTTCCGGGAGGGGGTGCGAGGGCGTCTCGCGCTGCCCGCGGACGGTCTCGACGCGCTCGTCGGGAACGGGTCGCCGGTCGGCTCGGATCGTTGGTGGGACGCCGTTTCGGGCCTCGGGACGCCGGTGCGCACGCCCGGTCCGGATGAGACGGACGTCACCCTCTTCCTCTTCCGGTCCGCGGACGCCGGCGCGGTCTACGTGGACGTGCAGCCGTTCACCGACCGCTCGCGCCTCGCCGACGGCCTCATGGAGCGGGTGCCGGGCACGGACGTGTGGTGGGCGGCGTTCGCGACGGGCCCGGGGTGGATCTCCGCGTACGGTTTCCTGCCGCTCGACGAGGTCCCCGTCGCGCCCGCCGAGCGCAACACCGACGCCGCCCGGTCGTGGTGGCTCGGGCTGCTCGAACGGTCCGTGCCGGACCCGCTCAACCCGGACCCGTCCTTCCGCGGCATGCGGGGCGACGTGCGCTCGGTCGCCCGGGGACCGCGGGCGCCCCGCGCGGTGGAGCGCGGGGCGGACGACGCGCGCGGCACGCTCGATCTGCACGTGTGGCACCGGTCCCGGGTCGCGGACTACCCCGTCTGGACCTACGTGGCGCCGGGCGCGGAGGCCGGCGCACCCGGGGGAGCGGGGCTACCCCTGGTCGTGCTGCACGACGGCCAGGTCTGGGAGCGGCTCGACGTGGCGGCGACGCTCGACGCGCTCGTCGCGCGCGGCGCGCTGCCCCCGTTCGTCGCGGTGCTCGTCAGCTCGCTGGACCAGGCGTCGCGGACCCGGGACCTGCCGGGCAGCACCGCGTACTACGACGCGGTCGCGGACGGCCTGCTGCCCCAGGTCGCGGAGCGGCTCGCGGCGCGCGGGGTGCGCGTGACGTCGGACCCGGCGCGGACCGTGGTCGCGGGGCAGAGCTTCGGCGGCCTCGCGGCGCTCCAGGCGGTGCGGCACCGGCCCGACCGGTTCGGGCTCGCGCTCGGGCAGTCGGCGTCGCTGTGGTGGCCCGGGCTCGACGACCCGGCGTCGCGGGACGTGGCCGCGTGGCTGCGGTCCGCGCCGGCGCGCGACGAGCGCGTGGTGCTCCAGGTGGGCGCGCACGAGGGCGACCTCACCGCCGCGAACCGCGAGGTCCGCGACCTGCTCGTGGCGCGCGGCGAGCACGTCGACTACGCCGAGGTCGACGGGGGCCACGACTGGGCGTGGTGGTCCGCGTGCCTCGGCGACGGGCTCGTGACGCTCCTCGGGTCCGACGGCGGCCAGTGATGCCGGCCGGTGGCATCCGCCGGTGACGGCGGCCGGTGATGCCGGCCCGCGGCGTCGGCTCGCGGCGGGTTCAGCCCGCGGTGGGCAGCGTGAGGATCTCGGCCCCGTCCTCGGTGATCGCGATCGTGTGCTCGCTGTGCGCGGTGCGGCTGCCGGTCGCGCTGCGCAGGGTCCAGCCGTCGGCGTCGGTGACGAGCGCGTCCGTGTCCGCCATGACCCACGGCTCCAGGGCGAGCAGGAGACCCGGCCGGAGCCGGTAGCCGCGCCCGGGCCGGCCGGTGTTCGCGACGTGCGGGTCCTGGTGCATCGTCGAGCCGATCCCGTGCCCGCCGAAATCGGTGTTGACCGGGTAGCCCGCCTCGCGCAGCACCGTCCCGATGGCGTGGGACAGGTCGCCGGTGCGCGCGCCGGGCCGGGCCGCGGCGATGCCCGCGCGCAGCGCCCGCTCGGTCGTCTCGATCATCGCGACGCTCTCCGGCGGCCTCGCCGAGCCCACGAGGAAGCTCACCGCCGAGTCCGCCGCGACGCCGTCGAGCGAGACGGCGAGATCGAGCGTCAGGAGATCGCCGTCGGCGAGCGTCGCGTCGTGCGGGCGCCCGTGGAGCACGGCGTCGTTGACCGCCGTGCAGATGTGGTGCCCGAACGGCCCGTGTCCGAACGACGGCGCGTAGTCGACGTAGCAGGACTCCGCGCCCGCCGCGGCGATCAGCTCGGCCGCCCAGCGGTCGATCTCCAGGAGGTTCGTGCCGACGGTCGCGCGACGGCGCAGGGACTGGAGGATGTCGGCGACGAGCGCGCCGGTGCGCCGTGCGCGGGCCAGCTCGACGGGGCCGAGGATCTCGATCATAGGGGCGTCCTTTGCGACGGTTCCAATAACAATACCGGCCAGACTATACCGGTACTATCATCGGTCTCATGGTCCGCCTGCCTCTCACCCCCGCCGAGGTCGCGCGCGGGAAGCGCCTCGGCGCGCTCCTGCGTCAGGCCCGCGGCGCGCGCTCGATGCTCGACGTCGCGCTCGACGCGGGCGTCTCGCCCGAGACCCTGCGCAAGATCGAGTCGGGTCGCGTCGCAACCCCCGCCTTCTCCACGATCGCCGCGATCGCGGACGTCCTCGGGCTCTCGCTCGACGCGGTGTGGACCGAGATCACGCGCGCCGACGGCGCAGCGGAGCCGGTGGGGTCAGGGCGCGGCGGGCGGGACCGGATCGCGTCCTGACGCGCGGACGCCCGAGTCGTCGGGACGGTCGCGAGCGTCGTCGGACCGGCCGCTCGGGTCGTCGGGCCGGTCGTCCGCGTCGTCGGGGGCGTCCGGTGTCAGGCTCTCGGTGGCCGGTGCGTCCGCCACGAGGCCGCGGGCGCGCAGTGCGCGGGCGACGTCGCCGAGGACCGCGCCCAGCGGCTGCGGAGCACGCGACGCCGGGATCTCGGGCTCGGGCTCGGCGTCCGCGGTGAGGTCGGCGCGCGACATCGGGTCGGCCGGCGTGGCGCCGGGCGCAACGTCGGACGTCGCGGGTATCAGGTCGCCGGACAGCACGTCGCTCCGCGCCTCGGTCCCGCGCGCGGTCAGGCGGCGCCAGGCGAGGGCCGCGGCGACGAGCCGGCGGTACACCTCGACGTCCTGCGGGTCGCGCAGCCACGCGTCCGCCGCCTCGGCGACGCGGCGCGCGACCAGCTGCTCCTGGACGTCCAACGGCTCCCTCTCCTCGGGTGGTCAGAGCGAGCGTAACCGCGACTGCGAGGACGTGTGCCGGTGCTCGACGTCGGTCGGTGTCGCCGGGCGAGCCCGACGGGACGGCCGCGGAGGTCGCGCAGCGTCGGACAGCCAGGCCGTCACGTGCCCGTGCGACCTGAACGGCGACGGCCGCCGTGCCCGCGCTGAACGCGGCGCACGACCCGCGATGTGCGGCCACGCCCCTGTCGGCGTCGACCACTGTGCGCATCAGCTTCCCTCTGCACCGGCGCCGTCCTGGAGATCGGGCTGTGGGCGGGATACGGCACGATGTCGGCGCATGGTGTCGTCGGGGAGTGAGCTGGAGCCTGCCGGGTACGCGGAGCTCCTGGCTGAGCTGAAAGCGCGGGTGCGCGCGACGCAGTTCCGCGCGGCGCGTGCCGCGAACACCGAGGTGCTGCGCCTGTACTGGTCGGTCGGCCGCGACATCCTCGATCGGCAGCGCGAGGCCGGGTGGGGGAGTCGGGTGATCAGCCGTCTCTCGAGTGATCTGCGGCGTGAGTTTCCCGACCAGCGTGGCTGGTCCCCGTCGAACCTGAAGAACATGCGGCGCATCGCCGAGGTGTGGCCGACCGTCGAGGAGTTCGGCCAACAGGCTGTTGGCCGATTGCCGTGGGGTCACGTCGTGGTCTTGCTGGAGCGTCTCGGATCCCGCGAGGAGCGGGACTGGTACGCCGCGAGTGCGGCCGAGTACGGCTGGTCGCGCGCGGTGCTCGAGCACCAGATCAAGGCCGACCTGCGACGAGCCCTCGGGGCGGCACCGACCAACTTCACGGAGGCGCTCGAGGCCCCGGACTCCGAGCTGGCGCAGCAGCTGGTCAAGGACCCGTACGTGCTCGAGCACCTTGCGATGGTCGAACGGGTGGCCGAGCGCGACGTCGAGCAGGCGCTGATGGACCGGCTGCAGGACACGATGCTCGAGCTCGGGCGCGGCATGGCGTTCGTCGGGCGCCAGGTGCGCCTGACCGTGCCGGACGACGCGAGCGACCGGGTGGACGAGTTCTCCGTCGACCTGCTCTTCTTCCACGTCGAGCAGCTGCGCTACGTCGTCGTCGAGCTCAAGATCGGGCCGTTCGAGCCCGCCCACGTCGGCCAGCTCGGCACGTACGTCGCGATCGTCGACGACCAGTTCCGTCGGCCCGGGATCCACGCCCCGACGATCGGGATCCTGCTGTGCACCGGCAAGACCGGCCCGACGGTGCGCTACGCGCTGGCCGGCACCCGGGTGCCGATCGCGGTCGCGGACTACCAGGGTCTGCCGGAGGAGGCCCGCGGGGTGCTGCCGAGCGCGGCCGAGCTCGAGGCGGTCATCGAGGACGAGCTCGACCACCGGTCCTGAGAACCCGGCCGTCGCCCGTCCTGTCGCTGCGCAGTCCTCGTCCTTCCCGGACGGTCAGCAGCCCTCCTCGTCGTAGGCGCAGAGGAGCTCCCACGCCGCCTGGGCCTGGGCGGTCACGGTGTCGCGCGCGGCGCCGACGGTGCTCTCGCCGCCGTCGAGCGCGACGAGGGTGACCGCGGTGCCGCGACGCGTCGTCGCGAGGTACGACCCGAGGGCCTCGTCGAGGTCGCCGTCCGCCGAGGCGCCGTAGTAGTCCGTCGCGAGGCCCGTGCCCTCGGCACCGACGTCGACGGGCTCGGCGACGTAGGTCGACTCGCCCTCGACGTTCGCCGCGCACGCGTCGAGCGCGTCGGCCAGGCGGCCCGCCTCGGTCGCGGCGGTGTCGGCGTCGGCGAAGAGCGCGACCTGCTGCACGCCCACCGGGGACTCCTCCGCGCCGTCACCCTGCGTGACCGTCCGCATCGCCGTCGCGCCCGCGGGCTCGCCGGCGCCGCACAGGTCGGGCAGCCGCCACGCGGCGACCCCGTCGGAGTCCTCCCCGTCGCCCTCGGCCGCCTCCCACGCGGACGCGGGGAGCAGCGCGTCGTCCGGGACGCCCGAGGCGGCGTCGGAGCTCGAGCCCTCCGGCTCCTCGGTCTCCGCGGGCTCGTCGGTCTCGGGGGGTGAGGGCGTCGCCGGGTCGTCGGTCGCGGGCGGTGACTCGGCGGGCGCCGAGGGGGAGGGGTCGGGCGAGGACGAGCAGGCCGCGAGGGCGAGGGTGGCGCACACGGCGAGGGCTGAGGTCCGGGTCGCGAGTCGCATGCCCTTCACCCTGACATCGACGGTCGGGGCTCGCGCGACGGCCGGGCCGCCCCCGGGGGGACGACCCGGCCGCTCGACGGTCCGGGCGGCCGCGACGCCCGCGGCCCGGCGGTGTCAGCCGCCGGGCGGTCCGCCGAAGCCGCCGCCCGTGCCGCCGGGGCCGAACCCGCCCTGCGGGAACCCGTCGGGGAGCCGGCTCTCGTCGGAGCCTGCGCCCAGCCCGGTGAGGCCCGCCGACTCCTCGTCGTCCGGCACGAGCTCCTGGTCGAGGTCGGCGAGGACCACCTCGTCGCCCGCGGCGAGCCCGTCGGTGACCTCGGTGAGCTCGGGCCCGACTGCGCCCGTCGTCACCTCGACCGTGCGGACGTCGGAGCCGTCGAGCACGCGGACGGTCCGGCTCGACGCCTCGGTCGCGACCGCCGACGTCGGGACGACGAGCACGCCGTCGACCGCGGCCACGGCGACCGTGGCCGACGCCGAGGAGCCCTCGGGCAGGGCGTCGTCCGTCGGGTCGAGCGCGATCGTCGCCGCGTAGGCCGGCGTCGACGTCTGCGACGTGTCGAGCACGCCGATGCTGCTCACCGTGCCGGTGTACTCGCCGCCCGTCGACGGGACGGTCGCGGTGACCGCCTGCCCGACGGCGACCGCGCGCACGTCCGCGAGGTCGAGCGACGTGGAGAGCACGTACCCGCCGTCGCCGAGGACCGTCACCACGGTGTCGGTCGACCCGGCGCTCACGGACGAGCCCTCGCTCACGCCGACCTCGGCGACCGTGCCCGCGATCGGTGCGGTGAGGTCGGCGGCGTCGGCCGCGGCCCGGGCGATCGCGAGCTGCTGCTCCGCGACCGTCACGGCCGCGCGGTCCGCGAGGATCCGCTCGGCAGTCACCGTGCCCGACGACGCCCCCTCGCCACCGAGTCCGGCCGCACCCGAGCCGGTCCCGGCCGATCCGGACGCGCCCGTACCGCCGGTGGCCGAGGGGAGCGAGCCGCCCGGCGACGTCGCGCCGGCGGTGCCGCCCGTGCCGCTCGACCCGCCCGACGTCGAGGGACCGCCGGAGCCGCTCCCGGCGGGCGCTCCGCCGGAGCCGCCGGTGCCGGAACCCGTCCCCGAACCACCCGTGCCGGAACCCGCCCCCGAGCCGCCCGTGCCGGAACCCGCGCCTGAGCCACCCGTGCCCGAGCCACCGGCGTCCGACCCGCCCGCGGCGACGAGCGCTGCGGCCGCGGCGTCGAGCGCGTCGGCTCGCGCGTCGAGCGTCGCGACGGCGTCGTCGAGGTCGGCGACGAGGCCCGCGAGCGCCCGCTGCGCCGCGCCCGTCGTGGTCTGCGCGTCGTCGGTCGCGACGAGCGCGTCCTGCGCCGCGACGATCGCGGCGACGCACGCGGCGAGGTCGGCGGCGGTCGGGCCGGCGGCGTCCGACCCCGTGCCGTCCGACCCCGTGCCGTCCGACGCGGTGCCGTCCGACCCCGTGCCGTCCGACGTGCCGCCTGCCGCGAGGAACGCGGCGCACGCGCCGTCCGTCCCCGTCGCGTCGGCGACGGCGGTGCCCGAGACGTCGAGCGCCGTGGACCCGGCCGCGAGCGCGTCCTCGACGGTGTCGTAGGCGGCGAGCAGCGCATCCTGGGCCGACCGGACGTCGTCCTGCGCGGCGGAGAGCGCGGAGCGCGCGTCGACGACGGCCTGCTCGAGCTCGGTGAGGCCGGCGGACGCCGCCGCGGGGACCGTCACGGCGCGGCTGCCGTCGCCCGTCGCGACGACGAGGAGCACGCCGCCCGTCGCGGCCGCGCTCGCGCCGACGCCCCCCGTGCCGGACACGGACGTCACCGCGGTCGTGCTCGACGTGCCCGCGGCCTGAGCCTCGAGGTCGTCGGCGAGGGTCTGCTGCGCGGACGCGACCGTCTCCTCGGCCGCGTCGACCGCGTCGTCCAGCGCGTCGGTGTCGAGCGTCGCGAGCACGTCCCCGGCCTCGACGCGGTCCCCGGCCCGCACAGCGACGGAGGCGACCGTCCCGTCGGCGGCGAACGTCGCCTGCGCGCTCGACGCCGAGGCGACGGTCGCGCTCAGCGCGACGTGCTGCTCGACGTCGCCCGTGGTGACGGTCGTGGTGCGGTACCGCGCGTCGTCGGGCCGCAGCGCGAACGCCGTGCCGCCCACGCCGAGGACGGCGACCGCGACCCCGGCCGCGACGACGCGGTGCCGGACGGTCCGGCGGTGGGCGTCACGCATCGTCGCCGCCCTTCGGCGCGGAGCCGGCGTCGCCGCCGCGCCCGGGGCCGCCCGGGAACCCGCCGCGGCCCGCGACGGTGCAGCCGTCGTCGCCCGGGGCGCTCACGGCGAGGGTCGTCGCGGCGAGCGCGCCCGAGTCGTCGGTCTCGCCCTGCGCGGTGACGCACTGCCCGACGACGACGTCCGCCGCCGTCCCGTCCTGCTCGACCGCGTACGCGGTGGCGTCGTCCACGACGACGTCCTCGGTCCCGGTCGTGCCGTCGGGCGAGGTCGTCGAGACGGTGATCGTCGTGCCGTCGACGGCGGTGACCTCACCGGACGTGAGGCCGCCGAACCCGCCGAACCCGCCGGACGCGCCCGCGCCGTCGCCGGGACCACCCGACGGCATGCCGGTCGGCGCGCCGTCGGGCATGTCGGTGGGCAGGTCGCTCGGCCGGTCGGTGGGTGCGTCCGTCGGCGCGCCGTCGGGGCGCTCGCCGTCGCCGAACCCGCCGGGGCCCGCGCCGCCGCCGAACCCGTCCGTGCACCCGTCGTCGACCGGGGCGCTCACGACGACACGCGTCGCAGCGGGGTCGTCGGCCTCCTCGGACGCGTCGTCCGCGCCGGGGAGCGCGCCGGTCACCGCGAGGACGCACGACCCGACGGCGACGTCGTCGAGGCTCCCGTCCACGGTGACCGTGATCGTCGTGGCGTCGGACCACGAGACCGCGGTCTGCGACTCCCCGTCCTGGACCTGCGCGGTCGTGCCGTCGACGGCCGCGACCTCGCCCGAGACGCCGGGGGTGCGGCCCCCGCCGTCCTGCGGGGCGCCGTCGCCGGGGGCAGGGGCGTCGCCCGCGGGCGTCGCGGCGTCCCCGGTGTCCGCGGCCGCGGAGCACGCCGCGAGCGCGAGGGCGAGCGCGCCGGCGGCGACGCCGGCGAGGAGCGGACGGCGCACGGCGCCGGTCGGGCGGCGTCGGGCCGCGGGGGCGGTGGTCGTGGTGCGGGCGGTCATGGTCTCTCCGGGGGAGGTGACGGTGGGGACGGGTGCGGGGCCGAGCCGGGAGGCCGGCCCGGGACGTGCGCGGTCGGGCGGCATCGGCGGGGCGCTCACTCGCTGCGGAGCGCGTCGATCGGCGCGAGCCGGGCGGCGCGCACCGCCGGGTACACGCCGAACACGAGGCCGATCGCGAGCGCGACGGCGATGGAGCCGACCACCGCGACGGGCGACACGACGACCGACGAGCCGAGCCCGGCCGGCAGCGTGAGGGCCGCGACGATGCCGAGCCCCGCACCGACGACCCCGCCGGTGACGCCGAGGATCGACGCCTCCGTGAGGAACTGGCGGCGGATCGCGCCGGGCGGCGCGCCGAGCGCCTTGCGGAGCCCGATCTCGCGCGTCCGCTCCGTGACCGACACGAGCATGATGTTCATGACGCCGATGCCGCCGACGAGCAGGGACAGCCCCGCCACCCCCGCGAGCAGCACGGTGAGGGTGCGGTAGACGGACGTCGCGGTCGACACGAGCGAGTCCTGCGAGTCGATCGTGAAGTCCGCCGCGTCGGCGCTCGTCGCCCCGTGCAGCGCGAGGAGCAGGGACTGCGCCTCCTGGTACGCGGCCGAGACGGCGTCGGTGTCGGTCGCCTTGAGGTAGATCGTGCTCACCGACGTGTCGGTGCCGCCCGAGATCGCCGACGTCATCGCCGTCATGGACACGACGGCGGTGTCGTCGAGGTTCGTCGTGGAGCTCGTCCCCGCGGCCTCGAGCACGCCGACGACGTCGAACGTCGTGCCCGCGATGCTCACCGTGCGGCCGACGACCGACGTCGTGCCGAACAGCTCCGTCGCGGTCTCGGGGCCCAGGACGACCTCGGCCACGGAGCCGGGGTCGACGAACTCGCCCGCGGCCATCTCGCGCGAGCGCACGTCGAGCCACTCGCCGGTGACGCCGGTGACGGTCGTCGTCCAGTTGGCGTCGCCCGCCTCGATCGACTGCGACGACTCCTTCTCGGCGGTGACCGCCGCGACGTCGGGCACGGCGACGTCGGAGCCGAGCGCCTCGGCGTCGGCGACGGTGAGCGTCGCGGCCGTCCCGAACCCGCCGCGCATCCCCGAGGAGTCGGTCGACGACCCGGGCGTGACGATGAGGAGGTTCGACCCGAGGGCGCTGATGTCCTCGGACACGTCCTTCTGCGTGCCGAGGCCGAGCCCGACGGTGAGGATGACGGCCGCGATGCCGATGAGGATGCCCAGCACGGTGAGCAGGGACCGCAGGGTGTGCGCGCGGATCGCGTGCCACGCGGTCGCGAGGGTCTCGGACCAGCTCACAGCAGGACCGCCCCTCGCGCGCCGCTCGGCTCGTCGGCCGTGACGAGGCCGTCGAGCACGCGCACGACGCGCCGCGCGCGCTGCGCGACCTCGTGCTCGTGCGTGATGAGGACGATCGTGCGGCCCTGCTCGTGCAGGTCGTCGAACAGGTCGAGCACGTCCGCCGTCGAGCGCGAGTCGAGGTTGCCCGTCGGCTCGTCCGCGAGCACGAGCGACGGCTCGCCCACGAGCGCGCGCGCCACCGCGACGCGCTGCTGCTGGCCGCCCGAGAGCTGGTTCGGGCGGTTCGCCGTGCGGTCGGCGAGGCCCACGCGGTCGAGCGCGTCGAGGGCCCGCTCCCGCCGCGCCGCCGCCGGGACGCCGCGGTAGACGAGCGGGAGCTCGACGTTGCGCAGCGCCGAGAGCGAGGCCAGCAGGTGGAACTGCTGGAACACGAACCCGATCTCCTCGTTGCGGATCGCCGCGAGGTCGGTCTCGTCGAGGTCGTCGACGTCGTTCCGGGCGAGCCGGTAGGTGCCCGTCGTCAGCGTGTCGAGGCAGCCCAGCACGTTCATGAGCGTCGACTTGCCCGAGCCCGACGGTCCGACGATCGCCACGTACTCTCCCTGCTCGATCCGCAGGTCGACGCCGCGCAGCGCCTCGAACTCGAGGTCGCCCGTGCGGTACGTCTTGCGGCCGCCGCGCAGGTCGATGACGGGGGTCACGAGGTGCCGCCCGGGAACCCGCCCTGACCGCCGCCATGGCCGCCGGGGAACCCGCCGCCCTCGGGCAGCTGCGAGGGGTCGAACCCCTCGGGGAGCTGCGAGGGGTCGAACCCCTCGGGGAGCCCGCCCTGGCGGCTCTCCCCGTCGCCGGACTGCCCGCCGCGCGGCGTGAAGGCCGTGTACGAGACGGTGTCGCCCTCCGCGAGGCCGGAGACGACCTCGACCATCGAGCCCGACGAGTCGCCGGTCTCGACGACCTGCTCCGCCGTCGAGCCGTCGGCGCCGACGACCGTGACGACGGACTGCCCGGCGTCGTCGGTCGACACCGCGGCGGCAGGGACGGCGAGGACGTCGGTGCGGCGCTCGGTGACGATCGAGACGTCGACGCTCACGCCGTCGAACAGGCCCTCGGGGCTGCCCGTGACCGTGATCGTCACCGGGTACGCGACCGCGCCCTGCGTCGTGGAGGGCAGGCGGCCGATCTCGGAGACGGTGCCGAACACGGTCTCGGCGAGGTCGTCGGACGTCATCTCGACCTGGTCGCCCTCGGAGATCGTCGTGACGTCGGCCTCGCCCACGCTCACCGCGACGCTCCAGGCGTCGGTGCCGACGATGGTGAACGCGGCCGTGCCCGACGTGGTCGTGCCGGTCGACCCCGACCCGCCCGACGTCGCGCCCCCAGGGGTGCTGCCCGTGCCGCCGGTCACGCCGCCGGTGGTGCCCGACGAGCCCGAGGAGGAGCCGACCGTGTCCCCGACGGCCACGTCGACCGCCGTCACGAGGCCCGCGGCGGGCGCGACGAGCGTCGCGTCGGACGTCGCGTCCTCGGCGTCGTCGGCCGACTGCTGCGCCACCGCGACCGCGGCCTCCGCGGCGTCGACGCGCGCCGTCGCGGCGTCCGACCCGTCGTCGGCGCCCTGGGCGTCGGCGAGGTCGGCCTCGGCCTCGGCGAGGTCGGCGCGCGCGGACGCGAGGTCCGCGTCGAGCTGCAGGGTGTCGATCGTGGCGAGGGTCTGGCCCTCCTCGACGGTGTCGCCCGCCGCGACGTCCACGGAGAGCACGCGCCCGGACGCCGCGAACGAGACGTCCTCCTGCACGGCGGGCGAGAGCGTGCCGGTCGTCGTCACGGCCTGCTCGAAGGTCGCCGTGGAGACCTGGGCGGTGGTCGTGGTGGGGGCCGTGGCGTCGTCGGCGGCGGCGCGCGGGCGCAGCACGGTGAGATAGACGACGAGCGCGACGACGAGCAGGGCCGCGACCCCGCCGAGGATCACCGTCCGCCGCCGGGGCCGGCGCGCGCGCAGGCGGGGGAGCCGCGACCGGCGACCCTCGCCGCCGCCGGCGTCATCGTCCGGGTCCGGCGGCGGTCCGGGCGTCGGGTCCGACGCGGGCTCGGTCGGGGGCTCGGTCGCGGACGACCGGGAGCGTTGCTGGAGCACCCTGGCGTCTCCCTCGGGGATCGGGCCGCCCGGGGCCGGCGGCGGTCGACCGAGACGCTAGGGAGCGAGGCTGGGGCGGGCATGGCGGTGACCTATGTGCCACCTATGTGGTGCCGGGACGCGTCCGGTACCCGTCCCGGACGCGACGGAGCCCCGGCCCGCCTCCCGGAGTCCGGGAGGCGGGCCGGGGCTCGGCCGTGCCGGTCAGCCGCAGACGGGCCGGTCGTGCTCCGGCACCGCGACGGACTCGCGCTCGTCGGCGGCGTCGGACGGCCGGACCGTCACGGTCACCGCGTCGGCACCGGCGTCGCCGCGCACGGCGAACGACTGGTACCCGTTCTTCCCGGGCGCCACGGACGCGAAGCTCTTCGAGCCCCACGGGGTGGCGACCTCGACGTCGAGGCGCGCGTCGTCGTCGTTCACGACCCGGACCGCGACGTACGGCTTGCCGGCGAGGCACCGCACCTCGGCCGTCGCGGTCACCGCGACGCCCGCCGGGGCGTCGGGGTCGGCCGCGCCCGGGGCGAGCACGCGCAGCGCCGTGAGGCCGGGGTCGCCGTCGTCCCACGACGTGCTCAGCGCGACGTACCGCGCGGTGCGCCCGACGTCGAGCGTGCCGCGCGCGGCGCCGCCCTCGATCGTGCCCACGTCGGTGAACGCGAGGCCGTCGTCGCTCACCGACACGACCGCGTCCGGCGCGCCGCCGCGCTCCCACGCCGCGACGACCGTCCCGACCTCGCGCGCCGCGCCGAGGTCCGTGACCATGCGGCCGTCCGGGCCCGGCACCCACGCCGTGGCGGCGTCGCCGTCGACCGCGAGCGCGGGCGACGTCATCCCGTCCGGCAGCACCGAGGCGGGGAACGTCAGGGTGCTCAGCGCGTGGTCGGCCACCGGGAACGGCGTGGCGTCCCGGAAGGTCGCGCGCGTGCCCGACGCCGTCGCCCCGACCGTGCGGGACGTGCCCGTCTCGGCGTGGCGCAGGACCACGGGCGCGCCGTCGCCGACCACGCGGAACGAGCGCGCGTCGTCGGCGACGACCGTGACCCCGACGGGCGTGCCGCCGTCGCGTGCGGCGACACTCGCGCGCGGGGCGAGCACGACCGCGTCGCCCGCGGGCACGGTGACGGTGACCGTCGAGGCGTCCTCGCCGACCGTCTGGGTGCCCTCGTACACCGGCACCGCGCCGCCCGCGTGCGGCACGGTCACGGTCGTCGTGACGTCCGCGCCCGTGAGGTTGAACGCGGTGAGGTAGCCGTCGAGCGTGCTCACGAGCACGCCCTGCGCGTCGGCGGTGGCCTGCGGGCTCGCCGCCCGCGCCGCGGTCGCCGCGGCGTCGCCGGGCGACATCTCGACGAGACGCGGGCCGGTCGCGCCGTCCGCGAGGCGCACGACGTGCCGCGTGGCCGTGGCCTTCGAGACCGTGAGGGGAGCGTCGGACCCGCGCACGACGAAGCCCGCGACGCCCTCGACGTTCACCCACGACCCGTCGCTCTCGAGCACCTGGTCGCCGGTGAACCGGAAGCTCGCGGCGTCGTGCCACGTCGTGCCGTCGAGCGACGTCTGGACGCGGTACTCCTGGCCCGCCGCGGACTCCCAGCCGAGCTGGACCTGCGCGACCGCGGTCGGCGCGCCCAGGTCGACCTGGACCCACGAGTCCGGTCGCGTCCGGTCGGCGCGCGACACGGCCCACCGGGTCGTCGCCGAGCCGTCGGTCACGGCGCTCGCGCCCATGCTGCCGTCGGCGCTCGACGCGCTTGCGGGACGGCCCGCCGCGACGTCGGTGCCCGTCGGGGAGAACGCGCGCAGGTGGTAGAGCGAGTAGCCGTACTCGGGGTTCCCGCGCACGCCCTGCATCCGCACGTAGCGCGCGGTGACGGGGGCCGGGGCCGTCGCGCCCGGCGGCACGAGGTCGACCGTGTCGAGCCGCGCGACGTTCACGTCGGCCGGTGCCTTGCCGTAGGCGGTCGCGGTCGTCCACGTGACGCCGTCGGTCGACGTCTGCACGAGGTAGCGCAGCCCGGCGCTCGCCTCCCACGCGAGCCGCACGCCGCCCACCGTGGTCTGCTCGCCGAGGTCGACCTGGAGCCACGAGTCCGCGCGCGTGCGCTCGCCGACCGCGACGGCCCAGCGCGTCGTGGGGTTGCCGTCGGTGACGCGCGCCGCGGTGCGCCCGTTCGCCGTGTCCTGGCTCGACGCCGTCGCCGGTCGCCCGGCCGCGAGGTCCACGGAGGAGGTGTCGTCGGCGTACGCGTGGAACGCGTGCACCGAGTAGCCGTACTGCGCGTGCCCCTGTTGCCCGAGCATCCGCACGTAGCGGGCGGTGACCGGGGCGAACGCGAGGTCGTCGACGCGGGCCGCGCGCGCGTCGGCCGGGTCGGCGGGACGCGTCACGGGCAGCGACGCGGTCGTCTCGCCCTCGGCGGTCGTGTAGGTGCGCGAGCCGTCGAGGCCCGAGTACCCGTCCATGTCGAGGTTGCGCACCGACAGGCTCGCGTCGTCCGGGCCCGCGCCCGTCGAGGCGTAGAGCGCCGAGCCGGTGGGGAGCGTGACCTGGCCCGCGTACCCGGTGCCGACCCGGAAGACCGAGGACGTGCCCTCGAAGCCGTCGCGCGGCGTGGTGTACGTCGAGACGTGACGCTCGTCGACCGTCGCGCCGGGCGTCGGGTAGAGGAAGGGCGTCGACCCGGAGACGTGGAACAGCCACGAGTCGTGGCCGGGCACCCAGGGGAACTTCACGAAGCCCTTGCGGCTGCCGGCGGCGGCCCACGCGTCGGCCGACTGCTGGACCGTGAGGCCGGGGCCCTCGCCGAAGTCCCGCACGCCCGCGAGACGCTCGAAGAACTCGTCGTCCGGGGTGGGCTCGACCGGCCCCTCCTCGGACGCGGCGGCCTCGACGTGCAGGAGGTAGGAGATCGCGATCTCGGCCCGCGCCTCGGGCTCGTACTTGGGCTCGCCCGAGAACTTCGTCAGGCGGTACTCGGGCGCGTAGCCCTGGTAGTCCTCGAGCGCCGCGGCGAGGCCCGCCTCGGCGCGCGCGGCGTCGGGGTCGCGCAGCACCTGGCCGAGGAACGCCATGGGCAGCACGTCGCGCCCGTAGAGGAACTCGCGGTCGTTGACCATGGGCATGAACGGCTCGCCCTGGCTCGACATGACGAGCTTGATCGCCTCCCACAGCTCCGCCGAGTTCGGCTGCCGCGTGAGGATCTCGGGCAGGGGCTCGTCGTGGAGCACGAAGTGGATCGCGTTGCGCGCGCCGGAGCGCCAGATGTCGGACTGGTAGTGCGGCCCGAACGAGCCGTGGTTCTCCACGAGGTAGGTGTCGTAGATGGTCTGCATGGTGTTGGTCGACACCGGCTTGCCGGCCACGACGGCCGGGTTGTTGCGGTCGGCCGTCGGCTGCCCGGCGGCGTTGCGCCCCCAGTCGCCGAGCTGCTCGGCCCAGCGCGCGGCGTCGGGGTCGTCGGGCGCCCACGCGAGGCCCGGGGCGAGCGCCTGCGTGTAGACGCCCGCCTCCTCCTGCGCGGTGTCGCCCACGTGCTTGCCGGTCGGCCAGTCCGCGGTCCAGCTCCCCGACATCGGGTCCTTGCCGAACTCGAGGTCCGCCGTGTAGCGCGACTGCTCGACGGCGATGGTCGTGAGGTTCGCGCGCGTCGTCGCGTCGAGCTCGTCCCACATCAGGCGGCCCGCGTCGAGGAAGTAGGACTGGAACGTCGAGTCCCAGAACAGCCGCTTGCCCCACGTCCCGGCGGGGTCGACGAAGCGGTTCGTCGCGGCGTAGTGCCGGATCGTGGCGAGCGTCTGCGCGCGCAGCTCGTCCTCGCCGACGCCCGCGATCTCCTCGTCGTACTCGCCGTGCGTCAGGAGCACGGCGTTGCCGAGCACCACGGCGAAGTTCATGTCCTTCGCCTGGTAGACGCCCGCGGCGTCGTCCCAGACGGTCTCGACCCAGTTGGTGTGCCGCAGCAGCGCCTCGTAGTAGTCGGCGGCGATCGGGTCGGGCGCGCCGTGCGCGGGCGCGGCCGGCTCGTCCGGTGCCGCGACGGCGGGGGCGCCGGCCAGGGGGACCAGCAGGCTCGTGGCGAGCGCGGCCGCCAGGGCCGCGGTCGTCCGTCGGGCGCGCCGCGCGCGCGTGGTCGGTGTCGTCATCGACATCCTCTCGTCGGTCCCGTCGTCCTCGACGGGCAGGGGCCGGGGGTGGGTCGGGCTCGGCGGGGGACGACGGCACGACGTGATCCGGTGACAGCGCTATCAGCATACGGTGCGCGACGCCGGGAGGGAAGGCCGGCGGACACCCCGAACAGCCGGTCGCCTGGTGTGCCGTCCGGCGACGTGAACGCCGGGAGCTCGGGTGACGCACGAGGTAGAGCCCCGGTCGGGGGACCAGGGCTCTACCTCGGCGGGGCGGGCGTCAGCCCTTGACCGAGCCGGACATCAGGCCCCCGACGAAGTACTTGCCGAGGACGATGTAGACGAGCAGCGTCGGCAGCGACGCGAAGAGCGCGCCGGCCATCGAGACGCCGTAGTTCTGCAGCAGCGCGCCGTTCGCGAGGTTGTTCAGCGCGAGCGTCACGGGGCCGTTCTGGCTCGAGGAGAAGAACACGGCGAAGAGGAAGTCGTTCCACGCCGAGGTGAACTGCCAGATGAGCACGACGACGAACGCCGGGATGGAGATCGGCAGGACGATCGACCAGTACGTGCGCAGCATCCCCGCGCCGTCCACGCGCGCGGCCTCGATGAGCTCGTGCGGCACGGTGATGTAGTAGTTGCGGAAGATGAGCGTCGTGATCGGGATGCCGTAGACCACGTGCAGCAGGATCAGCGACGGCACGCCGCTCGGGATGCCCAGGCCGAGCACGAGCTGGTTGAGCGGGATCATCACGGCCTGGTACGGGATGAACATCCCGAACAGGATGAGCGTGAAGACGATGTTCGCGCCCTTGAACGTCCAGCGCGCGAGCACGAAGCCGTTGAGCGACCCGAGGAACGCGGCGATGATCGCCGACGGCACGACCATCTGGACCGTGCGCCAGATGGCGGGAGAGAGCTGCGTCCACGCCGTCTGCCAGTTCTCGAGCGTCCAGGCCTCGGGCAGCGCCCAGGCGCGCGCCGGCGCGGCGTCGCCCGCGCCCTTGAAGCTCGTGACGAACAGGACGTACACGGGGATGAGGACGATGAGCAGGAAGAGGACGAGGACCGCGTAGCGCGCCGTGCGCCCGGCGGAGAACCGGCTCTTCGGGGCCTTGCGGTGCAGGTCGACGGGACGCCCGCTCGTGCCGGTCGGCGTGGTGGGCACCGGCTCGGTCGTGGTGGTCATCACTTCTCCTGACGGTTGGTGCGGATCAGGTAGGGCACGATGACCACGGCCACGATGATCAGCAGGATCGAGCCGACGGCCGCCGCGTTGGCGTAGTCGAAGCTCGACTTGAACACGTACATGTCGACGGCCGGCACCTTGGTCTGGTAGTTCGCCGGCTTGGAGATCGACATGATCAGGTCGAACGCCTTGAGCGACATGTGGCCGATGATGATGAGCGCCGAGAGCGCGATGGGCGACAGCTGCGGGAAGAGCACGTGGCGGTACAGCTTCCACTCGCTCGCGCCGTCCATGCGGGCCGCCTCGCGCAGCTCGTCGGGGATGCCCCGGAACCCGGCGAGGAACAGCGCCATGACGTAGCCGGAGAGCTGCCAGATCGCCGGGATCGCGATCGCCGTGATGCCCCACGTGACGTTGTTCCACCAGTTGTTCTGGAGGAAGTCCAGGCCGATGATCTGGAACAGCCGGTTGAGGCCGCTCGCGGTCTCGCCCTGGTTCGAGTTGAGCAGCCAGCGCCACACGACGCCGGAGGCCACGAACGACACGGCCATGGGGAACAGGTAGACCGAGCGGAACAGGCCCTCGCCCCGGATCGGCTTGTCGAGCAGCCACGCCCACAGGAAGCCCATGACGAGCGTGCCGACGAGGAACACGACCGTGTACAGCACGAGGTTCTTCAGCGAGTGCTGGAAGGCCTCGCTGCCGAGCAGGTCGAAGTAGTTCTGGAACCAGACCACGACCGAGGGCTTCTGGCCGGTGGCCTGGGCCGCGGTGTGGTTGTCGGTGATCGAGGTCTGGAAGTTCGCGCCGATGAGCCCGTAGACGAAGACGCCCACGAGGATCAGCGAGGGGGCGAGCATGAGGAGCGCGGGGCCGGCTCGCCGCAGGGACTTGAGCATGGTGAGGACTTCCCTGGTCGGGGGACGGGCGTCAGGACGGTCGGCGCGGGCCGGCCGCGCGGCGTCGGGGTGCCCGACGCCGCGCGGCGGCTCGCGCGGTCGGGTGCGGGCCCGCGAGGGGCCCGCACCCGGTGATCAGCCCTGCGCGGCGGCGAGCTCGGACTGGAAGGTCGCGAGGTCGGACCCGCCCGAGGTGAACTTGCTCGTCGCGTCGGAGATCGCGTTGAGCGTCGCGACGGGCGCGGCGGCACCGTGCGCGAGCGAGGACACGATCGTGTCCTGGCCGAACGACTCGATCGCGGTCTGCTGGTACTCCGAGAACTCCGACGGCTCGGCGTCCGTGCGGGCCGGGATGGAGCCCTTGGCCTTGTTGAACGCGACCTGGCCCTCGAGGGAGCCGACGGTCTCGAGCCACGCCTTGGCGCCGTCGGGGTGCGGCGCGCCCACCGGGAGGGTGAACGAGTCGGCGAGGAAGTCGAACACGCCGTCCGTGCCCGGGACGGGAGCCGCGGTGAAGTCGGTGCCGAGCGTCTTGCCCTGCTCCTCGAACGCCGCGACGGCCCAGTCGCCCATGACGTTGAACGCGGCGTTGCCGTCGATCACCATCTGGGTCGCCTCGGGCCAGTCGAGCCCGTCACGGTCGGTGTTGGTGTAGCTCATGAGCTTCTCGAAGTCCTCGAGGGCGGCCGTGACCTCGGCACCCTCCCAGTCCGTCGAGCCGTCCCACAGGCCGGTGTAGCCGTCGGCGCCGAGGTCCGCGAGGAGCACGGTCTCGAGGAGGTGGACCTGGGTCCACGTCGTGGCGACCGAGAGCGGCGTGACGCCGGCGGCCTTGAGCGTGTCGAGGTCCGCCATCCACGCGTCGAGGTCGGCGTAGGTCGCGGCCGGGTCGATGCCGTTGTCCTCGAGCACCGTCGGGTTGGCCCACACGACGTTCGCGCGGTGGATGTTCGACGGGATCGAGTAGATCGCGCCGTCGTCGGACTTGAGGCGGTCGACCAGGTCGGCCGGGAACACGTCCGTCAGGCCGAACTCGTCGTACAGGCCCGAGACGTCCTCGATCTGCGCGGCGTCGATGTAGTCCTGGAGCTCGGCACCGGCGTGCGCCTGGAACGTGTCCGGCGGGTCCTGCGCCTGGAGGCGGGACTGGAGGAGGTCCTTCGCGGCCGAGCCCGCACCGCCGGCGACGGCGCCGTTGATGAACTCGACGTCCGGGTGCTGCTCGTTGAACACGCCCACGAGCGCGTCCAGGCCGGCCTTCTCGGAGCCGGCGGCCCACCAGGTGAAGACCTCCACCTCGTCGCCGCCGCCGCTGCTGCCATCGGTGCTGCCGTCACCGGAACCGCCGCCGCTGCACGCGGCGAGTGCGAGACCCACGAGGGCGGCACCGGCCACCGTCGCGCTCGTCCTGCGAGTGAGTCGCATCGTGATCTATCCCTACGCCTTCTTCGGTCGTCGGGGAACCGGCGGCCGGGGACGGGGGAGGTCCTCGGGTGGCCGGTCGGGCGCATCGGTGCGCCCTCGAACCCGAGCCCATCAAACGACCGGTGCACGCTTGATGTCAAGAATTGAACGCAAGCGACGCTGAATCGTGATCTTCGAGTCATGACGTGTACGCAACCTGCGGGAACAGCCCGGGCAGGGAGATTCTGACAGCGCTGTCGAACAGATGGTAGCGCGGAGCGTCCTCGGAGTCGAGGCCCAGGTCGGCGGTATCGTTGCCGCTGTGCGCGCTGACCGGGTGACCCCGGGTTCGCAGACTTCACTGCGTGAGGCCAACCGAGCCCGGATCGTGAGCGCCGTCCAGCAGCGTGGCTCCCTCACGCAGATCGAGCTGGCCGGCGTCACCGGGCTGTCCCCGGCCACCGTCTCCAACATCGTCAAGGAGCTCACGTCGGCCGGCGTGCTGCACACCTCGCCGTCGACCCGCAGCGGGCGGCGCGCGCTCCAGGTCACGCTCGCGCGCAACCTCGGGCTCGTCGCCGGCGTGCACTTCGGCACCCGGTCCCTGCGCGTCGCGCTCGCGGACGCCTCGATGCGCGTGCTCGCCGACCAGCGCATGCCGCTCGCCCCCGACCACCGCGCCGACACCGGGCTGCAGCGCGCCGCGATGCTCGTCGAGGAGATGGTCGCCTCGGTCGACGCGGCGCCGGGCGAGCTGCTCGCCGTCGGGGTCGGCGTCCCCGCGCCCGTCGACGTGCGCACGGGGCGCATCGCGACCGTCGGGATGCTGCGCGGCTGGGACGGCGTCGTGGTGCCCGACGTGCTCGAGGCCGAGCTCGGCGCGCCCGTGAGCGTCGACAACGACGCCAACCTCGGCGCGCTCGCGGAGACCCGGTTCGGCGCGGCCGCGGGGCACGACGCCGTCGCCTACCTGCGCGTGTCCCACGGGGTGGGCGGCGGGCTCGTGCTGGGCGGCCGGCTCGTGCACGGCCGGGGCGGGGTCGCGGGCGAGATCGGCCACGTGACGATCGACGAGAACGGCCCCATCTGCCGCTGCGGCAACCGCGGCTGCCTCGAGATGTTCGTCGGCGCGAACGTGCTGCTCGGCATGCTCTCGGAGAGCCGCGGCCACCTCACGCTGCGCGACGTCATCGCGCGCGCCCGCGAGGGGGACCCCGGGTGCCGTCGCGTGCTCTTCGACGCCGGGCAGCACCTCGGCGTGGCCGCGGCGAACCTGTGCAACCTCGTCGACCCGGAGATCGTCGTGGTCGGCGGCCAGCTCGCCGAGGCGGGGGAGATCCTGCTCGGCCCGCTGCGCACCGTCCTCGAGCAGCGGACCGTGCCGAGCACCGCGGGCCCGGTCGAGGTCGTCGCGTCCGAGCTCGGCTCGGCGGCCGAGGTGCGCGGCGCGCTCGCCGTCGCGCTCGACACCGCCCGCGTGGGCGGCGCACTGGGGGTGAGCGCATGACCGGTCCCGCACGCACCCGTCGTCGCGCGCGGGCCGCGGTCGTGACGGCGCTCGCCGCGCTGGCCCTCGTCGCGGGCTGCGCCACCGACGCGGGCACGCAGCCGGCCGGCCCGGTCGAGGGCACGATCGGCCTCCTGCTGCCCGAGGCGAAGACCGCGCGCTACGAGACGACCGACCGCCCGACGTTCGAGGCCGTCGTCGAGCGCCGCTGCCCCACGTGCGAGGTGCTCTACGCGAACGCGGCCCAGGACGCGGCGAACCAGCAGCAGCAGGCGGAGTCGATGCTCGCGCGCGGCGCCGACGTGCTCGTGCTCGACGCCGTGGACACGGTGGCCGCGGCGAGCGTCGTCGCGGAGGCGCAGCGCCTGGGCGTGCCCGTCATCGCCTACGATCGCCTCGTCGCCGGCGCGGACTACTACGTGTCGTTCGACAACGAGCTCATCGGCTACCTCATGGGGGAGGCCCTGGTCGGCGCGGTCGAGGCCCGCGCCGAGGAGGACCCTCCCGCGCAGGGCCGACGGCCGGGGGTGCTGCTCGTCCACGGGTCGCCGACCGACCCGAACGCCGCGGCGCTCGCCGCGGGTGCCCACCGAGCCCTCGACGGAGAGGACATCGACGTGCTCGCCGAGTACGACACGCCCGACTGGAGCCCCGACAAGGCCACGGAGTGGGTCGAGGGGCAGCTGACCCAGTACGCCGGACGCGTCGACGGCGTCTTCGCCGCGAGCGACGGCATCGCCGGGGGAGCGATCGCCGCGATGAAGGCCGCGGGCCTCGACCCCGTCGCCCCGACGACCGGCCAGGACGGCGAGCTCGCCGCCGTGCAGCGCGTCATCTCGGGCGACCAGTACATGACGGTCTACAAGGCGACGACGCAGCAGGCGAGCACCGCGGCCGAGCTCGCCGTGCGCGTGCTGCGCGGCGAGGACCCGCGCGCGACCGCGGTCATCGAGGGCGTCCCGGCCCTCCTGCTCGCGCCGCGCGCCGTCGGCCCGGACGACGTGCAGCGCGTCGTCGTCGACGGCGGCGTCCACACGACCGAGGAGATCTGCACGCCGTACTACGTGGACGCGTGCGTCGCGACGGGACTGCTGGAGGCCGCACCGTGAGCCGCACCGAGCGCGACCCCGTGCTGTCCCTGCGCGGGGTGTCCAAGAGCTTCGGCGGGGTGCGCGCGCTCGTCGACGTGGACGTCGACGTGCACGAGCACGAGGTGCTGGCCGTCGTGGGCGACAACGGCGCGGGCAAGTCGACGCTCGCGGGCGTCGTCGCCGGTGCCTTCCGCCCGGACGCGGGGCAGGTGCTGCTCGACGGCGAGCCCGTCGTGCTCGGCTCGCCGAAGGTGGCCCGCGCGCTGGGGATCGGCGCGGTCTTCCAGGACCTCGCGCTCGTCGACGACCTCGACGTCGTCGAGAACCTCTTCCTCGCGCAGGAGACGGCGCACGGGCCGTTCCTCGACGAGGTCGCCATGGAGCGCGAGGCGTGGTGGCTGCTCGACGAGCTCGCGGCGACGGTCCCGTCGGTGCGGCTGCCCGTGCGGGCGCTGTCCGGCGGGCAGCGCCAGGTCGTGGCGGTCGCCCGCGCGCTCCTCGGCGCGCCCCGGGTGCTCGTGCTCGACGAGCCGACCGCGTCGCTCGGCGTCCGCCAGACCGCGGAGGTGCTCAACCTCATCGAGAAGCTGCGCGAGCGCGGCCACGCGGTCGTGCTCGTGAGCCACCAGGCGGGCGAGCTGCAGGCCGTCGCGGACCGCATCCTCGTGCTGCGGCTCGGGCGCGTGCACGGCGAGTTCGCGGGCGACACGTCCTACGAGGACCTGCTCGCCGCGATGACCGGCGCCGTGCGACCGGGCGACGCGCGACCCGGGAGGCCGGGGCGCGCGGGCCGGGGTGCGTCGTCGGACGACCGCGCCGACGACACCGGGGCGGTGCGGCGATGAGCGTCCCCGGCCCCGCGGGCACCCACCCCGGCACCTCCGGCCTGCGTCCCGGCGCGCTGTCGGGCTCGGTCGTGCAGCGCGTGCGCGGCGTGCACCTCGGCATGCTGCCGATCGTCGGCGCGCTCCTGTCCATCTGGGTGGTGCTCGGCGTCGTCAACCCGGCGTTCCTGTCCGCCGAGAACCTCGTCAACCTCACGCTCCAGAGCGTCCCGACGGGCGTCATCGCGCTCGGCGTCGTGCTCGTGCTGCTCGTGGGGCAGATCGACCTGTCCGTCGGCTCGGTGAGCGGCCTCGCGGCGGCGGTGCTCGCGGTCGGGACCGTGAGCCTCGGCTGGCCCGTCGCGGTCGCGATCCTCGCGGCCCTCGCGGTGGGCGTCGTCGTCGGGCTCGGGTACGGCGCGCTGTCGACGCGGCTCGGGCTCCCGTCGTTCGTGTTCACGCTCGCCGGGCTGCTCGTCCTGGCCGGCGTGCAGCTGCGCGTCCTCGGGCCCAAGGGGTCGATCAACCTGCCGTTCGAGTCGTGGCTCGTGCGCACGGTGCAGCAGGGGTTCCTGCCGCAGGGCGTCGCGTGGGCGATCGTCGTCGTGGTGGTCGCCGGGTACGCCGCGGTCCAGGTCGTCGACCACGTGCGCCGCGTGCGCGCGGAGCTCCCGGCCCCCGGCGTCGCGCGCGTCGTGGTGCGGACGGCGCTCCTCGCCCTCGTCCTCGGCGTCACCGTGGCCTACCTCGGCACGGCGCGCGGGATCGGGTACACGGTCGTGCTGTTCGTCGCGCTCGTCGTCGTGGTCGACGTGCTGCTGCGCCGGACGCGCTGGGGGCGCTCGGTGCGCGCCGTCGGCGGCAACCGGCGCTCGGCGCTGCTCGCGGGCGTCGCGGTGCGCCGCACGATCGTCTCGTGCTTCGTCGCGTGCTCGACGTTCGCGGCGCTCGGCGGCATCCTCGCCGCGGGCCGGCTCGCGGCCGCCAACCAGGGCACGGGCGGCGCGGACACGTACCTCACGGCCATCGCCGCGGCCGTGATCGGCGGCACGAGCCTGTTCGGCGGGCGGGGGAGCGCGTGGTCCGCGCTGCTCGGCGTGCTCGTCATCCAGTCGATCGCGAACGGGCTCACGCTGCTCAACCTCGACACCGCGACGCGGTACATCGTCACCGGAGCGGTGCTCCTGCTCGCTATCGTCGTCGACATGCTGATCCGCGGTCGACGGGAGGTCTAGGAATGGTGCTGCAGGGGGGACCCGCTGACCGGGTGACGACGACGAGCGGCGCGCAGCGCGCACCGGGCTCGCGCGGGGGCCGTCGCCCGACGCTCGCGTCCGTCGCCGAGCTCGCCGGCGTGAGCCTGAAGACGGCGTCGCGCGTCCTCAACGACGAGCCGAACGTCGCCGCGCCGACGCGCGCCAAGGTGCAGGACGCCGCGCAGCGGCTCGGCTTCCGGCGCAACGCCGTCGCGGCCGACCTCGCGCGCGGCGGCTCGTCGCGGCTCGTCGGGTTCGTCACGGGCGACCTCGCGAACCCGTTCTACTCGGCGCTCGCGAGCGGGATCGAGCGCGAGCTGCGCCACCACGGGCTCCAGCTCATCACCACGAGCTCCGACGAGGACCCGGAGCGCGAGCGCTCGCTCACGGAGGCGCTCGTCGAGCGCCGGGTGGGGGCGCTCGTCGTGACGCCCACGTCGACCGACCACTCCGGGCTCCAGCCCGAGCTCGACGGCGGGCTGCCCGTCGTCTTCGTCGACCGTCCCGCGCAGGGCGTCGACGCGGACACGGTCGTCATCGACAACCGGGGCGGCATGCGCGACGCCGTGACCCACCTCCTCGCGCACGGCCACCGGCGCATCGCCCTCGTGGGCGACGAGTCGCGGCTGTGGACGTTCCAGGAGCGTCGCGAGGCGTTCGTCGCGACGCTGCGCGAGGCGGGCGTGGAGGACCCGGACCGCTACGTGCGCGACGGCGCCCACGACGCCGAGCTCGCGCGCACGTTCGTCACCGAGCTGCTCGCGCTCCCCGAGCCCCCGACGGCGCTGCTCACGGCCAACAACAAGATCACCGTGGGCGCGCTCCAGGCGCTGCGCGACGTCGGGCTCGGGACCGGGGCGGACGCCATGCCGGGATCGCGCCGGGTCGCGCTCGTCGGGTTCGACGACTTCGAGCTCGCGGACCTGCTGCACGTGACGGTCGTCGGGTACGACGTCGTGGAGATGGGGCGCAAGGCGGCGGCGCTCGCGGTGTCGCGCGCCGAGAGCCCCGAGCTGCCGCCGCGGCTCGTCGTCGTGCCGACGCGCCTGCTCGTGCGAGGGACGGGCGAGGTGCCGGTGGCGGCGCAGGAGTAGCCGTCGTGCGGCTGGCCGGTGCCGTTGACATCGCCCGGGGCGCCGCATAGGTTCGGCATGCCCCTGACAGCGCTTCCCCCCGCAGCGCTGGCGGGGGCGCCCGAACAGCCTGACAGCGCTGTCGAACACGATCGAAGGAGATCGCGCGTCATGACACGTCCCATCCCACCCGGTTCCGCGAGAGCGTCGCGCTCCGCGTCCGGCCGAGCGCGTCCGCTCGGCATGGCGCTGGCCGCCGCGCTCACCGTCCCGCTCGCGGTCGCGACCGCCGTCCCCGCCGGCGCCGCCGAGCCGGGCGACTTCGCGTCGTCGTTCGAGCAGGCCGACGCGGCCCCGCTCGTCACGACGGTCGCCGAGCGCGACGGCGCGCCCTGGCAGTCCAACATCGCGGGCGCGTCCTCGGGCCTGCCCGGCAGCGTGCTCAAGGGCGTCAAGGCGGTCACCGCGAGCGCGCAGAACCTCCCGAACGAGGCCGCCGCGAACCTCGCGGACGGCAACTCCGGCACCAAGTGGCTCGCGTTCGCCTCGACGGGCTGGGTCCGGTACGAGTTCGCCGAGCCCGTCGCCTTCGAGGCCTACGCCCTGACGTCCGCCAACGACTCCGCGGGCCGCGACCCCAAGACGTGGACCATCGAGGCGTCCGACGACGGCTCGACGTGGACGCCCGTCGACCAGCGCACCGACGAGGACTTCCCGCAGCGCTTCCAGCAGCGCGTCTTCGAGCTCGACGCGCCCACCGAGGCGCACCGGTTCTACCGCCTCAACATCACGGCGAACTCGGGCGACGGCATCGTCCAGCTCGCCGACTGGGACCTCTCGGCCGACCTCGACGCGGCGCCCGAGGAGGCGCCCATGGAGACGACCGTCGGGACGGGGCCGAACGCCGACTGGACGAGCAAGAAGAACGTCGGCTTCACCGGCACGCGCTCGCTGCACTACCAGGGCTCGCACCTGGGCGACGGCGAGGCGCACGCGACGAACGTCCTCTACGAGGACGTCGACGTGGTCGTCGGCGAGGACACGCGCCTGAGCTACGTCGTGTTCCCCGAGCTCGTCAACGACCTGCAGTACCCCTCGACGTACGCCGCCGTCGACCTGCGCTTCACCGACGGCACGTACCTGTCGGACCTCCCCGCGCAGGACGCGCACGGCACGGGCGCGTCCGCGCAGGAGCAGGGCGAGGGCAAGATCCTCTACGCCGACCAGTGGAACTCGGTGCGCGTCGACCTCGGCGACGTCGCCGCGGGCAAGACGGTCGACCAGGTGCTCCTCGGCTACGACAACCCGGGCGGCGAGGCCGGCACGCGGTTCTCGGGCTGGCTCGACGACGTGGCCCTCACGGCCTCGCCGGAGACGATCGACGGCGCGAGCCTCGCGAACTACGTCGACACGCGCCGCGGCACGCTGTCGAGCGGCAGCTTCTCGCGCGGGAACAACATCCCCGCGACCGCCGTGCCGAACGGCTTCAACTTCTGGGTGCCCATGACGAACGCGGCGTCCCAGAGCTGGCTGTACGAGTACCACAAGGCCAACAACGCCAACAACAAGCCCGTGCTCCAGGGCCTCGGCATCTCGCACGAGCCGAGCCCGTGGATGGGCGACCGCAACCAGCTCGCGTTCCTGCCCGCCGTCGGGCCGGCCACGGGGGCGCCGACCGGCACGCTCGCCCAGCGCGGGCTCGAGTTCGACCACGCCGACGAGACGGCGCGGCCCGACTACTACGGCGTGCGGTTCACCAACCAGAGCGCGCTCGAGGTCACGCCCACGGACCACGGCGCGGTGCTGCGCTTCTCCTACCCGGGCGACGTCGGGCACGTGCTCGTCGACAAGGTCGACGGCACCTCGAAGCTGACGTTCGACCAGGCCACCGGGACCCTGTCCGGCTGGGTCGAGAACGGCTCGGGCCTGTCCGTCGGCCGCACGCGCATGTTCGTCACCGGCACCTTCGACCGTAGTCCGACGGCGGTCGGGACGGCGGCGGGCAACCGGGCCGACGCGCGCTACGCCACGTTCGACACGTCGTCCGACGACACGGTCGAGCTGCGCGTCGCGACGTCGTTCATCAGCCTCGACCAGGCGCGCAAGAACCTCGCGCTCGAGCTCGAGGGGAAGTCCTTCACGGAGGTCAAGGCCGCCGCGACGGACGCCTGGAACGACCGTCTCGAGGTCGTCGAGGTCGAGGGCGCGAGCGAGGACCAGCTCGTCACGCTGTACTCCAACCTCTACCGCCTCAACCTGTACCCGAACTCGCAGTTCGAGAACACGGGCACGGCCGAGGACCCGGTCTTCAAGTACGCGAGCCCCGTCTCCGCGACGACCGGCTCCGCGACCGACACGCAGACGAACGCGAAGGTCGTCGAGGGCAAGATCTACGTCAACAACGGGTTCTGGGACACGTACCGCACGGCCTGGCCGGCGTACTCGCTCCTGTACCCGGAGCTCGCGGACGAGCTGATCGACGGCTTCGTCGAGCAATACCGCGACGGGGGCTGGATCGCCCGCTGGTCCTCGCCCGGCTACGCCGACCTCATGACGGGCACGAGCTCGGACGTCGCGTTCGCCGACGCCTACCTCAAGGGCTCGCTCGGCTCGGACGTCGCGCTCGAGGCGTACGACGCCGCGCTGAAGAACGCGACGGTCTCGCCGCCGAACAACGCGGTGGGCCGCAAGGGCCTGCAGACGTCGCCGTTCCTCGGCTTCACGCCGGAGTCCACGCACGAGTCCGTGTCGTGGGGCCTGGAGGGCCTGGTCAACGACTACGGCATCGGCAACATGGCCGCCGCCCTCGCCGAGGACCCGGCCACGCCCGACGAGCGTCGCGAGACGCTGCGCGAGGAGTCCGCGTACTTCCTCGAGCGCGCCACGCACTACGTGGAGCTCTTCGACGAGGACGTCGACTTCTTCGTGCCGCGCCACGCGGACGGCGAGTTCGCGGTCGACCCGGAGACCTACGACCCGGCGGCCTGGGGCGGCGGCTACACGGAGACCAACGGCTGGAACTTCGCGTTCCACGCCCCGCAGGACCCGCAGGGCCTCGCCAACCTGTACGGCGGCAAGGAGGGCCTGGAGGCCAAGCTCGACGCGTTCTTCTCGACGCCCGAGCTCGGCGCGGGCAGCGGCGGCATCCACGAGCAGCGCGAGGCGCGCGACGTCCGCATGGGCATGTGGGGCATGAGCAACCAGGTGTCCCACCACATCCCGTGGCTGTACGACGCCGCGGGTGCCCCGTCCAAGGCCCAGGAGAAGGTCCGCGAGGTCACGCGCCGCCTGTTCACGGGCAGCGAGATCGGCCAGGGCTACCCGGGCGACGAGGACAACGGCGAGATGTCGTCGTGGTGGATCTTCTCCGCGCTCGGCTTCTACCCGCTCCAGGTGGGGTCGGCCGAGTACGCGGTCGGGTCGCCGCTGTTCGAGAAGGCGACGGTGCACCTGCCCGACGGCGACCTCGTCGTCAACGCGGCGGGCAACTCCGTGGACAACGTCTACGTGCAGTCCCTCGCCGTCGACGGCGAGCCCCGCACGTCGACCTCGCTCTCGCAGGCCGACCTCACCGGCGGCACGACCCTCGACTTCGTCATGGGGCCGGAGCCGTCCGACTGGGGCACCGGCGAGGACGACGCCCCGCCGTCGCTCACCGAGGGCGACGAGGCGCCGGAGCCGGTCCAGGACGCGACGACGGCGGGCCTCGGCACGACGACCGTCGCGGACGGCGACGCGTCGACGAGCGCCGCGGCGCTCGTGGACAACACGTCGGCGACGCGCACGACGTTCGCCACCACGACCCCGACCATCACGTGGGCGGGCAGCGGCATCCGGCCGACCGTCGGCAGCTACACGCTGACGTCGGGCGCGAGCGGGACGGCGTCGCCGTCCGCGTGGACGCTCGAGGGGTCGGACGACGGCGAGACGTGGACGACGCTCGACGAGCGCTCGGGCGAGCAGTTCCGCTGGGCGCTGCAGACCCGTCCCTTCACGGTCGCCGAGCCCGGCGCGTACGCGCACTACCGCGTGGCGGTCACGGCGTCGGCCGGCGGCAGCGCGGGCGCCGCGCTCTCGCTCGCCGAGGTCGAGCTGCTCGCCGACCCGGACGCCTCGGGCGCCGAGGAGCTCACGCTCGTCGCCGCGGGCGACCGCGACACGGTGACCGGCCGCGAGGTCTCGGGCACCTTCGCCACCCTGACGGGGGTCGACGGCGACGCCGCCGGCCTCGACGCCACGGTGACGTTCGGCGACGGCTCCGAGCCCGTCGAGGCGACGCTCGTCGCCGGGTCCTTCGGGGCCTGGTCGGTGCGCGCCGCCCACACGTGGGACGCCCCCGGCGTCTACCCGGTGACGGTCACCGTCACGCCGGCGGAGGGGGACCCGGTCTCGGCGACGTCGCTCGTGACCGTCGGGCTGCTCCGCGAGGGCTCGCTGCTCGGTGCGTACGACAACGTCTGCATCGGCGACCCCGGCACGACGATCGGGTCGTGCGACGGCCAGGGCGTGTTCTTCGACCGCGGCCAGCTCGCGGCCAAGGGCTTCGTCCAGGGCGAGCGCGGCTCCGTCCCCGGCACCGACCTGCGGTTCGACGTCCCCGCGATCCCCGCGGGCCAGCCGGACAACGCGACCGGTGACGGCCAGACGATCGAGCTCGAGGTCTCCGCGGACGCCGAGCAGCTCTCGGTGATCGGCACGGGCACGGAGAAGAACCAGCAGGCCTCCGGCACGCTGACGTTCGACGACGGCTCCACGCAGGCGATCGACCTGAGCCTCGGCGACTGGTCGGGCGCGGCCCGCAACCCCGTGTACGGGAACATCGCGGTCGCCGTGACGGACAACCGCCTGCGCGGCGGCAGCCCGCAGACCGGCACGCCGGCCGCGGTCTTCGCCACGAAGCCGATCGACCTGCCGACGGGCAAGCGGGTCGTGAGCCTCACGCTCCCGGACCAGCCGGGGCAGCTCTCGACCGACGGGCGCATCCACGTGTTCGCCGTCGCGCACGACGGCACGTTCGCCGAGCACGCGCCGCTCGAGGTGACGGCGGCGGACGGCGTGAGCCTCGCCGTCGGGCAGGAGGCCGACACGGTTCTCGCGTCCGTCACGGGCGGCCGGGACGGCGCGGAGCTGCGCGCCGCGGTCACGTGGGGCGACGGCTCCGACGTCGAGCCCGGCACGGTCACCGCGACCGACGCCGGCGCCGACGTGAGCGGCGCGCACGCCTACGCCGAGGCCGGGACGTACACCGCGCACGTCGTGGTCGACGACGGGTGGACGAGCAGCGTCGTCGAGGTCCCCGTGACCGTCACCGAGGCCGCCCCGACGCTTGACGTCGAGGTCACCACGAGCACGCGGTGCCTCGCGGGCAAGGCCTACGTGGCCGTCCGGGCCGTCAACGGCGAGGACGTCCCGCTCGCGGTCCGGCTCGTCACGCCGTTCGGGACCAAGGCGTTCGCCGCGGTCCAGCCCGGCCAGTCGGCCTACCAGTCGTTCGCGACGCGCGCCGTCGCGGTCGACGCCGGCACCGTGACGGTCGAGGCCGTCCGCGGATCGGGCGCCGAGGAGGTGACCGCGAGCATCGAGGCCGGCTACGACGCGCTGAGCTGCGGCTGAGCGCGGAGCACGACGGCCCGCCCGCCGTCCTGACGACGTCCGCCCGGACGTCCAGGACGTGGGCGGGCCCGCACCACCGGCGGTGCCCCGGGATGATCCTCCCGGGGCACCGCTCCGTCCCGGAGGAAGATGGACGTGTACGCGTCGCCCCGCCTCCGCGAACCCGAAGGGCCCTCATGACCACCGACCGACCTACGACCGCGACGGACCCGGCGCCCGCCCCCGTCCCGGACCTCGCCGCCTGGCGGCGCGACCAGCTCGCGACGCTGCTGCGCTTCGCCGAGCCCACGCTGCGCGCGGACGGCGCGGCGCAGTGGCTCGACGACGACGGTCGGCCCGACGCCGGCCGCCCCGTGCACTCGTGGATCACGTCGCGCACGGCCCACGTCTACGCGGTCGCGTCACTGCTCGGCGTGCCGGGGGCGGGGGAGCGCGCCGACCTCGCGCTGCGCGGGCTGCGCGACGTGCTCGCCGACGTGCGGCACGGCGGGTGGGTCGCCTCGCGCGGCCCGGGCGACGCGGTCGACGCGACGAAGAGCGCCTACGCGCACGCGTTCGTCGTGCTCGCGGCGGCGTCCGGCACGGTCGCGGGCCGGGAGGGGGCGCGCGAGCTGCTCGACGAGGCGCTGGCCGTGCTCGACGCGAGGTTCTGGGAGCCAGGCCCGCGCCTGCACGCGGACGAGCGGTCGGCCGACTGGTCCGTGCTCGACCCGTACCGCGGCGTGAACGCGAACATGCACGCCGTCGAGGCGCTGCTCGCCGCGCACGACGCGACCGGCGACGGCGAGTGGCTGGCGCGCGCGGCGTCGGTCGCCGACCGCGTGGTGGGCTGGGCGTCCGCGCACACGTGGCGCATCCCCGAGCACTTCGACGCGTCGTGGACGCCGCTGCCCGAGTACAACGCCGACCGCCCGCGCGACCCGTTCAAGCCCTACGGGTCGACGCCGGGCCACGGGCTCGAGTGGGCGCGGCTGCTCCTGCAGCTCGACGTCGCCGCCGGCACGCCCGGCGCGCGGACCGACGCGGCGGTCGCGCTGTTCGACCGGGCCGTCGCGGACGGCTGGGACATCGCGCACGGCGGGGGCTTCGTCTACACCGTCGACTGGGACGGCGTGCCCGTCGAGCCGCGCCGCTACCACTGGGTCGCCGCCGAGGCCGTCGCGGCCGCGGACGTGCTGGGCCGCGTCACCGGCGACCCGCGGTTCACCGCGGCCGCCGTCGGGTGGTGGGCGTGGATCGACCGGTACCTCGTGGACCACGAGCGCGGGTCCTGGCACCACGAGCTCGACACGGACAACCGACCCGACGGCGTCACGTGGGTCGGCAAGCCCGACGTCTATCACGCCGCGCAGGCCGTGATGCTGCCCGACCTGCCGCTCACCGGCTCGTTCGCCGCGTCGGCGCGGGCCGCGGGCGGTCTCCTGCGCTGACCGGGCCGAGCATGCGGCTGTCTCCCGTCCCGAGCCGGAAACGGGAGACAGCCGCAGGGTCGGCGGGCAGCAGGCGCATGCTCGACGGCAGGCGTCCGCGACGGGCAGCCGCTGGCCGCCGCCGGCCGCCGCCGGCCGCCGTCAGAGTGGGGAGAGGCGCGCCCGGAGCAGGCAGAACTCGTTGCCCTCGGGGTCGGCGAGCACGTGCCACTGCTCCTCGCCGGTCTGCCCGATGTCGGCCGGCCGGGCCCCGAGCGCCAGCAGACGCTCGAGCTCGGCGTCCTGGTCGCGGTCCGTCGCGTTGACGTCGATGTGCAGCCGGGACTTGCCCGGCTCCGGCTCGTCGCGCCTGCTGAGGATGATCGTCGGCTGCGCGCCGCCGAAGCTCTCGCGCGGGCCGATCTCCAGCGTGCCGTCGTCCTCCTGGTCGAGCACGACGAAGTCGAGGACCTCGCACCAGAACCGGGCGAGGAGCTCCGGGTCGCGGCACCCGAGGACGAGCTCGCTGATACGACTGGCCATGACGGCACCTGCTTCCTGCGGGGGGTCGGGCGGCCGCGCGGAGCCCTCGGACTCCCCGCGGCGGGAGGACGCACGCGACCGTACCCCCGCGCGCCGCGCCGGCGCGACGGAGATGGGCGCCGGCCCCGGGGGCAGGCGCGACGGGCGGGCCGGGCGGAACGGGCCGGGCGGAACGGGCGGGCCGGGCGGGGCGGACGGCGGCAGCCCGCGCGGGCGCCGAGGCCTAGGGTGCTGGGCGTGACCGACCTCGACACGACCCCGGACCGGACGCCCGGCGCCTCGCTCGCGCTCGTCGACCTCGGCGCGGACGACGCGCGCTGGTCCGCCGCGCTCCCGGTGCTCCAGGCGCTGCGCCCGCACCTCACGGCCGACCTGCTGCGCCAGGTCCTCGCGGACGACCTGCCGGGCCCGCGCTTCCTCGCGGCGTTCGACGGCGACGCGTGCCTCGGCGTCGCGGGGTGGCGCGTGCTGGCGAACACGAGCGCGGGTCGCAAGCTCCACGTCGACGACCTCGTGACGGCGCCCGGCGCGCGGTCGCGCGGCGTGGGCGCGGCGCTGCTCGCCGAGCTCGAGCGCCGGGCGCGCGCGGCCGGGTGCTCCGCGCTCGACCTCGACTCCGGCGTGCAGCGCTTCGGCGCCCACCGGTTCTACCTGCGCGAGCGCCTGGACATCGTGGGCCACCACTTCGCGAAGCGCCTCTGACCGGCGCCGCGCGGAGCGCCCCGCCGTCCCGGGCGCCGTAGGGGCCGGCGCCCACGACGACGAGAGCCCCGCACCGGTGGGTGCGGGGCTCTCGGGCGCTGAGCGGGTGACGGGAATCGAACCCGCGCTATCAGCTTGGGAAGCTGACGCACCCGTGTTTCGTTGCCCTGGAGTCTCGCCAAGATCAGCACGATCCTGCGGATCCAGAGTACCTGGAGACTTACCGAGCGACACCGAGATGCACACCTGAGTGGCACGTAGTGGCACGGGTGCTGCCGACAGGCGCAGGGCGCCGAGGAGCCCACGCTCCGATCATGGCGGCGTACCGGAGCGCATCGACCAATCGGTCTCCGCTCACCTTGACGGCACGCATCAGGGATACGCGTCCCGCGGACCTGCCTCGTAGGTCATGGTCGAGTACCACCAGCCGCCAGCCACTTCTGTGCTGCGGCGCGGCGGACCAGTCTGACGTCATGGGCACGGTCTCGATGAAGGAGTTGGATCGGTGTCTCGCCCTCCGTCCCGAGCCGTTCCCGCATGAACCACTCGACGGTGGCTGGAGTATGACGGTCGACGGGGTGAAGGGCCTTGAGAGCCTCCTGCAGACGGGCTGGAGGGAGTCCGCGGACATCGAGTTGGCCGAGCGGCACCAACTGTTCTTTCGGAGCCTTCACGGCCAGCAGTTCACAGTTGCGGATGTAGCGGCGAACGGTCTGAGGGTGCACGTGCCGAGCAGGTTGCGCCCGCGACCGTACATGCGCCGCAGCGACCTTTACGGGCACCAGGGTTGACGCTGTGAAAGCCGTGGCTCCCGTAGTGGCCCGCGGTCTAGACAGCTCAGCCTGGTCTGCGCCCGCTACGACACCCGGGTAAATCGAACTGACCGCGCCGACGAGCCGGACGATCCGCTCGTCGCCTGGTTCGTGCTGGACCTCGATGATTGTCCTGATCAGCACTTGGCTGGTCACTGTCCCTCCGTCCTGGTCGACGCACAGCAGGCACCCGATTGGGTGCCTGGGGCGCTGTTCCAGGCGGGGAACTGCTGAGCGGCGTCACCACTCGCTCTGTGTGGGGGCCACGGTCGCGACCACGCAGCGCGAGTCTACAGAGCGGAGCCGTACCGCCGGCGACGCCATCGGCGGCGTCCGGCCATAGGCTTCCGGCGTCCGCCCTACCACTGACGGTAGGGAGCAAGGTGCGGCGTGAAGTCTTTCTTGGGCGGCGAGACGGTCCAGCCGTACTTCTCGAGGACGTCTGCTGCCTCCTGCTGGAGGTCGCGGACCGTGGTCCTGAACTGCCTCATGCGCCACCGCTCGCGTCCGTCCTCTAGTGCGGCCTGCCATCCTTCGACCGCGTCAACGCCGCAGTCCTTGATGAGCATTTCGAGCACATCCTCGAGGCACGGCCTGAACCTCTCTCCACCGACCGGGAGGTGAACGCTCGAGAGGTCGTGAGGCTGGCTGACCTGGCGGCTGTTCTTCGCGTGCGCGATGGAGAGCAGGTGGCTGAACGCGCCGCGTTCCCCGTGGAACTGCCAGTGACAGACAGGGTCTTTGCGCATGTCGCTGAGATACTCCAGGCGGACCAGCGGTGTGCGGTCCAGCGTCGAGTAGACGGCGATGTCGGTCCGCTGCGCCTTCAGGTGTTCGCCGGCGTGATCGAGCTGCAGGAAGACGGCGACGGCAAGATCCGCCAGGTGCTGCCCCTGGACGTGCAGGGGGATGCGTTGATCCTTCTTGAGCAGGCCGTCAGGCCGTACGACGTATCGCTCATCGAACTTCACGGAGACCATCTGGACGTGGTTGCCCAACGTGGCCGCGATCATGTCCCCGATTTCGCCGGCGAACTCGCGGGACCGCTCTTCGAGGTCAGAAGTCATCGGAAGAGTCCCCGAGGAGAAACGCGATCTCCTCGAGTTCTTCCACAGCGTCCCACTCGAAGCCAGCCAGCGAGCCGCGTCCCACGCGCTCACGGAAGTTGTCCAACGTGGTCCCGAGCGACGCGAGAATCTCCGTCCGACGGCGCTCCAGGTCGGTGCGCGTGACTTCGATCGTGCGGGGAGCCATCTCCGGGTCGGTCCTTCCGTTCGTTGGTAGTTCATCATCCTGCTACGAAGCACTGACACGCGCTAGATCAGACGGAGTGTCGGTCCGGTCACGACATCGGCGGCTCCTACTCGAAGAAGTCCTCGTCGACCTCCACGACGCGGAAGACCTGTGCCTCCTGGACGCCGATGCCGTGAGTCAGCATGAGCCGGGCGAGCCGGTTCCCGTCGACGAGCACGATCCGAGGCGTCACCGAGACGGCGAAGTCGCGAGCGCCCTTGCTGAACCGCCCGGTGGTGATGAAGACGCCGCCAGCAGCGCCGACGGCATGCAGCGCGCCGAGGAAGCCCTGCACCTCGGGACGTCCCACGCTGGTGTCTAGCGCGTACCGCTTCGCCTGGACGTAGACGCGGCCGATGCCGAGGGCGTCCTGGTTGATGACTCCGTCGAACCCACCGTCGCCGGGGCCGCCCATGTGCTGGACGTCGTCCTCGGTGCCGCCATAGCCCATGGCGTGCAGGACTTTGAGCACTGCCTTCTCCAGGAACTCCGGCTCACGGTCGTGAAGGCGCTGAAGGAGCTCAGCCTCGACGTCGGCGTCGATCCGGGCGATAGCGTCGGCCGCCTGTTCGAGGGGCGAGGCCGTGTCGTCGATCGAACTTCCGTCCGCCGCCGAATCCTCGACAGTGGAGGCGGTGCTGCTACGGGACCCACCGCGCGCTTTGAACTCGCGATACTCCGGGAACTTCCTCAGGTCGGCGAGGGTAACGGCCCTACCCCGCTCGGCGAGCAACTGGCGGCCGCGGTCGTTGATGGCGTAGACGCCGCGCTGAGGTTTCGTGACGGTCGCGGCCTGGTAGAGGTAGCTCATGGCCCAGTTCACGCGGTTGTCGTAGCGGCTCTGCCCACTCGCGATGGTGGCCTCACGCTGATCGGCGCTGATGTGGAGCAGGTCCGCGACCTCCCGCGCAATGTCGCGGGCGCGGCGCGGGCTGTCCGTGACGAGCACCTCTAGCACGGGACCGAGGAACTCGTGGAAGCGTGGGAGAGGGTCTGGCGTCACAGATGTCACGGGTCAATCCTTCTCGACGATGCGCAGGGGTGGGAGGGCCTCAACGATGCGGACGGTCTCTACGGAGACCGTGGTCACCTTGGCGATGAGGTCGAGAATGTAGCGCGGGTGACCGACCTCGCGCGCCCAGTCGTTGGGGTCGTTGACGATCCCGGACGCCCTGTCCGTGCGGACTTGGTAGCGGTCGAGCAGCCAGTCGAGCGCGGAACGTGTGCCGAGCAGGTACCGCTGTGCATCCTCGGGAATGCCGGAGACGGTGATCCGCGACGAGTAGACGATGGTCGTGCGGTCCTTGTCGCGTCCCGTGCCGGCGTAGGCCATCCTGCGGACGCGGTAAGCGTCGTAGGCCGCGTCGCCGCTCAGATTCTCGGGCTGACCGGTGACGGTCACGGGGTGGGGATCGGCGTTCTCGTAGTCGATGTGCAGGCCGAGCAGCCTCTCACCCGCATCACGGAAGGCGGCAAAGTCCTCGCGCTCGATCCGCGGGACTCGTGGAAGCGACCGCTTGAGGTCCGAGGCAAAGCGTCCGCGATAGTCGGGGGAGTGGAGCAGCCCGTAGACGAACGCGAAGACGTCGTTCTTGCTCACGTCGGGCCCGTACCAGCGGCGGTAGGTGGCCAGCGTGGCGTCGGTGATGTTGTCGATCCGGCGGTAGCCGTCGACGACGTCGCCGCTCAGGTCGAGCGTGCCGTCCTCGACCGGTTCGTAGGTGTAGCGGGCGAAGAACTGGCCCGTGTAGGTGAAGTACGAGAGGTCCGGCAGGGTATCGACGGCGAGAACCGCAAAGTTCACACCGGGACGTGGCGCCATGACGACGAAGCCGTGGTTGGGGTGGTCGGGCGTCGGGAACATCGACGGCAGCCTGTAGGTGCGGTCGTTGAGCTGGGGGTCCGACCAGAGGGCCTGCTTGCAGAATGGGCGATACGTGCCTGTGGTCATCCAGCGGTCGTTCACGGAATAGCGGGTCCCGCTGACGATGCGCGCCTGATCGGCCGCGTTCCAACTAAACTTCGCGGGGTCGGTGTCGATGAAGTCGCCAACGACCTTCTTCGGCTCGGCGATCCGGTGCTGGTCGATGTAGCGAGTGAAGCGATCGACCTCTGTGTTGTAGAAGTCGACCATGCGGGTCACGTTCTCGGTCAGAGCGCCGCTGGAGAAGTTGTAGACCCACGCGTCACGGTTGGTCTTGATGCCGCCGGAGTAGGCGCCGAAGATCGCGCCGCCGTCTCGGTTCCCGAGAGCCTGGTAGGAGTCGAACTCGTCGGTGCGCTGGTGGGTCCAGTCGCCGGCGTCGTTCGGCGCGATCTCGGTCCAGTCGAGCTCCTGAAGCCGGCTGTCGGCGACGATCGCCAGCTTCTCCTCGCGGGTGAGGTAGTCGCCGATGTCGCGGTAGTGGACCGTCGCACGATCGGCGGCGCTGGTGGGGTCCTTGACGAGGAAGGTCACGGCGACGGTGTTCCGCGACCCGGAGCCGAAGATCTTGCCGCCCTCCTTCTTCGACAGCTCGCCGGACGTGCGCTGGTTGCCCCGCAGGTTGTACACGTAGACGTCCGTGCACTCGTCGACGAGGGTCTTGCGCAGGCCGTCGGCGGTGTTGGCGTCGATGAACCCACCGTTGGTGACGAACCCGACCACGCCCGCATCGCCGATGCGGGTCAACGCCCAGCGGATGCCGCGGACGTAGGAGTCGTAGAGCGAGTTCTTGTTCTTGGCCGTCGAGCGGGCGGCGAACGTCGTCTCGATCGCCCTGTCCAGCGTCGGGTACTTGAGGTTGGCGTTGTTGTCGTTGCCGGACGTCTGCCCCACCGAGTAGGGCGGGTTGCCGACGATCACGCGGATGTCGAGCCTGCGCTGCGCCTCGACGCGGGAGCCGTTCGTCATGAAGACGGCCTGGTCGTCGAGGTCGTCGTCCTCGGTCATCTGGAACGTGTCGGTGAGCACGATGCCGTCGAACGGCTCGTACGGGACCTGCGTGCCGTCGTCGGTCACCATGCCCGCCTGTTCCGCGCGCGCCTGGTGGTAGGTGGTCTCGATATTGATGGCCGCGATGTAGTACGCGAGCAGCATGATCTCGTTGGCGTGCAGCTCGCCCGCGTACTTGCGGGCGAGGTCGTGCGGGGTGATCAGCCCGGAGGCGATGAGGCGGGTCATGAACGTGCCCGTCCCCGTGAAGGGGTCGAGCACGTGCACGCCCTCATCCGTCAGGCCCTTGCCGAAGTGCTGCCGCGACAGGTGGTCGACGCTGCGCAGGATGAAGTCCACGACCTCGACCGGGGTGTAGACGATGCCGAGCGACTCGGCGGCCTTGGGGAACGCGAGCTTGAAGAACCGCTCGTACAGATCCGCGACGATGCGCTGCTTGCCCTCGGCGTTGTCGATCCCCGCCGCGCGGGCGCGCACGGACGCGTAGAAGCCCTCCAGGCTCTCCGTCTCGCTGTCGAGGTTCGCGCCCTCCAGGGTGCGCAGCATGTTCTCCATGACGCGCGACACCGGGTTGTGCGCCGCGAAGTCGTAGCCCTCGAACAGGGCGTCGAACACCGGCTTGGTGATCATGTGCTGGCTGAGCATCTGTACCGCGTCGTCGCGCCGGATGCCGTCGTTGAGGTTGTGCCGCAGCGCCGTGTGGAATGCCTCGAACTCCTCGGAGGCGTGCCCGGACTCCAGAATGCTGAGCAGGCGCGTGCGGTGCCGCTCGGCGATTTCTGCGACGTCCTGGGCCCAGTCTTCCCAGTACTTGCGCGAGCCCACCTTGCGCACGATCTTTGCGTACAGCGCGTCTTGGTACTCACCTAGGGTGGCCAGGTTGAACATCCCCTGGACGCCGTCCGGGCCGCTGCCTGCGCCGTCCTCGTCGTCGGCAGCTCCACCAACGCCGATGATCTGGATGCGCTCGTCGCGACCCTTGTTCAGGCCGATCTTGTTGATCATCGACTCGAACCGCTCGTCGTGGGCGCGCAGCGCCCGCAGGACCTCCCACACCACGCGGTACCGCTCGTTGTCCGCGAGAGCCGCCTCCGGCGTCGTCCCCGCGGGGATGCCGATCGGCAGGATGATGTACCCGTACTTCTTGCCCGGCGCGCGCCGCATGACGCGGCCCACGGACTGCACGACGTCGACCTCGGACCTGCGCGGGTTGAGGAACATCACCGCGTCGAGCGCGGGGACGTCGACGCCCTCGGACAGGCAGCGGGCGTTGGACAGGATGCGGCACTCGCCCGGCTCGGGCTCGGCCTTGAGCCAGTCCAGCCGTTCGCTGCGCCGCAGCATGTTCATCGACCCGTCGACATGCCGCACCCGCGCCGACAACGGCACCGTGTCGTCGTCCTCGCCGGCACCGGACAGGTGCGCGTACTCGCCGGTGACGGAGGCGAACACATCCGCGAACGCTTTCGACGACCTGATATCCCGCGCGAACGCGACGGCGCGCCTCATGGGCTCCGGGTCGCCCGCGAACTCCTGGTCGGTGTTGCCGCGCTTGGCCAGCCCATTCCAGCAGCCGACGATGCGCGCGGCGTCGTCGAGGTTGAGCTCGCCGTGGTCGGAGAAGTCTCCCTGGAACGTGCGGGAAACGGCGCCCTCGTCGACGGCGAGCACGAGCACGCGGTAGTCGGAGAGCAGGTCGAGCTCGACCGCTTTGCCGAACCCGAGACGATGGAACTCTGGCCCGAACAGCGACTCGTCGTCCATCGACGCCAGGACGACCTGGTCATCGGTCGCGCGGGACTTCGCCGTCTCGCCGTAGATGCGCGGCGTGGCTGTCATGTAGAGGCGCTTGGACGCGCGCAGGTAGGCGTCGTCGTGCACGCGCACGAACGCCGACTCCTCGGCGCCGGCGAGCGTGGCACCCGTGGTGCGGTGCGCCTCGTCGCAGATCACCAGGTCGAAGTCACCCAGGCCCTGCTGCTGCGCCTGGTGGACCACGTCGATCGACTGGTACGTCGACAGCACGACCGTGATCCGACCCTCGGCACGCGCCGCGTCCTGTGCGGCCACGGCAAGCTGCGTCGGATTCGTGGTCGCCGGAATCGGCAGGTCCACCACCGAGACATCCTCGCCCGGCCGGACACCTCCCCGGCCGACTTTGCCGTCCGAGCACACGGCGAACGTGCGCAGCGACTCGGCGGCCTCCATCGACCACTCCGTGAGAGTCTGGGAGAGCAGCGCGATCGACGGCACGAGGAAGAGCACGCGCCCACCGTGGGGAACGAGGTCCTCGACGATCTTCAACGCGGTGAAGGTCTTGCCGGTGCCGCACGCCATCACCAGCTTGCCGCGGTCCGACGCGGCGAAGCCGTCTCGGACTGCCGCGAGCGCCTCCACCTGATGCGGGCGGAGCCGCTTGCGTTCTTTCTGCTCCAAGAGCTCGGGGGTCTCGAAGTCGAACTGGTCCCAGTCGATCGACGACTCGATGAAGTGCTCCAGGCCGATGCGCGAGACCGGCTTCGACTGCCCGTGGATCGCCTCCTCGGCGTTCGGGCCCCACTCGAGTGCAGTCGAGACGACGATGCGGCGAGTGAAGGGGTCCTTGCCGGACTCGCTGAGGAATGAGTCGATGTGCTGCTTGGTGAGCTTGGTTGCTGGGTCGTAGAACTTGCACTGGATCGCGACCAAGTCGCCCGTCTCGCGCTCCTGAGCGACCAGGTCGATGCCGATGTCGCGACGACCACCGTTCCCCGGCCACTCGTTCCACAGCCACACCTGGTCAAAGCGATCGGCCCACGAGACGTCGGCCCGGAGGAACGCCTTCGTCAGGCGCTCGAACTTGGCGCCCTTGTCGGCCTCCGACGTCGCGGAGAAGTACAGCTTGTCCAGAAGATCCTCGACTGTGCTCACCCGGCACATCATGCCGCAGAGGCGACGGCATCTGGCGGGTGATTCGGCCGCCCGTATCGCGCGCGCACGCGTTGGGCACCGCACAAAACGCACGCTGCGAGGTATCGAGAATGACGATGCGCACGCTCCGGGCGCCGCGTACGGTGGTCCGACAGTCGAGACCGCGGACGGAAGGAGCCCAGCCGTGCTGTGTGACTGCAGCGTCGCTCCCGAGTCGGGCGGCTGGCGCGAGACCCGAGGGCCGGTATGTGAGGCTCGCGACCGTGCCGTGTGGCGGGAGTTCGTCGTGGCCTTGGAGGCATTCTCGTTCGACGAGATGCTGGCAGTGGAGAGCCAGACTCACGAGGGTCACGACGCGAGCTCGTAGTCGTCGCGAGCCGCTGGGGTCTCGGATGAGTGGACGAAGCGACCGGCATCGAGATCGAGCTGTCCCGCCGGTACCTCGCCTAAAGACATGAGATCCGCGGGTGTCAGATCGAACTGATCGGCCAGCGTCCGCGCCTTGCGGAGCGTCGCGGGGGCCATCTCGGTCTTGCAGCGTGCGGGCGAGCGCAAGTACGTCTGCACGAGGCCGCGCTGCTTCCAGTCGAGAGCGTCCTCCATCCGGGCCAGGCGGCTCCCACCAGAGCCCACGGAGTGGTCGAATGCTGACCGCTGCCAGTAGGTCTGCGCGAGCCGCCACAGTTCGTTGTCGCGCAGCGACGAGGGGCGATTCAGGCCGTGGTACGAGAGAGACTTCGTTCGCAGCTCTACCTCGAATCGGACGACGCCATCCTCAGCGGCGGCCAGCGACAGCCGTCTCTGGCGATCACTCCCTCTCGCGGTGTTGCGGTACATCTCCCCGCGGTGATAGAGGCGTGACGTCCACCGGGTGTTCCGGCGGTAAACGGTCTGAGCCCCTTGGTGCGCGAGATCTCGATGGAGCTCGGTACGCATCCCGTATCCCGGCGGCTTCCGGCTCAGTTCCTCGAGCAGGCGGGCGGGCTCAGGAACGTCGGCGAAGTCGCGAGCGATGTCCAGACGGCGCAGGCGTACGGCGTCCGCTACGTCATCGAGTCCGAGTAGCCGGCGAACGTGGTCGACGAAATCGTGCACGACAGCGCGGGTCTCGTCGGCGCTCGCGGCGAACCGGTTGTCACCCCGCAGCCACCCTGGGACGGAGAAGCTGGCGGTCACACATGGCGCACCTTGGACGCGCCTCGCGTTCACGACGACACCGTTGTCGAGGCGCAGTTCGCTCGTCGTGGGTCTCGGATCCGACAACGCCCCGGTCGATCGGTCGAGCACGACTCGGTGACGCTGGAGCGGGAAGGCCGCGAAGACGTGGGGATCGGCCGGGACGATCACGTCTATCGTGTCGATCCCGAACCGCCCCATGTCAAAAGCTGACCCCAGTTGCCGCCTGTCAGTAGACGATTCGCCACGCCCGTGCCCGTCGTCGGGCCCGGGCGTGCGGCCGTGACTCACTCGAAGTAGCGGTACGCGCTGGGGGTGGTGTTCCGAGCGATGACCGCGTCGCCTTCGCTCTTCACGAGGAAGACTCGGCTACCGAGGCGAACCACGTCGATCTGGCGCTCGCGGATGAGCTTGCGCACGAACGGTTCGCCGATTCCCCAGTAGGCGCTCCACTCGGGCACGCCCATGAGGTAGTTCGGGTTTTCGCAGGCGCACTCGGTCGCGCTGCCTGAGGAGTCGGTGTGGATCGCAGTGAGGTTGTGAGCGGCCATCGTGGCCCTCCTGTACGGACTGACGTCGCCGGCTGCTAGGCCAGCGGCGCTCGCGGCTGCGAGCTGCGGGGATTGAGCAGGCCATGCCTCCAGGCGTGTCGATGTGTCTTGGTATCGGCGCGTGCGCCTCTGTCGAACACGCTACAGATGGGGGTGCACCCCCCCTGATTCAGTCAGCTCGCCAGTCGGTCGATGACCGTGGCGAGCTCGGGACGGAGCTCTAGAAGGACCGGGGCTTCCGACAACATCGCGTCCAGCCGCACCGCGAGGCGCTGCTGTGCGCCTGCCGCGACATGCTGGTAGTGCATCGCGGACTTCGAGCTGGAATGTCCCGCGATCGCCATCAGCTCCGGGATCGTCGCACCGATCGCCGCCCACATCTGGAGTGCGGAGTGCCGGAGGTCGTGCCACGTGACGTCGTCCCGACCGATGCCCGCGCACGCGCGGCGGAACATCTTCGATCGGGATCCCGCGCGGAGGGGTGTCCCGTTGGCTGTGCTGAAGACCAGCCCTTCGCGACCGGATGGCGCGAACTGGTCGAGCTGTTCACGCAAGGCCGCGAGCGCCTCGCGGGGAAGGTAGATCGTTCGCTTGCTCGACTCCGTCTTCGTCGACGTGAAGGTCGGTGCGCCGCGCTCCTCTCGCGCCAGACTCTGCTCGACGCGCAGCGTCCCGCCGATGAGGTCGACATGCTTGCGCTGGAGCGCAAACAGCTCTCCGGCGCGAAGCCCGGAGAGGACGGCGACGATTACCGCACGTCGGTACCGCTCCGGCATCGCGGCTGCAATCGTGCGCACCTCCTCGAGCGTCACGGTCTTCCGTTCTGAACGGTTGCGCGTGTCGCGCTGCCCTGCCCCCGGGAGGCTGCATGGGTTCTCCCGGATGAGGCCGTCCTTGACGGCCTGAGTCAGACCGGCTCTGAGAACGCGGTATGCCTGGGCTGCCTCGGTGTGCCCCGCGTTGGGGTTGCTCGAGCGCGTGGGGCGGCGCCTCGATTCGGATGACCGCTCCCATGCGGCGCGGACTTCGGCTCGGATGCGTCCGGTAGAGGCGATCGGCATCCCCTGTTCGACCGCCCAGCGTCGGATCGCGGTGTTGACTGCCGACGCGCTCGCAGCAGCCCTGGCGTGCCTCTCGTGTGCGCGCCGCTGGGACTCGCGAAAGACAGCGCCGTGCCACTCACGCACGTCGGCGGGCGTGACTCCGTTCACCGGCAGGCTTGCCAGCGCGCGCATCGACACGCGCATCGACTCCGAGGGCAGCGGAGCCTCGATCCACGTCTTGAGGAGCCGGAGGTACAGGGAGCGGGTACCGAGCGCAAGGTCGGCTCTCGACTCGATCCAACGCCGGAGGAAGTCTCCCAAGGGGATCTGACCCAGCTCGGGGCGCCGCCAGTCGCCCTGGTGTACTGCGGTCGTCTCGCGCGCGATGGCCGCGTCGGCATCAGCCTTGGTCGCGAAGGTACCGAGCGGACGCATGGTTCCGTCGGGCCCGGTGTAGCGCGCCTGCCAGCGTCCGGACGGGAGCTTGCGGATCGATCCCGACGATCGACGATGCTGCTTGCGTGGGGGCACGGTGTCTCTCCTGGAGCCGTAGTGGCACGTAGTGGCACGCGCCGACCTGAGGAGAGACTTTCAGACGAGGTGCACCCCCTCCCGGAGGGGGTCTGACCTGCGAAGATGCAACGGAGCGGGTGACGGGAATCGAACCCGCGCTATCAGCTTGGGAAGCTGAAGTTCTACCATTGAACTACACCCGCGCGGCGCTGGTGGCGCTCGCCCCGGGCCCTCTGGGAGGATCCTCGGCGAACCAGCGCGCGCCCCGATCATAGCGGACGTCGCCGGTGATGCCAGCATCGTCCCGAGGAGTCGTCGTGACCGAGAACCCGTACCCGCAGCACCCCGACGCGCAGCCGAGCACGCCGTACGGCGACGCCCCCGGCGGGACGGGCACCGGCGACCCGGTGTACGGGAGCGCGGGGTCGGCGTCGGGCACGACGCCCCCCACGCAGCCGCTCGGCCAGGCCCAGCAGGCGCCGTACGGGTACGGCGAGCCGGCCCAGCCCTACGCCGCCGCGGGCGCGCCGGGCGCCGGGTACGGCCAGCCGCAGCAGCCCTACGGGTACCCGCCCCAGCAGCCGTACGGCCACCCGGGCGGGTACGACCCGAACGCGGACCCGAACGCGAAGTCGCGGCTCGCCGCCGGCCTGCTCGGCATCCTGCTCGGGAGCCTGGGCATCCACCGGTTCTACCTCGGCTACACCGGGATCGGCGTGCTCATGCTGCTGCTCTCGGTGCTGTCGTTCGGCTTCCTCGCCCCGGCGATCGGCATCTGGGGCCTCGTCGAGGGCATCCTCTACCTCACCGCGAAGCAGGGCTACTACTCCGTCGACTCCGCGCAGCGCCCGCTGCGCGCCTGAGCCGCACGCCCGAACGTCCCACCCGGGCGTCCCGCCCCGGACTGCGCGTCAGATGCGGTAGTCGCCCGGGCGGGTCGGGTCGGGGGAGTCGTCGTCGTGGCGGCCGAGGACCCCGGCCGCCTGGTCCTTGATCGCCCCGGCGACCTTGCCGCCCTGCTCCTTCGCGGCCTCGGCGACCTTGGCCCCCTGCTCCTTGGCCACCGTGCCGAGCTTGTCCTGGGCGGTGTGCACGGCGCTCTGGACGTCCTCGGACCGCCACAGCTCCTGCGCCTTGCCCTTGATCTCCTCGAACCGCTCACGCCCGGCGCGGGTGCCCAGGACGTAGCCGATGCCGATGCCGACGACCAGCGCGATCTTCGCCTTCATGGTCTTCCTCCCTCGTTCGGTGGTCCGGCGAACCTAGGCGCACGCGCGCCCGCTCGCGCGGCGGGGAGCGCCGCCGCGGGCGGACGCCGGGTCCGCCCGCGGCGTCGGCTAGCGTGGGCCCGTGCTGCTCTCCGATCGCGACATCAGGGCCGAGCTCGACGCCGGCCGCGTCCAGCTCGACCCGTACGACGCGGCGATGCTGCAGCCGTCGAGCATCGACGTGCGCCTGGACCGGTTCTTCCGGCTCTTCGACAACCACAAGTACCCGTTCATCGACCCGTCTCAGGACCAGCCGGACCTCACGCGGCTCGTCGAGGTGGACCCGGCGGAGCCGTTCGTGCTGCACCCGGGCGAGTTCGTGCTCGGGTCGACGTTCGAGACGGTGACGCTCCCCGACGACGTCGCGGCGCGCCTGGAGGGCAAGTCGAGCCTCGGCCGTCTCGGCCTCCTCACGCACTCGACCGCGGGCTTCATCGACCCCGGCTTCTCGGGCCACGTGACGCTCGAGCTGAGCAACGTCGCGACGCTGCCCATCACGCTGTGGCCGGGCATGAAGATCGGGCAGCTCTGCTTCTTCCGGCTGTCCTCCCCGGCGGAGCACCCGTACGGCTCGCAGCGGTACGGGTCGCGCTACCAGGGCCAGCGCGGCCCGACGGCGTCGCGCTCCTTCCAGAACTTCCACCGGACGGACGTGTGAGGTGGCGAGCGTGACCTCCCTCCCCGCGCTGCCCCACCCCGCCGGCCCCGGCGGCTCGCAGGGTTACCAGGCGCGCCACCTGCTCGGCCTGCCCGCCGACGTGCTCGTCGACGAGGTCGAGACGCTCGCCCTGTCCCGGTTCGCGGGCGCCCGGTGGGACGTCGCGCCGGCCGGGACGGAGCCGCTCGTCCCGCCCGCGCGGACCGCCGCACCGGGCGAGCCCGGCCTGCTGCGCACGTCGCGGCACACCTCGCTCACGGGCCCGTACGCGGCCGCCGGCGCAGGCCTCGCGGGGGCCGAGATCGTGTTCGACGTCGTGTGCCCGCGCGAGCGCGGCGAGGCCCCCTACCCCGGGTCGAGCGACCGCGACGGCATCGCGCGCGCCTTCCCCGCCGGCCTGCCCGTGCGCGAGGAGGAGCGCGTCCTCGCGTGGCTCGTCGCCGCGGCTCGGCGGCTCGGCGGGTCGGTGCGGACCGACGTCGGCAACCCGGCCGCGCCGGGCGTCGTCCTCGTGCCCGACCCGGGCGTCACGATCGACATGTGCCTGTACTCCGACGTGTGGCTCGAGCCCAACGCGGCGCTCGCGCTCGTCGCGCGCCTGCACCCGCGCGCCGTCCTCGCGACGGAGGGGGCGTCGTACGGCGGGCCGCCGAAGGGCATCGCGGAGATGCCCCTGTACCCGGGCGAGAAGATGGACCCGGCGCTGCGCCGCGCGATCCACGCCGCGGCCGACGACGTCGACATCAGGGCCCTCACCACGGGCTCGGTGCTCGACGGGTACGGCCTGCTCGTCGACCTGGGCATGGACGGGCTCGTCGCGGTCGAGGTCGGCGGGGAGGACCAGCTCCCGCTGCTCCTGCGCGGCCTGCCGTGGACGGCGGGCGGCGCGGTGAGCTACCGGATCCGCTGGGAGCCGCGCGATCTGCTGGAGTCCCAGCAGGAGCAGCCGTCGATGGAGCACCGGGTGGCGCGCAAGCGCGCGGCGGAGACCGTCGCGCAGATCGCGCGGACGCTGCACGGGGCGGTCGGCGGCGAGATCGCGGACGAGGCCGACTTCCTCGTGGACCCCGAGGACCTGTGACCCGCGGGCGGGCCGTGCATCGGTGAGGAATCGGTCACGATCGCGCCGTCCGGGACGAGGCACGCGTCCGCGGTCGGTAAAGTAGAGGCGGCTCGACTCCTCGCTCCCGGAGGCGTCGTCGCCCCGTTTCGTCGTGCGCGCCCGCCGGAGGGCTGGCGCCGTGGCGTCTGACAAGTCCAGGCAAGACCCGCCCACCCGCCCCCGACCCGGACGGAGCGGCCCGTGCTCTACGTGCTTCTCGCGCATCTCGCGATGGCACTGGGCGCGCCTGCACTCGTCTCCCTCCTGGGCCGTCGCGCCTTCCTCGTGCTCGCGCTCGCCCCGGCCTCCGCCGCCGTGTACGCGCTCGCGTGGACCGAGCGCGTCATGTCCGGCGAGCACCCGACGACGGTCGTCGAGTGGGTCCCCGGCCTCGGGCTCGAGCTGGCGTTCCGCATGGACACGCTGTCGTGGCTCATGCTGCTGCTCGTCGGCGGCGTGGGCGCGCTCGTCCTCGTCTACTGCTCCGCGTACTTCTCGCCCACGGCCCAGGGCCTGCGGCGCTTCGGCGGCGTCCTCACGGCGTTCGCCGGGGCCATGGTCGGCCTCGTCGTGGCCGACGACGTGCTCCTGCTCTTCGTGTTCTGGGAGCTGACCACCGTCTTCTCCTACCTGCTCATCGGCCACTACGCCGACCGCAAGGCGAGCCGGCGCGCCGCGATGCAGGCGATCGTCGTGACGACGGCCGGCGGCCTCGCGATGCTCGTGGGCGTCGTGATCCTGGGCGTCCAGGCGGGGACGTTCCGCATGTCGGAGATCATCGCGAGCCCGCCGACGGGCGGCGCGGTGACGGCGGCGATCGTGTGCCTGCTCGTCGGCGCGGCGAGCAAGTCCGCGCTCATCCCGCTGCACTTCTGGCTCCCCGCGGCCATGGCCGCCCCGACGCCCGTGAGCGCCTACCTGCACGCCGCGGCGATGGTCAAGGCCGGTGTCTACCTCGTCGCGCGGTTCGCGCCCGCCTACTCCGACACGACCGTGTGGCGCACGCTCGTCGTCGTGCTCGGCGCCGGGACGCTGCTCGTCGGGGGCTACCGCGCGCTGCGCCAGTACGACCTCAAGCTCGTCCTCGCGTTCGGGACCGTGAGCCAGCTCGGCCTCATCATCCTCATGGTCGGGCTCGGGACGCAGGCCGCCGCGCTCGCGGGTCTCGCGATGATCGGCGCGCACGCGATGTTCAAGGCGTCGCTGTTCCTCGTGGTCGGCGCGGTCGACGCCGCGACCGGCACGCGCGACCTGCGCCGGCTCACCGGCGTGGGGCGCAGGCTCCCGTGGGTGGCCCTCGCGGGCGGCCTCGCGACGGCGTCGATGATCGGCCTGCCGCCGTTCGCCGGGTACGTCGCCAAGGAGGCCGCGCTCGAGGCGCTGCTGCACGGCGAGGGGCCCGGGTGGGTGGACGCCGTCGTCCTGTGGTCGGTCGTCGTCGGGTCCATGTTCACGGTCGCGTACGGGCTGCGGTTCTGGTGGGGCGCGTTCTCCTCGCGCAAGCGCCACGGCTCGCCCGCGCGCGCCAACCAGCACGTCGACCTCAGGGCGTCGACCGGTCCGGCCGTCGAGGCCGACGAGGCGCCCGTCGACCCGGCGAAGATCAAGCCCCTGCCGTTCCTGCTCGTCGCGCCGGCCGTCGTGCTGGGCGTGCTCGGCCTCGCGACCGCGCTGGTGCCGCACTTCGGCGAGGACCTCCTCCAGCCCTACGCCGCGACGTACCCCGAGGGCGAGCCCGGTCACCTCGTGCTCTGGGCGGGCTTCACGCCCGCGCTCGCGCTCACGGTGCTCGTGCTCGCCGTCGGCGTCCTGCTCTTCTGGCAGCGTTCGCGCGTCGAGCGCTTCCAGGCGTCGCTGTGGACCGGCCCGGAGGCCGACGTCACGTACCGGCGCGTCATGCGCAAGCTCGACGACCTCGCCGCCGACGTCACCGCGGTCACCCAGCGTGGCTCGCTGCCGCTCTACCTCGGCATCATCCTCACCGTGCTCGTCCTGGGCCCGGGGCTCGTCATGGTCGCGCAGACGGCGTGGCCCGAGCAGGTCAAGGCGTGGGACCGCCCGGCCCAGCTCGCGGCCGTCGTCGCGATCTGCGTGGCCTCGGTCCTCGCGGCGCGCTCGCGCCGCCGGCTCAAGGCCGTCATCCTCATCGGCATCGCGGGCTACGGCAACGCCGTCCTGTTCCTGCTGCACGGCGCCCCCGACCTCGCGCTGACCCAGGTGCTCGTCGAGACCATCACGCTCGTCGTCATGGTGCTCGTCCTGCGGCGCCTGCCCCCGTACTTCTCGGACCGCCCGCTCGCGGGCAGCCGCTGGGTGCGGCTCGCCGTCGCCGTCGCCGTGGGCGTCGTGATGATGGGCTTCGCGCTCGTCGTGCCGCTCTCGCGCGTCGCGACGCCGATCTCGGTGTACTTCCCCGAGGAGGCCTACACCTGGGGCGGCGGCAAGAACATCGTCAACGTGACGCTCGTCGACATCCGCGCGTGGGACACGATGGGCGAGATCTCCGTGCTGCTCGCGGCCGCGACCGGCGTCGCGTCGCTCGTCTTCCTGCGCACGCGCAGCGGCGAGGTCCTGCGGATCGCGAACGCGAAGGTCGTCGGGCCCAAGGACGTCAAGGGCACCGCGGGCGTGTGGGGCGGCGAGCCCGACCCGGGCGCCGCGCTGCGCCGTCGCGGGGTCACCGAGACGACCCAGCCGCGCATGTCCGTGTGGCTGAGCGGCGGGCGCACGCTCGCGCCGCAGCGCCGCTCGGTGATCTTCGAGGTCGTCACGCGCGTGCTGTTCCACTCGATGATCCTCTTCGCGCTGTTCCTGCTCTTCTCGGGCCACAACAACCCGGGCGGCGGCTTCGCGGCGGGTCTCGTGGTGGGCATCGCGCTCACCGTGCGCTACCTCGCCGGCGGACGCTACGAGCTCGGCGAGGCGGCGCCCGTGCACCCCGGTCTGCTGCTCGGCACCGGCCTGTTCCTCTCGGCGGGCGCGGGGCTCGTGCCGCTCCTCGTCGGCGGGTCGGTGCTCCAGAGCGCGATCTTCCAGTTCACGATCCCCGTGTTCGGGGCGGTCAAGTTCGTCACGACCCTGTTCTTCGACGTCGGCGTGTTCCTCGTCGTCGTCGGCCTCGTGCTCGACATCCTGCGCACGCTGGGCGCCGAGATCGACCGGCACACCGAGCGCGCGGCCGTCGGGCGCGAGCCCGGCGAGGACACCGGGCCGCTCGAGGCCATGGAGCCGGACTCGATCGGGGGCGGTCGCCGATGAACGTCATCGACATGACCCCGAGCCTCGTGCTCGTCCTCGCGATCGGCGTGCTGTTCGCCGCGGGCGTGTACCTCCTGCTCGAGCGCAGCCTCACGCGCGTCCTGCTCGGCTTCATCCTCATGGGCAACGGCGCGAACCTGCTGTTCCTCGTGGCGGGCGGGCGCGCCGGGGGCGCGCCGATCGTCGGCACGACGCCCGACGAGGAGATGAGCGACCCGCTCGTCCAGGCGATGGTCCTCACGGCGATCGTCATCACGCTCGGACTCACGGCGTTCGTGCTCGCGATGGCCTACCGGTCGTGGCAGCTCCACGGTCACGACGAGGTGCAGGACGACCTCGAGGACCGCCGCGTCGCGCGCCACGCCGCGCGCAACGCGCCCGCGTTCGAGGACCTCGACACCGAGGAGAGCGGCCAGACGCTCGACGACGAGGCCGCCGAGGTCCACGACGAGACGGACGGCGACGGGGACGGGATCACCGACGCGCGCCTGGACGTCCCGTCCGCGCGCGGCGACCGCACGGCGTCGGGCGGCACGCCCGGCGGCGCGGACGGGACCGACGACGCCGGGACCGGCCAGGACGAGGGGAGGGAGCGCTGATGGACGTCACCGACGTCGCGAAGGTCGTCGTGCCCCTGCCCGTCGTGCTGCCGCTCATCGCGGCCGGTCTCACGCTCGCGCTGTGGCGGCACGCCCGCGCGCAGCGCATCATCGCGACCGCGGCGCTCTCGCTCGTGCTCGTGACGGCGGTCGTCCTCCTCGTCGCGGCCGACTCGGGCCCCGTCGTCGTGGACGTCGGCGAGTGGGGGGCGCCGGTCGGCATCGACCTCGTCGCCGACCGGCTCTCGGCCCTCATGCTCACGGTGTCGAGCTTCGTCATGCTCTGCGTCCTGCTGTACTCGCTCGCCCAGGGCGTCGCGGACGGCGACGAGGAGGCGCCGGTCGCGATCTACCACCCGACGTTCATGGTGCTCGCGGCGGGCGTGTTCAACGCGTTCCTCTCGGGCGACCTGTTCAACCTCTACGTCGGGTTCGAGATCTTCCTCGCCGCCAGCTACGTGCTGCTCACGCTCGGGGGGACGGGCGAGCGCATCCGCGCGGGCTCGATCTACGTCGTCGTCGCGCTGCTGTCGTCGATCATCTTCCTCGTCGCGATCGCGCTCACGTACGCCTCGACGGGCACGGTGAACCTCGCGCAGCTCTCCGAGCGCTTCGCCGAGATCGACCCCGGCGTGCGCCTGACGATCCAGCTCCTGCTGCTGCTCGCGTTCGGCATCAAGGCCGCGCTGTTCCCGCTGTCGTCGTGGCTGCCGGACTCCTACCCGACCGCGCCCGCCCCCGTCACCGCGGTGTTCGCGGGCCTGCTCACCAAGGTCGGCGTGTACGCGATCATCCGCACGCAGACGCTGCTCTTCCCGCCGGACAGCCGCGTGGACGAGCTGTTGATGTGGCTCGCGCTGCTCACGATGGTCATCGGCATCCTCGGCGCGGTCGCGCAGAACGACATCAAGCGACTGCTGTCGTTCACGCTCGTGAGCCACATCGGCTACATGATCTTCGGCATCGCGCTCGCGTCCGAGCCGGGCATGGCCGCGGCCATCTTCTACGTCGTGCACCACATCACCGTCCAGACGACGCTCTTCCTCGTCGTCGGGCTCGTGGAACGCCGCGGCGGGTCGACGTCGCTGGACCGGCTCGGCGGCCTCGCGAAGCTCGCGCCCGGGCTCGCCATCCTCTTCTTCGTCCCGGCGATGAACCTCGCCGGCATCCCGCCGCTCTCGGGCTTCCTCGGCAAGCTCGGCCTCCTCGAGGAGGGCGTCGCCCAGGGCACGCCCCTCACGTGGGCGCTCGTCGTGGGGTCGGTCGTCACGTCGCTGCTCACGCTGTACGCGATCGTCAAGGCGTGGAACAAGGCCTTCTGGCAGACGCCGCCCGTCGAGATCCCCGAGGGCGTCACCATGCCGCGCGGCATGGTCGGTCCCGCGACGGCGCTCGTCGCGTTCGGCCTCGCGCTCACCCTGGTCGCCGGCCCGCTGTACTCCTACACGGAGCGCGCCGCCACGACGCTGCTCGACGGGCACACGTACGTCGACGCCGTGTTCCCGGACGGCTCGGACCGCGGGCAGGGCGAGTCGAGCGAGGTCGCCGAGGACGGTGACGGCTCGTGAGCCTCCACCGCCGCCGCAGCACCCTCCCCGTCGGGTGGTTCCGCCGCGTCACGACCCAGTGGCGGACGGTCGTCTGGCTGACCCTCGTGTGGGTCATGCTCTGGGGCGACCTCTCGTGGGGGAACGTCGTCGGCGGCGCGGTGCTGGGCGCGGTCGTGCTCGTGCTCTTCCCGCTCCCGTCGGTCGCGGCGCGCGGCAAGCTGCGGCCCTGGCCGCTCGCCCGCCTGCTCGCGCGCTTCGTGGCCGACCTCGTCACGGCGTCGTTCCAGGTGAGCTTCCTCGCGCTCGACCCGCGCCGCACGCCGCGCGGCGCCGTCGTCGGGGTGCGGCTGCGCAACCCGTCCGACCTGTACATGACCATCACGGCCGAGCTGAGCTCGCTCGTGCCCGGCTCGCTCGTCGTCGAGGCGCACCGGCTCACCGGGATGCTCTACCTGCACGTCCTCGACGTCGACCAGGCCGGCGGCGTCGAGCAGGTGCGCGCCGACACGCTCGCGCTCGAGGCGCGCGTGCTGCACGCGTTCGCCTCGAACGAGGACCTGCGCGCGGCCGGCCTCTACCGCACGGGCGAGGACGCGCACCCCGTGGACGACCCGGACGCGCACGGCGGCCGGGCGGCCCGCGCGACGGGCGCACCCACCGGGGAGACGACCGACGACGACAGGAGGGGCTCGTGACCGACACCGTCTACCTCGTCGTCGTCATCACGGCGGCGGTCCTGCTCGGCGCCGCGGCCACGCTCGCGGTCGTGCGCGCGGAGCGCGGCCCGTCGATGCTCGACCGCACGATCGCGCTCGACGTCTTCACGACGACGCTCGTCGGGGCGATCGCGCTCGAGGCGGCGTTCTCGCGCCGCACCGACACGATCCCGCTGCTCGTCGTGCTGTCGCTCGTCGGCTTCATCGGCTCGGTCACCATCGCGCGCTTCGCGTCGGTCGAGCCCGAGGGCGAGGGCCGCATCCGCACGCCCGAGGAGGTCGCGCGCGAGGACGCCGAGCGCCGCGCCGCCGAGGAGGGCGAGCGCGATGCCGCGACCGACCCCGACCACCACGGCACCTCGGCCGACGGGGAGGTGCGCTGATGGACGGCGCGTTCTGGGACGGCGTCGCCGACGTCGTGTCCGCCGTGCTCCTGCTGGCCGGCGCGTTCCTCGCGTTCGCCGCGGGCGTCGGCGTCGTGCGCTTCCCCGACCTGCTCGCGCGCATGCACGCCGCGACGAAGCCGCAGGTGCTGGGGCTCATCCTCGTGCTGCTCGGCCTGAGCCTGCGGCTGCGCTCGTGGGGCGCGGTCGCGACCCTCGCGCTCGTCGTGATCTTCCAGCTCCTCACGTCGCCCGTCGCCGCGCACATGGTCGGCCGCGCCGGGTACCGGACGGGCAAGGTCCAGACGGCCCACCTCGTCGTCGACGAGCTCACGCGCGACCAGGACGCCGCGGACCTCGAGATCGTGGGCGAGCACCCGGGCGACGAGCCCGGCTCGTCGCGCGACGCCTCCACCCCGTCGGGGGACCCCTCCGCACCACCGAGGTAGCGCGGGCCCTCGGCCCTCGGCCCTGGGCCCTCAGCCCTCGGCGATCTGCGCCAGTGCGGCGAGGTGGGCCTCGACGGCGCGGCGCCCGGCGGGGGTGAGCGTGACCCACGTGAGGCGGCGGGCGTCGGTGCGGGACGGCGAGCTCTCCTTGCGCACGCCCACGTAGCCGGCGTCGGCGAGCACGCGGAGGTTCTTCGAGAGGTTCGCGTCGGTGATGCCGAGGGTGTCCCGCAGCACGCCGAACTCGAGCTCGGCGCCGCGCCGGAGCAGCCCGCCGATGCGCAGGCGCACCGGCGAGTGCACGACCTCGTCGAACGCCGGGACGACGTGCGCGCTCATGCGTCCCCGCGTCCGCGGCCGGCGAGCTCCTCGCGGAACGCGGCGTCGTAGCGGGGGCCGAGCACGACCGCGGCGGCGAACCCGAGCGCCGCGGGCAGCAGAGCCCACGCGTACGCGACCTCGGTGAACCGGACGACGAGCGCGCCCGCGAACGCGACGACGACGGTCCAGGTCATGGCCCGGAAGAGGCGGCGCGAGCGGGGCCCGGCGGGCTCGCCGAACCAGACCCCGTACCGCCGGCGGTACGTCACGACGAGCGCAGGAAGCGCGAAGATCGCGAGCGGGAGCGTGACGAGCGAGCCGGGGAAGGGCAGCGCCTGGGTGACGACGATCAGCGCGACGATCGTGCCGAGCGTCAGGTGGTACCACCGGGGCATGACGGCGCGCTCGGCGAGCCGTGCGTCGTCCTCGCCGAGGCCCGACAGCGCCGCGCGCGCCTCGGCGGGCGACGGTCGGAGCGGCGCGGGGGTCCCGTCGTCGGGAAGGTCGTTTGCCATGTCGGCAAGCGTAGCGAGTCTCTTGCTGGTTCGGCAAGAGACCTGCCGAGGAGCTCCGCGCCGGGGCGCCGGTCGACCGCACCCGTGGTAGACCGGGCCCATGCCAGCGACCGAGCAGCCGCCCGCCGACGGCCGGCCCCCGGCCACGCCGGACGGGTCCGGACCGGTGTTCCCCGGCACGAGCCCGCGCGTCGTCCAGCGCGACGGCGGGGGCGAGAGCACCGTCACGGTGGTCATCGCGTTCCTCGCGAACGCGCTCGTCGCGACCGCGAAGTCGGTCGCCGCGACGGTCACCGGCTCCGCGTCGATGCTCGCGGAGGCCGTCCACTCGTGGGCCGACACCGGCAACGAGGTCTTCCTGCTCGTCGCGGACCGCCGCTCCCGGCGCCCCGCCGACGCCGCGCACCCGATCGGCTTCGGCCGCGAGGCGTACGTCTGGTCGATGTTCGCGGCGATCGGCCTGTTCGCCGTGGGCGCGGGCGTGTCCATCACGCACGGCATCCAGGAGCTCGTCCACCCGGAGCCCGCCGACAGCTTCGGCGTCGCGTACGTCGTGCTCGGCCTGTCGTTCGTGCTCGAGGGGTTCTCCTTCCTCCAGGCGCGCCGCCAGGCCCGGGCCGAGGCCCGGCGCGCGCAGCACGACACGCTCCACCACGTGCTCGTGACCTCCGACCCGACGCTGCGCGCGGTCTTCGCCGAGGACGCCGCCGCACTCGTGGGCCTCGTCGTCGCGTTCGGCGGCGTGCTCGCACACCAGCTCACCGGGTCGCCCGTGCCCGACGCGATCGGGTCGATCGTCGTCGGCGTCGTGCTCGCGGTCGTCTCGGTCGTGCTCATCGACCGCAACCGGCGCTTCCTCGTCGGCGAGGCCGCGCTCCCGCGCACGCGCGACGCCGTGCTGCAGGCGATCGCCGCGATGCCCCAGGTAGAGCGGGTCACCTACCTGCGCCTGGAGTACGTCGGGCCGCGCTCGCTCTACCTCGTGGCCAGCGTCGACCTCACGGGCGACGAGACGGAGACCTCCGTCGCGCGCCGCCTGGACGACCTCGAGCGCGAGGCGACCCGGTCCTCGCTCATCGCGGGCGCGGTGTTCACGGTCTCGACGCCGGAGGAGCCGTCGTTGCTCTGAGCCGGCCGCCGGTACCCATCGGCCACGGATCTCGCTAGGGTCGCGGGATGCCCTCGCCCCGCACTCCCCGCCACGTCGCGGGCGGACCGCCCGCGACGCCGCCGACACCCGCCCGACGGCGCTCGGGCGAGCGCGCGCGCCACCTGCGGTCCGCGCCGCGCGCCGCCGCGGCCATTACGGGCGGCGTCGCCGCGGTGCTGCTCCTCGGACCCTCCGCGGGCCTCGTCGCCGCCACGGCGACGGGGGGGCTGGGGCCCGAGCACGCCGACCGGATCGGGTCGGTCGTCGCGGCCCTGCGCGCCCAGGTCGACCCGGCGGCGGGGGAGCAGCTCGCCGAGCGCTCGCACGACGCGGCGTCGCGCACGCTCCCCGACCGGGCCGACGCCCCGACGGCGCCCGCCCCCGCACCCTCCGCTCCGGACGGCGTGGACGCGGACGCCGCGCCGCCCGCCGAGGACGTCCTGCCCACGCCGTCGGTCGAGCCCGCGCCGGAGCCCGAGACGACGGACGACGCCCCCGCACCCGACGCCGCGCCGGAGACCGACGACGCCCCCGAGGGCACGCCGGCCCCGGCCCCGTCGCTCGCCGCGGCGGCCACCCCGGACGTCGCCACCGGCTCGCTCTCCGCGCGGGGCGCCGCGGTCGTCGAGCTCACCAACGCCGAGCGCGCGGCCGCGGGGTGCGCGCCCCTCGCCGTCGACGAGCGGCTCACCGCCGCGGCCCAGCTCCACAGCGAGGACATGCTCGCGCAGGACTACTTCGACCACACGAGCCTCGACGGCCGCTCGCCCTGGGACCGCGCGAAGGCCCAGGGCTACGAGAACCCCGGCGCCGAGAACATCGCGAAGGGCCAGGCCACGGCCGAGGACGTCGTGCGCGCCTGGATGGACTCCCCGGGGCACCGGGCGAACATCCTCAACTGCGACCTGCAGGAGATCGGCGTGGGGTACGCCGACCGCGTGTGGACGCAGCTGTTCGGCTGGGGCTGAGGGGCCGCCTCAGACCGCGAGGGTGCCGACGTCGCCGGCGACGCGCCGCTCCCGGTCGAGGAGGCTGCGCTTGATCGTGAGGCCGTACCGGTAGCCGCCGAGGCTGCCGTCGGTGCGCAGCACGCGGTGGCACGGCACGAACAGCGCCGCCGCGTTCATCGCGCACGCGCCCGCGGCGGCACGGACCGCGGCGGGGCGGCCCGAGAGCTCGGCGTACCCGGTGTACGTCACGGGCTCGCCCGGCTCGACCGTGCGCAGCACGTCCCACGCGTGCGCCCGGTAGGGGCCGGACGTCTGGCGGACGGGCACGTCGTCGATCGCGTGCACGTCGCCCGCGTAGTAGGCCCGGACGGCGCGGACGGCGGTCGCGACAGCGGGGTGCTCGGCGGGCACGGGCTCCGGGTCCGCCGGGCGCAGCGTGGGGTGGACGAGGGCGACGAGCCCGTCGACGGCGTCGGTCCAGCCGGACGCGAGCACGGCGCCGTCGGGGGCGACGACGAGCGTGAACGGGCCGTCGGGCGTGGGGACCGTCGTCGTGACGGCGGCCTGCGGGCGGGTGGTGGTGCTCACGGGGTCTCCTCCAGGGGGATCGCCGGGGTGGTGGGCGTGGCCGCGCGCCACAGGTGCATCGCGGCGTAGGAGCGCCAGGGCGCCCACGCCTCGGCGCGGGCGACGAGGGCGCGGCGGTCGTCGGGCAGGCCGAGCGCGCGGGCGCCGGCGCGCAGGGCGAGGTCGCCGTCGAGCAGGACGTCGGGGTCGTGCAGCACGCGCATCGCGACGTACCCCGAGGTCCACGGCCCGACGCCGGGCAGCGCCTCGAGCGCGGTGCGCAGCGCGGTGGGCTCGTCCGCGGGGGAGAGGGCGAGCGTGCCGTCCGCCACCGCCCGGGCCGCGCCGAGGATCGCGGCCGTGCGCCGGGCAGGACCGCGCAGGTGCTCCGCGCCGTCCGCGGCGATCGCCGCGGCGGTGGGGAAGAGCCGCGTCGGGCCGAACCGCGACGCGAACGCCCCGCCGAGCGCGTCCGTGAGGCGCGACAGGTGCGTGCGCGCGGCGGCGACGGAGATCTGCTGGCCGACGAGGGCGCGCACGAGGATCTCCACCGCGTCGACCGCGCCCGGCACCCGCACGCCCGGCGTCGCGCGGACCGCTCCGGCGAGCGCCGGGTCGGCGGCGAGCGCGGCGTCGACGGCCTGCGGGTCGGCGTCGAGGTCGAACAGCCGGCGCACGCGCGCGATCGCGGCGGGCAGGTCGGCGACCGACGTCAGCTCGAGCTCGACGCGGAACCGCGCGTCGTCGGCGAGCGTGTCGTAGGCGGCGCGGAACGCTCCCGGGCCGTGCGGCAGTGCGAGCGTGCGCGCGTAGGCGAGGACCGGCGCGTCGAGGGGGCCCGCGACCTCGACGCCGTCCACGGCGCGCGCGGCGAGGAAGCCGAAGACGCCGCGCGCGTCGTAGGGCTCGCGCAGCGGCAGCGCGAGCGACAGCGCCGCCGTCGCGGGACCGGACGCGGCGCCGGCGGTGCGCGCGGTACCTGCCGTGCCGGTGGTCCCGGACCCCGGCGGCCGTGCGGCGTCGCGCGCGCGGCGCGACGGCGAGCGTCCGGCGCGGGCGCGCAGCTCGCTCGGTGTCGTGGCGAAGACCTCGGTCACGGTGTCGTTGAACTGGCGGATGCTGCCGAACCCGGCGGCGAACGCGACGTCGGCCAGGGGCAGGTCCGTGCCGGTGACGAGCGCGCGCGCGGTCTGCGCGCGCAGGGCCCGGGCCAGCGCGACCGGTCCCGCGCCGAGCTCGGCGACGAGGACGCGGTGCACGTGCCGCGGCGAGTAGCCGAGGCGTGCCGCGAGGCCGTCGACGCCCTCCCGGTCCACGACGCCGTCGCCGACGAGGCGCATCGCCCGGGCGGCGAGGTCGTGGCCCAGGTCCCAGCTCGGCGTCCCGGGCACGGCCTCGGGCAGGCAGCGCTTGCACGCGCGGTACCCGGCCTCGTGCGCGGCGGCCGAGGTGCGGTAGAACGTGACGTTCTCCGGCCGCGGGGTGCGGGCGGGGCACGACGGCCGGCAGTAGATCCCCGTCGTGCGCACCGCCGTGATGAACTGCCCGTCGAAGCGGCGGTCGCGCGACGCGATGGCGCGGTAGCGCTCCGCGAAGACGGGGTCGTCCGTCGGGGTCGCGGTCCCGGCGGCCGGGCGGGTGGTGGTCATGACCCGATCCTCACCCCCGCGGCGGGTCGTGGCTAGCGGGAATCGGACACGGCAGCGCCGTCCCGGTCCGGGAGCACGCGCTCGAGCAGCGGCGCGCTCACGCGGCGGTTGAAGAAGTCGATGAGCGGCCCCGCGAAGAACGCGGTCATCACGGTGCCCACGCCGACCGGACCGCCGAAGAGGACCGCGAGCCCCACGAACGCGAGGTCCTGCACCACGCGCACCACGCGGTAGCGCGCGCCGGTGCGGTCCACGACGATCGGCGCGAGCGCGTCGTACGGGGCCGTCCCGATGCCCGCCGTCATGTACGCGGACGCGCCCGCCGTGAACAGCAGGATGCCGACGACGAACAGCACGGTCTGCAGCAGGTGGTGCGGCGGGTCGGGGACGAGCGGCACGAGGAGCGCCGAGAACCACTGCACGAAGAACCCCGTCATCACCATGTTGATGACGGTGCCGAGGCCGATGTAGCGGCGCCCCCACGCGAGCATCGGGAGGAGCAGCACGGCGTTGACGAGGAGCTGGTACGTGCCGAGGTCCATGCCGAGGCGGGCGCTCACGCCGATGTTCGCCGCGGTGAACGGGTCGACCCCGACCTGCGCGGCCCGGAGCACGGACGACCCGAGCCCGAGGACGGCGACGCCGAGGAGAGCCCAGACGGCGCGGGCCACGAGGTGGGAGGGGAGCCGGCGCGTCGTCTGTCCCACCCCCGCACCGTAGGTGCGTCCGGTCGCCGGCGCGACCGGGGCGTCAGACGTGCGCGTCGAGCCAGTCGAGGCTCTCGCGCAGGTACGTCGAGCGCGCCGGCTCGGGCGAGAGCGCGAGGTCGTGCGCGCCGCCCTCGACCGTGACGACCGTGACGTCGTCGCCGAGGCGGGCCGCGCGGCCGACGATGTGCGCGACGTCGAGCACGGAGTCCGTCGTGAGCAGCTCCTCGTGCCAGCCGGCGTACGGGCCGCTGCGGGCGGACGCGAGGACGAGCACGGGGCAGTCGACCGCGAGCCCGCGCGCCAGGCGCGCCTGGGCGCGCCGCACCGCCCGCACGAAGCCGGCTCGCGCGGGGAAGCCCGCGAACGGCTTCCACGTGAGGTCGAAGTCCCACTCGCCGCCCGTGCTCGCGTGCAGCGCGCGCACCCAGTGCTCGTCGAGGTGCCCGACGACGAGCCGCGGGGCGAACCGCCCGACGACGTCGAGCACGCGCGTCACGGGCCCGCGGAACACCCACGACCGGTTGAGGTCGAACCACGGGCTGTTGAGCACGAGCGCGTCGAGCCGGCCCGGCCGCGCGTCGGCCCACAGGCTCGCGACGAGGCCGCCCGTCGAGTGGCCGAGCACGACGAGCCGCTCGTGCCCCTCCGCGCGCACCGCGCGCGCCGCGGCGTCGAGGTCCTGCGCGTACACGGCGAGGTCGGTGACGAAGTTCGGGTCGTCGTCGGGCCGCGACGGCGCGCCCGACCCGCGGCCGATCGACCGGCCGTACCCGCGCAGGTCGAGCGCGTAGAACGGGTAGCCGCGCGCGGCGAACGCGTCGGCGACGTGCGTCTGGAAGAAGTAGTCGATGAAGCCGTGCACGTAGAGCACCGCCGGCCGCGGGCCGTCGTCCGGGTCGCCGGGACCGCTGTCGGAGGTGCTGCCGGACGGGCCGTCGGTGGTGCCCGGCTCCGACCGGCGCACGAGCGTCGCGACCGCGCCGTCGGGGAGGTCGAGGTCCCGGGCGACCCATCCCTCGCCGAGCACGTCGGGTCGCCAGTCGTCCGTCGCGGAGGCCATGCCCGACGGTACCGTGACGAAGGTGACGAGCCACATCATCGCGCGGTCCGACGACGCCGTCGGCCACCTCACCCTCGACCGCCCGGAGGCGCTCAACGCGCTCCGCATCGACATGCTCGACGACATCGCCGCGGTCCTCGACGCGTGGCGCGTCGACCCGACGGTGCGCGTCCTGCTGCTCGACGGCGCGGGCGAGCGCGGCTTCTGCGCGGGCGGGGACGTCCGCGCGCTGCACGCGACGATCCTCGCCGGTCGCCACCACGAGGCCCGCGCCTACTTCCGGCGCGAGTACGCCGTCGACGCGGCGGTCGCCGAGAGCCCCGTGCCCGTCGTGGCGGTCATGGACGGCGTGACGATGGGTGGCGGGCTCGGGCTCGCGGGGCACGCGACGGTGCGGGTCGTCACCGAGCGGTCGCGCGTCGCGATGCCCGAGACGCGCATCGGCTTCACGCCCGACGTCGGCGGGTCGTGGCTCCTCGCGCGCGCCCCCGGCCGGCTCGGGGAGCACCTCGCGCTCGCCGCCGTGACGATGGACGGCGCCGACGCGATCCACGCGGGCCTCGCCGACCACTACGTCCCGACCGAGCGGCTCGGCCTCCTCCACGACGACCTCGTCGCGCTCGCGACCGCGGGCGTCGACCCGCTCGACGCGCAGGCCGTGCACGCCGTGGCGCTGCGCCACGCGACCGTGCCGCCGCCGTCCGCGCTCGCCGCGCGGCAGGAGCGCGTCGACCGGTGCTACGACGCGCCGACCGTGCCCGCGGTCGTCGAGCGTCTGCGCGCGGAGGCGGCGGCCGGCGACGAGGCGGCGGGCGCCGAGGCCGACGCGCTCGAGACGCTGTCCCCGACCGCCGTGACGGTCGCGCTCGCGGCCGTGCGCAGCGCGCGTGCCCTTCCGGACCTGCGGTCCGCGCTCGCGCAGGAGTACGGCCTCGTCGCGTGGTTCGTCGACACCCGGCCCGACCTCGTCGAGGGCATCCGGGCGCAGCTCGTCGACAAGGACCGCACCCCCGCGTGGTCGCCCCCGACGCTCGCCGACGTCGACCCCGGGCTCGGCGCCCACGCCCTCGCCTACGTCCCGGCCGAACCGCTCTGGGGCTGACGGGGCGCGACGACGGCCCGACGGCGGCGACCCGACGACGACGGCCCGCCCCGGGAGTCCGGGACGGGCCGTCGTGCGGTGCGCGGTGGGATCAGCTCGGCGGGCGCAGGCGCGTCGCGTCGTCGATCTCGTCGTCGCCCGGGTCGGTCGGGCCGGAGCCCGGCTCGGCGCCCTGCGGCGGCAGCGGCTGCGTCGGGGCGGGGCCGCCCTGCGCGGGCGGGGCCGGCGGGACCGGACCCGGCTGCGGGGGGAGCGGCTGCGTGGCGCCGGGGCCCTGCTGGTACGGCGTCGTCGGGGCCTGCTGCGGGTGGGCCGGCGCGCCGGGGTACCCGCCCGGGGCTCCGGGCTGCTGGCCCTGCGGCGGCGCGTACTGGCCCTGCGGGGCCGGCGGGTACTGACCGGGCTGGCCGCCCTGCGCGGGCGGGTACTGGCCGGGCTGGCCCTGCTGGCCGGGGTAGCCGCCCTGCGCGGGCGGGTACTGGCCGGGCTGGCCCTGCTGGCCGGGGTAGCCGCCCTGCGCGGGCGGGTACTGGCCGGGCTGGCCCTGCTGGCCCGGGTAGCCGCCCGGGGCGGGCGGGTACTGGCCCTGCTGGCCGGGGTAGGCGCCGGGGGCCGGCGGGTACTGGCCCTGCTGGCCGGGGTACTGACCCTGCGGCGCGCCGGGCTGGCCCGGGTAGCCGCCCTGGGCGAGGGCCGCGCCGTCCGTGGAGTCGGGCTTCGAGCGGAGCACGAGCCAGAGCACGAGACCGATGATGCCGAGGAGCAGGAGGCCGCCGACGACCCCCGCGATCCACCACGGGAAGCCGGAGCCGCTGTCGGAGCCCGCGCTGCCCGAGGGGTCGGTCGCGTCGCCGTCGGTGCTGCCGTCCGTGGAGCCGTCGGTCGACCCGGAGTCGGGGGCGGCGGCCGCGCCGCCGGCGACCGCGGAGCCGCGGGCCGAGATCTCGTTGACCTCGCCCATCACGGGCCGCCACGTCACGGTGGTCCCGTCGACCTCGCCGTTCGTCTCGCCGACCTCGCCGGGGAACGTCACGGAGATGATGAACTCGAAGCCCTCCATCATCTGGCGGGTCATCTCGTCGGCGCTCGGGTCGCTGCCGTCGAGACCCATCTCGTCGTCCGACAGGTCCATCATGCCGCTGACCACGAACTCGTCGCCCTCGCGCGTGATGGACAGCTCGTCCGCGCCGCCGGTCGACATCTCGGAGAGCGGCTGGTCGGTGTACGTCATGCGCGTGCCGGTGTAGCCGTCCTCGGCGTACGGCTCGGCGGTCGCACCGGGCGGGAGGTCGGACTGCATCTCCGAGCCCATCTGGTCCCAGAGGTCCTGGGGATCCTGGCCCATCGCCTGGGCGGCCTCGTCGGAGATCGCCATGATGACCGAGCCGTCGGCCGTGTCGTCCTCGTTGAGCGTGAGGTTCATGTCGATCTTCATGCACCCCGCGAGGAAGAGTGCGAGGGTGGCGAGGAGGGCACCGAGTCCGAGTCGTCTGCGTGCGGCCGTGGAGTTCACCGCTCCAGCATCCCCCGGATCGTCGCCCGGAGCGAGGGTCGATGCCGATTTGAGACGGAAAGGGCGGAGGGTTCACCCGCTCGGTGCGGGGCGTTCGCGCGGCGTGCCGCGTCGCGCGAGCGGGTGGCGACGCAAGTTGAGCGGAATACACTCAACTTGAGGACCGTTCCACTGGTCAGAACCCCATTCCCTGATCAACCACCGGAGCACCGATGGAGACGAAGTTCACGACGATGTCGCAGCAGGCGATCGGCGAGGCGATCCAGACCGCGTCGGCCGCCGGCAACCCCCAGCTCGAGCCGACGCACCTGCTCGGCGCGCTGCTCGCCCAGGACGGCGGCGTGGCCGTCGGCCTGCTCGACGCGGTCGGCGCCGACAAGCAGGCGATCGGCCAGAAGGTCCGCGCCGCGCTCGTCGCGCTGCCCACCGCGAGCGGCTCCGCCGTCGCGCAGCCCACCCCGTCGCGCGCGACGTCCGCCGTGCTGGAGAACGCCGCGAAGGAGGCGCAGGGCCTCGGCGACGAGTACGTCTCGACCGAGCACCTGCTCGTCGGGCTCGCCGCGGGCTCGTCGCCGGCCGCGACGATCCTCCAGCAGGCCGGCGCGACGGCCGAGGCCCTGCGCTCGGCGCTGCCTGCGGTGCGGGGGAGCGCGCGCGTCACGAGCCCGAACCCCGAGGGCACCTACAAGGCGCTCGAGCAGTACGGCACGGACCTCACGGCCGCGGCCGCCGAGGGCCGGCTCGACCCCGTCATCGGGCGCGACTCCGAGATCCGTCGCGTCGTGCAGGTGCTGAGCCGACGGACGAAGAACAACCCCGTCCTCATCGGGGAGCCGGGCGTCGGCAAGACGGCCGTCGTCGAGGGGCTCGCGCAGCGCATCGTCGCGGGCGACGTCCCCACGTCCCTGCAGGGCAAGCGCCTCGTGTCGCTCGACCTCGCGTCGATGGTGGCGGGCGCGAAGTACCGCGGCGAGTTCGAGGAGCGGCTCAAGGCCGTGCTCGAGGAGATCCGCTCGTCCGACGGCGAGGTCGTCACCTTCATCGACGAGCTCCACACCGTGGTCGGGGCCGGCGCGGGCGGCGAGGGGGCCATGGACGCGGGCAACATGCTCAAGCCCATGCTCGCCCGCGGCGAGCTGCGCCTCGTGGGCGCGACGACGCTCGACGAGTACCGCGAGTACGTCGAGAAGGACCCGGCGCTGGAGCGCCGGTTCCAGCAGGTGTTCGTCGGCGAGCCCTCGGTCGAGGACACGGTGGCGATCCTGCGCGGGCTCAAGGAGCGGTACGAGGCGCACCACAAGGTGACGATCGCCGACTCCGCCCTCGTCGCGGCCGCGTCGCTCTCGGACCGGTACATCACCGGCCGCCAGCTCCCCGACAAGGCCATCGACCTCGTCGACGAGGCCGCGTCGCGCCTGCGCATGGAGCTCGACTCCTCGCCCGTCGAGATCGACGAGCTGCAGCGCGCCGTCACGCGCCTGGAGATGGAGGAGGTCGTGCTCTCGGAGTCGACCGACCCCGCGAGCCTGGAGCGGCTCGAGCGCCTGCGCGCCGACCTCGCCGACCGGCGCGAGGAGCTCGCGTCGCTCACCGCGCGGTGGGAGGCCGAGAAGGCCGGGCACAACCGGGTCGGCGACCTGCGCGCGCGTCTCGACGAGCTGCGCGTCCAGGTCGAGCGCGCGATCCGCGAGGGCGACCTCGAGACCGCCGGGCGCCTGCAGTACGGCGAGATCCCCCAGCTCCAGCGCGAGGTCGACGAGGCCGAGCGCGCGGAGGCCGCGGAGGACGCCGCCGAGGCCCTCGCCGGCGCGCCCGCGCCGATGATCGCCGACAAGGTCGGCGCCGACGAGATCGCCGAGGTCGTCTCCGCGTGGACGGGCATCCCCGCGGGCCGCATGCTCCAGGGCGAGAGCGAGAAGCTCCTGCACATGGAGGACGTCATCGGCGAGCGCCTCATCGGCCAGCAGGCCGCCGTCCGCTCGGTGTCCGACGCCGTCCGGCGCGCCCGCGCGGGTGTCGCGGACCCCGACCGCCCGACCGGGTCGTTCCTGTTCCTCGGCCCGACGGGCGTCGGCAAGACCGAGCTCGCGAAGTCGCTCGCTGACTTCCTCTTCGACGACGAGCGCGCCATGGTGCGCATCGACATGTCGGAGTACTCCGAGAAGCACAGCGTCGCCCGGCTCGTCGGCGCCCCTCCGGGGTACGTCGGCTACGAGGAGGGCGGCCAGCTCACGGAGGCGGTGCGGCGTCGTCCGTACTCCGTGGTGCTGCTCGACGAGGTGGAGAAGGCGCACCCAGAGGTCTTCGACATCCTGCTCCAGGTGCTCGACGACGGCCGCCTCACCGACGGCCAGGGCCGCACGGTCGACTTCCGCAACGTCATCCTCGTGCTCACCTCGAACCTCGGCTCGCAGTTCCTCGTGGACCCGCTCCTCGAGGACGCCGCGAAGCGCGAGGCCGTGATGAGCGCCGTGCGCGCGAGCTTCAAGCCGGAGTTCCTCAACCGGCTCGACGACGTCATCGTCTTCGAGCCGCTGGACCTCGACGAGCTCGGGCGGATCGTCGACATCAGCGTCCGGCACCTCGCGGCGCGCCTCGCCGACCGGCGCATCACGCTCGACGTGACGCCCGCGGCGCGCGAGTGGCTCGCGCTCGAGGGCTTCGACCCCGCGTACGGGGCGCGCCCGCTGCGCCGCCTCGTGCAGCGCGAGATCGGCGACCGCCTCGCGCGGATGCTCCTCTCGGGCGAGGTCGCGGACGGCGACGTCGTGCGGGTGGACCGCGATCCCGGGACCGAGGGGCTGACCCTCGCGACCGAGGTCCTCACCGCCTGACCCCGCGCCGGGCGGCCCGCTCCCACGGGGCGTGCCGCCCGGACGCGCGTCCGGGCGCCCGCCTCGCCATACTCAGGTGTGCCCCGAGACCCGCAGACCACCGAGCCCACCACCGCCGCGGCGCCCGACGGCCGCCGACCGCTCCGCGCGGCGGTGATCGTCAACCCGAACCGCGTGGAGGGGCTCGACGAGCTCCGCGCCACGATCCGCGACGAGCTCACGGCCGCCGGCTGGCCGGAGCCGCGGTGGTTCGAGACCACCGCGGAGGACCCGGGCACCGGGCAGGCGCGCGAGGCGGTCGCGGGCGGCGCCGAGGTCGTCCTCGTCGCCGGCGGCGACGGCACCGTGCGCGCCTGCATCGAGGGCCTCGCGGGCTCGGAGACGGCGCTCGCCATCCTGCCCGGCGGGACGGGCAACCTCCTCGCGACCAACCTCGGGATCCCCACGCGGTCCGTCGAGGGCGTCCGGCTCGCGCTCGACCACGGTCGCCGCCGGATCGACGTCGGCGACGTCGACGGCCAGGCGTTCGCCGTCATGGCCGGGATGGGCCTGGACGCCGCGATGATGCAGGACGCCCCGACCGCGCTCAAGGCGAAGGCCGGGGCGCTCGCGTACGTCGTCTCGGCGGTCCGGCACCTCGCCGACGACGAGATGCGGGTCGAGGTGACGGTCGACGGGCAGACGCGCCGACGCCGGGCCCGGACCGTCGTGGTGGGCAACGTCGGGCGCCTCCAGGCGGGCACGAACCTCCTGCCGGACGCCGAGCCGGACAACGGGCAGATGGAGGTCGCGATCATCGCGCCCCGCAACCTCAAGCACTGGGTGCAGCTGCTCGTCGGCGTGGTGAGGGGCCGACGCCGCGTGCCGAGCCGCGAGGTCCTGCGCGGTGCCCGGGTGTCGGTCGTGAGCGACCGCCCGCAGCCCCGCCAGCTCGACGGCGACGTCATCGAGCCGTCGCGACGGCTCGACGTCTCGGTGCGCCGCGAGGCGCTCTGGGTGTGCGTCTACCGGCCCGAGGACTCCGAGGACCTGACCGAGGGGTCGCCGAAGGCCTCGTGACGCGCGTCGTGCGCACGGCCCTTCCCGGGCGGGTCGTGCGTTCGGCAGGATGGCGGCCATGAGCGCACCCCAGCCTCCTGCCTCGCCGTACGGTCCTCCGCCGGTCGTTCCCCACACCGCCGCGACGCAGACCGCGGACCACCCCGGGACCCGGGACTCGCCGCGCCGTGCCGGGATCGCGCTCGTGGCGTTCTGGGCGGGCGTCGCGACCGTGCTCGCCGGGACCGTGTACACGCTCCTGCTGCCCGTCCTCCTGCGGTCGGCGAGCTACGCGTCGGTGCCGTTCGCCGCGCTCGGGGCGGTGCACGGCGTCGTCTCGGTCGTGCTCGCGCTCGTCGCCACCGGCACGGGCCTGGTCGCCCTCGCGCGGCGCGTGCCGGGCACCGGGTTCGCGGCCGCGGGGACCGCGCTCGGCGCGGCCGCCCTGCTGAGCGTGGTCGTGGGGCTCCTCCAGGGCGCGCTGCTACGCGTCCTCTGACGGCGCCGGCTCGTGCCACGGCGGTCGCCGGGCCCTTGCGGCTCGTCGTGCGGGAACCCGACGCGCGGCGCACCGTGGGGCGATGAGCCGTGCGCACCCAGAGGCCCCGACGCACCGCCGGTCTCGCGACGTCCGGCACGCCCCGGCGCCCGCCGGACCCGCCGGGCCCGCCGCGCCGGTCCGCCGTCCGGTGACGACGCAGCGGTGGGCCGCCCTGACCTTCCTGCACTGGCCCGTCGAGCCCGCCGCCGTGCAGCGGCTGCTGCCCCGCGACCTGCGCGTGCAGACCCACGACGGCGCGACGTACGCGGGGCTCGTGCCGTTCCGCATGGAGGACGTGCGCCTCGGGCCGTTCCCCCCGGTGCCGGGCTGGTCGACGTTCGGCGAGCTCAACCTGCGGGTCTACGTGCGGCACGCCTCGGGCCGCGAGGGCGTGTGGTTCCTCGCGCTGTGGTGCGAGCGCGCCGCGTTCGTGGCGGCGGCACGGGCCGCGGGGGTGCCGTACCACCGGTGCCGCGCGGCGGTGTCCGACGACGGGGCGGGCCTGCGGCGCTACCGGTTCGCCGCGGCGTCGCGCACCGCACCCGCGCGGTTCGAGGCCGCGGTGCGCGCGCACGAGGAGGTCGACGCGTCGTCGGGCCTGGCCCGCTGGCTCACCGCGCGCTGGGACGCGTACGCCGTGCGCGCGGGACGGACCCTGCGGGTCCCGGTCGAGCATGCGCCCTGGTCGCTGCGGCGCGGGACCGTCGAGCGGCTCTCGACGGACGCGCTGGACCGCGCCGGGCTCGGGACGGGCCTCGGGCAGCCGCTCGTGCACGTCGCGACCCGGCCGGTCGACGCGCGCCTCGGCGCGCCGCGGCCCGCCTGAGCCGGCACGTCACGCGCCGGGCGTGACGATCCCGTGCTCGTAGGCCCACACGACGAGCTGCACGCGGTCGCGCGCGCCCGTCTTCGTCATGGCCCGGCTGAGGTGCGACTTCACGGTGCTCGGCTCGAGGAAGAGCGCGGCGGCGATCTCCGCGTTCGACGACCCGCGGCACAGCAGGGCGACGATGTCGTGCTCGCGCGCGGTGAGGAGCGCCGCCGCGTCGTCGTCGCGCGCGGCGGGCGAGCGGCGCCGGGCGAACTCGTCGATGACCCGGCGCGTGAGGGTCTGGTCCACGAGGCCGTCGCCCGACGCCACGCGCCGCACCGCCTCGACGAGCACGTCCGGCTCGGCGTCCTTGAGCAGGAACCCGCTCGCGCCCGCCTCGAGCGCGCCGAACACGTAGTCGTCGAGGTCGAACGTGCTCACGACGAGCACCGGCACGGGGTCGGCCACGCCCGGCCCGGCGAGCGCGCGCGTCGCCGTGATGCCGTCGCCGCCGGGCATGCGCACGTCCATGCACACGACGTCGGGGCGCTCGCGGCGCGCGACGCGCACGGCGTCGGCGCCGTTGGAGGCCTCGCCGACGACCTCGAGCCCCTCGCTCTCGAGGATCACGGTGAAGCCGGCGCGCACGACGGCCTGGTCGTCGACGAGCACGACGCGGGTCACGGGGTCTCCTGCACGGTGGGTGCGGCTGTGGACGGGGCTGTGGACGTGGGCGCCGGGCCCGGGCCGCCGGCGGGGCGCGCCGGCGCGGTGCGGCGGTCCGCGGGCGCGGCGCGCGGGACCGTCAGCCGCACGTGCCACGCGCCGTCGGGCCGCGGGCCGGCGGCGAGCGTGCCCCCGACCATCGCGGCGCGCTCGGACATGCCGATGACCCCGTGCCCGGGCGGGGCCTCGGGTCCCGGCGCGGTGCGCGGCCCGACGGCGTTGCGCACGACGAGGACCAGCTCGTCGGGCTCGTAGGCGCGCAGCACGTCGACGGGCCGCCCGGCCCCGTGGCGGCGCGCGTTGGACAGCGCCTCCTGGAGCACGCGGAAGACCGTGAGCTGCGCGGCGGGCGACAGGTCCCACGGGTCGCCGCGCACCTCCTCCCGCACCACGGCCCCCGCCGCGCGCGCGTCGTCGAGCAGGGCGGGCACGTCGTCGAGCGTCGGCTGGGGCGCGGGCTCCGCGTCGCCGGAGCCGCGCAGCAGCCCGACGACGAGGCGCAGGTTGTCGAGCGTGTCGCGGCCCTGCGCGCGGATGCGGCGCAGCGACTCCTTGGCGCGCTCCGGGTCGCGGTCGACGAGGCGCTCGGCGGCGGCCGCCTGCACGACGATGGCCGAGAGGTGGTGGGCGGCGACGTCGTGCAGCTCCCGGGCCATGCGCCCGCGCTCCTCGAGGACGGCGCTCGCCGCGAGCGCCTCGCGCTCGCGCTCCGCGCGGTGCACGCGGTCGCGCAGCTCGGCGAGCAGCGACCGGCGCGTCGCGACGTACTCCCCGACGAGCGCCGCGACGAGGTAGGTGAGCAGCGCGTTGAGGAGCGCGCTGAACGCCTGCGCGGCGTACGCCGGACCGCCCGTGCCGAGCGTGCCGACGCCGCCGAGCGCGAACACGAGCAGCGCCTGCCCTGCCGCGGCGGCCCCCGCGGCGACCAGGCCCCGCCGGCGCGGCGCGTACGCGCCCGCCGAGTACGCCGCGACGAGCGTCGCGGGCGCCTGGAACGACAGGTAGGGCGGGAGGAGCGCGAGGAGCGCGACCTGGCCGGCGACGGTGAGCGCGAGGCACGCGACGGGGTGCCGGCGCCGCAGGACGAGGCACGCGGCCTGCGCGACGATCACGGCCACGACGGCGACGCGCCCGGGCGTCGTCACGACGACCACCCCGGGGCCGGCCCCGAACGCGGCGCCGGCCTCGGTCGCGACGACGCGCTCGATCCCGAGGAAGAGCGCGACGCTCGCCGCCGCCACGACGCCCGCGAGCACGGCGTCGCGGCCGGTCGCGGTGCGCACGCCCGCACGGGCGAGCCACCGGCGCAGGGCCTCGGTCACGGACGACCTCCTCGGTGACGGGTGCGGCGGGACGACGGGGCCGCGCGGACCTGACCACCCTAGGCGGGCGCCGGGTCCGCGGCGGCTCACACGAGGTCGCGGCGGCGGAAGGAGACGGCACCGCCGGCCGCCAGGACCACGACCCACGCGGCGAGACCGGCGAGCGCCACGGCCGCGCCGAAGGGCGCGCTCCCGCCGAGGAGCTCGGCCGCGCCCTGCCCGGTGGTCGCGAGCGACCCGAGCCCGAGCGGCAGCCACGACGCCGCGGCGGACTGGCCGCCGGAGAGCAGCGTCACGACGGACTGGACGAGCGGCTCGAGGATCGCGAGCGCCGTCACGGCGACGATCGCGGCGACCTGGTGGCGCACGAGGGTGCCGACCGCGAGACCGAACCACGCGAGGAGCACGAGCACCGCGAGCCCGCGTCCCCAGACGCCGAGCACCTCGCCGGCCGAGAGGGCGAGCCCGGCGCCCGGCGTCGTGGCGAGCGCGACGAGCAGTCCGGCCGCGCTGACGACGGCGAGCACCGCCCCGACGACGAGCGCGACCGTCGCGGTCGCGCCGGCCTTGCCCGCGAGGATGCGCAGCCGCGACGGCTGCACGAGGGCGGTGGGCACGATCCCGCCGGTGCGGAAGTCGGTGGTCACCGCGAGCACGCCGAGCAGGAGCATGCAGATCGCGGTGATCCCGGTCGAGCCGCCGCCCCCGCCGCCGGTCGCGAGCACGTCGAGCACGGTGCGCTGGAAGGCGGCCGTCGCGGGGTCGGCGAGCGCCCCGAGGTCGGGCGCGACGTCGGCCGGCAGACCGCTCGTCCCGCCCAGGGACTCCAGGCTCCCGAGCACGCGCGGCAGGGCGACGAGGAACCCCTGGACGAGGAGCATCCCGGCCAGGGCCACGCCGCCGATCACCCAGGTGGCGCGCGTCGTGCGGAGCTTGAGCATCTCGGCGCGGTACATCAGCGCACCCCTTCGGTCGTGGCGGTGAGGTCGAGGTAGTAGTCCTCGAGCGAGCGGTCCGAGACGAGCTCGTCGAGCGGGCCGTCGGCGACGACCCGGCCCTGGCCGATGACGACGAGGTCGTCCGCGACCTGGCGCACCTCGGGCAGCACGTGGCTCGCGAGGAGCACGGCGCCGCCGTCGTCGGCGAACCCGCGCAGCAGGTCGCGCAGCCAGCGCATCCCGGCCGGGTCGAGGCCGTTCGCCGGCTCGTCGAGCACGAGCACCTCCGGCTCGCCGAGGAGCGCGGCCGCGATCCCGATGCGCTGGCGCATGCCGAGCGAGTAGGTGCGCACGCGGCGGTCGGCGGCGGGGGTCATGCCGACGAGGGCGAGCACGTCGTCGACGCGGCGTGCGGGCAGCCGCCCGGCGGCGGCGAGCACCCGCAGGTGGTCGCGGCCCGTCCGCCCGGGGTGCAGGCCGCCGGCGTCGAGCAGGGCGCCGACGGTCCGGGCCGGGGCGGGCAGTTCGTGGTAGGCGCGGCCGGCGACGAGCGCCGTCCCCGCGGTCGCGGACGCGAGCCCGAGCAGCACGTGCAGCGTCGTCGTCTTGCCGGCTCCGTTCGGCCCGAGCAGCCCGACGACGCGTCCCGGCTCGACCGTGAACGTCACGTCGTGGACCGCGTCGAACGCGCCGAAGGACTTGCGCAGCCCGGTGATCTGGACAGCAGGCACGGGGACCCCCTTCCTGTGGCGCCGCACGGGACCTCCGTGCGGTGCCTCCAGGCTCTCCGGGGCGCCCCGTGCGCGTCTTCGGCCACAGGGGGGAACCCGCGTTGCGACCTCCGGCGGAGCCCGGACGGGCCGGACGGCGCACCTCGCGCCGGCTCCAGGGGGCGGAGCCGACGGGGGCCGCGGCGTCGCCGCAGGCCACGGCGCCGGGCGTGACAGAGCGGGTGTGCATGGGGCAGGGTGGATGCCCCCGACCGATCGTCCGGCGGGCTGCGTGCTGCGCCGTCCGCCGGTCCCCGACCGCGCTGGAAGGAGGCGATGTGCACCGTCGTCCCGGCTCGACAGACCACGCGTCCCGCCCCGGCCCCGCGGACCGCCACGCCTCCCGGACGGCCCTCGCCACCGAGCGCCGGGCGTCGCGCGCGGCCCTGCCCTGGGGTGCCGTCGTCGCGGGCGCGGGCGCCGTGACGCTCGTCGTCGCGGCCGCCGGCATGGTGGGCGCCGCGACCGGCGGGAGCCCGTCGGTCGTCGTCCCGGGGAGCGCCGCGGAGGGGTGGGACGACGTCCCGACCCCCGACGTCGTGCCCGGCCCGGACGAGCCGCGTCCCGTCGTCACGCGCATCCCGCCGCCCGAGCCGCAGGAGGAGCCGGGCGGCCCGGCGGCCGCCCCCACGCCCCCCGCCGACGGGGCCGACGACCCGGCGACCGCGTCCCCCACGACCGACCCCGACCCCGAGCCGTCGGGCACCGCCACGTCGACGCCGACCGCCGAGCCGTCGGGCACGCCCACGACGTCAGACTCGACCGAGGACCCCGACGCGTCGGCGGACGCCACGTGGGTGCAGGAGCGGCTGCGGGTGCACGGCGCGACCGTCGAGGTCACGGGCACGATGGACGACGCGACGGTCGCCGCGGTGCGCGCGTTCCAGGCCGCTCAGGGTCTGACCGTGGACGGGCGCGTCGGCGAGGCCACGCGTACGGCGCTCGCGGCGGACCCGGAGGAGCCGGACGAGGAGGGCACCGGCCCGACCGACCCGCCCACGCCCACCGCTCCGCCGACGGAGTCCGTCGCTCCCGAGCAGCCCTCCTCGGGCCTCGGCGGGGCCGACCTGCCGTCGAGCGCGCCGAGCGACGGCACGGACTGACGGCACGGCGGCGGTCGTCGCGGCAGCTGCGTCGCGCGTGAGACCGACATGCGCCAGAGCGCCGGGACGCGCGCGAGGCGCCCTCCGACGGGGGAGGACGCCTCGCGGGTGCCGGGCGGAGGAGCGTCAGGGCGTGATCGACAGGCCGTGCCCGCGCCGGAACAGGGGGTCCGCCGTGTCGGACGGGACGTCCGGGCGGCTCGCCTCGACCGCGGCCATGGACCGCGGCAGCTCGAACGGCAGGCGCCCCTCGGGCGGCACGACGCCCGCGAGCGCGTCGAGGAGCGCGGGCAGGCCCGCGCCGAACGTCGCGACGAGCGTCACGCCCGCCTCGGCGAGCGGCGTGAGGACCGCGGGCCGGTCCAGCGCGACGTCGACGACGGTCGGCACGCGCGCGGCGAGGTCGCGCACGTGCGCGACGACCTCGGCCGGGAAGTCGAGCGAGCCCGCGTGGAAGAAGCTCTCGAAGCCCGGGCCCCGCTCCTCGAACGGCGCCTGCAGGCGCACGAGCGCGACGTCCGCGTCCTCGGGTGCGCCGACCACGGTGACGGCGGGGCCGAGCGCGTCGGACGCGCCGTCGGGCACGCCCTCGAGGTAGACGCGCAGGCCCGGGGCGAGCGGCAGCCGGGCCGCGCCGTCGGGCGCGACCTGGAGCACCGTCACCGCGCGCGACTGCGCGCGACGACCGGCCGCGACGAGCGCCGCGTCGCCGACGACCGCCTCGGCGGCGTCCTCGTCGACGTAGCGCGCGCCGTCGAACAGGCCGAGGACGAGCTTCTCGCGCAGGAGACGGCGCACCGACGCGTCGACGCGCGCCTCGTCGACCCGCCCGGAGCGCACGAGCTCCACGACGTGCTCGGGGCACGCCTCGCCGCCGAGCTGGTCGGCGCCCGCGTCGAGGATCTTCTCGACGCGCTCGAGCGGCGTCAGGTGCTCGACGCCCCACGCCCGCGCGGGGAACGGGAGGCCGAACATCTCGGTGTCGGTGACCAGGCCCCAGTCGGTGCAGACGATCCCGTCGAACCCGAGCTCCTCGCGCAGGAGGCGCGTGACCACCTGGCGGCTGAACCCGAAGCCGACCTGCTCCACGGGCTCCGGGCCGTCGCCGAGGTCGGCGACGAGGTCCACGGGCATCCCGTAGTACGGCATCATCTGGCGCGTCCCGGCGGCGATCAGCGCGCGGAACGGCGCGAGGTGCTCGTCGAACCGCCCGCCCGGGTAGACCTGCTCGCGGCCGTAGGCGAAGTGCGGGTCCTCGCCGTCGAGCTGCGGCCCGCCGCCGGGGAAGTGCTTCGTCATGGTCGACACGGAGCGCTCGCCGAAGGCTCCGGCGTCGCGCGCGACGGTGCCCGTGCCCTGCAGGCCGTGGACGTAGGCGGTGCCGAGCCGCGCCGTGAGCGCCGCGTCCTCGCCGAACGTGCCCGACCCGCGCGCCCAGCGCGGCTCGGTCGCGAGGTCGACCTGCGGGTGCAGCGCGGTGCGGATCCCCACGGCGAGGTACTCGCGCCGGACGGCGTCGCCGTGCTCCTCGACGAGCGTCTCGTCGCCCACGGCGGCGAGCCCGAGCGTCTCGGGCCACTGCGAGAACGGCCCGGAGAGCAGGGCCGTGCCGGGGTTGTCGGTGAACGCGTGGCGCGGGTCGGACGCGACCGTCACCGGGATCCCGAGCCGGGTGGACGCCGCGAGCCGCTGCAGCGCGTTGTGCCACCGCGCGAACGCGCGGGCCGTGCGCGGCGCGGCGAGCACGTTGAGGTGGGTCAGGTGGCGGTCCAGCACCAGGTCCGACGTCGCGGGCACCCCCATGGGCGACGCCTCCTCGACGAGCTCGCCGTCGGGGCCCGCCTCGACCATCGTCTGGAAGAGCTGGCCGGCCTTCTCCTCGAGCGTCATGCGCGCGAGCAGGTCCTCGACGCGCTCCTCGACGGGCCGCGACGCGTCGCGGTAGGGGGCGTCGTCGGGCACGGGGCCTGCGGCGGACCGGAGGGCGTCCGCCTCGACCGCGGGCTGCGCCGTCATCAGCGCGCGCCCTTGATGAAGAGCGTCGACACGGCGCCGACGCCGGCGATGACGGCGGCGACGACGAACATCGCCGTGTAGTTGTTGCCGGCGCCGCCGCCGAGCGCGAGGAGCAACGGCGCGAGCGCGGGGGCGATCGACTGGGGGAGCGCGTTGGCGATGTTGAACACGCCCATGTTCTTCGCGGCCTCGGTCTCGCGGTTCGGCAGGACGTCGGTGACGAGCGCGAGGTCGACCGCGAAGTACGCGCCGAGGCCCGCGCCGAACAGCGAGGCGCCGAGGTAGAGGAGCTCGGGAGCCTGCGCGACGGCGAAGACGACGAGGCCCGCGCCCGCCAGGAGGGTCGAGACGACCACGAAGATCTTGCGGCGGCCCGTGCGGTCGGACACGGCGCCCCCGACGGCGGCGGCGAGCGTGAGGACGAGCGCCTGGACGACCATGAGGCGCAGCTGCCAGCTCAGCGCGGTCGCCTCGTCGAAGCCGAAGCGGTCGAGCAGGTAGTACACCTGGTACGCGTTGTAGAGCGCGAAGCCGAACAGCAGCAGGAAGCGGCCCGTGAACGCCCACGCGAAGTCGGGGTGGCGGCGCGGGGAGACCCAGAAGCCCTTGAGGAACTCGCCGAGGTGGAACGCGCCGGCCTCGGCGCGGGTGAGGTGGCGGTCCTTGAGGACGGCGACGAGCACGAGCACGCCGGCGAGGCCGAGCAGCGTCGGCACGACGAACATCCACACGGGGTTCGCGGCGCTCGCGGTGAAGGCGAACGCGAGCGCGACGCCGAGCAGCGGCGCGAGGTTCTGCGCGATGCCGAGCCAGCCGGAGACGCGGGCGCGCTGCGACTCGCCGACCTGGTCGGGCAGGATGGCCTGGAGCGCGGCCTGCGTGCCGTTGAACGCGGCCTGGGAGATCGCCCAGCCGATGACGACGACCCACAGTGCGGGGGCGAACGCGATGACGAGGATGCCTGCGCTGCCGAGCAGCGCACCCCACAGGAGCCAGGGGCGCCGCATGCCGAGGCGCGACGTCGTGCGGTCGGAGAGGGCGCCGGCGAGGGGGTTGGCGACGAACGCGAAGAACGCCCCGACGCCCGTGACGAGCGCGAGGTTCGTCGCGCGGGTCTCCTCGGTCGACAGCGCGTTGACGCGCAGCGCGAGGGTGCTCATGACCGGCGTGAGGAGCGCGACGTAGAGCGTGAAGTAGGCGACGACGTACGCGACGACGGTCGCCGTGCCGGCGGACCGGACGGGGGTGCGGTCCGGCGTCGGGACGACGACGTCGGCGAGCGGGGCCTCGGGCTGGACGGCCATGGCGACTCCTGTGTCTCCGGGGGCCCGCGGGCCCCGGCGGTGGCGACGTCGAGCCTCTCCCGACGGAAACCGACCACCTGGTAGGGAAGCATCTACCGACTGGTAGGTTTTCGTCAAGGGGCGGCCCGGATCCTCAGGTCGCGCACAGGTCCGCGACGAATTCCCGGTTTCCGGTCGGTAAGGTTCGTTCGTCGGACGACGGACGGAGCGGACCCATGACGAGCGCGGCGATCGGTGCAGGTCGGGACGGTGGTGCGCGACGTCGCGTCGCGCCCGTCGACCCGGGCCGCGGGTACGCGAAGGGGCGGGCGAAGCGCGAGCAGATCCTCCAGGCGGCCATCGTCCTCTTCGGCGAGGTCGGGTACCACGCCGCGTCCCTGCGCGAGCTGGCGTCCCGCGTCGGCATGTCGCACCCGGGCCTGCTGCACCACTTCCCGACGAAGGCCGCGCTCCTCGAGGCGGTGCTCGAGCACCGCGACGCGGTCGACGAGGCCGACCTCGACGAGGACCTCGCGCGCGGCACCGAGTTCTTCGACGCGCTCGTGCGCCTCACGGAGCGCAACGCCCTGCGCCGCCCCATCGTCGAGCTCTTCACGGCGCTCGCGGCCGAGGCGACGTCGCCCGACCACCCCGCGCACGAGTACTTCGCGAGGCGCTACGCCACGACCGTCGCGCTCCTCGAGGAGGAGCTCGGCCGGTGCGCGGAGCAGGGGCGCGTGCGCGAGGGCGTCGACGTCGCGGTCGCGGCCCGTCAGGTCGTCGCCCTCATGGACGGCCTCCAGGTGCAGTGGCTGCTGTCGCTCGACCGCGACAAGGGGGACCGCGTCGACATGGCAGGCGACCTGCGCGCCTACCTGCGCCTCGTCCTCGCCGGCTGACGTCCGCCGTGCGGCCCGGGCGCGACGGCGACGTCCGCCGTACGGCCCGGGCGCGACGGTCCGGGCGCGCGATGAAGGGCCCGGCCGGGGCGTCCCGGCCGGGCCCTCCTCGCGCCGCCCGCGGGCGACGCGGCGTCAGCCCGCGTTCGCCGCCTCGACGAGGGCGTCGAGCGCCGCGCGGTCGAAGCCGGCCATGCCGAAGTCCGCGATGACGACGAGCGGCATGTCGCCGATCATCCCCATCATGTCGTCGGCCACGGCGCCGCCGTGCACGAACGCGCGCACGCGCTCGCCGACCACCGGGTGCGCGAGGGCCTCGGCCACGGTCGAGAGGTCGTGCAGGGGCAGGGTGACGTCCTCGCCCTCGACGTCGACGGACACGGTCCCGCGCAGGTCGCGCGACGACGCGCCCACGGACACGACGAACTCGCCGCCCTCGACGACCCAGCGGCGCAGCACGGGGTGCCAGTAGGACAGCGCACGGGCGTCGAGGTCGAGCGTGACGACCTGCGACGCGCCCGGCTCGAGCACGACCCGCTCGAACGCGGCGAGCTCGCGCTCAGGGCGCGACACCTGCGACGCCGGGTCGCCCACGTACACCTGGACCACCTCGGCGCCGGCGCGCTCGCCCGCGTTCGTCACGCGCACGGACACGCGCACCGCGGCGTCGGCCCCCGTGCGGGTGACGGTCGCCGTCACGTCGTCGTGCGCGAAGCGCGTGTACGACAGGCCGTGGCCGAACGGGTACGCGACCTCGAGGTCGCGCGCGTCGTACCAGCGGTAGCCGACGAGCAGGCCCTCGCCGTACCGGACGTGGCCGAGCTCGCCGGGGAAGTTCCCGAAGGCCGGGGTGTCCTCCAGGCGCACGGGGATCGTCTCGGTGAGGCGGCCGGACGGGTTGACGGCGCCGATGAGGACGTCGACGACGCCGGAGCCGCCCGCCTGGCCCCCGAGCCACGCCTCGACGATCGCGGGGGCGTGCTGCTGCCAGCCCGCGACGGAGACGACCGACCCGTTCGACAGCACGACGACGACGCGCGGGTTCACGGCGGCGACCGCCTCGAGCAGCGCGACCTGGTCGCCCGGGAGGTCGATGTGCTCGCGGTCGTAGCCCTCGGACTCGTACGCCGCGGGCAGGCCGAGCGCGACGACGACGGTGCCCGCCCCGCGGGCGAGGTCCACCGCCTCGGCGACGAGCTCGGCCGCGGTGCGGTCGGTCGCCGGGCCCTCGCCGACGGTGTACCCGGGAGCGAACGGCACGTCGCGGCCCGCGGCCTCGCCGAGCGCGGTGAGCAGCGCGTCGAGGCGCGTCGGGTTCACCTGGGACGAGCCGGCGCCCTGGTAGCGCGGCGTGCGCGCGAGCTCGCCCACGACCACGAGGCCCTCGGCGCGCGCGTCGAGCGGGAGCAGCGGGGCCGCGTCGTCGCCGGCGCCGACCGGCTCGTTGCGCAGGAGCACGGTCCCGGCGGCCGCGGCCTCGCGGGCGAGCGCGTGGTGGGCGGCGACGTCGAACGAGCCCGGGTCGGCGAGGGCCGGCTGGGAGCGCGAGACGAGCTCGAGGACGCGGCGCACCGCGGTGTCGACCTCGGCCTCCGTGAGCCGACCCGCGCGCACGGCCTCGACGACCTGCGCGTCGGTGCGGCCGCCCGACGACGGCATCTCGAGGTCGAGACCCGCCGCGACGCCCGCGACGCGGTCGCGCACGGCACCCCAGTCGGAGACGACGAGACCCTCGAAGCCCCACTCGTCGCGCAGCACCTCGGTGAGCAGCCACGGGTCCTGCGACGCGTACGTGCCGTTCACCTTGTTGTACGAGCACATGACGGTCCACGGCTGGGCACCGGTCACGACGCGCTCGAACGCGGGCAGGTAGATCTCGCGCAGCGTGCGCTCGTCGACGTCGGCCGAGACGCGCATGCGGTCGGCCTCCTGGTTGTTCGCCGCGAAGTGCTTGAGCGAGGTGCCGACGCCCTGGGACTGGATGCCCGCGACGAGCGGCGTCGCGAGCTCGCCCGCGACGAGCGGGTCCTCGGAGAAGTACTCGAAGTTGCGCCCGCACAGCGGGGAGCGCTTGATGTTGACGCCCGGGCCGAGGATCACGGCGACGTCGTTGGCACGCGTCTCGCGGCCGAGCGCCTCGCCGACGCGGCGCAGCAGGCCGCGGTCCCACGTGGAGCCGAGCGCGGCGGCGGTGGGGAAGCACGTGGCGGGCACGCTGTCGCCGATGCCGAGGTGGTCGGCGGCCGCGGACTGCTTGCGCAGGCCGTGCGGGCCGTCGGTGACCATGACCTCGGGGACGAGGGTCTGCCCGTCGCGCTCGACCCGCTGGGTGTTCCAGAAGTCCAGGCCGGAGAGCAGCGACGCCTTCTCCTCGAGCGTGAGCGTCGCGAGCAGCGCGTCCACGTCGAGCGCCTGGCCCGGTGCGTGCTCGGTGCGGTCGGAGGTCGTGGTCATCGTGCTCCTTCGGTCGGGGCGGGCCGCTGCGCCCGCGTGCTGACCCCACGGTAACCCAGAAACCAACCGATCGGTAGGGATCGTTGCGAGCTGCCGGCCACGACGACGCCGGCCGCCCGCCGGGAGGCGGGCGGCCGGGGCGGGATCGGGACCTGGCGGGGTCGGGACGGGGCGCGCCGGGTGCGGCGCGCGACGGACGTCAGCCGAGGAGATCAGCGGGCAGCGGGTCGCCGCTCGCCGCGAGGCACAGGCCCGTGCGGTCGCCGTCGCGCCACGACGCCTCGGTGGGCGCCCAGACGACGAGCTCGACGTCGTCCGGCGCCGCGGGGCCGAGCGACTCCGGCCCGCACGCGCGCGCCACCCGGCGGTCCGCCGCATGCTGGCCCGGCCACACCTCGTCCGCGCCGAAGTCCGTGCGCGCCACGACCTGGGCGCGGTGCTCGTCCGCGCACGGGACGACCCGCACGCGCCCGACCTCGCCGTCCGGCGGCAGCTCGTCGAGACAGCTGCCGAGCACGAGCTGCCGGGCGTGCACGGTCGCGGGCTCGCTCACGTCGCCCGCGAGCGGCGTGCGCGCCTGCTCGCCCTGCCACCACGTCACCGCGCCGAGCACCCAGCCGAGCGTCACCGCGGCGCCCACCACGATCCCCGTCACGGCGGCGCCGCGCCCGCGCGTCCCCCGGGCCCGGACGCGGGACAGCGCGGCCGCGCCGAGCCCGATCCCGACCGGCCCGAGCACCAGTCCCGCGGGCACGCTCGCGACGGCGAGGGGCTCGGTGCGCGGCGCGGCCGGCTCCCAGCCCGGCGCGTAGTACGCCCCCTCGGCGAAGCCCGGCGGCACCGGGCCGCCCGGCGTCGTGCCCGACGCCGCGGGCCCGCCCGACGGCGCCCAGCCACCCGGCGCCTGGCCGCCGGGTGACTGGCTGCCCTGGGCCTCGCCTCCCGGGGCCCGACCGCCGGGTGCCGTCCCGGCCGGCGGCGGAGGGGCGGGAGGTGTCTGCCCGGCCGGGGGACGGGACTCCGGCGAGGCCGGGCCGGGTGCGGGCGTGCGCGGGCCCTCGGGGGCGGCGAAGAGGTCGTCGCTCATGGTCAGGCCCCGCTCACGACGACGCTCGTCCACAGGATCGCGAGCGCGAGCGTGCCGATCGCCCCGACGACGATCCCGGCGATCGCGAACCCGACGCCGCGCGTGCCGTCGCGACGGCACTGGTGGAGGGCCACGATGCCCAGGACGAGCCCGACGACGCCCGTGAGCCCGAGGCACAGGAACAGGCTCGCCACCGAGACGACCATCGACGCGACCGCGAGAACGTTCGTCGGGGCGAGCGGCGCGTACGACGGGACGAACGCGCCGGGGTAGCCCTGCGTCGCGTAGCCCGGTGCGGGGTAGCCCTGCGTCGCATAGCCGGGTGCGGGGTAGCCCTGCGTCGGGTAGGCCGGGTAGGCGGGGCCCTGGTCCGGCGCGTACGGGCCGGCCGCGGGGAAGGGCTGCTGCCCGGGGTACCCCGGCGCGGACCCGGCGGCGGGGCCGTACGGCGAGACCGGCGTCCCGGACGGGGACGCCCCGCCCGCGCCGGACGGGGCGGCGAAGTCGCCCGGCCCGGGTGACGGCGCGTCGTCGGACGGGACGACGTACGGGGACAACGGCTCCTGGTGCGGGCGGCGGGGCGCGTACGGGTCCGGCGGCTCGTCCGGCGAGCCGTAGGGCGGGACGGGAGGCGTCGTCATGGACACACCGTAGCGACCGTGCGTCCCGGTCTCGCCCGCTCAGCCGTCGAGGTCGACGACGACCGGCACGTGGTCGGAGGCGCCCTTGCCCTTGCGCTCGTCGCGGTCGATCCCCACGCCGGTCACGCGCGCGCGGGCCGCGGGCGAGAGGTAGGCGAAGTCGATGCGCATGCCCTCGTTCCGCGGGAAGCGCAGGCGCTGGTAGTCCCAGTAGGTGTACGTGCGCTCCGCCGGGATCGCCTCGCGCGTGACCTCGGTGTACCCGGCGGCGCCGAACGCCGCGAAGGCGTCGCGCTCCGCCGGGGTCACGTGCGTCTTGCCGGCGAACTTCGCGACGTCCCACACGTCCGTGTCGAGCGGCGCGACGTTCCAGTCGCCGACGAGCGCGACCTGCGCCTGCGGGTCGTCGGCGAGCCAGCCCGAGGCGCGGTCGCGCAGCTCGTCGAGCCAGCGCAGCTTGTAGGCGTAGTGCGGGTCGCCGACCTCGCGCCCGTGCGGCACGTAGAGGCTCCACACGCGCACGCCGCCGCACGTCGCGCCGAGCGCGCGCGCCTCGACCCGCTCCGGGTCGCCGAAGGCGGGCTGGCCGGGGAAGGAGGTCTCGACGTCGTCCAGGCCCACGCGTGAGACGACCGCGACCCCGTTCCACTGGTTCACCCCGACGTGGGCCACCTCGTACCCGGCGTCCTCGAAGGGGCCCGCGGGGAACTGCGCGTCGGTGCACTTGGTCTCCTGGAGCGCCAGGACGTCGGTGCCCGACCGTTCGAGGAACGCGACCGCCCGGTCGACGCGGGCACGGACGGAGTTGATGTTCCAGGTCGCCAGTCGCACGGCTCACAGGCTAGCCGGGGCCGCCCGCGTGGTCGTCGCGGACCGCGCCGCCTACGATCGGTGGACCGATGAGCACGCCACCCGCCGCCCCGACCCGTCGCCCCGCCGCGCGCCGGCGCCCGACGGCACCGCCGCTCCACGTCGTCCTCGTCCCGGGCCTCGGCGACCGCTCGCGATGGCTGGTCGGCCTCCAGCGGGCGCTGCTGGGCACGTGGCGACGGCCCGGCGTGCGGACGTCCGTGTTCCGCGTGGGGTGGTCGACCGGGGCGGCGTTCGACGACCGCGTCGCGGCGCTGCTCGACCACGTCGCGGCCGCCGAGGCGCGCGGGCGGCAGGTCGTGCTCGTCGGGTGCTCGGCCGGGGCCGGGGCGGCGCTCGCGGCGTTCGCCCGGCACCGCGGCCTCGCGGCGGTCGTGCTCGTCACCGGCAAGTTCCACGACCCCTCGGCCATCCCCGGTCCCGTCCTCGCCCACAACGACGTCTTCGACGAGTCGCTGCGCACGGTGCCCGCGCTGCTCGACCGCCTCGGCCCCGGCGACCGCGCCCGCATCCTCAGCCTGCGCGCCCGGGTCGACACGGTGATCCCCGACGACGACCCGGTCGTCCCCGGCGCGGTGAACGAGGAGATGCCGGTCGTGGGGCACGTCCTCGCGATCGGGTTCGCGCTCGCCCTGCGCGGGCGCCGCGTCGTGCGGTTCGCGCGCGCCGCCGCGGCCCGGCCCGACGACCTCGCGCGACCCGCCCCCTGACGGCGCACCGGCGCCCGCGCGAACCGTAGGCTGTGGCCATGGCGACAGCACTCATCACCGGCGCGAGCGCCGGCCTGGGCCTGGAGTTCGCGTGGCAGCTCGCCACGGCGCGGCACGACCTCGTCCTCGTCGCGCGCGACGAGGAGCGGCTCGAGCAGGTCGCGAACCAGATCCGCGCGGCAGCGGGCGTGCGCGTGCAGGTGCTGCCGGCCGACCTGTCGGTGCCCGACGACGTCGCGCGCGTCGCCGCGCGCCTCGCCTCCGCGGGCAGCGAGGACGAGCGACCCGTGGGCCTGCTCGTCAACAACGCCGGCTTCGCGACGCACCAGCACCTCGTGGGCGGCGACGTCGAGCTCGAGGTCCGCGCGCTCGACGTCATGGTCCGTGCCGTCCTGGTGCTGTCGCACGCCGCCGCCGGGCAGATGACGGCGCGCGGCCGCGGCGCGATCCTCAACGTCGCGTCGGTCGCCGCGCTCACCGCGGGCGGCACGTACGCGGCCGCCAAGGCCTGGGTGCGCACGTTCACCGAGGGGCTCGCCGTCGAGCTCGCGGGCACGGGCGTGAGCGCGACGGTGCTGTGCCCCGGCTTCACGCACACCGAGTTCCACGACCGCGCGGGCCTCGACATGACCGGCCTGCCCGACGTCGCGTGGCTCGACGCCGACCGCGTCGTCGCCACGGCGCTCGCGGACGTGCGCCGGGGCGTCGTCATCTCGACGCCCTCGACGCGCTACCGGCTCGCGTCGGCCGCGCTGCGCGCCATGCCGCGCTCGGCCGTGCGCGCGATCGGCAAGTACCGGTAGGTCGCGCGGGAGGCCGGCTACGGACCCTCTCACCCGCTACAACGCACCGGCCGCCCGGGAGGTTGAGGCGCGCCGGAGATCGACGGGGCGTCGACCGGGCACCGGTCCCGCTGGCAGGCGACTACCCTGGCGGTCGTGGCTACCGATCTCTCCTCGACCCCGCGCGAGCAGCTGCTCGACCTCATCCGCGAGCTCGCCGTCGTGCACGGCAAGGTCACGCTCTCCTCGGGCAAGGAGGCGGACTACTACGTGGACCTGCGCCGCGTCACGCTGCACCACCGTGCCGCCCCCCTCATCGGGCACCAGCTGCTCGACCTCCTCGAGGAGCGCGGCCTGGGCACGGCGGAGGTCGACGCGGTCGGCGGGCTGACCCTGGGCGCCGACCCGATCGCGACGGCGCTCCTGCACGCCGCGGCGTCGCGCGGCCAGGACCTCGACGCGTTCGTCGTGCGCAAGGCCGCGAAGGCGCACGGCATGCAGCGCCAGATCGAGGGCCCGGACGTCGCGGGCCGCAAGGTCGTCGTCGTCGAGGACACGACGACGACGGGCGGCTCGCCGATCGCGGCCGTCGAGGCCGTGCGCGCGGCGGGGGGCGAGGTGGTCGGCGTCGCGACGATCGTCGACCGCGCGACCGGCGCCGGCGAGAAGATCGAGGCGCTCGGCGTGCCGTACCACTACCTCTTCGACCTGGCGGACCTCGGCCTGGCCTGACCGCTCCGGCACCGAGAGCACCCCGTCCCGACGCCCCGCGGCCCGCGCCGCGGGGCGTCGTCGCGTCCGGGCGTACGTCACACTCCTGCAGGCAAGGCTTACCTTGCTTTGGTGAGGTTTGCCTTATAGGGTCACGACGCGACGGCGTGTCAGATCACCCGCGCCCCCACCGCCCGGAGCCCCACCGAGGCGGCCAGCCCGGAACCAGCACGGGAGACCTTGTGCGCTCATCTCTGCCAGGACGCCTCCGACGCGGCCTCGCGACCCTTCTCACCGGCGCGCTCGTCGCCGGGCTCACGGTCGGGGGCGTCGTCGCCCCCGCGCAGGCGGCGGACGCCGACGTCGAGGGCGGCTCGGCGACGTGGAACTTCGTCGACTCGTGGTCGAGCTACGTGACCGGCCCCATCGCACAGGGCACGATCACGCCCGCGCCGGGGGCCGGCGGCTCGGTGTACTCGCCCGCGTCGGGCACGTACGACGCCGAGAGCGGCACCGGGACCGTGCGCTTCGGCGGGGCGACCCGGTACGAGGGGCACCACGGCGCGCTCGACCTCACGATCTCCGACCTCACGCTCGAGCTCACCGGCCCGACGAGCGGCGTCCTGCGCGCCGACTTCTCGGGCACCGTCGAGGCCGGCGCCGGGAACGACGCGAAGGTCGCCGACGTCGCGGTCTCGGCCTCGCGCGACGGCGACGCGCTGACGCTCACCGCGACCGGGAGCGTCGCGGCGTCGCTGGCCGACGTCTCGCCGTACCTCTCGGCGTACTCCGGGCGCGCGATCGCGCCGCTCACGGCGACCCTCACGGTCCCCGAGCCCGTCGAGCCGGCCGTGGCGACCACGACGACGCTCGCCGTCGCGCCGTCGGGCACGTCCGTCGAGGACGCCCCGGTGACGCTCACCGCGACCGTCGCCCCCGCCGCCGCGGGCTCGGTCGAGTTCCGCGACGGCAGCACCGTCCTGGGGTCGGACGACACGTCCGACGGCGTCGCGCGCCTCGAGACGACCGACCTCGCCGTGGGCGACCGCTCCCTCACCGCGGTGTTCACCCCCGCGGACCCGGCCGCGTTCGTCGGCTCGACGTCGGCGGCGGTCGCGCACGCCGTCACCGCCGTCGTGACCGAGCCGGAGCCCGAGCCCGAGCCGACGCTCGACCCGCAGGTGACGGTCACGCCGTCCGGCCCCGTCGACCCGACGGTGGAGAACACGTTCACGATCTCCGGCACCGGGTTCGTCGGTGCCGGCGCGGCGAACGGCGCGTACGTGCTGCTCGGCGAGGCGTCGATCTGGTCGGGCCAGGGTCCGCTCGTCTCCGCGGGCTGGCTCGCCCAGGGCCACGTCCCCGCGAGCGCGGTCGTCGACGGCGCGTTCACGACCACGCTCACCGTCCCGGCGGGCGCGCTCGACCCCGCGAAGGACTACGTCGTCGCGACGTCCGCGGCGCACCGGCTCTCGGCCACCGACCGCACGCTCGACACGTTCACGCCCGTCGCCGTCCGGGGCGGCGAGCCGCAGGAGCCCGTCTGGGAGCCGTCCGTCACGGTCTACGCCGCGGACGGCGAGACCCCGCTCGGCGACACCGCGGTGCGCGCCGGCGACGAGATCGTCGTCAAGGGCTCGGGCTTCGACCCGGCGGCGAACGTCGGCGGCCGCGGCGTGCCGATCCCCGCGACGCTGCCGCAGGGCACGTACGTCGTGTTCGGCAAGTTCGCCGACCAGTGGCGCCCCTCGCAGGGCGCGCCCTCCACGGCCCGCAAGGTCGTGGCGCAGCGCTGGGCGCTCGCCGAGCACGTGCTCGACCAGGTCCCGGCCGCGTTCCAGCAGACGATCCGCAACCAGTGGACCGAGATCACGCCCGAGGGCACGTTCGAGGCCCGCCTCACGGTCGGCGCGTCCGACGTCGAGGGCCGCTACGGCGTGTACACCTACGGCGCGGGCGGCGTGAACAACGCCGACCAGGAGCTCTTCGCCCCCGTCGCGTTCACGACCGAGCCCCCGGCGCCCGTCTGGGAGCCCGCCGTCGAGGTCTTCGCCGCGGACGGCACCACGCCGCTCGGCGACACCGAGGTGTCGGTCGGCGACACGATCGTCGTCAAGGGCACGGGCTTCGACCCGGCGGCGAACGTCGGCGGCCGCGGCGTGCCGATCCCCGCGACGCTGCCGCAGGGCACGTACGTGGTGTTCGGCAGCTTCTCCGAGCAGTGGCGCCCGTCGCAGGGCGCGGCGTCCGCGCACCGCAAGGTCGGCTCGCAGGTCTGGGCCCTCGCCGAGGGCGTGCTCGACCAGGTCCCGGCGCAGTACCAGTCGGCGATCCGTGCGGCGTGGACCGACATCGCCGAGGACGGGACGTTCGAGACCGAGCTCGTCGTGAAGAACCCCGCGGTGCTCGAGGGCGGCCGGTTCGGCGTCTACACCTACCCGGCGGGCGGCGTCGCGAACGCCGACCAGGAGCTCTACGTGCCCGTCGCCTACGACGCGCCCGCGGCCCTCACGGTGACGCCCGCGGCGTCGACGGTCGCGCCCGGCACGGCCGTGACCCTCACGGTCGGCGGTCTCGTCGACGGCGACACGGTGAAGGCCGTGACGCTCGGCGGCTCGCCCGCGACCTACACGGCGTCCGGCACGACGGTGACGCTCACGGTGCCCGCCGGCACCGCCGAGGGCGACGTCGCGGTCTCGGTGACCTCGGCGCTCGGCGTCACGGGCACGACGACGCTGACCGTGCGGACGGCGCCCGTCGCCGCCCCGCAGGTGACGGTCACGCCGTCGTCGGGCATCGACCCGGCGGTGACGAACACGTTCACGGTGTCCGGTTCCGGGTTCGTCGGCGCCGCCGCGCAGTTCGGCGCCTACGTGGTGCTGGGCGACGCGTCGATCTGGGACGGCTCGGGCCCGCTCGTGGCCTCCGGCTGGCTGCAGCTCGCGTGGGTGCAGCCGGGCCAGATCGTGGACGGCCGCTTCACCACGACGCTCGAGGTCGCGCCCGGGTCGTTCGACCCCGACGTGGACTACGTGGTCGCGACGTCGGCGGCGCACGGCCTGTCGGCGACGAACCGCGCGCTCGACACCTTCACGCCGCTGGGGATCGCGGCCCCCGCGCCCGAGGCGGAGCCGACCACGACGACGCTCGCCGCCTCCGCGGCGCAGGTCGTCGAGGGCTCCGCGGTGACGCTCACCGCGACCGTCTCGCCGCAGGCGGCCGGGACCGTGCGCCTCGCCGCCGGCGACCGCGCGCTCGGCACCGCGACCGTGAAGGGCGGGGTCGCGACGCTCACGACGAAGGACCTCGCGGTCGGGACGCACCGCGTCACCGCGACGTTCGTCCCCGCGGACGGCGACGCGTTCCTCGGCTCGACGTCGGCCGCCGTCACGGTGAAGGTCACGGCGAAGCCGGTGACGCCGCCGACGGGACCGAGCACGGCGGGCAGCCTCACGTGGGGCGTCAAGGAGTCGTTCCGGGACTACATCGTCGGGCCGATCGCGAAGGGCGGCGCCGTGGCGACGTCCGGCGCGAGCGTGACCGACGGGGTCTTCCGCTTCGGCCAGGCCGAGGGCGGCACGTTCTCGGCGGCGAACGGTCGCGGCACGGCCGCGTACGCCGGCACGGTCCGCTTCACGGGCCACGACGGCCTGCTCGACCTCACCCTCACGGACCCGGTGGTCGACGTCACGGGCGCGGGCACGGCCCGCCTCCTCGTCGACGCGACCTCGAAGGGCCTCGACGGCTCGACGTTCGACCGCGACGACGTCGTGTTCGCGACGCTCGCGCTCGGTGCGCCGACGACGTCCGCGGACGGCGCGGTGACCTACCGCGGCGCGCGGGCGACGCTCACGGCCGACGGCTCCGCGGCGTTCGCCGGCTTCTACCCCGCGGGCACGACGCTCGACCCCGTCACCTTCACGGTCGGCGCGGCCGCCGAGGAGCAGCCGGGCGACGGCGACGGCGGGACCATCGGGAACCCGGGCGACGGCTCGACGGGCGGCACGGCCGACCCGGCGACGGCGACGCTGTCCGTCTCGCAGGCCCGCCCCGGCGACGAGGTGACGATCAGCGGCGTCGGCTTCGGCGCCCGCGAGAGCGGCATCCGCGCGGAGATCCGCTCGACGCCGCAGACCCTCGCCTCCGCCCTGTCCGCGAACGCGGGCGGCGCGGCGAGCGCGACGGTGACCATCCCGGCCGACATCGAGCCGGGCGAGCACACGCTCGCGCTCGTCGGCGCGGACCACGAGGCCACGGCGCCGATCACGATCGTCGGCGCCGGGACGACGGGCTCCGGCTCGGGCTCCGGCACGGGGACGGCCGAGGAGCAGTGCTACGCGCAGGGCGTGAACGGCGCGTCGCTCACCTGGGGCGTCAGCGAGCGCTTCCGCGCCTACGTCACGGGCCCGATCGCGAAGGGCTCGGTCTCGACGTCCGGCGTGCGCGACAACGGCACGACGTTCACCTGGAGCGGCGGCAAGGGCTCGTTCAACACCGAGCTGGGCAAGGGCCGCGCGAGCTACGGCGGCACGGTCTCCTTCTCGGGCCACGACGGGATCCTCGACCTGCGGATCTCCAACCCGCGCGTCGTGGTGAACGGCTCGACGGGCACGCTCGTGGTCGACGTGCAGAGCAGCGACATGGAGGGCAACAAGTCCTCGTCGGCCGGCGTCGCGTTCGCCAGCCTGAACCTGTCCGGGGCGAAGTCCACGTCGGGCTCGACGATCACGTGGAGCGGCGCCCCGGCGACGCTCACGGCGGCCGGCGCGGCCGCGTTCGCCGGGTTCTACGACGCGGGCACCGCGCTCGCGCCGGTGACCTTCTCCTTCCCGGTCGGCGGCGACGTCGCGTGCGACGTGTACTCCGGCCTCGCGGCCACGGGCTCCGACGAGGGGGACGTCGCGCTCGCCGCGCTGGGCCTGCTCCTCACGGGCGCGGTCCTCGTCGGCGCGGCGCGTCGCCGGGCCCGGGCGGGCGCCACCGCCTGACGGTCCGCAGCCCGACGGCGCCCGGTCACCTCAGGTGACCGGGCGCCGTCGTGCGTCGGCGGCTCGGACGAGGCCGACGCCGGTCGTGCGGGGGAGCCTCAGACGAGGTCGACGAGGTCCGCGACCGAGTCGACGACCCGGCTCGGGCGGAACGGGAAGCGGTCCACCTCGGACAGCCGCGTCGAGCCCGTCATGACGAGGTAGGTGTAGAGGCCGGCCTCGATGCCCGCGACGACGTCGGTGTCCATGCGGTCGCCGATCATCGCGGTCGTCTCCGAGTGCGCGTCGATGCGGTTGAGCGCGGACCGGAACATCATCGGGTTGGGCTTGCCCACGAAGTACGGCTTGCGGCCCGTGGCCGACGTGATCATCGCCGCGACGGCGCCGGTCGCGGGCAGCGGGCCCTCCTGCGACGGGCCCGTGGTGTCCGGGTTCGTGCAGATGAAGCGGGCCCCGCCCAGGATGAGCCGGATCGCCTTGGTGATCGCCTCGAACGAGTACGTGCGCGTCTCGCCGAGCACCACGTAGTCCGGGTCGGACTCGGTGAGGGTGTAGCCCGCCTCGTAGAGCGCCGTCGTGAGCCCGGCCTCGCCCACCGCGTACGCGCTGCCGTTCGGCACCTGGTCGTGGAGGAACTGGGCCGTCGCGAGCGCGGACGTCCAGATCGCCTCCTCGGGCACGTCGATCCCCGACGTCGCGAGCCGCGCCCGCAGGTCGCGCGCGGTGAAGATCGAGTTGTTGGTGAGGATGAGGAACGGGCGCCCCTTGTCCCGCAGGGCCTTGACGAAGTCGGCCGCGCCGGGGATGGCGTGCCCCTCGTGGACGAGCACGCCGTCCATGTCGGTGAGCCAGCTCGTGATCTCGCGGCTCGTGTGGTCCGTCACTGTGCTCGTCACCGTGCGTCCTCCGTCGGGGTCTCGTCCTGGTCCTCGTGCGCGGCAGCGCGCCGCTCCGCGCGCCGCGTGCGCCACACCTCGACGACCATCGGCAGCACCGAGAGCAGCACGATGAGCACGACGAGCGCCTCGATGTTCTCGCGCACGAACGTGATGGTGCCCAGCAGGTAGCCGAGCACGGTGAGCCCGACGGCCCACAGCAGCGCGCCGAGCGCGTTGAAGCCGACGAAGTGCCGGTAGTGCATGCGGCCGACGCCCGCGGCGACGGGGGCGTAGGTGCGCACGATCGGCACGAAGCGCGCGATGACGATCGTGCGCCCGCCGTACTTCTCGAAGTACGCGTTCGTCCGGTCGATGTACGAGCGCCGGAAGAACCGCGAGTCGGGCTTGTCGAAGACCTTCGGCCCGGCGGTGCGCCCGATGAGGTAGGCCGTCTGGTCGCCGAGGAACGCCGCGGCGAACAGCAGCACGAGCAGCACCGGCAGGCTGATCTGCAGCGAGTCCTGGGCCACGAGCGCGCCCGCCGTGAACAGCAGCGAGTCGCCGGGCAGGAGCGGGAACAGCAGGCCCGTCTCGACGAAGATCACGACGACGATGCCCACGAGCGCGGCGTCGCCGAACCGGTCGATGAGCGACGCGGGGTCCATCCACTCCGGGCCGAGCGCGGCGACGTGGCCCCCGGACCCGAGGTGCGCGGCGGCGTCGGTCACGGTGCCGACCAGCGCGGGAAGGGTGCTCACGAGCAACCAGCCTAGCCGCGGGTCGCCGTCCGCCCCGGACGCGCACGCGCCCCCGGCCCGCGGGGCACAATGGCCGCCATGGCGGAGATCGTGGTCGTGGGCGGCACGGGGACGGCGGGGAGCGCCCGTGCGGGGTGCGACCTCGACCCGGACCGGCGCGGGGGCACGGTCACGGACCGCGAGCGGCTCGCGGCCCGCTCGTGACCGCGCCGCACGAGCGCGAGGTCGGCGTCGGGCCGTGGCCCGGGGGCCCGGCGGCGTGGCCGCGCGTCGACGCCGCGGGCCGGCCCTCGACGGACCCGGGCGACACGCTCGACCCGCGCTACGACCCCGAGCTCCTCGAGCACGGCGACCGGCGCAACGTCGTGGACCCCTACCGCTACCTCACGGTCGAGGCCGTCGTCGCGGACATGGACCGGCGCCGCCCGGCCGAGCGCTTCCTCCACGTCGCGATCGAGAACTGGGCGCACGACCTCAACATCGGGTCCGTCGTGCGCACGGCGAACGCGTTCAACGCCGCGGGGGTGCACGTCGTGGGCCGGCGCCGCTGGAACCGGCGCGGCGCGATGGTCACCGACCGCTACCTGCACGTGCACCACCACGAGACCGTCGACGGCCTCGTCGCGTGGGCCCGCGACGCGGGGCTGCCGGTGCTCGGGATCGACAACGTGCCGGGGTCGGTGCCGATCGAGGGCTACGCCTTCCCGCCCGCGTGCGTCCTCCTGCTGGGCCAGGAGTCGGCGGGCCTGTCCGCCGACGCCGTCGCCGCGAGCCGCGACGTCCTGCACATCACGCAGCACGGGTCCACGCGGTCGCTCAACGCGGGCGCCGCCGCGGCGATCGCGATGCACGCGTGGGCCGTCCAGCACGCGGGTCCCCCGGACGCGCCGGGGACCGCGGGCGCGACCGTCCTGGACCCGGACGCCGGGGGACCACGGGTCGAACGGCCCTGACGGGTCCTCGGCCATCCGTGCCAGACTTTGACCGACAACACCACCCCGCACGACTCCCCAGGAGCTCCGCATGCCCATCGCAACCCCCGAGGTCTACGCCGACATGATCGACCGGGCGAAGGCAGGCAAGTTCGCCTACCCGGCCGTCAACATCACGTCGTCGCAGACCATCACCGCCGCGCTCCAGGGCTTCGCCGAGGCGGAGTCCGACGGCATCATCCAGGTCTCGGTGGGTGGCGCCGAGTACGCCTCGGGCTCGACGATCAAGGACCGCATCTCGGGCTCGCTCGCGCTCGCCGCGTACGCCGCCGAGGTCGCGAAGAGCTACCCCGTGCAGATCGCGATCCACACGGACCACTGCGTCAAGAAGAACCTCGACTCGTGGGTCCGCCCGCTCCTGGCCATCGAGGCCGAGCAGGTGAAGAACGGCGGCCTGCCGACGTTCCAGTCCCACATGTTCGACGGCTCGGACATCCCGCTGGACGAGAACCTCGTCATCGCCGCGGAGCTCCTCGAGCTCTCGCAGGCGGCCCGCACGATCCTCGAGATCGAGGTCGGCGTCGTCGGCGGCGAGGAGGACGGCCACGAGGCCGAGATCAACGAGAAGCTCTACACGACGGCCGAGGACGGCCTCGCGACGGTCCGCGCGCTCGGCGCCGGCGAGAAGGGCCGCTACCTCACGGCCCTCACGTTCGGCAACGTGCACGGCGTGTACAAGCCGGGCGCCGTCAAGCTGCGCCCGTCGATCCTCGCCGAGATCCAGAAGACGGTCGGCGCCGAGATCGGCAAGGAGAACCCGTTCGACCTCGTCTTCCACGGCGGCTCGGGCTCGACGGCCGAGGAGATCGCCGAGGCGGTCGACAACGGCGTCATCAAGATGAACATCGACACCGACACGCAGTACGCGTTCACGCGTCCCGTCGTCGGCCACATGTTCGGCAACTACGACGGCGTCCTCAAGGTCGACGGCGAGGTGGGCAACAAGAAGGCCTACGACCCGCGCGCCTGGGGCAAGCTGGCCGAGGCCGGCATGGCGGCCCGCGTCGTCGAGGCCTCGCAGCAGCTGCGCTCGGCGGGCAACAAGCTCCGCTGACGTCGCTCGTCCCGGCCGCGCGGCGGCCGGGACGCACGGCACGGGGAAGGCCCTCGGTCCACGGACCGGGGGCCTTCGTCGTGCGCGCGGGCGGGCGCTCAGCCCTGCGGCGAGCCCGGGGCGTCGTGACCGTTCTCGGGGCGCTCCTCGAGGTCGAAGCCCGGGTCGGTGTCGACGATGTCGAGCAGCTCCCCGATGCGCGTCACCTCGAGGAGGAACCGCACCGTCGGCGGCGCGCGGAGCACCCGGACCCGGTGCGGGCCGCGCGACGCCAGGCGCGCGAGGAACGCGACGCCGGACGAGTCCATGAACGTCACGTGGTGCGCGTCGATCTCGACGGGCAGCCCGGAGTCCTCGGCGGCAGCCGTCGCCTCCTGGAGGTCTGCTCCGAGGTCGGCGTCGATCTCGCCGGACAGGACGATGCGGGCACGCGTCGTGCCCACGATGACGTGGACGCTCGCCGGGTCGCCCGCGGACCCGGGGTCGCCGGCCACGCCGACCGGTCGGTCGGCGGACGACGAGGTACCTTCGCGCACCGGCGCTCCTTTCAGCGGTTCCGGACCCTTCCGGTCTCGGGAACAACCAATCTACGGTTGAATGTCCAGTCGGGACAGTAACGCGACCGGAGCGTGTGCAGCCAGAGGCAGTAGCCCGGGGCGCCGATAAGAGCGCGCGGCGTGCACGGGGTCACCACCGTCGGAGGTGAGGATGGGCGGATCGTCGGGGCTCGGCACCGACCTGCCCGCTCACGTCCGGGAGCTGTGCGCGAGCGCGATGGAGCAGGCCGGCGTCGCGATGTTCGTCACGGGCCCGCGGTCTGCGGGGATGCCGATCGTCTGGGTCAACCGCGCCTTCGAGCGGGACACCGGGTTCGCGTCGCAGGACGTCGTGGGCCGCAGCCCGCGCATGCTCGAGTCGCTGCTGGCGGAGCCGGTCGACGCCGACGACCTGCGCGCCGCGATCGCGCAGGGGCGTGAGATCACGCACACCGTCCGCGCGCGCCGCCGGGACGGGCAGCCGGTGTGGGCGCAGCTCTCCCTCGCGCCGATCGTCGGCCCGGACGACGAGATCACGCACTGGGTCGGCGTCCAGATCGACGTGTCCGAGCACCTCGAGCGGTACGCCGCGCAGGTCGCCTCGCTCGCGCTCGAGCGCCGCGAGCGGGCCGTGCTCGACGTCGTCGCGCGCAGCTCGGACCTGCTCGCCGACCTCGACCAGCCGTACGCGCTGCGCGACATCACCGAGCTCCTCGCGGGCTACGTCGTCGACTGGGCGGGGTTCTACCTCAACGACGACGGCCTGCGGTTCGCCGAGGGCGTCGACTCGTCGTCGCCCCCGAGCGGGCGCGGCCAGCGCCACGGCCGGTGGACGCCGGGCGCCGCGCCCGCCGTCCCGGGGGCGCACGACACGGACGCCCTGGGCGACTCCGCGTCGGCCGACGCCCCGGCGCCGCGGCTGCGGCAGGCCGACGTCCCCGACCGCGTCCAGGACGTGCTCGACGGCCGCATCGAGGGTCCCGTCGTGCTCGACCTCGGGGCGACGTACCCGCAGTGGTCGGCGTCGGGCTGGCTCGCCCGGGACCTCGACCACCGGCTCGCGCGCCTCACGCACCCGCCGCGCTCGGTGACCGTCTCGGCCGTCCCGGGGCGCCGCCGTATCCTCGGCCTCCTCGTGTCGAGCGTGGACGACGGACCGGGCGCGGCCCGCGGGGTCGACGCGGAGGCGCGCGACGGGGTGCGCACGCTGCTGCAGGTCATCGCGCGGCGCGCGGGGACCGCGATCGACAACGTGCGCCTCTACGCGCGCGAGCACCGCCTCGCGGAGACGCTCCAGCGCGCGATGCTGCCCGAGCAGGCGGACGTCACGGGCCTGGACGTCTGGACGTACTACGCGCCGAACTCCGAGCACGCGCAGGTCGGCGGCGACTGGTACGACGTCCTGCAGATCACCCCGGAGGTCGTGGGCCTCGTCATCGGCGACGTCGTGGGGCACGACGTCGAGGCCGCCGCGGCGATGGGCCAGCTGCGCTCGGTCGTGCGCTCGTACGCGTACGAGCTGACGACGCCCGGCCCCGTCCTCGAGCGCGTCGACCAGCTCGTCCAGGGCATGCGGATCCCGCGCTCGGCGAGCCTCGTGTACGCCGCGCTCACGCGCCCCGACGCGACCGACCCCGCCGACGTGTGGCGCATCGAGTACTCCCGCGCGGGCCACCTGCCGCCCCTGCTGCTGCGGGACGGCACCGTGACCCAGCTCGACGACGCCGGGGGCGCGCTCGTCGGGTTCGGCGGCCGCAGCCGCTCGACGGGCGGGGAGTCGCTGCGCCCGGGGGACACCCTCGTCCTCTACACCGACGGGCTCATCGAGCGTCGCGACCGCGCGCTGCGCGTGGGGCTCGAGGCGCTCGTCGCCGCGTCCCGGGCGATCACCGCGGTCGACGCCGCGGGCGTGGGGGAGGAGCTCCTGTCGCGCCTCGCCGACGCCCCCGAGGACGACGTCGCGCTCGTCGTCGTGCGCATCCCCGACCCGTCCCGCGACGCGACCGCCGAGGTGCTCAGCCCGCGCAGCCGCCGCTGGCTGCTGCCGAGCGAGCCCGCGTCGATCGGGCGCGCGCGGCACGCCGTGGTGCGCACGTGCCAGGCGTGGGGCGTGCAGGACAGCGCGAACGCGGAGCTCGTCGTGTCGGAGCTCGTCGCGAACGGCGTGCTCCACGGCTGGGGGCACCTCGCGCTGCGCCTGTTCGACACGGGCGACGGGATCCGCGTCGAGGTCGAGGACTCGAACCCGGCGCCCCCGGTCCCGACGGACGGCCACCCGAACCGCATGGGCGGGTTCGGCATGCAGATCGTCGAGCGGCTCGCGGACTGGGGCTGGCGGCCGACCGCGACGGGCAAGCTCGTGTGGGCGACCCTGCGGCCGCCGTCGGCCGGACGGTAGCCGGCGGCCGGGCGGGCCCCGGCGTCAGGCCTGAGGCTCGATCTTCGCGAAGCCGGACGGCGGGGTGGCCGGCTCGCAGCGGTGGTCGGCGTCGATGCGGAAGAGCTCGAGCGCGCCGCACACCTCGAGGACGAAGAGGTCGCGGTCGTCGCAGCCGCGCAGGACGGTCGCGCCGCCCCGCTTGCGGCCGGCGTCCGCGAGGGAGATGAGGAACGCCGCGCCCGTCGAGTCCATGAAGGTCACGCGGCACATGTCGATCACGAGCAGCTGCCGTCGCAGCCCGACGACGCGTGCGGCGATCTCGGGGAACTGGTCGCGCTCGGCCAGATCGAGGTCCCCGGTGATGACGAGCGTCGTCGTCGCGGGGGACGTGGCGATCTCGATCATGCCCTCGACTCTAGACGCCGCCCGGTCGGGTCGCGCGTCCACCGCCGACCATGTGCCTGTGGCCCGCCCCGACGTCGGGACGGGCCACAGGCACATGCTCGGCCGGCGCGCGGCGCAGGGTCGTCAGCGCAGCGCGCGGACCTCGTCGGCGGACGTGCCGGAGTCGCGCAGGAACTGCTCGCAGCGCCCGGCCTCGTCGACCTCGCCGATGTACGCCGCGCACTCGGCGAGCGCGAGGAGCGCGCGCAGGAAGCCCTGGTTCGGGACGTGGTCGGCCGGGACCGGCCCCTGGCCGCGCCAGCCCGCGCGACGCAGCGCGTCCAGGCCCCGGTGGTAGCCGGTGCGCGCGAACGCGTACGCCGTCACGGCGCCCTTCGAGCCGTTCTCGTGCAGGAAGTCCTCCGCGAGGAACGCCCACGCGAGCGAGGACGCGGGCTCGCGGGCCGCGATCTCGTACGGGTCGCCCCCGGCCTCGATCGCCTCGCGCACGGCGGCGTAGTCGTCGGGGAGCAGGACCGGCGCCGGTCCGTCGAGCAGGTTGCGGTGGGAGTCGCTCATGACCTCATTCTGCCCGCCGCCCGTCCGCACGGCACTGGCGGTGCGACGCGGTGTGTGCGGTGCCACGACGGCGCGCCGTGGACGCCCTGCGCCCCGAAGGTCAACGACCGGTAAACTCGTCGCGGTCCCCGGGTGACTGCCGCCCGCGGGACGCCTCGGGCCCCGCGGGAGCCGCGCCGTCGGGCACGACCGGCACCTGTCGCGCGAAACGACGCGCGCACGACATGACCGGCCCGAGGAACAGGCAGTCGAAAGTGGGGAATCCATGCCAGGCGTGGTGCTCGTCGGCGCTCAGTGGGGCGACGAAGGCAAGGGCAAGGCGACCGACCTCCTCGGGTCCCGGGTCGACTACGTGGTGAAGTTCAACGGGGGCAACAACGCCGGCCACACCGTCGTCGTCGGCGACGAGAAGTACGCGCTCCACCTCCTCCCCTCGGGCATCCTGTCGCCGGGCGTCACGCCCGTCATCGCGAACGGCGTGGTCGTGGACATCGACGTCCTCTTCCAGGAGCTCGACGACCTCGTCGCGCGCGGCGTCGACGTCTCGAAGCTGCTCGTCTCGGGCTCCGCGCACGTCATCGCGGGCTACCACCGCACGATCGACAAGGTGAGCGAGCGGTTCCTCGGCAAGCGCCGCATCGGCACCACCGGCCGCGGCATCGGCCCCGCCTACGCCGACAAGATCAACCGCGTCGGCATCCGCATCTGGGACCTGTTCGACGAGAAGATCCTCGCGGAGAAGATCGAGGGCTCGCTCGACCAGAAGAACCACCTGCTGGTCAAGGTCTACAACCGCCGCGCGATCACCGTCGACGAGACCGTCGCGGAGCTGCTCGAGTACGCCGAGCGGCTCAAGCCGATGGTCGCCGACACGTCGCTCGTGCTCAACAAGGCGCTCGACGAGGACAAGACGGTCCTCTTCGAGGGCGGCCAGGCCACGATGCTCGACGTCGACCACGGCACGTACCCGTTCGTCACGTCGTCCAGCGCGACCGCGGGCGGGGCGCTCACGGGCTCGGGCATCGGCCCGACGCGCGTCAGCTCGGTGATCGGCGTCATCAAGGCCTACACGACGCGCGTCGGCGAGGGCCCGTTCCCCACGGAGCTGTTCGACGCGAACGGCGAGTACCTGCTCAAGCAAGGCGGCGAGTACGGCGTGACGACCGGCCGCGCGCGCCGCTGCGGCTGGTACGACTCGGTCATCGCACGCTACGCGACGCGCGTCAACGGCATCACGGACATGGTGCTCACCAAGCTCGACATCCTCACCGGGTTCGAGAAGGTGCCGGTGTGCGTCGCGTACGACGTCGACGGCGTGCGCCACGACGAGATGCCGCTCGACCAGACGGCGTTCCACCACGCGACGCCGATCTACGAGGAGCTCGACGGCTGGTGGGAGGAAATCTCGGGCGCGCGCACGTTCGAGGACCTGCCCGCCAACGCGCAGCGCTACGTGCTCGCGCTCGAGGAGATGTCGGGCACGCGCGTCTCGGCGATCGGCGTCGGCCCGAGCCGCGACGCGATCATCCCGCGCCACGACCTCATCCACTGACGGGCCCCTCGCGTCCCTGACGCACGCGTCGCCCCCCGGGGCGCGCACCGCCGGCACGGCGGTCCTGGCCGCTCCGCGGACGGCCCGGACCGTCGTGCCGCGCCGTCGGTAGACTCGACGCCCGTGAAGATCCTCGTCGTCGGGTCCGGCGCCCGCGAGCACGCCATCGTCCACGCCCTCGCGAGCGAGGCGGACCGCCTCGGCACCGTGCCGCACGAGCTGCACGCGGCGCCCGGCAACCCCGGCATCGGCGAGCTCGCGACGCTCCACCGGGTCGACCAGAACGACGGCGCCACGGTCGCCGCGCTCGCCACGGGGCTCGGCGCGGAGCTCGTCGTCGTCGGCCCGGAGGCCCCGCTCGTCGCGGGCGTCGGCGACGCGGTGCGCGCCGCCGGCGTCCCCGTGTTCGGCCCGTCCGCCGAGGCCGCGCGGCTCGAGGGGTCGAAGGCCTTCGCGAAGGAGGTCATGGCGGCGGCGTCCGTCCCGACCGCCCTCGCCCACGTGTGCACCGACGTGGACGAGGTCGCGGCCGCGGTCGACGCGTTCGGCCCGCCGTACGTCATCAAGGACGACGGTCTCGCCGCGGGCAAGGGCGTCGTCGTGACCGAGGACCGCCAGGCCGCGCTCGAGCACGCCGCCGCGTGCTTCGCGTCGCCGCGGGTCGCGCCCGACGGCACGCCCGAGGACCCGCGCGTCGTCGTCGAGGAGTACCTCGACGGCCCCGAGGTGTCGCTCTTCTGCCTCTCCGACGGCGCGACGGTCGTCCCGCTGCAGCCCGCCCAGGACTTCAAGCGCGCGTTCGACGCCGACGCCGGACCCAACACGGGCGGGATGGGCGCCTACACGCCGCTGCCGTGGGCCCCGGCCGGCCTCGTCGACGAGGTCGTCTCGCGCGTCGCGCAGCCGACGATCGACGAGATGGCGCGACGCGGCACCCCGTTCGTCGGCGTCCTCTACGTGGGGCTGGCGTTGACCGGCCGCGGGACGCGCGTCGTCGAGTTCAACGCGCGCTTCGGCGACCCGGAGACGCAGTCCGTGCTCGCGCGCCTGCAGACCCCGCTGTCCGCCGTCCTGCTCGCGGCCGCGCAGGGCCGCCTCGCGGACCAGCCCGCGCTGTCGTGGTCCGACGACGCGTCCGTGACCGTCGTCGTCGCGGCGCACGGCTACCCCGGCGCGGTGCGCGGCGGGGACCCGGTCACGGGCATCGACGCGGCAGAGGACGTCGAGGGCGTGCACGTGCTCCACGCGGGCACGTCCCGCGACGACGACGGCGCGCTGGTCGCGTCGGGCGGCCGCGTGCTCTCGGTCGTCGCGCGCGGCGCGGACCTCGCCGAGGCGCGGCGGCGCGCGTACGCGGCGGTCGAGCGGATCGTGCTGCCCGGGTCGCACCACCGCACGGACATCGCGGCGCGCGCGGCGGCGGGCGAGGTCACGCTCGCGGGCTGAGGGCCTTCGGCGGCCGGCGCGGCCACGCCTGCCGGCCGCGGCTGGGGGGCGCGGCGTCAGCCCCGGGCGCGCTGGTCGCCCGGCACCGGGCCGGGCGTCTCGTCCTCGGCCCACGCGTCCTCGGCCCACGCGTCGTCCGGCTCGTCGAGCAGGCCGGGCGTCGAGCCGAGCAGCGAGCGCGTGATGCGCTCGGCGTCGCCCGTCATCTCCCGCACGGCGTCGAGCAGGTCGGCGTCCGTCACGTCGTGGCCCGACTCGGCGGCCCGCAGGACCGCGCGCCGGATCGCCTCCTTGACGAACGACGCGGTGACGCCCTCGGTGCGGGCCGCGGCGTCGTCGAGCGTGCTCTCGGCGAAGGGCAGGCCGGCGCGGTAGAGCTCGAACAGCCGTCGGCGCGCGTTCTCGTCGGGGAGCGGGATCTCGACCGCGAGGTCGACGCGGCCCGGGCGCTGCGCGAGCGCGCGCTCGAGGAGGTCGGCACGGTTCGTGGTGAGCAGGAACGCGACGTCGGCGTCGTTGCCCAGGCCGTCCATCGCGTCGAGGACCTCGAACAGGAGCGGCTGCGGGCCGTCGTGGAACGAGCGGTCCTCGGCGATGAGGTCGCAGTCCTCGAGCACGACGACCGCCGGCTGCAGCGCCCGCGCGGTCTCGGCCGCGAGCCGGACGAGCCGCAGCGCCGACCCCGCGAGGAGGATGACGGTCGTGCCCGGGCTCTCCCCGACGAGGTGGCGCACGGTGTGGGTCTTGCCGGTGCCCGGCGGGCCGTAGAGCAGCACGCCGCGCTTGAGGTGCTGCCCGGCCCCGCGCAGCGTCTCGCGGTGCCGCGCGACGCCCACGACCTGGCGCTCGATGCGGGCGAGCGTGCCCTCGGGGAGCACGACGTCCTCCGCGGGGACCGGGTCGCGGCGCAGGAACGTCATGCCGCCGGCCTCGGGCCCGTAGTCGGACGCCGCGAACGTCACGACCTGACCGCGCAGCACGCTGTGCTCGATCATCGCCGCGCGGAGCTCGGCGAGCAGGGCGAGGGCCGCCTCCTCGTCCGCGCACAGCACCTCGAGCGCGGCCTCGTTCCCGTGCCGCGGGCTGCCGGCGCGCTGGAGCACCGCGACGGGCGACCCCTCGTAGGCGAACAGGTGCAGGCCGAACGCCACCGTGCGCCGCTCGGAGTCCGGGCCCGTGGCCGCGCGCGCGTAGTCCACCGCGCCGACGGGGAACTGCTGCCACAGCGTCGACTGCTCGACGATCTCGGACAGCGACGTGTGCATGCGCTGCTCGCCGCCGCCGACCCCGACGAGCCGGCCGCCGCCGTGCCGCGCGACGACCGCCTCGAGCGCGACGTCGGCGTCGACCGTGCGCAGCGCCGAGACCGTCTCGGTGACGACGGCGAGCCCGCGCGGGTCGGTCCCGAGGTGCTCGCGCAGGGCACCCGCGACCGACGGTCCCGGCGCCGCGCTGCGCGCCTGGCTCTGCCGGTTCACCGCCTCCAGGAAGCCCGCCACGGTGTCCAGGAGCCCGACGACGCGCGGGTCGTCGAGCGGTCCCGGCGCATCCGCCGGGCCGTCGCCGGAGGGCTCGCGCTCGGGCGGGACGGGTGCGGACGCGGCGGCGGGCGTGAAGCGCATGGTGCGACACTAGGGCCCGTGACCGACACCCCCCTGGACCCCACCCCGAAGCTCTCGCTCGGCGAGGCGGACGGGTTCGACACCGCCGCCCTCGACCTCCCGGGGTGGCGGCACGTCTACTCCGGGAAGGTCCGCGACCTCTACGAGCCGGACCTCCCCGCCCTGGGCGGCGTGCACCCGCTCGGGGACGTCGTGCTCGTCGTCGCGAGCGACCGGGTCAGCGCGTTCGACCACGTGCTCTCGCCCGGGATCCCGGACAAGGGCGTCGTGCTCACGCAGCTCAGCCTGTGGTGGTTCGACCAGCTCGCCGACCTCGTGCCGAACCACGTCGTGTCGACGGAGGTCTCCGCCGAGCCGGGCGACGGGCTCGTGCCCGACGTCGTGGCCGGGCGCGCGATGGTGTGCCGGCGCCTGGAGATGTTCCCCGTCGAGTGCGTCGTGCGCGGGTACCTCACGGGCTCGGGCCTCGTCGAGTACCGGGCGGGCGGCGCGGTGTGCGGGGTGGCGCTGCCCGACGGCCTCGTCGACGGGTCGCGCCTGCCGGAGCCGATCTTCACGCCGGCGACGAAGGCCGCCGTCGGGGAGCACGACGAGAACGTCTCGTTCGAGGTCGTCGCCGAGCAGGTCGGCCTCGAGGACGCGACGCGGCTGCGCGAGCTCACCCTCCGGGTCTACGCGCGCGCCGAGGAGATCGCGCGCGAGCGCGGCGTGATCCTCGCGGACACCAAGCTCGAGTTCGGGGTGGACCCGACGACGGGCGCGACGGTCCTCGGCGACGAGGTGCTCACACCGGACTCGTCGCGGTTCTGGCCCGCCGACCAGTGGGAGCCGGGGCGCGCCCAGCCGAGCTTCGACAAGCAGTACGTCCGCGACTGGCTCGCGTCCTCGGCGTCCGGCTGGGACCGGGCCGCCGACGCCCCGCCGCCGCCGCTCCCGGCCGACGTCGTGACCCGTACGCGCGCCCGCTACCTCGAGGCGTACGAGCGGATCACGGGGTCCCCCCTGGCCTGACCGGCCCTGCACGCCCGGCCCCCGGGTGTCCGGCGGGGCGTCGGCGCCCCGCCCGGCCGTCGGCACGGGACTCACGCCGGCCGGGCGACCGCGCGCACGTAGGTGTGGCCGCTCGGCGCGGTCCAGCGGACGGTCCCGTCGTGCAGCAGCGCCGGACGCCAGCCGTCGCGGGCGCGCACCACGCGGTGGTGGCGGCACAGCGCGACGAGGTTGTCCGCGCCCTGCGCGGCGTCGTCCCCCGGGCGCGGCGCGACGACGTGGTCGAGGTCGCAGCGGAACGCGGGCACCGCGCACGACGGGAACGTGCACGTGACGTCGCGCGCGAGCACCTCCGCGACCGTCCGGACGGAGGGGCGTCGACACTCCGGGAGCGCGGGCGTCGAGGGGACTGCGCGAACGGTCATGCCGGGGGTCCTTCCGTCGTCGGCGCGGTTCCGTGCGAGGGCGGGGAAGGGGCAGGACCCCGCCCTCGCACGCGTGGCCGAGCGTGCGTCTCGAACACGTGTTCGAGAGTACAGCGACCCGCTGACAGCGGCATCGCGCGACGGTGGACACCGCCCGGAGCGGCACGGCCGCCCGGGTAGACTGGCCGCGGAATCCCGCCGTCGGCTCCCGCTCGCTCGCTCGCGTGCCGCCGTGCACGCGCCCGTGACCGGGATCCCGGAGCCCCGGCCCTCCCGAACTCTCTCTCGCCAAGGAGCCCCCGTGGGACGCGTCGTCGTCGAGGTCATGCCCAAGCCCGAGATCCTGGACCCGCAGGGCAAGGCCGTCGTCGGGGCGCTCCCGCGCCTCGGCTTCACCCAGTTCACGTCGGTCCGCCAGGGCAAGCGCTTCGAGCTCGAGGTCGAGGGCGACGTCACGCCCGAGATCCTCGCCGCCGCTCAGGAGGCCGCCGCCACGGTGCTCTCGAACCCCGTCATCGAGGACGTCGTGCGCGTGGCCGACGCCGCCACCGACGCCGCCGGCACGGTCACCTCCGAGGGTCTCGCCTGATGAGCGCCGCGCTCGCGACGGTCCGGGTCGGCGTCGTCACCTTCCCCGGCACGCTCGACGACCGCGACGCCGCGCGCGCCGTGCGCCTCGCGGGCGGCGAGGCCGTGTCGCTGTGGCACGCGGACGCGGAGCTGCACGGCGTCGACGCGGTCGTCCTCCCGGGCGGCTTCTCCTACGGCGACTACCTGCGCGCGGGCGCGATCAGCCGCTTCGCGCCGGTCATGACGTCGATCGTCGACGCGGCGCAGGGCGGCCTGCCCGTCCTGGGCATCTGCAACGGCTTCCAGGTGCTCACCGAGGCGCACCTGCTGCCGGGCTCGATGATCAAGAACGACCACCTGCACTTCATCTGCCGCGAGCAGACGCTCGTCGTCGAGAACGCGGACACCGCCTGGACGCGCGACTACAGCGCCGGTCAGCGCATCACCGTGCCGCTGAAGAACCAGGACGGCCAGTTCGTCGCCGACGACCGCACGCTCGACGAGCTCGAGGGCGAGGGTCGCGTGGTGTTCCGCTACGACGGCTGGAACCCCAACGGCTCGCGCCGCAACATCGCGGGCATCTCGAACGCCGCGGGCAACGTGGTCGGGCTCATGCCCCACCCGGAGCACGCGGTCGAGGCGGGCTTCGGGCCCGAGTCGGCCGCCGGCCCGCGCGCCGGCACGGACGGGCTCGGCTTCTTCACCTCGGTGCTCGGCACGCTCGTCCACGCGTGACCGTCGAGGTCTGCCCGGCCGACGGCGCGCGCGTCGTCGGCCCGGGCACCACGGTCCGCGTGGTCGGCGGGGACGACGCCGACGCGCTCGCGCTCTTCGCGCGCCAGCAGGCGGAGCTCGCCGACCGCTACGGCGAGCCGGACGCCGGGTCGTTCGACGCCGCCGGGCTGCTCGCGGTGCTCGTCGTGCACGAGGACGGCGTCGCCGTCGCGTGCGTCGCGCTGCGCGACGTGTCCGGCACTCCCGACGGGCGCGGCGGGCACCACGAGCCGTCGACGGGCGAGGTCAAGCGCCTGTTCGTCGCGCCCGGCCACCGGGGTCGCGGCCACGCGCGCGCCGTGATGCGCGCGGCGCACGAGCACGCCGCGGCGTCGGGACTGCGCCACCTCGTGCTCGAGACCGGGACGCGGCAGCCCGAGTCGATCGACCTCTACCTCGGCCTCGGCTACCGGCCGATCGAGTCGTACGGGCACTACGCGGGCGACGCGCTCTCGCGCTGCTTCGCGATCGACCTGCCCGCGCCCGGCGGCGCGCTGCCCGGACCGGACGGCGGGCGACCGGCGGGACCCCTCGGGGACGCCGCGCCCGCGTCGGCGGTCGAGACCCGGGACACCCCGTGGGACGACCCGGTCGCCGTCGGGCTGCGCCGCGAGATGCACGAGACGTCCTCCCTCGTCCTCTACCCCGAGCTCGCGCCCGGGTTCGACGCCGCCGGGGGCTTCGGGCCCGTCGACGCCCGGCTCGGCGAGGACGTCGTCGCGACGGTCGTCGCCTGGCGCGACGGCGAACCGGTCGGGTGCGCGTCGCTCCAGCGCGTGGCCGAGGGGGCGCGCGTCGTGCACGGCGACGCGCTCGAGGTGAAGAAGGTCTTCGTGCGCGAGCAGGCCCGGCGCGGCGGCGTGGCCCGCGCGCTCCTGGCCGCCGTCGAGCGCGAGGCGCGCCGGCGCGGAGCCCCCGTGCTCCTGCTCGAGACCGGCTTCCGGCAGCCCGGCGCGATCGCGCTGTACCGGTCGCTCGGCTTCCGGTCGGTGCTGCCGTACCCGCCCTACGACGACTCGCCGCTCGGCATCGCGCTCTGCTTCGCCAAGTCCCTCGACTGACCGCGGTCCTCGGACCCGCAGAGCGCGGCGCGCGCGGGTTGTCCTGGTTCGTGCCGGACTGGGCCGATAGGGTGGTCTGCGTGACCCCTGCGCTCTCCGCCTACTCCGTGCCGTCCCTGCTCGGCGAGCTCGTGGGCTGGGTCCTCGGCGCGGTCGCGCGCGTGCCCGGGCGCGTCGGCGCCCTCGCCACGGAGGCCCGGGAGGTCGTCATGGGCTGGGGGATCCCGGTCGCCGAGGTGACCGACCTGTACGCGGCGTTCCCCGTCCGGCTCGCGATCTCGGTCGCGGCGGTCGCGCTCGTCACGGCGGTCGCGGCGCTCGTCCACGGGATGCGCGAGCGACGCCGGGAGCAGGCCGCCCGGCGCTGACCACCGGCGCGCCGGCTCCGTCCGCCCGACCCGCAGGTCAGCCGACGACCAGCGGCCGGACCTCCTCGCCGAGGAACCGGACGAAGCCCTCGAGGTCCGGCTCGTCCGCGGTGGGCTGCACCGCGACCGCCGTCGCGCCCGCGGCGGCCAGGGCGAGCACGCCGTCGGCGATCGCCCGCGCGTCGCCCGCCGCCCCGATGCCCTCGCCCGCCGTGCGGCCCCACGTCGGGACCTCCCGGTCGACGCGCTCCTGCGCGCCGTCACCGGTCGCCGCGATGAGCGTCGCATGCACGTCCGGGTCGGGGCGCCCGGCCGCGCGGGCCGCCGCCGTGACGACGTCCACCGTCTCGCGGACCTCCGCCGGGGTGAACGCGTTCGCCAGGATCAGCCCGTCCGCCAGCTCGCCCGCGAGGGCGAGAGAGCGCGGCCCGACGCCGCCGAGCCACAGCGGCACCGGAACGTCGGGCGGCCAGTCGAGGCGGACGCGGTCGAGCGTCACGTACCGGCCCGACGTCGTGACCTCCTCGCCCGCGAGCAGCGCCCGCAGGGCGAGCGTGTGCTCGCGCAGCAGGGTGAGCGGCGACGAGACGCGCACGCCCGCCTGCCCCATCCACTCCTGGACGCCGTGGCCCACGCCGGCGACGAAGCGCCCGGGGAAGACGCGCGCGAGGGTCGCGACCTCCATCGCCGTGACCGCCGTGCTGCGCAGCGGCGCGGGCATGAGGCCGAGCCCGACGCGCACCCGGTCGGTGAGCGCGAGCGCCGCGGCGGCGGACGCGAGGCCGCTCTGCTTGAAGCAGTCCTCCCACACCCACAGGTCGTCGAGGCCGGCGGACTCCGCGCCGGTCGCGAGCCCCCGCAGGGTCTCGGGCGGATGGGTCGGGACGTAGGCGATGCCGAGCCGGGGGGTCGTCATGCGCCCATCGTGCCGGAACCGTCGGACATCCCCGCGCCGCGCAGGTACGCGAGCTGCGCCGCGACGCTCTGCCGGGCCGCGGCGCGCACCGACGGGTCGACGTCCGCGTAGACGCGCGCGACCACGAGGTCCGCGGCACCGGCCGCGTCCGCCGGGACGCCGAGGTCGTCGAGCGCGGCGCGGACCTGGGCGAGCCGGTCGAGCCGGTGCGCGCGGTAGGCGCCGACCCGCGCCCCGAGGTCGTCGACCACCGGGCCGTGCCCGGGCAGCCCGACGACGGGGCCGTCACCGAGCCGCCCGACGGCCGCCTCGAGCGCGTCGAGGCTCGCGAGGTAGTCGCCGAGCGAGCCGTCGGGCTCGGCGAGCACGGTCGTGCCGACGCCGAGCACCGTGTCCCCGGTGAGCACGGAGCCCGTCGGGCCGCCACCGAGCGAGGCGTCGAACGGTCCGTCGAGCGGGCCGTCGTCGGGCACGACGACGCACACCGAGTCGGCCGTGTGCCCGGGCGTCGCGAGCACCTCGAGCCGCACGCCCGCGACGTCGAGCGTCTCGCCGCCCCCGAGGGGAGCCCCCCCGCCGTGGCAGTGCGCCGGGTCCGCGCCCCGCACCGGTGCGCCCGTGAGCGCGTGCAGCCGGGCCGACCCCGCGGTGTGGTCGGCGTGCCGGTGCGTGACGAGCACGAGGACGACGCGGCCCGCGACCGCGAGCGCGCCCAGGTGGTCCGCGTCGTCGGGCCCGGGGTCCACGACGACGCACCCGGTGGCGCCCGGCGCGCGCAGCACGTACGACCGGGTGCCGTCGAGCGTCATGGGCCCGGGGTTGTCGGCGCGCAGCGCCGCGGCGAGGCGGGTGACCGGGACGGGCGACCGCACGGTCAGCCCCGGTGCCGCAGGACGGCGGGCCTGCCCTCGTCCTCCCACTGCGCGAGGCGCGCGTCGACGAGAGGACCCACCTGGTCGAAGGTGTCCCACGTGTCCGCGACCCGGTAGACGTCCTCGGGCTCGCCGTCGCCGGGGCTGACGGCGTCGACGTAGTCCTCGAGGTACAGGCCGCCGCCCTCCTCGTCCTCGTCGTCGCCCACGTAGTACGCGCGCGCGAACGCGGCCCCGACGTCGTCGAGGTCGCCCTCGGCGAGCACGCCGTCGCGCGCGGCCAGCACGAACGCGCCGGGCGTCGTCGTGCGCTCGCGCAGGGCCGCGACCGGGCCGGCGGCCTCGTCGGCGAGCGCGGCGGACGCGTGGCCGGCGAGCACGGCCCACGCCAGGAACACGCCGATGTGGGTCGCGCCGGCACCCGGGCCCGCGTCGGCCGGGAAGCCCTCGTCCTCGGCGTGCCAGGAGGCGTCGTCGTACGTCGTCATGGCGGCGACGCTACCCGAGCGCCTCGACGAGCAGCTCCAGGGTCCGGGCGCGCCCGGGCGTGGCGTCGAGCGGCTCGTCGGCGCGCGACGCCGCGACCGGCACGACCATGACCTCGTCGACGCCGTGCCGGGAGGCCAGGCGGCGCACCTCGGCCGCGGCCTCGTCGGGCGTGCCGATGACCCAGCGCGAGCGCATCCCCTCGACAGCCTGGGCGGCGAGGCCGTCGAGCGGCGTGGCCTGCGCCTCCTCGACCGTCTCGAGCGCGGTGAGCGGGTGCCCCGAGCGCAGTCGCGCCATCATGCGCAGCTGCGGGAGGGCGCGCGCGTGCGCCTCCTCGGCCGTCTCGGCGACGACGACGTTCGCCGTGAGGAAGGTGCGCGGCTCCGGGTTCTCGGCGCTCGGGCGGTAGCCGTCGCGGTAGAGCGCGAGGACCTCGTCGATCCCCTGACCGGAGAAGTGGTTCGCGAAGACGTACGGCAGGCCGAGCTCGGCCGCGAGCCGCGCCGAGTAGTCGCTCGACCCGAGGAGCCACACCGTCGGGGCGGCGTCGGCGGCCGGCGTCGCGTGGACGTCGTAGACCTGGCCGCTCGTGAGGCGCAGCTGCGCGCCCTGCGGGCTCATGAGGGCGAGGATGTCCGTCACGTGCTGCGGGAACCGGTCGACGTCGGCCGTCGGGCCCGTGACGCGCAGGAGCTGCGTGACGACCGGGTCGGAGCCGGGCGCGCGCCCGATGCCCAGGTCGACGCGGCCCGGCGCGATCGCCTCGAGCGCGGCGAACTGCTCCGCGACGACGAGCGGCGCGTGGTTGGGCAGCATGACCCCGCCCGACCCGACGCGGATCCGGTCCGTGACGGACGCCGCCGCCGCGATCATCACGGGCGGCGTCGAGGCGGCGACCGCGGGCATGTTGTGGTGCTCGGCGAACCAGTAGCGCTCGAGACCGAGGCGGTCCGCGAGGCGCACCAGGTCGAGCGAGGCGCGCACCGCCTGGGTGCTCGTCTGGCCCGAGCGCACGGGGACGAGGTCGAGGACGGACAGGCGGGGGCTGGGGTTCGGCGCGGTGCCGGGCGAGGTGCTCATCTCCGGCGTCAACGGCCCGGCCGGGGGGCCGTATTCCGGGGCGAGCCGGGCACCGTCCGGTCGTGCCCGCGCGTCGGATGGCGGTGCCGAGGGCGGAGGGGCATCATCGCAGCACGAGGACGGTGCGGCACGGACGCCGCGACGCACCGAGGACGACCCTGGGGCGAGGGGAGCGGCCGTGGACGAGGAGATCAACTTCCACGCCGACGTGGTGCTGTACTACGACTTCGACGGCATGCCGATCGACGAGCGCACGTGGCACGAGCTGCGCAGCGACGACCGGTCGGTGATCGGGCTGGACGTCGTGGGTGGATGGTCGGTGTTCACGCGGTGGGTCGGCTACGACCGTTCCGAGGGACGCATGCCGCTCATGTACTCCACGCGCATCGAGCCGGGCGGCCTGTTCAGCTCGTCGTTCACGCGCAGCGGGGCCGAGGTGCTGCACCAGCACGTCGTCGACGAGCTCGTGCGCGGGGAGCCGGCGTCGCGCGCCCTGTTCGACGTCGAGCCCTGGAAGTACCCCGGCTTCGCCTGACCTCAGCCGCCGAGCGGGCTGCGCAGCCCGCTCGCGCGCTGGACCGCTGTCGTCACGGCGGCGCGGACCGCGGCCTCCGAGCCGACGACGCGCACGAACGTCTGCGCGCGCGTCACCGCCGTGTACAGCAGCTCGCGCGTGAGCAGCGGGGACGTCGCGGGCGGCAGGACGAGGGTCACGCGGTCGAACTGGCTGCCCTGGGCGCGGTGCACGGTCATCGCGTGCACGGTCTCGACCGGCGGCAGCCGGTGGGTGCGCACGCGCAGCGGGGCGCGCGGGTCGCCGAAGGCCGCGACAACGCCGGCCCCGTCGCCCTCAGCCACGAGCACGCCCGTGTCGCCGTTGTACAGGCTCACCTCGGCGTCGTTGGTCGTGACGAGCAGGGGCCGGCCCGCGACCCAGGGGCTCTCCGTCGCGTGGTGGCCCGTGGCCTCCTCGACCCACGCCTCGACCTGCGCCGCCCAGCGCCCCCGCCCCGCCGGTCCGCGCCGGTGCGCGACCATGACGCGGTGCGCGGCGAGCGCCGTCAGCGCCCCGGCCGCGTCCCCGGCGCGCGCCGCCTCGACGAGCCGCGTGCCGGCCTCGACGGCGTCGTGCCGGACGGCGGCGAGCACCGCGTCGTCCACGTCGTCGGCGTCGGTCTCGAGGAACTGCACGGACGCGTGCTCCTCGCGCAGGAGCGCGAGGACCTGGTCCGCGTCGCCGTGCCGGACCGCCGCCGCGAGCGGCAGGATCGCCGAGTCGCTGTGCTGGCGGTGCACGGTGCGCAGCCGGACCACGCCGTTGCCGAGCACGGCGCGGTCGTCGACCTCGCCCGCCTCGGGCGCGGGCGCGTCGGCGAGCGCGGCGTCGGCCTGCGCCGTGACGGCGGGCGCGGCGGGCGGGCCGAGGAGCGGGGCGCGGTGGACGAGGTCGCCCAGCACGGCGCCCGCCTCGACCGACGCGAGCTGGTCCGGGTCGCCCACGAGCACGAGCCGCGCGTCGGGCCGCAGCGCCTCGAGGAGGCGGGCCATGAGCGGCAGCGCGACCATCGACGTCTCGTCCACGACGACGACGTCGTGCGGCAGGTGGTGGTGGGCGTCGTGGCGGAACCGCGTGCTGCTGCCGGGCCGGTACCCGAGCAGGCGGTGCAGCGTCGAGGCCACGGGCGAGCCGACGCGCTCGCGGTCCGCCGGGCCGAACCCGGTCACGACCTCGCGCACCGCCTCCTGCAGGCGCGCGGCGGCCTTGCCCGTCGGGGCGGCGAGCGCGACGCGCAGGCCCGTCCCGGCACCGGGCGCGGCGGCGTCGTGCAGGACGGCGAGCAGGCGCGCGACCGTCGTCGTCTTGCCCGTGCCGGGGCCGCCCGTGAGGACCGTGAGCCGGCGGTGGGCGGCGTGGGCGGCGGCGAGGCGCTGGCGCGCGTCCTGCTCCGCCGGGAACAGCCGCACGAGGGCCGCGTCGAGGCGCGCGTCGTCCACGGGGAGGTCCGGCGCCGCGAGCCGGCCGTCGACGTCGCGGCGCACCGCGAGCTCGTCGCGCCAGTACCGGTCGAGGTAGAGCATCCCGGCGACCCAGCGCGCGGGCCGGTCGGCGGGACCGTCCACCCCGGCCGCGACGAGCGGGCTGCGGGCGACCGCCTCGGCCCAGGGCGCGTCGTCGGGCCACGGCAGGTGCTCCGCCTCGGCGCGTGCCGCCTCCTCGTCCTCGGGCAGGCGCAGCGGGCCGAGGTCGTCGAGGCGCACGCACACCGAGCCGCTGCGCACCGCGCGGACCGCGAGCGCGACGGCGAGCAGCACGCGGTCGTCCTGCTCGCCGGTCAGGCGCCCGAGGCGCAGCGCCACGCGGAGGTCGGTCGCGGAGACGACCCGCGCGGCGTTGAACGCCGCGAGCCACGCCGGGACGCCGACGGCGAGGCGCGGGTCGCCCTCGTCCGCGGGCACGACGACGCCGGGCGTCGGGACGGGGAACGGGGCCGCGGTCGCCGCGGCGGGGTCGGCGGTCATGCGCGGTCTCCGTCGAGCAGGGCGGACAGGGCGACGACGAGACCGGGCGGCGGCGTCCACGCGACGACGCCGTACGGCGAGCCGTCCGCACCGACCGGGGTGTCCGGCCCGGCCATGCCGCGCACGAAGAGGTACGCGCCGCCCGCGAGGTCGCGCTCCGGGTCGTAGCCCGGGACCCGCCAGCGCAGGTACCGGTGCAGCGCGACGAGGTAGAGCACGAGCTGGAGCGGGTAGTGGGACGCGAGCATCGCGTCGCGCGTCGCGGCGGGGTGGTAGCTGCCCACCGTGAGGGGCACGCCCGGCGGCCCGACCCGGTTCGTCTTGTAGTCGACGACGAGGTAGCGCCGTCGTCCGTCGGGCCCGGGCACGCGCAGCACCGCGTCGATCGAGCCCGTGAGGTACCCGCGCAGCGGGACCCCGCCGGCGCCCGCCCCGGGGGCGCTCTCCGCCTCGTCGGCGAGCGCGGCGAGCAGGTCGGGGTAGCGGACGAACGGGTCGTCGTCGGCCAGGTGCGCGCGCAGCACGCCCGCGAGGTCGCGCAGGGTCGACGGCCGGACGCCCGCCGTCACGTCGCCGCCCGCGAGCGGGAGCTCGAACTCGAGCTCCGGCAGGCGGTCGCGCGGCGACACGTCGGCGAGGGCGAGACCGCCCGCGACGGGGCCGAGCGGCGTGCGCAGCGCGAGCCCGAGCGCGGCGGCGAGCGCGACGGGCTCGACGCCGGGCACCCGGACCGTGGCGGCCTGGGCGCACCGGGCGAGCACCTCGGCGTCGAGGTCGGCGGCGGCGGTGTCGACGTACTCGAGGATCTCGTGCACGAGCGTGCCGAACGCGGTGCCGCCCGGCTGCCCCTCGAAGGGCGACGGCCACGCCGCGGGGTCCGCCCCACCGGCGCCCGCGCCGTCGCCCGTGCCGCCCGTGGCGGCTGCCTGGGTGTCGTCGTCCTCCGGGACGTCCTCCGGCTCGTCCTGGACGCCGGGGTCCTCCGGCTCCGACTCGATCCCGCCCACGGGGCCGTGGTGCGCCGCGGCGGTGAGCGCCGAGTACGACGCGCGCCGCCACTCACGGTCGGGCAGGTGCCCGACGGGCGCGACGCCGAGGGTGGCGTCGGTCGTCCCGGTCGCGGACCAGCGCTCGCCGCGCGGGCGTGCACCGACCTCCTCGACGACGACGGTCCCTCCCGACCGCGCGGCGAGCGCGGCGAACGCGGCCCGCACCTCGTCGTCGCGCATCGCGTCCGGGCGCGCGTGCCGGCCGGGCTCGCCGCCGAGCAGGCGGTCGGCGAGCAGGAGGCGCGTGAGGGGACCGGACGCGGTGTTGCGCTTCGTGGGCGTCCAGTGCACGACGACCTGGTGGCGCGCGCGGGTGAGGGCCACGTAGAGCAGGCGCAGGTCCTCGCCCAGCTCCTCGTCGCGCGCGCGCAGGCGCGCGTCCACGAACCCCGGGGAGCCGACGCCGCCGACGTGCAGCACGCGCTGCCCGTGGTCGTCGTGGAACGCGAAGATCTCCTGGTCGTCGGGCTCGAACCGGTCCCAGCCGAACGGGACGTGCACGACCCCGAACTCCAGGCCCTTCGCGGCGTGCACCGTGACGACCTGCACCGCGGCGGCGTCCGTCTCCAGGCGCCGGGTCCGCTCGTCGGTGAACACGGTGCCGACCTCGGCGACCCGGGCCCGCAGCCACGCCGTGAGCGCGGACGTGCCGAGGCCCTCGGTCGCGGCCGCCTCGTGCAGCGCCTGCGCGACGTGCCGCTGGTCCGTGAGGTACCGCTCGCCGTCGGGCCGGGCCATGACGCGGTCCGTCGCGCCGCGCCGTGCGGCGACCTCGGCGACGGCCGCGACCCCGCGGTCGGCCAGGAGCCGCGCCCAGGCCCGCACGGTGTCGCCCAGCTCGTCGTGGTCGGCGTCCCCGGCCGTGGCGAGGCGCTGCGCGTCCCAGCCGACGAAGGGCGTGAGGGCGAGCGCCGTGGCCCGCCGGTGCAGGCCCGGCTGCTCGAGCGCGGCGAGCAGCGTGAGCCAGTCCTGCGCGGCGGCGGAGCCGAAGACGCTCGACGGACCCGAGACCACGGCCGGGACGCCGAGCGCGACGAGCGCCGTGCGCACCGCCTCCGCCTGGGCGTTCGTCCGCGTGAGCACGGCGACGTCGCGCGGCTCGAGCCCGCGCCAGCGGCCGTCCGGGTCGAGCACGCGGGCGGGGTCGTGACCCGTCGCGCCGGCGCGCGCGAGCCGGCCCGCGACGTCCGCCGCGACGTCCTGCGCGAGCAGCGACCGCGCGTCGGGCGCCGACGGCGCGGACGAGCCCCCGAGCCGGTACGCGCGCCGCGTGACCTGGCGCAGGCGCACGGGCGCCCCGCCCGCGAACCGGGCCTCGGGGTGCGCCGCGTCGACCGGGCGCACGACGATCCGCGGGTCGCCGAGCGCCGTCTCCCCGAGGAGCGCGCCGAGCCCGGCGAGCAGCGGGCCGTCGCTGCGCCAGCTCCGGCTGAGCGTCGCGACGTCCTGCGCGTCCTCGACCGCCTGGAGGTACGTCACGACGTCCGCCCCGCGGAACGCGTAGATGGCCTGCTTCGGGTCCCCGATGAGCACGAGCGTGCGGTGCCCGTGGAACGCGGTGCGCAGGATCGCCCACTGCTCCGGGTCGGTGTCCTGGAACTCGTCGACCATGACGACGCGGAAGCGCGAGCGCACGCGCTCCGCCGCGGTCTCGCCGTGCTCGGGGTCGGTCAGCGCGCGCCGCAGCAGGACCAGCAGGTCGTCGTAGTCGAGCACGTGCATCGCGCGCTTGCGGGCCTCGACCTCGCGGCGCGCGGCGACCGCGACGGCGTACCGCGCGGCCGCGACCGACCCCGCGGGCGCGTCGGCCGGGGCGACGACGGCGCCGTGGTCGCTCACCGCCGCCCGGGCGACGTCGCGCACGTCGCGCGGGGTGAGCGGCGGCTCGGCGCGGTCCGCGAACATCTGCACGTACAGGTCGTCGGTGACCTCCTCGACGAGGTCCGCGACGTCGGGCAGGAAGGTCGTGGCGAGGTCGACGTCGGCCGCGGTCCCGAGCGCGGAGAGCATCTGCTGGCAGAACCCGTGCGTCGTGGTGATCGTCGCCGCGTCGAGCTGCGACAGCGCGGTCCGCAGGCGCGCGCGCCGCAGCCCGAGCTCGGCGTCGTCCACGGCGGCGAGGAACGCGACGAGCTCGTCGGGGTGGCGGGCCGCGTCGGGCGCGCGCAGCGCGTGCTCCGTGGCCACGAGGCGGTCGCGCACGCGGTCGCGCAGCTCGGAGGTCGCGGCGCGCCCGAACGTCACGAGCATGATCTCGGGCAGCGTCGCGACGCCCTCGGCGACGTACCGCGTCGTCAGCGTGGCGATCGTGTGCGTCTTGCCCGTCCCGGCGCTCGCCTCGAGCACGACCGTGCCCGTGGGGAGGTCGCCGAACGGGTCGAAGCGTCGCGGGGCCGACGCCGGGGCCGGTGCTGCCGTGGCGTCCGACCCGGCCGGGGCCGGTGCGGTCTCGGGGGCCGGGCCGCTCATCGGGCACCTCGCAGCTCGTTCTCCAGCAGGGGCTCCCACACGCGGCGCGCGACGGCGCCGAGGCGGGTCGGGTCGTCCGGCGTCCGGCCGAGGTCGGCCGTCGTCGCGGTCCCGGCCACGTCGTCGAGGCGGGGCTCCGCCCCCCAGGCGAGGACGACGTACGGGTCCTTGCGCTCGAACCCCTTGTTCCACGCCCACCCGGCGCGCAGCAGCGCGTCCCGGGCGTCCGACGTCCGCCGCTCCTCGGCGTACCGGAGGGAGACCTCGGGCAGGAGCGGGAGCGGCTCGCGGGCCGCCTCGTCGCGCAGGGCCACGAGGTCGGCGAGCAGCGCGACCGCCGTCTCCGCGGCGGGCGGCGTGAGGGTCGACCACGCGACGCCCGGGTCGCGCGTCGCCCGCCCGACCGTCACCGCGTCCCACCCGTGGCCCGGGTCGCTCGCGGCGAGCGCGAGCCCCTGGACCCAGGCCCGCAGCCGGTGCTTGGGGCCGAGCCGCGAGTACTCCGTGCGCACGACCCGCCGCCCGTGGACGCCCGGCACGGTGCCCACGACGGTGCGGCCGTCGGGCAGCACGGCGCGCACGTCGACCGTCTCGCCGGAGCCGAGCAGGTCCGCGCTCGCGGGTCGCCCGGCCGCGGCGTCGGCCTCGCGCGCGGCGTCGAGCGTGACGAGGCGCAGCGGTCCCACGGACTGCACGACCCCCTGCAGCGCCGCGCGCCCGAGCTCGCGCGGCGGGACCTGCCCGCGACGCCACTCGGCCTGCATCGCCCGGCCCGGGTCTACCCCGGCGAGCGCGGCCCTCAGCACGCGGTCGCCGACCCCCCAGCCCGCGAGGCCCGTCAGCGCGAGCGGCAGGCGGTCGTCGACGTCGTCCTCGTCGACCACGAGCGACACGTCGAGCGTGTTCTGCGCGAACCACCGCGGCGCGTTCTCGAGCAGCCGGACGAGGTCGTCGAGCTCGACGTCGCGCGCACCCGCCCCGGGCGCGGCGTCGTCCGTCGTGGGCAGCGCGAGCGGCGTGCTCACGAGCACCGTCGGGCGGCGCGCGTCGTCGCCGCCGCGGCGCTCGGACGTGGCTCGTGCGCGGGCCTCGCGCGCGCCGGCGAACGCCGCCCCGTCGTGGCTGAAGGGGCCCGCGGTCCCCAGCGCGCCCGGGGTGAAGTTGCGCTCGTCCACGGTCTGGAGCGGGTGCCGCACGACCACGTGCTCGCGCACGCGTCCGCCGCCGGGCACGGTCGCGACGCGGTCGAGCGCGTCGAGGAGCTCCGCGACCGGCACGGCCGGCGGGCGCACGGCGCCGGTGCGCTCGTCCGCGCCCGTGTGCACGACGACGAGGTGGTCGCCCGCCGCGGCCACGGCGTCGAGGAAGATCTGCCGGTCCTCGCTGCGCGCGTCGCGCTCGCCGATCTCCGGGTGCCGCGCGAGCAGGTCGTCGCCCGCCGGTGCCGCGGTGCGCGGGAACGCGCCGTCGTCCAGGCCGAGGAGGCACACGACCCGGTGCGGCACCGACCGCATGGGCTCGAGCGAGCACACCGTGAGGGCCCCGGTCCGGAAGCCGGCGCGGGTCGCGCGCCCGGCGAGGCGGTCGTCCAGGACGGCGCGCACGTCCGCGAGGCGCAGCGGGACGTCGCCGTGCCCCGAGCCCGCGGCGCGGACGTCGCCGAGCACGCGGCGCGCCGAGCCGAGCTGCCACGCCTCCGTCGGGGGCGCCTCGGCGAGGAGCGTGAGCGCGCGGTCCAGCGTGTCGAGCCAGTGCCCGAGCGGGTGGACGCCGCCGAGCCCGCGGAGCACCTCGGCGAGCCGCTCGACGAGCTCGGCGAGACGGCCCGCGAGGTCCACGTCGGTCGAGCCGACGTCGTCCAGGGGCAGCGCGGGCCCGACGAACCGCGCGTCCTCGTCCGCCATCGCGGCGCCGAGGAGGATGCGGTCGAGGGCCGCGTCCCAGGTGCCCTGCCGCACGTTCGCGTCGATGCCGAAGCGCGCGCGACGCTCCCCGTCCTCGCCCCAGTGCACCCCCGCCTCGACCGCCCAGCGGCGCAGCCGGTCCACGTCGTCGTCGGAGAACCGGAAGCGGCGCCGCACCGGGGCGCTCGCCGCGAGGTCGAGCACCTCGGACGCCGTCACCCGGCCGTCCGCGAGCCGCAGGAGCGTCGCGAGCAGCGCGAGCACGGGGTTCGTCGTCCCGGCGCCGCGGTCGGCGAGGCTCACGCGCAGGCGCTGGCCCGGGTGCGCGTCGTCGCCCAGCTCGGGGACGGCGCCGAACGTCGCCGTGACGAGCGGGGCGAACGTCTCGACGTCCGGGCACAGCACGATGACGTCGCGCGCCTGCAGCGTCGGGTCCGCGGCGAACAGCCCGACGAGCGTCTCGCGCAGCACCTCGACCTGCCGCGCCCGCCCGTGGCACGACAGCACCTGCACGGACCGGTCCGCCGGGTCGACCGCGTGCGACGCGTCGGGGACGTCCGCGCGCAGCGCGCCCTGGAGCGCGCCGAGCAGGGTCGGCGGGGGCGGCGCGGCCGGGTGGTGGACCGACGTCGCGCTCGCGAGCCGGAGCTGCAGCTCCACCGCGTCGCGCCCGCTCGACGCGAGCAGCGGGTGCCCGGCGAGCGGCGGGACGTCGGCGCGGCGTGGCCGGGCGTCGTCGCGCGCGCCCGCCGCCGCGTCGTGGGTCGCGACCCGCTCCCACAGCGCGGGGGAGGGGTGCACGAGCCACAGGTGGACGTCGCGGTGCTCGGCGAGCGCGCGCAGCACCCGCAGCTCGTCCTCGGGCAGCCGCGTGGGCCCGAAGACGGACAGCCGCGGCGGGAGGTCGACGGCGGACGGGTCGGCGCGCAGCGCGGCCACCGCGTCCTCGACGCGGCGCGCCGGGTCGGGACCGGGCACGCGGTCCACCAGGAGGCGCCAGAGCACGGGCTGCCACGCGAGGTCGCCGGGCACGTCGCGGGGCGCCCCGTCCGGGCCGTCGTCGGGCCTGACGCGGGGCGCTCCGCCCGAGGAGTGGTCGGGCACGACGCCGGCCGCCTCCCGGGTCGACCCGGCGGTCTCGCCCGCGGACCACGCGAGCACGACGTCGGGCCGCTGGCGCGCGTACCCGACGAGCAGGTCCGCGACGCGACGCGCCAGGGTCAGCCGCCGGCCGCGCCGGACCTCGTCGCCGGGCTCGCCGACGTAGCGCGCGAGCGGTGCCGCCCAGGGCTCCCCGAGACGCGCGTCGAGCACCTCGAGCACGGACCACGCGAGCCTCTCGGGCCGCCACGGGTCGTCCTCCGGCGCGACGCCCGTCAGGTCGGCGACGACCCGCTCGACGAGGTGCCGCGGCCCGCGCAGGTCGACGTTCGCGCACACCCCCGAGCCGCCCCCCGAGCCGCCCGGCGCGCCGTCCGGCGACCCCGCGGGCACGCCGAGGTGGTGCGAGAGCCGCTGCGCGAGCCAGCGCTCGACACCGCGCGTCGGGACCGCGACGACGTCGGGCGTGAACGGGTCGTCGAGCGGGTCGGCGAGGACGGCGGAGAGCGGCGCGACGAGCGCGTCCGCACGCTCGGAGCGGTGCACGTGCAGCAACGAGGACCCCCGACGACCCTGACCGACCTGACCCGCGCACCGGCCGGAGGGCCGGGCGCTACGAGGAGGCTACGAGGTCCCTCCGACACCGTCGAACCGTCGTCCACAGGTCGCCTCGCGCGGCGTCACGCGCGCCGTGCGACGAACACCCACTCCCGGCCCGGACGGTCGGGCGCGTCGCGCACGTCCACGACGTCGAACCCGCACGCCGCGAGCGAGCCCTCGACCTCCTCGCGCGAGCGGAACCGCAGCGTCGAGTCCGAGCGGAGCACGCGCCCGTCGGGCAGGACGGTCGTGTCGTGGAACGACACGAGGGGGAGCGCGACGTCGGCGAGGTCCGTCCACGACTCGACGACCCCGACCCCCGGCACGTCGACCCGCACGTGCGTGCGCTCCCGCACCCACCCCTCCCACGCCCGACGCGCGGGCACCCGGGTCTCGAGGACGACGTGGCCGCCGGGGGCGAGGGCCGCGTGCACGCCGCGCAGCGTCGCCGACCACGCCTCGTCGGTGAGGAACACCTGGGCGACGTTCGCCGTCATCGTCGCGAGGTCGACCCGCAGCGGCGGGAGCGCCGTCGCGTCGCCGTGCAGCCACCGCACGCGCTCGGCGCCCGGCTTCGTGCGCGCGACGTCGAGCGACGCCCCCGCCGGGTCGACGCCCACCAAATCGACGCCCCGCAGCGCGAGGAGGCACGCGAACGTCCCCGTGCCGCACCCGACGTCGAGCACGCTGCGCGCACCGAGCTCGTCGACGAGCGCGACGTACGCGTCGAGGTCGGACCGGTCCGGGTCGAGCGGGTCGTACAGGGCAGCCAGGTCCGGGTCGTCGAAGATCGCGTCGGGCACGCTCCGACGCTACGGACGTCCCGCCGCCCGGTCCACGGGATTCCGGCACCTCGGACGCAAGCTCCTCGCAGCCGCCCGCACGTGGTGCCGGCCTTCCGTCGGTCCGACGTCAGTCCGCCGTCGGACGGCTGCTGCCCGCCGCCGTCGGAGGGCTGCTTCCCGCCGCCGTCGGGCCGCCGAACATGCGCCTGCCGCCGCCGAGCATGCGGTTGCAGCCCGAAATCAGCCCAGAACGGGCCACGACCGCATGTTCGGCGCGGGCTCGTGGCCGCACCGGGCGTTAGCCGCATGCTCGGCGTGGTGGAACCGTCGGGTGCGCAGCTCCAGCACGCAGGATCCGCTCGGCTCCGGCGCAGCGCCTTCTCTGCCGCCGAGCATGCGCCTGCCGCCGCCGAGCATGTGGTTGCCGCCCGAATTCAGCCCAGAACGGGCCACAACAGCATGTTCGGCGCGGGCTCGCGGCCGCACCGGGCCACAGTCGCATGCTCGGCGCGGACGCGAGCGGGTCGTCGTCGACCATGCGCCTGCCGCCGCCGAGCATGCGGTTGCAGCCCGAAATCAGCCCAGAACGGGCCGTAACCACATGCTCGGCGCGAACATGGGTCTGCTCCTGGCCGCACCCGCATGCTCGGTGCGGGCGCGGGGCCGCACCGGGCCACAACCGCATGTTCGGCGCGGACGCGGGGCCGCGCCGAGCCACCACCGCATGTTAGGCGCGGGCGCGCGGCGGCGCCGGGCCACCACCGCCGGCTCGGCAGCGGCGCAGGTGCCGTCAGGCGTGGAGCGCCTGCTCGACGTCCTCGATCACGTCGAGCGGGTCCTCGAGGCCGACGGACAGGCGCACGGTGGTCTCGGCGATCCCGACGGCGGCACGACCCTCGGGGCCGAGCTTGCGGTGGGTCGTCGTGGCGGGGTGCGTGACGAGCGACTTCGCGTCGCCGAGGTTGTTCGAGATGTCGACGACCTGGAGCGCGTCGAGGAACGCGAACGTGCGCTTCTTCGCGGTCTCCGGGTCGGTGCCGGCCGGGACGTCGAGGTCGAACGTCACGACGGTCCCGCCGCCGGACTGCTGCGAGCGCGCGAGCGCGGTCTGCGGGTGCGAGTCGAGGAACGGGTAGCGCACGCGCGCGATCCCGGGGAGCCCTTCGAGCGCCGTCGCGACCTGCGTGGCGTGGGCGTTCTGCGCGGCGACGCGCACGGGGAGCGTCTCCAGGCCCTTGAGCAGCACCCACGCGTTGAACGCCGAGAGGCTCGGGCCGGTGTTGCGCACGAACGTCTGCACCGGGCCGGTGACGTACTCCTCCGAGCCGAGGATCGCGCCGCCGAGCACGCGGCCCTGGCCGTCGATGTGCTTCGTCGCCGAGTACACGACGACGTCCGCGCCGAGCTCGAGCGGCTTCTGCAGGAGCGGGGTCGCGAAGACGTTGTCGAGCACGACGACGGCGCCCGCGGCGTGCGCGAGCTCGCTGACGCGGCGCGCGTCGACGACGTCCTGCATGGGGTTCGAGGGCGTCTCGAAGAACACGACGTCCGCGGGCGTGGAGAGCGCCTCCTCCCACTGGGAGAGGACGTGCCCGTCGACGTAGTCGGTGCGCACGCCCCACTTCGCGAAGATCTCGTCGAAGATGACGAGGCTCGACCCGAACAGCGCGCGCGCCGCGACGATGCGCGACCCGGACTGCACGAGCGCCGCGAGCGACGTGAACACCGCGGACATGCCGGACGCCGTCGCGTAGCAGGCCTCGGCGCCCTCGAGCAGGCGCAGGCGCTCCTCGAACGTGCGCACGGTCGGGTTGCCGTAGCGCGAGTAGACGAACCGGTCGAGCTCGCCCTTGAAGGCGGCCTCGGCGTCGGCCGCGCGGTCGTACGTGTAGCCCTGCGTGAGGAACAGCGCCTCGGAGGTCTCCTGGAACTCGGTGCGCGCGTTGCCGCCGCGCACGGCGAGCGTCGCGGGGCGCACGCCCGCGGGCAGGGGCTTGCGGCCCGATCCTCCGGGGACGCCGGCTCCCGCGCTCACCGCGCGGCCTCGCCCGCGGCGGCGGGGGAGTACGTGGTGGTCGGCAGCCCGCGGACCTTCCAGCCCTCGACGTCGCGCGCCCCGGAGAAGCCCTGGGCACCCTCGAAGCCCTCGAGCACGTTGTACGACGGGCCGAGGCCGGCGGCCGTGGCCGCGCGCGCCGCGCCGATGGAGCGCTGCCCCGAGCGGCACAGGAACACGACGGGGCGCTCGTCGCCGGGCGCGAGGCCTGCCTGGGCGAGCTGGTCGACGAACGCGGGGTTGGGCCCGAGGGGCGTGACCCACTCGTCGAACACGACCTCGCGGCCGAGGTCCGCGACGTCGGGCACGCCGATCGTGCGCCACTCGCCCTCGGTGCGCACGTCCACGAGGACGGCGCGCGGGTCGGCGGCGAGCAGGTCCCACGCCTCCTGCGGGGTGATGTCGCCGGCGTAGCCGTCGGCGGGACGGGGGGACAGGTCGCTCATGGGATCTCCTCCATCGATCGTGGCAGTAGCACCCTGCGCCCGCGCCCTCGACGGGCCCGGGGGGTTGCTGCGGCGTCGACGTGCCACGTCACTCGGCCGCTCCGGATGGTTGGTCGGATCGTACGTCACGCCGACCGGTGGCCGGAACGCGCGTCTCGCGACGTGGAAGGCCTGGCGCGGACGGCGTCCGTCCCGCGATGCGAGACCTGCTGCCCACCGGTTGACACGGTCGCGAGCCCTCGCACATCCTGGGACGCAGGTCATGAGTGCCAGCGTGAAACCCCGGTTTGCTGGCCGGCAACCCTCCTCTCGCGGCGGGGTGCCCCGGGTGACGACCAGGCCGCCCGCCGTCCGGCGCGCGGCAAGCGCGGGGAGCGCCTCCCCGACACGACCTCGGAGGACTGTGCCATGACCGCTCTCGCCGACCTCGACTGTCCGACGTCCGCCCCGGCCTCCGTCGCGCGCGTCGCCGACCTCCCCGCCGTCCTGCCCGTCGTGGGCAGCGGCACGCTCGTGCCGCTCGTCGACGGCCGCAGCGTCCCGTACGCGAACCTCGACGTCGCGGCGTCGGCGCCCGCGCTCCGGTCGGTCGCCGACCGCGTGACCGAGGTGCTGCCGCTCTACGCGAGCGTGCACCGCGGCGCGGGCTACCTCTCGCAGGTGTCGACGGCTCTGTACGAGTCGGCGCGCCGCACCATCGGGGCGTTCGTCGGCGCGCGCGAGGACGACGTCACCGTCGTCACGCGCAACACGACCGACGCGCTCAACCTCCTCGCCGGCTGCGTCCCGGCGAACGCGGACGGCACGCCCGGTCGCGTGCTCGTCCTCGACGTCGAGCACCACGCGAACCTCCTGCCGTGGCAGCGCACGGGCGGCGCGACGGTGCTCGCGGGCGGCGTGAGCATCGCCGAGACGCTCTCGGGCCTGCGCGCCGAGCTCGCGCGCTTCGACTACGCACTCCTCGCGGTCACGGGCGCGTCGAACGTCACGGGCGAGGCGCTGCCGCTCGACGAGGTCGTCCGCCTCGCGCACGACGCCGGGGCGCGCGTCGTGCTCGACGGCGCGCAGCTCGTGCCGCACCGCGGCGTCTCGCTCGCGGAGACCGGCGTGGACTGGGTCGCCTTCTCGGGGCACAAGACGTACGCGCCGTTCGGCGCGGGCGCGCTCGTGGGGCGCCGGGACTGGCTCGACGCCGGCACGCCGTACCTCGCGGGCGGCGGCGCGGTGCGCCAGGTCCGGGTCGACGGCACGCAGTGGCAGACCGGCCCGGCGCGGCACGAGGCCGGGTCGCCGAACGTCGTGGGCGCCGTCGCTCTCGCGGCCGCCGCCGACGCGCTCGGCGCGCTCGACGAGGCGGCCCTGCGCGAGCACGAGTCCGCGCTGCGCACGGCCCTCGTCGACGGGCTCTCCGCGGTCGAGGGGGTGCGCGTCGTGAGCGTGTGGCCCGACGCCGCGGACCCGGTCGGCGTCGTGACGTTCTCGCTCGCCGGGCACGACCCCGGGCTCGTCGCGGCCTACCTCTCGGCCGAGCACGGCATCGGCGTGCGCGACGGGCGCTTCTGCGCCCATCCCCTGCTCGCCCGGCTCGGCCACGACGCGGGCGCGATCCGCGCGTCGGTCGGCGTCGGCACGACGGGAGCGGAGGTCGTGCGGCTCGTCGAGGCCGTGCGCGCGTACGTCGAGCAGGGCCCGACCGTCCGGTACGCGGTGGTCGACGGCTGCTGGACGGTCGTGGACGACCCGCGCCCGGTGCCCGTCGGGTCGGGGCTCGAGGGCCTCGTCGCGACCGCCGCGGCGGGCTTCCTCGCCGAGGCAGCGGGCTGCGGCCCGGCCCCGGTCGAGCCTGCCTGACCGGCGCCGGCCGAGACCGTCCGCGAGGCTCCGGGAGGGCGTTCACCGGCCCGACGCCGACCGTTCTCCCCAGCGTCGTGCCCGCCCCTTCTCGCGGCGGCCCGCGTGTGCTCTGATATGCGCTGTGCTGCACGACGTCGTCCTCACGGGGTACGGGTTCCGCCTGGAACCGCTGGCCCCCGAGCACGCTGAACCCCTCGCCGGCATCGTCGACGAGACGATGTGGTCCGGCATGAGCATCGCCCTGCCGTGCGGCGTCGGCGGCATGGCCGACCTCGTCGCGTCCACGCGCTCCGCGCCCGACCTCACGGGCTTCGTCGTGCGCGCGGCGCACCCCGACGGGACCCCCGGCGCGGTGCTCGGCAGCACCGCCTTCCGCGACCTGTCGCTCGTCGACCGCCGCGTCGAGATCGGCCGCACCTTCTACGCGCGCGAGACGTGGGGCGGCCTCGTGAACCCCGTGACCAAGTGGCTCCTGCTGCGCCACGCGTTCGAGAGGTGGGACGTGCACCGCGTGGGCTTCCGGGTCGACGCGCGCAACGCGCGCTCGCTCGGCGCGATGCGACGCCTCGGGGCGTACGAGGAGGGCGTGATGCGCGGCCACCGCGCGGCGCCCGACGGGACCCGCGCCGACTCCGTCGTCTTCTCGGTCCTCGCGCCCGAGTGGCCGGGCATCGAGGTGGGGCTGCTCGACCGCATCACCCGCCCGCGCGTCGTCCCCGCGCTCACGACGCTCGCCCCGGCGCCGCCGCTGCCCCTCGCGGCCTCCTGACCCGGCGCGCCCCACCCGGACCGGCGGGGCCCGCCCCTCCCGGCCCCGCACGACGAGGGCCCCGCCGACCGGCGGGGCCCTCGTGCTGCGCGACCGTGATCGACGACCACGGGGTGGATGACGAGGCGGGCCTCGTCGGACGGGCTACTTGAAGGCGTCCTTGACGTCGTCGCCCGCCTGCTTGAGGTTGGCCTTGGCCTGGTCGGCCTTGCCCTCGGCCTCGAGGCGCTCGTCGTCCTTCGCCTTGCCCGTGCCCTCCTTGATCTTGCCCTTCGCCTCTTCGGCGGCGTGCTCGATCTTGTCACCGAGTCCCATGGGATCTCCTCTCGTCGGTACCTGCCGACCGTAGGCACGACGTCCCGCGCTCGCACGTCGATGCCGTCGGTCCGCGCCGTGATGGGATGTCCCCGTGCAGCACGACATCACCCTCGAGGGGTTCGGCGTCCGTCTCGTCCCGCTGACCGAGGACCACGCCCCGGCGCTCGGCGCGCTCGTGGACGACGGGATCTGGGCCGGCATGTCGTCCCCGACGCCGCACGGCACCGAGGCCATGACCGGGTACGTGCGCGACGCCGTCGCGGCTCCCGGGCGCCTCGCGTTCGCGGTGCTCGGCGCCACCCGTGACGCCGCGGACGGGGCGGCGGAGCCCGACGGCGCACGGACCGTCCGCGGCAGCACCTCGCTCTACGAGTGGGTGCCGTCGCAGGGCCGCGTCGAGCTGGGCTCGACGTTCTACGCGCGCGAGTGGTGGGGCGGGGTGACGAACCCGGCGTGCAAGTACCTGCTCCTGCGGCACGCGTTCGAGGAGCTCGGGGTGGCGCGCGTCGCCCTGCGCGCCGACGCGCGGAACGCCCGGTCCATCGGTGCGATCACGCGGCTCGGGGCGACGCCGGAGGGCGTGCTGCGCAGCCACCGCGTCGCGCCCGACGGCTCGCGGCAGGACACCGCGTACTTCTCGGTCCTGCTCGACGAGTGGCCGGGCGTCCGCGACGGGCTGCTCGCCCGCCTGCCCCCGGCCTGACGCCGGGCCGACCCGGCCGCCACGGGTGCGTGGCGGCCGGGGCCGGTCAGCCGCGCGGCGTGACGCGGCCCGCGAGGTGCATCCGGCCCTGCCGGTCCCACGCCTGGTAGGCGAGGCCCGCGCCGGGGTCGCCGGCGCCGTCGGGCACGGCCGGTGCGACCTGGCTGACCGCGTCCCGCGTGGCGGGGGGCACAGCACCGGCGGGGCGGATCGCGACGTCGACCGTGCTCGGCAGGAGCACCGGCTTGGCGAACGCGACCGTCCAGTCGTACGTGGCGCCGCGCGCGGGACCTGCCTCGGCGAGCGCGCGCGCCGCGGTGTACATGCCGTGCGCGATGGCGCGCGGGAACCCGAACGCCTTCGCGCCGAGCGCGGACGTGTGGATGGGGTTGCGGTCGCCCGAGACGGCCGCGTACGCGCGGCCCGTCCCGCCGCCGAGCGACCACCGCGCCGTCGGCAGCGGGGGCGCGGACGCCTCCGGTGCCGGCCCGGGGTCGGCGGGCTCCGGGGCCCTGGGCAGCTCGACGCCCTTCGCGAGGTACGTCGAGACGCCGCGGTACGCGAGCGTCGTCGCGGGCAGGCCCGAGCCGGCCGCGCGCTCGGCGTCCGTGCGCTCGACCGCGATCTCGGTGACGAGGTCCACCTGGACGCCGCGCCGGTGCGGGCGCAGGCCCTGCGCCCAGGCGCGCACCTCGAGCGCGTCGCCGAGGCGCACGGGCCGCACGACCGAGACCGAGTTCGCGAGGTGCACCATGCCGAGCAGCGGCAGCGGGAAGTCGCCCCGGACCATGAGCGCGGTCGCGAGCGGGAAGCCGAGCACGTGCAGGTAGCCCGCCGGCAGCACCTCGGACGGCGCCTCGCCGACGACGCGCTCGTACCGGGCCAGGTGCGCGGCGCTGCCGACCGCACCGGGCGCGGCGTCGTCCGAGGTGGGGACGCCCGCGACGCGGTAGGCGACCTCGGGCAGCGCGAGGTCGCGCCCGCCGCGGCCGGGCAGCCGGCTCGCGGCCGCGATCCGGCCCGACGCCGCGACCCCCTTCGCGTACAGCCCGCCGAGCCCCGGGACCTGCGGGAGCGTCTCGACGCGGGCCGTCACCGGCCCACCACGTTCTGCCCGCACACGCGCAGCACCTGTCCGTTCACGCCCGACGCTCCGGGCGAGGCGAGGAACGCGACGGCCTCGGCGACGTCGACGGGCTGCCCGCCCTGCTGGAGCGAGGCGACGCGGCGCGCGACCTCGCGCTGCACGAACGGGATGGACGCCGTCATGTCGGTCTCGATGAAGCCCGGGGCGACGGCGTTGGCCGTGCCGCCGAGCTCGGCGAGCCGCGGCGCGAACGCGCGCGTGTGCCCGATGACCCCGGCCTTGGAGAACGCGTAGTTCGACTGGCCGCGGTTGCCCGCGATGCCGCTCGTGGACGCGAGCGAGACGATGCGCGGCGCGGCGGAGAACCCGTTCGCGCCGAGCAGGTACTCGGTGATGCGCAGCTGCGCGTCGAGGTTCACCGCGACCACCGCGTCCCACTTGTCCGGGGACATGTTGGCGAGCAGCTTGTCGCGCAGGATCCCCGCGTTGTGCACGAGGACGTCGAGCCCGCCGTGCCGCGCCCGCGCGTGCTCGAGGATGCGGGCGCCGGCGTCCTCGGCGGTCACGTCGAGCTGCAGCGCGGTGCCGCCGATCGCGTTGGCCACCTGCGCGAGCGACTCGCCCGCCGCGGGGACGTCCACGACGACGACCTTCGCGCCGTCGCGCGCGAGCGTGCGCGCGACCTGCGCGCCGATGCCGCGCGCGGCGCCGGTGACGACGGCGACCTTCCCGTCGAGCGGCCGGTCCCACGAGACGTCCGTCGCGGCGGCGGTGCCCGCGCAGACGGGCAGCACCTGGCCGTCGACGAACGCGGAGCGCGCGGAGAGGAAGAAGCGCAGGGCCGCGAGGACGCCCTCGCCGTCGACGGGGGCGTCGCCGGTGACCTGGATGCCGTTGCCGGTCGCGCCGTAGCGCAGCTCCTTGGCGACCGAGCGCAGGAACCCGTCGACGCCCTCGCGCGTGGCCGCGAGCTCGGGCGCGTCGCCGGCGGCGGGCGCCCGGGAGATCGTCACGACGCGCCCGTGGGGGGCGAGGCGGCGCAGGTTCGCGGACAGCGCCATGACGGCGCCCGCCACGTCCTGCGGGCGCGCGGCCTGCGTGAGCACGACGACGACCGCGCCCCACCGGGTGGAGTCGTCGGGGGTCTGGCGCACGTCGAGGTCCCAGGCGAGCAGGGCCTCGGCGACGCGGTCGGCGTCGTCGCGCTCGCCGGGGGTGCCGCCGAGCACGAGGACGGGCCCGACGGTCAGGGGGTCGCCCGCGCGGAAGCGGCGCAGCACCGCGGGGCGGGGCAGGCCGAGCTTCTTCGCGAGCGTCTTGGTGAAGCCGGAGTTGACGGCCTTGACGTAGGAGTCGGTCACGGTGGTTCCTCTCGGTCGGTCGGGCCGTCAGGCGGGGGCGTCGGTCGCGGGCACGGACTCGAGGACCGCGGCGACGCCGAGGCCGCCGGCCGCGCACACCGAGATCAGCGCCCGGGCGGGCCGGCCGGTGTCGGCGGCACGCGCCGCGAGGAGCTTGGCCGCCGTGGCGACGATGCGCCCGCCCGTCGCGGCGAACGGGTGCCCGGCCGCGAGCGAGGAGCCGTTGACGTTGAGGCGCGAGCGGTCGACCCTGCCGAGCGCGCCGTCGAGGCCGAGCTCGGTGCGGCAGTACTCGTCGTCCTCCCAGGCCGCGAGCGTCGCGAGGACCGTCGACGCGAACGCCTCGTGGATCTCGAAGAGGTCGAAGTCCGCGAGCGTGAGGCCGTTGCGCGCGAGCAGGCGCGGCACGGCGTGCACGGGCGCCATGAGCAGGCCCTCGTGCCCGTGCACGAAGTCGACCGCGGCCGTCTCCGCGTCCACGACGCGGGCCAGCAGCGGCAGGTCGCGCGCGGCGGCCCACTCGCGCGAGGCGAGGAGCACGGTCGACGCGCCGTCCGTCAGCGGGGTCGAGTTGCCCGCGGTCATGCTCGGCTCGACGCCCTCGAGGCGCTTGCCGTACACCGGCTTGAGCGCCGCGAGCTTCTCCAGGGAGGAGTCGGCGCGCAGGTTCTGGTCGCGCACGAGCCCGCGGAACGGGGTGACGAGGTCGTCGAAGAAGCCGGCGTCCCACGCCGCGGCGAGGTGCTCGTGCGACGCGAGCGCGACCTCGTCCTGCGCCTCGCGCGTGATGCCCCACCGGGCCGTCGTGATCGCCTGGTGCTCACCCATCGACAGGCCCGTGCGAGGCTCGTCGGTCGCGGGCGTGAGCGGCGCGAGGTCCGACGGCCGGACCGACGCGAACGCCTTGACGCGCGCGCCGAAGGTCTTGGCGTGGCTCGCGTCGAGCAGCGCACGGCGCAACCCCTCGCTCACGGCGATGGGCGCGTCCGAGACGGTGTCGGTGCCGCCCGCGATCGCCGACTCGACCTGGCCGAGGCGGATCTTGTTCGCGACGGCGATCGTCGCCTCGAGGCCGGTCGCGCACGCCTGCTGCAGGTCGTACGCGGGCGTCTGCGGCGAGAGCGAGGAGCCCAGCACCGACTCACGCACGAGGTTGAAGTCGCGCGAGTGCTTGAGCACCGCGCCGCCGACGACCTCGCCGATCCGCTCGCCCTGCAGGCCGAAGCGCGCGACGAGCCCCTCGAGCGCGGCCGTGAACATCTCCTGGTTGCTCGCCTTCGCGTACTTCCCGCCGGCGCGCGCGAAGGGGATGCGGTTGCCGCCCACGACGTAGGCGTCGCGCAGGCCGGGCGCACCGCCCGTCGCGCCCGCCGCGCCGGGGTCGGTCGTCGTGCCCGGGGTGCCGGTCCGCGTGCTCTCCGTGCTGGTCGCCGTGCTCGTCGCCGGCGTCTTCCTGGGGGCCACTGCGCCTCACTTCCTCGTCCGCACTCGCTGCGCTGCGTTGCTGTCGGGTGGAGGGAGAGCCGTGGAGAGGCCTCCCCGTCCCGCCTCCGTGACGGTCCGGCGGGGGAGGGCCGGACCGGGCGGGTGTCCAAGACCAACAGTACCTGATACTGTCGGTATCGTGAGTCGGGTCACACGGACCCGTGCTGCCCGCTCCCGGTGGCACCGTCCGTCTGACGCCTCAGACCGGCTCGGACGACATCGACGTCGCGACGGAGGACAGCGTGGACGCAAGCGTGAGCGGTGTGGGCGCACGACCGGAGGCCCGACGAGGGGTCCCCGCGGTCGACGGCCGCTCCACCCGCTGGGACGAGCACCGGGCCGCGCGCCGGGCCGAGCTCATCCGGGCCGCCAGCAAGGCCGTGCACCGGGGCGGGCCCGGCGTCTCCATGGACGAGATCGCCGCGGCGTCGGGCACGTCGAAGTCGATCATCTACCGCTACTTCGACGACAAGACCGGCCTGCAGGTCGCCCTCGGCTCGGCCGTCGTCGGGCAGATGCACGACGCCCTGACCCAGGCCGCCGAGGCCGCCGAGACGCCGCGCCGGGCGCTGCGCGCGATGGTCGGCGTCTACCTCGAGATGATCGAGAGCTCGCCGAACGTCTACTACTTCGTGACGCGCACGAGCGCCGTCGCGGGGACGGAGGAGACGGCGGGCCAGGCGGCCGCGTCCGGCCGCGGCGCGTCGCAGGCGCCCCTCGCCGCCTTCCTCGACTCCGTCATCGAGCTCGTCGCCGAGCCGTTCGCGCGCGTCACCGACGTCCCGCCGGCCGACGCCGCGGCGTGGGCGGCGGGCGCCGTGGGCTTCGTCCGCGGCGCCGGCGAGTGGTGGCTCGCCCACCGCGACCGTCCCGGCACGCCCGACCGCGAGCAGCTCACCGAGCGCGTCGCCGCGTGGCTGTGGTCCGGGCCGGTCGGCGTCCTCTCCCAGAACCCGGGCGGGACCCCCCGCCCCGAGACCGCGCCCGCCACCCCCGCGGCGCCCGCCTCGGCCGCGTCGACGACGACGACCCCCGACCCCCAGGAGAACCGATGACCGCCACGTCCGACCGTCCCGCGCTCGCCCCCGTGGACGCCCCGGCCGCCTCCGAGGCGCGCGTGGACGTCCCCGCGCTCGAGAAGCTCCTGCTCGGCCGGTGGTCCGAGCTGCGCGCCGCCGCGCGCGCGACCGCGGGCGAGCCCGCGTTCTGGCGCGTCGAGGGCCAGAGCAAGGAGGTGCACCGCGAGCACGTGCTGGACCAGATGCGCCTCCTCGTGGGCAAGGGCCAGGTCTGGCGCGGGTACCCCGAGCGGCTGGGCGGGGCGGACGACCCGGGCGGCAACCTCGCCGGCTTCGAGGAGCTCGTCGCGGCCGACCCGTCGCTGCAGATCAAGGCCGGCGTGCAGTGGGGCCTGTTCGGCTCGGCGATCCACCACCTCGGCACCCCCGAGCAGCAGGACCGCCTGCTCCCCGGGGCCATGGACCTCTCCGTGCCCGGCGCGTTCGCGATGACCGAGACCGGCCACGGCTCCGACGTCGCGAGCATCGGCACGACGGCCACGTACGACCCGGAGACCGAGGAGTTCGTCATCCATACCCCGTTCCGCGGGGCGTGGAAGGACTACCTCGGCAACGCGGCCGTGCACGCGACCGCGGCGGTGGTCTTCGCGCAGCTGGTCACGAAGAACGTCGACCACGGCGTGCACGCGTTCTACGTGCCGATCCGCGACCCGCAGGGCGAGCGCGACGAGCTCGGGCGCCTGCCGTTCCTGCCCGGCGTGGGCGGCGAGGACGACGGCCAGAAGGGCGGCCTCAACGGCATCGACAACGGCCGCCTGCACTTCGACCACGTGCGCGTCCCGCGCGCGGACCTGCTCGCGCGCTACGGCGCGGTCGACGCGGACGGCACGTACTCGAGCCCGATCGACAGCCCCGGGCGGCGCTTCTTCACGATGCTCGGCTCGCTCGTCCAGGGGCGCGTCTCGCTCGACGGCGCCGCGGTCACCGCCGCGAAGCTCGGCCTCGCGATCGCCGTGCGGTACGCGAACGAGCGCCGCCAGTTCACGGGGGCGTCGGCGACCGACGAGGTCGTGCTCCTCGACTACGGCACGCACAAGCGCCGGCTGGTCGTCCCGATCGCCGAGGCGTACGCGGGGCACTTCGCGCACGACCGGCTGCTCGACCTCTTCCACTCGGTCTTCTCCGGCGAGGAGGACACGCCCGAGCAGCGCGAGGACCTCGAGACCACGGCCGCCGCCCTCAAGGCGACGAGCACGCGGTTCGCGCTCGACACCCTCCAGGAGACGCGCGAGGCGTGCGGCGGCGCCGGCTTCCTCACGGAGAACCGCATCACGAGCCTGCACGCCGACCTCGACGTCTACGCGACGTTCGAGGGCGACAACACCGTGCTGCTCCAGCTCGTCGCGAAGCGCCTGCTCGCCGACTACGGCAAGCAGTTCAAGGGCATCACCCCCGGGCAGATGGCGCGCGTCGTCGTCGAGCGGGCGGGCGACATGGCCCTGCACCGCACGCCCCTCAAGCGCGCCGCGCAGGCGCTCGCCGACGTCGGCGACCCGCGCCGCGCGGCCGGCCACCTGCGCGACGCGGAGACGCAGCGCGCGCTCCTCACGGACCGCGTCGAGACCATGGTCGCCGAGGTCGCGCAGGCGCTCCGACCCGCGCAGAAGGCGGACCCGGAGACGGCGGCGAACCTCTTCAACGCCCACCAGGTCGAGCTCATCGAGGCCGCGCGGGCGCACGCCGAGCTCCTGCGCTGGGAGGCGTTCACGCAGGCCCTCTCGACGGTCGAGGACGACGGCACGCGCGAGGTGCTGACCACCGTGCGCGACCTGTACGGCCTGAGCCTCGTCGAGCGGCACCTCGCGTGGTACCTGCTCAACGGGCGCCTGTCGACGCAGCGCGCGCGCACCGTGACGAGCTACCTCGCGCGCCTCGTCGACCGCCTGCGCCCGCACGCGCAGGACCTCGTCGACGCGTGGGGCTACGGCCCCGAGCACCTGCGCGCGAAGATCGCGTCGGGCGCGGAGAAGGAGCGCCAGGACGAGGCGCGCGACCACTACCGCCGCCTGCGGGCGAGCGGCGACCAGCCGCTCAGCGAGAAGTCGCTGCGCAAGGCCGAGAAGGCCGCGAAGGGCTCGTCGGTGGCCACCCGCCACTGACGCGGCGCGACCGGGCGCGCGTCGACCGCGACGGCGACGCCCGGGCGCCACGACCCACCGGCCGGCGGCGGTACCGCCGACCGGGGGGAGCACGTCCCGGGCGCCGTGACGACCACCAGCCGTCACGGCGCCCGCCGCGTACCCGCGACGCCGCCGCGCGGCCCGGTGCCGCCCGGTGCCGTCGGTGCCGGCCGGTGCCGGTCGGTGCTCCCGACGCCGCCCGGCGCGGCGCTCAGGTCGGGTTGCAGCGTGCCGCGAGCACCGCGACGAGGCCGACGTCGGGCCGCCACGGCTCGAGGTTCCACGTCGCCTTGTCCGGTGCGCCGAGAGCGTGGCACGCGAGCTGGTCGTGCATGCCCGGGGTGTCCGCCTCCGGCTCGGCCGCCACGAGCGCGGTCCACAGGACGTCGAGGCCCGCCGCGCCGGCGGCGCGCGCCCAGGACGTCGGGTCGACGGCGATCGAGCGCCCGCCCTCCCGCTCGCCCCAGACCGCGGAGCGCAGCGCCGTGGTCCCGAGCGTCGTCGTGACGGCGCCCGGGTCGGTCGCCGCGCCCGTGCCCGACGCCGTCCCCTCCGCGGTCCCCGACGTCACCTCGACGCGGGTCGGCCCCGCGACGACGAGCCGCGCCCCGCGACCGGCCGCCCCGTCACCGGAGCCGGAGGCGTACCCGGTGCCTGGGGTGTCCCCGGCGTCTGGAGCGTCCCCGGCGTCGCCCGCCTCCGCGCTCGGTGCGTCCTGCCCGGTGCCCGGGTCGGCGGCGCGGGGACCCGACAGCCCCGCGACGGGCGTCCCGGCCTCGTCGAGGACCGTGACGCTCCCGTCCGCGTTCGCCGCGAAGGAGCCGGGGGTCGTCAGCACGAGCACCGCCCGCTCGGGCCCGGGCGCGAGGGTGAGCGTGGCCGCGCCCTCGGCGTCGGCACCGACCCGGGCACCGGACGTCTCGGCGTCCACGACGACGTCGATCGCGACGTCGCCGGACGCGAGCCGGGCGGTCGCGGCGGGCTCGGGGGCCGCGTCGGCCGTGCCCGCGTCGACTGACGCCTGAGCAGACGGGGACGAACCACCGGACGCGCCGTCCTCCGGCGCGGAGCTCGACGACCCGGGCTGACCGGCCGTGCACGCGGTCGCGGGCGCCAGGGCGAGCGCGACGGCGAGGCCGAGCGCCGCGCGTCGGGCACCGGACCGGCGCGCGGTCACGCGGGGTCGACCGCCGGGAGGAGGCCCGCCCAGCGCCGCGCGACGTCGACGAGCTCGACCCGGTCGAGGGCGTCGACCTCCTCGGGCGCGAACCAGCGGACGCCGTCGGTCGAGCCGTCCTCCTCGACGGAGAGCGCGCCGCCCACGACGTGCGCGCGGTACACGATGCGCAGCCCCTGGATCGTGCGGCCCGCCTCGCGGTCGGCGGCGCGGACGCGGTCCGCGGCGGGGATGACGATGCTGTCGACGCCCAGCAGCCCGTCGAGCTCGACGTCGTACCCCGTCTCCTCCCGGACCTCGCGCACGGCCGCGTCCTCGGGGTGCTCGCCCGGGTCGATCCCGCCGCCCGGCAGGGTCCAGCCGTCGTGGTCGCCCTCGGTCCAGTGGGGAAGGAGCAGGCGGCCTTCGGGGTCGACGACCACGGCGTAGGCGCCGACGCGGAGATCCATGTGCCCCATCATGCGCGAGCGCGGCGTGCTCCGGTACCGCACGCGTCGGTCAGCGCCCCCGGGCGAGGGCGAACGTCGTGGTGCCGACGAGCGCGAGGCCCACGCCCCACCACACGAGGCCGCTCGCGGCGACGACGAGGCCACCGCCCACGAACAGCGCGACCTGCGCGTCCAGGCGCCAGGGCTGCGCGAGGCGCCGCGCCGCCCGCGGGGCGAGCCAGCGTCCCCAGACCGCGACGGCCGCCGCCGGGAGCACCACGGCGAGCACGACGCCCAGCGCGCCGACCCCCGTCGCGGACCCCAGCCGCCACCCCGCGACCGCGAGGAGGGCGACGAGGGCCACCTCGCACGCGAACGCGAGAACGTCCACGGGGCCGACCCGCGGCGCCGGCCCGCCCGGCCCCGGCCCACGCCGTCCGCCCGGCGCGTCGACGCCGCCCGGCGCGCGGCCGTCGTCCGGCGGGCGGCGCCCGCCCGGGTCCCCGGTCACCGGTCCTCGACCTCGTCCTCGAGGCGCGAGACGTCGGAGAACGCGATCTGCCGCTTGCGCACCGCGCGGTTCCACAGCCACGTGACGAAGGACAGCACGACGCCGAGCGCGACGAGCGCGCCCGCGATGACGTACTGCTCCTGCTGCTCGGCGCTGCGCGCCCACGGTCCGGCGAGGTACGCGCACGAGAGCGCGCCGACGACGGCGAGCGGCGTCCACGTGCGGAAGTGCTCGTGGTCGACGGGCTTGCGGCGCAGCACCAGCAGCGCGACGTTGACGATCGCGAACACGACGAGCAGGAGGAGCGACGTGGTGCCGCCGAGCAGCGCGACCGCGCTCGCGCCCTCCTCGGTCGCCGACTCGCGCACGACGTACGTGATGAGCCCGAACGCGATGGCCGTCGTGACGACGATCGACACCCACGGCGTGCGCCGGAACGGGTGCACCTGGCCGAACGCGCGCGGCAGCACGCCCTGGTTCGCCATGCCGTAGAGCAGGCGCGAGGCCATGAGCATGTTGATGAGGGCCGAGTTCGCGACGGCGAACATCCCGATGAACGGGAAGATCGTCGCGAAGGGCATGTTCGGCGCCCCGACCGCGACGACCTGCGTGAGCGCCGATCCCTTGGACTCGTCGGTGAGGTCGCCCACCGGGACGAGCGCGACCGCCGTGATCGCGACGAGCACGTAGATGACGCCGGTGATCGTGAGGCCCGTGAGCATCATGCGCGGGAAGTCGCGCACGGGGTTCTTGCACTCCTCGGCCATGTTCACCGAGTCCTCGAACCCGACCATCGCGAAGAACGCGAGCGTCGTCGCGGCGGTCACGGCGAGGAACACGCTCTTGTCGTCGGAGCTCTCGAAGACGACGACGCGCGAGAAGTCGGCCCGGCCCTGCGTCGCGGCCCACAGCCCCACGAAGATCACGAGGAGCAGGCCCGAGAGCTCGACGAGCGACAGCACGACGTTGGTCTTGACGCTCTCGCCCACGCCCCGGAAGTTCACGAGCGCGACGAGCGCCATGAAGCCGAGCGCGATCCACAGGCGCCCCGAGCCCCCGGGGTCGAGGGCCAGCCCGAAGCCGTCGGAGACGAACCCGGCGAAGGCGTTGGACGCCGTCGACGCCGACGTGATGCCCGAGCTCATGACCATGAACGCGACGACGAACGTCAGCAGGTGGATTCCGAACGCCTTGTGCGTGTAGAGCGCCGCGCCCGCGGCGCTCGGGTATTTCGTGACGAGCTCGAGGTAGGAGAACGCGGTGATCGTCGCGACGACGAACGCGACGAGGAACGGCAGCCACGCGGCGCCGCCGACCTCGCCCGCGACCTGGCCCGTGAGGGCGTAGACGCCCGTGCCGAGGATGTCGCCGACGATGAACAGGAGCAGGAGCTTGGGCCCCATCACGCGGCGCAGCTCCGGCTGCTCGCGCCGTTCCTCCGTCTGCCCTGCGGTCTGGCTCATGAGAGGCTCCCTCGCGTCTCGGACATCCCGGACCTCCATTCGACCGCGCCGGGCGCCGGTTGTCAGCGCGGGCGGGCGCGTGTCGCGCCGCCGCCCACCGCCGCCCACCGCCGCCCGGCGGCCGTCAGCGCGAGCGGGCGCGTGGGGCGTCGTCGTGCGACCGCGTCGCGGTCACGGGGAGCGCGGGGGCGCGCCGTCGGCGCAGCACGCCGGTCGTGAGCGCGACGCCCAGCAGCAGCACCGCCCCGCCCGTGACCTCGGCGGCGTTCGGCACCTCGCCGAGCACGGCCCACGCGGCGAGCATGCCGACCGGCGGCACGAGCATCGTGAACGGCACGACGGCCGACGCGGGGTAGCGCGCGAGCAGCGCGTTCCACGTGCCGTAGCCCACGAGGCTCGCGAGCCACGCCGTGTACGCGGTGGACAGCAGCGGGGCGACGCTCAGGTGCGTGAGCGCGTGCCCGACGGCGTCCGGTCCGTCCGTCCACAGCGCGAGCCCGACCATGGGGACGGGCACGACGAGCGCCGACCACACGGTCATCGACAGCCCGTCCGCCCAGGCCGGCGCCGGCCCGCGCCGCCCCCGCCCCCGCGAGGCAGGACCGTGGTCGGGCGAGGTAGAGCCCTGGTCGAGCTCCAGGCGACGGCGGCTGCCCACGCGCCGCTGCACGACGTTCCCGATCGCCCACGACGACGCCGCCGCGAGCGTCACGAGGAACGCGAGCGCCGGCGTCGACGCGCTGCGCCCGACCCCGACGACGACCAGACCCACCGCGCCGACGAGCACCCCGACGAGCTGCGCGCGCGTCGGGATCTCGCGCAGCGCGGCCGCGGCGAAGAGCACCGTGAGCCCGACCTGCGCCTGCAGGACGAGCGACGCGAGACCGGCCGGCATGCCGAGCGCGAGGGCCGTGTAGAGGAGGCCGAACTGGCCCAGGCTCATGAACGTGCCGACGAGGAGCACGTCGCGCCAGCGCGCGGACGGTCGCGGCACGACGAAGATCGCGGGCAGGACCACCGCGACGAACCGCATCGCGACGAAGAGCGTGGGCGGCACGTCGCCGAGGCCGAGGTCGATGACGACGAAGTTGACTCCCCAGATGACGGCGACGAGCGTCGCGAGGAGGGACGGGCGCAGGGGCATGCTGCCAGCGTGCCCGCGGCGATCGTGCACGTCCAGCGAACGATCATGAAGGGTTCTCGGAAGCGGTGCTGCACGATACGGTCGAGGGATGATCGACCTCGCCGCCGTGGACGCCCTCGTCGCCGTCGACCGCACCGGGACGGTGCACGCCGCCGCGCGCGACCTCGGGTACACGCCGTCGGCCGTCTCGCAGCAGGTGAAGCGCCTCGAGCGCGAGCTGGGCGCGCGGCTCCTCGACCGGGAGGGGCGCGGGGTCGTGCTCACGGCGGCCGGTCGCCGTGTCGTCGACGAGGGGCGGCTCCTGCGCGAGCAGGTCGAGGCGCTGCGCTCGCGCCTGCACGACGCCGGGGCCCGCCCCACCGGGACCGTGCGGCTCGGCGCGTTCTCGACCGCGGTGCGGGGCGTCGTCGCGCCGCTCGCCGCCGCGGTGCGCGCGGACGAGCCGGACCTGCGGCTCGTGGTGCAGGAGGCCGAGCCCTGGGACGCGGTGGCCGCGGTCGCCGCCGGGTCGCTGGACCTCGCGCTCGTGCACCACTGGGAGGGCGTCGGGATCTCGCTCCCGCCGAGCCTGCGCAGCGAGGAGCTGTTCCGCGACGAGGCCGACGTCCTCGTGCACCGCGCGAGCCCGCTCGCCGCGCGCACCGCCCTCACGCCGTCCGACCTCCTCGACCAGACGTGGGTCTGCACCCCCGACGGGACCATCTGCTACGAGTGGTTCTGCCACATGTTCGCGCGCGAGGCGCGCGTGCCGCGGATCGACTTCCGCAGCCTCGAGTTCGCGTCGCAGGTCGAGCTCGTCGCGCACGGTCTCGCCGTGGCGCTCGTGCCGCGGCTCGGGCGCGGCCCGCTCCCGGCCGACGTCGTCGCGGTCCCCGTGCGCGAGCCGGTCCCCACGCGTCCGGTGACGGTCGTGTGGCGCGCGACCATGACGGACGCCCCGGCGGTGCGGTACCTGCGCGAGCGCCTGCGGGACGCGGTGCCGGCCCGCGCGGCGGCACCGGCCGCCTGACGGCGGCGAGCCGGGCGCCCGACGGCGGCGAGCCGAGCGCCCGACGGCGACGAGCCGGCCGGCCGACGCGGGCGACCGGGGGCCGGCGTCCCGCGGACGGAACTCCCCGCGGTGCCGACCCGTTGGGCTCCACGGGAGCACCCGCCGCCGACGAGAAGGGGACCGATGACCCACGACGAGCCGACCACGCGCAGCACCGCCGACCCGGCGACCCTGACCATCGCCGGGGGCGCGACGCTCGCCTGGTACGCGGTCCCCGACCTCGTGCGACCCCGGTGGGCCCGCGCCCTCCTCAAGACGGCCGTCGCGACGGCCGGGGCCGTGCTCACCGTGACGTCGACCCGCGAGGGCCTCGAGGCCCGGAAGGCCGTGCGGTCGCTGCGCGACGAGGTCCGTGCGGCCGCCGACGGGGCCGACGCCGCCGGCGGCACGACGACCGAGCCCTCCGGGGGGACCGGCGACGGCGTGCGCGAGGACAACACCTATCTCCCCGACGCGCCGGGCGCCCCGCCCTTCCCCGTCGCGCCCGCCGTGCTCACGGCCGGGGCGGTCGGCGCGGTCGCGGCGAGCGTGGCGCTGATCGTCGCGGGGGAGAAGTGGGCGTACCGGCGCGGCGAGGCGATGCGCGGGCGCGGGCTGCGCCTGCCGCACACGCGCGTCGGCCTCGCGATGGGTGCCGTCGCCGTGGCGCTCGCGGCCGCCGAGCCGTTCCTGTGGAAGGGTGAGGACGCCGAGCCGTTCCTGTGGAAGGGTGAGGACGCCGAGCCGGCCACCTGACGCCGGCTCCCGCGCGGCCCTCGGGCCGGAGGGAGGGAACCGTGCTCACCGTCGGTCTCGTGCTCGCGGGCGTCGCCGCCGCGATCCACGTCTACATCTTCGTCATGGAGTCGCTCACCTGGACGAGCGCGCGCACGCGCGCGACGTTCGGCACGACGCGCGAGCAGGCGGAGCAGACGAGGGAGCTCGCGTTCAACCAGGGGTTCTACAACCTGTTCCTCGCGGTGCTCGTCGTGCTCGGCATCGTGCTGCACGCCGGGGGCTGGACGACTGCGGGCGCGACGCTCGTGCTCGCGGGCGCCGGGAGCATGGTCGCCGCGGGGCTCGTGCTGCTGGCCTCTTCGCCGTCGAAGGCGCGCGCCGCGCTCGTGCAGCTCGTGCCCCCGCTGCTCGGCGTCGTCGCCGTGGTCGTCGGCCTCACGGCCTGAGCGGTCTCGCGGCCTGAGCGACCCGCTGCTCAGACGGCCACGGCGGTCCGCATCGCGCTGAGCATCGCGAGCCGCGACAGGATGCGCTCGCGCTCGGCCTCGAGCTCGTCGCGGTACCGGCCCGACGCCGGCTCGACCGTCTCGACCGCCTCGTGCCCGACGTACGCCCCGACCCGGCGCGAGTACCCCGTCAGCTGGCGCTCGACGAGCGCGAGCTCGTGCCCCAGCCGCTCGACGTGCGAGTCGACGAGGTCGTGCGCCGAGGGGCGCGTCGCCGGGCCCGTGGGGAGGAGCGGTGTCGTCGTCATCGACCCATCCGAACCCGGCGCCGCGGGAACCGCATGTTGGACGAGGGTCCGACTGGGCGGCGTCGTGCGCGGGCCCCGCGAGCCCGGCGCCCGGCCGCGACCGGCGCGCGAGACGCCCACCCGGCCCCGGCCGGGCCGCCGGTAGACTGGCCGTGCGCCGTCGTGCGCTCCCCGCTCAGCGCCCACCCGAGGGAACCGATGACCGCCCCCGCATCCCAGGCTTCCGCACGCCCCGCCGCTCGACCGACGTTGGACACGGTCGAGCACGCGTCCGCCACCCCCGACGAGGTCCAGCCGTACGCCGAGCTCGGCCTCAAGCCCGACGAGTACCAGCGCATCCGCGACATCCTCGGGCGCCGCCCGACGGCCGCGGAGCTCGCCATGTACTCCGTCATGTGGTCCGAGCACTGCTCGTACAAGTCGTCCAAGGTGCACCTGTCGAAGTTCGGCAAGGCCACGACCGACGAGATGAAGCAGCACCTGCTCGTCGGCATCGGCGAGAACGCGGGCGTCGTCGACATCGGCGACGGCTGGGCCGTGACCTTCAAGGTCGAGTCGCACAACCACCCGTCGTTCGTCGAGCCCTACCAGGGCGCCGCGACGGGCGTCGGCGGCATCGTGCGCGACATCATCTCGATGGGCGCCCGCCCCGTCGCCGTCATGGACCAGCTGCGCTTCGGCGCCGTCGACCACCCCGACACGGCGCGCGTCGTGCACGGGGTCGTGTCCGGCGTCGGCGGCTACGGCAACTCCCTCGGCCTGCCGAACATCGGCGGCGAGCTCGTCTTCGACGGCTCGTACCAGGGCAACCCGCTCGTCAACGCGCTGTGCCTCGGCGTGCTGCGCCACGAGGACATCCACCTCGCCAACGCCTCGGGCGTCGGCAACAAGGTCGTCCTGTTCGGCGCGCGCACCGGCGGCGACGGCATCGGCGGCGCCTCCATCCTCGCGTCGGAGACGTTCGAGGACGGCGTGCCCGCCAAGCGCCCGAGCGTCCAGGTGGGCGACCCCTTCATGGAGAAGGTGCTCATCGAGTGCTGCCTCGAGCTCTACGCGGCGAAGGTCGTCGAGGGCATCCAGGACCTCGGCGCCGCCGGCATCTCGTGCGCGACGTCGGAGCTCGCCTCCAACGGCGACGGCGGCATGCACGTGTGGCTCGACGACGTCCTGCTGCGCGACCCCACGCTCAACGCCGGCGAGATCCTCATGTCGGAGTCGCAGGAGCGCATGATGGCGGTCGTCGCGCCCGACAAGCTCGACGAGTTCCTCGCGATCACGGCGAAGTGGGACGTCGAGACCGCCGTCATCGGCGAGGTCAACGACTCCGGCCGCCTGACGATCGACCACCACGGCCAGCGCATCGTCGACGTCGACCCGCGCACGGTCGCGCACGAGGGCCCCGTCTACGAGCGCCCGTACGCGCGCCCCGCGTGGCAGGACGGGCTCAACGGCTCGACCGTCGTCGCCGACGGGCTCGCCCGCCCCGCGACCGGCGACGAGCTGCGCGCCACCGCGCTGCGCCTGCTCGGCTCGCCCAACCTCGCCTCGAAGGAGTGGGTGACGAACCAGTACGACCGGTTCGTCCAGGGCAACACGGCGCTCGCGCAGCCCGACGACTCGGGCGTCGTGCGCGTCGACGAGTCGACCGGCCTGGGCGTCGCGCTCGCGACGGACGCGAACGGCCGCTACGGCAAGCTCGACCCCCGCACCGGCGCGCAGCTCGCGCTCGCGGAGGCGTACCGCAACGTCGCGACGACGGGCGCGCGCCCGCTCGCGGTGACCGACTGCCTCAACTTCGGCTCGCCCGAGGACCCCGACTCGATGTGGCAGCTCGTCGAGGCGATCGAGGGCCTCGCGGACGCGTGCCGCGAGCTCGGCGTGCCCGTCACGGGCGGCAACGTCTCGCTCTACAACGGCACCGGCGAGCCGGGCCAGATCGACTCCTCGATCCACCCGACGCCCGTCGTCGGCGTGCTCGGCGTGCTCGACGACGTGGCGCACGCGACGCCGTCGGGCTGGCGCGAGACCGGCGAGTCCATCTACCTGCTCGGCACCACGCGCGCCGAGCTCGACGGGTCCGCGTGGGCCGACGTCGAGCACGGTCACCTCGGCGGCGTGCCGCCGCGCGTGGACCTCGCGGCCGAGAGGGCGCTCGCCGGCGTGCTCGTCAACGCGAGCCGCGACGACCTCGTCTCCGCGGCGCACGACCTCTCCGAGGGCGGGCTGGTCCAGGCGCTGCTCGAGGCGTCGCTGCGGTTCGGCGTCGGCGCGAGCGTGTCGCTCGACGCGCTCGTCGAGCGCGACGGCGTGACCTCGTTCGAGGCGCTGTTCTCCGAGTCGACGGCTCGCGCGCTCGTCGCCGTGCCGCGCGGCGAGGAGAGCAAGCTCGTCGACGCGTGCGTCGCGCGCGGCGTCCCCGTCGTGAAGATCGGCGAGACCGGCACCGAGCCCGCCGCGGCGGCCGAGTCGGGCGAGTCGCTCGAGGTCGAGGGCCTCTTCACGATCCCGCTGGCCGAGGCCGACGAGACCTTCCGCGCGACCCTGCCGCGCATCTTCGGCTGACACCACCCGTCCGGGCGCGCCCCGGTCGCCGCGAGCACGTCGCGGCGGCCGGGGCGTCGTCGTGCCCGGTGCGGGCGCGGACGGGCGGGTTTGGTGGAGGTCGGCGGGCGGTCCGGCGTCGTGCGGTGCGCGCGCCGGCCGGCGGTGCCAGAGTCCCGACCATGACAGGGCAGCGCACGGCGCGGACGTCGGGGGCGAAGCGGACGACGGGCAGGCCGACCACGAGGACGGTCGCCCGCCCGCGGGCGTCGGGCGGACGACCGGTGACGACGTCGCGCCCGCGCCGGCGGACCTCGCCACGACGTCCGGCCGGGTCGCCGCCGCACCGGCCCGGCGGGCCCGTCCTCGGCGCGGTGCTCGTGACCCTGACGGTCGTCGTGGTCGGCATGACGCTCGTGCGGCTCGTGCCGTTCGACGCCGCGACGCCGTTCGCGCAGGTGGTCGGCCTCACGCCGTGGGTGGGGGCGCTCGCCGTCGTGCTGCTCGCCGCCGTGCTCCTCGCGAGGCGCCGGCTGCTCGCGGTGCTCGTCGCAGCGTGCGTGGTCGGGCAGGCCGTGTGGGTCGCGCCGTTCTTCGTGCCCTCGACGCCGACGCCCCCGGCCGGGGCGGCCCCGCTGCGCGTCGCCGGCGTCAACGCGTGGTTCGGCCACGCGGACGCGGAGCAGGTCGTCGACCTCGTGCGCGAGGAGCACGTCCAGGTGCTCGCGGTCGTCGAGCTGACGACGGACTTCCGCGACCGGCTCGTCGCGGCGGGCATCGACGAGGTCCTGCCGTACAGCGCGGACGCGAAGGTCGGCTCGGGCTCGCCCGGCAGCGGGCTGTGGAGCGCGCTGCCGCTCGCCGACGTCGACACGACGGAGTTCTCGACGTTCGCGATGCCCGCCGCGACGGTCGAGCTCGACGGGCGCCCCGTGCGCGTGACCGCCGTGCACCCCGTGCCGCCGCTGCCCGAGATCACGCACCAGTGGAAGGCCGAGCTCCTGCGCCTCACGGCCCGTGCGCACGCCGACCAGCAGCCGCAGGTCCTCGTCGGGGACTTCAACGCGACCTACGACCACGCGTCGTTCCGGAGCCTGCTCGGCGACCGGTTCCACGACGCGACGCGCAGCGCGGGGGAGGGGCTCAACCTCTCGTGGTCCGCGCGCGTGGGCACGCCCGCACTGCTCGACCTCGACCACGTGGTGACGGACCGGGAGAACGTCGTGACCGACGTCCGCTCCGTCCAGGTCGCGGGCACCGACCACCGGGCGATCGTCGCGACGGTGCACGTCCCGCAGCCCTGAGCGGCCGGTCCCGCACGCGACGGACCCCGGGCCGTCCCCGGGCTCGCGCTCGGGGGACGGCCCGGGGTCCGGGCGGTCGCGTCAGCCGCGCGCGGGCTCGGCCGCGGCGTCCGACCGCTCGTCCGGCGCGGCCTCCGCGTGCGCGTGCGGGTGGCGACGCTCGAGCGCGGCGCCCTCGACGTCGACGTCCGGCAGGATGCGGTCGAGCCAGCGCGGCAGCCACCACGCCTTGTCGCCCGCGAGGTGCATGAGCGCCGGCACGAGCAGCATGCGGACCACGAAGGCGTCGACGAGCACGCCGAACGCGAGCGCGAAGCCGATGGGCCGGATCATCGCGCTGTGCGAGAACACGAAGCCGCCGAAGACCGAGATCATGATGATCGCGGCCGCCGTGACGACGGCCCGGCCGGCCCGCACGCCCTGCACGACGGCGACGCGCGCGGGGGCGCCGTGCGCGTACGCCTCCCGCATGCCCGACCCGAGGAACAGCTGGTAGTCCATCGCGAGGCCGAACAGGATGCCGACGAGGATCGTGGGCAGGAAGTTGAGGATCGGGCCCGGGGTCTCGACCCCGAACACGCCCCCGAGCCAGCCCCACTGGTAGATCGCGACGACCCCGCCGAGGGCCGCGAAGTAGGACAGGATGAACCCGAGCGTCGCGACGACCGGCACGTAGACCGACCGGAAGACGAGCACGAGGATGACGAGCGACAGCCCCACGACGACCGCGAGGTAGACCGGCAGGGCGGCGGCGAGCTTGTCGGAGATGTCGATGTTGCCGCTCGCGCTGCCCGCGACGCCCACCGTCACCTCGCCGTCGAGCGGCTCGAGCCCGCGCAGCTCGTGGACGAGCGCCTCGGTGGACGCGCTCGTCGGGCCCTCGGCGGGCACGACCTGGAACGCGGCGACCGTGCGGTCCTCCGACGCGCCGATCGGGGCGACGGCGACGACGTCGTCCTGCGCGAAGAGCTCCTGCGCGACGGCGACCTGGTACTCCAGCAGCTCGTCCTCGGTGGGCTCGCCGGGGAGGTCGGCGACGACGAGCAGCGGGCCGTTCGTGCCCTCGCCGAACTTCTCCGCGACGGTCGAGTACGCGCGGTACTGCGTGGAGTCGTGCGCCTCCGAGGACCCGTCGGGGAGGTTGGTGCGCAGGTCGAGCGCGGGGATCGCGACGAGCCCGAGGGCCACGACGCTGAGCAGCGCCGTCGCGACCGCGCGCGTCGTCGACATCGGCGTCGCCGCCGGTGCGGCCGGGGCCGCGACGGTGCCGGAGCCGGTGCCGGCGGCGAGCGCCGCGCGCTCGCGCCTGCTGAGGATGCGCGTCCCGAGCATGCCGAGCAGCGCCGGCGTGAGGGTCACCGCGATGAGCACGGCGATGGCCACGCACAGCGCGCCCACCGTGCCCATGAGCCCGAGGAACGGGATGCCGGTGACGTTGAGCGCCAGCAGCGCGATGAGCACGGTCGCGCCGGCGAAGACCACGGCGTTGCCCGACGTGCCGTTCGCGAGCCCGATCGACTCCAGCACGTCGTCGCCCTGCTTGAGCTGGCGGCGGTGCCGGTTGACGATGAACAGCGAGTAGTCGATGCCCACCGCGAGACCGAGCATGAGGCCGAGCACGGGGGTGACCGACGACATCTCGACGACGCCAGACAGCGACATCGCGGCGAGCGCGCCGATGCCGACGCCCACGAGCGCGGTGAGGATCGGCAGGCCGGCACCGACGAGCGTGCCGAGCATGACGACGAGCACGATCGCCGCCACGACGAGGCCGACGGCCTCCCCGACGCCGAAGATCTCCGGGACGCCCGCCGCGATGTCGGAGGAGAAGTCGACCTGGACGCCGTCCACCGGGTCGTCGGCGAACGCCGCGACGAGGTCGTCCTTCGTCGTCTGCTCGATGTCCATCTGCGCGTCGGTGAACGCCACGCTCGCGACCGCGGCCGAGCCGTCCTCCGACACCATCCGCAGGTCGGACGCCATCTCGAGCAGCGGCGCCGAGAGCTCGAGCTGCGCCGACTGCTCCTCCAGCTCGGCGCTCTGCTCCTCCAGGGCCGTCCGCTGCTCCTCCAGCGCGCCCGCCTGGGCGTCGAGCTCGGCGAGACCCGCGTCGAGCTCGGCCTGCTGCGCGTCGAGCTGCGGCGCGGCCTGGTCCGCGATGCCCGCGGCCTCGGCCTGCTCGCGCGCGGCGTCGAGCTGCTCCTGCCCGTCGGCGAGCTCCGCGCGCGCCGCCTCGATCTGGGCGGCGCCGTCGTCGAGCTGCGTCCGGCCGTCCTCGATCTGCTCGCGGCCGTCGGCGATCTGCGTGCGACCGTCCTCGACCTGCTGCGCCTGGTCGGCGAGCTCCGCCTGCGTCGCGAACGGGTCGACGACCGTCTCGACGCCCTCCACGGCGCCGGCGGCGGTGACGCGGTCGCCGATCGCGGCCTCCTGCTCGGCGGTGAACGGCGAGCCGTCCTCCGTCGTCAGGACGATGGTGCCGCTGCCGCCCGAGGCCTCGGGCAGCTCCTGCTGGAGCCGCTCGGTGACCTCGGCCGTCGGCGTGCCCGGGATGGAGAAGCTGGTCGCGAGCGAGCCGCCGAACGCGGCGAACGCCGCGCCCGCGAGCACGAGGATCGCGAGCCACGCCGCGAGGACGGTCCGGGCGCGCCGCGCGCAGGCGCGGCCGAGCCGGTAGAGGAGTTCAGCCATGAGGGTCCTTCGGGAGGGAGGGCGGTCGGGGAGTGCGGTCGGGCGGGAGGGATGCAGGACGGTGGGCGGGGGACGACTCAGCGGGCTCCCGGCCCGTCGCCGTGGCCGCGGCGGACGCGCTCGACGAGGTGGTCGAGCAGGCGTGCCCAGACCGCGCGCGACGCGTCGTCGTCGGCGGCGCCGGTGGCGGCCCACCAGTGCCTGTGGATGACCATGAGCCCGCTCATGACCGACGCGACGAGGAGCTGCACGTCGAGCACGTCGGCGTCGGGGTGGCGCCGGGTCATCTCGTCGACGAGGCGCTCGCTGAGGCCGGTGAACGTGCGCGCGACCATCGTCGTGACGCGCGGGGACGGCTCGGTGCCGTCGCTGCCGAGCACGCGCGTGAGGTAGGCCATCGGGCCGACGAGGTCCGTCGCGCGCAGGGCGGCGGCGAGCTCGTCGAGGAGCGAGACGTCGTCGTGGGCGCCGCTCCGCGCCGCGACGCTCGCCCCGAACCCCTCGCCGACCGTGCCGAGCACGTCGGCGCAGACCTCGGCCACGACGTCGTCCACCGAGGCGAAGTGGTTGAAGACGGTGCGGCGCGCGACGTCGGCGCGCGCGGCGAGCTCGTCGACGGTGAACCGGGCGCCGCTGCGCTCGTCGAGCAGGGCGGCGGCCGCGTCGACGATGGCGCGCCGGTGGCGCCGGCGCAGGGCGGTGCGCCGGTCGACGACAGGGGGGTCGGCGAGCATGTTCCTACACTAAGTGCATCGTTGCACGGAGTGCAAAGATGCCCTCTCAGAGCCTAAAGTTGACAACAATGGTCCAGAATGTGGGAAGGTCCGGCGGGCGCGTTGACACCCCTTGCGGGCCCTCGTAAGTTCCCGCGCACCGAGACATCACGGTCTCGGTGACGACACGGTCATGAGCTCCGACGTCAAGCCCCGGCTCGTCGGACGGCAACCCTCCCGCGTGGTGGGGTGCCCCGGGTGAGGACCAGGTCGCGTGCCGCGCCTCCCGTGCGTGGCCGCGGCAACACGCGGCGCCCGGCGACGGGCACGAAGGAGAACGACGATGGACCTCGCACAGTCGAGCAGCGCGGCGTACCGCGCGTCGACCCGTCGACCCGTCGCCGGCCACCCCGGCGAGCGGCCGCGAGGAACCGCGCTGCCCTGCTGTTGTCGCTAGTCGGCCGACGGCTCCCGCCGACCCGACGCCCCCGGACGGAACGACCCGTCCCCCGGTCCACGTCCCGGACCCTTCCCCCGTCCTGCCCGCGGCTCGTCGCGGCGCGGACGTCCCCTGCCCTGTCCCGGCACGCCCGCGCGCCCCCGCGCGCCTCGAGAACGGATGACCCATGCCCGGCACCCTCGGCCACCCCCGTCCCGTCCACCTCGGCGTCGACCTCACCGACGCCGGCGCCCACCCCGCGGCGTGGCGCACGGTCGGCTCGCAGGCGCAGCGCCTGTTCGACGCGAAGCGCCTCGTCGAGCTCGTCGCGACCGCCGAGCGCGGGCTGCTCGACCTCGTCACGCTCGACGACGCGTTCTCGCTCCAGCCCGGCCGTCGCGGCGTGCGCGGCCGCCTCGACGCGGCCCTCGTCGCGTCGCGCCTCGCGCCGCGCAGCTCCGGCATCGGCCTCGTGCCCACCGTCACGACGACGCACACCGAGCCGTTCCACGTGTCCAAGGCCGTCGCGACGATCGACCACGTGAGCACGGGCCGGGCCGGCTGGCAGGTGGGCTGGTCGACCAGCCCCGCCGAGGCCGCGGCGTTCGGCCGCAAGGACCCGCAGGACGAGCCGGACGCGGTCGCGGAGGCCGACGAGGTCGTCGAGGCCGTCACGCGGCTGTGGGACTCCTGGGAGGACGACGCCGAGATCCGCGACGTCGCGACCGGCCGGTTCGTCGACCGCGAGAAGCTCCACTACGTCGACCACGAGGGCATCCGCTTCGCGGTCAAGGGACCGTCGATCACGCCGCGCCCGCCGCAGGGCCAGCCGCCCGTCGTCGTGCGCGTCACGTCGCCCGAGGCGGCCGACCTCGCCGCGCGCCGCGCCGACGTCGCGCGCGTGCGGGCCACGACCCGGGACGAGGCGGTCGCCGTCCGCGAAGGGCTGCGCGCCGCCGCCGCCGACGCCGGGCGCCACCCCGACGAGCTGCGCGTGCTCGTCGACGCGTACGTCGTGATCGGCGACGACCGCGCGAGCGCGCAGGCGCGGCTCGACCTCCTCGAGGACCTCGAGGGCGTGAGCTGGGACACCGACTCCCTCACGCACGTGGGCACGGCCCGCGACCTCGCCGCGACGGTCGAGGAGTGGTCCGCGGCGGGCGGCGCCGACGGCTTCCTCCTGCGCCCCTCGTCGCTGAGCACCGACCTCGACGCCGTCGTCGACCGCGTCGTGCCGCTCCTGCAGCGCGCGGGCCTGTTCCGCACCGAGTACCCGGGCACGACGCTGCGCGACACGCTCGGCCTCGCGCGCCCCGCCAACCGCTACGCGGCCATCGCCTGACGCCCGCCGCACCAGCAGCGACCGGCCGAGACCCCAGGAGCAGGGCATGAGCACGCGACCCCGCAAGCAGATCCACCTCGGCGCCCACTTCCCGGGCGTCAACAACACGACCGTCTGGAGCGACCCGCGCTCGGGCAGCCAGATCGACTTCTCGTCGTTCGAGCACCTCGCGCGCCGCGCCGAGGAGGCACGGCTCGACTTCTTCTTCCTCGCCGAGGGCCTGCGCCTGCGCGAGCACAAGGGCCGGATCCACGACCTCGACGTCGTCGGACGGCCCGACACGCTGCCCGTCCTCGCGGCGCTCGCCGCCGTGACGGACCGCCTCGGCCTCGCCGGGACGATCAACACGACGTTCAACGAGCCGTGGGAGCTCGCGCGCCAGTTCGCGACGCTCGACGTCCTCTCGGAGGGACGCGCCGCGTGGAACCTCGTGACGAGCCCCGACGCGTTCACCGGCGCGAACTTCCGGCGCGGCGGGTACCTGCCGTACCCGGAGCGGTACGCGCGCGCCGCGGAGGTCGTCGAGGTCGCCCGCGCGCTGTGGGACTCGTGGGACGACGACGCCGTCCTCGCGGACCGGCTCTCGGGCGACTTCCTGCGACCGGGCGCGGTCCGGCCCGTCGCGCACCACGGCACGTACGCCGACGTCGTCGGGCTCTTCCCGACGCCGCGCGGCCCCCAGGGCCACCCCGTGCTGTTCCAGGCCGGCGACTCGGCGGAGGGGCGCGACTTCGCCGCGGCGACCGCGGACGTCGTCTTCTCGGCGCACTCGACGTTCGACGCCGGACGCGCGTTCTACGAGGACGTCAAGGGCCGCCTCGCGGCGCACGGGCGCGACCGGGACGCGCTGAAGATCCTGCCCGCCACGGTGGTCGTCCTCGGGGACACCCCGGCCGACGCCGAGGAGCGCGCGCGGGAGATCCGGCTCCAGCAGGTGTCCGGGGCCACCGCGATCGCGTTCCTCGAGCAGGTCTGGGGCCGCGACCTCGAGGCCTACGACCCCGACGGCCCGCTGCCCGACGTGGAGCCCGACATAGAGAACGTCTCCATCACGCGCGGGCGCGTGCGCCACGCGAAGGACCCGCGCGCCGTCGCGGACGCGTGGCGCGAGCAGGCCGCGGCGAACGGGTGGTCGATCCGCGAGCTCGTGGTCCACGTGACGTCGCGCGGCGGCTTCGTCGGCACGGCGCAGCAGGTCGCGGACGACATCGACCGGCACGTCCAGGAGGACGCCTCCGACGGCTTCATCCTCGTGCCGCACCTCACCCCGGCCGGCCTCGACGACGTCCTCGACCAGGTCGTCCCGCTCCTGCAGGAGCGCGGATCGTTCCGCACCGAGTACGAGGGCACGACCCTGCGCGACCACCTCGGCCTGGCGCACCCGTCCGGTCCGACGGCGCGCACCGAGGCCCGGGCCGCCGCTCCCGTCGGCTGAGCCTCGCCGACCACCACCGTCCCGCACCGCCGTCTCCCCACGGAGGACCTCATGACGACCACGCTCGACAGCACCACGACCGCGACTTCCGCCGACGCCGCCGCGGCCGAGCTCGCCCGCCGCCACGCGCGCCGCGAGGAGGACCTGCGCACGCCGCACGGGTGGCTCAGCCTCGTCGGCTACCACTGGCTCCCGAGCGACCCGGGCGCGCTGCCAGGCGTCCCCGGGCTCTGGTGGGCCGACGCCGACGGCGCGCACCACCGGCCGGACGCGACGGCCGGCCCGGTGGACGGCCCCGCGGACGGCGCCGTCGTCGACGCCGACGGCTCGCCGGCCGGCACGGTCGTCGTCGACGAGGGCGGCTCGCACGTCGTGGGCACGTTCCTCCCCGCGGGGCGCGAGGACGCCGCGGCCGGCGACGAGGCGGGCACGGTCCGCGTCGCCGTCGAGGTCGTGCGCCGCACGGGCCGCTACGCGGTCCGCCTGCGCGACCCGCTCGCGCCGGCCCGCACGGGCTTCACGGGCGTCCCGCGGTTCGCGCACGACCCGGCGTGGGTCCTGGACGCCCCGGTGCGCTGGTACGACGAGGCGCGTGCCGTCGTCGTGGGGGCCGCGCGGCCCGGCCTCGTGCACGCGGTCCGCGCGGTCGGCGAGGTCGACGTCGAGCACGACGGCCGCACCGCGACGCTCGTCCTCACGGGCCGCCCCGGCGGCGCGACGACCCTCCTGTTCAGCGACGAGGCCGACGACGTCGCGCCCTGGCGGGTGCTGTGGGTCGACGTGCCCGACGGCCCGGCCGCCGCGCCCGAGTCGCTGCGCCTCGACCTCAACGGGGCGGTCAACCTGCCCTACGCGTTCTCCGCGTTCGGCACGTGCCCCGCGCCGGTCCCCGGCAACCACGTGCCGTTCGCCGTCACGGCGGGGGAGCGGGCCCCCCGATGACCGCCCTGACCAGCACGCCCGCGCGCCGCGAGGTGCGGTCGGTCGCGATGACCGACCCCCTCGTGCGCCCGCTCGTCGACGAGCTCGCCCACGAGTACTGGACCCGCTACCGCCGGGTGCTCACGGCGGAGCAGCTGCGCGACGAGATGGAGCACTACCCGGCGCAGGACTTCGCCGCGCCGCACGGCGAGCTCGTGCTCGTGCTCGAGGACGGCGAGCCCGTCGCGGGCGGCGCGTTCCGGCGCCGCGCCGAGCCCGAGCTGGGCGACGCCGCGCGGCTCGCGCGGCCCGGGACGCGGCGCGCCGACGGCACGCCCGCCGTCCGCACCGCGGAGCTCAAGCGGATCTGGACCCACTCGGCGCACCGCCGTCGCGGCCTCGCGCGCGTCGTCCTCGACGAGCTCGAGCGCCGGGCGCGCGAGCGCGGCTACCGGCGCGTCTACCTCACGACGGGCCCGCGCCAGCCCGAGGCCGCCGGTCTCTACCTCGCGACGGGCTACGCCCCGCTGTTCGACACCGCGGCCGACCCCGAGGAGATCGGACCGCTCGCCTTCGAGAAGTGGCTGGAGGTCTCGCCATGAGCACGGTCTCGCTCCCGCAGGACGAGTCGCGGCAGATCGCGCCGCCACCGGCCGCCCTGCCCGACGGCCCGGCCCGCGGCGCCGACGACGGCGGCGCACCCGGGTCGCGGTCGCCCCGTCTCGACGAGCTGCGCGTCGCGCCCGCCCGGCACCCCGCCCGCTGGGTCGCGACCGCCGGCGTCGCGGTGCTCCTCGCGATGGTCGTCAGCTCCCTCGTGACGAACACGCGCTGGGAGTGGGACGTCGTCGCGCAGTACCTCACGTGGCCGTCGGTGCTGTCCGGGCTCTGGGGCACGATCCGGCTCACGGCCGCGGCGACGGTCATCGGGTTCGGGCTCGGCACGGTGCTCGCGCTCATGCGGCTCTCGCGCTCGCCGCTCCTGCAGTCGGTCGCGTGGGGGTACACGTGGGTGTTCCGCTCCGTGCCCCTCATCCTGCAGCTCCTGCTCTGGTACAACCTCGCCTACCTCTACCCGACGCTCAGCCTCGGGATCCCCTTCGGGCCGGAGCTCCTCGAGTTCGGCACGCTCGACGTCGTCGACAAGTTCGGCGCCGCGATCCTCGGCCTCGGGCTCTCGCAGGCGGCGTACTCGGCGGAGATCGTGCGCGCGGGCATCCTCGGCGTCGACCAGGGCCAGCACGAGGCGGCCGCCGCGCTCGGCATCCCGCGCGCCCGCCAGCAGTGGCGGATCGTGCTGCCGCAGGCGATGCGCACGATCGTGCCGACGTCGGTCAACGAGATCATCGGGCTCGTCAAGGGCACGTCCGTCGTCTACGTGCTCGCGTACGGCGAGCTGTTCTACACGGTGGGCGTCATCTACGGCCGCAACACCAAGGTGGTCCCGCTGCTGCTCGTCGCGGCCATCTGGTACCTCGTGCTCACGACGCTGCTCACCGTCGCCCAGTACTACCTCGAGCGCCACTACGCGAAGGGCGCCGTGCGCACCCTGCCGCCCACGCCGTTCCAGCGCGTGCGGTGGACGGCGGGCGTCGCCGTCGCGCGCGTCACGGGCCGCCCCCTGCCCGCCGACCTCCCGCCCGCCGTCGCCGCGCGCTCGCTCCTCCTGCGCGGCCACCTCACCCGGACCGGCGCGACCGCGCGCCCGGCCGACGGGCCCGCCGACCCGGCCGGCGACCGGACCACCGACCCGACCACCGACCGCCGAGGAGGCCGCTCGTGAGCACGACCCTTCCGGTCGCCGACCCGGCGCCCGTCACCGTGGGGCACGTCGCCGTGCACGGCGTGCACAAGTCGTTCGGCACGCTCGAGGTGCTCCAGGGCATCGACCTCGAGGTCCGCCCCGGCGAGGTCACGGTGGTCCTCGGGCCGTCGGGCTCGGGGAAGTCGACGCTGCTGCGCGTCATCAACCACCTCGAGAAGGTCGACCGCGGCTTCGTCTCGATCGACGGGGACCTCGTCGGCTACGCGCGCCGTCGCACCCGGCGGGGCGAGGTGCTGCGCGAGCTCAAGGAGAAGGACGTCCTCGTGCAGCGCACCCACGTCGGGTTCGTGTTCCAGGCGTTCAACCTGTTCCCGCACCTCACCGCCCTCGAGAACGTCGTCGAGGCCCCGGTGTCCGCGCAGCGGCGGCCGCGCGCCGAGGTCGAGCGCGAGGCGCGCGAGCTCCTCGCGCGCGTCGGGCTCGCCGACAAGGCGGACGCGCGGCCGCGCCAGCTCTCCGGCGGACAGCAGCAGCGCGTCGCCATCGCCCGGGCGCTCGCGCTGCGGCCCAAGGTGCTGCTCTTCGACGAGCCGACGTCGGCGCTCGACCCCGAGCTCGTCGGCGAGGTGCTCGACGTCATCAAGGACCTCGCGCGCGGCGGCACGACGATGATCGTCGTCACCCACGAGATCGGGTTCGCGCGCGAGCTCGCCGACACCGTCGTCTTCATGGACGAGGGCCGCGTCGTCGAGCAGGGCCCGCCCGCGCAGGTGCTCGACGCGCCCCGCCACGCACGCACGAAGGCGTTCCTCGACAAGGTCCTGTGACGTCCCGCGACCCCGCGGCCGGCCACGCCGCGCCCGGCCTGCCCACCCTCCGCCCCGTCGTCCTCCGCTCCGTCGTTCTCCCACCCGCCGGCGTCCGCCGGCCCACCCGAGAGGTACCGCGCATGACCACCCAGCCCCTCCGCCGCCGGCTCGCCGCCGCCGGCGCCGCCGTGTCCCTCCTCGCGCTCGTCGCCGCGTGCTCGTCCGCCGAGGCGGAGACGGGCGACAGCGACCTGCAGGCCGCCGCCGAGGCGGCCGGCCTCGAGGTCAACACGACGCCCGACCAGGACCGCGTCCGCACGACCGAGTCGCCCGAGGCGATCGAGCTCCTGCCCGACGCGTTCGCCGACACCGACACGTTCACCGTCGCGGTCAGCGCGTACGTCGCGCCCCTCGCGTTCCTCGCGGACGACGAGAAGACGCCGATCGGCAACGAGACGGACGTCGCGCAGCTCGTCGCCGACGCGCTCGGCAAGGACCTGCAGCTCGAGGTCAAGGCGTGGGCCGACTGGCCGCTCGCCCTCCAGTCGGGCGACGTCGACGCCGTGATCTCCAACGTCACCGTGACGGAGGAGCGCAAGGAGACGATCGACTTCTCGTCCTACCGCAACGACGAGCTCGGCTGGCTCGTGCGCGGCGACAACGACGAGATCACCGCGATCGACGAGGCCGCGGACGTCGCGGGCCTCACCGTGGCCGTCGGCTCCGGCACGAACCAGGAGAAGATCCTCATCGCCTGGGACGAGGAGAACCAGGCCGCCGGCCTCGACCCCGTCCAGATCGAGTACTTCGAGAACGACGGCGACACCACGCTCGCCCTGCAGTCCGGGCGCATCGACGCCACGTTCGGGCCCAACGCGACGGCCGCGTACAAGGCGGCGGTCGCGCCCGACGAGTTCAAGGTCGTCGGCACGCTCAACGGCGGCTGGCCCGACACGGCCCAGATCGCCGTCGCGACGAAGAAGGGCAACGAGCTCGCGCCGGCGATCACCGCGGCGCTGAACCACGCGATCGAGGACGGCTCCTACACCGAGGTGCTCGAGCGGTGGGGGCTCAGCGACGAGGCGATCCCCACCTCCGAGACCAACCCGCCCGGGCTGCCCAAGACCGAGTGACCCACGCCGGGGCCGGGCGACCCGCCCGGCCCCGGCCCCGCCGAACCCACCCACCCGAGGAGCACGCGATGGCACCCACCGAGCACGCCGACCACCTCGTCGTCGGCGGCGGCGTGATGGGCTCCGCCGCGGCGTGGCAGCTCGCGCGGCGCGGCCGCGACGTCCTGCTGCTCGAGCGGTTCGAGCCCGGCCACGTGCACGGCGCGTCCCACGGCGCGTCGCGCATCTACCGCACGACCTACGCCGAGGCCGAGTACCTGGACCTCGCGCAGGAGGCCCTCGGGCTGTGGCGCGAGCTCGAGGCCGAGAGCGGGCTCGACCTCCTCGACGTCACGGGCGGGGTGAGCCACGGCCGGCGCGACACCGCCGCGGAGCACCGCGCCGACGCGATCGCCGCCGCGTTCGCCGCGCGCGGCGTGGACCACGAGTGGCTCGACCCTGCCGCGGCGGCCGAGCGCTGGCCGGGCCTGCGGTTCGAGGGGCGCGTGCTCCACGAGCCCGGAGCGGGCCGCCTGCACGCCGACCGCGCGGTCGCCGCGTTCCAGGGCGCGGCCGCGGCCCACGGCGCCGAGGTGCGCCACCGGTCGCCCGTGCGCCACCTCGAGCGCGTCCCGGGCGGCGTCCGCGTCGTCACCGAGACCGGCGACGTCGTCGCGCGGGTCGTCGTGCTCACGGTGGGCGCGTGGAGCGCCGGGCTGCTCACCGGAGCGCTCGACCACGAGCTCCCGGTGGTCGTCACCCAGGAGCAGCCCGCGCACTTCGCGGTGCGGGCCGGCCTGCCGCCCGGCGACTGGCCCGCGTTCACGCACGACGTCGGCCCCGGCACCGCGTACCCGAGCGGCGTGTACGGGCTCGCGACCCCGGGCGAGGGCGTCAAGGTCGGCTTCCACGGGGTGGGCCCCGTGACCGACCCCGACCTGCGCACCTACCGCCCGGAGCCCGCACAGCTCGCCGCGCTGCGCGACTACGTGCGCACGTGGCTCCCCGGCCTCGACCCGGACGCGTTCGTCCCGGTGAGCTGCACCTACACGACGACCCCCGACCAGGACTTCGTGCTCGACCGCCGCGGCGGCCTCGTCGTCGGGGCCGGGTTCTCCGGGCACGGGTTCAAGTTCGCGCCCGCGGTCGGTCGCGTGCTCGCCGACCTCGCGACCGGGCGCGCGGACACCCTTCCTCGCTTCGCGCTCGACCGTCCCGCCCTCGACCGCACCGTCGCCGCCCGTCCCGAGAGGACCGCCTCATGACGCTCGCCGTCCCCGCCGACCTCGCCGCCGCTCCCGCCACCGCGCCCGACGCCGCACCGGTCGACCCGGCCGCGCCGCCCGCACCGCCGCACGACCCGGGCGCCGCGGCGCTCGCGGCGCGCTACGGCGTCGGGCCCGGCGCGGTCGACGACGCCGCACCCGGCGCGCGCCCCGGCCTCGACGGACTGCCCGCCGAGGCCGCGGCGGTGCTCGGCACGCAGCTCGCGCACCGCACCGTGCGCCGCTACCTCACCGACCCGCTCGACGAGCACGTCGTGCCGACGCTCGTCGCCGCCGCGCAGTCCGCGCCGACGTCGTCGAACCTCCAGCTCTGGAGCGTCGTCGCCGTGACCGACCCCGGGCGCCGGGCCCGGCTCGCCGAGCTCGCGGGCGACCAGGAGCACGTGCGCACGGCGCCGCTCCTGCTCGTCTGGCTCGCCGACGTGGCGCGCGCCCGCGCGCTCGCGGACCGCGCCGGGGTGCGGCTCGACGCGACGGACTACCTCGAGACGACGGTCGTCGCGTTCGTCGACGCCGCGCTCGCCGCGCAGAACGCCGTCGTCGCGGCGGAGTCCCTCGGGCTCGGCACCGTCTACATCGGCGCGCTGCGCAACCACCCGACGCAGGTCGCCGCCGAGCTCGGGCTCCCCGAGGGCGTCGTCGCGGTCGTGGGGCTCGTCGTCGGGCACCCCGACCCCGCCGGCGGCGAGCGCGTCAAGCCGCGCCTGCCGCAGGGCGCCGTGCTGCACGCCGAGCGGTACGACCTCGCCGCGCAGCACGAGCACGTCGCCACCTACGAGGAGCGCATCGAGCCCTTCTACCTGGCCGAGGGGCTCGACGGCGGGTGGCGGCACCGCGTCGTCGACCGGCTCCGCGTGCCCGGCGCGCTGCGCGGCCGCGCGCACCTGCGCACGGCGCTCGACGCGCTCGGGTTCCCGTCCCGCTGAGCGCGACCCGCGCGACCTGTACCCCCCGCCCGACCCGCACTCCCCGCAGGACCCGACGACCGTACGACCGCACGAACCGCACGACCGCCCGCGGGGCGGCACCGACACAGAGGAAGACCGATGACCGAGAACTCCGCCGCCGCCGGGCGCGTGCCCCTGTCCGTGCTCGACCTCGCGATCGTCCCGGAGGGGTCGAGCGGCCAGGAGGCCGTGCGCCGCGCCGTCGACCTCGCGCGCGACCTCGACGCGTTCGGCTACCACCGGGTCTGGTACGCGGAGCACCACCTGTCGCCCGGCGTCGGCTCGGCGTCGCCCGCGGTGCTCGCCGCCGCCGTCGCCGCGCGCACCGGGCGCATCCGCGTGGGCAGCGGCGCCGTGCTGCTCAGCACGACGAGCCCGCTCGTCGCGGCCGAGCAGTTCGGCACGATCGCCGCGCTGCACCCGGGGCGCGTCGACCTCGGGCTCGGCCGCGCCTTCACGCCGCCCAAGGCCGCCACGACGGGCGGCCCCGGAGCCGCCGCGAGCGCCTCGAGCACCGCCTCGGGCACCGCCGCAGACCTGGCGCCGGCGACCTCGGCCCAGGACGCGGCGGACGTCGCGCCGCCGCGTCCCGCCGCCGGGGCGCGCGTCGTCGACGGCCTCTACGTGCCGGGCGCGCCGCCGGTCGACCTCAACGACTCGGTGCTGCGCGAGCGGCTCCTCGCGCAGAAGCGCGTCGTCGGGGCCGCGCGCACGCCCGCGAGCTTCCAGGACGAGCTCGAGCTCGTGCTCGGGCTGCGCGACGGCACCTACCGCGACGCGGACGGCAACCCCTACGTCAGCCCGCCCGTCGAGGGCGCCGACTGGGACCTGTGGGTGCTCGCGTCGAGCCCGGGGGAGAGCGCGCGCGTCGCGGGGGCGCTCGGCCTGCCGATCGCGGCGAACTACCACGTGAGCCCGTCGAGCACGCTGGAGACCGTCGCGGCGTACCGCGCGGCGTTCCGGCCGGGCGTGCTCGACGCGCCGTACGTCGTCGTGTCGGCCGACGTGCTCGTCGCGGACACGATCGAGCGTGCCCGCGCGCTCGCGACGCCGTTCGCGGACTGGGTGCTGTCGATCCGCCGGGGTGCCGCGGGCGCGATCGCCTACCCCCGCCCGGGCACCGCGCCCGCGTGGGAGGACCGCCCGGAGGCCGAGCGCGCGACCGTCGCGGACCGCGTGGACACGCGCATCGTCGGCGACCCCGAGACGGTCGTCTCCCGGCTCGAGACGCTGCGCCGCGCGACCGGCGCGGACGAGCTGCTCGTGACCACGGCGACGCACGACCCGGCCGACGCGCGCCGGTCGTTCGAGCTCCTCGCGGAGCACTGGTTCGCGCCGGTGCCCGTCGAGGAGCTCGCCGCCGCGCGCTGACACCGCGACGGACGCCGGGGCCGGACCCGCCGTCCGGCCGTCACCCTCCGCGAGCCGGTCCCGGACGCCCGGGTCGTGCTCGCGGCAGCACCCCACACCTCCAGGAGGAAGCATGACCACCGTCCCGCCCCTGCAGTCCGCCGCCGACGCCGGTGCGAAGGTCGCCGACGGCGCGCTGCTCGTCGACGTCCGCTCGGCCGCCGGCCGTGCGTCGCACGGCGACATCCCCGGCGCGACGCTCGCCGACCGCACCGACCTCGACGCGCTCTTCGGCCCCGCCTCGGCTCCGGCCGTGTCGCTCGACACGCCCGTCGTCGTCGTGTGCGGCTCCGAGAACGGCTCGGGCCCCGTCGCCGAGGCGCTCGCCGCGCGCGGGTACACGAACGTCTCGCACGTCGCCGGCGGCTTCCCCGCCTGGCGCGACGCCGGGCTCCCGGCGACCGTCCCTGCCGCTCCCGCGGACGAGGCGTGACCGTCGCGCGCTCGGACGCCGTCGCCCCCGCGGTGGGGTCGGACCGTGCGCTCGGACTGGCGCGCCGTCACCCGAGCTCTTCGGCTCACGTTCTCTCGCGCGCCCTCGACGTCCTTCGCACACGGTCCGACCCCACCGCTCGTCCTGCCCGTCACCCGACGAGGACAGCGGCCGAGGGTTCCGGCCGTCGGCGTCGGCTGTCCGACCGGCCGTCGACGCCGTGCCGACAGGGCCGTAGTCCGTCCGCGCGCGGAGGGCGAGGTGACGAAGCCGGGGCGGGTGACGTGCGAAGGGCGTCAGGCCGCGCTCGAGAAGGCGAGACGGAGGGCCCGGGTGAGGGCGCGGCAGCCCGAGCGCGTGACCCGTCCGGGCGGCCCACCCGGCCAGCGCGGCAGCCCGAGCGCGTGACCCGTCCGGGCGGCCCACCCGGCCAGCGCGGCAGCCCGAGCGCGTGACCCGTCCGGGCGGCCCACCCGGCCGCCGTGACAGCCGCAGCGTGTGACGCGGCTCGGCTTCCACCGCCTCCCCGAGCGCGAGACGCGCGTCGTCGACGGCGACGTGCGGCTGCTCGCGTTCGGCCTCGACCTCTGACCCACCCGCACCGACCGAAGGAGACCACCGTGCCCGTCGAGTTCCTCGGCATCGCCACGACCAACGACGCCTCGGAGACCACCGAGCGCACCACCGCCGCGTTCGACCCCGCCTACCTGGAGCGCATCGTGCGCGCCCACGAGGACAACGGGTGGACGCGCGTGCTCTTCGCCTACGGCTCGTCCGGGCCGGAGCCCGCGGCGCTCGCGGCGTACACGGCGTCGCGCCTGCAGTCGATCGAGCTCCTGCTCGCGCACCGGCCCAACGTGTCGTACCCGACGTACGCCGCCAAGACGTTCGCGACCCTCGACCAGCTCTCCGGAGGGCGCCTGTCGGTGCACTTCATCACGGGCGGCAACGACCACGAGCAGGCGCGCGAGGGCGACACGCTCACCAAGGACGAGCGCTACGCGCGCACCCACGAGTACATCCAGGTCGTCAAGCAGGCCTGGGCGAGCGAGCAGCCGTTCGACCACCACGGCCCGTTCTACGACTTCGACGACTTCGTGCTCGACACCAAGCCGTTCGAGGGCCGCACCCCGACGATCTCGTTCGGCGGGTCGTCCGACGCGGCGTTCCGCGTCGGGGCCGCCGAGGCCGACATCTACGCGGTGTGGGGCGAGCCGCTCGACCGCACGGCCGAGCAGATCGCGCGCGTGCACGCCGAGGCGCAGGCAGCGGGACGTCAGACCCCGCCCCGCATCCACGCCGCGTTCCGTCCGATCGTCGCGCCCACCGAGGAGCTCGCGTGGGAGAAGGCGCACCGCGTGCTCGACCGGATCGAGGCCCGCAAGGCCGCGGCGGGCGGGCAGCTCAGCCGTCGTCACCCGGTCGAGCGGCCGGAGAACACCGGGTCGCAGCGGCTCCTCGAGATCGCCGCGCAGGGCGAGCGCTACGACACCGCCCTGTGGACCGCGACGGCGAAGGCCACCGGCGGTGCCGGCAACTCCAACGCGCTCGTCGGGACGCCCGAGCAGGTCGCCGAGGCGCTGCTCGCGTACTACGACCTCGGCGTGCGCGTGATCTCGGCCCGCGGCTACGACCTGCTCGACGACGCGGTCGACTTCGGCCGGTACGTCATCCCGCTCGTGCGCGAGGAGGTCGCGAAGCGCGACGCCGAGGCCGAGCGCGACACCGTGGCGGCCTGACCGTCGACTCCGCCATCGGGTCGCCTCCGCGGCGTCCGGTCGGGTCCGCGGCGTCCGGTCGGGTCCGCGGTGGGGTCGCACCGTGCGCTCGGACTGGCGCGCCGTCGCCCGGGCCGTTCGGCTCGCCTCCTCGCACGCGCCTCGACGTCCTTCGCACACGGCCCGACCCCACCGCTCGTCCTGCCCGTCTCCTGCTGCCCGCCCCGGCGGCCCGCCCCGGCCCCCCCGCAGAAGAACCGAACCACCGACCGACAGGAGCTGTACCCCGTGCGTTTCCAGGTGCTCGACATCGTGTTCAACCCGCCCCACCCCGTGACCGGCGAGGCCGTCGCTCCCGCCGACCGGCTGAACCGCGTCGTCGAGACCGCGGTGCTGGCCGAGGAGCTCGGCTTCGACTCGTTCGCCGTGGGGGAGCGGCACGCCGGCCAGGTGCTGTCGTCCGCGCCCACGGTCATCCTCGGCGCGATCGCGACCCGCACGTCGCGCATCCTCCTGTCGACGGGCGTCACCGTGCTGTCCCTGCTCGACCCGATCCGCGTCGCCGAGGACCTCGCGACCGTGGACCAGCTCTCGCGCGGGCGGCTCGAGATCGTCATCGGCAAGGGCAACGAGGTGCTGCAGTACCCGCTGCTCGGTCTCGACATCGCCAAGCAGTACGAGTACCTCCAGGAGAACTACGAGCTGCTGCGCCTCTTGCTCTCGGAGGAGGACGTGACGTGGACCGGCCGGCACCGGTACGCGCTGGAGAACGCGACGACGCTCCCGCGCCCGTTCGCCGGGCCGTTCCGGATCTGGCACGGCTCCGCGACGTCGGAGTTCGCCGTCGACCTCGCGGCGCGCTACGGCGACCCGATCGTCAGCGCGAACGCGCTCCAGCCGCGCGAGAACTACCAGGTGCTCATCGACCGGTACCGCGAGCGGTACGCCGAGAACGGGCACGACCCGGCGTACGGGTTCGTCGGGTCGGGCTCGGGCGGGCTGTTCCTCGCCGACACGACCGAGGAGGCCGTCGAGCAGTACCGGCCCATCTACGAGGGCCAGGTCGCCGCCGCGGCGCAGCGCGGGTACGGGCCGGACGCCGTGGGCAAGGCCCCGAGCTTCCGCACGATCGAGGACGCGGTCGAGCGCGGGCCGGCGCTTGTCGGGTCGCCCGAGCGCGTCGCGGAGAAGATCCTCGACTACCACGCGTCGTTCGGGCACGACCTGCAGTCGGTCTCGGTGAACCACCTCGTCCCGCCGGCCCAGCAGGAGGACGTCCTGCGCCGGTTCGCCGAGGAGGTGATCCCGGTGGTCCGCGCCGAGGTGAAGACGGACCTCTGGGGTCCTGCCGACGCGCGCCGCGCCGCGGGCCTCGCGACCGCCTGACGACCCGCCCGACCCGCTCCGCGCGGGCGGGGGACGGGCCCGGTCCCGCCCACAGGACCGGGCCCGTCCCGCGCGGCTCCGCACGCGCCGTCCGCCCGAGGCGACCGCCCGTCCGAAACAACCGTCCGTCATGCGGGACGCCCGTCTCGATACTTGACGAGAACGGTCGGGATTCGGTTCCGTAGCCCGCAGGTGACGAGCGTCAGCACCAAGGCCCGGCTCGCTGACCAGCAACCCTTCGACGTGACGGGGTGCTCCGGGAACGACCTGACCGCGCAGCTCCCGCTGCGCGGTAAGCACGGCCCCCGCGTGGATCTCCCCACCGTGCCGCCGCCTCGGCGGGGCGCGGACGACCACCGGTGCCGACCGACCGCCGGTGCCCCGGCAGCCGAGGAGACAGCACGACCATGAACACCGCACCTCATCGCCGCCGGTCCCTGACCGCGGCCGCGGCCGTCGCCGCGACCGGACTCCTGCTCGCCGGCTGCGGGGGCGCCGGGACCGGCACGGGAGAGACCGACGCCACCGCGTCCGCGTCGGCCGAGCCCGTCGCGGGCGGGAACCTCACGTTCGCGATCACCGTCGACTCGCACTGCATCGACCCGCAGCAGGTGGGCAACAACGACGCCATCGCCGCCGCCCGCCAGACCGTCGCGTCGCTCACGGCCCAGGACCCCGAGACCGGCGAGATCCTGCCCTGGCTCGCGGAGTCCTGGGAGGTCGACGAGGACGCGTCGAGCTACACGTTCCACCTGCGCGACGACGCGACGTACGCCGACGGCACGCCGATCGACGCCGAGTCCGTGAAGACGAACTTCGACGCTATCGTCGCGCTCGGTGCGACGGCGTCCCTCGGGTCCCAGTACCTCGTGGGCTACGAGGGCACGACGGTCGTCGACGAGAGCACCGTGACCGTCGACTTCTCCGAGCCGAGCGCCCAGTTCCTCCAGGCCACCTCGACGTTCTCGCTCGGCCTGCTCTCCCCGGACTCCGCGGAGCTCACGCCCGAGCAGCGCTGCGCCGGGGAGTACACCGGCTCCGGCCCGTTCGCCGTGCAGTCGTACACGCTGGACCAGGAGATCGTGCTCGAGAAGGTCGCGGGCTACGCCTGGGGCTCGGAGGCGAACGCGCACACCGGCGAGGCGTACCTCGACACGGTGACGTTCAAGGTCATCCCCGAGGCGAGCGTGCGCAGCGGGAGCCTGCAGTCCGGCCAGATCGACGCGACCGCGGCGATCTCGACCGTCGACCTGCCGCAGTTCGACGGCAACGGCTTCTGGCTGTCGTACCGCGCGAACCCGGGCGTCGTCTTCAACCTCTTCCCCAACGAGTCGAGCGAGCTCGCCGGGGACGAGGCCGTGCGCCGCGCCATCTCGAAGGGCATCGACCGCGAGCAGATCGCGGAGACGGTGCTCTCCGCGCAGGACGAGCCCGCGACGGGCGTGCTCTCCCACTCGACGCCGCTCTACGAGAGCATCGCCGACGAGCTCGCGTACGACCCCGAGGGCGCGCAGCAGATCCTCGACGACGCGGGCTGGGTCGAGGGCGCGGACGGCGTGCGCGAGAAGGACGGGAAGAAGCTCACGACGACCGTGACCTTCTGGCAGGTGCCGGAGCCGCTCGAGCTCGTGCAGCAGCAGCTCGCCCAGATCGGCGTCGACCTCCAGCTCCAGCACGTGACCGTCGCGGAGTCGCAGGCGATCAAGGAGAGCGGCGACTTCGACTTCGACTACTACAACCTCACGCGGTCCGACCCCGACGTGCTGCGCACGATCTTCTCGGCGAACGCGCGCAACATCAACCAGCGCTCGCCCGAGGAGGTCGACGTGCTGCTCGACGACTCGGCCGCGTCGACCGACGCCGCGGAGCGCCAGGAGCTCGTCACCGAGGCGTCGCGCCTGCTCGTCCGGAAGGGCCACGCGATCCCCGTGTACGAGCTCTCGACGACCATCGCGGCCTCCGACGCCGTGCACGGCCTGACGTTCGAGGCGTCCTCGCGGCTCGACTTCTACGACGCCTGGGTCGACCAGGACTGACGGCACCGCGCCGGCCGGCGGCACGTGCCGCCGGCCGGCGCGACACCCCTGACGGAAGGAGCGCCGACGATGGGTCGGTACGTCCTGCGCCGCGCCGGTCAAGGCCTGTTCGTCCTCTGGGCGGCGTTCACGATCTCGTTCTTCATCCTCTACCTGCTGCCGAGCGACCCCGCGGCGCTCATGGCGAGCGGCGGGGGCGAGGCCGACCAGGTCGACCCCGCCCTGCTCGACGACCTGCGGGCGCAGTACGGTCTCGACCGCCCGGTCCTCGTGCAGTACCTCGACGCGCTGTGGCACGCGCTGCGCCTCGACTTCGGCGCGTCGTACACGTCGGGCGCGCCCGCGGGGGAGCTCGTGCTCCAGGCGCTGCCGGAGACGCTCAAGCTCACGGGCGCGGCGCTCGCGCTCGCCGTGGTCCTGGGCGTCGGCCTCGCCGTGGCGAGCACGTTCCCGCGCGCCCGCTGGGTGCGCCACCTGCTGTCCTCGCTGCCGCCGCTCGGCGTCGCGCTCCCGACCTTCTGGGTGGGCCTGCTGCTCCTGCAGTGGTTCTCGTTCCAGACGCCCCTCTTCCCGGCCATCGGCAACGAGGGGGCGATCTCGCTCGTGCTGCCCGCGGTGACCCTCGCGGTCCCCGCCGCCGCGTCCCTCGCGCAGGTGCTCGGGCGCAGCCTGCGCGGCACGCTCACCGAGCCGTACGTCGAGACCGCGCGCGCCAAGGGCGCGAGCCGCCGCCGCGTGCACCTCGCGCACGCCCTGCGCAACGCCGCGATCCCCGCGCTCACCGTGCTCGGCGTGATGGTCGGCGGGCTGCTCGGCGGGGCCGTCGTGACCGAGACGGTGTTCTCGCGCGTCGGGCTCGGGCGCCTCACGGTGATGTCGGTGAACGCGCAGGACATCCCCGTGGTCCAGGCCGTCGTCGTGTTCTCGGCGCTCGTGTTCGTGGTCGTGACGCTCGTCGTCGACCTCGTCTACCCCCTGCTGGACCCGCGCATCGACGTACGACGCACGGCGGTCGCGGCGTGAGCCCCGCGGCCCGGAGAGAGGACGACCGATGACGACGACGCACGACACCGCCCGCGGCGCCGGGACCGGCGCCCCCGGCGGCACGACCGACCCGCGCGAGCGCCCGGCCGGGGCGACCGAGGCGGAGCTCCTCGAGCCCCGCACGCCCGAGGAGATCGAGGTCGAGGACCGCGCGGACGCGCGCGCCATCATCCGCCGCGGCACGGTCCGGGGGACGGGCGGGACCGGTCGCGCCCGGCGCGCGGCGCGGTACCTCGTGCGCCGGCCCGGCCTCGTCGTCTCGGGGCTCGTCGTGCTGCTCGTCGTCGCGTGGGCCGCCGTCCCGCAGCTCTTCACGGCGTACGACCCGATCGTCGGCGTCCCGGCGGACCGGCTCCAGCCGCCGTCGGCGGAGCACCTCTTCGGGACCGACCACCTGGGCCGCGACGTCTACGCGCGCGTCGTGCACGGCGCGTCCGTGTCGCTGCGCGCGACCGTCGTGGCGGTGCTCGTGGGCCTCGTCGGCGGCTCGGTGCTCGGCCTGCTCGCCGGCTTCCTGCGCGGCTGGGTCGACGACGTCATCGGCCGCGTCGTCGACGTGCTCCTCGCGATCCCGAGCCTCCTGCTCTCGCTCGCCCTCATCACGGCGCTCGGCTTCGGCACGGTGAAGGTCGCGATCGCCGTCGGCATCGCGAGCGTCGCGACGTTCGCGCGCGTCATGCGCGCCGAGGTGCTGCGCACGTCGACGTCGGTGTACGTCGAGGCGGCCCGCGCGTCGGGCGTGCGCTGGTACGCGGTGCTCGGTCGCCACGTGCTGCCCAACTCGTCGGGCCCGGTCGTCGCGCTCACGGCGCTCGAGTTCGGCACCGCGGTGCTCGCGATCTCCGCGCTCAGCTTCCTCGGGTACGGCACCCCGCCGCCCGCGCCCGAGTGGGGGTCGCTCGTGTCGGGCGGCCGGGACTACCTCGCCACCGCCTGGTGGCTGACGACCCTCCCGGGGCTCGTGATCGTCGCCGTCGTGCTGTCGGCCAACCGGATCGCGCGCGCCCTGGAGACGACGGGAGACGAGTCATGACCAGCACGGACACCGGCACGGGGACCGCCGCCGCCACCGCCCCGGACGCCGGGTCGGCCGATCCCGTGCTCGAGATCTCGGGCCTCGAGGTCGGCTACCGCACGCGCGACGGCGGCACGTACCGCGCGGTGCGCGGCGTCGACCTGAGCGTGGGTCGCGGCGAGGTCGTCGCGCTCGTCGGCGAGTCCGGGTCGGGCAAGAGCACGACGGCGCACGCCGCCCTGCACCTGCTCGCGCGCGGCGCACGCGTCACCGGCGGGACGATCCGGCTCGGCGGTCGCGACCTCGGCGCGCTCACCGAGAAGGAGTGGCAGGAGGTCCGCGGGCGCGAGGTCGGCCTCGTCCCGCAGGACCCGACCGTCTCGCTCAACCCGGTGACGCGCGTCGGGGACCAGGTCGCCGAGGTCCTCGTCATCCACGGCCTCGCGCGCCGCGCGGAGGCACGCCGCCGCGCGGTCGAGCTGCTGCGCCAGGCCGGCATCGACGACCCCGAGGCACGCGCCCGGCAGTACCCGTCCCAGCTGTCGGGCGGCATGCGCCAGCGCGTGCTCATCGCGATCGCGATCGCGGCCGGGCCGCGCCTCCTCGTGGCCGACGAGCCGACGAGCGCGCTCGACGTGACCGTGCAGCGCCGCATCCTCGACCACCTCGACGGGCTCGTGCGCGAGCTCGGGACCGCGGTGCTCCTCATCACGCACGACCTGGGCGTCGCGGCGGACCGCGCGGACCGCATCGTCGTGCTCGAGCGCGGCGTCGTCGTCGAGGAGGGTCCGGCCGAGCGGGTGCTGCGCGACCCCCGGCACCCGTACACCCGCCAGCTCATCGCCGCGGCGCCGAGCCTCGCGAGCTCGCGCCTCGTCGCCGACGCGGTCGTCCCGGGTGACGTCGCGCCGTCGCGGACGTCGTCGGCGTCAGCGTCGGCGCCGACGCGCGCGCGGGCCGACGACGCGGCGGCCCCCGCGACGTCCGGCCGGGACGGCGGCGCCGCCGCGGACCGGCCCGTGCTGGAGGTGCGCGGGCTGCGCAAGGAGTTCGCGCTGCCGCGCGGCGGGGAGCGCCGCACGCTCGTCGCGGTCGACGACGTCGGCTTCTCGGTGGGCCGCGGGGAGACGTACGCGCTCGTCGGCGAGTCGGGCTCCGGCAAGAGCACGACGGCGCGCCTCGCGCTGCGCCTCGAGCGCCCGACCGCCGGGACCGTCCTCTTCGAGGGCGCCGACGTCACGCGCGCGCGCGGCGGCGAGCTGCGCCGGCTGCGGCGCGGGTTCCAGGTCGTCTACCAGAGCCCGTACGCGTCGCTCGACCCCCGCTTCACCGTCGAGCAGGTCATCACCGAGCCCCTGCGCGCCTACCGCGTGGGCACGCCGGCCGAGCGGGCCGAGCGGGCGCGCGCGCTCGTGGAGGACGTCGCGCTCCCCGCCGACGTGCTGCGCCGCGGGCCGCGCGAGCTGTCCGGCGGCCAGCGCCAGCGCGTCGCGATCGCGCGGGCGCTCGCGCTCCACCCGGCGCTCGTCGTGCTCGACGAGCCCGTCTCGGCGCTCGACGTCTCGGTGCAGGCCCAGATCCTCGAGCTGCTCGTGCGGCTCCAGGCCGAGCACGGGCTGACGTACCTGTTCATCTCGCACGACCTCGCCGTGGTCCGCCAGGTGTCGGACCACGTCGGGGTCATGCAGTCCGGGCGGATCGTCGAGCAGGGCCCGGCGGACGCCATCCTGCTCGACCCGCAGGAGAGCTACACGCGCGAGCTGGTCGCCGCCATCCCCGGGCGCCGGGCGCTCGCGGGCATCGAGGGGAGCTGAGGAGAGCCGATGACCACCACCACGACGACCACCGCGACCACGACGACCGGCGCGACCACGACGACCGGCGCGACCACCGCGACCGGCGCGACCACCGCGACCGGCACCAGGACGACCTCTGCGGCCCGGACGGGCCCGGGCCCCGACGCGCACCGCGAGCGCGCCGGGCAGACGACCGAGCTGCTCCAGGCGCTCGTGCGCAACGCGTGCGTCAACGACGGCACGGTCGGCTCGGGCCAGGAGATCCGCAGCGTCCGCACGCTCCTCGACTTCCTCGACGGGGTGGACGGCCTCGAGATCGAGGTCGTCGAGCCGCAGCCGGGACGCGCGTCGCTCGTCGCACGCCTGCGCGGCACGGACCCCGACGCGCCGTCGCTCGGCCTCGTGGGGCACACGGACGTCGTGCCGGTCGAGCCCGCGGGCTGGACGCGCGACCCGTTCGGCGGCGAGCTCGTCGACGGCTGGGTGTGGGGCCGCGGCGCGATCGACATGCTCGGCCTCACCTCGGCGTTCGCCGTCGTGACGCGCGCGCTCGCGGCGTCGGGCCGGCGCCTGCGCGGCGACCTCGTGCTCGCGGCCGTCGCCGACGAGGAGCACGGCAGCGTGTGGGGAGCCGACTGGCTGACGACGCACCGCTGGGACCTCGTCGGGGTCGACGCCGTGCTCACCGAGTCCGGCGGCGTGCCCGTCGGCAGCGGCGGGCAGCGGACCCTCGCCGTCGGCGAGAAGGGCGGCGCCGGGCGCCGGCTGCGCGTCGTGGGACGGCCCGGCCACGGGTCCGGTCCGTACGGCTCGCTCAACGCGATCGTGCTCGCGGCGGAGGCCGTGCGCCGGATCACCGCGCACCGCGGGCCGGTCGTCGTGGGCGACCTGTGGCGCCGCTACGTCGCCGCCCTCGACGTGCCGCAGGACGTGCGCGCGGCGCTCCTCGACCCCGAGCGGCTCGACGACGCCCTCCCCGCGCTCGGCGCGCTGGGCTCCGTCGCGCACGCGACGACCCACACGACCGTCGCGCCCACGGTGCTCCACGCCGGCGGCAAGCCCAACGTCATCCCGGGCGAGGCCGAGGTCACGCTCGACATCCGCGTGCTCCCGGGCACGCGCGCCCAGGACGTCGACGACCTGCTGCGCGACGCGCTCGGCGACCTCGTCGAGCACGTGCACGTCGAGGGCGACCGCTTCGGCGAGCCGTCGCTGTCCCCGACGGACACCGAGCTCTTCGCCGTCGTCGACGAGGTGGTGGGCGACGTCGTGCCGGGCGCGAGCGTGCTCCCGACGCTCGGGACGGGCGGCACCGACGGGCGGTTCTACCGCCGCCGCGGCGTCCCGGCCTACGGGTTCGGCCTGCTCAGCGACCGGTGGGACCCGGGCGTGTTCCGCAGCCTGTTCCACGGCAACGACGAGCGCGTGGACGTCGAGTCGCTCGGCCTGACGACGACCGCCCTGCACGAGGTCGTCACGCGGTACCTCGCCCGATGACCGCGCGCCCGTGACGGCAGGGCCGTCCGCGCGCCCGCCGCGCGCGGTCCTGCTCGTGTGCCTCGCGACGGGCTTCGTCACGCTGCTCGACTCCGCGATCCTCACGGTCGCCGCGCCCGCGCTGCGCACGGAGCTCGGCGCCGGGACCGCGCAGCTCCAGTGGATCCTCGCCGGGTACTCCCTGACGTTCGGTCTCGCGCTCGTCCCGGCGGGCCGCCTCGGCGACCTCGTCGGGCGGCGCGTGCTGCTCGCCGTGGGCCTCGGCCTGTTCGGGGCGTCGAGCCTCGTCGGCGCGACCGCGTCGGACGCCGACGTGCTCGTCGTCGCGCGGCTCCTCCAGGGAGTCGGGGCCGGGACGGCGAACCCGCAGGTGATCGGCCTCGTCCAGGACCACTACGCCGGGCCGGCGCGCGCCCGCGCGTTCGGCGCGTACGCGTCCACCGGGGCGTTCGCCGCGGTCGTCTCGCCGCTCGTCGGCGGCGGGATCCTCTCGCTGCTCGGTCCCGCCGACGGGTGGCGCGCCGCCGTCGGGCTCGCCGCGCCGCTCGGGGCGACGGTCGCCGTCGTCGCGCTCGTCGCACTCCCGCGCGGGGGCCCGCGAGGCGGGCGGGCCGGGGCCGGGCGGCGCGGGCGCGTCGGGGGCGGCACGGACCCCGTCGGGCTCGGCCTCGTCACGGTCGCGACGCTCGGGCTGCTCGTCCCGTTCGTCATGACCGGTGCGCGCGCCGTGGTGGTGCCGGTGTGCGTCGGCGCGGTGCTCGGGGCGGTCGCGCTCCTCGTCGTGTGGGAGCCGCGGTACGCGCGGCGCGGCCGGTCGCCCGTGCTGTCCCCGGCCCTCGTGCGCGCCCCCGGCTACGCGCTCGGGTGCGTCGTCGCGGCGTTCAGCTTCGGCGCCGCCCTCGGGTACTCGGCGGTCCTCATGCTCTTCCTCCAGGACGGGGCCGGGCTGACACCCGTCGCCGCGGGGCTCGTCACGACGCCCGGCGCCCTCGCGTCCGTTCTCGCCGCGAACGTCTCGTGGCGGGTGTTCCGCCGGTTCGGCCGGCGCGGGGTCACGGTCGCCGTCGGCGGCAAGGTCGTCGTCGCCGCGGCGAGCGCCGTCGCGCTCGCGGTCGCCCCGGCCCCCGCCGTCGTCGGGGTGCTCGTCGTCGCGCAGGTCCTCACGGGCGTCGTGACGGGCCTGACGATCTCGCCCAACCAGGCCCTCACGCTCGACGGCGCCCCGGCCGGCGAGCACGGCGTCGCGGGCGCCGCGCTCCAGCTCGTGCAGCGCGTCGCCGCGACCGTGTGCATCGCCGCCATGACCGGCGCGTTCGTCGCGGGGTCCGACGGCGCGGTCCCCGGCGTGGTCGACGACCACCGGGCCGCGCTCGTCGTCGTCACGGTCGCGGTCGCCGCGCTCGGGGCCGTGGCGTGGCTCGCGTCCTGGCTCGACGAGCGGGCGGCCGCCCGCGCCGTGACGCGGTAGAGCCCTGGCCCCCGGACGGGGGACCAGGGCTCTGCAGCGGGCTACCCGGGTTCTCGCTCGGGGTGGAGGCTCAGACCTCGTGGTTCTCCGAGGACAGGAACCAGGCCTGCTTCTCGAGGTCGGCGAGGATCTCGTGGAGCAGGTCCGCGCTCGTCGGGTCCTCGGCGTCGACGGCGTCGTGCACCTCGCGCACGACGGCGACGGTCTGCGCGACGCGCTCGACGACCGTGGTCACGGTGTCCCCGACGGACAGCAGGTCGGCGGGGTAGGGGGACAGGTCGGTCGTGGTCGCGACGGTCTCGGTGCGACCGTCGGGCACGGCCTGGAGCGCGCGCAGGCGCTCGGCGACCGTGTCGCTGTGCTCGCGCGCGACGTCGACGAGCTCGTCGAGCTGGAGGTGCAGGTCGCGGAAGCCGCGGCCCGTCACGTTCCAGTGCGCCTGCTTGCCCTGCAGGTGCAGGTCGACGAGGTCGACGAGCACGCGCTGGAGGTGGGCGCGCAGCTCGCCGGACGCCTCGAAGCGTGCGGTGCCGCGGGTGATGGTCGGCGTGGACATGGTGCTCCTCGCTCTCTCGGGGCCGCCCGGTTCGCGGGGCGACCGCCGACGTCCGATGTTTTCTGGAACGGTTCCAGTTTAGTGACCCGGCGGGCCCTCCGCCAGCAAGGACAGGCGAGCCTGACCGCCGACGGAGGGCCGTGCCCCGGGTCCGCCGACGTCAGGCGAGCGCCTCGACGGGCACCGCGGCGCGGCGGGTGAGGGGCGCGCGCAGCCCGAGGTGCTCGCGCAGCGTCGTCCCGGCGTACTCCGTGGGGTAGGCGCCGCGCTCCTGGAGCTCCGGCACGACGCGGTCGACGATGTCGTCGAGACCGCCCGGCACGATCCACGGGCTCACGTTGAAGCCGTCGGCACCGCCCGTGCGCACGAAGCGGACGAGGTCGTCGGCCACCTGGGACGCCGTGCCCTCGAAGCCGCGCTCGCCGTTCACCGCGACGACGAGCTCGCGGATCGACAGGCCGTCACGCTCCGCGAGCGTGCGCCACCGCGCCGCGATCTCCCGCGCGCGGGACCCGTCGCGCGCCGCGCCGCGCTCGACCCCGATGACCTCGACGACCGGGTCGTGCGCGGGCAGCGGGCCGTCCGGGTCGTACTGCGAGAGGTCCTCGCCCCAGACCTGCTCGACGAACGAGATCGCGGTCTGCGGGGTGACCTGGTTCCAGCGCACCCAGCGGGCCTTCTCGCGCGCGTCCTGCGGGGAGTCGCCCACGACGACGGACGTGCCGGGGAAGATCTTCACGTCGTCCTCGGGACGGCCCGCGGCGACCGTGCGGCGCCGGACGTCCGCGGCGAACGCGAGGGCGTCGCCGAGGTCGGAGCCGTGCCGGGAGAAGATCACGTCGGCCGACCGCGCGGCGAAGTCCCGGCCCTGCGGGGAGTCGCCCGCCTGGAAGATCACCGGGTGCCCCTGCGGGCTGCGCGGCACCGTCGGGTCCGCCTCGACGTCGACGAGCCGTCCGTGCCGCGCGACGCGGGCCACCCGGTCGTCGGTCCCGTCCTCGGGCCACGCGTCCCACACCTGGCGCGCGGTGGCGACGACCTCCTCGGCGCGCTCGTAGCGGTCGGCGTGGTCGAGCCAGCCGCCCCGCCGGAAGTTGGCGCCCGTCCAGGCGTTGTCCGTCGTCACGACGTTCCACGCCGCGCGCCCGCCCGAGAGCACGTCGAGCGACGCGAGGCGGCGCGCGAGGTCGACGGGGTCGTTGTACGTCGTGTTCTGCGTCGCCACGAGCCCGATGCGCGTCGTGACCGCGGCGAGCGCCGCGAGCTGGGTGATGGCGTCGGGACGGCCCGCGACGTCGAGGTCGTGCAGGCGGCCGCGGTGCTCGCGCAGCCGCAGGCCCTCCCCGAGGAAGAAGGCGTCGAACAGGCCGCGCTCGGCGGTGCGGGCGACGTGCTCGAACGACGAGACGTCGATCTGCGAGCCGGCGTCGGGCGCCGACCAGACGGTCGTGTGGTTGACGCCCTGGAAGAAGACGCCGAGATGGACGTGGGCGTCGGGGCGGGTGATCGGGTGGTCGCCGTGCAGGGTCGTGCTCATGGGTCCGTGTCCCTTCCTCGGGCCGGTCAGGCGGTCAGGCGCGCGTCGAAGCGCGACGCCGGTCGGGCGAGCCCGAGGTGGTCGCGCAGGGTCGCGCCCGGTCGGGGTGCCGCGGCGAGACGCTCGGCGCGCAGCGCGGGCAGCACGTCGCGCGCGAGGACGGGCAGGTCGTCGTCGAGCAGCGCGGGCAGGAGGCGCACGCCGTCGAGCGCGTCGTCGCCGGTCGCGAGGTCGCGCAGGAGGGCGACGAGGCCGGCGGCGTCGCCGACGTGGCGCAGCCGCCCCGCGGCGTCCCACGGCCGCGCGGCGTCGAGCGCGGCGAGGCGCGCGGCCCCGCCGTGCCCCGCGACGTCGAGCACGACCTCGACCTCGACGACGACGCGGGGGGCGCCGGCGGCGCGCGCCGCGGCGCCGGCCGCGCGCGCCGAGCGCACGTCGCTCCCGGGCACGACGACGACGTCGACGAGCGGGCCGCCGGGACCGTCGGCCGTGCCGTCCGCGACGGCGTCGAGCGCCGCGAGGACGAGCGGTCGGCCCTGCGGCGGGCGGGGCACGATCGACGGCCCGGCGACCGAGAACGACTCGCCCGCGAAGTCGACGGCGTGCACGCGGTCGCGGTCGAGGTAGCGGCCGGTCGCGACGTCGCGGACCACGGCGTCGTCCTCCCACGAGTCCCACAGGTCGCGCACGACGCGCACGACGTCGCGCGCCTCGCGCGCGAGGTCGGCCGCCGGCGCGCGCCCGTAGGCGGCCGGTGTCGCGCTCCCCGGCGTGACGGTCGCGAGCCAGCCCGCGCGGCCGCGCGTCGCGTGGTCGAGCGAGGCGAGCTGGCTCGAGACGTGGAACGGCTCCGGGTAGGTCGTGTCGACGACCGGGACGAGGCCGAGCGCGGTGGTCGTGCGGGCGACGAACGCCGCGCGCGTCACCGCGTCGAGCCGTGCCGAGGACCGGGCGCCGGGCTCGGTCGCGAGCAGCGCGTCGGCGAACGTCGCGAACGTGAAGCCCGCGTTCTCGGCGTGGCGCACGGTCCGCGCGAGGCGCGCGCCCGAGACGAGGTCGACGTCGGCGAGGCCCGACGCGCGTGCCGCGCCCGGGTGGGCCCCGGCGCCGTCGAGGTCGACGCCGACCGCGAACGGGACGGCGGCGCCCCGCGCGCGGGCGGGGAGGGACGAGGAAGTGGGCATGGAGGTGCTCCAGGTCGTCGCGGCTTGCTGCCGCGGGCGCGGCAGCCGGGTCGTTCCTCGGGGCACCCCGGCCGTGCAGGGTTGCCGCGGCACCAGCCGAGTCTTGGCGTGCCGTCTCGTGACCGCCGGGGACGATAGCCCGCGCCCGGGCCGGCGCGAACGGGTTCCCGGAACGTCTCGCGATGCGAGAGGGGCCGACGCGTCACGTCCTCTCGCCTGGTGAGAGGACCGGCCCGGCCCCTTGCCCCGGCAGCCCCCCGGTGGTCCGCTGTCGCCATGACCGACGACCTCGCAGCAGCACCCTCCGCCCTCCCGCAGCGCACGCTCGGCCGCGGCACGGCCGCCCTGACCGTCTCCGCGCTCGGGTTCGGCGGCATGTCCGTGACCGACGCGTACGGTCCCGCCGACGCGGCCGAGGCCGAGGCCGTCCTGCGCCGCGCGCTCGACCTGGGCGTGACGCTCGTCGACACGGCGGACGTCTACGGGCACGGGCGCAACGAGGAGCTCCTCGGGCGCGTGCTCGGGCCGCACCGCGACCGGGTCGTCCTGGCCTCGAAGCTCGGCCTGCCGCCCGCGGGCGGTCACCCCGACGGGCGTCCGGTCGACGGCCGTCCGGAGTACGTGCGCGCGGCGGTCGACCGCAGCCTCGCGCGGCTCGGCACCGACCGGCTCGACCTGTACTACCTGCACCGCGTGGACCCGCAGGTCCCCGTCGAGGAGACCGTCGGGGCCCTGGCCGAGCTCGTCGACGCCGGGAAGGTCCGAGGCATCGGTCTCTCCGAGCCGTCGGCCGCGACCGTGCGCCGCGCGCACGCGGTCCACCCGCTCACGGCCGTGCAGAGCGAGTACTCGCTGTGGACGCGCGACCCCGAGGACGAGGTGCTGCCGACGCTGCGCGAGCTGGGCATCGGGTTCGTGCCCTTCTCCCCGCTCGGTCGGGGCATCCTCACGGGCACGGTCGACGCGACCGACGGCTTCGCCGAGGACGACGTGCGGCGCGCCCACGCCCGCTACGCGGGCGAGGCGTTCGAGCACAACCGCGGCCTCGTGCGCTCGCTCGAGGAGCTCGCCGCGGAGCGCGGCGTCACGGCGGCGCAGCTCGCGCTCGCCTGGCTGCTGGCCCAGGGCGAGGACGTCGTGCCGATCCCCGGCACGAAGCGCGTCGCGTACCTCGAGCAGAACGTCGCGGCGGCGTGCGTCGTGCTCACGGCCGAGGACGTCGCGGCGGTCGGCGCCGCCATCCCGCGCGGCGCCGTGCAGGGCGTGCGCCACCCCCAGCCCGAGCTCCTCGCCGGATGAGCGCGCCGCTGACGGCGGGCCGCCGTCCGCTCGCCGTGCACTGGTTCCTGCCGACCTCGGGCGACGCGCGGGGCATCCTCGACGGCGCGCACGCCAAGGACACCCCGGGACGCGCGACCGGCTTCCGCGCACCGACGCTCGACTACCTCGAGCAGGTCGCGATCGCGGCCGACCGCCTCGGCTACGAGGGCGTCCTCACGCCGACCGGCACGTGGTGCGAGGACGCGTGGCTCGTCACCGCCGCGCTCGCCCGCCGCACCGAGCGCCTGAAGTTCCTCGTCGCGTTCCGCCCCGGGCTCGTCTCGCCCACGCTCGCCGCGCAGATGGCGGCGACCTTCCAGCGCCTGTCCGGCGGACGGCTCCTGCTCAACGTCGTCACCGGCGGCGACGAGCACGAGATGCGCCGCTTCGGCGACTGGCTCGGGCACGACGAGCGCTACGACCGCACGCGCGAGTTCCTCGAGGTCGTGCGCGGCGTGTGGGACGAGAGCCCGTTCTCGCACGAGGGCACGCACTACCGGATCGCCGACGCGCGGGTCTCCGCGCCGCCGGACCCGCGGCCGGAGATCTGGTTCGGCGGCTCGTCGGACGCGGCGCTGCCCGTCGCGGCGGCGCAGTCCGACGTGTACCTCACGTGGGGCGAGCCCCCCGCCCAGGCGCGCGAGAAGATCGAGCGCGTGCGCGCGCTCGCCGCCGCGCAGGGGCGCGAGGTCCGCTTCGGCGTGCGCCTGCACGTCATCACGCGCGACCGCTCGGACGACGCGTGGGACGTCGCGCAGCGCTTCCTCGACGACCTCGCGCCCGAGCAGATCGCCGAGGCCCAGCGGATGCTCGGCGCGTCCGGGTCGGTCGGCCAGCGGCGCATGGTCGCGCTGCACGGCGGCGGGGACCTCGCGGCGACGCGCCGCGCCCGGGACCTCGAGATCCACCCGGGCCTGTGGGCCGGCGTCGGGCTCGTGCGCGGCGGGGCGGGGACGGCGCTCGTCGGGAGCCACGAGGAGGTCGCCGACCTCGTCGAGGAGTACCGCGAGGCGGGGTTCGACGAGATCGTCCTCTCGGGCTACCCGCACCTCGAGGAGGCCTACTGGTTCGCCGAGGGCGTGCGCCCGCTCCTCGACGCACGCGGGCTCACGGCGCCCGCGCGGACCGCGGGGACGGGGGAGCGGCGCACCCACGCCGTCCCGTTCTGACACCGTCCCCGCGGCCGTGCCCGCCCGCTACAGGGGCACGCCGAGCGGGAGCGCGGGCGGCGCCTCGACGTCGTCCGGCGCCGCGAGCGCGCGCGCCGCGGCGGCCCCCTGCGGCCCGTGGTCGGTGAGCTCGGCGCCCACGCGCCGGGCGGCGTCGGCCACCTCGGCCGCGGTCCACGGGTGCAGGCCGCCCTCGTGCAGCGTGCGCGCGACGTGCTGGACCGCGGCCCAGCCCGCGGCGTGCCGCGCCGCCGTCCGGGCGCCGCCGGGACGCCAGGCCGACCGGAGCACGCGCGCGACCACCTCGCCCGGCGCGGGGACCTCGGGGTCCGCGTCGTGCTGCCACGCGAGCCGGTTGAGCCGCGCCGGGTCGAGGAGCGTGTCCGCGACGAGGCTCGCCGCGACCCCCGACGCCTGGGCGGGGTCGAACAGCAGCCCGCGCCGCGGGGCGAGGTGCCCGGCGCCGCGCGCCGAGCGGATCGTGGGCGGGACGAGCAGGCGCACGACGTGCTCGGGGACGGCGGTCACCTCGTCGTCGAGCAGGGCGAGCAGCGCGTCCAGCGCGGCCCGCTGCCGGGCGCCCGGCACCACCTGCACCCCCGGGTCCTCGCCCGCGAGCGCGTAGCCGTACCGCTCGCCGCCGAGCAGCCGCGCGACCGCCGTCGTCTCGTAGCGGTGGAAGAGGTGCAGCGGGACGAACCGCTCCTCCAGGTCGCCGGCCTGGCGCGCGGGCGGAGCCGCGCCCGGCCCGAACGCGGCGAGCGCGGCGCGGCGCACGGCGAGCGCCTCGTCGAGCAGCGCGAGCGGGTCGGTGCCGCGCTGGACCCACGGGACCGCGTCGGGTGACGCGGCGTGCGGGTCGTGACCGTCGGCGTCGGTGAGGTACCAGGGCCCGTCGCCGCCGAGCTCGCGCGCGACGTCGGCCCGCAGCCCGGCGAGGTCGTCGTCCGGCCCGTACGCGTGCCGGACGGCGAAGACGTCCCACGGGCCGAGCCCGACCGGGTAGGCGTCCGCGAGGTCGACCTCCCCGTCGGCGCCGAGCCGCACGCGCGGGTGCGGGTAGTCCATGACGGACGGGTGCGCGTGCCGGTGCGACGCGTAGTTGTGCATGAAGCCGAGCGCGTGGCCGACCTCGTGCGCGGCGAGCTGGCGGATCCGCGCGAGGACGAAGGCCTCCACGCGGGCCAGGCGGTCGGCCTCGTCGGGCCGCCCGTACGGCGTGAGCAGCGCCTCGGCGAGCAGCGTGAGCTGGTGCACGCGCTGGGACCCGAGGCGCACCTGCCCGCGCAGGATCTCGCCCGTGCGCGGGTCGGTCACGGCCGCGCCCTGGGACCAGCCGCGCCCGGTGCGGTGCACCCACCACACGAACGACGTCCGGGCGCCGAACGGGTCCACGTCGGCGTCGGCGACGCGCACCGCGTACGCGCCCGGCAGCCCGGCGCGCTCGAAGCCCTCCGCCCACCACGACGCGCCCTCGACGACGGCCGTCCGCACGGGCTCGGGGATGCCCGCGTCGACCCAGAACGTCACGGGCGCCGGGCCGTCGCCGTGCCCGGGACCGACCCGGAAGCGGGGCTGGCGGAGCACCTCGACGCCCTCGCCGATCCCCGCCGCGTGGTCGTCCCCGCCCTTGCCGTAGCCGCCCGCCGCCGGGTGGAACGCGCGCGGGACGAAGCCGCGCGGGGCGGGCAGCAGGCTCACGCGCTGCGTGAGGGTCACCGCGCCGGGGTCGGGCACGACCTGCGCGAGCCGGTCGCCGCGCACGTCGCCCGCGAGCGTGAGCACCGCCGTGAGCTCGACGCCGTCGGGCGTCGCCCGCGCGTCGACGAGACCGCTGCGCGCCGGGTCCGGGCGCAGGTCGCCCTGCCCCGCGTCCCGCAGCCGGCGCGCGGCGCCCACGAGGTCGAGCGTCGCGACGCCCGCCGCGTCGACGTCGAGAGCGCCCCGGTCGGCGCGGGCGTCGCCCGCCCACAGCACCGTCTCGGCGAACGACTCGTCGCCCGCGGCGCGGCCCGCGGCACCCGGGCCGGACGCGCCGTGGTGCTTGTCGCGCGCGACGAGCAGCACGCGTCGCCCCGCACGACGCACCTCGACGAGCCGCGTGTCGCCGGGCTGGCCCCGGTCGAGGCCGACCCCGTCGGCCCCCAGGCCGTGCGCGACGGTGCTCAGGAGGAGGTAGGGCTCGCCGGGCACGAGCCCCGCGACCCGGGGCGCGCCGTCGACGTGGTCGAGCGTGAGGCCGCCCACGTCACTCCTCCTCGAGCCAGATGTCGTAGAACACGGGCTTGGAGGACGCCTCCCAGTCGACGCCGTGCACCGTCGGGGCCGCGCCGAGCACGGAGACGGACTCGACCACGGGGACGAGGAAGCCGTCCTGCAGGACGAGCTCCTGCGCCGTGCGCACGAGCGGCCAGCGCAGCGCGGGGTCCGTCGTGGTGCGCTGCTCGGCGAGCACGCGCGCCAGCTCGGGGTCCTCCCCGCCGTGCCGGTTGGAGGGGTTGTCCGGCGAGTAGTTGCCCCACAGGACGTCGGGGTCCGGGCGGGTCTGGGAGTTGTAGAACAGGTCGTAGTCGCGGTCGGCGAGGACCTCGGTGAGCTCCGCGGGCGTGATGCGGCGCAGCTCGAGCTCGACGCCCACCTCGCGCAGCTGCTGCTGGACGAGCTCGAGCACCTGCTCGCCCCAGCCGATGGCCGGGTTCCACGACGCGGAGAGCGTGAGGCGCTCGCCGTCCTTCTCCCGGACGCCGTCGGCGCCCTCGACCCAGCCGGCGGCGTCGAGCGCGGCCCGCGCGGCGTCGGGGTCGTGCGCGACGAGGTCGGACACGTCGGCCCACCCCGGGGTCGAGCTCGACAGCGGCGACGTCGCGGGCTCGACCGTCCCGAAGAACAGCGTCTCGGCGACGCTCTCGCGGTCGACCGCGGCCTGGAGCGCGGTGCGCACGGCGACGTCGTCGAGCGCGGGCCGCGTGGCGTTGACGAGCAGCCCGCCGACCGAGCCCGGGTTGGGCCGTGAGACGCGCTGGAAGCCCTGCGCCTCGAGCTGGGCCACGTCCTGCGCGGGCACGTCCCCGATGACGTCGACCTGGCCCGACACGAGCGAGCCCGTGCGCACCGACGCCTCGGGCGTCACCGAGAACTCGATCGCGTCGAGCCACGCCTCGCCCTCGTGCACGGCCCGGGCCGGCGCCCAGTCGTAGCCGTCGCGACGCACGACCGTCACGGACTGCGACGGGACGACCTCGTCGATGACGAACGGCCCCGACGCGGCGTACTCGCCCGCGCACAGCTCCTCGGGCGTGCGCTCGAGGCTCGCGGACGAGAGCAGGCCGAGCGACATGCTCGAGCTCGCCTGGAGGAACTGCGCGTTCGGCGCCGAGAACACGACGGTCGCGGTGCGCTCGTCCTCGACGCGCGTCTCGACGTAGCCCGTGAGGTACTGCGCGGGCAGCCCCGCGAGCGCGCCGAGCGCGACGGTGTCGTCGAGGTTGGCGCGCACGAGCTCGGCCGTGAGCGCCTCGCCGTCGGAGAAGGTCACGTCGTCGCGCAGGTGGTAGGTGAACTCCGTCGCGTCGTCGTTCACCTCCCACGACTCCGCGAGCCACGGCTCGATCTCGCCGGTCTCCGGGTCCTGGTCGAGGAGCGAGTCCACGACCGAGCGCGTCACGGTGAGGCTCACCGTGAGGCCGCCCTGGCGCGGGTCGAGGCACAGCGGGTCGGCCTGGAGCGCGTAGCGCAGCGTGCCGCCGCGCACGGGCTCGGCGGTCGTGCCGGACGACGAGGCCGCCGGGGCGGGCGTCCCGGCGGAGCAGCCGGCGAGCGTCAGGGCTCCGAGCGCGAGGAGCGCCGCGGCGCGGGAGGTGCGGGAGGGCATGGGTCCTTCTCCGATCGGGTGGCGGGCGATGGCAGGGTGGGCGCGGCCGGGTGGCGTCCGGTCGGCGGGGACGTCAGTCGGTGGGGAGCAGGGCGCGCAGCTCGTCGACGTTCGACCAGCCGAACGGCCGCGTCCCGGCCGCGAGCTCGTCGAGCGACGCCCCGAGCGCGGCGAGCAGGGGCGTCGGGACCGGGCCGAGCGGCGCGCCGCGGCCCGGGCCGTGCTCGCGCTCGCGGCGGCGGACCGCGATGTCGCGGAACACCCCGGAGCGGTCCTTGGGCTGCGTGCGCAGCCAGCGCACGAGGCGGGTCAGCGCGCGCTCGCGCACGAGCGGCGGGGCGGCGTCGGTGAACGCGTACGGCTCGTACGCGTCGAACGCCTCGAGCACGACGCCGGCCGCGAGCGCGTTCTCGGCGCTCTCGCGCGCGACGGCCCACGCGACGTCCCGGTACCGGTCGACGACGTCCGCGATGGGGGCGTCGACGAGCGTGGTCACGCCGAGGATCGACCCGAAGCCGGACTTCGCCCAGCGGTACCCGTCGAGGTTCGCCGTCACGGACACGGGCCCGTACGCCCGCAGGTCCTCGGCGGCGGCGAGGACGCGCGCGTCGGGCGTGCCCTGGCCGGGCAGGCCCACGGCGATCGCCCCCGCGCCGCCGTCGCGCACGACGCCCGGCGCGAGCCAGTCCGCGAAGACGTTGACGAACGCGCCGAGGACGCGCGCGTCGCCCACGTGCTCGGCGACGGTCGCCTCGTTGTGACCGTTCTGCGCGGACAGCACGAACCCGTCGGCGGCCAGGTGCGGCGCGACCCAGGCGGCGGCCGTCGCCGTGTGCTGCGACTTGGTCGCGAGGACGACGCGGCGTGCCACGGCCGCGGCCGGCACCTCGTCGGGCGTGTACGCGGCCGCGACGCGCGCGACGTCGTGACGGCCGTCGGGGCGCACGATCGCCAGGCCGCGCTCGCGGACCGCGGCGACGTGGTCGGCGTCGGCGTCGACCACGACGACCTCGTGGCCGGCGCGCGCGAGCGCGTGCGCGAGGGTCCCGCCGATCGCCCCCGCCCCGACGACCCAGTAGGGCGCGGGTGCGGCGGTCGTCGGGTCGCGGTCCTCGGTGACGGTCCCGGTGGTGCTCACTGGTCCTCCTGCGGGGTGGTGACGGGGGCCTGCACGGCGGTGCGCGCGGGCCAGTGCTGGGGCAGGGCGCGCGTCCCGGCGGTCGCCCCGCCGTCGACGGCGAGGGTCGTGCCGGTGACCCAGGCCGCGTCGTCGGACAGCAGGTAGCGCACCGCGGCGGCGACGTGCTCGGCGCGCGGGCCGCCGGGGAGCAGCCCGCCGCGGACGGCGGACGCGTACTCCGGCGTGACCGGGTTGACCGCCGACGCCACGTCGACGAACCCGGGCGCGACCGCGTTGACGCGGATCCCGTGCGCGCCGAGCTCGACGGCGGCGGCCCGGGTCAGCGCCTCGAGCGCCGCCTTGGACGTCGAGTAGTGCGCGGTGCCCGGGCGGGCGCGGCGCGCGGCGCCCGACGAGACGTTGACGACCCCGGCCGGGGCGCCCGCGGCGACGGCGCGCCGCGCGAGCTCCTGCGTCGCGAGGAGCACGGCGCGCACGTTGACGTGCTGCACGCGGTCCCACGCGTCGGCCGTGAGCTCGAGGAACGGGACGGCGGGGTAGATGCCCGCGGCGTTGACGAGCGCGTCGACCGGCCGGCGCTCCCACGCCCGGGCCACGAGCCACCCGGGGACGCCGGGGTCGCCGAGGTCGCCGACGAGGGCGTGCACGGACCCGCCCGCCGCACGGGCGCGGTCGACGACGTCGTCGAGGGCCTGCGCCTGGACGTCGACGCCCGTCACCTCCCACCCGTGCGCGACGAGGTCGCCCACGACCGCCGCGCCGAGGCCCGACGCGGCCCCGGTGACGACGGCGTGCCCGGCGCCGCCGGGACGGGTCGCGGCGCTCACGCGGCGACCTCGAGGACGTGGCGCGCGAGCTGCTCGTGCGTCGCGAACCAGACGGGACCGGACGCCGCGATCTCCCCGAGCAGGGTGTCGAGCACCCAGGCGCGCGAGCGGTGCCCGATGATCCCCGGGTGCACGGTGAGCTGGAAGACGCCGCCCTCGGCCAGCGCCCCGCGCAGCTCGGCGCGCCAGATGTCGAGCACGTCCTGGGGCGTGGTGTGCGGGCGCAGCGACGCGAAGCGCGCCATCGCGAAGTACGGTGCGTCGTCGCGGATCCACTCGACGGGGATCTCGACGACCCCCGTCGGCTCGCCGTCCTCGACGAGCTCGTACGGGTCGTCGTCGGCCATGAGCGAGCTGTCGTACAGCAGGCCCGCCTCGCGCACCACGCGCAGCGTCGCGGGCGAGTAGTCCCACGACGGCGTGCGCAGCCCCGCGGGCCGGCGGCCCGCCAGGGACTCGAGCGCGTCGAGCGAGCGCAGCGTGAGGTCGCGCTCGACCTCGTACGGCAGGAGCGCGTTGCGCTCGTGGATCCAGCCGTGCGCCGCGACCTCGTGCCCCGCGGCCGCGACGTCGCGCACGTCGCCGGGGTGCAGCAGGCCCGAGACGGCCGGCACGAAGAACGTCGCCGGGACGCGGTGGCGCTCGAGGATCCGCAGGAGGCGGGGGAGCGCGACGCGCGAGCCGTACTCGCCGCCGGCGAGCACGCCGGGCGACGTGTGGCGGTCGCGCAGCGCGGGCGTCTCCTGGTCGGCGTCGACCGAGATCGCGACGGCGACGCGCGCGCCGCCGGGCCACGAGCCGGGGACGAGCCGTCGCCCGGCGCGCACGTGCTCGACGACGGTGCGCCACGTGCGCTCGGGCCACGCCCACGGCTCGGTCGCGGCGGCGTCGGCGAGGGCGTCGGCGACGGCGTCCGGCACCCCGGTCGCGCGGGGCGACGTCGCGCCGGCCCCGGGGGACGGGGCCGTCCCGGCGAGCGTGCCGGTCGCGGCGCTCACTGCTCCGCCTCCACCCAGGCGTCGTAGAAGCTGAGGCGCGAGGACGCCTCGAAGCGGATGTCGTGGACGTGCGGGGCGCTCGCGATCACGGTCGTGAACTCCATGACCGGGATCGTCAGGTGCCGCTCCAGGAGAGTGCGCTGGGCGTCGGCCAGCAGCTCCTGGCGGGCCGCCGGGTCGGGTTCCGCGGCCTGCGCGTCGAGCGTCGCGAGCAACGGGTCGTCGGCGTCGAGGCCCAGGCCGCGGTAGACGGTGCGCAGCACGTCGCCGTCGGCGCGCGTGAGCGACTGCCACGAGAAGTCGTAGTCGCCCTGCTCGCGCGCCTGCGTGTACTCGGCGAGCGGGACCTCGTGCAGCACGAGCTCGACGCCGAGCGCTGCGAGCTGCTGCTGGACGAGCTCGAGGATCTGCTGGCTCGCGGAGAAGTTCGTGATGTAGAGGACCTTCGCGCTGAGGCGCTCGCCGTCCTTGACGCGCACGCCGTCCTCGCCGGGCAGCCAGCCCGCGGCGTCGAGCACGGACGTCGCACGGTCGACGTCGAGCACGAGCAGGTCGCCCAGGTCGGTCCACGCCGGGTTCGAGCTCGTGAGCGGCGCGGTCGCGGCGCGGTAGCTCGGGGTGAGGACCGTGTCGACGACCTGCGCGCGGTCGATCGCGGCCGAGACGGCCTCGCGCACGGCGTCGTCCCCGGAGACCGGGCGCGCGAGGTTCGGCACGAGCGCGAAGGAGATGCCGGGGTTGGCGCGGGCCACGACGGTGACCCCGGCGCCCTCGAGCTGGGCCTCGTCGCTCGGCAGCACGTTCATGAAGGCGTCGAGCTGGCCCGAGACGACGGAGCCCGTGCGCACGGACGGCTCCGGCACGACCTCGTAGTCGATGCCGTCGAGGTACGCGGGCCCGTCGTGGCCCGCGAGCGCCGACGGCCACGCGTAGTCGTCGCGACGGTCCACGGCGGCGGACCGCCCGGGCTGCCAGTCGGTGAGGACGAACGGGCCCGAGCCGACGAAGTCGCCCGCGCAGCGCTCGTCCGCCGTGAGGGCCGTGCTGTCGACGGAGACGAGGCCGAGCGTCATCGTCGAGGACGCCTGGAGGAACTGGGCGCTCGGGCTGTCGAACACGACGGTCGCCGTGCTCTCGTCCTCGACGACGGTCTCGACGTACCCGTCGAGGTAGCTCGCCCCGAGCGTCGAGCGGGCGCCGAGCGCGGCGACGCCGTCGAGGTTGGCCTGCACGGCCGCGGCGTCGACGGGCGTGCCGTCGGCGAACGTCGCGTCGTCGCGCAGCGCGAACGTGAAGCGCGTGGCGTCGTCCGACACCTCCCAGGACTCGGCGAGCCACGGCACGATCTCGCCGGTCTCCGGGTCCTGGTCCGTGAGCGAGTCGACGAGCTGGCGACCGATGTTCAGCGAGTCGTTGCCGCCCGCCTGCTGCGGGTCGAGGCACGTCGGGTCATACCCGAGGCCGAAGGAGAGCCGCCCGCCCTCGACCGGCTCGCCGGTCGCCGTGGGCGCGACGGCGCCCGGGGCGCCGCCGCCCGTCGAGCAGGCCGCGAGGAGCGCCGCGACGACCGTCGTGCCGAGGGCGGCACCCGCGGCGCGTGCCGTGCGGCCGTGCGGTGCCGGCGGGCCCGAGGGCCCCGTCCGCGTCGTGTCCATCTGAGCGTCCTCCAGGTCGGGTGCGGGGGAGAGTCTTGATCCGTGGAACATTTCGTCCCGATCGGTGAGAGTCACGCTAGGTCGGCGGGTATCGTGCAGTCCATCTACCTGGACTTCACAGCAGAGGAAGAAGAACTTGACCTTCGACGTCCGTCGCCTGGAGCTCCTGCGCGACCTCGCCCAGCTCGACACCGTCACGGCGGTCGCGGAGGTGCACCGGGTGACCGCCTCCGCGGTGTCGCAGCAGCTCCGCGTGCTCGAGGAGGAGGCGGGGACGGCCCTGCTCGTGCGCACGGGGCGCAACGTGCGTCTCACGCCCGCGGGCCGCCTCCTCGTCGAGCACACCGGGGACGTCCTCGAGGCGCTCGAGCGGGCCCGTGGCGCGCTCGCCGCGCTCGGCGAGGACGTCGCGGGCCGCGTCACGCTCGGGGCGTACCCGAGCGTCCTCGCGTCCGTCGGGGGCGCGGTCGTCCTCGCCGCGACCGGTCGCCACCCCGCGCTCGACGTGCGCCTGCGCGAGACCGACGCGACGCGCGCCGTGCCCGAGGTCGTGCGCGGCGACCTCGACTACGCGCTCGTCCTGCGCTACCCGGAGAGCACCGAGCTCGGCGAGCCCCGGGTGCGCGTCCGCCGCCTGTTCGACGAGCGCTTCGTCGCGGTCGTCCCGCGCGAGGTCGGTCCCGAGGTCGCGGTCCAGGGGCTCGTCGCGCTGCGGCGCCGCCCGTGGGTGCTCGGCGCGGGCGACCTGCCGTGCACCCGGTCGATCCTCGCGACGTGCCGCGCCGCCGGGTTCGAGCCCGACGTGCACCACGCCGGCGTCGGCTACCACGCGGCCGTGCGGCTCGTCGGGATCGGGCTCGGCGTCGCGGTCGTGCCCGAGCTCTCCGCGCGCGAGCTCCCGCCGGGCGTCGTCGCCGTGCCGTGCGAGGTCCCGGCCCGCGAGGTCGCGCTCGTGCACCGCGACGGGGCGCACCTGCACCCGGTGACGCGCGCCGTCGTCCTGGCGGCGGAGTCGGTGCGCGACGTGGTGCGCGCGCCCGCCTGACCGGCGCGACCGCACGCTCAGGTCTCCCTCCCCGCCGCGGTGGCGAGGCGGTCGCGCGGGAGGACGGCGACCGCGCGGCCGTCGCGCAGGACGAGGGCGTGGCCGCCACGGCCGGCGTCCCAGCGGTCGAGGACGTCGCGCGCCCGCTCCCCGGTGCCGGCGCGCACGGCGGCCGGCACGGCGACGTCCGCGACGGTCCGCCCGCGCGGGGCGGCCCGGAGCGTGGCGAGGTCGACGAGGCCCGAGACCTCGCTCGCCGCGGGGGCGTGGTCGCGCCGCGGCCGGGGCAGGACGACGGGGACCGGCGCGCCCGCGTCGTGGTCGCCGCGGGCCGCGGCCCGTTCGAGCAGCGCGAGGGCTGCCTCCGCGGGCGCCGTGTCGTCGAGGACGAGCGGCAGCGGGTCGAGCGACGTGCGCGGCGCGGGCAGCGCGTGCAGCACGAGCGGCCCGTCGGGCTCGTGGGCCAGGTCGGGGACGGGCTCGTCGAGGAAGCCGGTGCGGCGCAGCCAGTCGGCGGAGAAGTAGGTGGACAGGTACGCGCGGCCGGAGTCCGGGAGGAGGGCGACCACCACGTCGTCCGGGCCGAGGTCGCGCGCGGCGCGCAGGGCCGCGGCCAGGGCCAGGCCGGACGACCCGCCCGCGAGGATGCCCTCGTGGCGGGCCAGGCGCAGGACCGCGTGGACGGACTCGCGGTCGGGGACGCGCTCGAAGCGGTCGACGAGGCCGGGGTCGAACGACGCGGGCCAGCGCGCGTCCACGGTCTCGGGGTGGCGGTAGCGGCCGGCCGCCTCGACGAGGAACGGCGAGCCGTCCCCGCCGGCGTAGACCGACGTGAGCGGGTCGGCGCCGACGACCCGCACCCGCCCGCCGGACGCCTCCTTGAGGAAGGACGCCGTGCCCGTGAGGGTGCCGCCCGTCCCGACCGCGGCGACGAGGTGGGTGACGCGCCCGCCGGTGTCGGCCCAGATCTCGGGGCCCGTGGACTCGGCGTGCGCGCGCGGGTTGGCGGGGTTGTCGTACTGGTTCGCGAGCCAGGCCCCGGGGATCTCGTCGGCGAGGCGGCGGGCGGTGCTGCGCACGCTCTCGGGGTGCTCCTGCGGCACCCCGGACGCCGTGACCACGACGCGCGCGCCGTAGGCGCGCAGGGCCGCGACCTTCTCGACGGCGGTCTTGTCCGGGACGACCGCGACGAGGTCGAGCCCCAGGCCGGCGGCCGCCTGCGCGAGCCCGATCCCGGTGTTGCCCGACGTGCCCTCGACGACCGTCCCGCCGGGCGCGAGCGCGCCCGCCGCGAGCGCGTCGAGGACCATCCACCGGGCGGCACGGTCCTTCACCGAGCCCCCCGGGTTGAGGTGCTCGAGCTTGACGTGGACCTGCGGCGCGAGGCCTGCCACGAGGCGCCGCAGGCGGACGAGCGGCGTGCCCCCGACGGCGTCGAGCACCGACGCGAAGGCGGTCACGGGAGGCCTCGGACGGGAGGCGTCGGGACGGGGCGCACGGGAGTCCTCTCGAGGGGTGGGGCCGGCCGTCGCGGGGCCCGCGAGCCGTGGCTCGCGGGGCACGTCGTGCCTAGACTGGAGACGTCCCTGTCCTGCGCAGAGGTCGGCTCCGATGACGTGGCAGCTCATGCTCTGGTGCTCGGCGGCGTGCACGTTCGCCGCCGTGTGGTGGGTGCTGCTCCGGGCGCTGCACCTGCGCCCGACGCCGGCCCGCCCGCGGGTCCCGCGACGCCGCCGGCACGCCCCGCCCGACCCGCTCGTGACCCTCGGCCTGCAGGTGCGGCTCAGCGAGCTCGCGGCCGAGATGCGGCGCATCGAGGCGGACCCCGACGTGTACGCGCGGGCCCACCACTACCTCGCGGTGCAGGGCGCCTACGACGCCCTCCTGCGCGAGGCGTGCCGCCTGACCGGGCTCCCGGTCGACGACGCGCCCCTCCAGGCCGGGTTCCGCGCCGGCGACGCGGAGCGGTTCCGCGAGGAGCTCGAGCTCAGCGCGCGCGGCTGGACCTGGTAGCGCGGGGCCGGCCCGGACCGCGGCGGGCGCGGCCCGGGCCCGGGCTCACAGCGCCGAGTGGTCCCCGATGCGGTGGTACGTGCGGTCGTGGTAGACGAGCGGGGACGCCGCGGACCCGGCACCCGGGGAGCGCGCCGCGTCGGCGCCCCCGGTGCGGGACGAGAGCGCCCGGAGCGACACGAGGTAGCTGTCGCCGACCGGCGTGCGCTGCACGACCCGTCCGCGCACCCAGGAGAGCGCGCCGTCGACCACCGGCTCGCCGGTCTCCAGGCGTGACCACCCGCCGTCGGCGAACCGGTCGATCCCGCTCGTCGCGAACCGCGCCGAGACGTCGTCCTGGTGGTCGGCGAGGAAGCTCACCGCGAGGGTCCGCGCCGCGCTCACCGCGGGCCACGACGACGACGTCGACGCGAGCGAGAACGCGAGGAGCGGCGGCGCGGCGGACACCGAGATGACCGACGTGGCCGTGAACCCGACGGGGCGGCCCTCGTGCTCGAGCGCGACGACGGCGACCCCCGCGGGGTGGCGGCGGAACACGGCCTTGTACTCGTCGGGCGTGAGCTGGGGCTCGTCCTGCTCGGCCAGGAGGGCCTCCAGGTGGGTCAGGTCGGTCGTCGGCTCGGCGGTCATCGGGCCACCCCGGCGAACGCGTCGTCGACCGCCGCGTCGGCGGACCGGTCAGGGGTGTCGGACCCGTCGGGCCCGGTGCCCGCGCCGAGCGCGCCCGCGGCGCGCCGCAGCGCGTCGCCCGCACCGAGGAGCCACGCGTCGACCACCGGCCCGAGGTCGGCGAGCTGCGGCTCGGTGACGGCGAGCGTGCGCGTCGGGACGACGGCCCCGAGCTCGACGAGCACGGGCCGCAGGTGCACCTCGCCGGCGAGCGCGTGCGCGGGGTTGCCCGAGACGACGAGCGGCACGACGACGACGCCCGCGAGCCCGCCCGGGCCGTACAGGTCGAGGAACGCCTTGAGCAGGCCGGTGTACGACGCCTTGTAGACGGGCGTCGCGACGACCGCGACGCGCGCCGCGGCGAGCCGGGCGAGCGCGGCGTCGGCAGCGGGGTGCTCGGGCGCGAGGACCTCGCCCGCGAGCGTCGCGAGGTCGATCGTCGCGACGGCGCCCGGATCCTGCGGCGGGGTGGCGGCCGTCGGGCCGGCCAGGTGCGCCGCGACGCGGCGGGCGAGCGTCTCGGCCGCGCCGAGGGTCCGCGACCCGGGGCGCGGGTTGCCGGAGACGGCCACGACCGGGGTCGCGGCGGCCAGGGGGAGCTGGTGGGTCATCTGGTGTTCCTCGCAGTTCTCGTCGATCACGCTTGCCGACGCGGGCCGCGGTCGTCGCGCACGACGACCGATCGCGGCGGCCAGGTCATCTCCCGGAGCACCCCGCCGTGACGTGGGGGTTGCCGACCAGCGAGCCGGGGCTTCGCGCTGGTGCTCGTGACCTGGGGACGGGTATAGCAGCGGAGAACGGAAAGGCGACTCGGATAGTCGAGTTTTCTCAGGACGTGGACGAGTGTGTCGTGCGGCGCCCGCGTGAGACGGCTCCCACGAGGAATCGGTACAGGCGTACCGTTGGCCCTTCCGTCCGCCGTCCGACGAGGAGCACCCATGGACAGCCGCCTGCAGTCCGTCTACGACGACGTCCTGCGCCGCAACCCCGGCGAGGCCGAGTTCCACCAGGCCGTGCGCGAGGTCTTCGACTCGCTCGGCCCCGTGCTCCGCAAGCATCCCCGCTACGTCGAGGCCGCTGTGCTCGAGCGCGTCTGCGAGCCCGAGCGGCAGATCATCTTCCGCGTCCCGTGGGTCGACGACGGCGGTCGCGTCCGCATCAACCGGGGCTTCCGCGTCGAGTTCAACTCCGCGCTCGGCCCGTACAAGGGCGGGCTGCGGTTCCACCCGTCCGTCTACCTCGGCATCGTGAAGTTCCTCGGCTTCGAGCAGGTCTTCAAGAACTCGCTCACCGGGATGCCCATCGGCGGCGGCAAGGGCGGGTCCGACTTCGACCCGCGCGGGCGCTCCGACGGCGAGGTCATGCGGTTCTGCCAGTCGTTCATGACCGAGCTCTACCGGCACATCGGCGAGAACACCGACGTCCCGGCGGGGGACATCGGGGTCGGCGGCCGGGAGATCGGCTACCTCTTCGGCCAGTACAAGCGCATCACCAACCGCTACGAGTCCGGCGTCCTCACGGGCAAGGGCATCAGCTGGGGCGGGTCGCTCGTGCGCACCGAGGCCACGGGCTACGGCACCGTGCTCTTCGCGCAGAGCATGCTCGCGACGCGCGGGCAGGACCTCGACGGGCGCCGCGTCGTCGTGTCGGGCTCGGGCAACGTCGCGACGTACGCGACGGCCAAGGCCCAGCAGCTCGGCGCGCACGTCGTCGCGTTCTCCGACTCCTCCGGCTACGTCGTCGACGAGGCGGGCGTCGACCTCGACCTGCTGCGCCAGGTCAAGGAGGTCGAGCGCGGTCGCGTCGCGGACTACGCGGCCCGCCGCCCCGGGGCGCGCGTCGTCACCGACGGCTCCATCTGGGACGTGCCGTGCGACGTCGCGCTGCCGTGCGCCACGCAGAACGAGCTCGACGAGGGCGCGGCCAAGCAGCTCGTCGCCAACGGCGTGCTCGCCGTCGCCGAGGGCGCCAACATGCCGACGACGCCGGCCGCCGTCGCGCTGCTCCAGGACGCCGGCGTGCTCTTCGCGCCCGGCAAGGCCGCGAACGCGGGCGGCGTCGCGACGTCGGCGCTCGAGATGCAGCAGAACGCCTCGCGCGACTCCTGGTCGTTCGAGTACACCGAGGACCGCCTCGCGCAGATCATGGCGGGCATCCACGACCGGTGCGTCGAGACCGCCGACGAGTACGGCGCCCCCGGCAACTACGTGCTCGGCGCCAACGTCGCGGGCTTCACCAAGGTCGCGGACGCGATCATCGCCCTCGGCGTGATCTGACCGCGTCGGCCGGCGCGCCGTCGCCCGCGAGGACGGCGCGCCGACCGGACCGGGCTCAGGCGACCGTCGTGCGCAGCGTGACGGGGATGTTGCCGCGCGTCGCGACGGAGTAGGGGCACACCTCGTGGGCGGCCTCGGTGAGCGCCTCGGCGTCGGCCTGCGAGATGCCGCCCCCGAGCTCGACGTGCAGGTCGGCGCGCAGCGTGAACCCGCCGCCCTCGGTCGGCACGATGCCGACCTCCGCGACGACCGCGGAGTCCGTGACCGGCATCTTCCGCCGCGCGGCGACGAGCTTGACCGCGGAGTGGAAGCACGACGACCACCCGGCGGCGAACAGCTGCTCGGGGTTCGTCCCGCCGCCGGGTCCGCCCATCGCCTGCGGGACGGCCAGGGTGACGTCGAGCTGGCCGTCGTCGCTCACGGTGCGGCCTCCGGCGCGGCCGTCCCCGGTCGCGGTGGCCACGGCGGTGTACAGGGTGTCGGTCATCGGGGATCCCTCCGGCGGTGGTGTGCGGTGACGTAGAGTTACTAGTACGTCTACATGCGAGAACCTAGACTGACGGGCGACCACGACGCAAGCACGGAGGCAGGAGGAGCACGTGAGCGGTGCCTCGCCGGACGTCACGGCGCCGACGGCCCGCGGCGGCGCGGGCGCGACGCGACGGCGCATCCTCGACGCCGCGACCGCGCTCTTCTACGCGCAGGGCATCCGTGCCACGAGCGCCGACCGGATCATCGAGCAGGTCGGCATCACCAAGGTCACGTTCTACCGCCACTTCCGCACGAAGTCGGACCTCGTCGTCGCCTACCTCGAGCAGCAGGCCGCGCTCGAGCGCACGGCGGTGGCCCGGGCCCGCGAGGGTGCCGACGCGGTCGCCGCCCTGCGCGCCGTCGCCGAGGACATCGGCGCGGTGAGCTGCCGGCCCGGCTTCCGGGGCTGCCCGTTCATCAACGCCGCGGCCGAGACGCCCGATCCCGAGGACCCCGTGCGCGTCGTCGTCGACGAGCACCGGCGCTGGCTGCGCGGCGTGCTGGAGGAGCTCGCCGCGGAGGCGGGCGTCGCCGACGCCGCCACGGCCGGCGGGCGTCTCCTCATGCTGCGCGACGGCGCGATGGTCGCGGGCTACCTCGGCGACCCCGACGACGCCGTCGCGACGCTCGGGGCGGCCTGGCTCGCCGTCGTCGCCGCGGGGCGCCCGGGCGTCGGCTGACCGGCGCCGTCGTCTACCCTGGCCGACGGCCGCCGTCGTGCAGCGCGCGTCGGGGCGGGCCGGCGAGACCAGGGCGACGGGAGAGCGCAGTGACGACCACGCACCACGGGGGCACCATCGCGGGGACGGGGCGCGACGTCGCGCTCGAGCTCGCCGTCCAGGACGCGCGGGGCGTCGAGATCGCGGCGGCCGCCGCGGCGCGGCGCGTCGAGCTGTGCGTCGGCCTCGGCGCGACCGGGGGGCTCACGCCGAGCGCGGGCCTGCTCGCCGCGGCGCTCGACGCGGCGAGCGCGGCAGGTGCCCCGACCGGCGCCGGGCCCGAGGTGCACGTCCTCGTGCGGCCCCGCCCGGGCGGGTTCGTCTACGCGGCGGACGAGGTCGCCCTCCAGGTGCGCGACGTCCGGGCGGCCGTGGCCGCCGGGGCGAGCGGCGTCGTCGTGGGCGCCCTCACGCCCGGGGGTGTCGTGGACGACCGCGCCGTCCGGGCCCTCGTCGAGGCGGCGGACGGCGCCGAGGTGACGTTCCACCGGGCGTTCGACGTCGTCGCCGACCAGCTCGCCGCCCTCGACGCGCTCGCGGCGCTGGGCGTGACGCGCGTCCTCACCTCGGGCGGCGCGTCGCGCAGCGTCGACGGCGCGGCGCGTCTCGCGGAGCTCGCGGCGCGCGCGCACGACGTCGGCGCGGTCCAGGTCATGGCGGGCGGGGGAGTGCGGGTCGAGGACGTCGCCGCGCTCGTCGCGGCCGGCGTGGACGCCGTGCACCTGTCCGCCAAGCGCGTCGTCGCGGACGACGCGGGCCCCGGGGGCGGCGGCGACGCCGGGTACGAGGTCACCGACCCCGACGTCGCGGCGGCCGCGCGCGCGGCGCTCGACGCGGCCACCGCGCGCGGCTGACGCCCGGCTCGTCCGCCCCGCGGCTCCGGACCGCTGCGCGCGGCCGCGCGCAGCGGTCGGCTCGGTGCGCCCGAACGGCACTGCCGGATGCCCCGCCCGGCCCTCGCGGACGCCCGCGCCCGGCTCTCCGGGACGCCCCGCCCGGCCCTCCGGAGACGGCGTCGTTGCCACCATGTATCAGTTAGGTAACTTTCCTGTCGTATCCGGTCTCGGCCCTCGGCGAGTTAGTTAGTGTTCCTGCACACGCCTCCGGGCGCACGACGAACGACGCGACGACGCGTCGTCCATGCGAAAGGACCGATGATGATTCGAAGCACGGCGCGCAAGCGTCTGCTCACGGCGGTTGCGCTCGTGACCGGCGTGACCCTCCTGGCGACGGGCTGCTCGGGCTCCGGTGGCGAGGAGGGCGACGAGGGCACGGCCACGGCCCGCGTGCTCAACGTCTGGGCCGGGTCCCAGACCCCGATCGTCGCCAACTTCAACCCGTACGCGCCCACCGTCCTGCACGGCGCGCTCGGCCCCGTCTACGAGACGCTGTTCGTCTACAACAAGGCGCAGGCGAGCGACCCGACGCCGATGCTCGGCGAGTCGTTCGAGTGGAACGAGGACGGCACGCAGCTCACGGTGACGCTGCGCGAGGGCGTCCAGTGGAACGACGGCGAGGACTTCACGGCCGACGACGTCGTCTTCTCCTTCACCAACGAGTCCTCCAAGCCCGCCTACCTCGTCTCCGCCGAGGCGACGGACGCGACGACGGTCGTCCTGACCTTCGACGGCCCGCAGTACACCAACGAGTTCGCGCTCCTCGGCGCGTCGTGGATGCTGCCGGAGCACGTCTGGTCCGGGAAGTCGGCCGAGGAGATGACTACCTGGACCAACGAGGAGCCCGTCGGCACCGGTCCGTACACGGTCAAGACCACGTCCGACGCCGCGTACACGCTCGTCGCCAACGAGAACTACTGGCAGGAGGGCAAGCCGGCCGTCACGGAGGTCCGCTACCTCGGCATCGACGCGAACCAGTCGGCGGAGGACCTGCTCAAGGCCGGTGACCTCGACTGGGCCGGCATGTTCGTGCCGGACCCCGACGGCATCGCCGCGGCGGGCGGCCCCGGCGGCTACGTCAACACGCCGCAGGACCCGACCGTGCTCTACACGTGCGCCAACGCGGACCTCGGCTGCGCCGGCCCGCAGACCGACGTCGCCGTGCGTCAGGCGCTCAACCTCGCCATCGACCGCGGCACCATCACGGAGAAGGCCTTCGTCGGCCTCGCCGGGACGATCTCGCCGACGTTCGCGCTCCTCGGCCGCGACGACGCGTGGATCTCGCCCGACGTCGAGAAGGAGAGCCCCCAGACCGCGGACGCCGCGGCCGCCGGGGAGATCCTCGAGGCCGCCGGCTACGCCAAGGGCGACGACGGCATCTACGCCAAGGGCGGCGAGAAGGTCGAGCTCACGCTCACGTCGGTCGAAGGCTGGACCGACTACAACGACGCCGCGAAGCTCATCGAGGAGCAGGCGAAGGCCGCGGGCATCGCCGTCACGGCGAGCACCGTGAGCTGGCAGGAGTTCTCGGACTCGCGCCAGTCCGGCAACTACCAGCTCATCATGGGCGGCGTCATCGGCACGTCGGTCGCCGACCCGTTCCAGATCTACCGCGACTGGTTCTCCGGCGACTACACGCAGGCCGTCGGCACGCAGCTCGAGCCGGGCGAGTGGAACTTCTCCCGCTACGCGAACCCCGTCGTCGACGAGGCCGTGCAGGCCGCCGCCGCGACGAACGACGAGGCCGCGAAGAAGGAGGCCTACGCCACGATCCAGACGGAGATCACGCGCGACCTGCCGTACATCCCGCTCGTCATCAACGCGACGCAGACCTTCTTCAACGACGCGGACTACACGGGCTGGCCGACGGAGGACGACCTCTACGCCTTCCCGCCGTCGTGGGGCTCGGTCTCCGCGGGCTACGTGCTCGGCTCGCTGACGCCCGCCGAGTGACGCCCCGCTGAACCGCACCGAGGAGGAGCCGTGATGAGCGAGGGAAGCACCCGATGAAGTACTACGCCCGGCGGATCGCGTTCTACGCGTTCACCCTGTGGGCTGCCATCTCCCTGAACTTCCTGATCCCCCGGCTCATGCCGGGCGACCCCGCCGACATCATGCTGGCCAAGATGGCCCGCAACGGCGAGGTCGCACCCGGGGTCGAGAAGACCATCCGGCTCCTCCTCGGAGCAGACACCGACCAGTCGATGTGGGACCAGTACGTCGCGTACTGGGGCAACATCCTGCGCGGGGACCTCGGGGTCTCCGTCACCAAGTTCCCGACACCGGTCACCGAGCTCATCGGGGCGGCGCTCCCGTGGTCGATCGGCCTCCTGGGCCTCGCGACCGTCATCTCGTTCGTCATCGGGATCGCCGGCGGCGCGTGGATCGGCTGGCGCCGGGGCACGTGGGTCGACAACCTCATCCCGGCGTCGACGCTCCTGCAGTCGCTCCCGTACTTCTGGGTCGCGCTCCTGCTCGCCTACCTCTTCGCGGTGCAGAACCCGATCTTCCCGCGCATCGGCGGCTACGACGTCTTCACGTTCGACGGCCCCGAGATGAGCTGGGAGTTCGTCGGCTCGGTGATCTACCACGGCTTCCTGCCGGCCCTGACGGTCGTGCTCTCGTCCTTCGGGGCGTGGCTGCTCGGGATGCGCAACATGATGGTCTCGACGCTGTCGGAGGACTACATCACGACGGCCGAGGCCAAGGGCCTGCGCCGCTCGCGCATCCTCCTCACCTACGCGACGCGCAACGCGGCCCTCCCGTCGATCGCGGGCTTCGGGATCTCCCTCGCGTTCGTCGTCACGGGCGCGATCGTCATGGAGCAGGTCTTCACCTACCCCGGGCTCGGCAAGCTCATGATCACCGCCGTCCAGGGCAACGACTACGCGCTCATGCAGGGCCTGTTCCTCGTCATCACCCTCACCGTGCTGGTGGCGACGTTCTTCATGGACCTGGTGTACGGCTTCATCGACCCGAGGACGCGGCACAATGGCTGACGACATCCGCGAGCAGGAGCTCGTCAAGAACGCCGGCCCGGCGGCACCCCTCGACGAGGCGGCCGTCGACGGCCTGCCCGCCGACGAGGACGCGCCCCAGCCGGTCGAGAGCGCGGTCGTCGAGGCGAGCGCCGTGGGGACGGCGGCGCCCACCGGGCAGACGGCGCGGCGCGGGTTCCGCCAGCTCTTGCCGTCGTTCTCCGCGAAGCTCGCCGTCGGCCTCGTCATCACGCTCGGCATCACGCTCTTCGCGTTCGTGGCGCCCTCCTTCGTGCAGGACCCGCGCTTCTCCGGGAACGAGGCCCTGCAGCCCCCGAGCGCCGAGCACCTGCTCGGCACCACGAAGCTCGGCTACGACGTCTTCGCGCAGCTCGCGTACGGCGCGAAGGGGTCGCTGCTCGTCGGGCTCGTCGCCGCGTCGATCGCGATCACGCTCTCGCTGGTCTTCGGGATCGTCGCCGGGTACGTCGGCGGCTGGACGGACGAGTTCCTCTCGCTCGGCACGAACGTCATGCTCGTCATCCCCGGCCTGCCGCTCATGATGGTCATCGCGATCTACGCCGAGAGCCGCAGCCTGTGGCTCGTGGCCCTCATCCTCGGCATCACGGGGTGGGCTGGCTCGGCGGTGATCCTGCGCTCGCAGGCGAGGTCGCTGCGCACGCGCGACTACGTCGCGGCGTCGCGGGTCGCGGGGGAGAAGACGTTCCGCATCGTCCTCGTCGAGATCATGCCGAACCTGCTGCCGCTGCTCGCGGCCCAGTTCCTCGGCGCGGTGATCCTCGCGATCCTCGGCGAGGCCGGGCTGTCGTTCATCGGCCTCGGCCCGAACGGGTCCATCACGTGGGGCACGATGATCATGGACGCCTACGGCGGCAACGCGCTGAGCGCCGGGGCGTGGTGGTGGTTCGTCCCGCCGGGCCTCATGATCGCCGTCTTCGGCGCGGGCCTGTCGCTCGTGAACTTCGCGATCGACGAGATCATCAACCCCAAGCTGCGCAACGCGCCGGCCGCGGTGAAGAGCGTGCGCCGCGCCCGCCGGGCCGGCCTGGAGGCGACGGGGCACGACGCGCCCCCCGCGTCCGGCGACGACCGCCCCGACGACGACCCGGGGACCCGCGCGGGGACCTCCGACGAGGAGAAGGAGACGGTGGGAGCATGACCGCCACGACCGCCGCCGGGCCGCTGACGTCGCCCGCGCACGACGCCCACGTCGCGGGCCTGGAGCCCGTGCTCACCGCGCGCCACGTCTCGATCGACTACGAGGTGACGCCCGTCGTCCACGCCGTGAAGGACGTGTCGCTCACGCTCCACCGCGGCGAGATCCTCGGCCTCGCGGGCGAGTCGGGCTGCGGCAAGACGACGCTCGCCTACGGGATCAACCGGCTGCTCAAGGCGCCGGCGCTGCTCACGTCGGGCGAGGTGACGTTCCACGACCAGGACGGGACCGACCTCGACGTCGTCGGCCTCGCCGGGGACGCGCTGCGCTCCTACCGCTGGGACAAGGTCTCGATGGTGTTCCAGGGGGCGATGAACTCGCTCAACCCGGTCATCAGCGTGCGGGCCCAGCTGTACGACGTCCTCACGACGCACCGCAAGGGCATGTCCCGGCGCGACAAGGCGGAGCGCGCCGCGGAGCTCCTGGAGCTCGTCGGCGTCGACCCGGCGCGCCTCGACTCCTACGCGCACGAGCTCTCGGGCGGCATGCGCCAGCGCGTCATGATCGCGATGGCGCTCGCGCTGAGCCCGCAGGTCATGATCATGGACGAGCCCACGACGGCGCTCGACGTCGTCGTCCAGCGCGGCATCCTCCGCGAGATCATGCGCCTGCGCGAGCAGCTCGGGTTCGCCGTCGTGTTCATCACGCACGACCCGCCCCTGCTCCTGGAGATCAGCGACCGGATCGCCGTCATGCTGCGCGGGGAGATCGTCGAGCTCGACACCGCGGAGAACATCTACGAGCGCCCCCGCCACGAGTACACGCGCAGGCTGCTCGGGTCGTTCCCGAGCCTCACGGGCGACCGCGGCGCGTTCGTGCGCACGGGCGAGCACCAGGAAGGACCCCACGCATGAGCACCCTCGAGGTCCGCCACCTCGTCAAGGACTTCCGCGTCCGCAGCGGGGCACGACGCTCGACGCTGCGCGCCGTGAACGACGTGTCCCTGACGCTCGAGCCCGGCAAGACGATCGCGGTCGTCGGCGAGTCCGGGTCGGGCAAGTCGACCGTCGCGCGCATGATCGCCAAGCTCGAGACGCCGAGCTCGGGGGAGATCCTGCTCGACGGGAAGCGCTCCGCGACCCGCGGGCGCGCGCTCGACGCGTACCGCCACCAGGTGCAGATGGTCTTCCAGGACCCGTTCGCGTCGCTCAACCCGTTCCACACCGTGGGCCACCACCTCGAGCGGCCCCTGCGCCTCCACAAGGTGGCGCGGTCGAAGGCCGACGTCGAGCGGCACGTCCACGAGCTGCTCGAGCGCGTGAACCTCACGCCGCCCGACGTGTACGCCGCGAAGCAGCCGCACGAGATGTCGGGCGGGCAGCGCCAGCGCGTCGCGATCGCCCGGGCGCTGGCCCCCGGCGCGCGGTTCCTCGTCGCGGACGAGCCCGTCTCGATGCTCGACGTGTCGATCCGGCTCGGCGTGCTCAACCTGCTCGCGCGCCTGCAGCGCGAGGAGGACCTCGGCGTCCTCTACATCACGCACGACCTCG